>CAEZZW010000001.1_pt1 | contig 417797 bp, 417 predicted proteins | sample 7266981 | NCBI WGS metagenome assembly CAEZZW01 (sample SAMEA6813972, study PRJEB35770) | uncultured Actinomycetes bacterium | biome: Freshwater; feature: Freshwater reservoir; material: water | place: Czech Republic | collected 2016-08-15 | depth 30m m
CACTCACACAAAGGAAAGACGAGGACCAAAAGTGGCAAAGGCGAAGTTCGAGCGGACAAAACCGCACGTAAACATCGGCACCATCGGGCACATCGACCACGGTAAGACCACTCTTACCGCCGCGATCTCCAAGGTGTTGCACGATAAGTTTCCAGATGTAAACCCATTCACACCTTTCGATCAAATCGATAAGGCACCAGAAGAAAAAGCGCGTGGCATAACAATCTCCATCGCGCACATTGAATACCAGACAGAGAAGCGTCACTACGCACACGTTGACTGTCCAGGACACGCTGACTACATCAAGAACATGATCACTGGCGCAGCACAAATGGACGGCGCAATTCTCGTCGTCGCAGCAACTGATGGACCAATGCCACAGACCAAGGAGCACGTTCTCCTTGCCCGTCAGGTAGGCGTTCCTTCAATCGTTGTTGCACTCAACAAGTCCGACATGGTTGATGACGAAGAAATTCTTGAGCTTGTAGAAATGGAAGTTCGCGAACTTCTTAGCAAGTACGAGTTCCCAGGCGATGACACACCAATCGTTCGTATCTCAGCACTTAAGGCTCTCGAAGGAGATGCCAAGTGGGCAGAGAAGATCGTCGAGCTCATGGACGCAGTGGATGCATTTATCCCACAGCCAGTTCGTGAAATCGACAAGCCATTCTTGATGCCAGTTGAAGACGTATTCACGATCACAGGTCGTGGAACCGTTATCACCGGTCGTATCGAGCGCGGCGTTGTAAAGATCAACGAAGAAGTTGAAATCGTTGGTATCCGCCCAGAAAACCAGAAGACAATTGTTACTGGTGTTGAAATGTTCCGTAAGTTGCTCGATGAAGGTCAAGCTGGCGAAAACGTCGGACTTCTTCTTCGTGGACTTAAGCGTGAAGACGTTGAGCGTGGACAGGTTGTCTGCAAGCCAGGCTCCATCACACCTCACACAGAGTTCGATGCATCTGTTTACATCCTCTCAAAGGATGAAGGCGGACGTCACACTCCATTCTTCAACAACTACCGCCCACAGTTCTACTTCCGCACAACGGACGTAACTGGCGTAGTTACATTGCCTTCAGGCACCGAAATGGTTATGCCTGGCGATAACACTGAATTAGCCGTTGCGCTTATTCAACCAATCGCCATGGAAGATGGTCTGCGTTTCGCAATCCGCGAAGGTGGCCGCACCGTTGGTGCAGGACGAGTAACAAAGATCAAGAAGTAATTGCAGGGTTGGACCCGGCGGCGTCACAACCGCCGGGTTTAACAAAACTTTTAAGGATTCTTAGAAATAGGAATTGAAGTTGTAGTACTGACCAGAGGAGAAGCACATGGCGGGACAGAAGATCCGCATTCGGCTCAAGGCATATGACCATGAGGTGATTGACTCTTCGGCGAAGAAAATCGTCGAAACAGTTGAGCGCACTGGTGCAACTGTCGCTGGCCCAGTTCCGCTACCCACAGAGAAGAACACGTACTGCGTGATCCGCTCTCCTCACAAGTACAAAGACAGCCGCGAACATTTCGAGATGCGTACACATAAGCGCCTCATCGACATCATTGATCCAACTCCTAAGACAGTTGACTCTTTGATGCGTCTAGACCTTCCTGCTGGCGTCGACATTGAAATTAAGCTCTAAGGGGATCGGAAAAAAATGACAAGCGCCGGTTCAAAAACCACTCAATCACAGGGTTCTGCAATCAAGGGAATCTTGGGCACAAAGCTGGGGATGACTCAAGTATTTGATGCCAACAACAAAATGATTCCTGTCACCGTCGTACAGGCTGGACCTTGCGTTGTAACGCAGGTTCGCACTCCTGAAGTTGACGGTTATGCAGCAGTTCAAATCGCCTACGGTGCGATTGATCCCAAGAAGATTTCCAAGCCATTAACTGGCCATTATGCAAAGGCTGGCGTGACTCCACGTCGCAGCGTTGCTGAACTTCGCACATCAAATGCCTCTGCTTACACGATTGGTCAAGAAATTGGCGCCAACGTATTTGAAGCGGGCGAACTTGTTGATGCATCCGGAACCAGCACTGGTAAAGGTACAGCTGGTGTTATGAAGCGTCACGGCTTCGGTGGTATCGGTGCATCACACGGTGTAGATCGTAAGCACCGCATGCCTGGTTCTATCGGTGCATGTTCAACACCTGGTCGCGTTTTCAGCGGTATGCGTATGGCTGGACGTATGGGTAACGAGCGCATCACAACTCAGAATCTTCTCGTTCATTCAGTCGATGCAGATAAGAACTTGTTGCTCATCAAGGGTTCAATCCCTGGTCCAGATGGCCAACTTGTATTTATCCGCTCAGCTTCAAAGAAAGCAATTTTTGAAGTTGTTAAAGAAGCCCAAAAGGTTGGTGCATAACCATGGCCCTTACAGTTGACATCAAGAACGCCGAAGGAAAGAAAGTTGGCAGCGTTGATTTGCCATCTGAAATCTTCGATGCTCAAACAAATATTCCTTTGATCCACCAAGTTGTCACCGCGCAACTTGCTGCTGCTCGCCAAGGCACACAGAAGTCAAAAAACCGTGGCGAAGTAAGTGGTGGTGGAAAGAAGCCATTTAAGCAAAAGGGAACAGGCCGCGCTCGTCAGGGTTCAAGCCGTTCACCTAACCAGAAGGGTGGAGGTACAGCTCATGCTGTTCGCCCACGCCAATACGGTCAACGCACCCCTAAGAAAATGATTGCTGCTGCGCTATGTGGCGTGCTTTCAGATCGCCAACGCAATGACCGCATTCACGTTCTTGATTCAGTAACTTCGGGTCCTTCAACCAAGGCCGCACTTGCTGCAGTACGTCAATTCAGCGATCGCAAGAATTTGTTAGTTGTAGTTTCACGTAACGAAGATGCTGCTTGGCGTTCACTTCGTAACGCTGATGACCTACACCTGTTGGTTCCAGATCAGCTCAATGCCTACGACATCCTAAAAAGCGATGACATGGTTTTTTCTGAGTCTGCAATCAAAGATTTCCTTGCTGGTCCTTCCAAGGGCAAAAGCGCAACTGCCGTTGCGCGTGAGAGTGAACTAGAGGTATCAGCATGAGCGACCGCGACATTTTGCTAGCACCAGTAGTGTCTGAAAAGGCCTACGGGTTGCTCGATGAAAACAAGTACACCTTCTTGGTGGCTCCCGATGCTAATAAGACCCAGATCAAGATCGCGGTCGAAAAAGTATTCGGCGTAAAAGTAATCAGCGTTAACACCATGAACCGCCAAGGTAAGAACAAGCGCACTCGCTTTGGTGATGGAAAGCGTAAGGACACTAAGCGAGCAATCGTTCAAGTGGCCGCTGGCGACCGCATCGACATCTTTGGAGGCCCAGTTTCCTAACGGAGACCGGGACTACAGGAAAAGGACTAGATAACCATGGCACTTCGTAAACTAAAGCCAACGACCCCAGGTCAACGCGGAGCAAGCGTTCCAGATTTCGCTGAAATCACTCGCACCACCCCAGAGAAATCACTTGTGCGTCCAATTCACTCAAAGGGTGGACGCAACGCATCAGGTCGCATCACTGTTCGCCACCAAGGTGGCGGCCACAAGCGTGCATACCGTCTCATTGATTTCACTCGCAATGATAAAGATGGTGTTCCAGCAAAGGTCGCACACATTGAGTACGACCCAAATCGCACAGCTCGTATTGCATTGCTGCACTACGCAGATGGCGAGAAGCGTTACATCATTGCTCCAAATAAGTTAGAACAAGGTGACACTATTGAGAACGGGCCAAAGGCCGATATCAAGCCAGGTAATAACTTGCCACTTCGCAATATTCCTGTGGGTACCGTTGTTCACGCAATTGAACTTCGCCCAGGCGGGGGAGCGAAGATTGCTCGTTCAGCTGGCGCAAGTGTTCAGCTTGTTGCAAAAGAAGGCGCATATGCGCAACTACGTATGCCATCTGGTGAAATTCGTAACGTCGATGTTCGTTGCCGTGCAACTATTGGTGAAGTCGGAAATGCCGAACAATCCAACATTAACTACGGCAAGGCCGGACGTATGCGCTGGTTAGGTATTCGCCCATCGGTCCGCGGTGTTGTTATGAACCCAGTGGACCACCCACACGGTGGTGGAGAAGGTAAGACTTCTGGTGGTCGTCACCCAGTTACTCCATGGGGTCAGCCTGAAGGCCGCACTCGTAAGAAAAAAGCGAGTGATTCACTCATTGTCCGTCGTCGTAAATCGAATAAGAATCGATAGGGAGCCCTCATGCCACGTAGTTTAAAAAAGGGTCCATTCGTGGACGGCCATCTCACCAAAAAGGTAGATGCGCAAAACGCCGCGAACACAAAGAACGTGATCAAGACTTGGTCACGTCGTTCGATGATCACTCCTTCGATGATTGGTCACACCATCGCAGTACATGATGGTCGCAAGCACATCCCAGTTTTCATTACTGATTCAATGATCGGGCACAAGCTCGGTGAATTCTCACCAACACGTACCTTCCGGGGTCACGTGAAGGATGATCGGAGGGCTACTCGTGCCTAATACAAAAGCTGACGCTCCAGAGGCAACAGTGGCTCGTGCAATCTTGCGCGACATTCGCCACACACCTCAAAAGGCACGTCGCGTTGTTGATCTGATCCGTGGTTCACGTGCTGATCAAGCGCTCTCTGTTTTGAAGTTTGCACCACAAGCTGCTGGCCAAGATGTCTACAACTTGCTCGCATCAGCTGTTGCAAACGCAAAGCAGAAAAATCCTGCTATTCGCGATGCATCTGAGCTATGGGTTATCGAAGCTCTTGTTGACGAAGGTGTCACCATGAAGCGTTTTCGCCCACGTGCTCAAGGTCGCGGTTTTCGAATCCTGAAGCGCAGCAGTCACATCTCTGTTGTGGTTTCAGATATCAAGAAGGGAGCGACCAAGTAATGGGTCAAAAAGTAAACCCCTACGGCTTCCGTCTTGGCATCACAACTGAATTTAAGTCACGTTGGTATGCAGACAAGTTGTACAAGGACTATGTAAAAGAGGATGTTCTCATCCGTCGCATGATGGAAAAGGGCATGGAACGCGCAGGCGTTTCCAAGATCGAAATCGAGCGCACCCGCGATCGTGTTCGAATCGACCTACATACGGCCCGTCCTGGCATCGTTATTGGTCGCCGCGGTATGGAAGCTGACAAGCTTCGTATCGAACTTGAAAAGCTCACCGGCAAGCAAGTTCAGCTCAACATTCTTGAAGTAAAGAATCCAGAAATCGATGCCCAGCTTGTCGCACAAGGAATTGCTGAGCAGCTAGCTGCTCGTGTTTCATTCCGTCGCGCCATGCGTAAGGCAATGCAAACCGCTTTGAAGTCTGGCGCAAAGGGCATTCGTGTTCAGTGCGGTGGACGTTTAGGTGGAGCAGAAATGTCACGCTCTGAGTTCTACCGTGAAGGTCGCGTTCCTTTGCACACTTTGCGCGCTGATATCGACTACGGCTTCTATGAAGCTCACACAACTTTTGGTCGCCTTGGCGTCAAGGTGTGGATCTACAAGGGTGAAGTTATTCATTCTCGTGCAGAACGCGAAGCAGCAGCTCTTGCAGCAGCTCGTGCTCCTAAGAAAGATCAAGCTCGTCGTGCACCACGTGCACCTCGCGGAGAAGTAACAACTTCAAAGGTCGAACCGCGCAACAGCGCCATTAATGGCATTACACCTGCTGCTACTGCGGTTGTTGAAGCACCCGTTGTTGAAGCACCTGCTGAAGGGAGCGAGGCGTAAATGTTAATTCCACGTCGCGTTAAACACCGTAAGCAGCATCACCCATCTCGCAGTGGTGCATCTAAGGGTGGAACCGCAGTGTCATTCGGTGACTTCGGTATTCAAGCTCTCGAGCCTGCCTACGTCACCAACCGTCAGATTGAAGCAGCGCGTATTGCAATGACGCGTTACATCAAGCGCGGCGGAAAAGTATGGATCAATATTTATCCAGATCGTCCATTAACTAAGAAGCCTGCTGAAACTCGTATGGGTTCGGGTAAAGGCTCACCTGAGTGGTGGATCGCAAACGTGAAGCCAGGCCGCGTAATGTTCGAAATCTCGGGCGTTACCGAAGCTATTGCTAATGAAGCAATGCGCCTTGCAATTCACAAGTTGCCGATGAAATGTCGTGTTGTGAAACGTGAGGAGGCGTAATGGCTAATGTAAACGAAGAACTTCGCGCATTATCCGCCGAAGAGTTAACTGGAAAGCTACGTGAATCGAAAGAAGAGCTCTTTAATCTTCGATTCCAAGCTGCAACCGGTCAGCTCGAGAGTCACGGTCGTCTTGGAGCAGTCCGCAAAGAGATTGCTCGCATTTATACCGTTATTCGCGAACGTGAACTAGGAATCGGAGGTGCTGCATGACTCCGAACAGCCCTGCTGCAACGAATGAAGAACGCGGTTTCCGCAAGACCCGCGAAGGCATCGTTGTGAGCGACAAGATGGACAAGACAGTAACTGTCGAGGTCATGAACCGTGTGAAGCACGGCATGTACAGCAAAGTTATGTTGCGTTCTGTGAAATTGAAAGCACATGACGAACTCAATGCTGCTGGCATTGGTGATCGTGTGACGATTATGGAAACTCGACCACTATCGGCAACTAAGCGTTGGCGTGTAGTCGAGATCCTCGAGAAGGCCAAGTAAGGGGCGGGTGGATACAAGATGATTCAACAAGAGTCGCGTCTACGCGTCGCGGATAACACAGGAGCTAAAGAGCTTCTTTGTATTCGTGTTCTCGGTGGATCCAAGCGCCGCTATGCCGGCATCGGAGACATCATCGTGTGTTCCGTTAAGGATGCAATTCCTGGCGGTCAAGTGAAGAAAGGTGAAGTCGTTAAGGCTGTCATCGTTCGCACTGTTAAGGAACGTCGTCGTCCAGATGGCTCCTATATTAAATTTGATGAGAATGCTGCAGTCATCCTTAAAGCAGATGGCGAACCACGCGGCACTCGTATCTTCGGACCCGTTGCTCGCGAACTTCGCGACAAGCGCTTCATGAAGATCATCTCGCTAGCTCCGGAGGTGCTCTAATAATGGCAAGAATTAAAAAGGGCGACACCGTTTTGGTGATTGCTGGAAAAGATAAAGGCGTCACTGGCAAAGTGCTTGACCTTGATGCACGTCGCATCCTTGTGGAAGGTGTGAACCGCGTAAAGCGTCACACACAAGAAACAACAGGGGATCGCGGCGTAAAGGTTGGCGGCATCTTGACCGTCGAAGCCTCCATCGCAATTTCAAACGTCATGCTCGTTGATGAGGACGGCAAGGCCACTCGCCTTGGTGCTCGCAAAGATGAAAATGGCAAGAACGTTCGCATTTCGCGTCGCACCGGAAAGGACATCTAATGTCTACCGCTCAACTCGTTCGTCTCAAGGGACGCTACCGCAGCGAAATCGCACCTGCGCTCAAGACTCAATTTGGGTACAAGAACGTGATGCAGATTCCGACTCTGACCAAGATCGTGGTCAACATGGGTGTGGGTGAAGCAGCGCGCGATTCGAAGTTAATCGAAGGCGCAATTCGCGACTTGACCACAATTACTGGCCAAAAGCCACAGGTCACCAAGTCACGCAAGTCAATCGCACAATTTAAGTTGCGCGAGAACATGCCGATTGGTGCACACGTCACATTGCGTGGAGATCGTATGTGGGAGTTTGCAGATCGCTTGCTCTCCATTTCTCTTCCACGTATCCGTGACTTCCGTGGATTGTCCCCAAAGCAATTTGATGGCAATGGCAACTACACCTTTGGTCTCACCGAACAAGTTGTGTTCCCTGAGATCGAACAAGACAAGATTGATCGTCCGCGCGGTATGGACATCACTTTTGTAACAACCGCCACAAACGATGAAGAAGGTCGCGCACTCCTTAGGGCGCTCGGCTTTCCATTCAAGGAGAACTAATGGCTAAGACATCGCTCAAAGTAAAAGCTGCCCGTAAGCCAAAGTTCAAGGTTCGCGGTTACACACGTTGCCAGCGTTGCGGACGTCCGCATGCTGTCTATCAAAAATTTGGAATTTGTCGCATCTGCTTCCGAGAGATGGCACATCGCGGCGAACTTCCTGGCATCACTAAGGCTTCTTGGTAAGGCTCCTGATAATTCACCCAACAACTACGAAAAAGGTCGGCACATTCGGTGCGGAAACCAGTTCGAGAAAGGCCATAGGCCACGCATGACAATGACAGATCCGATCGCAGACATGTTGACGCGTCTGCGTAACGCAAACTCTGCCTACCACGATGCAGTTTCCATGCCATCGTCGTCGGTAAAGACGCGTATCGCAGCAATACTTCAACAGGAGGGCTTCATCGGCGGATACCGCGTTGATGCCAATACAAGCGGCGTTGGTAAGACGCTTGTTCTTGATCTTAAGTTTGGTCCTAATCGCGAGCGTTCGATTGCCGGACTTCGTCGCGTTAGCAAGCCAGGACTTCGCGTTTACGCAAAGTCCACGGCACTGCCAAAAGTTCTTGGCGGTTTGGGCGTTGCCATCATCTCAACTTCATCTGGATTGCTTACTGATAAGCAAGCCAACAAACAGGGCGTAGGCGGAGAAGTTCTCGCCTATGTTTGGTAATTGATATGTCACGTATCGGTCGTATGCCAATCACCTTGCCAAAGGGTGTCGAAGTTTCAATTTCTGGCCAAGAAGTTGCAGTGAAGGGACCTAAGGGTTCACTTTCACGCGTCATCGCTGAGCCAATTCATGTTTCACAGGCCGAAGGCGTTATCAGCGTCGTTCGTCCTAATGACGAGCGCTTGAGTCGTTCGTTACACGGTTTGTCGCGCACACTAGTTGCCAACATGATCGAAGGCGTAACCAATGGTTACAGCAAGACGATTGAAATCGTTGGTGTTGGTTATCGCGTCGCCGAAAAGGGTAAAGACCTTGAATTTGCTTTGGGTTACAGTCACTCAGTTCCATTTCCTGCACCTGAAGGAATCACTTTCAAAGTTGAATCTCCAACCAAGTTCTCAATTTCTGGAATTGATAAGCAACTCGTAGGTGAAGTTGCCGCCAAGGTTAAGAAATTGCGCAAGGCCGATCCTTACAAGGGCAAGGGCTTGCGTTTGGAAGGCGAAGTTGTTCGCCGTAAGCAAGGAAAGACGGGTAAGAAATAATGGCAATCGGTGTAAAGGTCCGTAAAGGCTCGGCAACAAATGCCCGTGCCCGTCGTCATTTCCGCGTGCGCAAGAAGGTCTCCGGTACTGCGCTACGTCCACGTCTTGTCGTCTCTCGCTCTGCTCGTCATTTGTTCGTGCAGATCGTTGATGATTCTCAAGCTCGCACGCTCGCATCAGCCTCCACCATGGAAGCAGATCTACGAGTAGCAACAGGTGATAAGACTGCAAAGTCCCGCCAAGTTGGTGTACTCATCGCACAGCGCGCAAAAGCTGCTGGAGTTTCCGCCGTTGTCTTTGACCGCGCCGGCAATAAGTACCACGGTCGCATTGCAGCTCTTGCTGAGAGTGCACGAGAGAACGGATTGGAGTTCTAATGGCTGTTAATCCAACTCAAAATCGCGAAGGCGGCGAAGCCCCTAAGGGCAACGACCGACGTGAACGTCGTGAACGTCGTGATGACCGTCAACAAGACAAGAGCCCATTCATGGAGCGCGTTGTCTTCATTAACCGTGTATCTAAAGTTGTTAAAGGTGGACGTCGCTTTTCCTTTACTGCTCTAGTTGTCGTCGGTGATGGAAATGGCAGCGTTGGTATTGGTTATGGAAAATCTAAGGAAGTTCCACAAGCAATCGCCAAGGCCGTTGAAGAAGCCAAGAAGTCATTTTTTAAAGTTCCACGTATCCAAGGCACGATTCCTCACCCATCACAAGGTGAAGCGGCAGCTGGCGTAGTTCTTCTTCGCCCTGCAAGCCCTGGTACTGGAGTAATTGCTGGCGGACCAGTCCGTGCAGTACTTGAGTGCGCCGGCATTAGCGACGTGCTTACAAAATCTTTGGGTTCAAACAATGCAATCAACATGGTTCACGCCACTGTTGCTGCTTTGCGTCAACTCGAATCTCCAGAAGCAATTGCTGCTCGTCGTGGACTTCCGTTAGAAGACGTCGCACCTGCTGCAATTATCCGAGCCTCTCAAATGACAGTTGGTGCCTAATGGGACGTTTAAAAGTTACTCAAATTCGTTCCAAGGTTGGCTACAAGCCAGAGCTTCGCGAAACATTGCGCTCTCTTGGTCTTAAGCGAATCAACGATGTCGTTGTAAAAGAAGACCGTCCGGAAATTCGTGGCATGGTTCACGCTGTTCGCCACATGATCAAGGTTGAGGAGGTTGAATAAAGATGACACTCAAAGTCCATCATCTTCGTCCAGCCCCTGGTGCTAAAACTACAAAAACGCGCAAGGGTCGCGGTGAAGCATCAAAGGGCAAGACTGCCGGTCGCGGTGGCAAGGGAACTCGTGCTCGTAACCAGGTGCGTGCGGGATTTGAAGGCGGTCAGCTGCCTTTGGTCATGCGCTTGCCTAAGTTGCGCGGCTTTAAAAACCCTGCCCGCATCGAATACCAAGCAGTGAACGTTGCAACTATTAACGCTCTCTACCCCAAGGGTGGCGATGTCACGGTTGAGGACCTCGTGAAGAAGGGCGCTGCCCGCAGCGACCTGCCGATCAAGATCCTAGGAAACGGTGAAATCGCAGTTAAGGTCAGCGTTGCTGCTCATAAATTCTCAGGCTCAGCGGTGGAAAAGATTGCTGCAGCAGGCGGATCGACTAAGACTCTGTAAGTAAAAGCTCCATTGAGATTACGCGTGAATTGAAAGAGGGAGAAGAAAAGTGTTAGCTGCATTTGGTAAGGCTTTCAGGACTCCCGACCTTCGTCGGAAGATCTTCTTCACTCTCTCAATCATGGCTTTGTTCCGCTTTGGTTCTGTCGTTCCAACTCCTGGTGTTTCTTATGCAAATGTTCAGTCTTGTTTGAAGACGGTTCAATCTGGCGGACTCTTTGGCTTGATCAACCTTTTCAGCGGTGGGGCACTTTTGCACCTGTCAGTCTTTGCACTTGGCATCATGCCTTACATCACCAGCTCAATCATTATTCAGCTTCTTACGGTTGTTATCCCTCGCTTTGAAACTCTGAAGCAAGAAGGACAATCAGGCACTGCAAAGTTGACTCAGTACACCCGTTATCTCACAATCGGTTTGGCAATCTTGCAGTCCACCGGATTAGTCGCAGTGGCCCGTATTCCTGGTCGTTTAATCTCTGGCTGCGCTGCACCAATCATTCCTGATACTTCTTGGCAGCGTATCGTCACGATGATTTTTGTTATGACTGCTGGAACTTCGGTCATCATGTGGCTCGGTGAGTTGATCACAGACCGCGGAGTCGGCAACGGAATGTCAATCTTGATCTTCACATCTATTGCTGCAGGATTTCCTGGCAACTTGTGGAGCATCAAGCTTCAAAAAGGTCTCTTTGCATTCTGCTTCGTATTAGCTGTTGGAATCTTGGTAGTTGCAGCGGTGGTATTTGTTGAACAAGCTCAACGCCGTATTCCGGTCCAGTACGCAAAGCGTCAAGTAGGTCGTGCCAGTTATGGCGGAACGAGTACTTATATCCCTATTAAGGTCAACCAAGCCGGCGTTATCCCAGTAATTTTTGCATCTTCTTTGTTGTACATACCATCTTTGATCGTCAACTTTACAAATAGCAAAGCTGGGTGGGCAATCTGGATTAGTCGTAACTTCGTCAAGGGCGACCATCCGATTTACATCATCTCCTATGCTGCAATGATTATTTTCTTTACTTACTTTTATGTCGCGATCACATTCAACCCGGATGAAGTTGCCGACAACATGAAGAAATATGGTGGATTTATCCCTGGTATCCGTGCTGGACGTCCAACATCTGAATATTTGCAATACGTGCTTTCTCGAATTACTGCGCCAGGTTCTATGTATTTGGCCTTTGTTGCAATCATTCCGATTCTGGCTCTCATCCTCTTTGGGGCAACACAGAACTTCCCATTTGGTGGAACTGCTATCTTGATTGTGGTCGGCGTCGGCCTTGACACTGCCAAGCAAATTGAAAGCCAACTACAGCAACGCTCGTACGAGGGGTTCTTGCGCTAATGCGCTTAGTCCTGGTTGGACCACCAGGTGCCGGCAAGGGAACACAAGCGCAATTCCTCGCTTCGCACTTTTCAATTCCACATATTTCTACGGGTGATATTTTCCGCGCCAACCTAAAAAGCGGCACAGCCTTAGGTCTTAAGGCAAAAACATTCATGGATGCTGGTGAATTAGTGCCAGATTCAGTGACAAATGAAATGGTGGCTGATCGCCTTACTCACGCCGATGCCGAGGCTGGATTTCTTCTTGATGGCTTTCCTCGCAATGTGGCACAAGCACAAGTGCTTCGAGAAATATTGGCGCAGAAATCTACGCCTCTTACAGCCGTCTTAGAATTAGCAGTTGATACAAAAGAGATTGTCTTGCGTCTTTCGGGTAGACGAACCTGTAGAAATTGCGGCAAAGTCTGGCACATAGAATTTGAAAAGCCCTCCACCGAAAATCTATGTGATGCCTGTAGTGGGGATCTCTACCAGCGTGAAGATGACAAAGGCGAAGTAATCAGCCATCGCCTCCAGGTGTATGCAGAGCAAACTGAACCAATTATTGCTTTTTATAAGTCTGAAGGATTGCTGATCACGATCAGTGCGACAGGGTCTGTTTCAGAGATCACTGCTCGTGCAATTTCAGCCCTAAGTAATTAGCGCTAGAGGTTAGATTTTATGGCAATTCAAATCAAGACTCTTGAACAACTCAAGATCATGCGCAAAGCCGGACTATTGGTTGGGCAGACTCTTGAGTTATTGCGAAGCTCCATCAAAGTTGGAATGCGAACTGACGCACTTGATGCAATTGCTGAAGCAAATATTAAGCGCGGAGGCGGTACCTCTAATTTCAAGGGCTATCACGGATTCCCAGCAACTATTTGCGTATCTATCAATGATGAAATCGTGCATGGCATTCCTGGAGATCGGGTGATCGAAGATGGCGATGTAGTTTCAATAGATTGTGGAGCAATTATTGACGGCTGGCACGGTGATGCTGCTATTTCTGTTGGCGTGGGAAGCGTTGATCCGGGAGATCAAAAGATGATGGACGTATGTGAAGAATCTATGTGGCGCGGAATTGCTGCAGGCGGTGCCGGAGTAAAACTTTCAAATATTGGACATGCAATTGAGGAGTATGTGAAATCGCAAGGCACATACGGAATTTTGCAAGAGTATGGCGGCCATGGAATTGGCACTGAGATGCATCAAGAACCTCATGTTCTTAATTTTGGAAAGCCAGGATCTGGTCCAGAAATTACGGCGGGTTTTGCGTTAGCAGTTGAACCAATGATCACCCGCGGAACTCATAAAACAAAAGTCTTGAGCGATGATTGGACTGTAGTTTCTGCTGATAAATCCCGAGGGGCACATTTCGAAAACTCCTATTGCCTTTTACCCGATGGTAAAGTTTTTGTTATAACTGCCCTCGATGGAGGGCGCTCGAAATTAGGCGCACTTGGAGTCGAGATATCTGACTTACTGGCCTAACCCTCGAGATGCACCCTTTCAAGGGGTGGAAGGCCGTGATTTGAAAGACTAGACTCGCAAAGTTGTCGCCTGGTGAGAAAGGAAATGAATGTCGCTTGACCAGTTGGCTCCTGCATCCACTGCTGGAGTTGAAGGACGTTCTCCTAGCGCCATGGCGTGGGAGCGAATCAAGCATGACCGCACGGCATGGATTTCAGGAGGCGTAATTTTCTTCTTTCTCATCATTGGAATCATCGCTCCACTTTTTCAAAGAATCTTGCACACAAGTCCCAACTCATTTCATCCAGAGGCACTCGATGAAGCGATGGGAGCGATGCCCATCGGTCACTTCGGTGGGATTTCTAGTACCCATTGGTTTGGCGTGGAGCCACGTACGGGGCGCGACATTCTCTTGCGATTTGTTTTCGGAGCCCGCACCTCTTTATCTATTGCGCTGACCGCCACCCTTGTCGCGACAGTGATCGGTGTTGTTGTTGGTCTACTTTCGGGATTTTTCGGCGGGAAAATTGACCAAGTCCTATCTCGAATGATGGAGATTGTTTTAGCGTTTCCTTCCATTCTATTTGCGCTAGCCATTACTCCTGTATTGGAAAATGTGCTCGAATCCTCAGGACTTCCTAAAGGAAATGCGACCAGAATCCCAGTCATGATTATGGTGATCTCAACTTTTGGATGGCCCTACATCGCACGTATTGTTCGCGGCCAAGTCATCTCTATGCGAGAGCGCGAATTTGTCGATGCAGCTCGCGCTCTTGGTGCCACCCGCTTACACCTTGTCTTTAAGCAGATTTTGCCAAATCTTTGGGCTCCCATTCTTGTCACAGTTGCCCTTAATATTCCTTCTTTTATTACGCAAGAGGCGGCGTTGACATTCCTGGGTGCCGGTGTGATCGAGCCAACCTCAGATTGGGGATCGATGCTTTTGGCTTCAGTGCCTTTTTATAGCGTGGACCCGATGTATACCTTCATTCCAGGCTTCGCCCTGTTTCTCCTTGTTCTGGCTTTTAATTTATTAGGAGATAGCGTCCGCGACGCTCTCGACCCAAAGAGTTCCCGATGATCAGAAATGATGATCAGGAGTTTTACCCCAACAATCAACGGAGCAATCCCCGCAAAGAAAGGTCTCACATGAGCCTAAGTAAAAAGGCAATCGCACTGGTTGGAACACTCGCTTTGGGTGCAACAGCTTTCGTGATGGTGCCAAGTTCACAAGCGGCAACCGCCGTTAATGGTCCTGCGCCAGCAATCGCTGGAGCAGTCAAGGGTGGAACTCTTACCATCCTTGAACAAGGTGACTTCGAACATATTGATCCAGCACGTAACTACGTGGGTGGAACACTCGATTTCTACCGCTTCTTCATTCGCACACTTACTCAGTACCGCACCTACAACGGCAAGACTGAACTCGTCCCAGACGTTGCAGCTGATCTTGGTACAACTAAAGACGGTGGATCTACCTGGGTCTTCAAACTTCGCACCAATTTAAAGTATGAAGATGGCTCGAAGATCACCTGCGCCGATCTTAAGTACGGCACCATGCGTTCATATAACGATGCAATTCTTGATGGTGGAACAACATATGCTCACGACTTCCTCAAGAACCCAACGAACTTCAAGGGTCCATACACTGAGCCAAATGGTGATCTAAAGTCTGTTGTTTGCTCTCCAAAGGGCGACTCGATCACTTACATGTTGTCACAGCCAGTTCCTTACTTCCCATACGTAACAACATTCGGTTCGTTCTCGCCAGTTCCTAAGGCAAAAGACACCAAGCAGAACTACGATTCGCACCCAGTTTCATCTGGTCCATACAAGATCGAGTCCTACAACCGTGGAAAGAACATGACCTTGGTACGTAACACCAACTGGGATCCAGCAACTGACCCAGCTCGTTGGAACTACCCAGATAAGATCGTTGTGAAGTTTGGTTACGAGCAAAATGCACTCGAGCAACAGCTTGTTTCAGACAGCGCAGATGTTCAAACTGCGATGTCTACCGACACCGGTGTTATCACTAACCTGCCAAAGGTTCTTGCTAATCCTTCGGCTTACAAGAGCCGCTTCTTCTCCTTCGTATCTCCGTATGCTCGCTACCTTGCGATCAACTTGGATACCGTGAAGGATGTCAATGTGCGTAAGGCAATTCAGTGCGCAATTGACTTGAGGACAATTCTCCTTGCTGCTGGTGGAACTGCTGCTGGTACATACAGCAACTCACTCATTCCTTCATCTATCAAGAATGGATACCGTAACTTCGATATCTGTGGTCGTGATGTACACACAAAGCCAGAGGCTCAAATTGCCGCTGCACGTGGATACCTCAAGCAGGCCAAAGATGTGAAGAAGGATCTCATCCTTGCTTATCGTGATAAGGGCGTTGAACCACAACGTGCAGAAGCTGCGCAGCAAGCACTTGAGGCAGTTGGTTTCACTGTCACAATGATGAAGCTTCCACGCGCTGGTTACTACACACGAATCGGTCAGCGTGATGCTGGAGTAGTTCAGCCAGATGTAATCCAGACTTCATGGGGTTATGACTGGGCAGCATCTTCCGGGATTGTTTATGCGCTTCTGGATGGTCGCACTATGACCGCTTCAGATTCACATAGCAATTACTCACGTCAGAATGTTCCTGCGCTGCAGGCACTTTTTGCCAAAGCCGACATGATCACAAACCCAGCTGCATCTGATGCAGCGTTGGGCGATATCGATCAGCAGGCAATTCAAGACTATGCAGCAGTAATGCCTGTCTACTTCGAAACATCTAACTTCATCACTGGATCGAAGTTGGGTGGCGTACAAGTAGATGGTGGTTACGGCACAATCAGCCCATTGGCTGCATTCGTCAAGAAGTAATACCAAACTAGATGCACTAGGTGCTTGGCGGTGAAGAAATTCACCGCCAAGCACCGCACAAGTGAATTTTGAAAGTTTTCATACCATTATCTATAAAACCACAGAACCAGGAGCGCCATGTTTCGCTACTTAGTACGTCGCGTTATTGGCGGTGGACTGGTATTAATTATTGTAAGCATGGTTGTCTTTGGTCTCTTCTATGTTTTGCCAGCTGATCCTGCTCGCTTAGCGTGTGGAAAAGCCTGTACTCCCGAGCTCATCGCAGAAATTCGCCATACTCTTGAATTGGATCAACCGCTCACAATCCAATATGGACGATTCGCTGAGGGAATTCTTGTTGGCCGCACTTATCTCAAAGGCAGTACCGCACAGCTCAATTGTCCAGCGCCATGCCTTGGTTATTCCTATGACACCGATGAGCTTGTAACAAATCTACTGAAAGATCGAGCTCCAGCAACTCTTTCTATTGCGCTGGGTGCATCCATTTTATTCTTACTTGTTGGTTTAGCTAGCGGAATTATCTCGGCCCTTCGAAGAGGCAAATGGATTGATAAGTTCTCCCAAGGCGTAGCGCTCACCGGAGCCTCTTTACAGATTTATTTTGTTGCGCTCATTTTGCAGTTCATTTTTGTAGATAAATTGCAGTGGCTTCATACGCCGGGATATGTCTCGCCTTTTACGAGTGTGAGCCAATGGGTTACTGGAATGGCTTTGCCATGGCTCACCCTGGCATTCTTGTTGTCGGCAATTTATGCACGATTGACCCGAGCTGGAATGCTCGAGGTAATGAGTGAGGATTACATCCGTACTGCTCGCGCAAAGGGTTTAACACTACGCCGAATTAATTTTAAACATGTGTTGCGCAGCGCCATTACTCCTATCGTTACAGTTTTTGGTTTAGACCTTGGCCAACTCCTTGGTGGCGCCGTCATCACTGAGTACGTGTTCAATATCCCCGGACTTGGGCGCCTGGCTACTGAAGCAGTAAGTAACGTCGATTTGCCTGTCATTGTCGGCACCGTAATGCTCGCGGCCGTGTTTATTGTGATTGCAAATATCGTTGTAGACCTTCTTTATATGGTACTAGATCCAAAGGTGCGACTTTCGTGAGCGCATTCTTAGAAGTTAAAGATTTAAAGGTTCACTTCCCAACCGATGACGGGTTGGTCAAAGCGGTCGATGGGATTTCATTCTCAGTTGAGCGAGGAAAGACCTTAGGAATCGTCGGTGAATCTGGATCTGGTAAGTCAGTCACAAGCCTTGCGATTCTTGGATTACAAAAAGGTTCGCGCGCGCAACTCTCTGGCGAGATCTGGGTGGACGGTAAAGAAATAGTTGCAGCAACCGAAGAAGAAGTTCGATCGTTACGCGGAAATTCTATGGCAATGATCTTTCAAGATGCGCTGGCAGCCCTGCATCCATACTTCACCATTGGTAATCAGATCGCTGAGGCATACAGGGTTCATAACAACGTGTCAGAAAAAGTTGCATTTGCTCGGGCGATCGAGATGCTTGATCGTGTCGGAATTCCAGATCCAGCAAAGCGTGCACAGGATTATGCGCATCAATTCTCTGGTGGAATGAGACAACGTGCCATGATCGCAATGGCGCTATCGTGTAATCCATCTTTATTGATTGCCGATGAACCAACAACTGCGCTTGATGTAACTGTGCAAGCTCAAATATTAGATTTGCTTCGCGATTTACAGAAGGAATTCGGATCTGCAATTATCTTGATTACTCACGATTTGGGCGTAGTTGCAGAAACGGCCGATGATGTTTTGATCATGTATGCAGGTAAGGCTATTGAATTTGGAACTGTTCGCGACATATTGAAAAAGCCACAGCACCCCTATGCATGGGGCCTACTCTCGTCTATTCCTCGATTAACTGGCGCCGCTGATGTTGAGTTGCGGGCAATCGCCGGGACGCCACCTAGTTTGATTTCTGTTCCAAGTGGATGTGCATTCCATCCTCGTTGTACCTACGCGTCACGAGTCGGGACTGCTTGCAGCCAAGAGATACCGTCGTTGCTTGATATTGAAATTGGTGGACGCCATCAAGTGCGATGTCACTTAGATCGATCTAATCGTTCGGAAATTTTCACAAAAGAGATTGCGCCCTCATTATGAGCGCTCTCTTGCGAGTTGAAAACTTAACTAAGCATTTCCCTGGTGGGCGCACTGGTTTTTTTGGAAAGCGCGACGTAATCCAAGCAGTCGATGGAGTCACATTTGAAATTAGCCAGGGCGAAGCACTAGGACTGGTGGGTGAATCTGGATGCGGAAAATCTACGACCGGACGCCTCATCACTCGATTGCTAGAACCAATGAGCGGTTCAGTTGTATTTGATGGTGAAGATATTTCTCATATTTCTCAAGGCCAGATGCGGCCAATCCGATCTGGATTGCAGATGATTTTTCAAGACCCTTACGCATCTCTTAATCCCCGTCATACAGTGGGGACAATCGTTGCGACGCCACTTCATATCAACAAAATTTCTCCTCCAGAGGGAATGAAAAAGCATGTACAAGAACTTTTGGAAATTGTGGGACTAAACCCAGAGCACTACAACAGATACCCACATGAATTCTCCGGGGGACAACGTCAGCGAATCGGCATTGCTCGCGCTTTGGCCTTGCGTCCCAAAATGATTGTGGCAGATGAACCAGTGAGCGCGCTGGATGTTTCGATTCAGGCGCAGATCATCAACTTACTTCAAGACTTACAAAAAGATTTTGGACTTTCATTCCTATTTATTGCCCATGATTTAGCGGTGGTTCGCCATTTCGCACAAAGAATTGCGGTCATGTACTTGGGTAATTTAGTTGAGATTGCAGATCGCGACACTCTCTATGCAACTCCTCGCCACCCATATACGAAGGCACTTTTATCTGCTGTCCCTACGGCAGATCCTGATGCAGCGGGGGCTCGCGAGAGAATTAGATTAACTGGCGATGTACCAAATCCCATTAATCCGCCATCTGGTTGCCGCTTCCGTACTCGCTGTTGGAAAGCGCAAGAGATTTGTTCAACGACCCCACAACTGTTGCAGATTGGTTCAAGCTCGGTTGCTTGTCATTTCCCTGAGTAAGATGTGTCCATGAGTACCGAACACGGCACAATTATGCGTTCGGAGATTGAAGAAATCCCCGCAGTCTTTGAGCGAATCAAGTCGCAATCTGTACAAATGCACACTGAAGTTTCGCAGTTACCTTTATCATCGATTGATTCAGTAATTTTGGTTGCACGCGGTACCTCGGATAATGCGGCGCTATATTTGAAATACCTCATCGAAACGAAGGTTGGCATCCCATGTGGATTGGCATCGCCATCAGTGGTTTCTGTTTACGGGGCTAAACTTCGCTTCAAGAATGTGTTAGTAATCGCGCTGAGTCAAAGTGGTCAATCACCAGATTTAGTGGGTTACTGCACTGCTGCACGACAAGGCGGAGCAACAGTTGTCGCCATGACCAATGATCAGACAAGCCCGCTAGCCCAGTCTGCACATTGCAATTTGTATTTGCAGGCGGGTCCGGAGAAAGCTGTCGCAGCCACAAAGAGTTATTCAGCGCAGTTGCTCGTTGCTAGATTATTTGTGGCGGCATGGAGCGGAGAAGTGCTTAATTTTGATGCCATCATCGCTGAAGGCAAGCACATGCTGGAGCAATCAGGCCAAGTAAAAACTTTGGCGGAGAAGTTTAAATTTAATGACGGCGTAACTGCGATGGGTAGGGGATTTGCCTACGCAAACGCACATGAAACTGCCCTTAAGATCCAAGAGACTCTCAAGATTCCTGTGGCTTCTTTTTCTTCGGCAGATTATCTCCACGGCCCGATTTCCTCACTTCACGATCAGTCCAGAGTTATTTTCTTAGCCCCGAATGGAATTGCAGAATCTGCGATGTCATCGACTGTGGCCCGGATTCGAGAAATTACAACTCACATCTATTGGATAGGTACTGGATTTACTCGTACACCTCATGAAATTTTGATTGGGGGTTCAACTGGTTTGTCTGAGATCGATAGCGTCATTGTAGATAGCATTGTTTTGCAATTCTTCGCTCTATTTTTAGCAATTAATGCCGGAAAGAACCCTGATGCTCCTGTCGGCCTTGCAAAAGTTACAAAGACTCTTTAGGCACTCGTGAGTACAACAGTTCCTGCCTTCGTGGATCTGCAAGTCAATGGTCATGGCGGCGTGGATCTACTGTCCGCCCAGACCACAGATCAGATTCGCCAAGTTTGCGCTTCACTTTTTAAGCAAGGGGTGGGTGCTTACCTTCCTACATTGATTACCGGTCCATTGGATCGCACTGTTGCGGCAATGAAGCTCATCGAACAAGTAAGGCGATCACCTCGCGATGACGAAGCAGAAATAATCGGGATTCACCTCGAGGGTCCTTTTCTTTCACATAGCAAGCCCGGAGTGCATCCGACTGAATTTCTTTGTGAGCCTTCGCAAGAACTCTTAGGGAAATATCTTTCAGCTGGCACCGTGACGATGGTGACGCTAGCACCAGAAATTCCTGGCGCACTCGAGGCAATTACATTTCTAACCCAGATGGGAATTATCGTTTCATTGGGACATTCCGACGCCACCCTTACCCAAGCTCACGCAGGATTTGATGCAGGAGCGCAAACTGTCACGCATATTTGGAATGCCATGAGTAAGGATCGACATTCCGGTGTCGGTGCTGCAGCACTTTCGCGCCCGGAGGTTTCAATCCAGATGATTATCGATGGTGTTCATTTATCTGATGAAGTCATCGCATACACAATCGAGAAAGCTCCCGAACGATTTATCGTGACAAACGATGCAGTTTCCCCAGCCGGTTTAGGTGAAGGCACCCATCGATTTGGAACCTTTGAGGTCAGCGTAAAAGATGGTCGAGCGGTGCGATCTGATGGAGTTTTGGCAGGCGGGGTAGGTTCCATGAAAGATTCATTCCGCCGCATGATGGCCCTAGGCATCGAGTTCGACAGCGCCATAGCCAGCATGACCTCTCGGCCAGCTGCGCTAATTGGCCGCCCAGAACTCGGCGTTTTGAGCCTAGGTTCTCGAACAACGCAGGTATAAGTCCGGCTTTTAGGCCGATTTCCCTTATCGCCACGCTTGGCTTTAGAATCACCCTTCGCACGTTAATTCCAATACGAACAACAACGAAGTGGGTATCGCTTGGCCAAGAAAGATGGTGCTATCGAAATCGAGGGCACTGTTGCCGAGGCTCTACCTAATGCGATGTTTCGCGTGGAGTTAACGAACGGGCACAAGATTCTCGCGCATATTAGCGGGAAGATGCGGAAGAACTACATCCGTATCCTTCCAGCCGATCGTGTGATTGTGGAATTGAGTCCCTATGACCTCACCCGAGGTCGGATTGTTTATCGTTACAAGTAGTTCTTAATAAGAATTGTTTGGAAAATAAATAATTTTTGACGTAGTACAAGAAGGAGGGCAGCTCATGAAGGTTAAGCCAAGCGTGAAGAAGATTTGCGATAAGTGCAAAGTTATTCGTCGCAAGGGTCGCGTCATGGTGATCTGTGACAACCTCCGACACAAGCAACGTCAGGGATAAGTACAAAACAAGAACGCGTGGCGCGACTGCCTCGTTAGTTGTAAAACTAATGAAGCAGACCCTTGGTCCGACAGGCCGAGGCCCATCATTTGATGGGGAGCGTTGCGAAGGACCTGTCGGATAGATGAACGGTTGAAAATATGGCACGTCTTGTTGGTGTCGATCTACCGCGTGAAAAACGCGTAGAGGTCGCACTTACCTATATCTTCGGAATGGGTCTTACCCGTTCCCAAAAAACATTAGCGGCAACTGGCATAAGCCCAGACACCCGCGTGAAAGATCTTCAAGAGCCAGAACTCGCAAAACTTCGCGAGTTCATCGAAGCTAACTTTAAGATCGAAGGCGATTTGCGACGCGAAGTCGCTGCCGATATTCGACGTAAGGTCGAAATTCAAAGCTATCAAGGAATTCGTCACCGTAAGGGACTTCCTGTTCGCGGTCAGCGCACTCACACCAACGCGCGTACGCGTAAGGGTCCTCGTAAGGCAATTGCTGGCAAGAAGAAGGAGACTAAGTAATGGCCGCTCCTAAAGCTAAGACAGCTGCTACAACAAAGGCTGCTCCAAAGGGCAAAGTTAAGCTTCGCAAGAAAGAGAAGAAGAATGTTGCTGTTGGACAGGCGCACATTAAGAGCACCTTCAACAACACAATCATTTCTATCACTGATCCAACCGGAGCAGTTATTTCTTGGTCATCATCTGGCCAAGTTGGCTTCAAGGGTTCACGTAAATCAACACCGTTTGCTGCGCAGTTGGCTGCAGAATCTGCGGCCCGTCGCGCACAAGAGCACGGTCTTAAGAAAGTTGATGTTTTTGTTAAGGGTCCAGGATCTGGACGCGAGACTGCAATTCGTTCACTACAAGCGGCCGGTTTGGAAGTTGGTGCCATCTCTGATGTCACTCCAGCTCCCCACAACGGCTGTCGTCCACCGAAACCACGTCGAGTTTAAGGAAGGAAGACAATAAATGGCTCGTTATACCGGAGCAGACTGCAAACGCTGCCGTCGCGAAAAAGTAAAGCTCTTCCTTAAGGGCTCTAAGTGCGATGGACCAAAGTGTCCAATCGAATCTCGTCCATACCCACCTGGGCAACATGGTCGTGGCCGTTCCAAGGAATCTGAATACCTATTGCAGATGCGCGAAAAGCAAAAGTGCGCACGTATTTACGGTGTTCTTGAAAAGCAATTCCGCGGTTACTACGAAGAAGCAAACCGTCGCCAAGGCAAGACTGGTGAAAACTTGCTCGTCATCTTGGAAACTCGCTTGGATAACGTTGTTTTCCGTGCTGGTTTTGCAAAGAGCCGCGACATGGCCCGTCAATTGGTCCGTCACGGTCACTTCACTGTCAATGGCAAGAAGGTCAACATTCCTTCATTCCGCGTGAGCGCAATGGATATCGTCGATGTATTGCCTAAGTCCCTTGACCTCACGCCATTTATCGTGGCTAGCGCTGAACTTGGCGAAAAGTCGGTTCCTGCGTGGATGGAAGTAGTTGGTGCGCAAATGCGCATCATCATCCACGGAGTACCTGCTCGCTCAGTGATCGATACCCAGATTCAAGAGCAGCTAATCGTTGAGCTTTACTCCAAGTAACGTACTTGGATTTGTTCTACAGAACTAAATAAGAGGAAACAAAGTAGGAAATCAAATAGTGGATTTCCGTGACCTATGGAGGATCAACAGTGCTAATTGCACAACGTCCAACCCTCGTTGAAGAAGTAGTCAGTGAAAACCGTTCACGGTTCATCATCGAACCGCTGGAGCCAGGTTTTGGATACACCCTTGGCAACTCAATGCGCCGTACCTTGCTGTCATCCATTCCTGGAGCAGCAGTTACGAGCATCCGCGTTGCCGGTGCACTGCACGAATTCACCACGCTTGAAGGCGTGAAGGAAGACCTGACAGACATAGTTCTTAACATTAAGAACTTAGTTCTATCGTCAGAAAATGATGAACCAAGCGTTCTCTACATCCGCAAGAGCGGTTCTGGCCCAGTTACTGGCGCCGATATCGCTGTGCCAACGGGCGTCGAAGTTCATAACCCAGCACTTCACTTGGCAACACTCAACGGAAAAGCCAATATTGAAATTGAGCTGACCGTAGAGCGTGGTCGTGGATATGTGACTGCGGTTCAAAACAAGCAAGCTGGGGCTGAAATCGGTCGCATCCCAGTTGACTCTATTTATTCACCAGTCCTCAAGGTCACTTACAAGGTAGAAGCAACTCGCGTTGAACAGCGCACTGACTTCGATCGTCTTGTTGTAGATGTCGAAACTAAGCCATCGATGAAGCCGCGCGATGCTGTTGCATCAGCTGGTAAGACTCTTGTCGAACTCTTCGGGCTTGCTCGCGAACTCAATCTCGATGCTGAAGGCATTGAGATGGGACCCTCCGTCACTGATGCAGCCCTTGCTGCAGATCTCGCCCTTCCTATTGAAGATCTTGATCTCACAGTGCGTTCTTATAACTGCTTGAAGCGCGAAGGCATTCATACAGTTGGCGAACTTGTTGGCCGTAGCGAAGCTGATCTACTTGATATCCGAAACTTCGGATCAAAGTCGATTGATGAAGTAAAGGCAAAGTTGATCTCAATGGGAATGGCGCTGAAAGATAGCCCAGCCGGTTTTGATCCAACTCAACATCACAATTACGACGTCAATCTTGACGACGAATTCGTCGAATCAGATCAGGCCTAGGAGATAAACCATGCCAAAACCAAGTAAAGGTCCTCGTTTGGGCTCTGGCCCATCACACGAGCGCTTACTCCTAGGAACTCTTGCTGAGCAATTGTTTGAGCACGGGAAGATCACTACCACTGAGGCAAAGGCAAAGCGTCTACGTCCTTTGGCTGAAAAATTGATCACCTTTGCAAAGAAGGGCGATCTATCAGCACGTCGCGAAGTGATGACACGAATTTCAAATAAGAGCGTTGTACATACTCTCTTCACTGAAATTGGTCCTCGCTTTGTTGATCGCAATGGTGGATACACCCGCATTACAAAGATTGGTCCTCGCAAGGGCGATAACGCCCCAATGGCAGTAATTGAAGTCCTCACCGATGGCGTTTCTGCAAAGAAAGCAACCGTCGATGAAGCAGAGAAGGCCACTAAGAAAGCTGCGCCTAAGGCCCAGAAGGCTCCTGCAAAGGCAGCCAAGAAAGCTCCAGCTAAAAAGGCAGCCGGACAAGGACCTGCAAAGAAAGCAGTAACAAAGAAATCTACGAGCAAGAAAGCTGCTGAGTAACAACTCAAAAACATCGCTATGACGGAACCCACTCTGCACCCTCAGAGTGGGTTTCTTCGTTTACGCCTTGATCTTGCTTATGACGGGACACATTTTTCTGGGTGGGCAAAACAACCACAATTGCGCACCCTTCAAGAAGTAATTGAAGGTGCGATCAGCACAATATCGCGAGTTAATACCGAATCCGTTGTTGCTGGTCGCACGGATGCTGGTGTGCACGCACTTGGCCAAGTAATTCATGTCGACGTACCAGAGTCACTCGAACTTCCTGATCTGGCTTATCGACTTAATCGAATTCTCGATGAGGATGTGCGAATTCTCAATGTAAGTGTTGCTCCCTTTGGATTTCATGCACGATTTTCAGCGCTGCGCCGTCATTATTACTACAAGATTTTGGATTCGAATCAAGTAGTTTCACCTCTGTCGCGCTTTGATGTAGCGCCTTGGTATCGCCCGCTGGACCTTGATCTCATGAACAAGGCCAGTGCATTGCTTTTGGGGGAGAATGACTTTGTCGCGTTTTGTAAGTTTCGCGAAGCCTCAACCACGGTTAGAACCCTCGAAAAATTTTCTTGGAGTCGAGATGCTCATGGATTTCTTATTGCAGAGGTTGTCGCCGATGCCTTTTGTTATTCGATGGTGAGGAACCTTGTGGGAGCAGTCGTCTGTGTTGGGGACGGGAGAAACCCAGCTCAGTGGGTAAAGGAAATTCTTGAGAACAAAGAACGAGTCTCTGACAGCATGGTCTTTCCAGCACGCGGGCTCACTCTTAAGCAAGTTGATTACCCAACTGATGAGCAATTACTTGCTAGGGCAGATGCCACAGTTCGCCGTCGCGGTGAAGACGACTAATGGGACACATCGATGTCAGCGGAATTGATTTTTCCTTATCCGATGGGCGTGTGCTGCTCAACGACGTGAATTTTCGTGTTGGAGAAGGGGCCAAAGTTGCTCTGATTGGCGCCAATGGATCGGGCAAGACAACGTTGATTCGAATGATTTGCGGAGATCTAGATCCTGAGTCCGGATCAATAGCTATCTCTGGCGGCCTTGGAGTTATGCGCCAATTTATTGGCTCAGTCCGAGATGAAACAACGGTGCGAGATTTATTGATTTCAGTCGCTCCCAAGAAGATTCGCGACGCTGCCCTTGCAGTGAGTTCTTCAGAACACCTTATGAATACTCGCAACGAAGAACGAGATCAGATGGCATATGCCCAAGCCCTCTCTGATTGGGGAGATGCTGGTGGGTATGACTTTGAAGTGATTTGGGATGTCTGTTGTACAGAAGCACTCGGTAAATCATTTGATCGAGTTGCACAGCGAGCAGTCAATACTCTCTCAGGCGGCGAACAAAAGAAATTAGTGCTGCGCGCACTGTTACAGGGGCCAGAGGAAGTCCTTCTTCTTGATGAGCCGGACAACTATTTGGATGTGCCATCTAAGCGTTGGCTGGAGCAAGTCATTACAGAAACTAAGAAAACCGTTCTTTTCGTAAGTCACGATCGCGAACTCTTAGATAACACGGCTAATCGAATCGTCACACTAGAACAAGGTGCTAGCGGCAACACCACCTGGGTACATGGAGGAAAATTCTCTACTTGGCACGAAGCCCGCAAAGCCCGTAACGCTAGATTTGCCGAAGTCTTACTGCGATGGGAGCAAGAACGAGATCGCTTAAAAGAGTTGGTACGCACTTTGCAATGGCAGGCCGCAAGTAGCCCCGACATGGCCTCCAAATACCGCGCTATTCAAACGCGCTTGCGTAAGTTTGAAGAAGTTGGTGCACTGGAAGCACCACCTATCGAACAAGATGTTCAAGTCCGCTTGCGAGGCGGTCGCACCGGCCTTCGTGCGCTGACGATTGAGAAACTTTCTTTAACTGGGCTGACTGATCCATTTGATTTCGAGATCTTCTTTGGTGATCGCGTTGCTGTTTTAGGCAAGAATGGCACTGGCAAGTCTCACTTTTTGCGAATGATTTCTGGAGATTCGAGCGTTGCCTATACAGGAGAATTTAAGTTGGGCGCGCGCGTCTCTCCTGGATATTTTGCCCAAACACATAGTCATCCAGAATTTCAAAATAAGACTCTGCTCGAACTTTTATGGGAAAACTATTCGTTGCAGCTGGGGCCGGCAAAGAGCGTATTGAGAAAGTACGAAATCCACGGCCAGGCGGAACAAAAATTCTCATCCCTTTCCGGTGGCCAACAAGCGCGTTTTCAAGTTCTATTACTTGAGCTTTCTGGTTCAACCATGTTGTTGCTGGATGAACCAACAGATAACTTAGATTTAGCAAGTGCCGAAAGTTTAGAAAGTGCATTAGGCCAATACGAAGGCACGGTTGTAGCGGTCACCCATGATCGTTGGTTTACCCGAGGCTTTACTCGCTATCTAATTTTTGGGGCAAACGGACAGGTCTACCAGAGCCCAGAGCCCATATTTGAGCACTAAGTTCCCTATCGCGGAACAATTCTTTACAGTCATTCAATCCTTGAGTATTTTCAATCCACCATGAAATATTTTGATATCAGTGGCCCGATCAGACCAGGGACTTGGCATTACGGTGCCCCATATTTTCCATTTGAAATCCAATCTTTAAGTACCCCAGATTGGATGGATTTTCCTGTCTATGCCGAATCAATCTCGATGCCGATGCAAACTGGGACATATATTGAAACTGCTGGACACGTTTACCCCAATCAGATAACAACAGCACAATTGCCGCTAGAGCGAACAATTCTCCTACCGAGTTATTGTCTACAAATGCCAACTGGCGCAAATAGCGAAATTACCAAGGCCATGATTGTCGATGCGCTGAAGAGAATCGGTAGCCCATCACTTGTTGGAAAAGGTTTGATTATTTCCACGGGGTGGTTTAAACATTGGTTTGATCCTGATTATTTGTCCGAGGGCCCATTCTTTTCTGCAGATGTAATGGAATTTATGGTCGCATCAGAGGTCAGTTTGCTGGGCTCAGATATGCCTTGTTGGGACAGCCCAACCCATCCCACGGGACATCTTTTGAACTTCTTTAAAAGTGATGCGCTGATGTTGGCTCCGGTGTTTGGCACAGATCGCCTCGCAGAAGGAAGTGGCCAACTCATTGCGATACCCCTAGCGATTGAAGGCACGTCTGCATCACCAGTTCGGGCTGTCTGGGTTGCTTGATCTGAGCGCACAAATGAGCTGTTTTGACCCACTAGGCGCTTGAAAGGTACCCTTACGCCTCTGCGCCAGTAGGTGCGATGCAGGGAAAAGTAGACACTAGAAGCGAGGGTAAGAGCGTGCGTACATATAGTCCTAAACCTGGAGATGTTGTGCGAAAGTGGCATGTCATCGACGCACAAGATGTTGTCTTAGGTCGCCTTGCAACTCACGCCGCAGTTCTCTTGCGCGGAAAGCACAAGCCAACCTTCGCAGCTCACATGGACATGGGCGATTTCGTCATTGTCATTAACGCTGAAAAAGTTGCTCTCTCTGGATCAAAGTCCACTCAAAAGTATGCTCACCAACACTCAGGTTTCCCAGGCGGATTAACTTCTACTGTCTATGGCGATCTTTTGGTGAAGTACCCAACTCGCGCCGTTGAAAAAGCAATCAAGGGAATGTTGCCAAAAAACACATTGGGTCGCGCAATGGCAACCAAACTCAAAGTTTATGCAGGATCAGAACATCCACACGCAGCACAGGCACCAACACCATATGTGTTCGAGCAAGTTTCCCAGATTCTAAAGTAATAGTTAAACAGAGGATAAAAGCCAATGATGTCTGACAACACCGATGTAATCGATATCGACGAAGATGAAGTTCCAACTTCATACTCTTCTGCAACCCCAGCTGCTGCAACTAATCGCCCAGCGATTAAAGCACCTGGTGGCGGAACTGGTCGTCGTAAAGAGGCAGTAGCACGCGTGCGTCTTGTGCCTGGCTCTGGTCGTTGGGTTGTTAACGGTAAGGCTCTTCCTGATTACTTTCCAAACAAGGTTCACCAACAATTAGTTTCTGAGCCATTTCGCACAGTGGGTGCTGAAAATGGTTATGACGTTTTTGCACGCATCGATGGTGGCGGCGTTTCTGGTCAAGCTGGCGCACTTCGTTTAGGTGTTGCACGTGCACTCAATCAAATCGACGAAGAAGCACATCGCCCAGCACTGAAGAAGGCTGGATTCCTTACTCGTGATGCTCGCGTTATTGAGCGCAAGAAGTACGGACTCAAGAAGGCCCGTAAGCGCTCGCAATACAGCAAGCGTTAATTCACATCCGCGATATTTAATCCGCGATCATGGCGCTATTTGGCACCGATGGCATTCGTGGCGTAGCCAATCGTGACCTCACAGCAGAGCTAGCGCTGGATGTTGCGGTTGCTGCCGCTCACATACTTGTTGAATCATCTAGCAATGCAGATCACCAGCCCACAGCAATTGTTGGGCAAGATTCTCGAGCATCAGGCGAATTTCTAGAGGCTGCGGTTGTTGCTGGATTAACAAGTGCCGGAATCAATGTTTATCGAGTGGGTGTTTTGCCGACTCCTGCAGTCGCACACCTAGTAGCACAGAGCAAGGCAGATCTTGGTGTGATGATCAGTGCTTCACATAATCCAATGCCAGATAACGGCATCAAACTTTTTTCACGCGGTGGCGGAAAATTGGCAGACTCAATCGAAGCAGCAATCGAAGCTCGCATAGGAGAGCCTTGGACACGGCCAACGGGTCGAGGCGTCGGACGAGCCATCAATGATGAGAGTGCAACCGAGCGATATCTATCTCACTTATTAGCATCGGTCTCCACGAAACTTGATGGCATTAGCGTTGTCGTTGATTGTGCAAACGGAGCGTCATCGCGCGTAGCCCCAGAAGCGCTGCGTCGAGCAGGTGCAAAAGTAATCGCGATTTCTGATCAACCAGATGGTTGGAACATCAATGAAAATTGTGGCTCAACTCATCTTGAGAATTTGCGTGCGAAAGTTATAGAGACCGGCGCAGATATTGGCATTGGACACGATGGCGATGCCGATCGCGCTTTGGCTATTGATGCACAAGGCAATGACATTGATGGGGACCAGATTTTAACAATTCTGGCAATGGGCCTTAAGGCGCGAGGCGCGCTGAAGAGCAATACCGTTGTAGGAACCGTGATGAGTAATTTAGGTTTCATGAAAGCAATGAAAGCTGCAGACATTTCAGTGATCACAACAGCAGTTGGGGATCGCTATGTTTTAGAGAAAATGATTGAGTCAGACTATTGTATAGGTGGCGAGCAATCTGGTCATGTTATTTTGCGAGATTTCGCAAATACCGGAGACGGCATATTGACCTCCCTTGCCTTACTCCAAGAAATGAAGCGCCAAGGTAAGAGTGCGCAAGAATTAGCAGGGGCAATGGTGCGCTTTCCACAAACTTTAATAAATGTGAAAAATGTTGCAAAAGAAAAATTGTCGAGCTCATCACTTATCGCTCAAGCTGTTGGGCAAGCAGAAACTGAACTTGGCGATAGCGGACGAGTTCTATTAAGAGCATCTGGTACCGAACCCTTGATTCGCGTGATGGTAGAAGCATCCAGTGATAGCGTGGCCTCGGAAATTGCGAAAAGACTGGCAGAGGTCGTAGCGCAGGAATTGGGGTAATGCCGTGTGCGGGATTGTCGGTTACTCCGGAGGGCAATCTGCAATCGCCCCACTGCTGGAAGGTTTGCGTCGCCTGGAATATCGAGGATATGACTCAGCAGGGATAGCACTTGGCACTGCAAGTAAATTATTTGTAGAAAAGCGAGCGGGTAAGTTATCTAATCTTGAAGCAGAACTTAAAGGATCCCTCCCTTCGGCTCATAGTGGAATCGGTCATACGCGATGGGCAACGCATGGTGGACCAACTGATAAAAATGCGCATCCTCATTTAGATAACGAAGGAAAACTTGCTGTTATCCATAATGGAATTATCGAAAATTACACACAGCTTCGCGCAGAGCTAGAGCACCGAGGACACTCATTCTCGTCAGACACAGATACTGAATCTGTTGCGCACTTGTTAAGCGAGCTGCGAAAGAAACACGGAGGTGATCTCGCCGCAGCCATGCGAGAGGCGGTCACACTGCTTCGCGGATCATTTACACTTTTAGCGATACATGCAGATGCTCCGCAAACAATTGTTGGTGTCCGTCGCAACTCGCCCTTGGTCGTTGGTATTGGAAAAGGCGAAAACTTCATGGCCTCAGATGTAGCTGCCTTCATTGACTACACAAAGAGAGCAATCGAACTTGGCCAAGATGAAGTTGTCACGATTACACCTGAAAAAGTCTCCATTACTGATCTCAATGGAATTGCAGTTGTGCCCAAAGAATACGAAATAACTTGGGATGCTAGTGCGGCAGAAAAGGGCGGGTTTAATCACTTCATGCTCAAAGAGATTTTCGAGCAACCCAAAGCAGTCGCAGACACTTTGTTGGGACGCCTGAGTCCAAGCAATCAGATAGTTCTTGACGAGCTTCGCCTATCGACTGAGGAAATAAAGGCCCTGAAGAAGATAGTGTTGCTTGCTTGCGGAACGGCGTATCACGCGGGAATGCTTGCAAAATATGCAATTGAAAAATGGGCAAAGATATCTGTCGAAGTTGAGCTCGCCAGCGAATTTCGCTACCGAGATCCGTTGATTGATAGCAGCACCCTTGTAATTGCAATTTCTCAGTCGGGTGAAACGATGGACACCTTGATGGCGCTGCGACATGCTAAAGCGGCCGGAGCTCGAATACTTGCTGTCTGCAATACGAATAGTTCGACGATCCCAAGAGAATCTGATGCAGTTCTGTATACGCATGCAGGCCCAGAAATTGCAGTGGCATCAACTAAGGCGTTTTTGACGCAAGTGATTGCCGTTTATGTTATTGGCTTATACCTAGCGCAGGTGCGCGGAATTATGGGCAATGATCAAGTAAAAGAACTTTTTAACGAGATGAGTGCGCTTCCTTCAAAGATCGAGCAAGTTTTAGAAACGGTTGAGCCATTGCGTAAGTTAACGCGCGGGTTTGCTCAATCGACATCAGTTCTATTCTTGGGGCGCCATGTTGGCTTTCCAGTAGCACTTGAAGGTGCCCTGAAATTAAAAGAATTGGCATATATGCATGCAGAAGGTTTTGCTGGCGGAGAACTCAAGCATGGTCCTATCGCTCTGATCGAACCAGGCACGCCAGTTATTGCAATCTTGCCGACTGGTCATGACCATGGACTCGATGAGAAAATGTTAAGCAATATTCAAGAAGTTAAGGCGCGTGGAGCAAGAGTCATAGTGATTGCTGATGAGGGTGTGGAGGTCACTGGAGCCGAACACATAATTCGAATTCCAACAACACCAGCGCTCTTTCAACCAATATTGGCAACTGTCCCTTTGCAGGTATTTGCTTATGAGATGGCGGTCACGCGAGGCAATGATGTCGATCAACCCCGTAACCTCGCAAAGTCTGTGACTGTGGAATAGATGTTAGAAACCCTCGACCCTCGTCGCAGGCAGATGGCCCGTGCCTTCTGGGGCTCGGCAGCCTTGTTCTTGGGGTTTCTCATCACAACGCAACAAGTCCTCACAAATGGCTCACTAATCAAAGTTGATGCAACTATCGCCAACGCCCATCGACATAATTTCACTCCTTGGATCGATTTTATTTTAATGAAGATTGATAATTTGGGATTACGTGGATTGACTGCAACTATTTTAGTTTTAAGTGCACTTCTGATCGCATGGAAATTCAAGACTTGGCGGCCACTCAATCTTGCGGTAATTTCTTTGCTGGCACTCAATCTGGTTGTCGGTTTGGCAAAACTTGCAGTGGGTAGAACAAAACCAAAACTGAATATTGATTTGATTTATGCTGGAGGTCTGTCTTATCCCAGCGGACATGCTTCAAACGCTTTGCTTACATGGGGGATCCTGGCTTATCTGATCTATCGATATACCTATCGAGACGGCTACCACGGCCGGCTCCTTGCAGGTGGCGTGACCGTTATTACACTTTCGGTCTGCACCGTCTCTCTCTTTCGGAATACTCACTGGTTATCGGACCTCTTAGGCGGGTTATTTATAGGGGGAGCACTTTTAGTTCTGGTAATCGCAATCGATCGATCATTCCCTTCTGAAAGCCAGCGCTCCTGACTTAGTATTAGCCCATGATCGAGGGCATTGGAATTGACGTTGTAGACATCGACCGTTTTTCGCAATCCCTCGAACGCACCCCGACTTTAGTTGATCGACTCTTTACTGCTTCAGAAAAGACGCTCCCTCTTTCGTCACAAGCTGCGCGTTTTGCAGCAAAGGAAGCCTTAGCAAAAGCGCTGAACGCTGGCAAAGGATTACCATGGCTGGATGCAGAAGTTATCAACCTCGAATCTGGAAAACCAGAATTTCTCTTTCGCGGAGAAATTGCAGATCTCATAGACGGTGCATGTGTCCATCTTTCACTTTCACACGACGCAGGCATTGCTTCTGCAATAGTGATTATTGAGCGTCGGTAATGTCGGCTCATGCAGAAGTGTTGGTTGACCTTGATGCAATCAAACACAATGTGGCGACACTGCAAGAAAAAGCTGGTGTACCGCTTTTAGCAGTTGTTAAAGCTGATGCATATGGGCATGGCCTCGTTGCTGTTGGTCGCGTTGCCATCGAGGCAGGTGCACATTGGCTAGGAGTTGCGCTTTTGGAAGAGGCGGTTTTATTGAGAACCGCAGGTATCAAAGCTCCAATTATTGCTTGGTTAGTCCCACCTGGTTCTGCCTTTTTGACCGCTGTAAAATCTGATATCGATATTGGCGTGCCATCGATTCAGGTTTATCACGATGTTGCACTTGCTGCCGGTCACGCAGGCAAAAAAGCAAGGATTCATATTGAAGTTGATACTGGCATGACTCGTGGAGGTTTTCTGGAAGAGTGGGGTGCCTTTCTTGAAATTCTCAAAGAGCCCCACGGACACGTTGAAATTATTGGTCTCTTCTCACATTTTGCACGAGCTGATGAGCCCGGTGAAAAGCAAAATGCCGCGCAACTCAAGAGGTTTCTCGAGATGGCCGATGATCTCAATCAGATCGGAATTGAGCCATCTGTTCTTCATCTTTCAAATTCTGCCGCAACGCTGATGGATGCATCTGCGCACTTTGACCTTGTGCGCACAGGCATAGCGATGTATGGGCTCTCGCCAGATCTTCAACATCTTGGCAATTCAAAACACTTGGATTTGCGACCCGCAATGACTTTGCGTGCAAAACTCCAATTAGTGAAGGAAGTTTTAGCCAATACTCCAGTGGGTTATGGGGCAACCGCATTTACGCCCGACGACACAAAACTTGGGGTAGTAGCAATGGGATACGCCGATGGCATTCCACGAATTGCACAAGGCGCCGGTATTTATGTTGACGGCAAAAGGGCGCCGATCATTGGTCGGGTTTCCATGGATCAATTTGTCGTAGATCTTGGCTCAGATTCACTGGCAAAAGCTGGTGACTGGGTTGTCGTATTTGGACCTGGATACGATGGGGAGTACACAGCTGATGATTGGGCAAGTGCAAGCCACAGTATTAATTATGAGATTGTCACTCGGATCAATCCTCGCGTCTCTAGAATATATGTCAACAGCGATGGAAATGGAGTTGTGTGAGCACACCATCTGCTCTCTTGGCTGTAGAAAATCTCTCGGTTGACTTTGGAGGCTTGCACGCCCTCAGCAGAGTTTTTCTAGAACTTCGTCATCAAGAAGTTGTAGGAGTGATTGGTCCAAATGGGGCTGGCAAGACAACACTTTTTAATGCACTCTGCGGTCTTGTCGCGCCATCATCTGGAGAACTTACTCTTGACGGGAAGGGGCATGAATGGCCAAAGCCTGATCAACTTGTAGATTTTGGAATCGCCCGCACTCTCCAAGGGGTTGCACTCTTTCCTGACTTGACCGTAGTTGAGAATGTGATGATTGGCGCACATAAGTTTGCGCAGTCTGGGTTTATCTCCGCAGCGTTTGGACTAAGCAAAGATGAAAGTAAATTACGTGAAAGAGCAATGCTGGCGCTGGAAAGAGTTTATGCCACCGGAATTGCTCATCGTCGCGCAGACACACTTTCATATCCCGATACAAAGCGAGTATCTATTGCGCGCGCGTTAGTCACTGAACCTCGAATCTTGATGCTGGATGAGCCAGCTGGTGGATTAGGTGCAGAAGATATTGCCTGGATGAATGGACTTATTCATAATCTCAAATTGCAATGTTCGGTGTTGCTCGTGGAGCATCATATGGATGTAGTGATGTCTGTATGTGATCGGCTTTATGTTCTCAATTTTGGTGAAGTCATCGCAAGTGGAGTTGCAGAAAAAGTGCGACGCGACCCAGCAGTAATTGCCGCCTACCTTGGTGCAGGTGTGCCATGACTCTGGTCGTTTCCGATCTGTGTGTTGATCACGGTGCAATTCGCGCGATATCTGGCGTCTGCTTTGAGGTCGGAAAAGGGCAACTAGCAGCCGTTATTGGGGCAAACGGGGCAGGCAAGACAACTCTATTGCGCACTCTCTCTGGCCTAAAAAGCACTTCTAGCGGAACTGCATTCTGGAACGGGCACGATTTACTTCATGCCAAACCAGAACAATTGGTGAGACTTGGAATTTCTCATGTCTCTGAGGGTAAGTCAGTAATCCCAGAGTTAACTGTCGAAGAGAATTTAAATTTAGGCGCGCTCTGGCGAAGCAATGGCGCTGAGGCGCCAGCAACCCTCATCCAAGTTCTTGCAACATTTCCTCGATTGGCTGAGCGGAGATCGCAATTAGCAGACACACTTTCGGGGGGCGAGCGACAAATGTTGGCAATTGGTCGCGCGCTCATGTCAAAGCCTGAGTTACTGCTTCTTGACGAACCATCCCTTGGTCTTGCTCCACTTGTGATCGCACAAATTTTTCAAAGTATCCGTGATCTCACATCCGCAATGGGATTAACGGTTGTGTTAGTAGAACAAAATGCAATGAGCGCGCTCAAGATCGCAGATATAGGGATTGTCCTAAATCTAGGTAGCGTAGTTGTTTCCGACACCGCTAAAAATCTCATAGAAAACCCGCAAGTGCGCGCGGCGTATTTGGGGTATTAATTATGTATCAATTCATTAATACGGTTCTTAATGGAATTACATCCGGAGCAATCTTTTCTCTCATGGCAATAGCACTTGTACTTGTCTGGCGAAGCACCCGAGTGATCAACTTTGCTCAATCTGGAATGGCATTACTCTCAACATATATTGGTTTTGAGTGCATACAGCGATTGCATTCATTTTGGATTGCACTGCCACTATCCATGATCGCTGGGGCATTTTTTGCCGCTCTGGTGGATACCTTTTTTATGCGCGTTTTATTTAGGAGAACAGCTGATGGTCCTATATCTGGCGTAGCGCCGATTATTGCAACCCTTGGATTGCTTGGTCTTATTCGTTCAAGTTTGGGAATGATCGTTGGAAATTCTGATGCGAGTATCCGCCCTCCAGTTTCCAATGTGGGCTTTACTGTTTCTGGCCACACACTTGCGTTCTCTCCACTCAAACTCATGACCTTAAGCATGGTTATAGCCTTGATGCTGGGGTTAACGCTTGTTTTTCAGCGTACGAATTTAGGATTGGCTCTGAGGGCCAGTGCCTATGCACCAGAGATTGCGCGTCTTGCGGGAGTGCGGGTGGATGCGATTCGCACCATTGGTTGGGCGCTTGCAGGTGCGGCAGGTGCGGCAGCTGGAATGCTCCAAACTCCAAACGGCAACGGCGCACTTGCACCTGATTCATTGGAATTTAATCTTCTTTTAGTATTTGGATTTATTGCAGCGGTGATCGGTGGCCTTGAAAGTTTGGTCGGTGCAGTCGTCGGAGGATTAGTTTTAGGTTTATTTCTGGCTTTCATTCAATATTATGTGAGCGGTTCGTTAGTGTTTATCGCAGCATTTTGCATACTTATAATCGTTCTTCTTCTCAAGCCAAAAGGCCTTTTAGGTTCTAAGGCAGGTCGCCGTGCATAAAATACTTCACACCAATCTTGGCAGAGCGCTATTTTTTACGGCTTTGGGCTTTGGATTATTCCTAGCAAGTAATCGCATAGATGAATTGCGGGTCTACCAGGGTGCAACTTTGGCAATGTTTGTTGTTGCAATTTCGTCATTGATTTTGTTAACTGGATATTCTGGCCAGGTATCACTCGGGCATGGTGCGATAATGGCAATTGGAGCCTACGCCGCGGCACTTGCGCGAATACATTGGGGACTTCCGGTCTGGCTATGTTTTAGTGCAGCTGTTGTCGTTGCTGCATTCGCTGGTGCCGTTTTAGGAACCGCAGCGGCGCGACTATCGGGTCCGTACTTAGCTGGTACAACATTGGCTCTTGCAGTGGGTTTGCCATCCATTGCCAACCAATTCCATGTCTTAGGTGGAGAGCAAGGATTACTTTTTGACATTGGTCAGCCACCATCGTGGTTAGGTGCTGATTTCACTTCTTATAAGTGGTATTTCTGGATTGGTTCATCTGCGTGCCTCATTACACTGTGGTGGCTTCAAAATATTTTGCGTTCCCGATACGGTCGTACGTGGCGGGCTGTGCGAGGTAACGAGGTTGCAGCCCAGCTCTGTGGAATCCATGCTGGAAAATCTAAGACGCTCGCATTTAGCGTGAGCTCTGGCTTAGCTGGCCTGGCTGGAGCCTTGCTGGCTATGACAATCAGCACCGTTTCCCCGAGTGCCTTCCCTCTTTCACTCTCTTTTACGCTCCTGACAGGGGCGGTTCTGAGTGGCATAACTACCCTTCCAGGCGTCATTATTGGCGCAGTGACCTTGGTGGCGACTCCCGAGATTGCCGATGCGATCTCCCAACGCATGGCTAACTCCGAGAGCGTGACCACGAACTTACCTGGATTATTGGTGAGCGCATTATTGATTCTGGTGGTTCTCTTCGTCCCGAACGGACCAGTGGAACAGATGCGAATGTTTCGCGTGAAAGCGCGATCTCACACCAAGAACTAGGTACTCATTAGCAAGCTAATGAGTAAGCACCACACACCCTCGATGGAAGGAAATACATGATCAGAATGAATCGTCGGAAGCTTTTTGTAGCCTCTGCCGTAATCGCAGTCGGAAGCATGGCTGTTGCCGCAGTTCCGGCTCAGGCATTTGCACCCCATAGAGCTGAAATTGGCGTGAGCGCCTCTTCTATAAAGCTAGGCATCTCTGTCCCCATGACAGGCATTGCTTCACCTGGATATAACAAGATTCCTGGAGCAATGAAGGCTTACTTTGATTACGTCAATGCCAACGGTGGAGTCAACGGTCGTAAGATCTCACTTGTTATTAAAGATGACCAATATATTCCTACTCTGGCGGTAGCCAAAGCTAACGAACTCATCCTCAAAGACAAGGTATTTGCACTACTTGGCACGTTAGGAACTGCAAGCAATAAAGCCATTGCTTCTTCAGTTCAATTAGCAAAGCGCGGCGTTCCTGCATTATTTGTGAACACCGGATTCAGCGGATTTGCCGATAAGTCCAAGTACCCAACTACGTTTTCGATTCTTCCTTCCTATCAAATGGAAGCAAAGATCATGTCTCAATATATAAAAGAAAATTATGCTGGCAAGAAACTTGGACTCATCTATCAAGACGATGATTTCGGTGTCGATGCACTCGCTGGCTTCAAGCAAGGCGGAGTGAACTTTGACGTCAAAGTTCCTTATGCTTCTGGCTCACAAGGTGTAGCCGGAACTGCCGCTGGATGGATTCAGAAGTTGCAAGCTGGTGGCGCTGAAGTAGTAGTTCTCTTCGGTGTCTCGAGCGCTACGACAGCAGCTCTGGGCAATGCTTATGCCCTCAAGTATGCGCCGCAGTGGCTTCTTGGCTCAGTTGGTGGAGATGCAACAACAATTGCTTCAGCCAAAGTTGTCCCGGTTGCCCTCATGCGTGGCTCCAAAGGCTTCTCATTTGCCCCCGCTCCTACAGATACCGCTGATGAGTACATCAAGATGTTCCAAGATGTAAACACGACCTACAACAAGGGTGTTGCATTTGATAACAACATTGTTGCAGGAATGACTTCAGCATTTATTACAGTGCAAGCACTCCAAGCTGCTGGTGCAAATTTGACTCGAAAGAGTTTGATGGATGCCATTGAAACAAAAGGTTCGACTTTTGCTAGTCCAACTTTGACGCCGCTTGGATACTCCACAACAAGCCATGTCGGTGCAACCGGTTATTGGATCGGAACATATGACGCAACTGGATCACTCAAGCCAGATGGTGGCGCATACACCGTTTACACCACTGATTCCGGAAGCGGAGCAGTTGTGAAATCAACTTACAAGCGGGCACCAATGCCAGCGAAGGGATTACCAAACTAATGAGAACTTCAATGAAGAAATCAAGATTCCTTGCTTTCCTATCGGCAGCTGCACTTGTAACGACCGTTCTTGCAGTGATTCCGGTTTCTGCGAACGCTGCAGAGCCACTATGTGATGGCAAGCTTGCTGTTAATTCATGCAAAGGTCTCACCAGCGATGGCGCTCCTTATGCAATGCAAGTTCCTGGCAATTTCAATGGCACAGTTCTTATCTGGAGCCACGGAATTCGTCCCAACGTTCCAATCCCTGCGGCCATTCCTAAATTGGGTGGGTATGTTGTTACAAACACTCCAGAAACTGCTGCAGGACAATCCGGTGGCAGCATGGTTGTGACCGGCACACTTCTTGCTAAGGGCTATGCACTAATGGGATCGGGCTTTTCGCGTCAAGGTGTCAACATCATGGAAGGCGTTGCAACCAACGTCGAGCTCATTGGCATCTTCAAAAAGCAATTCCCAACAACTAAAAAAGTAATCGCTTGGGGAGAATCCTTGGGTGCAATAACCACTCAGGTTCTGGCTGAACAGCATCCAGAGCTCATTACTGCAGCTGGTTTAACGTGCACTGCAGTAACTGATCCATTAGCACTTGCTTCATACTTCGGAGATTTCCTCTGGGGATTCAAAACCTTCTTCGATCCAACAATTAAGGGCTTTGGATACTCTGCTGGTGTTGCCGGATATGCAGAAGAGATGGGCGATCTAGGAAAATTCTGGATCGCACTAGGCAAGTTGCAAGCTGGTCTTGTCAGCGGAGAATGGCCAGATACATCATCTCCTGCAGGTAAAGCACTTGAGGCTGCAAAGATTCCATCACGTAGCGCTCTCTTGCTCGTTGGTCTGATGGCTGGCGTACCAACAAGAAGTGCTCACATTGACGGCGTCTCAGGTCCAAAGGGATCTGAAGAACTTTTCCCATTGGCAATTGCACCAGCACTTGCAGTATTGGAAAACGCTGGAACCGTTGCATCTGCCGCAATTTTGTTGATGGCAGATGGTGAACAACAAACAGGTGGAATCGTCTTTGATAATACAAAGACTGACTATGCAGCTCGCATTGGAGATGCACGCGATGTATTTACTATGGGGCTCAGTGGCAATACAGCACTGAACGCCATGCTCGGAATCGTTGCAGCTTCACCTCGTGTTACTGGGCTACCTGCGGCAGTTGCCAAGATGAGTGCACTGCTTCCTGTAACTGGCAAGATCAAGGTTCCAACTGTGCAACTTTCTGGAGTCGCTGATCAATACACACCATCGGGCATCGCTCAGTGGTTGTCGGACAAGAATGCCGCTGCTATTAATGCAGCAAAGGCAGTCTTGGCGAAGAAGTATGGTTCAACCCATAGCTACGCGGCGCCAGTAAATAACTTGGTCACCGTGTGGAGCACTTCTCCTGCCAAATACACCACCTTCGATGCAACTGGGACACCAGTTCTATCAACACCTGGTGCGCTAGGTGCAGGTCACTGTGTCTACACACCAGCACAACATCTTGCTGTTGCCAATCTCTTGATTGGCGCAAGCAGTTCCGGCACATTGTTATCAGGTGGAGCACTAGCCACCTTGGTGCGCAAAGCTGGCGGTCTCTCGGTTGATCCTAAATTCAAGGCACCAACCTTGAAGTACTTTGGATAAATCACCTTCGTAAGTGCGGGGGCTTGGAGAAATCCAAGCCCCCGCACTTTTTTGTGCCTTTAATACAACCATCTACTAACCTTGAGTACATGCCCAAGATTGCGACCCCTCAAGAGATGTTTGCGCTGGGTCAACGCATCGGCAATCAATTAAAAGTAGGAGATTTACTGCTTCTCAACGGTGCTTTGGGTGCTGGAAAGACTCTACTAACTCAGGGCATTGGCAAGAGTTTAGGAATTGATGGCATCACATCTCCCACATTTGTGATCTCTCGAATTCACAAAGGGCCAATGCCACTCATTCATGTGGATGCCTATCGCCTCCTGGATACCGAAAATCCGAATCTTTCCTTAGATGATCTGGACCTGGATACTGAACGCGAAAGAGCGATCACAATTATTGAATGGGGTGGAGTCGAATCGGCACGGTTATCGGATGAACGCCTCGAGATAACTATTGATCGCACAGATGAGATACGAGAGGTGAGTTTTGTCAGCTTCGGTCCGCGATGGGATGAGTTTTCATTGTGAGCATCTGTCTTGCAATAGATACTTCAACGTCGCGTACATCGGTTGGACTTGTTGAAGATGGTGCATTGCTCTGGCATGGATTTCAAGATGGTGCAACTGCACATGGATCCGCACTTCCACAGTTGGTATCACAAGGATTAGCCCAACAATCAAAGGTTGATCAGGTAGTTGTTGGTATGGGTCCCGGGCCATACACCGGTCTTCGAGTAGGCATTGCCTTTGCCATAAGTTTTGGCCGCGCACGAGGGATTCCTGTCACTGGAATTTGCTCCCTCGATGCAATTGCTGCATTGATTCATGAGGATGACTTTGTTGTTGCAACCGATGCTAGACGAAAGGAAATCTACTGGGCGCGCTACATCAATGGAGTGCGGACCGAAGGTCCATCTGTTGATCTTCCAAAGTTTGTGGCAGCAATTGGCGTTTCGGCATTTGGCGAAGGATCTTTCAAGTATCAACTCACTACCAATGAAGAGTTTCTCTTTCCTGATATGGCCTCATTGGTCGAGTTGAGCAAGAACTCTGATAACAAAATCAACGAGGCGATGTATTTGCGTCGCCCGGACGCTGTACCAACAAGTGAACGCACACAATGACTTCATATCGAGATATGACTGCATTTGATATTCCCTTGATCGCAAGTCTGGAGCGCGCGATTTATCCCAACGATGCGTGGTCAAGTGCGCAATTCAAGGAAGAACTCGCTGGAGTTCCCGCCAATCGCTACTACCGAGTGGCCCTTGATGATGAGGGAACGATTGTTGGCTATGCGGGAATATTTACTCCTGATCAAGGCATTGATGCAGACATTCACACCCTTACCGTCTCTCCTGACCATCGGCGCAAAGGCATTGGTCGAGCATTACTCGAGGAGATGATCGCCTGGGCAAAGCAGCGTCAAGCACCTGTAGTTTTTCTTGAAGTCCGTGAAGGAAACGATGAAGCAGCGCCCCTTTATATTTCTTCAGGATTTAGTGCCATATCTCGGCGCAATGATTATTACGGCACCGGGGTGCATGCAGTTGTAATGAAAAAGGATTTGTTATGAGCGCACAACCTCTCGTACTTGGCATTGAGACTTCTTGCGATGAAACTGCAATTGGAATTGTTCGTGGGCGCACACTTCTTGCCAACGTCATCGCATCGAGCGTGGATGAGCATGCGCGATTTGGGGGTGTAGTTCCGGAAATTGCTAGCCGTGCGCACTTAGAGGCGATGTTGCCAATGTTGGATCAAGCGCTCTTGCAGGCAAAAGTTTCTCTCAAAGATCTTGATGCAGTTTCAGTGACGGCAGGTCCAGGATTAGTGGGAGCTCTTTTGGTTGGAGTTGCATCAGCAAGCGGGCTTGCACTTGGTCTAGGTAAACCACTGTATGGAGTTAACCACTTGGCAGCTCACGTCTCGGTGGATTTACTTACTCATGCTAATGCAATCGAACCAACTATCGCATTGCTCGTCAGCGGTGGACACTCATCACTTTTGCAAGTTGATGACATTACATCCAGTGTTGTCAAGCTTGGCGAAAGTATGGATGATGCGGCAGGGGAAGCGTTTGATAAAATTGCCCGAGTAATGGGTCTAGGTTTTCCTGGCGGTCCTGCTATTGATCGCGAATCCAACAACGGAAACTCGACTGCAATAGATTTTCCACGCGGCTTGACTCAATCGCAGGATTGGCGAGAGCGACCTTTTGATTTTTCATTCTCTGGATTGAAAACTGCAGTTGCTCGCTATTTAGAAGCAACTCCTGATTATGTTCGAGCAGATGTTGCGGCCTCTTTTCAAGAAGCAATCGTTGATGTCTTACTTCAAAAGGCTCTGTTGGCATGCAAGAAAAGTGGCATCGATTCCCTTGTGATCGCTGGAGGTGTGGCTGCTAATTCACGCCTTCGCCACGTTGCCCAAGAGCGCTGCGATGGGGCAAAGATTCGACTTCGTATTCCGGCGCCAGCCCTTTGCACCGACAACGGGGCAATGGTGGCCGCCCTTGGCTCGCTCATGGCTGCAGCAGGGCGCCCAGCCAGCACGATCGGCATCGATGCAGATTCCAGCTTGAGCGTCACGTGTGTGAGCGTGGCATAGTCTCAAATTGACCCAAGCCAGCCTGCCTTCTAGGCTTGGCGTTAGCACTCAAGGTGCGAGTGTGCTAATTCGCACCTCTTGAGGAGAAGTTCCACCCAGGTTCCACTTCATAGTTCTACAACTCACGAAGGAGTCAACACATGGCCGTAGCCATTAAGCCACTAGAAGATCGCATTGTTGTTAAGGCCAATGAGGCTGAAACAACAACTGCCTCAGGTCTTGTTATCCCTGATACAGCTAAAGAAAAGCCACAAGAGGGCACTGTTATTGCAGTAGGTCCAGGTCGCTTTGATGATGGCGTTCGCGTTCCTATGGATGTCAAAGTCGGCGACGTAGTTTTGTACAGCAAGTACGGCGGGACTGAAGTGAAGTACAACAACGAGGAGTACCTAGTTCTCTCAGCGCGCGACATTCTCGCCGTGATTGAGAAGAAGTAAATGGGAAAAATTCTTGAGTTCGATGAGCATGCACGTCGTGCCATGGAACGCGGCGTCAACATTCTTGCTGACACCGTCAAGGTAACACTGGGACCCAAGGGCCGTAACGTTGTTATCTCTAAATCCTATGGTGCACCAACTATCACCAACGATGGCGTGACCATCGCGCGCGAGATTGAATTATCTGACCCAGTTGAAAACATGGGTGCACAATTGGTTAAAGAAGTCGCTACAAAAACAAACGATGTCGCTGGTGATGGAACCACTACGGCAACTGTTTTAGCACAGGCAATGGTCAAGGAAGGTCTTCGTAACCTTGCTGCTGGCGCACAACCAATGGATCTCAAAATCGGCATCGAAGCAGCAGTAGTTGCGATCACCGAGCGCCTTCGCGAACATGCAACTGTGGTTAAAGATAAGTCGCAGATCGCAGATGTAGCAACTATCTCTGCCCAGGATCGCGCCATCGGAGATCTCATCGCCGAAGCCATGGACAAAGTTGGTAAAGATGGCGTCATCACCGTGGAAGAAGCATCTACTACGGGCCTTGAGCTTGAGTTCACTGAGGGTATGCAATTTGATAAAGGCTATATCTCTCCGTACTTTGTTACCGATCAAGAGCGCATGGAAACAGTGCTTGAGGATGCCTACGTATTGCTATCTGCCAATAAAATCTCTGCTTTGAGCGAGCTTCTTCCAATCTTGGAAAAGATTGCTCAAGCAAGTAAGCCTCTGTTGATTATTGCCGAAGATGTAGAAGGTGAAGCGCTTTCTACCTTGGTCGTCAACAAGATGCGTGGAGTCTTTACTTCAGCTGCCGTAAAGGCACCAGGCTTTGGAGATCGTCGCAAGGCAATGTTGCAAGATATTGCAATCTTGACCGGCGCTCAGGTTATTTCATCTGATATTGGAATGAAGCTAGATCAGGTAGGCCTAGAAGTTCTGGGTCGAGCTCGCCGCATCGTTATCTCCAAAGACACCACAACAATTGTTGATGGTGGCGGAGATAAGGCAGCAGTCACCGCACGTGTTTCTGAAATCCGCAAGGAACTCGAAAACACAGATTCTGAATGGGACCGCAATAAGCTGCAAGAGCGTGTAGCCAAACTTGCTGGTGGCGTCTGTGTCATCAAAGTTGGAGCACACACTGAAGTTGAATTGAAAGAAAAGAAGCATCGCCTTGAAGATGCAATCTCTGCAACACGTGCCGCAGTTGAAGAAGGCATTGTTGTTGGCGGTGGCGCTGCACTGGTACATGCCGCTGATGCACTTGAAGGCGACCTTGGCTTCGAAGGCGATAAAGCAGTTGGAGTTCGAATGGTTCGCAAAGCTTGCGACGAGCCACTTCGTTGGATTGCTGAAAATGCAGGACTTGAAGGTTACGTCGTAGTGTCAAAGGTACGTGCAATGAAATCACACGAAGGTTTTAATGCGGCAACTGATGTCTATGGCGACTTAACCAAAGATGGCGTTATCGATCCAGTAAAAGTCACACGTTCTGCGTTGGCTAACGCTGCATCAATCGCTGCGATGTTCATTACAACTGAGGCAGTTGTTTATGAAAAGCCTGAAGAGTCAGAGTCTGATTCGGGCGGCAAGGGTCATTCACATGGCGCTGGTGGACACGGTCACTAATTTCATTAATGAGAAGCGGGTCTTGCATCACGCAAGGCCCGTTTTTCTTTGCTTTCAAGCGTGCGAATGGTAAGTACTGAGATAAGCAGGTAAATTTCATACATGGAACAACTCACGCTATCTGTGGATTGCGGTGGATTAGGAATCAAGGCATCAGTCCTTGATAGCGCCGGCACAATGCGTACTCCTGCTGTGCGAATTCCTACGCCCTATCCGCTTTCTCCGCAGCGGCTAGTAGACACAATCGTTGACTTGGCCAAGACGTTGCCACATGCAGATCGTGCAACGGTCGGTGTGCCAGGAATGATTCGCCACGGAGTTGTCGTGGCAACCCCGCATTACATCAACGTTGCCGGACCTTTAACTCGCATGGATCCAGAACTCAAAAAAGCGTGGGGCGGTTTTGATATGCGCCAAGGGCTTACTGATGCTCTGAAAATGCCGACTCTCGTTCTTAATGATGCCGAAGTTCACGGCGCAGGAGTTGTTGCTGGATCGGGATTTGAAATCGTAATTACTTTAGGAACTGGTTTGGGCTGCGCAGTATTTGATGGGGGAGTGCTCGCTCCGCATATCGAGCTCTCTCACGCACCGGTGCGTCGTTTAACTACGTATGACACTTGGATTGGTGAAAATGAGCGACGCAGATTGGGCGACAGTTTTTGGTCACGGCGCATACGAGCGATGGTGGATGAATTACGTCCGGTATTTCTATGGGATCGACTTTACTTAGGCGGCGGAAACGCACGCCGCATTAAAGATTCTGTGATCCATCGCCTTGGTGATGATGTAGTAATCGTGCCCAATGAAGCCGGAATAATCGGCGGAGTGCGGGCGTGGAGTTTGATTCGTCCTAGCTAGGACGCAGCCGATATTCTTGGCGGAATTTTGTGTTCAATAATGGCTAGGCGCTCATCTTCTGTGAGGCCGCCCCAAATTCCGTAAGGCTCTTGTACGGACAACGCATGTTCACGGCATTGCTGAATTACCGGGCAAGAAGCGCAGATCGTCTTCGCGGCATTTTCACGATTTCGACGGCGTGGACCGCGCTCCCCATCTGGATGGAAAAACATTTCAGTGGGCAGACTCTGGCAGGCGCCCGAATACTGCCATTGCCATAAATCAGCAATCGGCTTAGGTAATCTGGAAATCTCGGCCATAGCCCCACACTACAACCGCTTCGTAAGTTGTTCAAGTATGATCGCCTGGTTCCTTCTCCATGGGCGTGTTTCAACTGGTGGCTTTGGTCACAAGAGGCAAGGATGTAGAGGTGGATGAGGATCTCACCGTTGCAGCGGTTGCTAGGCGCCTAGGTATTGCCCCAGCAACCCTACGCACGTGGGACCGACGCTACGGTCTTGGCCCCTCCCAGCATGAAACAGGTCGCCATCGCAAGTATTCATCGGGTGATCTTGCCAAACTCACTTTTATGCGACGCCTCATTGTCTCCGGTGTAGCGCCAGCCCACGCAGCCGAGCAAGCAAAAACTCATAAGGGAGAGCTTGGATTAGCAAAGCTCATTCAACGTGCCGGCAAGAAGCGGAGCAATGAAGACCTCGTGAGCTCATTGTTTACCGCGGCTTACGCCTTGGATAGCCAATATTTAGACACCGCAATTGCCGACTATTTGAAAAGGTCTGGCGTTGTTGCAACATGGCAAGAAATCTTGGTGCCACTACTTAACCAAATTGGCGCAGAGTGGGAAGAAACCGAAAATGGTGTTGAAGTTGAACATTTGGTTTCTGAAATTGTAAAACGACATTTCCTTTCAGTCGCATTTCAAAAAGCAATCACTGCTCGCCCCGTCCTCTTAGCGGCAGTCCATGAAGAGCAACATTGCTTAGCTCTCTATGCGCTGCGGGCAGCGCTCAATGAACGCGGAATCCCTGCGCACTTTCTTGGGCCTCGCACTCCATTGGTGGCTATCACTGGCCTTGTGAAGAAAGTTGCGCCGCCAGCCATCTTTTTATGGGCGCTGCTTCCGGAAAATGCAGACCCTCGATTTATCCGAAATATTCCTGCGGTTCGCCCGGCCCCTCGGATTATTATTGGCGGACCAGGGTGGGACCTTAAAAAGTGTAAAGATGCTGTATTTGCGCCTGATTTAGCCTCTGCGTGTGAGGAAATTGAGCAGGCAATAGGGGCGTAATTCCCCCGATAGACTTCGCGCTTTCAGGTATCTCATCACGATGACTGCGAGGGAGAGGGGCCATATGAGCGAGAAAATCGCAATGCTGGGCCTGACTTATGACGATGTCTTATTGCTCCCAGATGCATCAGATGTTGTACCTAGTGAAGTCGACACAGCCACAATGTTGACGAGAAATATTTCTCTAGCGATCCCCTTGATCTCCTCAGCGATGGATACAGTCACTGAATCAGCGATGGCTATCGCTATGGCCAAAGTCGGTGGCATCGGAATCATTCACCGTAACCTGCCCATCGATGAGCAAGTTACTCATGTGAAATTAGTCAAGAACGTTGGCATTGCGGGAGCGGCAGTAGGCGTTGGAGATGATGGTTTTGCACGTGCCCAAGCCCTCATTGAAGTCGGCGTAGATGTTGTTGTTGTCGACACAGCCCACGGTCATCATCGTGCAGTCCTTGAAGCGATTGCTCGGATTAAGAAGTTCTCACCTACGACTGAAATTATTGGTGGCAACGTAGCAACTCGTGCTGGTGCGCAGGCACTCATCAATGCTGGAGCAGATGCAGTCAAAGTCGGCGTAGGACCAGGTTCTATTTGTACAACGCGCATCGTCGCGGGTGTAGGTGTCCCACAAGTCACCGCAATTATGGAAGCAAGCAAAGCCTGCGTTAAAGCTGGTATCCCACTAATTGCAGATGGGGGACTTCAATATTCCGGGGACATTGTTAAAGCACTTGTTGCTGGCGCAGATTCGGTAATGGTTGGGTCATTACTTGCCGGATGCGATGAGTCGCCGGGAGAACTCGTAACAATTGATGGACGCCAATACAAGGCATATCGTGGAATGGGATCACTCGGTGCCATGCAATCTCGCGGCGAGCAAAAGTCGTATTCGAAAGATCGTTACATGCAAGATGACGTGTTATCTGAAGATAAATTGGTTCCAGAAGGTATTGAAGGCAAAGTTGCATACCGCGGATCTCTTGCTCATGTAGTCCATCAACTCATTGGCGGGCTTCGATCCGGAATGGGTTATGCCGGAGCCCCTGATATTGCGTACTTGCGCCGCGAAGGTAGATTGATTCAAATTACTGCAGCGGGGCTGCAAGAGAGCCATCCTCACGATGTTTTCGATGTGAGCGATGCACCTAACTACAGAGGGAAGGGCCGTTGATGAGCTTCATCGAAATTGCACCAGGCAAGCGCGCTCGCCAGGCTTATTCTTTTGACGATATTGCGATTGTGCCCAGCCGCCGTACTCGCGACCCTGAAGATGTTTCAATTACATGGCAGATCGACGCATACAAATTTGAACTTCCGATGATGGCAGCGCCGATGGATTCTGTTGTTTCGCCAGAAACCGCTATTGCTATTGGAAAATTGGGCGGCCTCGCCGTCCTCAACCTTGAAGGCCTGTGGACTCGCTATGAAGACCCACGCATTCAACTTGGCGAGATCGCCTCTATGCCCGATGCTCATGCAACTCGACGCATGCAAGAACTTTATGCAGCACCAATTCAACCAACTCTCATTAAAGAACGCCTCAAGCAGATTCGAGATGCAGGCATTACTGTCGCTGGATCCTTATCTCCTGCACGCACATTTGAATTTCACAAGAGCGTGGTTGACGCGGGTGTTGATATTTTCGTCATCCGCGGCACAACTGTGAGCGCCGAGCACGTGGCCAACAATGATGAAGCCCTCAACCTGAAGAAGTTTATTTATGAACTTGATGTACCTGTAATTGTCGGAGGATGTGCCACTGCATCTGGAGCACTCCACCTAATGCGTGCAGGCGCTGCCGGAGTACTTGTTGGATTTGGTGGGGGATCGGCGCACACAACTCGAAAAGTGTTAGGTATCGAAGTTCCTATGGCATCAGCAGTTGCAGAAGTTGCATCTGCTCGTCGCGATTACCTTGATGAATCTGGTGGACGTTATGTTCATGTTATTGCAGATGGTTCTGTTGGACGAAGCGGAGATATTGCCAAGGCAATTGCTTGCGGAGCAGATGCAGTCATGATGGGCTCTCCTCTTGCAAAGGCAGTGGAGGCACCAGGTTTGGGTTGGCACTGGGGCAGCGAGGCACATCATCAGCAACTTCCACGCGGTGAGCGCGTTGCAGTTGGAACTGCTGGGACCCTGAAAGAGATTTTGCTAGGCCCATCTCACGAAGCCGATGGTTCTATGAACCTCTTTGGAGCATTTCGCCGCGCAATGGCTACATGCGGATACTCCGACGTCAAGGAATTCCAGCGCGTCGAAGTTCTTATTCACCATGCCTAATTCAGTACGCCGAGGCGTATTAGTTGTTGATTTCGGTGCGCAATATGCGCAACTGATTGCACGTCGGGTGCGCGAGGCGCATGTATTTAGTGAAATCGTTCCTTCTAGCATTACGGCTCAAGAAGTCCGTGCCAAGAACCCTGAAGCAATCATTTTATCTGGCGGCCCCTCCAGTGTGTACGCAGTTGGAGCACCAAAATTCGACGCAGAAGTATTTGCCTTAGGAATTCCAATTTTTGGTATTTGCTATGGCTTTCAAGTAATGGCCGCAGCACTGGGCGGAGTCGTCAGCCAAACTGGAAAGTCTGAATTTGGTCGCACAACAATTACAGTCCAAAATTCTTCTGCTTTATTTCAATCTTTGCCAGCCGAGCAACAGGTGTGGATGAGTCATGGAGATGCGGTAACACAAACACCTGAAGGTTTCACAACTTGTGGATCAACTTCTGATACAAAGATCGCTGCATTTGAAAATTCCACTGGTCAATTAGCAGGCGTTCAGTTCCATCCAGAAGTCCTGCATTCCAAGTATGGACAAGAAATTTTGCGACGCTGGCTAATAGAAATTGCACAATGCTCACCCATCTGGACTAGCGCCAATATCGTTGATACTGAAATAGAAAAAATAAAAACCTCAGTCGGATCTAAGCATGTGATTTGCGGCCTTTCTGGCGGAGTTGATTCAGCAGTTGCAGCCGCAATTGTTCAACGAGCTATTGGATCACAACTGACATGTGTATTTGTCAATCATGGCCTGCTCAGAAGCGGAGAAGCCGAGCAAGTTGAGAAAGATTTTGTCGCTGCTACGGGCGTCACCCTGAAAGTTATCGATGCTCGCGAACAGTTTTTATCTGCGCTTTCTGGAGTTTCTGATCCAGAATCCAAACGCAAGATAATTGGTCGCGAATTTATCCGAAGCTTTGAAGCGGCTTCGCGCGAGATCGCAACGAGCGGAGATGTTGAATTCCTAGTTCAAGGCACTCTCTATCCCGATGTTGTTGAATCAGGCGGCGGAACCGGTACTGCAAACATTAAGTCGCATCACAATGTTGGCGGGCTACCGGATGATTTGAAGTTCACCCTCATTGAACCACTTCGCACACTGTTTAAAGATGAAGTGCGACAGGTGGGCCTTCAACTGGGGCTGCCAGAAGAGATTGTCATGCGCCAACCTTTTCCAGGGCCTGGATTGGCTATACGTATCATTGGTGAAGTTACGGAAGAAAGATTGACGATATTGCGCCACGCAGATGCGATTGTTCGCCAAGAATTGCAGGGTGCGGGCCAGGACAGACTCATTTGGCAATGCCCAGTAGTTTTATTGGCCGATGTCAGAAGCGTTGGCGTCCAAGGTGATGGTCGCACCTATGGCCACCCCATCGTGCTCAGGCCAGTTTCGAGCGAAGATGCAATGACTGCTGATTGGTCACGATTGCCTTACGAATTACTTGAAAAGATTTCAACACGCATTACTAATGAAGTTCGCGATGTTAATCGCGTAATCTTGGACATTACGAGCAAACCACCAGGAACTATCGAATGGGAGTAATTGTTAGAATGACCACCATGAGACGTATTGCAACTACTGCGGCGTTGACTCTTGCCCTTGTTTCTATTCCGGTTTTGGTATTAGTGGGATCAACGGCCCAGGCACAAGTGGCATGCAAGGCAACGAAAGCAAAGCCTCATGACCCCAAAGTTGTTACCCCTCCCAAGAAGATATCTTCACAACTGCCTAAGACAATGACTCTGGTAACAAATTGTGGAAATATTGCGATCACAACTGTTGGTGTGAAGGCACAAATAACTCTGACCGCTTTGTCCACACTCGCACGCGGTGGTTATTTTGATCTTTCACTGTGTCATCGCTTAACGACGGATATTATTTTTGTCCTGCAGTGCGGGGACCCAACGGCCACAGGGGGAGGCGGGCCAGCGTGGTCTCCATACCCTGATGAAAATTTGCCACAGCAGGTAACTCATAACTATCCAGCCGGAACAGTTGCAATGGCTAACTCTGGGCCAAATACAAATGGGAGCCAGTTCTTTTTGGTCTACGGGGATACAACACTCGGTGCGAGTTACACAATTTGGGGCACCATTACCGCTGGTCTGGACATCGTGAAAGCTATTGCTGCTGGCGGGGTAAAAGCTGGAGGCAGAAGTCCCGGAGATGGAACACCTAAGAAAACAATTGCTATTGAGAAAGTATTGCTCAAGTAGTTTTAGTTTGTATTTACAATCTTAAAGGCTTCAGCGATTGTGCCCTCGGGCATTCCGGCAAAACCCGCATTGCGCTCTCCCCACGAACGAACCATATTGTCCAACTCTTTATTGTGGGCAGTTTGCGAAACGTGGCAGTGGAGTGCTGCCATCTTGAGCGGAAATGTTTCTGTGATATCTACAAAATGATCAGGGACGGCATGGCTCATCACCCATACTTCCTTGACTCGCCACGGTTGATGACCGGCTTCCATGAGATCAGGAAATGCGAATGGATTTCTAGCATCTGGATACACAGCCTGAATTGCACTTTCTCCTGCTGCTAAATGATCTGGATGGCTTGCTCCGATTCGATCCCAATTTCTTTCTGGGCTTTGGCACACTAAGCGATCAGGTTGCGATATACGAATTGCGCGGACAATATCTTTTCGTAATCCAATTGTAGATTCCAATGAACCATCTCGATAATTCAAGAATGTAATATCTGTAACGCCGATTGCAGCACCGGCTTCGCGTTGTTCGCGTTGGCGCACTGCTGGCATCTCCTCTACTGGAATTCCAGATTCTTCGCCGCCTTGATCTCCGTTTGTACAGATGCAGTAGGCAACATGAATACCTTTTTTGACCCACGTGGCGATGGTTCCGGATGCGCCGAAATCAGAATCATCAGGGTGTGCAGTAACTACTAATACCCGTTTGATCTCACTATCGGCGATTGGTTCCATTTTGTGTCCTTACTCGTGGGTGCTCTTGCGTTGCTGAAGCCTAATAGAATGCGCTCCATGATGAGCACCGATCCTTTACTTGACGGGCTCAATCCTCAGCAGCAAAAGGCTGTGACCCATGCCGGCGGACCGTTGCTCGTTGTTGCCGGAGCAGGATCGGGAAAAACTCGAGTTCTGACACGGCGCATTGCCTATTTAATGGCCCGCCGCGGGGCCGCACCGTACGAGATTCTCGCTATCACTTTCACAAATAAGGCAGCTGGTGAAATGAAAGAGCGTGTTGCTGAATTAGTGGGTCCTATCGCCCGTTCCATGTGGGTCTCTACTTTTCACTCAGCTTGTGTCCGAATTTTGCGACAAGAAGCTTCCCGATTGGGTTACAGCAATTCATTTAGCATTTATGACCAAGCCGATAGTTTGCGGCTTATTACGATCGTTTCGAAAGAACTTAACTTGGATTCGAAGCGCTACCCAGCAAGACAATTTCAATCAATGATTTCAAATGCAAAAAATGAACTCCTTGGACCGGCTGGCTATCTTGATGCAACACAAAATCAGTTTGAACAGGTTGTCGCTGAGGTATATGCCGTGTATCAGCGAAGGCTTCAACAAGCCAACGCCATGGACTTTGATGATTTGATTCTCAAAACTGTTGAGGTCTTACAAAGGTTTCCAGAAAGCAAAGCGCGTTTTCGTTCTCGCTTTCGACATGTCTTAGTTGATGAATATCAAGATACTAACCACGCCCAATATCAACTCATTCGCGAACTCGTAGGCAGCGAATCTGAAGGACTTGCACCAGCCGAGTTATGCGTAGTCGGCGATGCGGATCAGTCTATCTATGGTTTCCGTGGTGCAACAATTAGAAATATTTTGCAATTTGAGATGGATTACCCCAACGCGACAACTGTTCTGCTTGAACAAAATTATCGTTCCTCTCAAAATATTCTCAATGCAGCCAACGCTGTTATCACCCAAAACGAGAGTCGTAAAGAGAAGAACCTCTGGTCCGACGCTGGCTCTGGCTCACCACTAGTGGGCTATGTAGCAGAATCCGAACATGATGAAGCAGAGTTCATCAAAGACGAAATTAGGTCTTTGCATAATGCTGGCACATCTTCCCCAGGGGACACTGCCATCTTCTACAGAACCAATGCCCAATCTCGCGTATTTGAAGAAGTTTTCATGCGGGCGGCGCTGCCTTACAAAGTAGTTGGTGGCGTGCGATTTTATGAGCGAAAAGAAGTGAAGGACTTGCTTGCTTATTTGCGAGTTCTCGCAAACCCCAATGATGAAGTTTCTTTGCGTCGAATTATCAACGTTCCAAAACGTGGAATTGGCGATCGTGCCTTGGATTGCGTCGACCTCTTCGTACAAAAAGAGTTCACCTCGTTTTGGCAGGGATTGCATAGAGCCAATGAAATCGAAGAGATGCCAGCTCGTGCTGGCGCCTCAGTGCACGAATTTCTTTCAATGATTTCGGCACTGAGAGTTCTCGTGGAAGCAAAGGTCCGACCTTCAGTGATCATCGAAGCAGTGTTGGAGCAATCGGGGCTTTTGGCAGAACTATCGGCGAGTAAGGATCCTCAAGATGAAGTGCGGGTGGAAAACTTAAAAGAATTAGTTGCGGTTTCACTTGAGTACGAAGAGCGCCCGTTCGAATCTTTGGGAGAGGATGAAGAGATATCCCTTTCTGGTTTTCTCGAGCAAGTTTCGTTAGTAGCGGACGCAGATGAAATACCAGATGGTGCAGATCATGGCGGCGTCGTTACCTTGATGACATTGCACACTGCAAAGGGTCTTGAATTCCCTACAGTCTTTCTCACCGGACTTGAAGATGGAATTTTTCCGCACTCACGCACGCTTGGTGAGAAGAATGAAATAGAGGAAGAACGCCGTCTAGCCTATGTTGGTCTTACGCGCGCTGAACAAAGGCTCTACTTAACTCGAGCCGAATATAGATCTTCGTGGGGAGCACCGAGTTATAACCCACCTTCACGTTTCTTAGAAGAAATTCCAGATGATGTAATTGAATGGAGAAATACAACTGTGACAAAACTTCGCGTGCCCAGCGCAACAGCACGACGTAATTTTTCGGCGCCACCTCCACGCGCCACTGGCAAGAAGAGTGAAACGTTGGATCTGGCTGTCGGCGAGCGTGTGTCACATGACACATTTGGCCTCGGTACTGTGGTTTCCCTTTCTGGCGAGGGAGATCGGGCTGAGGCGACTATTAATTTCGGAACCTTTGGTGAGAAGCGTTTGCTGCTGCGTTATGCCCCTGTTGAGAAGCTCTAGGATTACACCCGTTCGTACCCGCATTACTTGCCTCACGTTGAATGGAGTTATAAGTGGATCTCTTTGAATATCAAGCTAGAGATCTCTTTGAAAAACATGGCGTTCCAGTTCTCGCTGGCGCTGTTGCAACAACTGCCGATGAAGCCGAAAGTGCAGCTCGTTCAATCGGTGGCAAAGTAGTAGTTAAAGCTCAAGTGAAAGTAGGCGGACGGGGTAAAGCAGGCGGAGTCAAAGTTGCAGAAGGTTCGACGCAGGCACGTGAAATGGCATCAGCGATCCTTGGTATGGACATCAAAGGCCACATAGTTAAGAAAGTTATGATCGCCCAAGCAGCTCCCATTGAATCTGAGTATTACTTAGCAATTTTGTTAGATCGCTCAAACCGCACCTTTCTGGTTATGGCATCGGTTGCAGGCGGTATGGATATCGAGCAAGTGGCACACGAAACTCCTGAAAAGTTAGCGAAGATTCCCGTCAATTCCAATGATGGAATTTCACCAGAATTAGCTCGAAAAATTATTAAAGATGCGCAATTTCCATCAGATGTTGCTGAGCAAGTTGCTGACACCTTAGCTTTGATCTGGAAACTCTTCGTCGCTGAAGATGCCACTCTTGTTGAGATTAATCCTTTAGTAAAGACCTCGAATGGAAAGATTATTGCCCTAGACGGCAAAGTGACTCTTGATGACAATGCAGACTTTAGGCATGCAGATCATGAAGCACTCATTGATCATTCCGCGACAGATCCGTTGGAAGCCCTTGCAAAAGAGAAGAGTCTCAACTACGTCAAGCTAGATGGAGAAGTTGGCATCATTGGAAATGGTGCGGGCCTTGTCATGAGCACCCTAGATGTTGTTGCCTACGCCGGTGAAAAATTTGGCGGAGTAAGGCCTGCAAATTTCCTAGATATTGGTGGCGGTGCCTCGGCGCAAGTTATGGCCGATGGTCTGTCGATTATTTTGGGCGATAAAGATGTCAAAAGCGTTTTTGTAAACGTGTTTGGCGGCATTACATCGTGTGATGCCGTTGCAAATGGCATCGTTCAAGCACTTGAAATGCTGGGGGATAAGGCAACCAAACCGATAGTGGTGCGCCTGGATGGCAACAACGTTATTGAAGGACGTGCGATTTTGAATCAAGCGGCTCATCCATTGATCCAGCAACTCGACACGATGGATGGCGCTGCTGCTCGCGCTGCAGAATTGGCGGCAAAGTAATGTCAATTTTTATCAATAAAACTTCCCGAGTCATCGTGCAGGGCATGACCGGATCTGAAGGCACCAAACACACACGCCGCATGTTGGCAGCGGGGACACTCATTGTGGGCGGGGTGACGCCAGGCAAAGGTGGGCAAGTTCTCGACATTGATGGACACTCACTGCCTGTCTTCAATTCAGTGAGCGAAGCGGTTGCAGCAACGCAGGCAGATACCTCTGTTGTATTTGTTCCACCTAAATTTGCCAAAGCAGCAGTTGTCGACGCAATCGATGCAGCGCTTCCTCTCGTTGTCGTCATCACCGAAGGAATTCCCGTCCATGACACAGCCGCGTTCTTTGCCTACGCACAAGCGCGCGGAAAGACACGCATCATCGGGCCAAATTGCCCTGGCCTGATTACTCCGAGTCAATCAAATGTCGGCATCATCCCTGCAGATATCACTGGCGCAGGTCCTATCGGTTTAGTTTCAAAATCTGGCACGCTGACTTATCAAATGATGTTTGAATTACGAGATATTGGTTTTACGACAGCAGTTGGAATTGGTGGGGATCCAATTATTGGAACTACTCATATCGATTGCCTGCGAGCATTCCAGGACGATCCAGAGACAAAAGCGATTGTGATGATTGGTGAAATTGGTGGAGATGCTGAAGAGCGCGCCGCACAATTTATTAGCGAATATGTAACAAAACCAGTCATTGGCTACGTTGCAGGCTTTACGGCTCCAGAAGGCAAGACCATGGGTCATGCTGGTGCAATAGTTTCTGGTTCCTCCGGTACAGCGCAAGGCAAGAAAGATGCGTTGGAGAAAGCTGGCGTCCAAGTAGGTCAAACTCCTAGCGAAACCGCGCGCCTTACGCGTGCGATCTTGAAGCGATAGTACGAATGTTTCAACGCGTCCTTTGGGTCTCGTTGATGCAAGTTCTGCGTAGCATCGCACTCGTACTACTTCCTACTTCTTTTATCGCACTTCTTGGTTGGGCTACCGCAGGAAGCAGTAATGGCAATACAGCCGATCCCATCAGGGCCGCGCTATGGATTTGGATGGCGGCGCATCACCTTCCATTCCAATTAATTCTTCCGCCCGCTGGTCAAAATGGATTACTCACCTACCTACCGATAGGTGCGCTGCTTCTTCCAGTTCTCGCGATTCGAAGCAGTTTTGCCAGGGCAATTAATCACATTGATATCGGAGAACGTGCACTATCGCTATCTCGAATCTTGTTCTCGGCTCTATACGCTACGTGCGCCACCATAATTGCGTGGGTTTCAACTACACATGCAGTGCGTCCGCTGCTTTACTGTGTTCCTTTTTTTACAGCACCTGGGGTTTGGCTCATCACTGGAAGTGTTCGAGCGCGTAATCGTCGCCGAATCAACGATCCCCTCAATCCAGCAAAGAAGTTGTTGGCGATGGTGCTTGGCGTTTCTTCCCTGACTTTGGGAGTTTCACTTTTTCTGCATCTAGGAACGGTCGAAAATCTAATAACAGTACTGAAGCCAGGATTTTTGGGTGGGCTCTTATTACTACTACTAAATATTTTTTATCTACCCAATGCAATTATTGCAGCGCTTTCCTACCTTGCCGGATCCGGTTTTGCTGTCGGCGCTCATACATTGATTTCTCCATGGACTCATTCGATCGCGGAAATTCCAGCACTGCCGCTCTTAGGGGCGCTGCCGACAGGCCGCCATCCATTGATGTTGATCAGCATCGCACTCTTTGTTTTCTGCGGTGGAAGTCTCTACACGTGGAGCATTAATCAAGATCGACGTGTACTTGTACAAAACTACCTTTTTATTATTGTGGCATCTGGACTACTTGCACTATTAGGTAGTGGAGCTCTGATGACTCCGGCACTCCACGCGGTCGGAGTATCAGCATGGCAAATGACCAGCGCCATTGCTCTCGAAATCGGTGTAGGAATTGCATTGGCTGCGTTTGTACCTCGTTTGGCCGATCTCCTGCCGTTTCGAGGAAGGCGTTGAAATCTAGGTTGGTTGTAATGGCATCTGGAAACGGATCCATTGCACAAGCAATTATTGATGCAGCGTTACAACAGAATTTTCCTGCGCAAATTGTCGCAGTAGTGTGCGATCAACCCGAGGCTCGCGTACTCGTTCGAGCCACTACAGCCAAGATTCCAACATTTATCACACCGCTAGGTGCAGATAGAAAGCACTGGGATGATGAAATCTTTGCGACAGTTGAGTCCCTTAATCCAGATCTCGTCGTCAGCGCAGGGTTCATGCGGATCTTGTCTCCAGAATTTGTTTCGCACTTTAAGGTGATCAATTCTCACCCCGCCCTTTTGCCTTTATTTCCAGGAGCACACGCAGTTGCAGATGCACTTGCGGCGGGGGTCTCACGTACCGGAATTACTGTTCATTGGGTGGACAAGGGAGTCGACACAGGTGAAGTGATAGCTCAGCAACCCGTCGAAATTCTTCCAAATGATGATGTTGCTTCACTGCACGAGCGCATTAAGATTATCGAACGCGCTCTGATCGTTTCGACCATAGAAAAGATTGTATTAAGTATGAGGAAAACAGATGCCTGATCGAAAGAAGATTCATCGCGCCCTTCTCAGTGTTTATGACAAAACTGGGTTAGTCGAGCTCGGTCAGGCATTGCATGACGCCGATATTGAAATTTTATCCACTGGATCTACAGCAAAGCATTTGGAAGGCGCTGGTATTCCTGTCACTCATGTTAGTGATTACACAGGATTTCCAGAAATTATGGGCGGGCGAGTAAAAACGTTGCATCCCAGAATTCATTCCGGCATTTTGGCAGATCAACAGAATCCAGAGCACATGAAAGCCATTGCGCAGTTAGATATTGCGCCATTTGATCTTGTCGTTATTAACCTCTATCCATTTGCAGCCACAATCGCATCCGGAGCCGATTTCACCGAGTGCATAGAACAAATAGACATTGGCGGCCCTTCTATGCTCCGCGGCGCTGCAAAGAATCACGGCAGCGTTGCTGTCATATGCCAAACGTCGCAATATCCCAAGTTGCACGAGGCAATTCGCGCCGGAGGATTTACTGCGCAACAGCGTAAGGAGTTAGCGCTAGAGGTATTCCGAACGACTACAGAGTATGACCTAGCGATTGCAAATTGGTTAAGCACAGACGACTCAGCAGAACTCCCAGATTGGTATGGCCGTATTTGGAAACGTAAGGACGAACTTCGCTATGGTGAAAACCCCCATCAAGGTTCTGCCATTTACTCAGAAGTTGGTGCACCTGGGGGCATAGTTACCGCAGTACAAATACACGGCAAGGAAATGTCTTTTAATAATTACACTGATGCAGACGCTGCTTGGCGCGCAGCCCATGACCATGCAAGTCCATGTGTTGCAATCATCAAGCATGCTAACCCTTGTGGGATTGCGGTCGCTACCACAATTTCGTTGGCGCATAAAAAAGCGCATGCTTGTGATCCTGTTTCAGCATTCGGAGGCGTTGTCGCAGCAAACCGTGAAGTTGATGGCGATATGGCGCTAGAGCTCTCTCAGATTTTCACAGAAGTTGTGATAGCTCCAAGTTTTTCACAGCAAGCTATTGAAATCCTCAGCAAGAAGCCATCTATACGAATTCTAGAATGCAAGAGTGGAGATTTTGAAAGTTACGAACTTCGTCCTGTCTCTGGTGGCCTCCTACTTCAGCAAAGAGATCTCGTTGATGCGCCGGGAGATGATTCGAAGAATTGGGTTCAAGTCTCAGGTGGTTCAGTCTCTGCTGCAGAACTCGAAGACTTGCAATTTGCTTGGCGCAGCGTTCGCGCAGTTAAAAGCAATGCAATTTTGTTAGCGAAAGATGGAGCATCTATAGGAATTGGCATGGGACAAGTCAATCGTGTCGACTCAGCCAAACTTGCTGTCGATCGAGCAGGAGTTCGAGTGAGCGGATCAGTTGCGGCAAGTGATGCATTTTTTCCATTTGTCGATGGTCTAGAGATCTTGATCAAGGCAGGGGTAAGCGCGATTGTTCAACCTGGTGGAAGTGTGAGAGACGAGGAAGTTATTGCTGCGGCAAAAGTGGCCAATATCCCTATGTTCTTCACCGCTACCCGCCACTTCTCTCACGCCTAATCGCTATTAGGATTGCCATATGAGCGCGGTAATCCTAGATGGCAAAGCTTTAGCTACGAGGATTAAGTCCGAATTAGCAACCGAAGTCCTTGGATTGAAATCTCGCGGAATTACTCCCGGATTAGGAACAGTTTTAGTTGGCAATGACCCGGGCTCGCAGTCCTATGTCACTGGAAAACATCGTGATTGCCAGGATGTAGGAATTACATCTATTCGTGTAGACCTACCCGACAGCGCAAAAGAAGTTGATGTTTTGTCTGCTATAAAAGATTTAAATTCTGCTAAGGAATGCACTGGTTATATTGTGCAGCTGCCACTTCCTCGCGGAATCAACTCTCAGAAAATACTTGAAGCAATCGATCCTGCCAAAGATGCGGACGGCTTACATCCGCTTAACCTTGGACGCTTAGTCAGCGGTGATCCTGCGCCACTTCCTTGCACTCCACGCGGAATCGTCGAGTTGTTGCGCCACTACAACGTGAATATCGATGGAGCCGACGTCACAATAATTGGACGAGGCCTAACCGTAGGTAGGCCTCTTGGACTATTGCTTACACGCAAGAGCGAAAACGCAACAGTGACTTTGACTCATACCGGTACAAAGGATTTAGTTCGCCATACGAAAAACGCCGACATTATTGTGGCCGCTATCGGGCGTGCACATTTCTTAACTGGCGCAATGATTAAATCTGGGTCAGCGATCATCGATGTAGGTATCTCCCGCACCGATACTGGCCTACTGGGAGATGTGCACCCTGATGTCATGGACGTTGCCGCATTTGTTGCACCAATGCCAGGTGGCGTAGGGCCAATGACCCGCGCGATGCTCTTGAAGAATGTGGTTGAAGCATGTCGTTGAAGTTACGTTCATGGCTGACCATGAGTTACGGATTTGTCCTTCTGGGGATACTTCTCGGGGCATTTGGAATCGTTCGAGTTGGTTCTGTGCTGATTGCCCTTGGGACCGCAGGGGTGGCAATTTCTAGAAAAAGTACACGAATGTTGGAGCGCTACCTCCCATTAGCCATATCTGCCGGGCTTTTAGTGCTGGCAATAGCACTTCCTCACGGGCGGTAGAGTTATCTTGATGTCAAGACAGTTTCCAGAAGCGAATAGAAGGCGATAAAAATGGCAAAAAAAGTGAGCGTCGTCGGAGCTGGTTTCTACGGTTCAACCACTGCAATGCGTTTAGCCGAGTACAACATTTTCGACACAGTTGTCCTCACTGACATTGTTGAAGGCAAGCCAGAGGGTCTAGCTCTTGATATGAATCAATCTCGATCCATTGAAGGATTTGAAACAAAAATTGTTGGTGCCACAACAACTGCTGAGGGTGGCGGCTATGAAGCAACCGCTCACTCAGATGTTGTCGTCATCACCGCAGGGTTGCCACGCAAGCCAGGCATGAGTCGGATGGATCTCATTGGTGTCAACGCAGGAATTGTTCGTGGCGTAGCAGAAAATATTGCAAAGCACAGTCCTAATGCCGTCATCATTGTTGTATCAAATCCGCTCGATGAAATGACAGCACTTGCTCAACTAGCTACGGGCTTTCCGCGCAACCGCGTGATGGGTCAAGCAGGGATGCTAGACACAGCGCGTTTTACAAACTTTGTCGCCGAAAAACTAAACGTTCCTGTGGGTGCAGTAAAAACTCTCACCTTGGGATCACATGGTGACACTATGGTTCCGGTACCAAGCCGATGCACCGTAAACGGCGTTGCCTTAACGGACAAACTCTCGGCAACTGAGATAGAAGATTTAGTGACGCGCACTCGAAATGGTGGTGCAGAAGTAGTAGCACTTTTGAAAACTGGATCAGCGTATTACGCACCATCGGCCGCGGCCGCGCGTATGGCGAAGGCCGTCATTGAAGATTCCGGTGAAATCATGCCAGTGTGCGCTTGGGTAGATGGCGAATTCGGAATTTCAGGTGTGTATCTCGGCGTCGAAGCACAAATTGGGTGCACTGGTATTAAGAAAGTGGTTGAGACTCAGCTATTAGCCAATGAATTAGCAGATCTTAAAATTGCCGCAGAAGCAGTCCGTGCCAAGCAAGCAGACGTACAAGTTCTCTAAGTCCCTAGAAGCGGAGTAGTCATGAACAAGATTAAAGTGGTTGGAACCGTTGTCGAACTCGATGGCGATGAGATGACGCGCATCATTTGGCAGTTCATCAAAGAGCAGTTGATATTGCCTTATTTGGATATCAACCTCGAGTACTACGACTTAGGGATTGAACATCGCGATGCAACTAATGATCAGGTGACTATAGATTCTGCCCACGCAATTCAAAAGCATGGTGTTGGGGTTAAATGCGCAACGATTACTCCTGATGAGGCTCGAGTAGAAGAATTTAAACTCAAGAAGATGTGGAAATCTCCCAACGGAACCATCCGCAATATCTTGGGCGGAGTTATCTTCCGTGAGCCAATCATTATTAGTAATGTGCCACGACTCATCCCTAGCTGGACTAAGCCGATCGTGATTGGCCGTCATGCATTCGGTGACCAATATAAGGCGACCGATTTTCTAGTCCCAGGTGCCGGAACTTTGACCATGACATTTGCTCCATCTGATGGCAGCAAGCCAATGGAGTTTGAGGTTTATAAATTCGAAGGTTCTGGCGTTGCGATGGGAATGTATAACGTGGATGAGTCAATCCGAGACTTTGCTCGCGCCTCAATGAATTACGGATTACAACGTAAATTCCCAGTATTTCTCTCCACCAAGAACACTATTTTGAAAGCCTATGACGGCCGCTTCAAAGATCTCTTCCAAGAAGTGTACGAAGCTGACTTCAAGGCAAAATTTGAAGCCGCAGGAATAACTTACGAACATCGCCTCATTGATGACATGGTCGCCACTGCACTGCGCTGGGAAGGTGGGTATGTCTGGGCATGTAAGAACTATGACGGAGATGTTCAGTCAGACACCGTTGCCCAAGGTTATGGATCACTTGGACTCATGACATCCGTGTTGATGACTCCAGATGGAAAGACCGTTGAGGCCGAAGCCGCACATGGCACAGTGACCCGACATTTCCGCGATCATCAAAAAGGTAAACCAACATCAACAAATCCGATCGCATCGATCTTCGCGTGGACACAGGGGCTTCAACATCGCGCTAAATTGGATAACACCCCTGAGTTAGCAAAGTTTGCAACTACGTTAGAGCGAGTGTGTATCCAAAGCGTTGAATCTGGAAAAATGACAAAGGATTTAGCCCTATTGATTAGCAAAGAGAGCCCTTGGCAAACCACTCAAGAGTTCTTGGCTTCCATTGATGAGAACTTGCAAAAGGCTATGGCATAAGGGTTAGAGCTCACCGCTGTATTCGCAAACTTCAGCCCAATAAGAAACGCCCCGAGTCAGATGACCCGAGGCGTTTCTTATGAAGAGAGTTATTACTTAATGCGCTCACCTGTTGTTGAGTTGAAGAGATGGATTGCTGCAGGATTGGCTGCAACCGACACGGTTGCTCCTGGCTTAGGTGGGTGCATTGGATCCCAACGAAGGATGATTTGAGCACCTTCGTCGCCAGCGTTAGCAAACTTCACAGAAGAATCTGCAGGCTTGCCGTAAACAAATGCATCGGCACCTAGTTCTTCGACAACTTCTACGATGACATCGAAGCCACCTGTAGTTGGTGAGAAGCTCTCTGGACGAACTCCAACGGTGACTGTCGCACCTGCACTTGCAGGAACTGGAATCGACAGTGCACCAAGCTTGGCTTGTCCACCTGAAACTGGAGCGTTGAGCAAGTTCATGGCAGGTGAGCCAATGAATCCCGCAACGAATGCATTTGCCGGGTGATCATAAAGATTGCGTGGCGTGTCTACTTGTTGCAATAGACCATCTTTAAGGACCGCAACGCGATCACCCATAGTCATCGCTTCAACCTGATCGTGTGTTACATAAACAGTGGTGATACCAAGGCGACGCTGAAGCGCAGCAATTTGTGTACGTGTAGCAACACGCAACTTGGCATCCAAGTTTGATAGTGGCTCATCCATAAGGAATACCTGTGGCTCGCGAACAATTGCGCGACCCATAGCAACGCGCTGGCGTTGTCCACCAGAGAGCGCCTTTGGCTTGCGATCAAGGTATGGCTCAAGATCGAGCAACTTTGCCGCTTCTAATACTCGGCGTTGACGTTCCTCTTTTGCGGTGCCAGCAATTTTAAGAGCAAAGCCCATATTTTCGGCAACAGTCATGTGCGGATAAAGAGCATAGGACTGGAAAACCATCGCAATGTCGCGATCTTTCGGAGCAATGTTTGTTACATCGCGATCACCGATCAGGATGCGCCCGTTATCGATTTCTTCAAGGCCTGCCAACATGCGAAGCGATGTTGACTTTCCGCAACCCGATGGTCCAACAAGAACTAAGAACTCGCCATCATTAACAGTGAGATTTAATTTGTCGACTGCGGGGGCTGTGGTGCCTGCGTAGATACGTGTTGCGTTTTCGAAGACAACTGATGCCATGTGAAACAACTCCTTCTCCGGGCAGGTACGTGCCCGACGATCCGTTGGATGAAGGTCACTTGGGGGTGCCCAAGTGATGTGGCCGAAGGCTAACCGATAATTCCGCTATTTGGAAAGGGGGCAAGGCCCCGGCCGAGCGCTCACACGGGGCCGCCCGATACTCTTGGCTCTATGAACCCCGACCCGACCGGCCGCTCCACCCAGGCACTGTTGTTGGACATTGGGCTTGTGGCTGGTCTGATCGCCTTGGCCGCCCTCTTTGTGGCTGCGGAAATTGCCTTGATTTCTCTCCGGGAAAGCCAAGTGCGCCAAATGGCCACACGCGGTCGCCGTGGTGCTCGCGTCGCTGCGCTATCAACCAACCCCAATCGCTTCTTGGCTGCAGCTCAAGTAGGCGTCACAGTGTGTGGATTCTTATCTGCAGCCCTAGGGGCAGAACGAATTGGAAAGTACGTGGAGCCGTGGCTACAAGATCTTGGGCTCACGCGAAGTTGGAGCAATAACCTTTCACTGATCGGCCTCACATTGGTCATCGCCTATTTTTCACTTGTCTTTGGCGAATTAGTGCCGAAGAGATTGGCTCTTTTTCGCACTGAGCAAATCGCACTTGCGGCAGCGCCAATTATTGATTTCCTAGCAATAATATTTCGTCCTGTAATTTGGGCGCTATCTCATTCAACCGATTTAGTTGTGCGCATTTTCGGTGTTGATCCAAAAGAGCAACGTTCTCAAATGTCAGAAGAAGAACTCCTTGATTTAGTCACTGGCCATGCGGCTCTCACTGACGAAGAACGTGACATCGTGGAAGAAGTATTTAATGCAAGCGAGCGTCAGGTGCATGAAGTCATGGTGCCTCGCACCGAGGTGGACTTCATGGACGGTTCGCTTTCGATCGGAAAGGCAATCGCGCTCGCAGTGGATCGCGCACATTCTCGCTACCCTGTTGTACGAGGCTCCAGCGATGAAGTAATTGGCTTTATTCATGTGCGGGATCTGTTAGACAAGTCCTTAGCGGGTAACGACGGAAAAGTTCAAGAGTTAGTTCGCTCCATCATGTTCCTACCGGGGACGAAGGGAGTATTACCTGCGCTTACTCAAATGCGAAATCAACGCCAGCACCTTGCGATCGTCTTAGACGAATACGGTGGCACCGACGGAATTGTCACAATGGAAGATCTCGTCGAGTGCCTCATTGGCGATATTCGTGATGAATATGATTCACACGAATCCGAAGTTTCTCCAAAGTCCCTGACTGGAGATTTTGAAATCGAAGGGCTTGTATCTATCGAAGATTTGCGCGATGAAACTGGTATTGAATTACCAGATGGGCCTTATGAAACCGCTGGTGGCTTCGTTATGCATTTCCTAGGGCGAATTCCTCATATCAACGACGTTGTTAGCGTCAATGGAGCCCGAATCACTGTCCTAACGATGGAAGGCAAGAGGGCAGGTCGTTTATCGATCTCTCGCCTTGCCTAAAGCATGCGAGAATTAACTCCATGACGCGCAAGAGAGTCCTATCTGGCATTCAGCCAACACACGACTCATTCCATCTGGGCAACTATTTAGGTGCAGTTAAACAATGGGTCGAACTTCAACAAGACCATGACGCTTTTTATTGTGTTGTTGATCTGCACGCTCTCACGATAGAAACAGATCCAGCACTGTTGCGAAAGCGTACCTTGGCATCTGCAGCTCAACTGATTGCCTTAGGCGTAGATCCACAAAAGTGCACACTCTTTTTGCAATCACATGTTCCTGCGCATAACCAGCTAGCGTGGATCATGGAGTGCCTGGCCGGATTTGGTGAAGCAAGCCGTATGACACAGTTCAAAGATAAATCTCAAAAAAGCGGGACCGATCGCACCGTCGTGGGGCTCTTCACGTATCCAATGTTGCAAGCAGCAGATATTTTGCTCTATCAACCAGATTTAGTACCTGTGGGAGAAGATCAAAGACAACACATCGAACTCACTCGAGACCTTGCTGGTCGCTTCAATTCTCGGTACGGGCAAACATTTCAAATGCCAGAGGCATATATCCTTAAAAGTGGCGCAAAGATTAATGACTTGCAAGACCCTACTTCCAAGATGAGTAAATCTGCAGAGTCGATGCAAGGGGTTATCGAGATTATGGATTCTCCAGAGGCGAATGCAAAGAAGATTAAGAGTTCAATGACCGATACTGGCCGAGAAGTTCAATTTAATGAAAAACAAAAGCCTGGTATCAGCAACTTGCTGACTATTCATTCATCGCTTTCTGGCAGTTCAATTCCTGAAATCGAAAAAGAGTTTGAAGGCAAGGGATATGGAGACTTTAAGTCAGCAGTGGCTGAGGTGGTCGTGGAGTATTTGCGTCCCATCAGAGCTCGTGCACTCGAATTGTTGGAAGACGAGAAATCTCTCCTCAAGATTCTTCACGAAGGTGCCGATAAGGCTCGAGTAGTTGCCGAAAAAACTCTGGCAGATACTTACAAAAATCTAGGATTGGCCGAGTAAAAGCAGATAGAAATCTCTACTACCCTTGGTGGAGATGAGAAGGACTTTCATTGAGATTGGTGAGGAGGCCAAAATGAAGAAGTTGTTGTATTTACTGACACTATCCTCTTTTTTGCTGAGCTCAACTTTTCTTGCACCAGGGGCGCAAGCAGCCACAAAACTTAAAGTTGGCATTGCCTATGACATTGGAGGACCGGGGGATAAGTCCCTCAATGATTCTGCGTCAGCAGGATTAACGCGATCCAAAAAGGCTTTCAGTATTTCCACGGTAGAAGTAACAGCAACTGTCGGAACCCCTGCCGAGCGCGAAACAAGGCTTCGATTTCTTTTGGCGCAAGGCTGTAACCCAATTATTGTAATTGGATATAGATATGCAGAAACATTAAAAAAGATTGCAGCTGAAAATCCAAACGTTTCTTTTGCAATAGTAAATAACGCGACTGTAGATTTACTCAATGTTGCCTCGCTTGTTTTCGGGACCAACCAAAGTGCCTACTTGGCAGGAGCTGCAGCTAGTCTTGCTTCCAAGACTGGAAAGATTGGCTATATCGGCTCAGCGAATCCTCCAGCATTTGATTCTCAAGAATCTGGTTTCGTTGCTGGAGTGAAGGCAACAAATTCAAATGCGAGCTTAAGCATCAAGTACCTTCAGGATCCTTCATCGTTTTCTGGATATAGCGACCCTACTGAGGCAAAGGCAGTTGCCATGGCCATGATCGCCAGCGGCGTCGATGTCATTTATTCTGCAGCGGATGGATCAACGGCTGGGACACTTGCTGCAATCACGGGGAAAAAAGCGTGGATGATTGGCTCAGATAGCGATCAGTATTTGATGGCTTCAGCATCACAAAGGAAAAACATCCTTTCCTCAACAATAAAGCGTGTAGATATCGCTGTATATGATTTTATCTCTACCTCAGTGCAGGGTTCCACAGTCAATGATGTTCTTGATTCACAAGCAGGAATTTATGGCCGTCTCTATAACTTAAAAGCAAGTGGTGTTGAGCTTGCATATTCAGGTGGCTTCTTAAACAGTTACAAATCTAAGCTCAACACAATCAAGTCTGGAATCGCTTCCGGAAAGATTGTTGTTCCGACAGATGGCTTTGTGAAGTGACGAAAGAAGATTGGGAAGCGCTTCGCACCCTTGCGACCTCCTCAATGAAGAACGCATATGCGCCTTATTCGAAGTTTCCCGTAGGTGCTGCTGCTCTTGTCGATAATGGTCGCATGGTCAGCGGGTGCAATGTAGAAAATGCAAGCTACGGCTTAACACTTTGTGCCGAATGTGGGCTGATTTCATCCCTTATTTCTAGCGGAGGAGGCAAGCTCGTTGCCTTCACGTGTGTAGATATATCAGGGAATTATCTGATGCCTTGCGGGAGATGCCGCCAATTGCTGCACGAACACGGCGGGGCCGAACTTCAAATCATGACAGATACGGGGATTAAGGCATTATCTGAATTACTACCGTGGGCATTTGGTCCCGAAGAAATTGAACGCCGTCTTGACTGAACTTTTCGCTGCAGTAGAGGTGATCGCAGCAAAACGAGATCGTAACGAGCTTTCCAATGAGATGATCGACTGGATTATTTCGGCATATACCCGAGGCGTAGTAGCAGATGAACAAATGTCTGCGCTCTTGATGGCAATCCTGCTCAACGGCATGAACTCCCGTGAGATCTCTCGATGGACTAATGCAATGATCAATAGCGGCGAGACAATGGATTGGTCGGCACTTGATCGCCCAACTACAGATAAACATTCGACAGGTGGGGTTGGCGATAAAATTACACTTCCACTTGCACCCCTTGTTGCCGCTTGTGGGGGAGCGGTTCCGCAATTATCTGGCAGGGGACTAGGTCACACTGGCGGTACGTTGGATAAATTGGAATCAATCCCTGGGTGGCGCGCCGAGTTAAGCAACAAGGAAATGCTGGGAGTACTTCAAAGTTGTGGTGCCGTTATTTGTGCAGCATCAGCTGGCCTTGCTCCGGCGGATAAGAAGTTGTATGCACTTCGCGATGTGACTGCAACAGTGGAGGCAATTCCACTCATCGCCTCATCAATCATGAGCAAAAAAATTGCGGAGGGGACATCGGCATTGGTTTTGGATGTAAAAACCGGAAACGGCGCATTTATGAGCGATCCAGCGCGTGCGGCTGAACTTGCCCGCACCATGGTCTCATTGGGTACAGATGCTGGTGTAAAAACACTCGCACTTGTAACTGCGATGGATGTCCCGTTGGGATTAACGGTAGGAAACGCCCTTGAAGTGCGAGAGTCTGTTGAAATTTTGGCAGGCGGTGGGCCCGATGATGTACGTGAATTAACTATTTTGCTTGCAAGAGAGATGTTAGCTGCCGCAAATATTCACAAAAAAGATCCAGCTGATGCACTCGACGATGGAAGCGCCATGGACCATTGGCGGCAGATGATTGCGGCGCAAGGTGGCAATCTTGATGCAGCGCTACCGACAGCCAAAGAAACTCACCAAGTTCGTGCTCTATCCAGCGGAACCATGACCACAATGAATGCGCTAAAAGTGGGTACGGCTTCATGGCGCTTGGGCGCTGGGCGTTCTCGACAAGGCGAAAAAGTCCAAGCTGGTGCCGGAGTTGAGATACATGCAAAACCTGGCCAGATTGTTAAGCAAGGTGATTTACTCTTTACATTGCATACCGATGAAGGGGCTCGATTTGCACGAGCTCTCGAATCTCTCGAAGGAGCGGTGAGCATTGTCCACAATGGAAATGTCGATCGACTTCCACTGATCATTGAACGGGTTGCACCATGAGCAACATGCTAAAGAAGCCAACGAGAGAACAAATCAAACGATTGCCTAAAGCAGTCCTGCATGATCACCTTGACGGCGGACTTCGCCCCCAAACGATCATTGATATTGCTAAGGAAATCGGATACGAGGCGCTTCCAACAACAGATCCAGTCCAACTTGGAAAATGGTTCGGGGACTCATGTGATTCTGGATCGTTGGTGAGATATTTAGAAACTTTTGAGCACACCATTGCCGTTATGCAACGCAAAGAAGACATAGTCAGAGTTGCACGAGATTGCGCAATAGATCTAGCACGCGATGGTGTTGTTTATGCTGAAGTCCGTGGAGCACCTGAGCTATTTACCCGCAAGGGTTTGAGTATGTCGCAAGTGGTGGAGGCAACTCTTGAGGGCTATCGCCTAGGTGAAGCCGATGCTCGTGCAGAAGGTTTTGTAATTCGGGTCACATCAATTCTGTGCGGAATGCGTCAAAATAAGTTATCACAAGATGTTGCCGAACTCGTCGTCAAGTATCGCGATCAAGGTGTTGTCGGCTTTGATATTGCTGGACCCGAAGATGGTTTTCCACCAAGTGACCAACTTGAAACTTTTGAATACTTGCGAGGTGAAAATGCACACTTCACAATTCATGCTGGGGAAGCATATGGTTTGCCATCAATCTGGGAAGCGATTCAATTATGCGGCGCTGAACGCTTAGGCCATGGCGTTCGAATTATTGACGACATAGATTTAACTGGACCAACTCCTAAGTTAGGAAGACTCGCTTCCTATATTCGCGATCGAAGAGTGCCATTGGAAATGTGTCCAAGTTCCAATTTACAAACAGGTGCCGCTAAGACGATTAAAGAACACCCTATCGGCAAGCTTGCTCAGTTGCGATTTCGAGTCACCGTTAACACTGATAATAGATTGATGAGCCAGACATCGATGACTCATGAGATGGAAGAACTCGTAAAGGCATTTGACTGGAATTTCTTAGATTTGCAACGGGTCACTGTTAACGCACTTAAGAGCTCATTTATCCCATTTGAAGAGCGGCTGGCACTGATTGAAGAGGTCGTAAAGCCAGGATTTTTAGCCGTTTGCGCTGAATAACTAGATTCCGACGGTGTGCCAAATAGTTTTGGCTTCAAGGAAGGAAATCATTCGCTCAGTCTTCACCTTTTCCCCAAATGCGAAGATGCGCTTGAGATTATCGGCACCGGCTTCCCGCAATGCAGTGTGATTCTTCTTTGCCGCACCTGAAATATCCATAGCATTGATATCCATATGAGATGCCATCCACGGAGCTAATTCATCTTTAATGCCAGTCAAAATATTGCACACACCTGCTGGAAGATCACTCGTGGCCAAGACTTCAGCAAAGGTAATTGCAGTCAAAGGTGCACTGTGACTTGCTACAAGAATCGCTGTATTTCCAGAGACTAGGACGGGTGCAAGACAATCAACGAGTCCTAAGAGAGATGGTTTTTCTGGAGCAAGTATTCCTACAACTCCCATAGGTTCGGGAACTGTAAAATTATAATAGGGGCCAGCAACAGGGTTTGTAACACCGAACGTTGTTGCAATTTTATCTGCCCAACCGGCATACCAGACCCAACGATCAATGGATTGCGCCACTTGTGCCTTGGCTTGCGCAGTCGTAGTCTTTTCTAAAAGTGAGATTTCTTCAACAAATTGCGATGTGCGACCTTCGAGCATCTCAGCGATGCGATAAAGAATTTGTCCACGGTTGTAGGCAGTTGCACCAGCCCAGCCACTTTGCGCACCACGGGCTGCAGTTACAGCATCACGCAAATCTTTACGGGATGCCTGTGCTGGATTAGCGATGAAGTCTTTGCCAACTTTAATCTCGTACACGCGACCAGACTCAGAGCGTGGGAATTGTCCGTTGATGTAAAGTTTGTAAGTTTTTAGAACTTCTATGCGATTAGTCATGATTGCCCCCCTTGAAGTAGGCACCTAATCCGTGGCGACCGCCTTCGCGTCCCCACCCTGATTCTTTATATCCGCCGAAGGGGCTCGTTGGATCAAATTTGTTAAATGTATTTGCCCAGATCACACCAGCTTGTAAATGTTTAGCCGCCCAGAGAATTCGCGAACCCTTTTCAGACCAGATACCGGCAGAGAGCCCAAAAGGAGTGTTATTAGCCTTCTCCATGGCCTCTTGCGGGGTGCGGAAAGTGAGAACCGAAAGAACGGGTCCGAATATTTCTTCGCGAGCGATGCGGTGGGCTTGAGTGACGCCGGTGAATATAGTCGGAGGAAACCAGAAACCTTTATCTGGCAAAGCACACTCTGGGCTCCAACTTTCTCCACCTTCACGAATTCCAGCAGCGGAGAGCTCTTTGATTTTCGCCAACTGCTCGGATGAGTTAATAGCACCAATGTCTGTGTTTTTATCCATGGGGTCACCCAAGCGAATTTGGCTCATGCGGCGCTTGAGTTTGTCCAACACTTCATCATGAATTCCTTCTTGAACCAGCAAGCGGGAGCCAGCACAACAGACATGTCCTTGATTAAAGAAAATACCGTTGACTATTCCTTCAACTGCTTCGTCAATAGCAGCATCTTCGAAAATTATGTTTGCACCCTTGCCGCCGAGTTCTAGAGTCAGGCTCTTTCCAGAATGAGCTACGGAGCGAGCAATAGTTTTGCCGACATCGGTTGACCCAGTGAAAGCAATCTTGTCGACATCAGGATGGTTGACGAGCGCAGCTCCAACCTTGCCATCGCCAGTGAGAATGTTGACCACACCTGCTGGAAGTTCAGCTTGTTGGCACACTTGCGCAAAGAGTAAAGCAGTGAGGGAAGTTGTCTCTGCTGGCTTGAGCACGATGGTATTTCCAGTTGCAAGTGCTGGAGCAATTTTCCAAGCAAGCATCAAGAGAGGGAAATTCCAAGGAATAATCGCTCCAACCACGCCATGAGGTTTTGGATTATCTCCACAACCTGCATACTGCAATTTATCTGCCCAGCCTGCGTGGTAAAAGAAGTGCGCTGCTACGAGTGGAATATCTACGTCGCGAGATTCGCGAATGGGTTTGCCATTATCTAAAGTCTCAAGGACTGCAAATTCGCGAGCACGCTCTTGCAGTATTCTTGCAATGCGGTAGAGGTATTTTGCACGCTCTGCAGGTGGCATTTTTGACCAAGTTTTTTGATAAGCATTGCGGGCAGAAGAGACTGCTTTGTTCACATCCGCTGTGCTGGCCTGGGAAATCTTGCTGAGTTTTTCACCAGTGGCAGGGTTTATTGCAGGAAAGTGAGTTTTGCCAGGTACGAATTTTCCATTGATAAATAGGCCATAGGCAGAATCGATCGACACGATTGCGCGAGATTCAGGCGCCGGTGCATAGTCGAAGGTGCTCATGGATGTATCACTCATTTTCAATCGATGGTTACGTATTGAGGACTAGCGTATCGGCCATCGCGCATTTTCATGCGTTGCATGAGCAGATCATTGAGCAAGGCGCTGGCGCCAATACGAAATAAGTCTGGAGTGAGCCACTGTGGCCCAGCAGTTTCGTTGACAAGGACCAGCTGCTTGATTGCATCCTTTGTTGTACGAATGCCACCTGCTGCTTTAACGCCAATCTTTATCCCTGACATTGCGTAGAAATCCCGCACCGCTTCGAGCATTACCAGTACGACAGGGGCAGTGGCCGCTGGTGAGACTTTGCCGGTAGAAGTTTTAATAAAATCCGCCCCGGCCAACATTGCGATGTATGAAGCCTTGCGAACATTGTCGTAGGTGACCAATTCTCCAGTTTCCAAAATAACTTTAAGATGAGCTCGTTCAACGCAAATATCTTTGATTATCTTGATCTCATCGAATACTTTGCCATATCGCCCAGCTAGAAATGCACCTCGGTCTATCACCATGTCGATCTCGGTGGCTCCGGAAGCGATTGCATCTTGAGTATCTTGAATCTTTACCGGCATCGAAGCCCGTCCCGAAGGAAATGCCGTCGTGACTGCGGCAATGGGAAGGTCGTGCCCACCGATTGCATCAAGGTGTTGGCGAGCAACCCCGACCATGTCGTTATAAACGCAAATGGCACCTACCCGTGGAACAGATGAATCAGTCGGATCTGGCCGTAACCCCTTGGTGCACAGCGCACGAACCTTACCTGGAGTGTCGGCGCCTTCAAGAGTTGTTAAATCAACCATCGAAATTGCTAAATCGATTGCGTGTGCTTTGGCCGCGTTTTTGACACTTCTCGTACCCAACATTGCCGCACGCGCTTGCGCTCCGACTTGATCAACACCAGGCAAGGTATGTAAGAAGTTTTTCAAAGAGGCTTCTGAACCATCGATGATGGTGTCGGTCTTCATAATCGTCAAAGGTTACCAGTTGGCCTTCGTAGCAATCCCGCCATCAAAATCATAAGTTGTACCTGTAGCCCAAGCATTTGCACAGGAGAGTAAGAATTCGGCGACCCGAGCGACTTCGGTGGCATTTGCATATCGCGATAGCACAGATGAGCTCTTCCAAGCATTTACACCTTCGGGCCATGCTTCATCAATCCCAGCTTTGCCAACTAGACCCAGGCGAAGGCCAAGTGTGCGCATCGGAAAGAGTTCTTGCCCAGCAGATCGCGTGAGTGAATCAAGCGCAGCTTTGCTGGCACCGTAAATGGAATGGCCTGGCCTTGCTATGTTGGCTTCGATAGATGAGATATTCAAACATGCTTGCACCTTTGCTTTGGATGCCAGTGCGATGAGTTCGGCTGGAATAGAAACATTTGTATGGAAAATCTCATCAGCCGCAGCCGCAGTGGATTGATCAAGAGGCAGAACAACTTGGTTGGCTGCGTTATTGATCAGGAAATCAATCTTTCCGACTACTGCAATGGCGCTTTCAATGATCTTTGCTGCAGCATTCTCATGTTTGAAATCAACACGGATCATATGCAAGTTTCGTTTGGCTTCAAGATCAGAGGTGTTAATTTGGGCGTAAACAATTGCACCCAAGTCTAGAAAATGTTGTGTTAATGCGGTGCCGATAGTTCCGCTAGCTCCTGTTATCAGGACGACTTTGTCTTCGAATTCGCTAGCCATGTATCAACCTTGCAACATCAGGACCATATTTATCAACCCAGAGATCGACTTGAGCGCGATCTGCGAGCCTTAACTGAGTAAATGCAGGTGTCACAAAGCAAACTGCTAAAGACCAAGGTCCAAGACTTTCGGCAGCCATCCAAACGCCAGGTCGGACAGTAAATGAAAGATTAATATTTTCACGCTCACGCGAGAGAGTATGGATTTCCAAATTACCTTCGATGGTGTGAAGGGCAATGGGAGCCCCAGCTACATGCAGCCAAGTTTCAGCCTCTTGCAAAACATGCCAAGCAGAAAAATCTGGCTTCTCCATGAGAAAGTAAATACTGTTGCCATTTTCATTGCGGTTGATAGGTGCCCACATCCCACCTTCGCCTTCAAGGGGTTGAAGGTTTAATTGTGCACACACTTGTGATGCGGTCAGTGCATTCATCTACTTGATTTCGTCCAAGATTTTTATCCGCGAGTTGACCCTAGTAATGAGATCTTGCGCATCAATTTTTGTGCTTGCACGATTAGAGATAACGTGATCTCCCGCTACCCATACATCGGTGACATCTGCTCGGCCCGCTGCAAAGACTAAAAGGGCAAGGACGTTATGAACTGGTGTGAGATGTGGTTGAGCAAGATCAATCGCGATGAGATCTGCTTCTTTTCCAACTTCAATGCTTCCAATTCGATCACCCAGTCCCACGGCCGTTGCGCCATCAGCCGTTGCTGCTCGCACGATCTGTGTGAGATCTACATCTGCGGGTGTGCCACTGTAGGCAACTAAATGTGCGGCCATGCGCATCACAGCAAACATATCTAAATCATTACTGGATGAGCAGCCATCTGTGCCGAGCCCAACTTTGATTCCAGTGGCGATCATTTTCTTAAATTGCGCAATTCCGCTGCCGAGTTTGAGATTGCTGCCCGGACAATGTGCGACTGCGCCGCCAGATTGGGCCACGATTTGCCTGTCGGAATCAGAAAGGTGAACACCATGGCCGTAAATAGTGTGGCGATCTAAGATGTGAGTATCCCGACACACTTGCGTGGGTGTTTTTCCGTAACGTTTCTGGACATCTTCGTTTTCGCCGAGAGTTTCGGAAACATGCAAATGAATGCTCGCATTGAGTTCCTTTGCGATACCTGCCACTTGAGTTAAGTGTTCTGCAGAGTCGGTATAAGTACTGTGCGGCATGAGGTAAATGGGAATAAATGGCCCGCCGATGCTTGCCAATGCTTCTGGCCACTTGTATGCACGCTCAATTCTTGTTTGCCACTCAAGTCCGTCTAAGCCAGGGAAATCGAAGAAAATTGGCCCACAGATATGGCGTAGCCCCACTCGTACAGCCCCCTTATGGGTTGCAACAGGATTGAGATACATATCCATTGTTGTTGTGGTGCCGCCAAGGAGAGCTTCAAGTGCTCCTAATTCAGTTCCTAATTGGGATGTTGCCTCATCCATGATCGCACCTTCTGCAGCCCATACTCGCTTGAGAAAACCATCTAGATTGACGCCCTCTGCCCAACCCCGGAGCAGCGACATAGCAAGGTGAGTATGTGAATTTACAAGCCCAGGACATATGAGATGGTTTGTGGCATCGAAAGTCTTAGTTGCGTTGAGGCCGGAAAGTTCTGCCATCTTGCCAATGTGTGAAATCCTGCCGTTAGTAATTGCGATTGAATAATTTTCAAAGATTTCGTTTTTACCATTGACTGTGACGAGGTAGCCAGCGTTGGAGATCAACAAGTCCACAGGCGTGCTCATGAAAGTGACTTTATCGCACCGTCAATGATCGTAATTACCTTCTGGCTTGCGGCCGCAAGTGCTTGATTAATCTCCTCCATAGTTATTGGCCTCGCGCCGACACCAGCTGCTGGATTTACCACAAGTGCAATAGCTCCATAGCGAAGAGCTGCTTCTTTGGCCAAGGAAACCTCAGGACAACCGGTCATTCCAACAACGGTTGCTCCCGCAAGTGCTGCCAGTCTGATTTCGGAGGGAGTTTCAAATCGGGGGCCATTGAATCCGGCGTAAATTCCACCCGTAGATAGTGCAATGCCCGCAGCAAGGGCAGATGCCGAAAGCGCAGCCTTGATGCGCGCATCATATAAATCTGACATATCAATATGCTGAACTCCGCCAGGCTGGATTCCGTCAAAGAAAGTACCTTCACGCCCTGATGTGAAATCTACGAAATCATCAAGAAGTTGCAGTGAACCAGCGCTTAATGCGGGATCAATCCCTCCAACAACATTGACCGCGATAACTGCCTCAACGCCTTCATTCTTCAAGGCAGTGATATTTGCTCTGTAATTAACTTTGCTAGGTGGAACGCTGTGGTCTACTCCATGGCGAGTGAGGAAAACTACATCCACGTTATGCCATTTTCCTTGGGTGATAAGGGCCTTGCCATACTGAGTATCAACCACATGCGGAGTTGCACCAGATAATGCAGGTAAGTTATAGAAACCAGTTCCGGCAATAATCCCAATCTTCATGCGTACTATTCCTTGAGTCCGGCCATAAGTCTGCCGATGTAATTGCGATCAGCATCTTTCGAATCTACGATGGCAACTATTTTCCCACCAGACATCACTGCCACACGATCAGATAGCGAGAGAATTTCGTCGAGCTCTGCCGAAACCAATAAGACGGCTGTCCCTCGATCCCGTGCCGCAATAAGTTGATTATGAATAAATTCAATGGATCCAACATCCACGCCTCGTGTTGGCTGTGCGGCAACGAGAACTTTGAGATCCTCACTTAATTCGCGTGCAACTACAACTTTTTGCTTATTTCCTCCAGAGAGCGAACTCGCAAGGTTTTGAGCGGAGGGTGTGCGGATGTCAAATTTCGCAACCACGTCATCGGCATTGGTATTGACGTGGGAAATATTGCGGACCCAACCCTTGGCAAAAGGTTCAACATCGAATTGATTGAGAACCAGGTTGTCGGCGATGGAATAGCTAGAAACAAGGCCGTGTTTTTCGCGATCTTCAGGTATATGTGAAATGCCTCCCGCATGTATTGCATGAGGATGTAAATCTTTAGTTTCTGCACCATCGACATGCACTTGGCCGGCAATGCGATGGCGCATGCCACAGATTGCTTCGACGAGTTCTCGTTGTCCATTTCCTTCAACTCCAGCAACGCCCAAGATCTCACCGTGGTGGACTACGAGGTCAACGCCCTTGACTGATAATAACTTTCGATCATCAAGGACTTGAAGACCGACAACTTCAAGAGCTGGTTTGCCGGGTTTGGCAGGCGTTTTATCAACGCGCAAGACAACGCTTCGGCCGACCATCATTTGTGCAAGCCCTGCTTCATCACTCTGTGCCGGTGATGTAAATCCAATAGCTTTTCCACCACGCAGCACTAGAACGCGGTCCGCAACGGCCATAACTTCATGCAATTTATGAGTAATGAGCACGATGCCAACCCCAGATTTCGCGAGGGTGCGAATAACTATCAGCAACTCGTCAATCTCTTGTGGAGTCAGTACCGCTGTCGGTTCATCGAGAATTAATAGTTTTACATCTTTGCGAAGTGCCTTAAGAATTTCTACACGCTGTTGCATACCTACTGGCAAATCCTCGATGATTGCATCTGGATCAACTTGAAGACCATAACGCTCAGAAAGAGCAATCACTTGTGCGCGTGCGGCTTTTCTATTAATAAAGAATGCCTTGCGGGGTTCGTCACCTAAGACAATATTTTCAGTAACGCTCATGACGGGAACTAGTTGAAAGTGCTGATGCACCATTCCGACTCCTGCCGCGATGACTCCAGCAGTATCTCCGTAGTGCATGGTATTTCCAGAGATTTTGATTTCACCTTTATCCGGCTTAATAAGACCAAAGACGGCCTTAACGAGAGTTGACTTGCCAGCACCATTTTCTCCTAGGAGTGCAACGACTTCGCCCGCCTTCACGGTGAGTGAAATATTGTCATTGGCTAATACACCAGGAAACTGCTTTGTCAGTCCAGTGATTTCAAGGAGAGCAGACATTATGCATTCTCCTTCTCGTATGGCTGACCCTCAGCTGCGGGAGCACGAACTTTTCCAGCTGAGATTGCCAAGACTATGATGGTTAAGATGTACGGCAAGATGGTAATAAATTGAGTCGGAATCTGTACGACTTGATCGATCATTAGTTGATTTGCATACGCTTGAGTCATCCCAAAAAACATTGCTGCAGCAAGTGCACCTAGTGGATTCCAGCGACCAAAAATCATAAGCGCAAGGGCTGTAAATCCTTTTCCGGCTGTAAATCCTCGCTCAAATGAACCTACAAGTTCAAGGCTAAGAAAGGAGCCAGTAAGTCCGCCAATTGCGCCAGCAATGGTGACGTTGATATAGCGAAGACGCAGCACTGAGACACCTGCAGTATCGGCAGAGCTTGGGTGTTCACCGACTGCTCGAGAGCGAAGGCCCCACGTTGTTTTGAAGAGAGCGACATAGAGCGACAAAATGACAAAAAGTCCGAAGTAAAAAAGTGGGCCATGCATAAAGAGAACTTGGCCAAAGAATGGAATATCCATCAATTTCGGAATGTCGTATTCAGGGAAGGTTGCTGGGATTGTGCGCCCCTGTACGTAAAGAAAAGAGGTCAAACCAGTCGCCAAGATATTGATGATAGTTCCGGCAATTATTTGATCCATTTTCCAACTCACCGACATGACCGCCAGCAAAAGTCCAAGCAGTGAGCCAATTGCCACAGAAGCCGTGAGTCCAATAAGAATGTTGTGCGTCATCGATGAAACAAAGAATGCAACGAAGGCTGAAGTCAGAAGAGTTCCTTCAATGCCGATATTTACGATGCCTGTGCGTTCGCACATGATGCCCACCATTGCAGCAAGTGCTAGAGGCAACGCAAAAGATGTTGCGGTAGAAACGACCGAGGTAGTGATAGATCCGTCTTTGGAATAAAAGTATCCAGTGGCGATCGCAATCAGAAGTATGAAGAGGTTGCGCTTAGTCAAATGTCTTTTCACGCGCCCCAGCCTCCCGTCACGGATTTGGATCCAGAGTTCTTAAAAAATCGTGTTACAAGAGGAGCGGTAACAAAGAAGAGAATTAGGGCCATCAATAGATCGACAAGCTCAGTTGCGACTCCTGCAACAAACTGCATGTTGGATGCTCCAGCTCTCATGCCACCAATCAAAATTGCGCCAGGAATGATCCCCAGTGGGTGGGCGCGACCAAGAAGGGCGATTGTGATTCCGTCGAATCCAAGGCCAGCGTTAAAAGCTGGCTCAAAGCGATAGGTAACTCCAAGGGTTTCAACAGCCCCGCCTAAACCGGCAATGCCTCCGGAAATCATCATTGCTGTCATGAGAGTGCGTTTTACTGAAATTCCCGCATACCACGCAGCGAATTTATTGCGGCCGACTGTTTCGAATCTGAAGCCACTTGTTGTGTTGGCCATGATCCACCACGCAACTGCCGCCAGTGCGATTGCAATGAAAAACCCAAATGGCAAACTGAAAACGAACGGTAGGCGGGCGCTCGGCAGAACTTCGCGAGTACGGGTGAGCAATTGTCCGGGTTCGCGGAAGTGATAGACAACTAAATAATCTGACAATCCCATGATGATGCTGTTGAGCATGATCGTGGTAATAACTTCATGCACGCCTCTATATGCCTTGAGCGCACCAGCTATCAATCCGACAAGCCCACCGAAGAAAATTCCGAACAAGATTGCAATAGGCAGATGAATATATGCGGGAAGCCCGGTAAGTGTGTAACCAGCCCAAGCGGTACCAAGGGCGCCTGAAACCAACTGACCTTGGGCACCAATATTAAATAAGCCAGCCCGAAGTCCGATTGTTACGGCAAGGCCAGCAAGTACGAGGGGTGTTGCCTTGCCGAGGGTTGCTGAAAAACCTTTGACAGAACCAAAGGATGTCATAAATAAAGTTTTGTATGCGCGAAATGGGTCAGCACCTTGGAACTTCATCATGATTCCGGCGATCACCATCGCGATGATGACAGCAATCAGTGGGATGACCCAGGTACCTACATCGAAACTCTTCTTTTTACTCTGCGTCACAGCCGCCCACTCTAGTAGTTAAACGAAGAAGAGTGAAGGTGCAATGACGCACCTTCACTCTTCTTCGTTTTTAGGCTATTGAATCTTCTTGCTTTTTACTTGACGCCAGTTGGAACTGTTCCATCGAGCACCTTAGGAGTTAGTGCCTTAACCTTTGCTTGTACTGCTGCTGGAACACGTGATGCAAGTGCATGGTATGGAGCAATTGCTGCATCACCCTTGTACTCGCCACCTGTTGAGTAGCCGTTTGAAGCAAGACCGATGAGGTCAGAAACACCTGAGGAAAGTGACTTCATCGCTGAAGTAACGAGACAAGGTTGTGCTTCTGGAACGGTGAACCACTGATCGGTATCAACGCCGATGCAGAAAGCACCCTTCTTCTTAGCAACCTTCACAAGTGCGCCATTACCGGTTCCGCCACCTGCGCCGAAGATTACATCGTAACCTTGGCCAAGAAGCTGTCCTGCAGTGGTTGCGCCCCATGCTGGATCACCGAACATAGTTGCGCCAACTTCGTGGTAAACAACAGAAGTCTTGATTGTTTTCTTCTGTTCTTTAGCAGCGTATGCAACGCCATTGATATAACCCTGACCGAAGCGGTAAACAGGTGGAACTTCCTTAGCAGCAAGAACGCCACCGACCTTATTTGACTTGGTGAGGTAGCCGGCTAGGTAGCCAGCAAGGAAGCCTGACTTATCTTCGTCGAAAATGAGTCCGGTGAGGTTCTCATTGGTGGAGCTGTTGTTCTGGTCAACGCCAATGAACTTAATCTTTGGGTACTTGGCTGCTGCAAGTGCAGAGGCATCTTGCATCAAATATCCAACAGTGACGATTACGTCGTAGTTTGCATCACCGAAGAGCGCCATGTTCTTGGCATAATCTTTGGAATCTGTGGTCTCAACATACGTTGCACAACCACCAGCGACGCTCTTTGCTCCAATTTTTGCGCCATCCCATGCGGATTGGTTAAATGACTTGTCATCCACCTTTCCGAGGTCGGTAACAACACCAACCTTAAACTTTGCATTGCTGCAATCTGGCTTTGTTGCTGCTTGCGCTGGGGCTACAAGGCCCAATGTTGCGATAGCAATCGCTGCAGCAGTTGCTGTTATGCGCTTTAACATCTTTCTCCTCTCGATTGGCCAATTGATCTAATTGACCGTGGAACATTTCTAAACACCGGGGTAGAAGGCGAGTTCCCGACGAATTACTTCAGGGGCTCGATAGCTTTTTCCCGGGGAAGGGGAAGTTAAGTGAGGCCGACTCTATAACAGCTTCCGTTTATTTCTCTTAGACGCTAGAGGCGCTCCCGAGAAAATGTTGGTCACGTTTTGGTCAACTCTCGTGTAGTAGTTGAGGCTTTTACGAAGTTGCGAGCGAAGAGATCCTACATAGGGCAATTGATTCATCTCCAGTAGGGTGTAGATGCGCAGCTTTTGCGCTTAAATTTAGGAGTTTATCCGGCTATGTCTTCGCAGATTAGATCAATCCAGTGGCGCGATGACGCTATTTACGTGATCGACCAGACTCTACTGCCGACTGCTGAAAAAACGATAGAGATTAAACACGTTGACCAACTTATAAGTGCTATTCAAAAATTAGCGGTACGCGGAGCTCCTGCCTTAGGTGTGGCTGGCGCATACGGAGTTGTCCTTGCACTTGATGAAGCGGCAACAGCACACTGGGATTCCGATCGCTTGAGTAGCGAAATCGACAGATTACGTGATGCGCGGCCGACCGCAGTCAATCTTGCGTGGGGCGTCAATCAGGTGCGTCCACTTATTTCTCAAGGACGTGAGGCAGTTTTAAACGCTGCAATGAATTTAGCGCAGGCAGATCAACTCTCAAATTTAGCAATGGGAAATATTGGCGCCGATTGGCTCTTACATCGAATTGGCGATCGCCCACTTAACTTATTAACGCATTGCAATACAGGATCACTTGCCACTACTGGAACCGGCACAGCACTGGGAGTAATCAAAGAGTTAGCAAAACGGGGGAAGATAAAGGAAGTTTTTGCCGATGAAACGCGCCCCCTCTTACAAGGTTCTAGGCTTACTGCTTGGGAACTTTCCAAAGCCCAAATTCCGTATCGAATCCAACCCGATGGCGCTGCAGCCATGGCGATTCTGAGCGGGAAAGTTGATGCAGCTCTCATCGGAGCAGATCGCATTGCTAAAAACGGCGACAGCGCAAACAAAATCGGATCTCTCGGAGTCGCACTTGCTTGTCACATCGCCAAGATTCCTTTCTTAGTTGTCGCACCAGAATCAAGCGTTGACCGAAGTATCGCCGATGGCTCCAGTATTCATATTGAGATTAGAGCAGATGCCGAAATCACTCATATAGCTGGTAAACAAATGGCTCCAGAGGGAGCAAAGACTTTCAACCCAGCATTCGATGTGACTCCTGCTCGATTTATTACCGCAGTGATTACAGAATTACGTGCCTACGACATTGAAGCGGGAGAATCGCTGTGAGCCAATACAAACCCCTTGAAGAACTGGTTATTCGTTCACAAAAATTAGGGGCAGATCAATCTCTTGTCGTCTACGGCGGAGGCAATACTTCCAGCAAAGGTCGCATCACAGACCACTTGGGGCGAGACCGCGATGTCCTCTGGGTGAAGGGATCCGGCGCAGATATGGGCAACGCTGTTGCCAAGGATTACCCAGCACTTTATTTAGAAGAACTTTTGGCTTTAAGAGATATGAACGCACTTGATGATGATGTGATGACAGATTACGTCACGCGCGCACTGGTAGATCCAACATCTCGACGTCCTTCCATTGAAACTTTGCTCCACGCTTTCTTGCCCTTTAAGCACATTGATCACGTGCATGCAGACGTGATCTGCGCACTGACAAATCATAAAGATGGGAAAGAGGCAGTAGCCAAAGCTCTTGGTGATGGTTTTGCTTATGTAGATTGGAAACGTCCAGGATTTGAACTCTCACAAATTGTTGGAAAATTGGGCGATCACGAAGGGGTAGTGCTTGCCCACCATGGTTTAGTTGTGTGGGATGAAGATACGGATAAGTGCTTTGCTAAAACTGGTGTAGCGGTTGCAAAAGCTGAGCAATATTTGGCTACTCTGACTTCCAGGCCAGAGTCCCAATTTGCACATCAAGACTTATCGCGCGACGAACTCATCCGTGTCCTACTTGAACTTCGCGGCACCTTAGGCAAGAAGCAAGTTCTGCGCAGCGATGCCCGATTGCGGTCGGTAGCAGATCGGAAAGACGTTTCTGCAGTTGTCGCGGCAGGCACGGCTAGCGCCGATCACATGTTGCGTATTCGCCCGTGGTCTGCGGTGATTGATCCACAAAAACCCGAATCTGGGATTGCTGCGTTTCGGACTCATTACGAGAGCTATTTCAAAGCCAATCAATCCTTACTGCCGAAAGGTTATGTGTCACACGGTAACGATCCAAAGGTTGTATTAGTTCCCGGCCTTGGCGCAGTAACAACTGGAGCAACGGTGGCAGAATCCAAAGTATTGGCAGATATTGCATTTCATACTCATGGCGTTGCAGCCACCGTGATTGATGCTTTTGGTGTTGGGCAATCTTTGCCTGATTCTGAAACTTTCCAATTTGATTATTGGCCTATGGAGTTATTCAAACTTCAATCAAAGCCTGCACCCAAGAAATTTGCAGGACAGATTTTCATCGTCACTGGGGCGGGATCTGGCATTGGTCGCGGAATTGCGCTTCACCTTGGTTTCCTTGGAGCAAATGTCGTTCTTGCTGACCTTGATTCAAAAGGTGTTGAAGAAGTGCGATCAGAATTTGCTAAGGCATTGATGGCTGAACCACTTGTTGCCTTAGGTGATCAATCCAATGAACACGTAGTTCACGAGACAGTTTCCAACACCATTGCGCACTTTGGCGGTCTCGATGGAGTTGTCATTAACGCTGGCATTGGAGTATCTGATACTTTAGAAGATCTCACCGCTGATAAGTGGCGCAGAGGTTTGGATGTAAATCTCACGAGTGCATTTCTCATGACTAAGAAAGCTCTAGCAACTTTCAAGGCGCAAAAATTGGGTGGCTCAATTGTCTATATCGCAAGCAAGAATGCATTTGCCCCCGGTGCGGGATTTGGCGGATATTCAGTGACGAAAGCGGGAATGTTGCAACTGATGCGCATTGCCGCCCTCGAAGCTGGCTCAATGGGTGTGCGCTGCAATGCAATCAATCCGGATGCAGTTTTTGATAACTCGAAACTCTGGGAAGGTGGGGTGCGCGAACAACGCGCAGCAGCTCACGGTGTCAAGCCAGAAGAACTCGAAGATTTCTATGCTTCTAGAAATATTTTGAAGGCGAGGGTTAGAAGCATTGATGTGGCACAGAGCGTTGCCTTCTTATTATCAGATGAGTCTTCACGGACAACTGGAGCAGTTATTGCAGTCGATGGCGGAGTCGGGGCGGCATTCCCTCGCTGATGTGAGGAAATGAGTGAAATGACAAATACTTCGCAACCAAATTTAGAGAGTATCTCCGCAACTGCAGCCGGGATCCGCCGCCGCGTTTTAGCGCACACCATCGCGCAAAATGGTGGATATATGAGCCAAGCATGTTCTGCCGCCGAACTTCTTGCCTGTCTTTACGGTGGAGTGCTCAACTTTGCACCAGTGAGCGCCCCCATTGATCCACCAACATTTATAGGAGTGCCACACGTTGGTGAACACATCTACATCACGGGTGCGCAATTTCATGGCGAAAAAGGTGCGCACTATGATCGTTTGATTTCAAGTCCTGCTCATTACGCACTTGTCATATATGCCGCCCTCATTGAGACAGGTCGCCTTCGCGAAGATGGTCTCGATCACTTTAATCGTGATGGTTCAACCGTTGAAATGATTGGGGCTGAGCACTCACCGGGTTTTGAAACTACTACTGGTTCTCTCTCCCAAGCACTTTCTCAAGCTAGTGGAATTGCGCTAGCCCGCAAGATTCGCAATGAGAGTGGCAAGACATGGGTTTTCATGAGCGATGGAGAATTCCAAGAAGGACAAACTTATGAGGCGCTGCAAGCTGCAAAATTTCATGGGTTAGATAAATTGCGAGTAATTGTGGATGTCAATCGTGCTCAGTGCGATGGACCCATGGACACGGTGATGCGCATCGAACCCCTTGAGGAACGAATCAAAGGGTTCGGATGGGATGTCAGCGTTGTAGATGGACATGACTCTGCGGCGATTATTAAAGCTGCGAATCTGGAGGCGAATAACCCGCACATGATCCTTTGTTATACAGATCCAGTGCGAGGATTGCCATTATTGGCAGAGCGCGCACCTGTCCTACATTATTTACGTTTCACCGGAGCAGACGAGAGAGCAAAATATGAGCGGGCGTATGCCGAGATGGTCAAATGAGCTACGAAATAGTTCAACGCCCGCATCAACAAAATTTCATCGACTGGGCAAAAGATAAGCCAAAAGTTTTAGTTCTTTCTGCAGACCTCACTAACTCGTGTGAGGTAGGAAAATGGCGAGACACATATCCTGATCGTTTCTTTTCGATGGGCATGGCCGAGCAAAATATGTTGGGGTTTGCAGCAGGTTTGGCCCGCGAAGGGTTTGAGCCTTGGCTCCATACCTTCTCGGTATTTCTCTATCGGCGTCCCTTAGATCAATTACAAATGTCCATCGCCTACCCAGCTCTTAAAGTGCGCCTCATTGGATTCTTGCCAGGCATCATGACACCAGGTGGTGTTACTCATCAAGCAATTGAAGATATTGCGATTATGCGAGCAATTCCTAACATGACTATTTTTGAAGTGGGAGATGCCACTGAAGCGATGAGCGTTTTAGATGTTGCTCACGCCGTTGAGGGTCCAGTCTATGTTCGTATGTTGCGAGGGGAAGTCAGCCGTATTTTCCCAGTAAACGAACCTTTTAAATTCAACACAGCACGCATCCTTTCAACTGGCGAGGATCTGACCCTTATTACATCAGGCATCATGACTGAGGAAGCACTTCGCGCGGTGCCGTTGCTGCAACAGCGCGGAGTCTCTATCACGCACTTGCACGTATCAACTCTCAAACCTTTTACAGATCCTGCGGTAATGGCAGCGCTCAAGGGTGCAAAGTCAGGAGTCATCACAATGGAAAACCACACCATTATTGGGGGACTGGGTAGCGCAGTTGCAGAGTTGATGGCAGAAAACGCAATTGGTGTTCCACTTCGTCGCATTGGCCTTAAAGACACCTATGCCCATGGTGCATCTCAAAAATACTTGATGAGCGAATATGGATTAGACGCTCAATCCCTTGTCACCACCGTAGAAGGGCTGACTGGAGAAGATTTGAAGATTTCCGAAAGTGATCTGACTCAATCTCGATCAGCCAGTGTTCATAGTAGCGCCAAGGTTGAGGCACTTTAAAGTGAACGATCGCATTGCGATTACATATTCCATTCTCGGTGATCAAGCAAAAGAGATTGCCGAAGCGATACGAGTCGAACAATCGATTGAATTTCCATTTGATTTAGCATCAGAGCGCATCCAACAAGAAGTTGTCGGGCAGATTGAATCAATTAGTGCCCCGATCAATAATCGCACGCAAGTAGTTATTTCATATGACCAACGTGTGGTCGGAGCAGAACTACCGCAATTGCTCAATGTTTTGTGGGGAAATGTTTCACTTATTCCGGGAGTGCGCATTACAGATTTGGTGATACCAGATTCACTACTTAATACCTTTAAGGGCCCACGTTTCGGAATTGCCGGATTGCGCACTTTCTTTAACGCCCCAGATCGTCCCCTAATTACAACTGCACTTAAGCCAATGGGATCATCAGTCTCTGAGTTAGCACAGATGGCAACAACACTTGCCTCTGCAGGCTTTGACATCATCAAGGATGATCACAGTTTGGCCAACCAACCATGGGCAAGATGGCGAGAGCGAGTAGAAGCAGTTGCAATTGCGGTACGCGAGGCAAATGCAAAAAGCGGACACAAGACTTTATACGCGCCATCGCTCAATCTCCCCGCTGATCAGATTTTCAACGCTGCGCAAGAAGCAAAATCCCTAGGAGCGGGAGCACTTCTACTTTTGCCTGGAATAAGTGGTTTTGATGCAATGCGCGCGATTGCACACGATGATTCAATTGGATTGCCGATCCAAGCACATCCCTCGATGCTGGGTTCAATGCTCACATCTGGCGAGCAAGGCGTTGCGCATCCAATTGTTTTAGGAACTCTCATGCGCATTGCAGGGGCTGACATATCAATTTTTCCAAACTTTTCAGGTCGTTTTTCATTTACGAAGCAAGAATGTTTGTCCATTACCGATGCTGCTCAAAGTCAACTAGGTAATTTAAAATCTATGTGGGTGGCGCCAGCTGGTGGTATGAGTTTGGATCGCATTCCACAAATGCGCGAGATCTATGGGAGCGCTCTAGCATTACTCATTGGTGGCGCGCTGTCACGGGGGTCTCTGGCAGAAAATGCTAAAGCAATGGTGGAAATGGTGGAAATTAACAAAAAGAATTGGTGAGGCAAATCGACGAGTGCAGATTCGACTCTTACCCAGTAACTGTAAAGCCAGTAAAGTTGAAATCACTTCCGTAAGTATTTTCAACATAGATAGGCCCGCTAGTGGCTCCCGCTGGAACAACTGCGGTCATTGAGGTGGAACTTACTCCAGTAATAGTCGCAAGATCAACAAAAGTAAGTTGCACGATAGTGACGCCATTTAGCCCTGTCCCAGTGATTGTGATGGTGGTTCCAACTGGCCCAAATAAAGGAGAGATCGAAGTGATTGAAGGAGCAGCGGTTGCTCGCGAACTCCAGGTCGTGCCTCCGCCAGTGACTACGATTGTGTTGGAGCCGGTACCAGCAGGAGTAGAAATTTGACGAGACTTGTCAGAAAAAGTTGAAAACTGCACCGTCACTGTGGTCTGTGCACCAAGATAGCTGGCGCTAGGTTGCTTATAGACAATTACAGTGCAGTAACCAGCAACAGAATTAGTTAATACTGCTCCACTCAAAGTACATGTGGCAGAACTTCCAGAGTCATAGAAAGTCACTGCGCCCGTTCCACTTCCTCCGTAAGCTGTGACAGTAAATCCGGTACTGACAGCAGTACTCAAGAGGGAATAAGTAGTGAAAGCGCTATCGGTAGCACGTCCAATTGTCAGCACTGCGTTGGCATATGTAATGCTGGAATAACTTGTCTGATCGCCATTTGTCAGTGTTGCTGCGCTAGGGATAATTGCGTACGTCCCCACTGCAGAAGGCAGGGTCTCAGAGGATGCACCATAGGACAGAGATGTCGTATCAAACGCTCTAATCGGGTGGACTTGCGCAGTCTGATTAGCTTTGTAGCTAAACCCCGTTGCATCATCCTCTGCACCTAGTGCAGTGAAGTTGATCGAGACCCAGTGGGTGTGTTGGACATACCGAAATCCGACAGACTCTGCGACTGCAATTAATTGTGCATACTCTTCATAATTGGGTAGGTACCAAGATTTTCCGCCACCGGTATATGCAGAAGCAGTTATGGCAGCACCCGCGCTGCAATTGGCTTTCATCAGTGCCGTGTTTGTATCACCATTGCCGATGCCGGTGATGGTGTTAAGTAGCGTTGTCGTCCCTGCGCCACCAGTGCACCAATAGACGGTGGGATCTGTTGTTGATCCACTCCAATCCCACGGTGCAACTTCCAAATATCGTCCCCACGTTTGTGTAGACCCCGCATCATAAAAAACAATTCCCCCACCTGGTCCCGTATCGCCCACTTGGCAATATCCGCCAGCGGCACATGTGGGCAGAGCCGCATAAGAATAAGTTAGGGCTGTGACAAGGTCGCTGTTGACTAGCCCAGTTGCAGAGTTTGTATTAGTCAGGGATATGCCAGAAGTTGAATACGTTTTTTTGCTCGGCGTGGCGGCGGTAATAGTGATTCCAGCTGCGGTTGTCACGGTGACTGTCATAGCAAAGCTATAAGAGATTGATGCCTCATCTGTGGCTGTGATGGTGTCGTAGTAGGTGCCCACGACGACAGTGGATGCGATATTGAGTCTGGCGATAGTTGCAGTGCTTGTATCCATAGTAATTCCAGCGTTACTTGTTGAAGTACTCAGTACAAAGGTGAGCGATCCCATTCCACCTGTCGCAGTGACAGTATCAACCGCGCCTATGCCGTAAGTATTAGAAAGAGATGCTGTGCCCGATAAGGACAAAGCGGCCGTGATGGTCACAGTTGTAATTGTTGAATTCAATGCGTAAGTAGAACTCTCTGCGACACTCATTGTGACAGGGCATGATCCAGTACCGGTCGTTGTGATTCTTCCAGTGGTGGCGTTGACGGTACATATAGATGCCGATGCACTCGTTGTATACGAAATTGTGCCATCACCAGTCCTTGTTGCCGTCGTTGCATCAACCGTGCCGCCAGAGGAGTAAGTAGCACGATTTGTGTTTGGATAAATTAATGAAAGCGTTGGGGTTGTTTTTGCAGTGCTGCTGCTATTGGTAACACTCGTGGCAGAAAGGGTGATCGCATCATTGCCTGCACTATCTTGCACAGCGCTTGCATCATCCCCAGAGGTGGGATCGGTATAGGCAACAGTCACCACTTGGCTTGCATAGATGGTGTTTGTAAGTGCTAAAACCACCGTGCTACCAGATGCGGTTACAGAAGTTGCAGTATCAGCAGAACCAGCCGATAAGACGCTAAAAGCGCTCGTTGCAGCTGTAGTTGCAGAGAGGGCTTCGCTATAGGTCAGTGTGAGTTGAGTACCAGCGGCATTGACTGCAGCAGATGAAAATGTAGGTCGAACACCATCAACGTTAAGGGCCTTGTTATTGCCTAATGAATTAGCGGCGCCAGGGGAGGGCAAAGTCAGAGTTGCGTTGTTGCCGGCAGCATCGGTGATAGTTCCACTATTGAGTGCCAAAGATGTGGTGGCTACGTAATCCAAATCAGAATTAGTATTTCCAGATTGGACGGTATAGGTGAAATTCAGCGTGCTAGTACCAGTTCCCGTGTCGTAGTTTACAGATTGATCAGTGGCACCAGTTTCAAGTGTGAGCTGTGGTGTCCCAGTCACCAATACAGTTTCTGAAAAGTTGACCTGAATTGAAATGGAATCTCCAATTTTAAAGGTGCCATTTGTAGTCGATGAATTCACACTAGAAATCGTGGGGGCCACGAGGTCGCTTCCTATGCCTGCGGGAGGCGCCGTGGTGGCTGAGAGGTAAAAAGTAGCACTGGCTGCGTCGTAATCACCCATGATGTATTGATTGGTGAGATGGCTATGCCCAAGAAATGTCGCGTTAGACATTGAAGTGACACGACTTGCGGTCGGCTTATATATGTAGCACATTGTGTTTGAAACTCCAGTTGTGGCACCACAATTGGTCTGGCCAGTGCTGTAAGCGCCTCCTGACACAGAACCTTCACTTGCATTGTTTACTAAATATGAAACCGAACCACTAGCAAGTGCCCACACCTTGTAGCCTTGCATATGATTAATTTGATAAAGATAAGTTCCATCTGTTGCAATGCCATGATCATCATACGGCCACCCTACTGGGGTGCCGTTAAAACTGAAGGTTCTGTCATCTGCAAGGACTACATCTTCAGAAAAGCTAAGCGTGACTGATGCGCCAGTGCCGGAAGGGGAGTAAAGACGTAAAACTTTGCAATACATTCCAGAAGGACACGCAATTGTTGTCGCTCCATTTGTGCCACCGTAGAGCGTCCCAGTGCCGGGGGTGTAGGCCGTAACTGTTCCAGTTCCAGCTGTCGCTGTAGCTGCACTGACTGAACCAATCCTGCCATCTGGAAAGTCGATCAGATTTCCGGAAAGCCAACCTCCTCCAGCAATCATCCCTTTCCCTGTCGGAATGGTGGTCTCCCTCATCACCCAATCTGTCGTCGAGACGCAATAGAGCTGAACTGGAGTTGTTGGTGGAGTTGCCACAGAGAAATTAACGGATCCGTCACCTCGGATAAATATGCATCCGTGACTATAAGTCAGAGCATGAGAATCTGTCGAGATGCCAGACAAGTTTGTAACAGGGTTAACGGCCACGAATACTCCAGCCAGAGTAGCTTGACAGATGTAGCCACCGTATCCGTTGGTGCGGTAGTAGAGGTATGTACCATCAGATGTGTCGCCTCTGATACTGCCACTGCAATAAGTAAAGTTCGCGACCGAATTACCATTCGTAATACTTATGACACTTCCACCATTGCCGATGACTCGGGCCGCGGCAGGAATACTCCAAATTGCATAAAGCGTTGTTGATCCCGTAATCGTAAAAGTGCCTGAACCAGCGGTGTAAGTCGTGCCACTTCCATTTGCTGCCGTGTTCCATCCGCCAAATGTGAATCCTTGACGTGCCAAACTTCCAGAGTTTTCAGCGACCGTGACAGTTGAATTGTAGGTGTAAGAAGTTGGGCTTGGGACTGTCCCTGATGAGATGGCGCCAGTTTGTGGTTGGTTTGCATTTGAGTCGTATGTAATAGTTGGATGGGCGATTGTGATATTTACGTCTGGAGAATCGTAATAATTGTATTGAGTTCCAGAAAATAAATTTGCATTACCTGTGGCGTAAACGGTACAAGTACCAGTGGTTAGGAAAGTCATTTTTCCACTTGATACATTGACGGTGCAAACTCCGGTCGTCCTACTGTAGAAATTCTTTGTGCCATGGTTCGCATTACCGCTCGCAGCAGAAGCAGTCAGGGTTGGCGTCGTTGCGTAAAGGTCATAAGCTGAAACATAAGACGACGCGTCTATTGTGATTTGAGACATTGTGGCCGCAGTGGCATTCGGTACAAATAGAGCTCCTATAAACCCATGCACTATTAGCGTGGACACCAAGAGTCGTACAATTAAATTTTTATCAAGTATCATAGGTGTGTATCGTTGCATTGCGCTCAAACTTTTGTTAGCGACCATCATGCAGTAGTTGTACTTTCAAGAGTAACTGCAGTGACATCTGCCATCAGCGCTAATGGGTAAGTAAAGATAAGTGTGTAGACACCGGTAGTTGGGGTGAAGGTCAGATATTCGTAGGCATCGTATCGACCGATGTTGAGGCCGATACCATTGACGATCGTAAGGGCGGTGGAGCGGGGAGTTGAAGTGCTCACGTTAACGCTCACTAGTGCTCGACTCACGGCAAGGGAATCGGCATCAGTGAAAAGATTCAGAGGCGTCACACTCCCTGATGGGAGGAGCTTGATCATGAGGGATTTTCCGGCACAAGCGATGGTGTCTAATCCATAAAACTGAATGTTCTTAACTCGAGACTGGCCAGAATACGCTGTGACGCCATCTGCTCGAGTTCCAGAATAAGTTGCACTTGTTGGGGTGAGCTGGATTCCGATATACGAATCACATGCAACGACTGTATACAGACCTTGCCCGAATTCAATTTTATTTCCGCCGCCAATAGATATCGACTGAGCCAAAATAGTTGAAACTACAAAATAGATAGAGGCGATGATGCCAGCGATCATCGGCCGAGTCAGGCGAAAAGGCGCCTTCTCTGCTTCTAGATCACGGTCATCGCGGGGGTTACGCAAGGCCTGCTCCTCAATGAAATAAAGCCAAATTCTACCGTAGGCGATTGCGGTGATTGGACTTACAAGTGATCTCGGAAGTGAAGTCGTGAAAAAAGCGGGCTAAAGTGAAAGTAATCCAGTGATTTCTGGGGTCAGTGCCGAGATTATTGCTTGAGCATCGTGTGCCGCCGTTGCACCGTGGGTGATGACTTCGATGTAGCACTTGATCTTGGGTTCGGTGCCACTAGGACGAATAATCATTCTAATATTTCCACCCAGCCAGAATCTCATTCCATCAGTGGGCGGGAGTTGATCTTTGGGAGCCAAGAGATCATCAACAGAAGTAACTCCATATCCAGCAACTGACGTCGGTGGCGTAGTGCGAAGTTGTGCCATCAGGGATGCAATTGCTGAAAGATCGCTGACACGAATAGAAATTTGTGAGGTGGCATGAAATCCGTGGCGAGACCAAATCTCGTTGAGTAAATCGAGGAGCGTTTTCTTCTTCGTTGCAAGATTTGTAGCCAGCTGGGCGATCATCAGCGCTGCAGAGATTCCGTCCTTATCATTAACGGATTGTGGATCAACGCAATATCCGAGAGCTTCTTCATAGCCATAGGCAAGTGATGAGACTTTTGATAGCCACTTAAATCCTGTCAACGTCTCCTTGAAATCAAGTGAATAATGCACTGCAATCTTTTCTAATAGAGATGAGGAAACAATGGAATTGGCAAAGGTGCCTTGAGCGCCCCCACTGGCAATATGTTCACCCAGCAGGGCTCCTAATTCATCTCCTCGCAACATGCGCCATCCAGATTTTGGATCCTTGATCGCAACGGCGCATCTATCGGCATCAGGATCATTTGCAATGACCAGATCGGCATCAAATGCGCGGGCAGTTTCAAGGGCTAGATCGATGGCACCAGGTTCTTCTGGGTTAGGAAATGCAACCGTCGGAAAATCTGGATCTGGTTCTGCTTGAGAATCAACGAGAATGAAAGAGGCAAAACCAGCCGAGTGAAAGACTCTTTGAATAGTTTTTGTGCCAACCCCGTGCATAGCTGTGTAGACGATCTTGAGATCACCTGGGGAAGTTGAAAGTTTTGCTGTGCAATGAATATATTTTTCAACAATTTCTTCTCCAAGGCTTGTCCAGGAGGTACTTCGCGGTTGGGCTGCCAGGCCTGCGATGCTTGCAATTTCGCTAGATATTTGAGCATCAGCGGGGGAGATAATTTGCGAGCCTTCATAAACAATCGAATCGACAGTGCCACCGAGGTAGACCTTGTAACCATTATCTTGCGCTGGATTGTGGCTAGCGGTCACCATAATTCCAACATCAACTCTTAACTCGCGCACAGCAAATGCAAGAACTGGTGTCGGCAGCGGGCGAGGTAACACAAAAACTTTCATGCCAGCACCACTCAATATCTCAGCGCTCTCTTTTGTAAAATCTTCAGAGCCGTGGCGTGCATCACGTCCGATAACGACGCTTGTGAGCCCGCGCGCCTTCATGTAGCGGCCAATACCTGCAGCAGTACGCCCAACCACTGCGCGATTCATGCACGATGGGCCTGGGCCCATAGGACCGCGTAGTCCAGCGGTGCCAAATTGTAAAAAGCCTGAAAAATATTTCTTTAATTCTCTTTCGTTATCTTGATCAACTAATTGCTGCAGCGCCTTTGCGGTAATTGGATCTGGATCATCTGCAATCCATTCTGTGACTTCGGCTAGCAGCGCTGCGTTCATTGCCTTAGAGTAATTTCGGAATGACGCCTTTGAGGAGTGCGCCCATGTGATCTGCCGCAGCTTTGCCCGCGGCAATAACTTCTTCGTGATTGAGTTTTTCCCCAGTGACGCCAGCAGCAGCGTTGGTAACAAGTGAAATTCCGAGAACTTCTGCCCCCAGAGCGTGAGCAGCAATTGCTTCAGGAACAGTAGACATTCCTACTAAATCTGCCCCCATTGCACGCATCATTTTAATTTCGGCGGGTGTTTCATATGTGGGCCCACGCCAATGCACATAGACGCCCTCTTGCAGTGATGAGTCCTCACCCTTGACGATCGTTCTCATGCGCTTGCTATAGAGATCGGTGAGATCTAGAAAGTGCGCGCCAATGAGTGGACTTGTTGCAGTGAGTGAAATGTGATCACGAATAAGAACTGGCTGGCCAACGCGATAGTCGGTGTTGATTCCTCCGCATGCGTTGGTTAAAATAACTATTTTGCAGCCTGCTTTCACTGCTGTGCGAACTCCATGAACTACTGGCTCGATACCTTTTCCTTCATACAAATGCGTACGGCCGAGAAATACAAGGACGCGTATAACACCAGTGGCGGTTTTGATTTCGTAGGAGCGGATCTTTCCGGAATGTCCCGCCACAGATGGAGGCAAGAAGCCAATGATTTCATCAGCGTTAAATTCGTGAGTAGGAGCGCCTAGCGCATCTGCTGCGCTCACCCATCCAGAACCCATGACGAGGGCGAGGTCATGGCTGGCAATTCCAGTGCGCTTTGCAATTTGCGCCGCTGCGCTATCGGCGGTGCCAAGTGGATCGGTGTAGAGACCTTCTGGTTGGGCGCTCATGCGTCAATGATGTCACAGAGCGTGGCACCGTTTGCAACACTTTCGCCAATAACGGCGGTGAGGTTAGAAATAATTCCAGACTTGTGGGCCATAAGGGGCTGCTCCATTTTCATGGCCTCAAGAACTATTACGAGATCTCCGGTTTGAACATGATCTCCCTGTTGCGCAACTATCTTGACGACTGTTCCTTGCATCGGACTCGTAAGTCCATTGCCAGTGACAACACCACTCATGCCTTGTTTTGCACGATGGCGCTTATGGACAGGTTCTGGTGCGTGGATTGTTACCTCAAAGCGATGGCCATTAATTTCTGCAACAACATACTCTGGCGCAGCATGAGTTTGAATCTGAGCACTCGATGATGCGTATTGAGGTATTTCATTGACAAAATCTGTCTCGATGTAACTCGTGTAGATCTTAAAATCTTTAGTAAAAGATGGATCTTGCACAATTGCACGGTGGAAGGGCAAGGCAGTTGCAAGCCCTTCGATTTTAAAATCATCAAGTGCCCGACGTGCGCGCTCGAGTGCCTGTTCTCTTGTTGCGCCAGTAACGATCAACTTTGCTAGGAGTGAATCAAAATTACCGCCAATGGTGTCACCGTTTTTGAAACCTGCATCCACTCTCACGCCAGGCCCAGTGGGCAAGACCCACTCGGTTATACGACCAGGGGCTGGTAAAAAAGAGCGACCAGGATCTTCGCCATTGATGCGAAATTCCAAAGAATGGCCGCGTATTGCTGGGTCGTCATAACCCAATTTCTCACCCATTGCGATACGAAATTGTTCGCGCACAAGATCAAGTCCAGTAACTTCTTCACTCACGGGGTGTTCTACTTGCAGGCGAGTGTTAACTTCAAGAAATGAAATCGTGCCGTCGATACCAACGAGGAACTCACATGTTCCAGCGCCGACGTAGCCTGCTTCTTTCATGATTGCTTTACTCGAGCGGTAGAGCTCGGCATTTTGGGCATCTGACAAAAATGGTGCCGGGGCTTCCTCGACTAACTTTTGGTGTCTGCGCTGCAACGAGCAATCACGAGAACTGACAACAACTGCATGGCCATGTGAGTCAACCAGAACCTGTGTTTCAACATGGCGAGGGCGATCCAAATAGCGCTCAACAAAACATTCACCGCGTCCAAAACTTGCAATTGCCTCTCGCACTGCAGAGGCGAAGAGTTCTGGAATTTCCTCCATTGTGCGTGCAACCTTGAGTCCGCGTCCACCACCACCGTGCGCCGCCTTAATTGCAACAGGCAGGCCATGTTTTTTTGCAAAGGTCATTACTTCCTCATGTCCGGCAACCGGATCAGTGGTGCCGGCCACAAGAGGTGCACCGACTTTTGCTGCAATCTTTCGCGCAGAGACTTTGTCTCCCAGTAGTGCAATCGCCTGAGGGGATGGTCCAATCCAAATAAGACCCGCATCAAGAACTGCTTGAGCAAAGTTGGCATTTTCAGAAAGAAATCCATATCCAGGGTGAATTGCATCCGCTCCTGAAGTTTTTGCAACCTCAATGATTTTTTCAATGTTTAAGTAGGTTTGCGCCGCAGTGAGACCAGCCAAAGAGTAGGAAGCATCTGCCATTTGTGCGTGCATCGAATTGCGATCTTCGCTCGAATACACCGCAATGCTTTTTAACCCGTGATCTTTACATGCACGAATAATGCGGACGGCAATTTCACCACGGTTGGCAATGAGTACGCTCTTCATGCGCTCACCCGCGCTGATAGTTTCTTGAGTTCTGGCCATGAATATCCAAGGTGTGTGGCCATGCGTCGCACTAGTGGAATCGATAAGCCAATCACGTTTGAATAATCGCCATCGATAGAGGAAATAAATGCGCTGCTAAGGCCATCGAGTGTAAATCCACCAGCAACATTGAGAGGCTCATCTGATGCGACGTAATCTGCAATTTCTTCATCGCTCATGACCGAGAATGTAACTTTGGTCGTTTCAATATCGGAAAGTTCCATGCCTTTTTCTGTGTCAATGATGCAATGGCCGGTGTGAAGATATCCGGACTTGCCGCTGAGCGCTCGAGCACGCGCTGTTGCAGTGCGAGCATCAAGCGGCTTACCGAGTGATTGACCTTCAAATTCAAATGTAGAGTCACACGCAATAATGAGCGCAGGTTCGCTCAGACGTTCACGAACGGTGTGGGCTTTAACAATTGCCAGGGCAATAACCATTTCCTTTGGGGATAGTTTTGTATAAGCCTGTGCTTCCTCATCAACATTGCTGATCATTACGGTAGATGCAATGCCCGCTGCGTCGAGAAGCTTTTTTCGAGATGGCGAAGCCGATGCAAGGATGATTGCTGGCATTTAGAACTTCTTTGGCAAAGTTTTACGAAGTAGAGGCTTGGCCCAGGCACTGTGTGCAACTTGAATAATCACTTCGGGCTTGTGATGAAGCTCGAGTGCGTACTCCAAGGCCTCAAGTTCTTGCAGCGTTGGAGTTCCAGAGGTAATTGTGTAAGCAATCACAGAGGAATGTTTCCGTGTTTGCGGGGTGGCAAAGTATCGCGCTTTGTGCGCAGAGAACGTAGCGCTTTGGTGATGTATTCGCGGCTCTGATTGGGTTCGATAACCGCATCAACATATCCACGTTCTGCAGCAAGATATGGATTTGCAAGAGTTTCGTTGTAATCAGTCACAAGGGAGGCACGGAGAGCATCAGTATTATCAGCTTCGTTGAGCTCTTTGCGGTAGAGAATATTTACTGCGCCTTGCGCTCCCATGACAGCAATTTCGGCGCTTGGCCAGGCTAAATTCACATCGGCACCAATGTATTTAGAACCCATAACGATAAATGCGCCGCCATATGCCTTGCGTGTAATCAATGTGATAAGTGGGACAGAGGCTTCGCCGTAGGCATAGAGCAATTTAGCTCCGCGGCGAATGATTCCGTTCCATTCTTGCTCGATGCCAGGAAGGAATCCTGGTACATCGACGAGAGTAATAATTGGAATGCTAAATGCATCACAAAAGCGCAAGAACCGTGCAGCTTTCTCACTTGAATCGATATCTAGCGTGCCGGCTAACTGTTGTGGCTGGCTTGCGATGATTCCAACAGAGTGTCCTTCGACACGACCAAATCCAACGATGATGTTGGGTGCAAAGAGCGCATGAACTTCAAGAAATTCTGCTTCATCCAAGAGCGCTGTGACAAGAACCTTCATGTCGTAGGGTTGATTAGGACTATCAGGAACCAACGTGTCTAAAGATTGATCCGTCGCTTTGCGTTCGAGAGTCTCAGTGGAAGGCAAAATCGGCGCAGGATCCATATTGTTGCTTGGCAAATAAGAAAGAAGAGCTTTAACGTAATCGATCGCATCGTCTTCGTTTTCGGCTAAGTAGTGCGAATTACCGGTGCGTGCATTGTGTGTATGTGCGCCACCGAGTTCTTCCATCCCTACTTCTTCACCCGTAACGGTCTTAATTACTTCAGGGCCGGTAATAAACATATGCGAGGTCTGGTTGACCATGATTGTGAAGTCGGTAAGTGCAGGGGAGTAGGCAGCGCCACCAGCACACGGACCCAGAATCAGGGAAATTTGAGGGATTACTCCAGATGATCTGGTGTTGAGGCGAAATATTTTCCCGTAGCCACTCAGGGATGCAACTCCTTCTTGAATTCGGGCGCCACCTGAGTCGCTGATGCCGATCAGGGGCATTCCGTTTTTGAGAGCAAACTCAGCAATCTTGATCATCTTTTCGGCAAAAACTTCTCCAAGGCTTCCACCCATGACCGTGAAATCTTGAGAAAAGAGGGCAACGTTTCTGCCATCGATAGTTCCGTAACCGATGATGACACCGTCTCCGTACGGACGATTCTTTTCCATTCCAAAGTTAGTAGAGCGATGGCGAGCGAATTCATCGAGCTCGGTAAAGGAATCGGCATCGACGAGTTTGGAGATGCGCTCACGCGCGGTCATCTTGCCCTTAGCGTGTTGTTTTTCGATAGCACGCGCGGATCCAGCATGCACGGCTTCGTCTAATCTGTCACGAAGATCTTGAATCTTTCCAGCGGTTGTATGCAGATCACGGCTCATGCCCCTACGGTACTCGTCGTGGAGACATTACGTGCATCGTTAGATAGTGAGCGCATTTATTCCGCCTTAAAAAATAGTTACTGGCGAGTAAGCGTGGTCGATGTCACTGGATCAACTCACACAGATTTAGTTGCACAGATTCGAAACGGAAATTCAAAACATGGCGATGTTCTTGTTTCAGAGTTTCAAAGTGCGGGCAGGGGTCGACTAGAGCGATCATTTATTGCGCCAGCGCGCTCTGCACTCCTGTTTTCTTTTCACATTAAACCTCATCGCCCAGTAGATACGTGGGGATGGTTGCCATTGTTGGCCGGTCAAGCACTTATTACTACTATTTCTAAACTTTGTACTTTAAGTACCACAGCAACTTTAAAATGGCCAAATGATATTTTGATAAATGAGAAGAAAGTCGCTGGCTTATTGTCAGAAAAAGTGTCCGATGAAGCTGTTGTCATCGGTATTGGAATCAATGTCGGGATGACTAAAGAAGAGTTGCCGACGCCTCTTGCTACCTCGTTATCGATAGAAGGCTGCAGTCAATGTGATCGTTCAGATTTCTTAAGCCTTTATTTGAAGACGTTTAGTGAGTATCTAAAGCGCTGGGAGGCTGGAGAGGCCTCCTTAATTAATGAGTACGCAGAACTTTCATCCACCATTGGCCGAGCAATTTCCATCACCGCACCAGATGGAAAAACTCGCCAGGCACACGCAACAGGGATTGATCAATCCGGCGCCCTGATTATCGACGGCGCTGAATTAATTACCGTGGGAGATGTGGCTCACCTTCGCTCAAACTAGGATGTGCCAGTGCCTTCACCATTTCCAGTAGTCGGCGTCATTGGCGCCGGGCAATTAGCGCGCATGATGGTTGCACCCGCTGCGGCACTGGGTATTGATTTATTGATATTAGCTCAGGCACCCGATGATTCAGCCGCGCAGGTCGGTAAATATATTGTTGGTGATTATTCAAATATTGATGATGTCAGGGTATTTGCCCAAAGATGCGATGTAGTTACTTTTGAACACGAACTCATTCCGCTGTCGATCATTAAGACTTTGGAAGCCGAAGGAGTTGTTGTGAGGCCCAGTTCTAACTCTTTCGTGTATTCCCAAGACAAGGCGCTTATGCGCGAGCGACTTGCAGATTTTCCAGCGCCGAATTGGCAAGTTGCAACACATGCTGATGAAGTGAAGCAATTTCCAGTTATTGCGAAAGCCATCTCAGGTGGCTATGACGGACGAGGCGTCTGGAAAGTAGATTCTGCTAGCGCGCTGAAAGAGCTATTGAATGTGCATCATCGCCTCCTCATCGAAGAGTTATTGAATTTCGATTATGAAATCGCGGTGATGGTTGCGCGTTCACCCCATGGTCAAGCCTGTACATGGGCGCCAACGCAGACTCTCCAGAGTGATGGCATCTGCACCTCAACTATTTCTCCCGCACCTGGTTTATCTGATTCACTTGCCGTGAAGGCACAGGCTCTTGCACTGAAAATTGCAGAAGAAGTCGGGCTCATTGGTGTTATGGCAGTAGAAATGTTTGTGAAAGGCGATGCGCTTTTTATCAATGAATTAGCAATGCGTCCACACAATTCTGGTCACTGGACTATTGAGGGTTCGCGCACGAGTCAGTTTGAGCAGCATCTGCGAGCGGTTCTAGATTTACCGCTTGGTGATACCTCAATGCTTCATCCCTTTGCGGTGGTGGGAAATATTTTGGGAGGCAGTAAATCTGATATGTATCGCCCTTATTTACATCTCATGGCGAGATCTCCTGGACTTAAAGTGCATCAGTATCGAAAAGAGGTTCGCATCGGGCGCAAAATTGGCCATGTGTGCGCTACCGGCTCTGATCTTCTAGACTTACAAGAAGAAGTGGCACATGCAGTTGACTATATGAGCGGAGTGATCGATGAGTAACCCCAGCGTTGCCATCATTATGGGATCTGACTCGGATTGGCCAACGATGGAGGATGCAGCCAAAGTCCTCGATGAGTTTGGAATTTCGTATCTGGCGAAAGTTGTTTCTGCTCACCGCATGCCGTTAGAGATGGTCGAATTTGCTCAAAGTGCCAAAGCCCAAGGGATAGAAGTAATTATTGCTGGAGCCGGCGGCGCGGCACATTTACCGGGGATGGTTGCATCGCTCACTACTCTTCCGGTCATTGGCGTCCCGATCTCATTAAAAAATCTTGACGGAATGGATGCCCTCTTATCTATTGTGCAGATGCCAGCGGGAGTCCCTGTTGCAACAGTTGGAATTGGAAACGCCAAAAATGCCGCTCTATTAGCAGCACGAATTTTGGGGCTTAAAGATTCAGCCGTGTCTTTGAAAGTTGCGGCTGCGATGGAGAAGATGCACGATGAGGCACAAGCAAAAGGTGAAAATTTACAGGCAAGACGAACACAAAAAACTGGCTTCTAGTCAGCCACGCTTTCGATACTCAATTGCCGGACAGCGATCCATCACCGCTTTAAGTCCTGCATCCTGTGCGCGTGAAACTGCATGCTCATCGATCACATCGAGTTGAAGCCACACTGCGTGCGCGCCGATGGCAATCGCATCATCGACAACGCTTCCAGCAAGAGATGAATTAACAAATAGATCAACAACATCTACCGGAAATGGAATCTGGCTTAACGAGGCATACCCCTTTTCGCCATGCACAATTTCTGCTTTGGGGTGCACCGGGATAATGCGGTGGCCCTTTTGTTGGAGGAGTGCGCTCACACCAAATGCAGGACGATCCTGATTATTGCTCAACCCAACAATCGCCCAGGTGTGCATCGCAAGAACTTCATCTATAGATTGATCTGTCATGGGTTCTTGCGACCCAAAGCGTGAAATTTCCACCCCGCTTGCACCCAAAGGTCACGATCCAGTGCATTTCTGCCATCGATAATAATTGGACTCTTCACCAGCGACTTCATTGCTGTCGGATCGATTTCTCGGTATTCGCGCCATTCAGTTAAATGCAAAACCATGTCGGAGCCAGTGACACATTCATTGGCGGTAGTCGCAAAATCTAGTTGAGGAAAACGCTTTTTTGCATTCGCTATCGCTTTAGGGTCATGCACAACAACGTGCGCACCGGCTGAGCTAAGTTGAGCCGAAATATCTAGCGCTGGAGAATCTCGAACGTCATCACTTTCTGGTTTGAAGGCTGCGCCCAACACCGAAATTCTAAACTTGGTAAGATCCTCACCAAGAAGGTGGCGGACCACTTCAATGACGCGAGCACGGGCTCGAAGATTAATTGCATCAATTTCTTTTAGGAATTCAAGTGCTTGCTGGGCCCCAAGCTCTTCAGCTCTGGCCATAAATGCACGAATATCTTTGGGCAGACAGCCTCCACCAAATCCGATTCCAGCTTGCAAAAACTTATCTCCAATTCGTGGGTCATAGCCAATAGCTTGAGCCAGAACTGTGACATCGCCACCGGCTGCTTCACAAACTTCGGCCATTGCGTTAATGAAAGAAATCTTTGTCGCCAAGAATGTATTGGCAGCGACTTTGACAAGTTCTGAGGTTGGCAAATCTGCACGAATCCAAGGGGTTTTGAGTGCCAAGAGGGGCTCGTAACATTCGCGCAGGATTTGTTCCGCCCGATCACTCGTCACACCCACTACTAATCTGTTAGGGCGAAGTGTGTCTTGGATGGCAAAACCTTCTCGTAAAAATTCTGGATTCCAAGCTAGCTCAGCAGTAGGGGCCGATGATGCGAGTTGGGTGGCAAGTTTTTGTGCTGTCCCCACCGGAACAGTCGATTTGCCAACAACGAGGGAGCCATCTGTTAAATGTGGCGCGAGTTGTTCTACTGCACTTTCCACAAATGTTAAATCTGCTGCCAAACTATTTGCTTTTTGTGGAGTCCCCACACAAATAAAATGCACACTCGCTTTCTCGCTTGCCGAAAAATCTGTTGTGAAGCTCAGGCGGCCAGTCGCCAGTTGCTCTTTTAGCAACTCTTCAAGCCCAGGCTCGTAAAAAGGTAGATCACCTTTGGATAGGCGTGCAATTTTTTCCAGATCAGAATCAATACCGATCACAGTAAAACCAAGTGATGACATACACGCAGCATGGGTTGCACCCAAATACCCGGTGCCGATGACCGAAAGAACGTGCTTCATGGCTCGTAGTCTATGAGGTGTTGAGGTGGGGCTATTTCAACGCACCGCAAGGATTTTCCAGGGCTGTTCGAGTCTTGAATTTATCAACGATGACTGGAGCGGCTTTAACACTTGAGGAAGCAGATGGCGAGGGTGTGACTTCATCGATCACCGCTTGGTCGTTGATGAGGCGCTGGAATAATTCTGCAGAGAGAATGGGATCCCAGACAACGGTAGAACCTAATCCTTCAACTGAATAATTAGTGCTCGAAAGCGGAACGGTGAGAGTACGCACCTTCGATGCCGATAAGTTTCGCATTTGCTTTGCCAGTGTGATGAGGTCATTTCCGTTAAGAGCAGAATCGGTTTGAACTGTCGCCATTGCGGCGTTGAAAAAGTTAAGAAGTTTAATGGGGTTAAGTAAAACTCCAGAGCTAGTCGCCTTGCGCATCACAGAACTCATAAATTGTTGTTGGCGTTGCATGCGCCCCAAGTCGCCCATCCCATCAAAATCGCGCGTGCGAACATACTTGAGCGCTTCAATTCCATCCAATGTATGGACTCCTGCGGCAAGGGTTAAATGGCTGTTTGAATCATTGATATCGCGTTTTGTACAAACTTCGATGCCACCGAGAGCGTCAACCATGTGCGCAAACCCAGCAAAGTTTATTTCTACATAATGATCTATACGCAAATTACTCATAGATTCGATTGTTTGAATGAGCAGCGGCGCCCCACCCCAAGCAAATGCTGCATTGAGTTTAGCTCTGACCGAGGGAACGGATTTGCCTGCACTTGAAATGTACGAAGGAATCGTCGCTAAAGTGTCACGAGGCAAAGAGATGATTACTGCCTTATCACGCGCTTTGCTGATGTGCACTAGGAGCATCGTGTCGGAACGCTTGCCTGCCGCACTCTTCGTAGAACCAACTCGGAGTAGTTTGCGTTCTGCAGCCGTAAGGCCTTCTCGCGTGTCAGAACCAACGAGCAAATAATTTATGGCAGTGGATGGTTTTTCTGGTCGTGATTTCAATCCGCCAAACGCATCCACTCTTTTGAGTGAACCGCTGACGTGCCCCAGTCCTGCCCAAGCGATGGTTGCAACGAGCACTATCCCGATAGAAAGGAAGGTCGTTACTCGAATCGAGCGCGTTGATTTCACTAGGAGAGCGTACTTGGGCGATAGCGTTGGGGCGTTATGACTCCAACTTTTGACCAGTTATCTGGCTCACCGCTCAACCAACGACCTTCAGAGCAGGGCGTATCGGTTGTGTTACCTGTTCTTAATGAGGAGTTTTATCTTGCTCAATCCATAGAAGCGATAATTTCTCAGGATTTTCTCGGACCTATTGAAATAATTTTGGCTCTCGGCCCATCTAATGATCAGACTAATTCGGTTGCGCAGGCACTGGCAACAAAAGATTCTCGGATAATCCTTGTTGAGAATCCATCCGGAAGAACAGCTGTAGGTCTTAACTTGGCGATTAAGCAATCCCGTTTTCCGATCATTCTTCGAGTTGATGGCCATGCACAAATACCGAACAATTACATTTCAATGGCTGTATCTCTGCTCAATGAGACGGGAGCAGTCAATGTTGGCGGAATTATGGCTGCCCAAGGTGCTACCCCTTTTGAAAGAGGAGTAGCCCGAGCGATGAGAAGTCCATTAGGAGTTGGTGCAGCAAGTTTCCACACAGGAGGAAGCGCGGGCCCCACGGACACCGTCTATCTAGGATGTTTTGTAAAGTCAGCATTACTGAAAGTTGGCGGATTTGATGAGAGTTTTACTCGTGCGCAAGACTGGGAATTGAATTTTCGTTTGCGCGAGGCCGGGGGCTTAATTTATTTTGATCCTCGCTTAGAGGTTACATATCGTCCACGCCCAACATTGCGTGCGTTAGCTAAACAATATTTTGAATATGGGCGGTGGCGCCACGCCGTGATGCGACGACACCGAGGAACCGTAAATCTTCGTTATTTAGCCCCACCACTTTCGCTACTTGGAACCCTTCTATCTTTAATAACTGGTATTTCTATTTCATCCATATTCTTAATTCCAGCGGGGATTTACGGAGCATTTTTAGTTGTTTCCTCTCTTATGATTGGGCGAACTTTTTTTGAGCGACTGAGACTTCCAGCAATATTGTTCACGATGCACATGTCGTGGGGAGCGGGATTTCTCACATCACCCAAGACTTTGGCACGATAGCGCGAGGGTGTCTAACTCGCTGCGGTAGCCTTACTCAATGGGAACCGCAACGCCAGTAGAGGTATTTGTACCTTTTCGAAAAGGGTTGCCTCCACTAAGAAAATACTGGAGCACGCTCTGGAAGCGCCGTTCTTTTATTGCAGAATATTCACGTACTCAACTTCATGAACAGCATTTCGATTCAGTCTTTGGACAAATCTGGTTGATTCTGAATCCACTCCTGCTTTCGGGTGTCTATTTTGTGCTCATCGTGATTATCGGTGGCCATAGCGACAAGATGCGCTACGGGCATTTAACCGCATGCTTATTCCTCTTCTATCTGATGGCAAACACTCTTTCCGGTGGGGTGAAATCAGTTACCTCTGGTCAACGCCTCATACTCAACACTGCATTCCCGCGGTTGATGCTCCCTATTTCAGCGAGCGTTGTGGCATTTTTTCGCTTTCTACCAACAATTTTTATCTTTCTGATACTTCGGACGATTCTAGGGTTGCCAATTGGCTGGAATATGTTGTGGTCGATTCCAATTGTGCTGATCGCAATCCTATTTTCCTCAGGGGTCGCCATCCTTATTTCCTGCATCAATGTCTATTTCAGGGACATCGCCAATTTCTTGCCTTACTTCACGCGCATGCTTCTCTATTTATCTCCAATTTTGTGGGAAACTTCAGCGATTAAACCGCAATTGCGCAAAGTTGAACTTGTAAACCCATTATTTCCTCTTTTGGATTCATGGTCGCGCGCAGTTGTTCACGCACAGGCACCGCACTTAACGAGCATGCTTATTTCATTGGCATGGGCAGTCCTTGTGTTTACCTTTGGAACCTATTTCTTCTTAGTACGAGAGAGGGAATTTGCCGTCCGTGTCTAATTCACTGCATAAGCCAGGTGAGATTGCTGTTTCGGTACAGCACCTCGGGTTGACGTATACAACAACGATCGACAAACGTCCGACTCTGAAAGCGCGACTGAAAACAATGGGCCGTGGAACAAAACAGACTCGTGTAGTGCGTGCGCTCGATGATGTGATGCTGGATGTTGCTTATGGTTCTGTGCTTGGAGTCGTAGGTGCAAACGGAGCGGGCAAATCCACTCTTATGCGAGTGATTTCTGGAATCTTGCCACCGTCCCAAGGGCGTGTTGAAGTTTACGGAAAAGTCAGCACGCTCTTAGCGTTGGGAGTTGGATTTAGTCCCTCATTATCTGGCCGCGCAAATGTCTATCTGGGTGGACTTGCTGCAGGAATGTCCAGCCAAGAAATCGAAAATCACTTTGAAGAGATCGCTGATTTTGCGGAACTTGGCGATGCAATTGATGCACCCATGCGCACTTATTCTTCCGGCATGTATGCCCGATTAGCTTTCTCGGTAGCGGTAACAGTACGTCCAGATATTTTGATTGTTGATGAAGCGCTCAGCACGGGCGATGCTCGATTCAAAGAGAAGAGTTTAGAAAAGATTAAAGAGCTGCGAAGTGATGCTCGCGCCCTCATTCTTGTGAGCCATGCGTTGGGCACCGTGCGGGATATCTGCAATGAAGTTGCTTGGCTCCATAAAGGAAAGCTGATCCAACGGGGAAAGCCAGACGAAGTGGTGGATGCTTATGCCTCATTCCTCCAGGTCGGAAAGAGCGCTGCTATTAATGAGGATGTCTAGGCTTCTTAGCGCCTCCATTTTACTTTTTGCTTTTTTAACTCCAACTATGTCGTTGGCTGATGAGGTGCCACAAACTTTTTCATTTCAAGGTTCGGGGTACGGCCATGGAGTCGGGATGAGCCAAATTGGCGCCCGCGGTCAGGCCCTTGAAGGAAAGAGCGCGACCGATATTGTGAAGTATTACTACAAGGATGTTTTGGTCGAGCCAGTAGTAGATTCACAATTTATTCGAGTCAACATCGGACACTTATTGACGGGCTTGTCCCTTATGAGCGATACAAAGCTCGGCCAGGTTCAACTCTTTTCCAGTGATATGGATACAAGTACTACTGCATCTCCAGATTTAACGGTTCCGGCAAAAACAAATATTTCATTCAGTCTTCTGGGCAATTCAATGATCGCAAATGCCACCTATGCCAATGGTCGAGTTGACGCCTTAGCCAGTGCGAAAGCGTGGACCATTCGTTGGAGTGGCACACGAAGTATGCAAGGCCCAGATGCAGTGCTTGCGGTCAAAATTGGGGCTTCAAGTACTCAGTATCGCTACGGACAGATACAAATTAAGTTAGTCAAAGCGGCTGCGGTCGGTTATCGCATTGAAGTGACTAACACTCTCAGGCTTCACGATGAATATTTATGGGGAATCGGAGAAGTACCTTCTTCCTGGCCGATCGCAGCACTTCAAGCACAAGCGATTGCATCTAGGAGTTTTGCACTAAGTAAAGTTGGCAAAATGCGCGTTGCATGTGACTGCGAGATTTATTCCTCTACGCAAGATCAAAGCTTTGTTGGGTATTCCAAAGAATTGGAAAAAGGTTGGGGAAGTATTTGGAAAGGGGCAGTCTCATCCACCTCGGAAGGTGATGAGATGGGATTGACACTTACCTACGCTTCGCAACCGATTGCCGCTTATTTTTTCTCTTCATCATCTGGGCAAACCGTTCTTGCTCAAGATGTGTGGGGCGCTCCAGTGCCTTACACAGTAAGTGTTGCAGATTCTTGGAGTACAAGCCCAGTATTGAACCCGAGGTATTTTCATTGGGAGAGGGCAATCAATAGAGCCTTAGTAGCACAAGCTTTCGGATTACCAGATGTAGCACGAATGGAGATTGGCGGACATTTTGAAAGCGGGACTGTCTCTGTGATCATTGCTACTTCAAGCACGGGTCTTAGAGCTCAACTATCAGGTGAAACATTTCGAAGCAAAGTTAAATTGCCCTCTGCCTGGTTTGATTTTCTGGGCCCACAGATGAGTGATGCAAACAGCTTGCCAAAACCAGTGCGGACAATATTTCATAGCCTTTAGAGCTAGTTCGCGTGAAGCACCGAATTTAATCCGCCCCAGGTACCTGTTCTAGGCACAACTTCTAGATTTCCATCTAATGAATTCCTGCGAAATAAAATGTCGTGAGCGCCAGATAATTCTCCGGCCTTAACAATTGTGCCATCAGGCAATCGCACTTTGGCTGCTGCAGTGATGTACGTACCTGCCTCAATGACACAGTTGTTGCCTAATGAAATTCCAAGTCCGGAGTTTGCTCCAAGGAGACACTTTTCTCCGATGGAGATCACTTCTTTCCCGCCGCCACTCAAGGTGCCCATAATGGATGCCCCACCACCGATATCTGAACCGTTTCCAACAACAACGCCCGAGGAGATTCGACCTTCAACCATCGAAGTTCCGAGTGTTCCGGCATTGAAGTTAACAAAACCTTCATGCATGACAGTTGTTCCATGTGCCAAGTGCGCACCAAGTCGCACGCGATCTGCATCGGCAACGCGCACGCCACTTGGGATGACGTAATCCACCATCCGTGGGAATTTATCGACGCTAAGAACATTGACATGGCCATACTTTGCGCGAAGAGCCGCACGAGTTTCCTCAAATCCTTCCACGGAGCATGGCCCATGTGATGTCCACACGACATTAGACAAGATTCCAAAAATTCCTTCGAGAGATTGCCCATGGGGTACTACAAGTCGATGGGATAGAAGGTGCAGGCGAAGGTATGCATCAACTGCGTCTTTTGGAGGAGTTGCAAGATTAATTTCTAAAGAAACTATTTTTCGACTTACCCGTCGCGTGTCATCTTTTCCGACAAGGGCGACAAGAGAATCCGGAACTTTTCCGGATAATCCACCAAGTGAAGGCGCTGGAAACCATGCATCCAATATCGCTCCATCGTGTGCGAGCGTTGCGATGCCATGACCAGATGCGGTGCTATTTGCGCTGTGCGACATAGGTCAAGGGTAGCCCCTATCCTTGCGAGATGCGCGTAGCCGTTTTCTGTTCTTCTTCGCCAACAATCGACCCCAAGTACGTGGACCTCGCCTTCGAACTTGGCGCTGCAATTGGCACGCGCAAGTGGGATCTTGTTTCCGGCGGAGGTCACATTTCGATGATGGGTGCTGTTGGACGCGGCGCACGGTCGATGGACGGTGTAACAATCGGCGTAATTCCACAAGCACTAGTTGACATTGAATTTGCAGATCACGATAGTCATGAACTTCATGTTGTTACATCGATGCGTGAACGAAAGGCAAAGATTGAAGAAATTTCTGATGCATTCATCGCGCTTCCTGGAGGACTTGGAACTTTAGAAGAACTCTTCGAAATATGGGTGGGACGATTTCTTAAATTCCACAATAAACCAGTGATAGTCCTCGATCCGTTTAATCTCTATGCTCCATTGAAAGTATTGGTGGATCATCTTGAGCAAGAAGGCTTTGTGAAGCCTGGACAAAGAGAATTGCTGCACTGGACTACCAGTGTTGAAGAAGCCCTCGCGGTAGCCTTAGGGACATGACCTCCGAAACGTTGGCACAATTAATTGCCAGCTTGCCAGAGGAAGAACGTATTATTCTTTCGCTTCATTATCTCAAGGGCCTAACCCCTGGAGCGATTGCAGAAATGTTGCATGTACCCGAGCGGGCAGTTGTCAATGTCATTGCATCGGGCCGTAGGCATCTCACATCACGCTTAGATTTATAGGAAATTTGGGCCTACTTATCTCAATTTCATAGTTGGGCTATAAATGCGAGATACTTCTCCCTCGTTCGCCAATAGGCGTGCAGCTCAGATCTAAAGGAGACCGACCATGGCAGCCATGAAACCTCGTACTGGTGATGGACCAATGGAGGTTACAAAGGAAGCCCGTAGTTTGGTAATGCGTATTCCCCTAGAAGGTGGCGGGCGCTTGGTCGTCGAACTCAATGGCGAAGAAGCTTCTAATTTAGGAAGCGCACTCCACGCCGCAGTATTGCTTTTAGTTAAGAAATAATCTTTTCGCGCTAACGTGAGCCCAATGGCTGCCGTAGTTATTCACACGAAACCTCTGACGCTTTCATCGATCTTCGAATCTGATGTTGTTGCGATTGGCTTCTGTAAATCTGAATCCGGTGAGATAACCTTTCCGGTCGCGGCAAAACTTATTCGCGAAATCGAATCCCACTTCAACCTCACATTCTCCGATGAAATTGCCTTCTTGAACCCGAGTGGCAAAGTTGGCGAAATATTCGAAATTCCAGTGAGCTCAGAAGGTACTCGTTGCGAGCGGGTGATCGCAGTTGCCCTCGGTGCCAACTCAGCCTCTGACTCTCGCCTGGTTGGAGCAGCCTTAGGACGAAAAATTCGAGGCAAAAGCGTTTCACTTTTTAGCATCGCAGAAACTTCTCGTGCAAACCTTCGAGGACATGCCATTGCGCTCGGACTGGGTACATATCAATGGAATCTCAAGAGTGAGACCAAGAAAGTCTTGTCTCCAAAGTTTTTTGTCAGCGATGCCCACCCAACGGAAATCACCAATGCCAACTCTCTGATCGGCGCCATCTGGCATACGCGCGACATGATTCATACTCCATCAAATATTAAGACTCCAGCATGGATGGCATCCCGAGCTCGAGCCATGGCCAATAAGAGCGGAGTGAGCGTAAAAGTTCTCTCGGGTAAGCAGTTACAAGAATTCGGTGGTCTCCTTGCTGTTGGAAATTCATCGCCAAAACCTGGTCCGCGTTTCATTGAGGTGAGCTACGCACCACCAGGCTCAAAAAATTGGCCTCATGTTGTGCTCGTCGGAAAAGGAATTACTTTTGATACTGGTGGGGTTTCTTTAAAAAGACCTTACGACACGATGATCGGAATGAAGAGTGACATGTCAGGGGCCGCTGCCGTACTAGCAGTTGTAAACGCAATGCCTGATTTTGCTCCCAAGGTACGAGTTACAGCCTTGTTGATGTGTGCAGAAAACGCTCTCTCTGGCACCTCTCAACGGCCCAGTGATGTTATTACTCAATATGGTGGAACAACTGTTGAGATCATCAATACCGATGCTGAAGGCCGATTGGTCTTGGCAGATGGCCTTGCATATGCAGATTTGAATTTGGATCCTGATTATCTAATAGATGTTGCAACATTGACCGGGGCAGCCACCTTGGGACTTGGCCGCCAATATGCAGCAATGTATACAAGGAGTGGTTCACTGGCCAAAAAACTTTACGAGCACGGAGAAAATTCCGGAGACCGTGTATGGCACATGCCCCTAGTTGACGACTATGCAATAGCGCTCAAGAGTTCCATTGCAGATTTAAACCACACTGCAGATAAACCAAAGTTTTCAGCTGGCTCGGTGACAGCAGCGCTTTTCCTAGAAAAATTTGCCGGCGATCGCAATTGGGTACACCTAGATATCGCTGGTACAGCACGAAGCGAAACAGATACAGGCGAGAACCCTAAGGGCGGTACAGGATTTGGTGTTCGGCTTTTGATTGACTGGATTGTTGGTTTGAAATGAATATAGATCTGCACTCGTATGCTGAAGATTTTATAGCCGAGGATGATATTTCCAAAGCCGCTCGCGCCAGAGGAGTAGAGCTCGGTACGAGAGATAGTTCGCAGGGTACTGCGGCATACCTTCAGCATCTGGCTCACCTTATTTCTGCACAGTCTGTCGTTGAAGTGGGAACTGGCTCTGGCGTCGGAAGCCTGGCGTTGCTGCGCGGAATGATTGAAGGCGGAACGTTGACATCTATTGATGACGAAGCAGAGCACACACGCATTGCACGCATTGCCTTTTCTGAGGCAGAAATATCGCCAACGCGTTTTCGTCTTATTACAAATCCAGTTATGGATGTTATGAGCAAACTTACCGATCGTGCCTACGACCTCGTTGTATTGCGCCATGATCCCGAAGACCTCGAGTTTTCGATCGAACATGCCCAGCGAATGTTGCGCACCGGTGGTGTTCTAGTGATTGATAGTTTTTTTGGCGGCGGGAAGGTCCCGGATCCCACCCAACGTGATCCACGGACTATCGCCCTTCGCGAGGCGGGGAAATCTATTCGCCAAGCGACCAGTATATGGACGAGCATTGTTATTGGCGCTGGCGATGGATTGCTTGTTGCAACAAAACGCTAGACCCCTTCTCACAATGTTTTAAGGTATTTTAGGTTTACTACTGACACCAAAGAGCTGAGGAGACGAAGATGCAAGACTCAAAGCCACAGGATCAACCTTGGTGGAGTGAGCCTTCTCGCCGTTCCTCTCGTTCTTATATTCCGACAGGCTACGCAATTTTCTTAGCGGTTATCGCTGGTTTAGTTGGAAGTTTGATGGGCAATTTTCCAGACCTGACAACGCTAGTCAATCACCGAGTTAATTTGGTTTCTGGGACAAATTCAATTGAAAGAAAACCAGATTCGGTAGCTGGAATCGCGCAGCGAGTTTTGCCATCGGTTGTCTCAATATCGACTAGATCTTCCAATGGGAGTGGAACGGGTTCTGGCTTTTTTATCGACAGCGCTGGCTATATCTTGACAAACAATCACGTCGTTGAAAATGCAGCTGTTGCTGGTGGAAGCATCACCGTGACTCTTAATGACGGGAAGTCATTTGATGCAAAGGTTCTCGGGCGAGATGCCTCATACGACTTAGCGGTCTTAAAAATCTCCGCAGAAAATCTTCCAGCCCTTCGCTTCGGAAATAGCGATTCAATCCAAGTGGGCGATGCGGTAATCGCTGTTGGCTCGCCTTTAGGTCTCACTGGAACTGTAACTTCAGGAATCATCAGCGCAAAGGATCGCCCGGTCACTACAGGCGGCACTAAAGGAGAGAGTGCATTTATGAATGCGCTTCAAACGGATGCGGCAATCAATCCAGGCAATTCTGGTGGTCCATTAGTGGATTCAACTGGCGCAGTGATTGGCGTTACTTCTGCGATTGCATCTCTCGGAGGTAGTTCCTTTGGAAATCAATCGGGATCAATTGGTTTAGGTTTTGCGATTCCGATTAACCAAGCCCGTAAAACAGCTCAGCAATTGATCAAGAACGGCAAGGCAACCTATCCGATCATGGGGATTTCTATTGACACTTCTTTTGCGGGCCCTGGAGCAAAGATCGCTAACATTCCAAAAGGAATTCGAGCTGGAGGGCCGGCTGAAAAAGCTGGCATTTTGGTGGGCGACATCATTACGAATTTTGACGGAAAAGAGATTATGAATTCAGATCAACTCGTTGTCGCAATCCGTGCAAAAAATGTTGGAGATCGCATCAAGGTTACCTATCTCCGAGGTACCGCTTCGCATGAAGTGAGCCTAGTTTTGATCGCTGGAGAATAACTAACTTAGACAGGTAGGCTGGAGCCATGTTCTTCGATATTGGTGCTGGAGAAATCATTGGCCTAGCGATCCTTGGTCTGATTTTAGTTGGACCTGAGCGCTTACCTAAGTTTGCTTCCGATGCTGCAGCGCTAGTGCGAAAAATTCAAAAGATGTCACAAGCTGCCACTAAAGAGCTTCGCGAAAATCTTGGGCCAGGATTTGAAGATCTGCAACCTGCAGACCTCAATCCAAAAACTTTTCTGAAAAAACAACTGGCTGATGCGCTTGAAGAGTCAGAGCCAGCTTCGACTGTGACACCGAAAATTGATCCTGATCTTCTATGACAACTCTCGAGAAGATTCATGAGGCTCTGGGAAAAGTTCAAGATCCAGAATTACATCGGCCTCTACCAGATTTAGGAATGGTCGAGTCGGTCCTGTTTGCAGATGGACTTGCGACGATAAAAATTTTGCTCACGATCTCTGGCTGCCCTATGCAAGATCGCCTCAAAGCTGATGTGACTTCGGCCCTGACAAGCGTCGATGAAGTAAAACAAGTGGCACTTTCATTTGGTGTCATGTCCGAGGAACAACGAAATAATGTGAAAAGCATCCTTAGGAATGGGCGAGAAAAGTTTATTCCTTTCGCTCAACCAGATTCTTTGACGCGTGTAATAGGTATCGCATCCGGAAAAGGTGGAGTTGGAAAGTCATCGTTGACCGTAAACCTTGCAGTTGCCGCAGCCCAAAAGGGTTTACGAGTCGGAATCTTGGATGCAGATGTTTATGGACATTCCATCCCGCGCCTAATGGGGTTGATGGGACAACGGCCTACAGCAATCGATCAAATGTTTATTCCGCTTGAATCCTTTGGTGTAAAGACGGTATCAATGGAGATGTTTAAACCCGAACGCTCTGATGCCGTTGCCTATCGCGGCCCACTTCTGCATAGAGTTTTGGAGCAATTGCTCAGCGATGCCTATTGGGGCGACCTAGACATGCTGCTCATTGATTTGCCACCTGGCACGGGTGATTTAGCAATTTCCTTAGGACAATTGATACCAACTTCTGAAATTATTGTTGTCACAACCCCACAAGTTGCCGCAGCAGAAGTCGCCGAAAGAGCCGGACGCATCGCACATCAAATTAAGCAACATGTCATTGGAGTCATCGAAAACATGTCAGATTTCCCTTGCCCAAAGTGCGGCGAGCCAATTTCTCTTTTCGGAACTGGTGGCGGCGAAGCAACGGCGCAGAGATTGACTCAGCTCGTTGGCGGAGAAGTTCCATTATTAGGAAAGGTTCCGTTCAATTCAGATTTGAGAACTGGTGGAGATGCTGGCACACCAGTTGTTATCGCTCACCCAGATTCACCAGCGGCAATTGCAATCAATGCAATCTCGGCCCAATTGATGGTGCGCAGCAAATCCTTAGTTGGAGTCCGCTTGGGGCTTGCTACGTAACTCTTTGATAATTTCTTCAATTGCGTCGGAAAGTTCGCTGCGTAAGTAATCACGGGTTGCTACTTCACCCAGTGCAATACGCAAGCTTGCAAGCTCGCGCGTGAGGTATTCGGTATCGGCAATATTTCTCTCATTGCGAGCACGATCTTCACCGAATTGAATTCGGTCACGGTCAGTTTGACGGTTTTGAGCAAGCAAGATCAGCGGTGCGGCATAGGAGGCTTGTAGCGAGAGAATAAGTGTTAAGAAAATAAATGGATAGTCGTCAAAACGTAAATCTCTAGGTGCAAGTGAATTCCAGAGCACCCAGGTCAAAACGAAGACCGTCATGTAAACCAAGAATCGCGCGGTGCCTAAGAATCTCGCAAAACGCTCTGAGAGGCGACCAAAAGTTTCAGGATCGAAATTGGGACGCAAAGTCCTGCGAGTTTCGCGAGGAGTATCTAAACGATGTGAGCGAGCCATCTTCAGACCTCCAGATTCTTTGCAGAGTCGAGTGATTGTTGATGACCATGTCGCCAGTTCTCCGGCAGCAAGTGATCGAGCACGTCATCAACGGTGATTGCTCCCAGAAGCCTTTCATTGGCATCTACTACAGGCACTGAGAGCAAGTTATAGCTTGCTAAGTATGACGCAACAACATTGAGTGATGCATCTGGATTAAGTGCTTGCGTATCGGTATCGACAATTGCACCAAGAAGTGTTGCTGGTGGTTCGCGAAGCAAGCGCTGCAAGTGCGCAATTCCAATGAAACGCCCAGTAGGAGTTTCAAGAGGAGAGCGGCAGACATAAACTTGAGATGCAAGTGCGGGAGAGACTTCGCTCATGCGTACGGCCGCAAGTGCTTCTGCAACTGTGGCATCGGCTGTTAGGACAACTGGCTCGGTTGTCATCAAACCACCAGCAGAATAATCTTCATAGTTCATCAAACGCAGAACGTCCTCTGCATCTTCTGGCTCCATCAAATCTAAGAGTGCTTGTGCTCGCTCTTGGCCAACTTCGCGAAGTAAGTCTGCTGCGTCATCCGGATCCATTTCACCCAAGACATCTGCTGCACGTTCACCTTCTAATTCTGCAAGGAGCGAAACTCGTGCCTTCTCATCCATTTCTTCTAATACATCTGCAAGACGTTCATCCTCTAGCGCACGAGCCACTTCCACTCGACGCTTAGGGGCTAAGTCCAGGAGCACTGCCGCCAAATCTGCAGCTCGAAGGTTTGTAAGAGTTGAAAGAAGGTTGATGACACCTTGATCTTTTTCCATGATCGCAAATCCACTGAGTTCTTCCCAAGCAAGCGTTGAAGTGGCACCTTTACGGCGCAGTCCGCGACCGCGGCGCATTACATGCACCCGAGTAATCAGCCAGTCACCGGAACGATTTTGTTCCATTCCCATGTCCTCAACAACGACAGCTTCATTCGATTCAGTAATAGCAACAGAACGATCTAGGAGTTCGCCCAAGACTAAGATTTCGCCAGTGCGAGTATCAAATCTGCGCATGTTAAGAAGTCCGGTAATGACAACAGCGCCACTTTCGATTGATGTCACGCGAGTAATTGGGACAAAAATTCGTCGTCGAAGGGGGACTTCTACGACTAATCCTAAAATGCGTGGTGCTTGATTGTTAGTGCGCAGGGTCGCAACAGCATCTCGCACCTTTCCAACTGGATCGCCATTAGGGTCAAAGACCGCTGTACCAGCAAGACGGGCGAGAAACACTCGATTAATGATGTTTCCGCTCATGAGCAAAGGGTATCTGCTCTTTGCGAGTGCTCGCTTATGCATTTACCCGTACAAATAGATAGTTTTGCCTCATGGCAACAAGAATTCCACGCGAGAATCAGGTTACTGGGCATACTGATATTCCAGCCCGGCCAGATTTGGTCCGCCTCGGTCTTGGGATTGTTGGAATCGGAACTTCTGGTCCACTCATTGCAACTAGCTTGATGCCTGTTCCGACATTAATTTTTTGGAGAAATCTCGGGGGAGCATTCTTAACGCTGCCATTTGCGATTCGGCACAGACAATGGAGCGACCGCACTGGAATGAAGTGGTCCGCTATTGCAGGAGTATTACTCGCTTTTCATTTTGTCGGAATGTTTTTTGCCATGAGGTTGACGAGCATTGCCGCAGGTACGGCACTTACCGCTCTACAGCCGATATTTGCGGCCATTTTTGTGAAGTTTTCTGGAGGGCACATTCCAAGGACCGCGTGGTTTGGAATGTTTGTTAGTTTCTCAGGAGTGCTTTTAGTTTCTGGAGTTGACCTAAATATTTCATTGCGTTCATTTATTGGCGACCTTGCTGGCCTCTGTGCTGGAGCCCTAGCCGCCTTATATGTTATGGCTGGTGCTCGTGCTCAAGAGCATATAGAGACAACTTCATATACAACCGTGTGTTACTTTGTTTGCGCATTAACCGCGCTACCTCTATCTCTCATCTACCCTGATTCCATTTTTTCTTATCCGGCACGAGAGTGGTGGATCGTCATCGGACTCGTCATGGGCGCACAGATTCTGGGACACACGATGTTTAATTCGGTCCTGAAGAGAGTTTCTCCAGCGATTGTTTCACTCGTAATTTTTTTTGAAGTTCCAGTTGGTGCAATATTGGCTCTCTGGTGGATAGGCCAACGTCCTCCACTGGGCGTGATTCCGGGGATCATTCTGATTCTTCTTGGTTGCGGACTCGTTGTCCTGCGCACTCGTCCAAATGAAGCAGTGGCGGCGAAATGATTGATCTCCATGCTCATACCACTTGTAGTGATGGCACAGATTCTCCTCGCGCGCTCGTAAACGTTGCATTGACTCGCGGAATTACTACATTAGCAATTACAGATCATGATTCGATCGCTGGATGGCAAGAAGCAAGTAATGCCATCCGCGCTGGCCTCAAACTTGTTCCAGGTGCAGAGATCTCATGTTTAACTACTGATGGAATCAGTGTGCATATGCTGGGTTTACTTTTCGACGGCGCTGATAAGGCCATACTCCAAATGCTTGAGGAAACTCGGGATGGACGAATTCCACGAATGAAAAAGATGATTGAACTTCTCAATGCTGATGGGATCGATGTATCGATGGATGATGTGGATGCTGCTCGACCTGAAGGTGCAACCCTTGGTCGACCACATTTAGCGGATGCATTGGTAGCGCGCGGTTTTATTGCCTCGCGGGATGAAGCATTTCAGGGGCTGCTTAATAATGATTCAAAATTTTATGTCTCCCATTTAGCACCGACACCAGAAAGTGCAATTGCTCAGATTCGGTCGGCCGGAGGTGTGGCAGTGATTGCGCATGCTTTTGCATCTCACCGCGGAGAAGTTTTGAAGTCAGAGGCATTCACCTCCCTAGTAAAAGCTGGGCTCAATGGAATCGAAGTAGATCATCGAGATCACAATGCGCAGGAGAGATCGATGTTGCGAGAGATTGCCTTGGATTTAGGGCTCGTCGTGACGGGATCTAGCGACTATCACGGCAGCGGGAAATTAAATTCACTAGGCGAGAACACTACAGATGCGCAAGAATGGGAACGCTTAGAGTCTATGGCAGATAAACGAAGGGTTGTCCAAGCATGACGATTGCAAATGCCTCCGCAGTTACTTTTGCGGTGCAGGCATTCGTAACCCTTTTCGTCATCATGGATCCTCCCGGAGCGACTCCAATATTTTTAGCATTAGTGGCAGATAAATCTGTGAAGCTGCGCCGCGCTCTTGCTTGGCAAGCGGCATCCGTGTCACTCGTAGTGATTGCAACGTTCGCTCTCTTTGGTCGGTTCATTCTTAATTATTTAAGTATTTCGATCCAATCACTCCAAGCTGCCGGCGGCCTTTTGTTACTCCTTGTTTCTTTGGATCTGCTTACCGGACGAAGTGCAGATGCGACACAGAAGAATGGCGCGAACATCGCACTAGTTCCTCTCGGAACACCGCTTTTGGCGGGGCCAGGAGCCATTGTCGCAACGATGATTTTTGTGGGTCGAGTGCATGACACATCGCATGCAGTCGGATTAGCTGTTGCTGTGATTGCGGTGCATTTAGCAATCGCCCTCGCGCTTTTGTCTTCGACAACTATCCTTCGTGTGATTCGCGAAGCTGGTGTCACCCTTGTTGCAAGAATTGCGGGATTGTTACTTGCTGCAATTGCAGTTCAAATGGTGGTCGATGCAATTAAAGGCTTCTCTGTCGGATGGTGAAAGGTCTTTTTTCTCCAGATACAGTGACCTGGAAGATTCACTCTGACCCCTCGATGGTGGTTGGTGGAATTCGCGCCTTGTTGGAACAAGCCCTACATCCAGTGGCCATGGATGGAGTCGCAAAGAACTCTAATTTTCGAGAAGATGCATGGGGACGCCTGCAAAGGACGGGTGAGTATGTGTCAACGATTACTTTTGGGACAAGCTCAGAAGCACAGGCCTTAGCAGAGCGCGTACGCAAAATTCATTTCAAGTTAGGGCTGGATGACCCACACTTATTGCTCTGGGTTCATATGGCCATGGTTGATTCATTTGTTGATTGCGCAGTTAGGTCGGGACTTGGGATCTCCGATGGAGAGCAAGATCAGTACGTCAGCGAGATGGTTCTTTTTGCGAATCAAGTGGGGATTGAGTCGATTAATGTGCCAACAAATGTTCGCGAGATGAAGCAGTACTTCATTGATATTGCACCAGAACTTTCCGCTAGTGATGATGCAAAGAAGGCAGCACTTTTCTTGGCCCTTCCTCCCATGCCAAATATCGTGAGGTTTGCAACTCCTGCAACTCCAATGTGGGCAACACTTTCTTCACTGGCCGCGCTCTCATTGCCGCCGTGGGCTCGCAAACTGTATGGATGGCCGACCCTTCCGGGACAAGGAATTGCTACAGATATTGCCTTGAAAACCTCACGAGCATCTCTCTTGTTCTTACCCAAGAACTTGATGGAGCCGCCACTGTTGAAGCAAGCGCGCGAGCGGTGGGGTCTGGTGGCGCAATGAAACCAGTAATCGTCGTTTCGAATACTGCTGGCGGAAGCGGTAAATCCACAACTGCACACTGCCTCGCCGTGGCTTGTGCCGAATACGGTAAGAAAGTGCTTCTGATTGATGGGGATACAAAGCGAGATCTCACCTTCCGCTTAGGAGCAGAGGGGTCGCGAATAAATTTTTCCAACCTATTAAATGTTAAATCCGGATCAGATTTAGAAACGCTTACCATGGATGAGCGGATTGAATTTCTTCCTTCAGCAACCCGTCCTGTGGAGCTGCCAGATAATTGTGCTGACATCTTTAAGGATCTACCAGAGAAGTTTGATCTTGTAATCATCGACACTCCAAGTAGCTCAAGTGCTGTGATGAATGCCTTTTTCTTAGGTGCGACGCACATGGTGATTCCAATTTCTCCAACCTTGCACTCTTTTAGAGGCGCAGTCCGCGCTCAGCGCCAAGCCCCAGAAAATTGCGAAGTGTTTGCTTTCATGAACGGATGCGATGACAGTGACAGCAGCAAAGTAATTCGCAAGGAAGTCAATGCAGATTTTGTTGTTCTCGACTGCGAGATTCCGTTTTCACAAGATCTACGCGATGCCGAGAAAACAGTAACCAGTGTTCTAAATTTTGCACAAAAGTCGGTTGTTTCGGAAAGTTTTCGCGAGCTGGCTTATTCGCTTTTGGAAAAACTGCAGTTAATTTAGCTTTCAGTAAATCTCTTAGTGCGAATCCGGTTTCTGGCAACCTTTTGTTCCTGTGGTGTCTTTGGAGCATGCGCGGTTTTCATTTTAGGGGAGTGGCTACGAGCAGGCGCGTCTACTGCTTTTGATGGTGACATACGTCCAGTTGAACCGACTGGAATCTTCATTGATGTGTAGAGGTGTTCTGAAGATGAATATGTCTCTATTGGTTCAGCCAAGCCAAGTTTGAGGGATTGATTAATCATGCTCCACCGAGCCATGTCATCCCAATCAACGAACGTGACTCCAATACCGTGGGCACCAGCACGTGCGGTCCGGCCGATTCGGTGCACGTAAGTTTTGTCATCTTCTGGACATTGGTAGTTGATTACGTGCGTTATCCCATCGATATCAATTCCGCGTGCCGCAACATCAGTAGCAACGAGCACATCAGATTTACCAGCTTTAAAATCTGCCAGCGCTTTTTCTCTGGCACTTTGCCCTAAGTCACCGTGTATTGCTGCTGCCTTGAATCCTCGCTCGAGTAAATCATCGGAAGTCTTTTGGCAGGTGCGCTTAGTTCTACAAAAAACCATCGTAGGACCACGACCATCTGCTTGGAGAATTCTTGCCAACATTTCAATCTTGTCTAATGCGTGTGCCCTCAATACATGTTGTTCTACTCGAGAAACGACGGCGCTTTCATCATTATTTTCTTGCGTGCGGATGTGCACTGGCTGGGACATAAATCGACGAGCAAGGGCAATGATGTCTCCTGGCATGGTTGCCGAAAAAAGCATTGTCTGTTGACGTATTGGAGTACTCGTAAAAATCTTTTCAACATCGGGGAGGAATCCTAAATCGAGCATCTCATCGGCTTCGTCTAAGACAAGGCGTGCGACTTTGCTGAGTTTGAGTTGTCCTTGGCGATAAAGGTCGAGCAGGCGCCCAGGGGTGCCAACAACTATTTCTACGCCTACTTGTAGTTGTTCAATTTGAGGTTCAAAAGCGCGGCCGCCGTATACGGCTAGCACGCGGATGCCACGGGTACCCGCCAATTCGGAAATGTCTTTTGCAACTTGCACGCAAAGCTCGCGCGTGGGAACTACCACAAGGGCTTGAGGCAGTCCTTGATGTTCGAAATCTTTCCATTCTGGATCTTGTGGTGCCACAACTCTTTCAACAAGTGGGATTCCAAAGGCTAAAGTCTTTCCAGTACCCGTTTTTGCCTGACCGATGACATCCCCATCACCCAGGGCAATTGGCAAAACCATTTCTTGGATTGCAAATGGTGAAATAAAACCGTGGCTATTGAGGGCCTCAATCGTTGTAGCGCGAAGGGGTAATTCAGCGAATGTTGGGCTCACGTCAGGGCGTGCCAAAGCCGACTCGGCGTTCTGATTGATCGCCGATTTCGACAAAACCGATTTTGTCTGCTGGAACAATAATTTCTTTTCCCCGCACATCGCTCAAAATTAATGCGTTTCCAGTTGTGAGCGCACTAGCCACCAACTCGCGAATCTTTTCCGCACCTAATGGGGACTCGAAGGCAACCTCACCGGAAACATTGGTGATTGCAATTCGAACTTCAGATTTGTGGCTATCTGTTGATTTCTTTGTGCTCATGCCTAAATCCTACCGATGGACGCTCAGATTGCCGAATCGAAAATTAGATAGTGATTATGTGCGAGGAAAACCTGATATTCCACGCCAGATTACATTTGCAACCAGGTCGGTTGCCTGTTGTCGAGTGAGTTTGCTATCTCTTTCAAGCCAATGACGAGCAGTGACTTGTGCACTACCGATTAATCCGACACCTAGGAGCATTGCTGCTTCTTGAGGCAAACCGGTATCAAGAGAAATGACCGCACTTACAGCCGCAGCACAGTCATAAGTCATTCGGTTAAGACGTTCGCGTACAGCAGGTTCAACGCTCATGTCACTTTCGAAAAGCAATCGAAATGCTTCGCCTTCGCTGTCAATGAAATTAAAGTATGCAACGACTGTTGCACGAACTCGATTGGCGTTCTCTGGGGTTGATGCAATGGCTTTCTGAATTTCAAAGACGAGTGAGTCGATGTGAATATCGAGTACTGCTAGATAGAGCTCCAGTTTTGAAGGAAAATGTTGGTAGAGAACAGGCTTGCTTACACCTGCGCGATCAGCAATCTCGTCCATGGCTGCGGAGTGATAACCAGCTGCTGTGAAGACTTCTAGCGCAGCACTCAAGAGTTGAGCTCTGCGTTCATCGCGCGGAAGGCGAGGTTTATTATCGGCGCTAGTCATCGGACCTATCGTAATGGGAATTCTTCAAATAATGGCAAAAGCTCATCGCATTCATACGGCACAATATCGTTCATGAATTCTCAGCCTTACGCAGGATTTCGAGCTCTTTTAGTTCATGCGCATCCGGATGATGAAACCATTAATAACGGTGCGACCATGGCGATGTATGCGAGCCTTGGTGCAGAAATCACTCTGGTTACTTGTACGCGAGGAGAAGAGGGCGAAGTTTTAGTTCCTGGCCTAGCCCACCTTGCTAGTTCTCACGATGACGGTCTTGGAGAACATCGAGAACTTGAGTTGGCATCAGCAATGGCAGAACTAGGAATCAAAGATTTTCGGTTTCTAGGCGGTCAAGGGCGACGTTTTCGCGATAGCGGAATGATGGGTACCGAACCTAACAATCGTCCCGATGTATTCTGGCAAGCAAATATTGACGATGCGGCGGGACTTCTTCTCCAGATTATTAATGAAGTTAGGCCTCATATTCTTATTACTTATGATGAAATCGGTGGGTATGGCCATCCCGATCACATTCAGGCTCATCGCGTAGCGATGCGCGCGGTGGAATTGTCGAAGAATTGGGATGTACAAAAGGTCTATTGGAATACGATTCCTAAATCGTTAATTGCCCACGGGATTGAAGAAATGAAAAAAATCGGCTCTAATTTCTTCGGTGCAGATAGCGTTGATGATCTTCCCTTTGCTAAGGATGACTCACTCGTAACCTCTGTGGTCGATGCCACCAAATATGTTGACAATAAGATGGCTGCAATGAAAGCGCACGAAACTCAAATCACTCTTGACGGTCCATTTTTCGCACTTTCAAATAGTCTTGGTCTCCAGGTTTGGGGGCAGGAGTTTTACACTCTCGTTAAAGGTGTTACGCATGCACCCTTTGACGCTGACGGAAGAGAAACCGATCTCTTCTCTGGTGTGAATAAGTCATGAGATTTGTAGCTTCGCTGGTGTTTGGAGCACTCAGTGGCGTTGCCGCCGCATTTTTGCATAATGCTTTTACGCCATGGGGCTTATACCTTGCACTTACCGCTAGCGGAATTTCAATCTGGCTTGTAGGACGCCTGTGGGGCTATCGACGTTACAAAATTATTGCAGGAGCCGCCTGGGTCATGGTTCTCGTTCGGGCGGGCGCGCTCGGAGTTGGAAATGAGTTAGTTGTGCAAGGAAATTCCGCCGGAAATACATTGCTAATGGCTGGAATCTTCATGGTCATATTTGTTGCGGCACTCAAACCCTAAATTATCGCCATTCCCATTCTTGAGCCGTAGGGCCATCCTTAATTACAAGGCCACTGCTTTCAAGTTCTTGGCGCAATCGATCACTCTCTGCCCAATTTTTGGAATCTCGGGCATACTCGCGATCACTTAACATTTGCGCTAAGTGGTTGGGCAATGGTGGCGGCGCAGCCTGATGGTCGAGTCGCAGGCCCAGCACAAGGTCAGCGAATAAAAATGCACCTATTTTGCTTTCAGCACTCAACTTTCCATTCTTTTCAATCTCTCGAAGAATTTGTATCACTCGTGGAGTATCGAGGTCAGCGTTGATCGCATGGGAGATTTCTGGCGTCGGAAATGGCGATATTGAAGGAGATTGGGAGACCAGTTTTCTCCACCTTCGGAGGGTGGAATGTGCTGCTGCGATCGAATCCCATGAGAGATCCATTTGGCTGCGATAGCGATTTTCAAGCAGAGCTAATCTGATTGCTAAAGGGTCAAAACCTTTTTTAACGACATCTTGCAAGAGCACAACATTTCCAGAGCTTTTGGACATCTTGCGTCCCTCGAAAAGTAAATGCTCTCCGTGAGACCACAACACCACGATTTCTTTTCCGGATAGGGAATTAGATTGCGCTCGTTCATTTTCGTGGTGTGGAAAACGTAAATCAATTCCTCCCACATGTACATCAACTACTTCATCTAAGAATTTAAGCGACATTGCCGAGCATTCAATGTGCCACCCCGGAAAACCTGGACCCCAAGGAGAATCCCAGATCATCTTTTTCCGCGCACCGGCTGCTTTCCAAAGAGCCCAATCTGCATGGAACCTTTTGCCATCCTCGCCAGAAAACTCAAAACGATGACCAGGTTTGAGGGCATCCAGGCGGTTGCCGCTCAACTCTCCGTAAGTTGGATATGACTTGGCATCAAAGTAAACACAGCCATCACTGCCAATATATGCATTCTTGTTGGCAATTAATTTTGCAATGAGTTCTTGCATCATTGGGATGCATTCGCTGGCCCGCGGATAGCGATCGGCAGGGATGATATTGAGAAGAGCCAAGTCTGCGTGGAACTTCTCTTCATACTTTCTAGCTATTTCAAAAGGGTCAATATTTTCTACGGTAGATTGAGCCAGTATTTTATCTTCGGCTTCGAAATCATCGGACATATGACCGACATCCGTGATGTTTTGAATAAGCGTTACTTTTTGTCCGGATAGTTCAAGTGCTCTACGGATGAGATCCGACAAAAGAAAAGTGCGTAAATTTCCGACGTGTGCATTGCGATAAACAGTTGGGCCGCAACAGTAAATGTGGATTGGACGCTCTTGCATGGCAACGGCGATATCTCCACGAGTTTTAGTGTCATAAAGGTGTAGTTGCATTAACAAGCGTCCTTAGATTCCGCCAGTGCATCGAGCGTTCGATATACGTAACTGTGGTGGCGTCTAAAGCCTTCGTTCTCGTAGAGTCTAATTGCAACGCTATTTGCGCTATCCACCTGCAACATTGTTTTGGTCGCACCCTGAAGGATGGATTCGCGGCTTAAATATCTGATGAGATCACGGCCAAATCCCTGGCCACGAAATTCCTTCTTCACAAAGAAGCGAGAAAAGACGCTCCAGTTTTCGTAAATCGCTGCTCGGCCAACTGCAACAAGGTGTGAATCAATTCGCAAGGCGGCATACAGGGCAGGAGCACTCTTCATGATTTCAGCGACCCCGAAATCTTCTTGAACGTGCAACCACTCATCTGTCGGTGAATCTGCTATTTCCCAACCTGGCTTGCTCACTATTTGCGAGAGGTCGATGTCTGCAACCATCACATCTGCGCTAATTTTTTTTGTCCAACCTTGCTCGGCAAGATATGTGTCTAACTCAGAATAAGTGGGCAATGGAATATGAAAAACCGGAGTGAGCTTTGCTCCCCGGTAGAAGTCCACAACATGGGAGATGGCTTCAGTGATTGATTTTCCGGGCTCTCCATAAGGAGGTTGCCCAAGTGGCAGAACTGAATTTGCACGCATCGTGAATTTACCTGATGAGCGCAATAGCCATCCGCCGAACTGTTCTTGAGTTTTTGCTGGCCATGTTTCATTTGCCACGACTTCGATCTCACGAATCCGTTGCGATAATGGGGCGCCATGTCCGGCGCGCCCTACTGGTGCCATGATCTCTCGCCAAATTGCGATGTCGTCGGGGTCGAAGTGAGCAAGTGACCCATCTCGCTTTCGAAGATCGGTAGGTGATTCCAAAACCCCAACAATGTCTCGATACCCGCCCTCAGCGCGATGCAGACGAATCGTCATTCGCTTTCCAACCATGTCTAGCCCTGGCCCCATAGGCACACAATAGAGGCAGCCATTAATTAGGGCTGCTCGAAGTAAGGGAGTGCCAATCTCGCCCTCGCGCCCGCACGTGATTAGAATGACGTCAGGAAACCAGATGGAGGCGTGTCATGACATACATCATTGCTGAGCCATGTATCGACGTAAAAGATAAGTCGTGCATAGAAGAGTGTCCCGTGGATTGCATCTACGAAGGCAATCGCATGCTCTACATCCAGCCAGATGAGTGTGTTGACTGCGGCGCTTGCGAGCCCGTCTGTCCCGTTGAAGCTATTTATTACGAAGATGATGTTCCTGCTCAATGGAGCGCATATACAAAAGTAAATACTGAGTTTTTCGTAGAAATTGGATCACCTGGCGGCGCCGCAAAAATGGGTCCTACCAATACAGACCACGCAGAAGTAATCGCTGCCCCTCCGCCAGCAAGCTAGAGAGGGCTTTTGAATCTTCCAGATTTTCCTTGGGATGCGCTTGCACCATTTGCCAACCGCGCGCGCTTACATCCTGAGGGGATCATTGATTTATCTGTAGGAACACCAGTTGATGCAACTCCTGCATTTATTCAAAGCGCTTTGCAGAAGGCTTCTAATGCTCCTGGTTATCCAACAACTGCTGGTACACCAGAACTCAAAGGTGCTATTTCGCAATGGGCTATTCGCATGCTTGGCGCAACCGGGGAATTTGACGTCTTGCCCCTTATTGGATCAAAAGAATTAGTTGCTTGGCTTCCAACTATTTTGGAAGTAAAGACTGTGCTCTTTCCGGAAATCGCTTATCCGACTTACAGTGTGGGTGCCATCATTGCAGGGGTAACAGGGGTTCCTGTCGCAATTGACCCATCGTCGTGGCCACAATCAGATTTTGCTTGGATCAATTCCCCATCAAATCCAACAGGACGCGTGCATAGCGATTCTGAAATTAGCGCAGTCCTTGAGTGGTCTCGCAAGCACAAAGCAATCGTGGTTTCTGACGAGTGCTATCTAGAGTTTGGACATGGCTCCACGCCAAAATCTATCCTTAGCTTTACTGGTGGAGATAATTCCAATGTGTTAGCGGTACATTCATTATCAAAACGTTCATCTATGGCGGGTTATCGTGGAGCGTTCCTCATTGGGGATCCAGAACTCATTACACAAATCCGAGAAGTCAGAAAGCACGCCGGAATGATGGTTCCGCTTCCGGTACAGCATGCAATGATTGCTGCACTTGGTGATGATGAACATGTCGCTGCGCAACGTGGGCGCTACAACCAACGACGAGATCTTTTGACTCCTGCTCTTGAAGCCGTTGGATTTGTCGTTGAAGATTCACGAGCCGGTCTTTACATTTGGTGTACGCGAGGTGAGTCCGATTGGGATTCAGTGAGTTGGCTTGCAGATTTAGGCATTTTGGCAACGCCTGGTCATTTTTATGGGGAAAAGGGTGCAAAACATTTACGCGTCGCACTCACCGCCACCGATAGCCAGATTAGCGCTGCCGCTTCGCGATTATTGGCAAAGAGATAATTCAATGACACAAGGAATACTTCTTGTTGGTGGAAAGGGCACTCGCCTTATGCCCCTTACTCGCACTGTTCCAAAGCCCATGTTGCCATTGGCTGGTTTACCAGTGACCGAACATCAATTGGCAATGGCTAGGCGCGCTGGAATCACTTCAATAGTTCTTGCAACTTCCTACTTAGCCGAGATTTTTGTTCCATATTTTGGTGATGGTTCAGCCTGGGGGATGCAGATTCAATATGCAGTAGAAAACGAGCCCCTCGGGACAGGTGGGGCAATAAGAAATGCTGCCCAATTGCTTAATCCCACTGAATCAATAGTAATTCTCAATGGCGATGTCTTGAGTTCCCATGACCTTGGGGCGCAAATCGCTTTGCACGAAGCTAAGGATGCTGATGTGACGCTGCATTTAACCCATGTTGCTGATGCCCGAGCATTTGGTTGTGTGCCAATTGATTCGGAAGGGAAAGTGAAGGCATTTCTAGAAAAGATGGAAAATCCCGTTGCCAACACAATTAATGCAGGTTGTTACGTTTTTCATCCACGAGTGATAAGCCAAATAAAGTCCGATGCTGTCGTTAGTGTCGAGCGCGAAGTTTTTCCCAATTTATTGGCGAACAGCCGCAAGATTTTCGGCGTAATTGATGACTCCTATTGGCTGGATATCGGAACACCTTCAGCTTTATTGCAAGGCTCTAAAGATTTGGTGCAGTCGATTGCCAGAGGTGCCACGCAAATAGGGGCAGATCATCATGGCTCTGACTACCTTGCCCTTGCGGGTGCGCAGATTGACTCTTCGGCGGTCATTTCTCATGGCAGTGCGATTGGTCGTGATGTACGTATTGAGGCTGGAGCACGCATAAACGGATCAATCATTTCTGATTTCGCAGTTATCTCACGTGGCGCAAGACTTGAAAGATGTTTTGTCGCTGCAGGGACAACAGTGGAGCCAACTGTCGATATTTGCGATAGTTATCTTGCCAACGATGGAGTTTTTTCTCTTTTATCGTGATTTTGAGCCTAAGTAAAGGGAAAAAAAGACCCAATACGACTTGACTTAATCGACTTACACGCGTGTAATTCATCTATTGGACTAGCGCCATAGGGGCGCGGCCTAAGTTTTCAAAGGAGTATCGAATGTCGGATATTCGACCTGTCGGCCCAAGCATTCAACTTGTCACCGGAGAGAACATCGAGCTCTCTTGGCAGGAGCGCTCACTCTGTGCCCAGACCGATCCAGAAGCATTCTTTCCGGAAAAAGGCGGTTCTACTCGTGAAGCAAAGCGAGTATGCATGTCATGTGAAGTTCGCGCGGAGTGTTTGGAATATGCCCTTGCTCATGATGAGCGCTTTGGAATTTGGGGTGGACTTTCAGAACGCGAACGCCGTCGCCTTAAGCGCCGCCCAGCATAAGTCTGGCTGTAGCTGTGGCTAGTTCAGCCCAACAAAGCGACGGCCTACATATCACCGCAATTGTGGTGGTGCACGATGGTGAAATTTGGCTTCCTCAAGTTGTTGCTTCTCTTACATCGCAAACTCGAGTTGTCGATCACACGATTGCAGTTGATACCGCGTCAGTAGATTCATCTTCGAAATTGTTAAAGAATTCTCGCGTTCCTTGCATTTCACTTCCACGTGACACTGGTTTTGGTGCTGCAATCGATTCTGCTATTTCGCATCTTCCACCCATTGAAGGGACTCACGAATGGCTTTGGTTTATTCATGATGATTGCGCTCCCCAAGCCGGCGCGCTCAAAGCCTTAATTGGTGCTCTTGAGAATCGCCCACAAGTAGCTATTGCTGGCCCAAAAATTCTCGGATGGCATGACCGAACACATTTGCTTGAACGAGGAATCAGCATCGCGGGTAATGGTGCTCGATGGACTGGGTTAGAACCTCACGAGTACGACCAAGGCCAACACGATGGAGTTCATGAAGTATTGGCAGTAAGCACTGCCGGAATGTTAGTAAGGCGAGATGTTTTCGAAGAACTCGGTGGATTTGATAAGCATCTTGCGCTTTTTCGAGATGATGTTGATTTTGGTTGGCGAGCACGAGTAGCTGGCCATTCGATCATCGCGGTTACAGATTCTGTTATTTTTCACGCCGAGGCCGCTGCATCAGAGCGCCGAAGCGTAGATGTTTCGGATGCACTCTTAAAGAGGCCATTACTTCTTGATCGCCATAACGCCGCTTACGTTTTGCTTGCAAATTCTTCATGGTGGCTGCTGCCATGGGTTGCATTACAACTATTAGCTAGTTCACTTGTTCGCGCAGTGGGATATCTACTTGCCAAACTACCGGGTTATGCAGCGGATGAAGTACTAGCGGTTGCACTTTTAATCGTCAGGCCCAGGGTTATAAGAAGTGCGCGGAAGTTTCGAAAACCTCATCGATTGATTTCCTCCCGAGTAGTTTCTGCATTTATCCCGCCTCGCTGGTCTCAACTTCGACTAGGAATCAGTCGCCTGACGGAAGATTTGCGGGAAAGGTTTCTTCCTCCGAGCCCAACATTTCAAAGCGTTTTAGAAGTTGCCAGTGAAGATGAGGACTTATTGGCCCCCGTGACATCGCATCAGTGGCGGTCAATTTTTAAGCGCGCCGAAATCATTGGCATTTTATTCCTATTAATTTTTACAACTCTCTGGTCTCGTCATCGTTATGGATCGCTTTCGGGTGGCGCACTTTCAACAACGCCAGAAAGTGCCATGGATTTATGGCGCCGTTATTTGGTTTCATGGCACGCAGTTGCGATGGGTTCGGCAGTGCCAACTCCAACATGGGTTTCTATTATTGCAATGGCATCGGCGCTCACTTTAGGAAAAGCGAGCTTTTTCATTGCGGCACTTTTCTGGGCTACTCCACTTATTCTGATGTGGTCCATGCATAGTTTGGTGCGGCAATTTACAAAGAATTCGTGGCTCATTGTTGGGGCAAGCGCAAGCTACGCACTCACCCCGGTTGCAATTGCCAGTGTTAATTCAGGTCGTCTCGGAACAATCGTTACGTTGATTGTCGCCCCGCAGATTGTGCGATACTTTCCCCGCCTTCTGGCCATTGAAACTTTGGAGTGGCAATTCATTTTTGGGTTTAGCCTCCTCCTGGCTTTACTGTCTGCATTTTCGCTTCCGGCATACGCTGGAATCACCGCCTTGTTTACCATTAAAGCTGGAGGCGACTACTTAGATTTTCGACGCTCGCAAGACAAAGAGCTTTTGATCCGACGGCTATCGCGATTAATTATCTTAATCGTGTCGCCCATCGCACTATGTCTTCCGTGGTCGCTACAAGAAATTATTCATCCTTCTGGATTTCTCCTTGAACCGGGTTTATCTATTGCAGGCGGGGGTCCAAATTTCGCCATTTCAGCAAATCCTGGCGGGGGAGGATCAGTTCCGTGGTGGCTTATCAGCCCGATCACCCTTGTATTACTTGTGGCAGTTTTTTCATCCAGCAAAGCGCGTCGATATGCCGAAGCAGGCCTTGTATTCCTGATGTTGGGGACAGTTGTGAGTTCGTTATCATTTTTTGGGCACGGGGGCACAATCGATGAAAAGTTATGGGCTGGTTCGCTTATCGCTCTAGCAACAATTGCATCGATGTGTTGTGCGGTAATCATTCTCGATGGCTTACGTGAGCGTTTGGCCGTATCACGCTTTCATTATCGACATGTACTGGCCGGGCTTGTTGTTGCTTCTACGCTCTTCTACACAGCCACGGCTTCGGTTTGGGCGCTCACCGTTGGATCAAATTCACTTGTGCGAGCTAATCAAGAGTCAATCCTTCCACCATTTCTTGCGATTTCTCCTGGAGTTAAAACTCTAGTTCTGCGTTCAATTCATGAGTCAGGTTTAACAAACTTGAATTTCTTCATCGCTCGAGAAAACGATTCAATTCTTGGAGATCCCGATGTATCGCCCGACACCTCCCCAATTCTAATTTCGACGGTGAAGGCAATGGTGGACGGGAGTGGATTAAACGCCAGCAGCGTCCTATCTGCTCATGGAATTAAATATGTGTTTATGAAAAATCCGGTGGACCCTCAAGTAGTTCGGGCCATTGATGGCGTTGGGGGGTTTATTCGTAACTCGGCAACGAAGGCAGGAATTGTGTGGCGAGTTGCGGGAGTGAGCGAGCGCCTCGTATTCACAAACGCAAGCGGTGTCTCTCAATCTCTTGTCGCCTCTGATATTGGAGCGCGCACCTCGGTATCAAGCAAGGGAGTCATTTCTCTTGCAGAAAACTTTGATGCATCCTGGAAAGTGATCCAGGATGGAAAGATGCTTGTTCGTACACAATCTATGTACGGCCTTCCACAGTTCCAAGCTATCCAGGCGGGCGAATTTTCACTTTTCCACGACGGCACCACTCGTCGCGGCTGGCTAGCAATCGAATTTATTGTTGTCCTCTTTTGGGTAGTGATGGCGCTACCTGCGGGACGGCGTAAACGCGAGATATCTGTTGAGGAACTCACATGAAAAATCGCCGCGCCTTATTGTTTCTCGCTTCGCTCTGTGCCGTTCTCGTTTTAGGAAACCTTTTCGCCTCTGGCGTTTCAGGCAAGAAGTTTTCAGAGAGTTTTCCTGCTTCAGCATGCCCTCCTACTGGTGTCGGCATGAGCTCTTTAGTCTCTACTGCTTCTGGCAACACTCCATTTCGTAATGTTTCTGGAAAAATTTCCTCTTTCAAAAAAATAAAGAGTTCCCGTTACCAAATTGCAAGTGATCCGATACTTATAGATGGCCGACAGGTCACTCCCGTGATTTGGCAAAGCGTGCCCGGAAGTTGGGCTGGATCGGCTATTTGTTCATCCCCGCAAGGTGAGCAATGGTTTGTTGGCGGCGCGGGTGATATCACCAGTAAGGGCCGATTACTTCTGGTCAATAGCGGAATGAGTGAAGCCATTGTAGATGTCGCCGTTTGGAGTGAGAGTGGCGTGCAAACCGGAAAAGTAATCTCATTCCCCGCAAATTCATTTACTCAAATAAAGCTCGACGCTTTGGCTCCTGGGCAAAGTAAATTAACTCTGCGCGTGATTCCACGTGCTGGCCGCGTGAGTGCTTATATGGTCGATGAACGCGGAAGGGGACTTCGCTCCCTTGGGGGAGATTTGGTGAGTCCAGTCTCAGCTACATCCAAAGATTTTGTGATTGCCGGAATTCCGCATCAAATCATTAAGGCAACTCCAACTTCACATATTCTTCGAATTTTGGCGCCAGGTGGAGTCAGCGCAAATGTTCACGTAGATCTCATTTCTAAAGATGGAACTTTTGCTCCTGTTGGCTTAGATCAACGTTCCATCGCACCTGGAGTTGTAACCGAGATTGTGCTTGCTCCAGAAATCGCAGCAACAGCTTTTTCTTTAAGGGTTCAATCTGATCAACCTGTTGTTGCGGCAGTATTCTCACCGTTGTCATTGTCTGGACCTCGGGACTTTATGTGGAATACAGCCACTCCGCCATTGGTGCCTTTCACGATTGCGGTCACTGGGTTGCAACCGACATTAGTTTTTAGCGGTGATGAAATTTCATTAAAGATCGATGCCCGATTGAGCAGCGGCAAGGTTCAATCTTCCAGAATCGCTGGGCAAGACATTGTCATCTGGAAATCTCCAACCAATGCGCTTTCTCTGATGATTTCCTCTGTCAGTAATGGGGTTTACGGGGCAGTTATTGTGACTTCGACGAGCGGAGTAGGCGGATTCCCGCTAACTCCTGGCAGTGTCCTAACACGCGCTGCAATACCTAATTCAAATATTTCGGTGATAAATCGGTAGTTGGTGCTTGTCTTCCATCAAAATACGGACGCCCCCCACTAGCCTTATTGGCATGTCATCAACCTCTCGTCTCGGCAGAGTCTGCTCTCGCGGTGGGTGCCGACAAAAGGCTGTCATGACACTCACCTATGTTTATGCCGAGTCGGTTGCTGTAGTTGGTCCCCTGGCGACATTTGCCGAACCTCATGCTTATGATTTGTGTTCATCACACGGAGATCGACTGACAGTTCCAAATGGCTGGAACGTAATCCGCCAAGAAATTGATGAAGCCAGTAACGGACCAAGCGATGATGACCTTATGGCCATTGCTGATGCGGTTAGAGAAGTTGCCAACGCAGCGTCCGGATCAGCGGACGGGAAGATTCAAGGTTCGCAGGGGAATGATCTTGGTCGACGAGGTCACCTGCGCGCTGTACCTTCTTAACTATGGCAGAGCAGTCACTTTCAAAAGTTTTCAAAGCTTATGACATCAGGGGTTTAGTCGATACCCAAATCACTCCCGATTTTGCATTCAGAACTGGTTTGGCTTTCGCACGATTTTTAGAACAAGAGCGTGAACCCGGAACGATGGTAGTTGGCGAAGACATGCGACCTTCCTCTGACTTACTCGCTGAAGCCTTTGCGGCGGGAGCAACTTCAAACGGAATGGATGTCATCCGGATTGGTTTAGCGTCAACAGACATGTTGTATTTCGCATCCGGAAAACTCAATCTTCCGGGTGCGATGTTTACTGCTAGCCATAATCCAGCGGAATATAACGGTATCAAACTCTGTAAAAGTGGCGCTCGCCCAATAGGAAAGGAGTCAGGCCTGCAATCAATCGAGCGTTTTGTTATGGATGGAAATCCGATCCCCATGCGTTCAATTGGAGTTGAAACACAACGGGAGATGATTCATGATTATGTTGCGCATTTACTTTCCCTCGTCGATGTCTCGTCTATTCGCCCCTTGAAAATTGTGATTGATGCAGGAAATGGTATGGCTGGCTACACGGCCCCATATATTTTTGAATCACTCAACGTAGAAGTAATCGAATTATATTTTGAATTAGATGGCACATTTCCGCATCATGAAGCCAATCCAATTGACCCAGCGAATCTTAAGGCCCTTCAAAAAGCAGTCCTTAAGCACAAGGCAGATATTGGACTCGCCTTCGATGGGGATGCAGATCGTTGCTTTTTGGTTGATGAGAAAGGGGAGATCGTCAATCCATCAGCCTTGACTGGATTGATCGCCGCCCAGGAGCTCACAAAAAACCCTGGATCAAGTGTTATTTATAATCTCATTTCATCGCGCGCGGTGCCAGAAGTGATTGCAGAAAACGGGGGCAAAGCAATTCGTAGTCGAGTGGGACATTCGTACATCAAGAAATTAATGGCCGAATCCGGTGCGATTTTTGGCGGAGAGCATTCTGGACATTTCTATTTTAAAGATTTTTGGTGCGCAGATTCGGGTGCACTCGCGGCACTTCATGCGATTGCTGCCTTAGGGTCTCAGAAGAATTCGCTTTCTAAAATTTTGAAACCTTTTCAACGCTATTTCATCAGCGGCGAAATTAATTCGTCGGTTTCTGATTCATCTAAAATGTTAGATCTTCTTGAGAATAAATATGCTTCCATGGACGGCATCAGCGTTGATCACTTGGATGGCTTGACCATCAGTTCTCAAAATTGGTGGTTTAACGTGAGGGCATCAAACACTGAGCCACTCTTGCGCCTCAATGTTGAAGCCAGCACTGAAAACAAGTTAGAACGCATGACGGCAGAGGTGTTAGAGATCATTCGTGGCTGAAAGGTGCCCAAAGGCCTTCTAGGGGCTAATCTATGCTCCTTACCTTTTACATACATACAAGGAGATTTCCAGTGAACGTACCTGTGACCACAACCATCCCACGCCACGATATTGCGAACGCTGAGCTAGCAGCAGAAGGTCGTAAGCGCATCGAATGGGCTGAGCGCAACATGCCAGTTCTTGCTCAAATTCGTGATCGCTTTGCAAAGAGTCAACCATTTGCTGGTGTTCGTATTTCAGCATGTATGCACGTCACAACCGAGACAGCAAACCTCATGCGTACCTTGAAAATTGGCGGCGCAGAAATCGCATTATGCGCATCAAATCCACTTTCTACTCAAGATGATGTTGCAGCCGCGCTTGTTCACGAATTCGGTATCAGCGTTTTTGCCCGTAATGCTGTCGACCGTGATGGTTACTATTCCCACATCAATGCTGCCCTTGATATCGAACCGCACCAAGTTTTTGATGATGGTTGCGATCTAGTAAACACACTTCATACAACGCGCACCGAACTCCTTGGCGGCATCACTGGAGGCTGCGAAGAGACAACAACAGGCGTAATTCGCCTGAGCCAGATGGCCAAAGATGGCGCACTGAAGTTTCCAATGGTGGCCGTTAATGACACCGATACAAAGCACATGTTCGATAACCGTTATGGCACTGGGCAATCAACGCTAGATGCCGTCTTCCGGTCTACAAACTTTCTCCTTGCTGGGCGAATCTTGGTTGTCGCCGGGTTTGGTTACTGCGGCAAGGGTGTTGCAGAACGCGCCAAAGGAATGGGCGCTGATGTGATTGTTACTGAAATTGATCCAACTAAGGCCCTTGATGCAATGATGCAGGGATATCGAGTGATGCCGATGGTCGAGGCTGCTGCGCTCGGCGATGTTTTCATCACCGTCACAGGTAACCGAGATGTCTTGCGTGATGAGCACTTTGCTGTCATGAAAGATGGCGCGATTATGGCTAACTCCGGTCACTTTGATATTGAAATTGATGTTGCATGGCTAGAACAAAAAGCGAAAAAGAAGAATCTCAAGATTCGTCATCAAACAGATGAATATGTGATGGCAGATGGTCGTCGTTTGCTCCTCCTTGCTGAAGGTCGTCTAGTTAACCTTGGCGCTGCTGAAGGTCATCCTGCCTCAGTAATGGATATGTCATTTTCCGATCAGGCTTTGACTGCAGAATGGCTCGTTGCCGAATCAAAGAACTTGAAACCTGGTCTTCACAATGTTCCAGAACACATTGACAAAGAAGTTGCAAAGCTGAAACTCAAGAGCATGGGCGGCAGAATCGACACTCTTACGCCAGCGCAAGATATGTACCTCAACTCTTGGGAGCACGGTAGCTAATGACTTTGGTTATGGTCGTCGATGACGACCAGGACCTTGCCGAAATGCTCGGCATTGTTTTAACTGGAGCAGGTATAGACGTCGACTTGGTAAGTCGGGGGGATGAAGTCCTAGAAGTATTTAGGAATAATCCTCCCGATTTAGTTTTATTGGATGTGATGTTGCCTGGATTAGATGGCATCGAAGTGTGCAAACTTCTTCGCGCCGAATCCATGGTCCCTATTGTGATGTTAAGTGCCAAAGGCGATACCCACGATGTCGTGCTTGGTTTAGAAGCTGGTGCCGATGACTACATGGTGAAACCTTTCAAACACCCATCTGAGCTTGTAGCTCGTATTCGGACTCGCCTACGACGTGCGAATGTTGGCGTTTCGGGAAAACTTACTCTTATCGATCTGGCTATTGATTTGGTGGCACATCAAGTAACGCGCGGTACAAAAATGATTCCACTCACTCGCTTAGAGTTTGATCTCCTTGTGGCCTTAGCAAAGGATCCGGGTCGAGTCTTTACTCGTGATGAATTATTGAGTGAAGTCTGGGGCTACCATCATTCAACAGATACACGGTTAGTCAATGTTCACGTGCAACGCCTACGAGCCAAAGTTGAACATGATCCCGAAACTCCTGAAATCGTTCTTACGGTGCGAGGCGTAGGTTACAAAGCCGGAGCACTGGGCGGCGCCTGAGATGACCCCCTGGATTCGGATTAACCGATTTCAATATTCACTCGCTTTTCGAGTAATTTTTTCAACAGTTCTTTTGAGTTTGGGCGTTGTCTGGCTGACAGGTTCGACGTTGAATTCTCAACTTTCTGATGGAATCAAAAAGGTAAAAGTTGAATCCTCAATTGATGAAACTAGGTCTGCAGTATTTAACGCTCAGTATCGATTATTTCTTGCTGAGGGATCGTCAAATAAAGTCATCCGCCAGATCATTCAAGATGTTGTCATAAATTCATCAAATCAAATTGGTAGCGCTGTGGCCGGCAGGGAAGTCGCATTGCTTCTTACGAAGCCACTTTCTAAGAACGCAAAGAATTATCAAACGACCTCCAAGTTGATATCCATTACTTCTGTTCCAGAAAGACTAAGGATCAGCGTTCGAAAAAGCGATGTCCCCCAGTGGACCAATTCGCTCATCCATTACACGAACGGAAATCAAGAACCCGGTTTGATTGTTGGCAAGAAGATTTTAATTCCTAAAATTGGTGAGTATGAGATGTACCTTCTATTTAGTCTTCAAAACCAGACAGCCACCCTTGACTTGATTCATAATTCCTTACTTCTCACCGGTTTAGTTTTGCTTTCACTTATTGGGCTTATTACATGGATGGTAGTAAGACAAGTTGTAAGACCGGTGCGCGAAGCAGCACGCATTGCCGAAATGTTTACTACCGGCAATTTTGATCAGCGCATGCAGGTAGAAAGTAACGATGAGCTTGCTCGCCTTGGTATTTCATTCAATGAAATGGCAGAGTCCCTTCAACGGCAGATTTTGCGTCTTGAAAATCTCTCTCGAGTTCAGCAACGTTTTGTTTCTGATGTTTCCCACGAGCTACGAACCCCACTCACAACGCTACGTATGGCATCTGAAGTTATTCATAGTGCGAGAGAGGAATTTGATCCAACAGTTGCCAGGAGCGCAGAGTTACTTGTCGCTCAGCTAGATCGGTTTGAACGTCTCCTTGAGGATCTCTTAGAAGTCAGTCGATTTGATGCAGAAGTTGCAGTTCTTGAAAGCGTCACTTTCGATATTTCAGCAATGATAGATAGGTGCGTTGCAGATTTGAACTTAGTGGCCAAGGAACGCTCAGTTGAGATTGGAATTACGAATACGGATCAATCCGTATTCGTTGAGGCAGATCCACGAAGGGTAGAAAGAATTCTTCGCAATCTCATTTATAATGCAATTGAGTATGCGGACTCCAAGCCCGTGAGAATTACTTTGAATCAAAATCAAAATGCGGTTGCAGTGGGCGTGCGCGATCACGGCCTCGGCATGGAAGAGGCCTCTACATACCGAGTTTTTGATCGTTTCTGGAGAGCCGATCCTTCTCGTGCTAGAACACGTGGTGGCACCGGTCTTGGTTTATCGATTGCCTTGGAAGATGCTCGATTGCATAATGGAGAGTTGGAAGCGTGGGGTCGTCCGGGTCGTGGAGCGCACTTTGTTCTGACTCTTCCTAAGCGAGTGGGTCAACCAATTGAATCACGCTTAATTAGCCTCAAGCCAGAGGATGATTTTTCCACACGTCCATAGGTTTTCAATTCTCGCAAAGTAATTGACTGAAGTATTTGCAGATGCAGATCTTTCATGACGTTGCCGAGTTGCTTTTTCCTCAAAGGTGTCTTGGTTGTGGAGCATTAGGGCAAGAGTTATGTCCAACCTGCGGTGCAAGTTGGACCTTGCGCCGTTACGTGACAGGCAAGGATGACTTAATCGTTCATTCAGCTATTGCATATAGCCCGATCGCTGGTCGAATCGTTCTGGCTTCTAAAGAGAACGGGATTCGCTCAGCTGACGCTCTCATTCTTGATGCGTTGTCCTATTCTTTATGTTCTTTTTCCTCCCAAGTTTCAGAAGGAATTTCATTGATTCCGATACCTTCACGATCTCACTCAACTCGTCGTCGAGGCAGAGACTTCCTTAGAGAAATCACAGCTGAATTGGGTCATCGCGAAAACTTAGTACTAAAGAATATTTTGTTTCATACTCGGGGAATAAAAGATCAATCCACACTTGGCGCCCGCTCAAGATTTGAGAATCTTCATTGCGCGCTAAGTGCGGCGAATGTAGTCGGACGTGGTCGCCGAGTTGTTTTAGTAGATGATTTAGTCACAACTGGGGCTACGTTGAGAGAGGCTGCGCGGGCGCTCAGATGCGCAGGATTTGAAGTCGCCGGCGCGATTACTGCCTGCGTTGCTCTTCCCCTACGATAGGGCAATGGACGGGCCGACTAGCCTGATTTCGAAAGTTGTTCGAGGATAAGAAGGGTCAGGTCATGGCAGCGTTCTTAGATCGAATCTTGCGCGCCGGTGAAGGCCGAGTAGTGCGAGAGCTGACCAAAATTGCTGCTGAAGTAAATTCGCACGAAGCAAAGATTTCCTCCCTTAACGATGAGGAACTTCGCGGAATGACCGTTGCCTTTAAGGAACGTTTCGCCCAAGGCGAAAGTCTTGATGACTTGTTGCCAGAAAGTTTTGCAGTAGTCAGAGAAGCTGCAAAGCGGACGTTGGGGCAACGTCACTATGACGTTCAGATTATGGGCGGAGCCGCTCTGCACCGTGGAAACATCGCCGAAATGCGCACTGGTGAAGGAAAAACACTTGTAGCAACGCTGCCTTCATATCTTAATGCACTTGCTGGACGTGGTGTGCATGTTGTTACTACAAATGATTACCTGGCCGAACGTGACAGCGAGTGGATGGGTCGTATTCACCGATTCCTTGGCCTACACGTTGGAGTAATTCTTGCTTCGATGACACCGGTTGAGCGTCGAGCCGCCTATGCAGCAGATATTACTTACGGAACAAACAATGAATTTGGTTTTGATTATCTCAGAGACAACATGGCATGGACTCTTGAAGACTGTGTTCAGCGAGATCACTTCTTTGCCGTTGTCGACGAAGTTGACTCAATTCTTATCGATGAAGCACGTACTCCATTAATTATTAGCGGACCAGCAGATAAGGCAACTAAGTGGTACGTGGAGTTTACAAATATTGCAAATAAACTCCAACGAGATGTGCACTATGAAGTTGATGAAAAGAAAAGAATCTCAAGTATTCTAGAAGAAGGCGTGACAAAGGTTGAAGAGTTGCTCGGTATTGGCAATCTTTACGAGTCGGTAAACACTCCGCTCATCGGTTATCTCAATAACTCCGTCCGAGCAAAAGAACTTTTCAAACGCGATAAGGATTATGTCGTGATGAACGGCGAACTACTGATCGTGGATGAACACACTGGGCGAGTTCTTTCTGGTCGACGCTATAGCGATGGTATGCATCAAGCCCTTGAGGCCAAGGAACGCATCGATATTAAAGATGAAAACCAAACATTGGCAACGATCACTTTGCAGAATTATTTTAGACTCTACGAGAAGATTTCGGGTATGACCGGTACGGCCATGACTGAAGCCTCAGAATTCCATCAAATATACAAATTGGGAGTTGTTCCTATCCCAACCAACCGCGAGATGATCCGTACGGATCAAGCAGATTTAGTTTATAAAACTGAAGCCGGAAAGTATGAAGCAGTTGCTCAAGATATTGTTGAGCGCCATCGCAAAGGACAACCTGTTCTCATCGGCACGGTGAGCGTTGAGAAATCCGAAGAATTATCAGCAGTCCTTCGTAAAAATGGAGTTGCGCACGAAGTTCTCAACGCTAAACACCACGAACGTGAAGCAGCAATCATTGCAAGAGCAGGAACCGTTGGCGCAGTCACTGTTGCAACAAATATGGCAGGTCGCGGAACAGACATCATGCTTGGCGGCAACCCTGAATTTATGGCGGATTTCGAACTTCAACGTCGCGGACTCTCACCGGTTGATACACCGGAAGAATACGAGAGTGCTTGGCCAGATGAAATCGCCAAACAAAAGGCGGCTGTCGCAAAGGGCCACGAAGAAGTTGTCGACCTCGGTGGTCTTTATGTATTAGGTACCGAGCGCCATGAATCGCGACGTATCGACAATCAGCTCCGCGGTCGCTCTGGTCGCCAAGGTGACCCAGGGGAGTCACGCTTCTATCTCTCGTTGCAAGACGAACTCATGCGTCGTTTTAATTCAGGCCTCGTTGAGAGATTCTTGTCTGCTGCTGGTATTCCTGACGACACTCCAATTGAATCTAAGATGGTGAGCAATGCAATTCGCTCCGCTCAGACCCAAGTCGAGTCGCAAAACTTTGAAATTCGTAAGAACGTATTGAAATATGATGATGTTCTCAATCGTCAGCGCCAGGTTGTTTATGTAGAGCGTCGCCTTGTTCTCGAAGGTGCAGATATCAAAGATCAGGTCGACACCTTCTTACAAGACACTCTCTCTGCGTATGTAGCTGCTGCTACCGCCGACAAGTATCCAGAAGATTGGGATCTAGAGACCTTATGGACGGCGCTTAAGGCGTTGTATCCAGTCTCGTTTACAATCGAAGATCTTGATAAAGAATTGGGCGGTCGAGGAGCACTTGACTCAGACTATTTGCAACAGCGTGTTATTGATGATGCAGTGGCGGCATATGTAAAGCGTGAAGAGTTACTCACATCAGAGGTAATGCGCGAACTCGAACGAAAAGTCTTGCTCTCAGTCTTTGACCGAAAATGGCGTGAGCATCTTTACGAAATGGATTACTTGCAAGAGGGAATTGGATTACGTGCAATGGCCCAACGTGATCCATTGGTAGAATACCAGCGCGAAGGATTTGACCTATTCTCAGCAATGATGGATGCGATTAAGGAAGAGATTGCTGGTTACCTATTCAATGTTGAGGTTTCGGTCGAGGAGTCGAGTAATGAAGTAAGCGCTAAGGGAATTGAGACTCATCAGGTGCCCGCTCAACTTCAATATTCGGCCGCGGATGAATCTGGAGTTCAAAATTCTGGAGGTGTTTCTAGGAACGCTCCTTGTCCTTGCGGATCGGGTAAAAAATATAAGCGCTGCCATGGGGCTAGCTAGTTATTCTTTCACAATAGATTCAGGGCAGTGCAAAGCCACCTCTTATCAACACCTTCGAATCGCAATGCTAAGGATCGAATCCGATCTCCAAAACGAATGGTAATTGTCGATTCACAAATTCCATCGAGTGGTTGGCTTTGATGAAGTTTTCGAATCCTGCCAACCTCGCTTTGGGTCCCCACAGATTGTGTGAGTTGACTATAGATAGTTCGATGACACCATCTGGCAAGTTGTGCGGGTTGGCGTTTTGCAGCATAAATCTCCAAAACACTTCTTCCGAATTTTAGAGTCCAAGTTTCTAAGTCGGGTAAATCGCTTGCAGAAGTAGGTTGAGGGCAGAAGTCCGGATCGAAATCTTCGCCGAAATTGCTGATGATGGAGTAGAGAAGTGGTGCTTGGATAAATGGAGCCTGTTCTGCATCACGAAATAATGCCAGCATGGGGTGATCCCAAAGTTCTGGTTCCTTACTTGAAAGAGGCAAGAGTGAAATTGGACGAGGAGCAAGGCGGTATGTAGTCATAGCTCTACCTTGGTTGGGTCCGAAATTCAGCGCCTCTACCTAAGAGGTGAGCCCGGCATCATCCCAACGGATGAATGTGGATAAGAAGATTGAAATTGACACACTTCTTTCTAAGTTTCTGACCATGACTAGCTATAAGAAAAGAAGTCGCACTCGACTTGTTACTGCAATCGCCATTATTTGCGCATCATTCATTTCCGCTTTCATTCTGTCAGTAGTAGCGAATCATTCGGTCATTATGTGGGTAACGGTTCGCGCACTACCAACTGGACACACAGTTGTTGCAGCAGATGTAATTGGACGAGCGGTTGCACTCCCAGCGGGTAATGCAGTTTATTTCTCAGCAGATCGCGACATAACTGGTGAGATTGTGCTTCGAACTATTGGAGCAGGTGAACTGCTTGCAGTTAGTGCGTTGAGTCAGGACCCATCAGTACTAGAAGCTACTGCAGTTCCCTTGAGTGTTCATGGCTCGGATATACCCAATGGCTTACAAGCTGGAGAAGTTGTCAACCTCTATCACGTTGGCGATTCACGGCTGAGCCAAGAAGTAACTCATCCTTCTTTACTTCTATCCCACGCATTCATTGTGGGGGTTGATCGCAAAGGACAAAATCTTGGAGGCGATCTCACGTTAACAATTTCAATGAACGTTAAAAGTGTCTTAGAAGTTTTAGATGCGACAGCATCTGGCAGGGTTGTGGTGGTGCGAGTCAATGGCTGAAATTGAACTTCCAGTTGTCATAACGGCAATTGCTAACTCAGATTTGGAAGGATTTGTTGCTGGAACTCTCTTCACGCAGGGATGGAGCGTCATCTACCGGGCATTAGATGTGACAACCCTTCTAGATTTCATCACGTGCAATCGTGATCAAGCAAAAAGAGCAATCGTCATCTATTCGCCAGATCTACCAAAACTGACTCTCGCCTTAGTTGAAGGCTTTCTCAAAGATGTACGGCAGGTAATTGGTCTTTCCTCAGAGACTAAAGATGTCGAGAAATATCCATCAATGAATGAAATTCCAGTAGATGCCACTGCTCTTGTTTCTCTGATTAGGGGATTTGTTCGTGCCCCAATGATTCGAACCGCCCCCGTACTTCTTTCCACTAAAAAGAAGGCTTGCATCATTGCCTTAGGTTCCGCCTCAAGTGCTGCCGGATGTTCGACAATTGCGATCAATCTAGCTATGGAACTGAGTGTGATGGAGAAAGACGTGCTTCTCCTTGACGGCGATGTCAGGCGTCCCTCGATCGCAGCGCTTTTGGAATTGAGAAAGTTCGATGGTCAAAACCTTTGGCACTTAATTGCATCGCACTTGTCCGCAGGAGAAATAACTAGGGAGCAAATCTCTGATTTAGATTCTCAGATGGTGCGCGCAGAATCTGAATTCGACTTCATAATCATTGATGTGGGCCTCCTAGAAGAACTTGCTGACTCATTAACCGATAGGCGATGGACTTCGTCTGTGATTCACTGGTCTTGCGATAATGCCGACCAGCTATGGATGATAGGGATGGCCGATTGTTTGAGCACATTTCGGATCTCAAACTTTGTCCGTAAGTTCTCAAAGGTATCAATTAGAGCTCGCATCAGTATTGTTTTGAATGCCAAAGTCACAAGCCGAAAAAACGGAGTACAGGAAAGTCAGTTTCTAAGCGCAATTGCCTCCTTGCATCCCGAGCGCATCTACACACTTCCACGCGATTCCAGAGCAATCGCAAAGGCGCAAAGTGAGCACGCAACGCTCATTGAGATGGACGATCGATCCGCTTTGCGCAAGGCGATCGAGAAAATTGCCGTCGAAGTCGCAGGGTAGTTTCTTATACCCTTATCCCATGCGAGGATATTTAGCGGTCACCCCAGAGGTCTTGGGCGATTTTCTCCGCACTGGGACTCACAATTTTTCTACCGCTTATGCAACAACTAGATATTTTTTTGAAGAATATCCAGATGTTGACGAGGAAGAGCGCGAATTTGAACTTTCTTGGCTAGCGGCGCTGGATTCAAAAGAGCAACAAGGCTCAGAGATCTGTCTCGGATTTGTTTTGGCTGTAGACCTCAGTGGCAAACAAACTGGTAGCGAACTTGCAAACACGATCGAACTTGTATCTGAGCTCTCCTGGACTCAGGTGGAATCATTATTGGTATCTGATAATTCTGAAGCTGAACTCACCTGGTATGCCAACCAAGAGATCGAAGATCTACTACCGCAATGGACTGCGTGAGAGTGTGAATTCATGGCCAGAATAGAAGATCTCATTGCCAAGCGAAGTCCGCTTAACTCCGAACAAGTACATCGCCTTCATGAGCTCACTGCCGATTGGCAAATGCTCGCAGACTTATCTTTTGCAGATTTAATCTTGTGGGTGCCGCTACGTAAAGATGTTAAGAGCTGGCCCAGCGGCCATGTTGCAGTAGCGCATATTCGTCCTACTACCGCCGCCACAGTCTTTGCGCATGATGTAATCGGTGAAGAGATTGCATGGGGCAAACGTGGTCGAATAGATGCTGCGCTCTCGGCGGGTGAAATCATTCGTGATGCAGAACCAGATCGTGTTGGCGAACTGCTGATCAAAGAGGAAACGATCCCGGTAGTTTTTGATGGCCAGGTGATTGCTGTTGTTTCAAGGCACCGCAACGCAGAATTAATGCGATCACCTAGTCGACTAGAACTTAATTATCGCGAGATGGCTCACAACCTTTATCGAATGGTTTCTGAAGGCACTTTTCCTTATCCCGATGCAAGCACACTCTTCGATCCGCTGCCACGAGTAGGGGATGGATTGATTCGTCTCGATGTAAATGGAGTGATTTCCTATGCCAGCCCCAATGCACGATCGGCATTTAGTAGATTGGGTTGGGCAAATGAACTGGAAAGTTATTTGCTTGGCGAAGTTGCTGAATCCCTTGCAAGCCCCCGACATGACGCACATGAAGAAGGTGCTCGTAGCGCCCTGAGCGGAAAAGCTCTACGCCGAGTGGAATGCGAAAATCTTGGTGGAACAATCGATCTATTGGTCATGCCCTTGATTCAAGGCGGCGATCGAATAGGAGCAATTGTCCTCCTCCATAACGTGACAGAGCTTCGTCGCAGGGACCGAGAACTAGTGACGAAAGATGCAACTATCCGCGAGATTCACCACCGAGTAAAGAATAATTTACAGACAGTTTCGGCTCTTTTGCGGCTTCAATCACGACGTATCGATGATGCCGCCGCGAAGGTAGCGCTAGAAGAAGCGGTTCGTCGAATCGCATCAATTGCAGTGGTTCACGAAACTCTTTCCAATAGTTCGGACGAGTCCGTGGCATTCGATGAAGTTCTTGGCCGCCTAGTCTCTAATGCTCTTGAACTTAGCCCGCGAATGAGCGAGATTACAATTGAGAGAGTTGGGACTATTGGAACCCTTGAACCTCGTCTAGCAACCCCACTTGCTTTGGTAGTAACGGAACTCATACATAATTCGCTAGAACATGGCCTGGCTCGCCAAGGAAAGTCACTTCGAATTGTTTGCCAGAGGAGCCAAACTGAATGTTCTATTCAGATTCAAGACGATGGAGTTGGTCTACCTGTTGGATTTGATATATCAGCCTCTTCGAACCTTGGGTTGCAAATAGTTCGGACTCTGACTGAAAATGAGCTTCAAGGAAAACTGGGTTTGGCTTCTCAAAGCGATGGCACCCTGGCTTCGGTGGTTTTTCCTTTATAAAGGCTTAGACAGTTAAAGATTAAAAGTTGTTTTGATTCTGTTCTACAAGGCGTGCGCGATTACGAGCCGCACGGCGTTTGAGCGCGCGACGTTCATCTTCTGAAAGCCCACCCCATACCCCTGCATCTTGTCCGCTCTCTAGGGCCCACGCTAAGCAAGGGTCTTTTACAATGCAGCGATTACAAACCTTTTTCGCTTCTTCGATTTGAGTAATGGCCGGACCTGTATTTCCAACAGGGAAAAAAAGTTCAGGGTCTTCATCGCGGCACGCAGACTGATGTCGCCAATCCATACCGAACCTACTTTCTCAATACCCAAGATTGAATGAATCGACAGAACTCTTAATCTTTTTGCTGGTGCTCCATATTTGATGAACCATCCAAGATGGTAATTCTCCCGCGTATTTGCAGATTAAACAAGGATCTGCGCGGAATGATTTCTAGAAAAGAGGTGATCTATCTCGCTTTACGGAATTTTTCCTCTGAACCAAGGACTACCCCCACGCACATGCAAGGCTCATGCGGCTGTGAACGGTACAACCCAGAACAATTTTCCTGAGCGAAACGTGATTTATCTTCATCCTGAGAGTGCCCCCGGCAGGATTCGAACCTGCGCACCCGCCTCCGGAGGGCGGTGCTCTATCCCCTGAGCTACGGGGGCGCACTTGCTTTGTAGGACAAGGCTATCAGCGAGTGGCGTCTTTGCCTCCGTGGCAGAAGAATGTGGATATGGAGAGCGCATATTTCGCAACAGGATGTTTTTGGGGAGCAGAACGGCGTTTCTGGAAACTCACAGGTGTTGTTGAAACAAGTGTCGGATACATGGGAGGGACTCGACCTTCACCAAGTTATGAACAAGTGTGTACCGGTGTAACTGGTCATGCCGAAATGGTGCACGTTGTATTTGATTCAACAATCATTTCTTACGCACGATTATTGCAAGAGTTTTGGACAATGCATGATCCAACAACCCTCAATCAACAAGGCAATGACATTGGGTCGCAATACCGAAGTGCGATTTACGCCGCTTCATCTTCGCAATTGAAAATGGCGCAAAATACTCGAGACGAGTATCAAAAAGCTATTGCAAAAGCGGCGTACGGAAAGATTGTGACGGAGATTGTGCTTTCACAAGGCCATACGTATTGGCCCGCAGAGGAATACCACCAGAGATATCTTGAAAAGAATCCAAATGGGTATGACTGCCATTCCAGCACAGGTGTCGCCTATCCAGTCACTTTGAATGAGGATGAACTTCGCGCAAGGGTCGACGCTTTATCTTTTGATGTCTTACGAAAGGGTGCAACCGAGCGCCCGTTCACGGGAGAGTATGTGGATACTGAGACCGTCGGCATCTATAAATGCAAGGCGTGCAGTAGCGAACTTTTCCGAAGTGAAACTAAATTTCACTCTGGGTGCGGATGGCCATCGTTCTATGCGCCGACCTCCAACGATGCCGTACTCCTTATTGAGGATCGATCTCTGGCGCCTCGCATTCGAACCGAAGTTCGATGTGCTTCGTGTAATTCACACCTTGGTCATGTATTCGAAGGAGAGGGCTATGACGTCCCGACCGATCAGCGCTGGTGTATTAATTCAGTTTCGATGATTTTGGAGCCAAAATAAGAAAATATTCACTGCTCTACTTTGAATCCACTGCCCTCCAGCAATACCACGCAACTACGCTTCTGTAGGGTTTAAATTTTTCGCCCTTGCCATAAAGTTTTTTGGGTTCGATTTCCTCTTTTAATCGATGTATTTTCTCCCAGCCCCTGCGAACTCCTAAATCTCCAGTTGGCCAAATATCTAATCTGCCTAGTTGAAACATCATGAACATATCTACAGTCCAGGGGCCGATGCCCCACAGAGCTGTAAGTTGATCAAAAATCTCCTGGTCATCTTCAATGAGATGAAGGTCTGCAAAGGAAATTACCTTATCTAGAGCGGCAGTGGCCAGCCCATGAATTGTTTTCGCCTTTGCTCCAGAAACACCTGCAGCCCGCATGTCAGCTACAGAAACTCTAGAGATTTTGGCCGGCGTGATTTTGCCGCCTGATAATGAAAGCAATCTGGCATGAATCGTGTCAGCGGCCTTGATTGCAAGCTGCTGAGAAATGACAGATTCGACGAGAGATTCAAAATGCGAAAGCTCTCCTACGCTTCGCCCAACCGTGCACAACGGGCTGCCTTCAATAGTCGGTATGAATTTTGGGTCGGTTTCGGCAATTTCAGTAACAATGCGCCGCATCTTTTGAGCCGAAACAACTGTCATGGCTTGGCCCTCATGGCGATACCGTACTACGAGTCCTACTCCTTAAAGATCTATCGCGATCAACATTCAATTAGCCACTATCACAGTGAATTTCATCGCGAACAATCACGCCTTAGGTATTTCCTCACGGAAGTGGAATACTGAGCTTCATGAGCCAGTACGAGGTGAAGCCAATTTCTTTGGCACAATTACGCACCCACAAAAGTTCAAAGTGGCGAGATTATGATCCGGATGTTTTACCGCTACCAGTGGCTGAAATGGATTTTCCTATCGCCGATCCGATTCGAGATTTGTTGTTGGAGATGGTCTCGAATTCAGATTTAGGATACTTAGGGCCAATTCCTGAGCTTGGAATTTCCTTCGCATTATTTGCTCAACAGCGGTGGGGTTGGGTTCTTGATCCACTGGAAGTTTATGCATCCACCGATGTTGGAGTGGGAATAGTTGAGATATTGAGGCTCCTCACACAGCCGGGAGATCGCGTGCTGCTAAGTTCTCCTATTTATCACAACTTTTATACATGGGTTAAAGAAACGAAAGTGGAAAAAGTCGATGTTCCATTTCTCGAAACTTCTGAGGGATGGGCAATTGATGTTGCTGGAATTGAAGCTGCGTATAAAACTGGAATTAAGGTTCACCTTTTATGTAACCCTCATAATCCTCTCGGCCGCGTTTACGCGCGCGAAGAATTGCTTGCAATTGCCAATTTGGCCCAAGAGCACGGTGTAGTGGTCATAAGCGACGAGATTCATGCACCACTGACTTTCTCTGAATCAACTTTTATTCCGTTTTTATCTATTGGCGATACGGCACAAAGTGTGGGCATTACCGTCACGGCTGCGAGCAAGGGCTGGAATATTCCGGGCCTCAAGGCAGCAATTATCGTGACGCAAAATCCAGCAATGGCTGCATTGATGAGAGATTTGCCAACGGCACTTCACTATCGTGCTTCAATTCTTGGCGGATTTGCAACTGTCGTTGCCTATGAAAAAGGAACACAATGGCTAGATGGTGCCTTGCGAACTCTGGACTCTAACCGCTTCTTTTTGAAGAGACTTCTCGAGGAGCAAATTCCGGAAATTGTTTACCATGTCCCCAATTGCAGTTACCTAGCCTGGTTAGATTTGTCCGCGCTTAAACTTGGCGACAATCCTTCGCGTACTTTGCTAGAACGTGGACGCCTTGCTTTAAGCCCAGGGGAGAGTTTCAGCCCCAATACCCCTCAGTATGTACGCTTCAATTTCGCCGCGAGCGAAGAAGTGTTAATTGAAGCGGTACAAAGAATTCGCCGTTGCCTCTAGTCTTATTCCATGACCGAGCCGCGCCCCGAAACAATTGCGATCACTACCGGCCGCCCACATGCGGCGCCTGATGCTCCGCTAAATCCACCCATCGAATTAAGTTCCACATTCCATGCCGGTGGAACTATTGGTTATGGACGTTATGGGAACGAAACATGGACGGCACTAGAAAGCGCAATTGCTGCCTTTGAACTAGGAGAAACTTTAACTTTTTCATCGGGGATGGCTGCGATTAGCGCAGTATTTTCCTTGGTGCCACTTGGTGGCACCATCACCGCATCACATCAGGGCTATAACGGGGCTATGACCCTGCTTCATACTCTTGAAAAGAGCGGTCACATCAAGGTTCGATTTGTAGATGTTGCAAATACAAAAGAAGTTCTGGCAGCCCTCGATGGAACCAGCTTGCTCTGGTTAGAGTCTCCGACCAATCCAACTCTTGACGTTGCAGACTTGCCAGTCCTTATCGCTGCAGCAAAGAAACTCGGCTGCATGGTTAGCCTTGATAACACCTTCGCAACACCACTTGTACAGCAGCCCTTGGTCATGGGTGCAGATATCGTCATGCATTCGGTCACGAAGTATTTTGCCGGCCACAGTGATGTATTAATGGGCTCAGTTTCGACGAATGACCCAGGACTATTAGCGCGGTTGAGTGATGCCCGTAAATTTGGCGGGGCAATACCTGGACCATTTGAAGCGTGGTTGGCACTTCGCGGAATACGCACATTCCCCCTACGTGTCGAGCGAGCCCAAGCTAACGCTCTCGAATTAGCGAAGCGACTGAGCGTTCATCCAAAAGTAGCAAAAGTTCACTATCCCGGGTTGCCGACTGACGCCCACCATGAGCGTGCAAAAAGTTTCATGAAAGGTTTTGGCTCAGTCCTCTCCTTCGTTGTGCAAGGCGGAGCAGCGCAAGCCGATGCGGTCTGTGAGGCCTCGCGCGTAATTACAAATGCAACGAGCCTTGGCGGAATCGAATCTTTATGGGAGCGCCGGCGCCGGTGGGCCCTAGAAAGTTCAACGGTTCCTGAAGCGCTCATTCGTTTTTCAGTGGGATGCGAAAATATTGAGGACCTGTGGAGTGACATCGAGGAGTCCCTTAAGAAGATCTAGGGCTCAGGTGGTTTGAGATAGCAAGCGCTCAGAAAATAGAGTATTTTTAACCTATGTTTAAAATCATCCGTCGGGCAGCAGCACTCGTAGCGCTAGCTATGTTGTCCTTCCGCGCAGTTGGGTCATTCCTTTCTTGGATTGAAAAACAAGAAGATGGCCCCCAGAATGTCTGGGCGGATGACGATGAATTTGAAGATGCCTGAGTACGCATCAGGCACGTGCAATATTGGTCCCGGTGAAATTCGCCGTAGACAAGTAGTTGCTCTCATCGGTGCAATTGCGACAGCGATGACATTAATTGGTTTCATTACAACAAATGCTCCGCGAGGAGCGCGCCTTTCGATATTTCTTCCGCTTCTAGTCACCTCAATTGGATGGGTTCAAGCAAGACGAAAATTTTGTTTGGCTTTTGGATTTATGGGGACTTTCAACTTTGGAAAACTTGGACAATTAGCTCGTGTTACCGATCCAGCCAGTCGTGCAGCAGATCGCTCAACTGCCATCAAGATTCTCATGATCGGTGTGGGTTTAGCGCTTGCCGGCACGCTCGTAGTGTTTCTGCTCCCCTTATAGTCATTTTTCTCACAGCTCAACCTTTCTGATTCCACCTACCGAGCCAAGCGACTTTGTGAGATGGTTACGTGAAGACAGAAGGAGATTATTATGAATATTGTTCTTCACACCAAAAAATCGCAAGTTGCCGAAGATTTCAGATTAATCGTTGACGAGAAGTTAACTTCCATGAATCGTTTTAGCGTAGTCATTGAGCGAGTGGATGTTGAAGTAGTTCATGAAGCAAACCCAAGGCAAGGTAAGAAATCCCACCGTATCACCCTCACATCCAAGGGTGCAGGCCCTCTGCTTCGCGCCGAGGCTGCAGCATTCAATGATCTCGCTGCATTTGACGAAGCAATTAAGAATTTCGAGTTACAAATTCGAAAGATACATGAGCGAAGCAAAGATGTAAGTAAAGATTCTGTCAGAAAGCCTGCAATCTAAATAGTTATTCCGCACCGGCAATTCCACGAGTAGCTGTAAGGCTTGCAACAGTTGTGATCAATAGTGCAGCGACAATTGAACCAAGGCTAAATTCGAGGGAAATAACTGGGACATCAACGCCCAATATTGCGTGTACACCCACCCCGTGAAGGGCCTCGAAGATCATTTTTACCCCAATGAAGGCCAAGATAAGAGAAAGGCCTTTGGAAAGATAAATGAGGCGCTTGAGTAATCCCTCTAAGAGGAAATAAAGTTGGCGAAGCCCCATAAGCGCGAAGATATTGGCTGTCGTAACAATGTAGGGATTCTTGGTTAGACCAAAAATTGCTGGAATCGAATCAAGAGAAAAAACCAGATTAGTCATTCCCAAAGCGACGAGTGCAATCGTGAACGTGCTGATACCGCGGGCCTTCATGCGCGTGACAACTTTGCCTTCCTTCCATTCATCTTCATCTCCGCTTTCTTTGGCTAGTTCGTATGCGGTATAAATCAAGAACGCTCCAAAGAGGAAAAAGATGCTTGAAAATCTTGATATCAGCGCAGCACCCATCGGAATCAGCGCACCTCGCATCGCAATCGTGAGCATAATTCCAAGGAGTAGAACAAGTTGCTGCTTCTCTTTTTTAACATGTAGATGCCCCAGAATAATAATAAAAACGAATATATTGTCGACCGAAAGAGCATATTCCGTGAGCCAGCCAGCAAAAAACTCCTTTTGGGATTGCACATCAGTCCACCCGGGAAGAAAGTAACCAAAGGCAACGGCAGTGCCAATATAGAAAATTGTCCAAAAGGCTGCCTCGAGTAAAGAAGTCTCCTTGTTTCGACGCAGGATTGCCAAAGCTAGATCAAAAAGAATGACAAATGCGAGGATTCCGATGGTTACAAACCAGGTGGTTAATGAAATCATGACTTCTGGATCTTCGACTCTAAGTCTCGTAGTAGTTGGTGGACTTCAGCCGAAATGACCTTCAATTCTTTTAACTCTAAATTTGCGATAGATCTAGCTTCTTTTGCTAATTCAAATTCACCAAGGCTGGCGGTGTGCGTTTCGGTGATCTTCTGATCGACGCTTTGAGACTGTGCATTTTGACCAACCATGATGATCGATAACAAGACGAGTTGTAAGAAGGTTTGGGCAACCCAAGAAACAATCACGATAACGTCGCCGGATTTGATGGCAACAGGTAAAGAGATCAGAGCAATGGCTGCAAAGATATAAGCACACCACATGGTGCTCACCATTGAGGTAATTCGCATTGCGAGAAATTTGTTAAATCTGGTGATTGCGCTCATGTTTTAATCCTAACTGCTAAGAGCCTGGAACGTCTCGTGCTGCTCGGTATACTTAACCGTGGCCTCTAACTCCCTCATCGCAGCGCTCGAGCGCGCAGTTCCAGGCGGAGTTCTGAGCGAAATATTTGATCGGCGAGCCATTGCAAGCGATGCGTCACATTATTTATTAACACCATCAGTTGTGGTGCGACCAGAAAAAGCTGAGCAAATTGGTGAACTTTTTCGAATCAGCCAAGAAGAAAATGTAGGACTGACTTTTAGGTCAGGTGGAACTAGCTTGAGCGGCCAAGGGGTTTCCTCTGGACTCTTAGTGGATACGCGACGCAATTTTAAAGAGATCGAAGTTCTGGATAATGGCGCACGGGTGCGTGTGCAACCTGGAGCGACTATCAAACAAGTCAATATTGCGCTGGCGAAATACGGGAGAAAGTTGGGACCAGACCCCGCCAGTGAAATTGCTTGCACGATTGGTGGCGTCGTTGCAAATAATTCCAGTGGCATGGCCTGTGGAACTGAATTCAATACTTATGCAACCCTGCATTCCCTCACCATAGTTTTGCCGAGCGGCACGGTGATTAATACTGGACTTTCAGATGCTGATGATCACTTGCGATTGCGTGAACCAGAGTTGTATGCGGGGATTGCACGCCTTAGGGATCAAATCGTGCAAAGCCCACATTCGGTCGAGAAAATCAAAAAGCTGTATGCGATCAAAAATACGATGGGATATTCACTTAACTCATTTGTGGATTATGTAAAGCCAGTAGAGATACTTGCCCACCTGATTGTCGGCAGCGAAGGAACCCTGGCATTTATTGCTGAAGTAACTTTCAATACGGTTCAACTACTTCAAAAGTGCGCTACGGGGCTGCTAGTTTTTGAAAATCTCGCCGATGCGACAACTTCGCTACCTGCCCTTAAGGCATCACAGGCTGCTGTTATTGAGCTCCTAGACATCTCATCGCTATTAGTTGCCCAGCGCGAACACATGGCCGATTCGGTTCTCGGCGGAGTCACTTTTAAAGATCATGCAGCACTCTTAGTTGAATACCAAGCAGTGAGTAAAGAAGAATTGCACGAGCAAGTCTTGGTTGCCCAAAAAGCAATCTCTTTGTTGCCCGTTGGGATGTCCGAGCTTTCCCAACAAGCACATGTTCGCAATGAACTCTGGCATGCGCGCAAAGGTCTTTATGCCGCCGTTGCTGGAAATCGCCCCTCTGGCACGACCGCAATTTTAGAAGACATTGCAGTCCCGATGGAGGCATTGCATGAGACCACGATACAACTGGGTCAACTCATAAATAAGCATAAGTACGAAGGCAGTGTAATCTTTGGCCACGCGAAAGATGGAAATCTTCACTTCTTACTTAACGAGCAATTTGATCGCCCCGATTTGATTCAGCGATATCAAGATTTCACCGAAGATATGGTTTCTTTGGTGTTGAGCAACAATGGCTCGCTCAAAGCCGAACATGGCACCGGTCGCATCATGGCCCCATATGTGCGCAGGCAAGTCGGTGATGAGCTTTATGAAGTCATGGTTTCCCTCAAGAGACTCTGCGATCCACGGAATTTATTGAACCCCGGCGTGCTGATTAATGAGAACCATCTAGTTCATATCGAAGATCTCAAGATCAATCCCACGGTTGACCCAGAGGTAGATCGTTGCGTTGAGTGCGGTTATTGCGAACCCGTGTGCCCAAGTCGTGACGTGACGATGACTCCACGCCAACGCATTGTGATTCGTCGAGCACTGGCAGATGCTAAGAATTCTGGGGATACAAAACTATTTGTTGAGCTGACGAGCCGATACGACTACGACGGTGTTCAAACATGTGCCGCTGACAGCATGTGCGCAGTTTCATGCCCAGTCCATATTGATACAGGGGCGCTCGTCACACGACTACGTGCTGAAGAACATGGATTAAAAGCGCAGATGTTGGGGGCACAAGCAGCGCGCAATTGGTCTCCGATTACGGGCTTGCTTTCGTTCGCGTTGAGCGTTGCTAAAAAATCTCCGCCCGCTCTGATAGCCGGCATTAACGCTGGCCTACGAAAGGTGCTGGGCAGTGATACTTTGCCGTTGTGGAATAAGGCTTTGCCAGGCGGCGGAAAGAAGCGTTCGGAACACAAAAACATTCAAGCCGAAGTTCTCTATTTTCCTTCGTGCGTCAATTCTCTCTTCGGATCCAATAAGGAATCGGTAGGAGTACAGCAGGCATTTATGCAGTTGTGTGCTCGGGCTGGAATCCAAGTGATGATTCCTGATGGCATCGCCGAATTATGTTGTGGAACTCCATGGAAATCTAAGGGGCTATCACAGGGCTACACAGAAATGAGCACTAAAACTATGATTGTGCTTGCGCAACATTCGCTACCAGTTATTTCGGATGCCACATCGTGTACCGACGGACTCCAAGAGTTGGTTAAAGCCTCGAACATAAGAATCATTGATGCCCTTGAGTTCATCGCTGATCGCGTGCTGCCCTCCCTCAAAATCAACGAAAAGATTGCCTCAGTCGCACTTCACCCCACATGTTCTGGTGCGCAGATGGGCCTAAATGCGAAGATGTCACAGATCGCTAGCGCCGTTGCGCATGAAGTTTATATTCCAGAAAATTGGGCTTGCTGTGGATTTGCAGGAGATCGTGGATTGCTGCATCCAGAACTCACGGCAGCTGCAACGGCTCCAGAGGCGCAAGAGCTTTCAGCAAGAAAATTCTCCGCATATGCCTCATCTAATCGTCCGTGTGAGATTGGAATGTCACAAGCAACTGGGCAGTCATACCAGCATCTTCTAGAAATCCTCGAAAAAGTTTCACGCCCATAATGCAAACACGTGTGGATGTGACGCCTGATCAGATTGCAACTTTGCAGACGCTCGCTACTGGTGGAGTTTCAACAAATGAATCTTCGCTGGATCAACATGGCCATGATGAGTCTGCTTTTACACCAGTTCAACCATCAGTTGTTGTGTGGCCATGCACGACTCAAGAAGTTTCTGCGGTCTTATCGTTCTGCAACCAAGAACGAATTCCAGTTGTCGCTTTTGGCGCCGGGACATCCCTTGAAGGCCACGTCGTACCTATTTATGGGGGAGTGAGCCTTGATCTAACTCAGATGAACCGCATTATTGAAGTGCGTCCTGATGATTTATTAGTCAGGGTAGAAACTGGCGTCCAACGCAAAGCCCTCAACGAAAAACTCTCCAAGGATGGTCTTTTCTTTTCTGTAGACCCTGGCGCTGATGCAACATTGGGCGGGATGGCCGCAACAGGTGCTGCTGGCACCACCACAGTACGTTACGGATCGATGCGTGAAAATGTGATGGCACTGACAGCAGTGTTAGCAGATGGCACTGTAATTCATACCGGTCGCCAAACAAGGAAACTTTCTGCAGGATATGACCTCACTCGATTATTAGTTGGCTCCGAAGGCACTCTTGCGGTTATTACTGAACTCACACTACGAGTGTTTGGTATCCCAGAAAAAATGGCAGCAGCGGTTGTTCGTTTTCCCACTTTGGCTGATGGTGTTAACGCAGCTACCGCTATTGTGAGATCTGGAATTGCAGTTGCACGATGTGAATTCTTAGACGCCAAATGCATTGGTTTCATCAACGCTTTCGATCACCTCACACTTACCGAACTGCCAACTATATTTTTCGAATTTCATGGCAGCCCTCAAGGGGTCGAAGAAGATGCTCAATCAGTCAAGGAAATCGTTCATGAATTTGGTGGTTCGGAATTTGAATGGACAACCCAAGAAGAGGGTCGCCGGAAACTATGGCAAGCTCGCCACAATTCACATTGGGCAACCCTTGCTGCATTTCCTGGCATGAAAGGAGTGAGCACAGATATGGCGGTGCCACTTTCTAAATTAGCCGAAGCGGTTGCAGTTGTAGATGTCATGTTGGCATCGCATCCTTTTCCATACACCGTACTAGGCCATGTTGCTGATGGAAATTTTCACTCTCAAATAATCACTGATCCAAATAAGCCCGAGCAGTTGATTGAGATTCGACATTTGGTACACGAGATGACGATGAAGATTATAGAAATGGGCGGAACGTGCACAGGAGAGCACGGAATTGGTGCGGGCAAAATAAGTGCTTTGGTTGCAGAAACCGGAAAAGAGGCTGTGGCAGTAATGAGAGCAATTAAAAGCGTTCTAGACCCACATTCGATATTGAACCCAGGGAAGATTTTTACCCTTTAGCTTGGCCTCCTTTGGAATTTCGCATGGCGGAAATCTCTAATTCTTTCGATAAAGCGCCTGTTATCCTCAACACATCGGAGGGCCACATGGGTCTAATCGCAGTTGAACATCCAAACGGGAGTTATAGATATCTGCCCGCGATCTCTGCTTATTCTGCAGGTTTTGCTACGTCCGTTGGATTTGAAATTACTGCCTTGAGATTGCTGGATTGCCCATCCCTAGATCAAGGATTTAAGAGAATCGATGCTGAGATTAAGCAGCGTGGACTTACATCGAGCGCATTAGCAGGAATACAACTTCGATCTCCAGGTGCATTTAGCTTTGATGGTTTTGCAAAATTTAATAATGAATACCGACAATTACTTGTGGAGCGCTCCTTGATTCTTGAAGATGCAAATCCCGTTTCACGTACCAATGTAATACCAATTCATGAGGGACCTTCAGAGCCATCGATTGCGATGGCTTTTATAGTTCACCCCAGCAAGGGATTAGGTGGGACAGATTTCATTGTTGCTGGCGCTGGTGAAGTTGCAGGTGATCTTGGTCCTGAAAATATTATTGCACGAGGAGATCTAAGCCCTCATGGTCTAAATCTAAAAGTGGAGTGCGTTTTAGACATTATGGTTGAAAGGCTTGTTGGACTAGGTGCAAGCGGGAAGAGTCCCACCACAATAAATGTTTATACAGTACATGAAATCTCAAATCTGGCCGCATCAATAGAGGCAAAAATTGCTTCTATTGCCAAATATGGTTACGCGAGCTGGTTGACAAGACCCCCAGTAAAAGAGATTGAATTCGAGATGGATTGCTCGCGTTACAGTAATTGGGTTTCAATCTGATGTCGAAAGATGAATTGACAGTGGTGGATTTACTCATCGAGATGATTTCACACAATACGGTGAACGAACACACCTCAGGAGTGCATTTTCCCGAGCAGGGCATGCTGGAATCACTTGAAAGAATTTCGCAAAGCTGGGGTCTTAAGACCGCACGATTACCAGTAGCGGCGTACCCCAAAGACCAAAGTTATAACTTGCTCATAACCTACGAGGTATCTAAGAGCGCTCCATGGTTAGTTTTTGAATCGCACGCAGACACGGTAAGTATCGATGGGATGACAGTTGATCCTCTTAAGTGCCTTATTAAAGATGGACTTATTTACGGAAGAGGAGCGTGCGATACGAAAGGGAGCGGGGCAGGAATTTTGACCGCGCTTCGAGAATATGCGAAAGATGCATCTCGGCCCAATAACATCGCAGTTATTTTTGTGACCGACGAGGAAATATCGAAAGCTGGAGCAAATGCTTTCGTCCAACGACAATTGAAGGATCTTGGCTGGGAGCCGGTCGCCGTTATCGTTGGCGAACCGACTTCATCTAAGCCAGTTGTTGCCCACAACGGAGTTATCCGTTGGAAAATTCGTACCCAGGGCGTCGCCGCCCATTCCTCCAATCCTTCCAATGGGAAAAGTGCCATTTCAGCGATGGCAAAATTGGTTCTTGCCTTCGAAAAGGAGTATTGCTCGAAACTTACTTTGACTCATTCCTTGACGGGAAAAGCCGTGTGTTCAGTGAATACGATCTCAGGCGGTACAGCAGTCAACATTATTCCTAATTTTTGCGAGATTGAAATTGATCGTCGTACCTTGCCAGGGGAAGATAGTGCACAAGTTTTAAAAGACATTCAGGCGGTGCTTGATTCAATTGCCAAAAGCGATCCATCTATCGTGATCGAAACGCTGCCACCATTTGTTGACTATCAACTCGACCCCAAGGTGAACCAGAAACTCTCTGCACAAATTTCTGAAATTCTTATTGGGATGGGCCTATCTGGTGAGCAATCAGGTGCTGGATACGGAACCGATGCCTCCACTTATTCTGTAGCGGGGATTCCTGCCGTTGTGCTCGGCCCCGGAAGCGTTGATCAAGCCCATACTAAGAATGAATGGCTTGATATTGCGGAGTTGGAAAAATCAGTTGAAATGTATTTGCAGATCATGAAATTTGGTTTCTGATGGGCAAGGAAGTTGTAAAGCTAGGACTCGTTGGCTTTGGTGGCATGGGAAGACTGCACGCGGAGCAAATTGGATTTATGGACGATGCAGTTATTGCCGCAGTGGTGGAACCAGCAGGGGTAAACCGTTCAAGTGCAGAGCAATTTTATGCAAACAAAGACGTAGCATTTTTTGATGATGTAGCAAGTGCGCTATCCCGAGCACAACTAGACGGATGGATCGTGGCATCGAGTACCAGAACGCACATTGAAATAGCACAGCAGCTTCTCGCGCACGGGTACACCGTATTGTTGGAAAAGCCAATCGCTGGGACATTAAGTGAGGCTGAGAAGATTCGTCCTCTCGTCAAACCTGACTCGTCAAATCTAATGATGGGACACATTCTTCTTTGGAATGCAGAGTTCCAAACCTTGAAATCTGAGGTGAATAGGCTTGGAAAGATTACGGCAATAGATTGTTCGCGCCAGCGATGTGCAAACCACCGCACGCGATATCCCGATGAGTCTCCCTTTACATTGATTATGGTTCACGATCTTTACACAGTTCACAGTTTGGTTTCTGCTCAACAACCTTTCAAGTATTCAGCTCAGCAGCGTAAACATGATCAAGGTGGAGTAGACCTTGGGCAGGCGCAATTAGGTTGGAAAGACAATAGCCACGCATCGTTCGTGGCAAATTATTTGATTCCTGACGACATCCCAGGCGGTGGAAACATTGATGAACTTAGCGTTGCAGGCCAATCGTGGCATGTTCGACTTTTATACGACAGTGGGATCATACAAATCGCCTCGAAAGGCGAGGTACGGCAAGTTCACGTAGATCCACCCATCCGTAAGGGTGCCACGAATTATTTTGATGATGCTCTCAGAAACGAATTGCAACATTTCGTACTCTTGATCAAAGGTATTGCAAGCGTTCCCCTTGGCGCTAGATATGAGGATGCCTGCCAGATTCAAGGGTGGATTGATAATTTCATTTCGCTGACCCAGAATAAGGGAGCCAATTAATGTTAAGCGAGCACAGCCGCCTCAAAGATTTTCCTTCGCTGGCTAACAGGGTTTATCTCAATACTGCAGCCGAAGGAATTCCACCTGCTGGTGTGATGGCCGCGCTCAATCAGTATGGGCAAGACAAGTTATTAGGTATGGACGGGCGACTCTTACATCAAGAGCAGTGGAGACAAGTGAAGTCAAAGTTTTCACAATTTTTGAATCTGCAAAGTGATGACATTGGAATTTGCTCATGCTCATCGGAGGCATACAACCTTGCCTTTGCAGCGCTGCGTCTTAAGGATGGGGATGAAGTTGTCATCAATGATCTTGATTTCCCATCTGGATCAACCCCTTGGATGTCAGATTCTTCTCGAGCCGTTGTAAAAGTGTGGCGGAACAAGAACGGCGTATTGGATCTTGAAGATCTCGCGAAGCTATTGTCTGCCCGCACGCGGTTGGTCACCATCTCTCTCATTAGCTACTACAACGGATTTCGCCTTGATGTTAACGAGGTTTCACAACTTGTTCGCAAGCATTCTGGAGCAATGTTGGCAGTGGATGTAACTCAAGGATTTGCCCGAGTTCCGCTAGATGTCAAGAATGCAGATTTAGTAATCAGTTCCACCCATAAATGGTTACTTGCCTCCCATGGTGGCGGTTTGATCGGGGTTTCGCCCGAACGCGCTGATGAATGGACTGTGCCCGCGGGTGGTTGGTTCAACCTTAACAATGCTTTTGATGATTCACGGTTTGAAACTTTAGAAACAAAGAAGGGTGCCGCTAGTTTCATGGTGGGCATGCCAAATTATCCTGCGATCTATGCAATTAACGCAGGCCTTGATTACATTTCCAGCGTTGGTGTGAAGGCAATAGATGATCATGCAAAGAATCTAGTTACGAAGTGCCTTGCTGGAATTGCCGAGCTTCCAGTGGAACTTCTTGGCCCTGCCCATCCAAAATTGCTTTCGGGGATTATTTCTTTCAAACACCCCAAGTTCGAAGAGATCAATAAGTTCTTACATTCGGAAAGTGTACATGCTATGGCGCATGCGGGCCGTGTCCGCGTCTCAATCCACGGATATAACAATGAGGCAGACGTAGATCGTTTCCTGGAAGTTTTGAAGAAAGCAATACTCGTCCATGCTAGCTGATAGCCACATACACCTCTTTCAAAATGGCTACAAAAATTCTGGAGAAAATGAAGTTTCGCATTATGAAAGTTTGATTAAAACTTATTCGATTAACTCCGCACTTGTTGTTGGGTTTGAGGGTGAGCCATGGGCGTTGGGTAATAATGCTTTTATTGCTTCCCAAGCTAAAACGAGACCTTGGATGCATCCACTTGCCTTTCTTCATCCAGAAAGATTGAACGTGAACCAGCTCGATTCATTGCTGCAATTGGGATTTGAAGGCATCACTCTTTACTTATTCACTGAAAAAGATGAGGAAAACCTTCTTTGCGTTGAAGTGGCCGCTTGGCAATGGCTTGTTGATCATCACTGGATTGTTAGCGTTAACTCAAAAGGCGATTGTTGGAAAGCCTGGCTTAAAGTTTTAGGTCGGACGCCAGATTTGAATCTACTCATTTCTCATCTGGGGTTGCCAACTGTCAGCCAGAGTTTGGCTGCCCCTGCCGATATAGATGCACAGCTGGCCGCAATCAGGAAGATTTATGAGTTCAAGAACGTTTATCTGAAACTGAGCGGATTTTATGCCCTTGAGCCAACGAAACCGATCTACCCTTATCCGACCTTGGATCACTACCTCCAATACATTTTGCAAAATTTTGAGGTTGAAAGATTGATCTGGGCTTCAGATTTTACACCTGCGCTTTCAGTTGTAACATTTCCACAAACCTTTCAACATTTTTCAGAGCTACCTTTCTTAAAACCCCAAGATCTTTCAAAGATTTTGAACCAAAACCTTTTGAATCTTCTATCTCGTTCAACTAATCCAAGAGTTCGCTGATATGGGAAGGAAGTAATGATGGAGAGAGTATGTTTCACCCTGCACGTAAAACTAGATCGGCTTGATGAGTATGTCGAAGACCATAAGAATGTGTGGTCTGAAGTCCTTGAGGCTTTGACCCGATCAGGCTGGCACAACTATTCGCTTTTCCTCAACAGGAAAGATGGTTGTTTGATCACTTATTGCGAAGTGGATGATTTCCAAAAAGCTATGGATGCAATCGCACAAGAGGAAGCGAGCCTTCGTTGGCAAGCCAAGATGGTCGATTACTTTGTTCCAGTTGCTGGGAAGAAACCGGCAGATGCTTTTGAGCGCTTTGTTGAAGTTTTCCACTTGCAGTAGCTCTGCCAAGGCCCTTTAAAATTCCGCCATTTGGACTAGTTTGCATTGGTTCAGAGTCGTGAGGCTCGAAAATATCGCATCGTAATAATTACTATTTCAACTCTTCGCGATTTCAGGCAGACTGTGGCTAGTTCGTGAATCGTTTCGGATGAAAGTAGAGGAAAATGAAAGCTGCAATTCTTCGCCAGGTAAATGTTCCAATGAAAATTGAAGAGGTAGAACTTCTTGACCCTCGAGAGGGCGAAGTAAAAGTTGCAATGACCGCAACTGGGATCTGTCATAGCTGTCTCCACGTTATCGATGGAAGCCTGCCAGGTATTCAACTTCCGATGGTTTTGGGAGATGAAGGAGCTGGTGTAGTTACAGCCGTTGGCCCAGGAGTGACTCACGTAAAGGTCGGCGATCACATTATTGTTTCCTGGTCACCAACGTGTGGCCGCTGCAAGTACTGCGTTTCTGGACGCCCAGTGTTGTGTATTAATCAACCACCTTTTGGTTTCCTTGCAGATGGAAGTACTCGTATGAAGGTAGGCAAGGAAGACATTTTGCACTTTGGTCCAGCTACATATGCGACAGAAAATGTTATTCCAGCAAGCTGTGCGATTCCCATCGATCCAAAGATGCCATTAGATATGGCAGCGCTTATCGGTTGCTCCGTAATGACTGGCGTTGGTGCGGTCACGCAAACTGCCAATGTTCCAGCGGGTGCATCTCTTGCAGTATTTGGATGTGGCGGGATCGGACTTAATTCAATTCAAGGTGGCGTGATTGCAGGAGCATCTCAGATCATCGCTGTAGATGTTAGTGATGAAAAGCTCAAGACTGCAGCATCCCTTGGTGCGACACATCTCGTGCGTGCCGATAAGAATGCGATCGAGGAGATCATCAAGATCACTAATGGCGGTGTCGATTATGCAGTGGTAGCCGTGGGAAACAACAAGGCACTTGGTCAAGCATGGGAGTCATTGGCCCCTGGCGGAACATGCGTTTCACTTGCTCTGTATCCACCCGATCAGAAAATGGATCTCGACCCTAATAAATTCGCTGCCAAGGAGTTAAAGATCATCGGATCTCGATACGGCTCAGCACGTCCTTCGATCGATTTCGCCATAATGGTTGATCTCTACATGAGCGGAAAGCTCAAATTGTCTGAGTTGGTTTCTAAACGGTATGGTTTTGATGAAATCAATGAGGCACATAGAGCGCTAGCCGCTGGTGAGAGCGCACGCACTATTATTGTTTTCTAAACCTAACTGGCACAAGTGAGGATCTGAATTAATGAATGAACTTAAAGGCAAAAAAGTTGCGGTCGCTGGATTGACTTTCGAAAGCAACAGTTTTGCACCTGGCCTGACTGAGATCGATCAATTTGAACGCTATCTCATGGTCGAAGGTCCCGGAGTTCTTACCTCGGGGCTTGGCAAGGATGAGATTGCTGGGGCAACAAAAATTGCTCATGATGCGGGCATAGAACTTGTGCCCACATTTTCTGCTGACGGTGGTTGTGGAGCGACTGTAAGTGATGCAGCTTATGCAATTTTGAAGGCTCGCCTTTTAGCTTCGCTTTCCAAAGTTCTGGATCAGGTTGATGGAGTGTATTTACGGCTTCACGGGGCGATGACAACTCAGAGTTGCGAAGATGTTGAGGGCGATGTAATCGCTTCAATTCGCGAACTAGTTTGTCCAAACTTTCCAATCGCTGTCAGCACCGACTTCCATGCACATTTCACGGACAAAATGGCAAAGGGAACAGACCTTATTTCTGGATATCAAACCTGCCCTCACATTGATTTTTACGAAACAGGTGCTCGTGCGATGAAGTTGATGGTTGCAGCTCTCACAGACGGTGGTAAGCCAGTTCTCACCTATCGAAAGCTTAAACTTTTGGCATCTTCTGAAGGACATGACACAAGTGATGGTCCAATGCGCGAAGTTCTCGATCGACTTCACGAGATGGAGAAGATTCCTGGAGTTCTTGATGCCACTGTGTATTGCACACAGCCATGGCTAGAGGTAGAAGAACTTGGTTGGACTGCAGTTGTAGTCACTGAGAATGATCCAGATTTGGGTAGAAAACTTGCTGACGAACTCGCGGCCATGATGTGGGATCGACGTGAAAGGGTTATGTACTCCAAGCGAGATGTCACTGAAGTCCTGGAGCACATTCAAAAAACTCCATCGAGCCAACGACCGTATGTATTAGCAGATGGCAGCGATAGTCCATCGGCTGGAAGTTCGGGAGATAGTTCTTATTTGTTAGCAAATCTCCTCAAGACTCCAATCGATGATGAAGTTTTCATGACGATGACAGATGCCGCGGCAGTATTAGCGATGGTGAAAGCCGGAATAGGTGGGGAAGTATCAGTTTCACTGGGCGGCACTATTGCACCTAACTTCTTCACACCAGTGGCGGTCACCGGAAAGGTAATTACGCTCTGTGATGGTGTCTATCAATCAAAGTACCCCTCCAAAATGATGAATTCCGGGATCACGGGCGTATTGCGGGTTGGCAAAATTAATATCGTGCTGACATCCAAACCAGCATTCATGTTGGATTATCAACTTTATTTGCGCGTTGGTCTGGATGTAACTACGGCCAAGATTGTGCAAGTGAAATCTGCAGGTTCATATAGAGCCTATTACGCACCTTTAGCGTATGAGTGCATTGATTTTGCATCCCCTGGAGCTTCAGATAGTCGCCTACCTAAATTGCCATTTACCAAACCGCGCAGACCTCTCTGGCCTTTTGACCGAGATATCGTCGATGGTTGGTACTAGTTAGACGCTTGCTCAGCAATAAATAGTTACAACGGACTCTGGAGCCGAGTGGTTCGCAGGGTTTATTTACGAACTACAAATATTGCATCGACCTCAACTGGGCTGTTGAGAGGTAATGAGGCAACACCGATAGCTGTACGCGAATGCTTGCCGGCCACATCACCGAAAACATTGAGAATTACTTGGCTCGCACCATGGGCAACTAAGTGTTGGTCAGAGAATCCGTCTGCGCTTGCGACATAGATGCCAAGGCGGGCGACATATTCAATTTTGTCCAGTGAGCCCAACTCTTTTTGCACTGATTCCAAGACATTCATGGCGCAAACCCATGCACACTCTTGCGCAAGCTCCATGTTGACTTCGCTACCAACGAGCCCAGTCGCAACCATAGTTTCTCCGCGACGAGCAACTTGGCCTGAGGCGTAAAAAGAGTTATTGAGAAAGCGGATTGGAGACAGATTTACATTAAATGCACCTGTTGGTTTAGAGGCAAGTGCCTTCAAGTTGTCATCAAAGCTCATGGGGTAACGCCTTTCGTTTGAGTTGAATTACTGCTCGAATGTGATTAATCCGCGACCAGGGCCGCCCTTTGCAAGAACTTCAAATGCCTTGTCTGCCTCATCCAGCCGGTAGTTGCCAGTAAGAAGTGAGTCTAAGTCCAATTTTCCATTTAGGTATAACTCAACCAACATTGGAAATTCAACGTGTGGATTGGAAGATCCGTATTTGCTTCCTATCATTCGGCGCTCTCCAGCCAGAATGTTTGCAGTGGGGTCAATCTCAAGCATTGATCCGCTTGGAGGGGCACCCAAAATAACCATTGTTCCGCCAGCCCCCAACATCTTTAACGCGTTGAGCATGGCCTTGGTGCTGCCCACTGCAGCGATGGAGTAATCCACGCCTCGAGGACAAATCTTTTTAATTGCTTCAAGAACATCTTCCTTTGCAGCGTTAATGGTGTGAGATGCACCCATCTTCTTTGCCAATTCGAGAGCGCCTTCTGATGTGTCAATCGCAATTATCGGAAATGCACCGACAACTCGTGCTCCTTGAATTGAATTAAGACCTACGCCGCCGCAACCTACGACAGCCACTGATTGTCCAGGTCTGGCACCTGCAGCATTTGTAACTGCCCCAAATCCCGTTGTTACCGAACAGCCGATGAGGGCCGCTTTATCCAATGGCATGTCTTTACGAATCTTGATCGCTGAACTCTCAGGCACCACTGTGTAAGGCGCATAAGTGGCTGGCCCGTAGTGCAAAATCTTTTCACCCGTTTTAGCATTATGAAAACGTTGGGTGTTATCCAGTAGGGCACCGAATGGTGATGGGGCCCAGCAGTGCGCAGGCTTACCGTTGCGACATGGGGGGCAAGTTCCGCAGTTAAGCAACCAAGAAATAATGACGTGATCGCCAGGTACAAGAGTGGTTACTCCATCACCAACAGATTCAACAACGCCCGATCCTTCATCGCCCAAAATCATTGGCATGGGAGTTGCATGTGACCCGTCATATGCATGGAGGCATGAATGACAAACTCCAGAGGCAAACATCTTCACACGAACTTCTCCTGGATGAGGTGCATCTACCTTCACTTGAGTCATCGGCATTTTTTGATTTGCTGCGACCAATACAGGGACTTCCATTATGAGAGTCATGTAATTCCAATCGTGATGGTTTTGGATGAAGGATAAAGACCTGTGGCTGACTCTATTGGTGGTGCCATTTATAAATCAATCAAATCATCTCGTTTTGGCCTCCTAAACTGGTCATTTCTCAGTATGTGAAATCGATTGCCACTAGAAGTTCGCGTCAGTTACCACCTATAGTTTGAAGATGGCACAGGAGCTCTTAACGCTTAATGGTTTATCTAAAAAGACTATCGACTCGACTTATAAGGGCATGCCAGAGGCGATGCGCGGGAAGACTTTTGCAGAATTTTTAGCCACAAAGCCGAATATTTTCTCGTCGGGGTTTCATTTTCCAATCGCTACCCTGAGAAAATCTGCTCTCGATAATAACTTGGAGCGAATGAGGCAATACTGCAAAGAGGTAGGCGCCTCTTTAGCCCCGCATGTTAAAACAACGATGTCTCCTCAAATTGCTCAGATGCAAATAGACCACGGTGCATGGGCGTTGACGGTTGCCAATTTCTCTCAAGCACGTGTGTTTTTGGATTATGGCTTTAATAGAATCATTATTGCTAATGAAATAGTTGATCCAGCCGCTATTAGAGAAATCGGAAAGAGAAATCTCGAGCCCAATACTCAGATAATCTTTTATGTTGATTCAGCTGAGGGTCTTTCTATAATTCGTGAAGCGCTTAAGACGCTACCGCAAGCAAAGGTTTTTCTTTTTATCGAAATTGGACTCGATGGCGGTCGTGGCGGGATTCGTGATATTGAGGGTGCGAAGAAACTTGCACAAGAGATCGATGGCGACCCCCACCTGTTTGTACTTGGCGTTTCTGGATTTGAAGGAATAATTTCCGGAGCTGACCGCTCTGCGGAGGGTTTGCAAATGGTTGCGGACTTCTGCGCAAAAATAGTTGCTGCTGCCCGGCTCGTTGCTCCCTATGTAAGAACAGAAAAGATCATTTTGACTGCAGGGGGCAGCGCCTTTTTTGATGTTGTCGTACAAGAGTTTTCTAAGTATGAAGCGCCTTTCCATATGGTCCTTCGAAGTGGTGGATATGTGACCCATGATCATTGGTCCTATCAAAAGGTTTATCCCTTTACCCAAATGTCTTTGGATAAGCAGTTGCTTCCAAGTATTGAGTTATGGGCGCAGGTTCTTACACAACCCGAAAAGGGTTTAGCCATTCTCAATTTAGGTAAGCGCGACGTGGGAAATGATGCAGATAACCCGTTTCCGGTCAAGCGATTTCACGGCAAAGTTTTGCCGCTAGAGGCCAAGGTGGACCATCTCAACGATCAACATGGTTACTTGCATTTTGGGGGCGGACAAGAAGTCACCATTGCAGATGTGATCGGCCTGGGAATTTCACACCCGTGCACAACTTTTGATAAGTGGAAACTCTTTGTATTAGTGGATGACAATTACGACGTAGTAGATTTCATTCATACTTTCTTTTAGAGAAAACAACTAGGAGGCACAATGAGCGCAGATTATTACCATGCAAAAGATGCACCCCCACCGGGTGGATCGTATTCACATGGTGTCATAGCCAATGGATTTCTCTATACCTGCGGAATGGGTCCTGCTGATCCAGGAACAGGCAAAATCGTGGATGGTGGCGTTGCAGAACAAACACGGCAAACGCTCAAGAACCTTCAAGCAATTCTCGCCGAGCGAGGGGCAACAATGGATCAGGTAGTAAAAGTGACATCACACCTGCAAGATTTGCATCGTGACTTTGCAGCCTACGACGCTGTATATCGCGAGTTCTTTAAAGCGCCATTCCCGGTTCGAACCACTGTTGGATCGCAACTGATGAACATTTTGGTAGAGATTGATTTGGTTGTCGCTCTATGAACCAACAAAAGAGAGATGACCTCTCTGGCCAAGTTATGGTCGTTACTGGCGCTGGACGGGGTATCGGGCGAGAGATAGCCGAGAGTGCTGCTTTAGCCGGAGCGCGCGTTGCAATACTAGAGGTCGATCCGAATACTCTGAGTGAAACGGTTACTCACATCAAATCACTTGGCGGGGATGTCATTGGATATCCGATGGATTTGGGAGTCGAAAAAGATGTAATCGCAACCATTGCTGCAGTAGCAAAAGATTTCGGACGCATTGATGTGTTAGTTAATAACGCTATGGTTCATGAATCTGAAGATCTTCTGCATACCACTCTTGAAATGTGGGAAAGGTCCTTAAGAATTACATTGACTGCAGGCTTTTTGTGCATTCGAGAAGTATTGCCAGGGATGATTGCGCGTGGCGCAGGTAACATCATCAATATTGGGACAGTAAATGCGAAAGCAATGCTGGGCAGTGATTCATACAGCATTGCAAAGGCGGGCATACATGCCATGACACGCTCAGTAGCGGTGAGGTATGGCCCGCAAGGCATTCGCTGCAACACAGTTGTTCCGGGCACCATTGCAACTTCGGCATGGCAATCACGTGCAGATCGCAACCCAAAAGTATTCGAAGATCTCAAGCCTTGGTATCCGCTTGGTCGCGTTGGAAGACCTAAAGATATTGCCGAGGCAGTTCTTTTCTTGGCATCGGATAAGTCCGAATGGATGAGCGGATCTGAACTTGTCGTTGATGGAGGATTACTGGCTGGTCCGGCTCCGATGTTTCGAACAGTTGAAGGATCTGACTAGACGATGAAAGACAGAACTTTTACGATCAGGGGCGCACAAGTCATTGATGGCTCTGGGTCTAAAGCGGTACGCGCAGATGTGATCGTTATCGACGGAGTAATTGCAAAGACCGGTTCGATCCTTCGGGGCGAAGAACAAGGCAAGGTTGTTGAAGCTGACGGCCTCACACTTACTCCTGGCTTTATCGATTTACATTCCCACTCAGATCTTGCCGTAATTTCAGATCCCGCACACTTAGCAAAAGTGACTCAAGGTGTTACTTTTGAAGTTGTAGGCCAAGATGGATTGAGTTATGTCCCATCCAATGAAGAAACACTTCACACACTTCGCGAACAACTCTTTGGCTGGAACGGTGAACCAGCAGCGCTAAAGTGGAATTTTCATTCAGTAAGTGATTACTTGAGCGAAGTTGATAAGGGATCTGCAGTAAATGTTGCGTTTCTAATTCCTCACGGCACAGTGCGAATGTTGGCCCGCGGAAATGTTGCAGGCCTGGCTTCCTTGGAAGAACTCAATGAAATGAAACGCTTGGTAGAAGTAGGTATGCAAGAAGGTGCAGTTGGTTTATCAGCTGGTCTAACTTACACGCCCGCAATGTACGCTGATGATGCAGAGATCATAGAGCTTTGCAAAATTGTTGCGAAATATGGTGGGTATTACGCACCTCATCACCGAAATTATGGGGCGCAATTTTTAGATGCCGTAGATGACTGCATTGAGATTTCTCGAGCATCTGGATCTCCATTGCACCTCACCCATTGCCACATGAGCGCACCAGCAAACCACGACCGAACAGATTTACTTTTTGATCGCTTAGCAAAAGCAGAGTCAGATGGCCTCGACGTGAGCCTGGACACCTACCCATATTTAGCTGGTTCTACCTATCTTCACGCAATGCTCCCATCATGGGTACAAGATGGTGGAAACAAGCCCATGAGCGCTCGTCTTGCAGATCGCGACAAACGTTTGAAGGTTGTTCATGAACTTACCGTGAGTGGAAGCGATGGCAATCAAGGCGGCATCATGAATTGGGAAGTCATCAAGATTGCCGGCATTGAAAGAGCCGAACACATGAAATTTGTAGGACTTTCAATTGTAGAGGCCGCAAAGCTCGCGGATAAGCAGCCAGTAGATTTTTACTTAGACTTGATTTTGGCAGAAGATTTCAAGGCATCATGTGTGATTTTTTCTGGATACGAACCCAATGTGCGAGCGATTATGCAACATCCTCGTCATATGGTGGGCAGTGACGGAATCCTTGCGGGTAACCGTCCTCATCCACGCGGGTACGGAACCTTTGCTCGCTATCTCGGAACTTATGCGCGCGTCGAGAAAGTTCTCACATTTGAAGGCGCGATCGCCCGTATGACCGGTCGGCCAGCAACTCGGCTTTCCCTCAAAGACCGTGGTCTTGTGAAGACTGGATATAAGGCTGATCTTGTTTTGCTTGATGCAGAAAAAGTTTTGGATTTGGCCACCTATGAGAATCCCAAAACTCCTGCTGCTGGATTTGAGAATGTTTGGATCGATGGAGTCCTCACTCTTGAAGGGGGCAAGCGGACGTCTCACTTGCCTGGTAGGGCCGTGAGATCGCGCAAAACAAAGGTTTAATTGTATGAATCAGCTCTTCGACATTGCGGTTTCTGGACTCACCTATGACGGCCTTGGCAATATTCCAGAGAAATTAAGCATCGGCATTAAAGATGGAATTATCGCCTATGTTGGATTGGAAGAACTTGATGCTCTTGAGAAAATAGATGCAACTGGCTTAGCGATTGCGCCTGGTTTCATAGATGTGCACACCCATTCAGATGTCAGTCTCTATCTGGATGGGCGCGGAGAAAGCAAGGCGTTTCAAGGCGTAACAACAGAGGTCACCGGTAATTGTTCTTTCTCTCCATTTCCCATCAACCCTTCCTTTCAACAACAGCATTCAGATTTCTTAGCTGGAATTGGTGATGATCGAATAGATATTCCATGGGTTGACGTCGATGGTTATCGCTCGCGCCTTGAAAAACAAGGTATAGCAATAAATATTGCTCCCTTAGTAGGCCATGGCACTCTCAGAATTGCTGCAATGGGATTAAAGGAAGGGGATGCATCAGATGACGAATTGACGAAGATGAAATCTTTGCTAAGCACAATGTTATCGCAAGGTGCATTCGGCATGTCAACTGGGCTTACATATGTGCCTTCTCGTTATGGCACATTTAAAGAATTGCAAGGATTGTGTGAAGTCTTGAAAACTTATGATCGAATTTACACATCTCATGCGAGAGACTACGACATCCTTGGCGATGATCTTTTTTTAGGTCCATTGAAAGAACAGGTGGCGCTAGCTCGAGAGACCTCTGTTCGTATTCAGTTCTCACATGCTGCTATCAATTCACCATCGCTATGGGGTTCGGCAAAGAAGTGGACTGATTTTTTTCAAAGTGCAATTGACGATGGTCTCGATGCCGCTTTCGACGTCTATCCATACGACGCTTCAAGTTCTGCATTGACTCAATATTTACCAGCCTGGGTTCAAGAAGGTGGCGTCGCGGAAATGAGTAAGCGTCTGTCGGATCCAACAGTGATGGCCCGCGCCGCGAGAGAGCTACTAGAAGGTTGGTCAGCTTCCAAGATCCCGTGGCTTTGGGACCGATTTGTTTTTGCACGTACCGATGGCCTGCTCGAAGTTGAGCCGGGTGACTCAATCGAGGTCGCTGCGAAAAAGTTGAAGATGGCACCTGAGCTTTTAGTTCTTGAACTGTGCAAGCGCGGGGGAAATAGCGTCATGGTTGTACTTTTCTATCGGACCGAGGAGGACATGCGCACCTTTGCTGGATCTGCGCATTCGATGATTTGTTCTGATGGTTCAGCTTTCCCGTTTGATCAAAAAGGACGTCTGCCACATCCTCGATCTTTTGGCGCCAGCGTGAGAGCCCTTGGCCATATTTCACGCAAGTTGGGGGATATGCCATTAGAAAAAGTGATTTATAAGATGACCGGTAAGGCAGCGCAACATTTTCACATTCACGATCGCGGAACCATCGAAGTTGGCAAGGCAGCAGATTTAGTGATTTTTGATCCTGCGACAGTTATCGACGCAGCAACTTTCATTGAACCCGCTCAACCGCCTGTAGGAATATCCCATGTCATCGTGAACGGCCAAATCATCATTGCAAATGGAATACAAAAGCCTGTTTTGCCTGGAAAGGTATTGAGGGCAAAAAGCCTTACGACCAAGTAGTTTGCGGCTCGAGCGGGTACATCGGCACCCTACGATTTTTGTAAGTGAAATTAGTCAGATCTGCCGTAGATGCTCCAGGGCTTGCAAGCCAGAACATCTTCTTGGCTATCGGTTCGTATGCAGGCCTTGGGGAGTGAGTGCCTTTAGCGACAATAATTTTCTGGTCAAGTGGCTCAATTCCTGCAGATCTAAATTGCTCAAGTGAGCTCGACATGGCAGATAAAGATGTTACGAGGATTTTGTTTCCAGAATCGGTTGCGATCGCAACGCTAGGGCCATCGTTGTAGAAGCGAAACCCTCCATGTGAGGGTTTTGGTTCAGAGTATTTACCATCCGTGATGGCAGTTATTGTGCCGATGATTTGAATAGGCGCACCGTGCATGTCATCCGCCTTGCCACCAATGAGGAAATCTATGTGCGCGCCTACACCAAGGGCAATACATTTCTTTACAACATCAGGATCGGCAAGCGCTTGCATGATTCCGGTAACTCCCATTTCTTGGGCTGCATGTAAAACAAAAGTTGAGTCTCCTGGTGTGCCTGCTCCCACGTTATCGCCAACGTCAAATAGCACTACAGGCCAAGCAGTTGCTTTCTTTGCTTCCTCAAGTGCTGCCTTGATGGGAGTGCCGTGTCCATTGAGTTGAACTCGCAAACTCCATGCAAAATCTGCAATCTCTTTTGAATATTTCTCAGCAAGGGCGGGGTCGTTATCGGTAATAGCCAAAAATGCCATTCCCATCTGAGGTACATCTGCATATGGATATCCCTCTGAAATGCTGATCGATAACACACCAGGGCGCTGCCGAACTTCATCTGCAAATTTCAACAGTCCAGCCATCGGTTCATCGCTGGTGCCTTGTTGGAGGATATTGACTATGAGGGGCGGCATTTGCAGGCAACGAGTTGGACGAATTTCTTTCCGAAGTGTTTTGATCACAAGATCTGTGCAATGGAAGGCTTGCTCGAAAGTGTCTAGGTGTGGGTTGGTTTGGTAGACAGTGACGATGTCGGCATTTGCAACAACCTTTTGCGAGACGTTGGCGTGCATATCTAATGCCGTGCCAATTACAACATTGTTACCAACGAGTGCCCTTACTTTTTCGGAAATCTCACCATCAGCATCTAAGTATTTGTCCGAGACTGCAGCGCCGTGAAGCGGGAGCAATACGGCATCCCAAGGTCCTTTTTCGCTCAATTCTTTGAGCATCAAATCCATGATGTGCTCTGTTGCTTCAACCGTCATGGGCCCCATTGGCATCAGGCGCGTAAAAACTAAAGGATGGATTTCAATATCTGATTCTTTCTTTAAACGCGCAAGCATTCCAGCAATCGTCGCCGTGGATGTCTCATACTCATTAACAATCTCTTGACCATGCAAAATCCCCGCAGCCTTCCATCTATCCAATGATGCAGGAACTTTCGCAAATGAATTTGACTCATGTTGAAAACCAGCGATGGCAACGCGAAACATCAAACAACTCCTTTTGCTATGAGGTGTGACCCGATCTTAGAGGCGAGCTGGCATCGATTTCTTGAGCGTTGAGCAAACGGAAATTAAGTCCTTTCCGATCTTGGCGAAATCTTGGAGAGAGGTTCGCGAAGTTGGAGCTGTAATACTGATAGCTGCAATCGGATAGCCCGTTACGTTGAGGATAGGGGCGGCCACGCATCTAAATCCAATTTCATCTTCTTCGTTATCAATGGCATATCCCAGGGCTCGACTCTTCCGGATTGCATCAAGAAACTGATCTTGAGAGATGAGGGTATTGGTGGTTCTCTTTGGGAGAGTGACTTCGACAATGGTTTTGAGTGCGGTCTCCTCAGGCATTGCTGAAAGTATTGCTTTTCCTAAGGCCGTGGTGTGGCAATTATCTTCGATAGATAGGGGAACCGTTACGCGAAGGCGTTGTCCAGATTCCAAGGTATCCAAATAAATGACCTTGCCGTGAGATAGAACACCCAAGTTAATCGTCTCATTATATTTTTCATGAAGGCCGCGAAGCGTAGGACGTACGTGACGAATAAGTTCAGCGGAATTTCTTGTGGCTCTTCCCAGGCCAATCAGCGCTGGACCAAGTATGTACTTTCGTTTAGAGGTTTCGCGCGTCACGAATCCACCAGATTCGAGAGTATTGAGAATCCGGTAAATCGTAGGCTTACTGATTCTGGTGCGGTCTGAAAGTTCTACAACTGAAAGCGGGGCCTCAGCTAAACAGACTAAAAGATTCATGGATTTGACAAGGACGCCCACTTCGTCACGTTTTGGTGAATCTGGCATTAGAATCTCTCCTGGTGCAAATTTCCGCAATCTGAATTATAAGTTGCAGGTGTTGAATAGTGTCACTACTTTGTCGATAGTGAACCTATCGTTCCGCATTGCGGAATTCTAAGGAGTGATAGTGGATTTTAGCGGTTCAAAGAAAGCGTGGGAAGAGGGCACTTCGGTCGTCGCAGGCGGCGTCAATAGTGGCTTTCGAGTAGGCGCCCGTCCCCACCCTCTTGTATTTACTGGCGCTCATGGAGCAACGCTGATTGATAGTGATGGAAATACTCTCATTGATTATTTTCTGGGAATGGGCCCAATGCTCTTGGGTCATAGCCCAGCACCCGTCATCGATGCGGCCAAAAAACAATTAGATGTGAGTTTATTAGTTGCTGGTCAAACACCTCTCGAATATCGGGCAGCAAAGTTGGTGCTTGATTTAATGCCCGGAGCTGATTTAGTTCGCTTCGCATCATCCGGTGCTGAGGCGGTGCAAGCTGCATTTAGAACTGCGCGAGGTGCGACCAACCGGATGAAAATGATTAAGTTTGAGGGCCACTATCACGGTTGGTTCGATAATGTGTTATGGAGCGTTGCTCCAGATCCTGCAGTAGCTGGAGATGCGCTTCATCCAATTCCAGTTCCAGGAACCCAAGGTCAAGAACCTGGGGAGAATTTAGTTGTCCTCCCGTGGAATAACGCAGATGCAATCGAAGAAGAATTGAAAAAAGGCGACATTGCAGGCGTCATCATGGAGCCAATTATGTTTAACTCGGGTGGAGTCTTGCCCTTGCCTGGTTATCTAGAGCGTGTTCGCCAATTGTGTACTCAGTACGGAACTGTTCTTATATTTGACGAAGTCATCACTGGATTCAGAGTCAGCGCCGGCGGAGCGCAAGGCGAGTTGGGTGTAGTCCCAGATTTAACAATTTTAGGAAAGGCACTCGCAAACGGTTTCGCAGTTGCTGCGATTGTGGGAAAGCGCGAATTTATGGATCTCATGGGCTCTGGCAAGGTCATGCATGGCGGCACATACAACACTCAATCAGTTTCAATGGCTGCCACGATTGCAACACTTGAAACAATCGCCAGCGGGCAACCTCATAAGAAAATTGACGGCACTGGGGTGGCTCTGATGAATGGCTTGAAAGAAGAATTCACTAGGGCCGGAATTGAGCACGAGCTCGTTGGATATCCAGCAGTTTTTAATGCTCGTTTCGATCTTAAGGGCCCGACGGATTATCGTTCAGCAATAAAAGCTAATCGTGAGCGGTATATGAATTTTGCCTATGAAATGTTGACCCATGGAATTCGTGTGTTGCCTCGCGGGACGTGGTTCCTCTCCAGTGCCCACGAAAACGCAGATATTGAGAAGACTTTGAGTGCGGTACGGGATGTTCTGAAGGCTGGAATCTAAAAACCTCGCCCTTTTGCATCACCTTGTCGCTTTGTCACGAAAAGTTATAATTCCGATGGGTTTTTCCGCAAAGCGGACAATTACGCGTAATTATTAGTTTTCTTCGTTGACCCAGCCCATAAATGCCAGCAAACTTCTTACTAATCGGTAATTCATTTTCCGTTTACTTAGTTCAGAAGGGGAAAAACTTGAGTCACAAAAACTTCCGAGTCTCTCGAGGCTCCGTAGTTGCTGCGATTGCTGCTGGATCCTTGCTCATTGCGAGCGCGGTCACCACAGCAAGTGCAGCAACTCCATCATCATCTCGCAAGGCTGCAGACAAGTTAGTTCTTGCTGCTCTACAGGATCCAGGAACACTGGATATCGTCAAGCAGAATCAAACTGCACTTGTTCTCTGGCTTCCAGGAAACGTTTACGAGTCACTAGTTACAAACCTTCCAGATGGAACAGCTGGGCCTGGAGTAGCAAAGTCTTGGACCATCAGCAAAGATCAACTGACTTACACATTCAATATTCGCGATGAGAAGTTCTCAAACGGTGCTGCCGTTACCGCTGATGATGTTGTGTACTCACTTACATCCATGCAGAACGGACCAATTGGTTCATACCACGGTCCATTCACTCAAGTTTCATCTATCACTGCCAAGGATTCAAAGACAGTCGTCATCAAGTTGAAGAAGTCGAGTCGTTCTTTCTTCCACGGAATGGGCGAAATGTCTGGAGTTATTCAACCAAAGGCAAGTGAAGCAACTCGTGCAACAAAGCCAATTGGTTCTGGACCATATGTTCTCAAAGAGTATGTCCCTAACGATCACTTGACTTTCATTCCAAACGCAACTTACTGGGGAACTGCTCCTTCACTCAAAGAAGTAACTGTGAAGATCATGACCGATGGTAACGCTGCATTGGCTGCACTCAAGGCCGGAGAAATCGATTCATTCCCAGTTATCACCATTGATCTATGGGAGCGTATTGGTAAGCAAGGTTTTGACAAGGACTTCACACTTCAGAACTATCCTCAAGGTGGAGAAATGTTGTACACGCTGTTTAACTCAAACCAGGCGCCATACAACAATCCAAAGGTTCGCCACGCACTAGCAAAGATGATTGACCGCAAGGCATTCAACGTTGCTTATGGCGCTCCAGTTGGAAGCTCTGACCCAACCTGTGGTTATGGACTTCAAAATACTTCTTGGTTCGCTGTTGAAAGTGGATCAACCTGTTTTGATGCTTATGACCCAGCACGCGGAGCAGCAGAACTTAAGGCTGCTGGATTCGCAAAGACACCGCTGGACTATGTCTCATTGACAGACGTCCCAGATCTTTCATTGCCTGCTGACTTGCAAATTGCCCAGTTCGTAAAGGCTGGCGCAACAATCAAGCGCAACGCGATTTCTTTGGCCGAATACTCAAAGACAATCTTTGGTGGTCGCCCACAGCAATTTGGTGTCTCAATCATGTCTGACCCTGCCTTGTTCACACAGTTCTCCTGTACTGACAAGAGCAAGGCCGGATGGCACACCTACTGCAGCAAAGAACTCACCGGGCTTCTTATCCAAGCAGATGGCGCAAAGTCAAAGGCTGCTTTTGATGACCTGATGAAGAAGGCTGCTGCTGTGTTGCAGAAGGATGCGTATATTGTTCCAATCCTGGCCAAGGCTGGCGTTGGACTATGGCAACCAGCTCTTAAGGGTTGGAAAGCTCCACGTATATTCGTAGAGCAAAACTTCTCAGACTTGTCTTGGGCTTAATTACCCATCGGGTAACGAAAGTTAAGAGAGATAAGTAAGACCTCAAGGGGTCATGGTTAGCTCCGCAGGAGTGCAACATATGTTGCACTCCTGCGGACTAGCTAGTTAGAAAGGGAAAAGTGGGACGCTTTATATTACGAAGGCTCGCGTTTTTTGCGATAACACTTCTCACGACTTCGGTTCTTATTTTCACTCTAATTCGCGCCGCTGGCGGAAACGTCGCAGCAATCTTGTTGGGAAAAAACTCAAGTGCGGAAGAAATCCATAAGCTCTCGACTGAACTTGGACTCGAGCGCCCCTTGCCAGTTCAATATTTTGAATGGATGGGTAATTTTCTCCACGGCAACCTCGGACAAGCTTTTCGAAGCAAACAATTAGCTTCGCACTTGATTTGGTCACAGGCGCCTGTGAGTGTGCCGCTTTCACTAGGCGGCCTTATTCTTGCAATTATCATCGCAATTCCTCTAGGCACATTTGCAGCCAAGAATTTCAACAGGCCAAGCGGCGCGTTTGTTGCAGTCCTTAGCCAGATTGGAATTGCGGTACCTGTTTTTTGGGCTGGCCTACTTCTCTCCCTTGTGTTTGGAGTTCACCTTCACCTTTTGCCAACTGGGGGGTGGGTACCATGGAGCGAGAATTTTGTCGGAGCGCTTCGATCCCTCGCGCTCCCTGTTTTCACTTTAGGAATCGTCATGGCCTCAACACTCACCAGGTATACGCGTACCGCGATCTTGGATGTTATGAATGAGGATTTTGTTCGCACGGCACGCGCATCTGGCATGAGTCGCAGGGTCGCGCTGATCAAGGTGGGTCTTCGAAATGCATCCCTACCTTTGGTCACCGTGCTGGGGCTTTTGGCCGCAGAAATGGTTGGCGGAACTGTAATTATTGAAAAGGTTTACTCATTACCAGGAATCAGTCGAATGATTTTGGACAACGTGACCGCACGAGAGGTTGTCGTAGTGCAGAGCACCGTTATGGTAATTGTCGTTTACGTAATGACGATTAATTTGATTATTGATTTAGCTTATGGACTTTTAGATCCAAGAATTCGGGTTGGAAAATGAGCGAAAAGCTGCAATCCGTCAAGAACTCCCTAAAGCGGCCCCGAAAGAAATCTCGCTTGCCTTTAATCGTGGGGGCTTCTATCACCCTAGTGATGGTGATCATTGGAGTAATTTCAATGTTTTGGATCCCCCAAGATGTGAATGTGAGTGACCCATCAATTCGCATGTTGCCAATCGGCACACCGCACCATCTCTTTGGCACTGATTTTCTTGGACGAGATGTGACAAGCATGTTAATGACCGGCGTGCGCACTTCAGTAATCATCGGGGCATCAGCGGCCTTCTTATCGCTTTTCATTGGAACGCTGTTCGGAATGCTGGCGGCATCTATCTCGAAGTTAGATGAGCCAATCATGCGCACTGCCGATATTTTTATGGCAATGCCTGGAATCATTTTTGCTTTAGTTCTAGCTTCAACAATTGGCGCTGGTTACGTGACAACTATATTTGCGCTCACTTCGTTCTTTACTCCTGCATTTGTGCGTGTTACGCGAGCTTCTTCTATGAGAGTTCTTTCCGAAGATTACATATCTGTAGCACGCCTTTACGGGCGTAGCAGATTATTTATTACCATTAGGCACGTTCTCCCTAACGTTTCGTCAATTCTGATTGTTCAGTTCACAATTTATTTCGCAGCAGGAGTTCTTTCTGAAGCAGGTCTATCTTTTCTGGGTGTTGGAATCAATCGCCCTTCGGTTTCACTCGGAATGATGCTGCATGAAGCTGTTGAGCAAATTGGAATCACAGATCCACTTGGCGTGTGGCCAGGGCTTGGCATCGTAATCCTGGTGATTGGGCTCAATCTTCTAGGTGATGGATTGCGTGATTATTTTGATCCTCGTTTTTCTCAAAGGGTGCGTTAATGGATAATTTTGCACTTAAGGTTGAAGACCTCGTTGTCTACTTAGATGATTTGATTGCAGTTCGGGGCGTTTCCTTTGTCATCAATAAGGGAGAGCGCTGGGGCCTTGTAGGCGAATCTGGAGCCGGCAAGAGTCTCACAGCCCTGGCAATCATGGGGCTTTTACAAGATGGCTGGAAAACATCTGGCGCCGTGCTGCATGATGGAATGAATTTGCTACAGGCGTCGGATAAGACTCTCTCAGCGCGCCGTGGCCGCACCATGTCGATGGTTTTTCAGGATCCCACCACTGCGCTTAATCCTGTAGCAAAGGTTGGCAAACAAATTACATGGATTCTTCGACATCACATGCATGTTACCCAGAAGGATGCATACGAACAGTCGCTGGTCTTGCTGAACAAAATGAATTTGCCACGCCCAGAATCGATCATGGATTCATACCCACATCAGCTCTCTGGTGGCCAAAGACAACGAATCATGATTGCAATGGCACTCGCCTGTTATCCAGAATTGATTATTGCCGATGAACCAACGACAGCACTCGATGTCACAGTTCAAAAGCAGGTTCTACGGCTGCTCGATGCTGCAGTAACTGAGCGAAATTGCGGACTGTTGCTCATCACGCACGATTTGCCTGTTATTGCAGCAATGTGTGAGAACGTCGCAGTTATGTACGGCGGGCGGATTGTTGAAACTGGAAAAATTTCGGATGTGTTTACTAATCCAAGGCACCCATATACAAAGGGACTTCTTGCGTCGCAACCCACATTAGATAACATCGATTTGGATGGAGGAACTCGGCTTCCTTCAATTCGCGGCTCAGTACCACCGTTGTATGCGATGCCAGATGGATGCGCATTTGCCGAGCGCTGCGACTTTGCTACGCAGAAATGTAAAGAGCTTCCAGAATTAGATAATCAGATTCAGCAAGTTGCTTGCTGGAATCCCGTCGCCGAAGCACGGAAGGGAGCGTGATGTGGCAATGAGTACCTCACAGACTCCAATCATTCAAACTGTAGGCGCTTGTCAAGAATACAAATTACCTAGGACCTCTCTCTTTGGGCAGCGTCCTGTATTGCATGCCTTGAAAGAAGTGGATTTTTATGCAATGGAAGGTGAGTCTGTTGGAATTGTTGGCGAGTCCGGAGCAGGTAAGTCCACACTCACCAGAATATTGGTGGGGATGGAGAAGCCAACTGCCGGTTCATTCAAATTTAAGGATCGCGATGTTTGGAGTTCAGACGAGGAGTTTAAGCTCGAATTTCGTCGCTCCGTACAGATGGTTTTACAAAACCCTCGAAGCTCATTTGACCCACGTATGACAATCGCCCAATCTCTCTTGCAACCTTTGAAGGGTTTAAAGATTGGGGGAGATCACCAAGCACGCATCCGCCAAGTGCTAGATCAAGTTGGCCTTGGTAAAGATTCACTGAAGAAATACCCTTACGAGTTCTCGGGTGGGCAGCTCCAACGCGTCGCGATTGCACGGGCTCTAATACCTGACCCAAAGATTCTCATCGCTGATGAGCCGGTATCGGCCCTGGATGTTTCCATTCAAGCACAGGTTTTGAACCTACTGAATGACTTAGTAAAAGACCTAAATCTCACCTTGATTCTTATCACTCATGACCTTTCAGTTGTTTCCTATGTTACTTCTCGCGTTGCAATAATGGTCGATGGCAAAATTGTAGAAACGGGATCGCCTAAATCTCTCTTCCAAAATCCACAATCGGCAATTGCTAAGAGTTTTGTGGACTCAGTGCTTACTGTTGGCAAAGGAATTGAAGGCGAATCTTTATTTGAAAATGTGTAACCTCACTGCGATAGGGCTTCTTTGATCCAAGTGAGGTCTCGCGGACGCATTGCATCTAAAAGGTAGAAGTCAATATCTGATAAACCGCATTTTCGAAGGGTCGCAACTTTTTCCTTAAGGAACTCCGCACTTTGATTGTCTGGGTATGTCGGGCGCACGATCGCGATGATCTCGCCGCCAACTTCCTCGTTGTAGTGCTTGGCAATCTCTCCTACTTGCTGGGCGGTTGATCGATAAATTAGAGGCTCGTAAACGTCTACAACCTTCCGCACTTTTCCGTTATCGATCCCGACGAGCCAACTTAAATCTAACGGCGTAGAACTCTGACTATCAATCAAGGGGGCTTGGTCAATTATTCGCGTGGACACATTGGATTTATGTGCGATTTTTGTGACATCGTTATAGAGTGATGAAACTGTGCTTTCTCGGGCACTCAAGTAATCAAGGATCTCAGGCCCGAGAATGTTGGCGAGCTGATCTCGGGTAACAGGTTTTCCTAACCATGGATCGTGATCGTCAATAAAGGGCTTGAGCGCGCCAGTTACTTTTGACTTCAGTGCCAATGCATCTCCACCAGCACCTGCAAATTGTTGAATGCAGGCTGGGCAAAAACACAGTGAGAACAGGAATTCTGTTGTAGGGCTAAGTTCCATAAAAAAACGCTCATGATGTTCGCCATGCTTAGCCCCATGAAAGTGAAGTGATTCGATAGCTAAGGATGAAATTCCACGAGAACATAGATCAGCACTGAGCCCTCGGACATAAGCGGCTACCGCAGGATTGGAAGGGCACAACTCTGAAAGGAAATGGTTGCCATAGACATTTGTCACTGTGGCCTCAGGGTGTTGCATCCCGAGAGCTGAATTATGGAGAAAAACCGCCCAAGCATTGATATCGAAGTGCACATCTTTGGCCGTAGCAATTACTGACTCCAGCATGTGGCTATCAAGCAAGTGATCTTGCTCGTGTGGCTTAAGTGCGCCTTGGTCGTACTTGCTGAAATCAGGGTTGTAATAGTGAAATCCGTCGGAGAGATATTCGAGTTGAGGGCCTTGACGAAGTAAAAAATCGCGACTGGCATGGTAGTTGAGAGCTAGATTAATACCTGTAAAACCTACTTGTTGAAGTTCGGGAATAACTTCTTGAGGGCTTTGGCGAAAGAAAGTATAAGGAAAAGTGAAGGCATGAGATCTCGGGGATCTCATTTCACGCTACCAGCGGTAAGTCCGCTGACCAGGTATTTTTCAATGGAGATGAAGAGGATAACCACCGGAATAATTGCAATAAGGGATCCGGCAAAGAGGTAATTCCACTTCACTTCATAAAGGCCCGTTAACAATGAAAGACCAACGGAGAAGGGCTGCTTCGACGGAGAACTGGCAAGGGTGTAAGCGACCACGAATTCATTCCACGCAGCGATGAAAGTGAAGATAGCGGTTGTGACAATTCCTGGTAGAGCCAGCGGCAAGCTGATCTTTGTAAAGGTTTGGAAGCGGGAGGCACCATCGATCGATGCAGCTTCTTCAATCTCAACCGGGATGGACTGGAAGAAGCTAGAAAGAATCCAGACTGAGAACGCCATATTGAAAGATGCGTTAATCAGAATCAATCCGAGGTATGAATTGATCAAATGAAGCACCGACATCTCTCGGTAAATACCAATAAGGAGAGTAGTAGGGGAGAACATTTGAGTGACAAGTACCAGGAGCAAGAATGCCGTGCGGCCACGGAACTTATTGCGGGCGATGTAATAGCCAGCTGGCAGTGAAGCAATAAGGCCGAGGATCATCGTACAAAGAGAGATGATGACGGTGCTTCGGATGTACATTCCAAAAGGTAATTCTTGAAAAACCTTAATGAAGTTTCCAAATTCCCATGCCTTAGGTAAGTAGGTAGGAGGAATCTCTGTATTACTAGAATTTGGCTTCATTGCAGTGGAGAACATGGAAAGATAAGGAAACAAGAACAAAAATGAAACTAGCAAACCAGTTATCGAGAGCACAAAACCCTTGGACCGCTTCTGCAATTTATGTTTAGCTTTGGGGTTCATTTTTTATCCAAATCGCGCCACTTTGAGAGTTTAAGGAAAATCATGATGAGGACAAAAATAACCATGAAGTTACCTACTGCTAATGAAGCAGATTGTCCGATATCTTGGTCGCGGAAAGCCACCTTGTATGCAAAAGTAGTTGTGGTATCGGTTTCATAACCAGGTCCACCTTGTGTCATAACCCAAATGATGGGGAAAGAATTGAAGACATAAACTGAGTTAATAACGGCTGCGACGAGAAATGCTGGACGAAGCAATGGAAAAACAATTGCCCAGTAGCCCTTCCAAGGCCCCGCTCCATCTACGCGAGCTGCCTCCATGATGTCATGGGGGATAGATTGCAATCCGGCTAAGAGAACATAGGTAGTAAACGGAAGCGAAACAGCGATTCCGACAACGAGCAAAACCATAAAACCCGTTTTTGGATCGCTGAGCAAGTCCACAGGCTCTTTAATAATGTGTAAATCTTGCAAGACTAAGTTAAAAACGCCGTAGTAGCCGTTAAGGATCCACTTCCATGACGTTGAAGTGATGACTAGAGATGCAGCCCAAGGGACAATTACCGAATATCGAAGAAACTTCTGTCCAATAAATTTTGCATTGAGCAGCTGGGCTAATGGCAGGGAAATCGCCATGGTCGCAGCGACCACTACGACAAGCCAAATTGCTGTTCTGAAAAGCGTGCCTTTGATGTCGCTGTTATCAAAGAGTGATCGGTAGTTATCTAAGCCGGCCCACCCTTTAAGAAGGCCACTGATATCCACGCGTCGAAACGACATAAGGAAAAGTTCGACGGTTGGCCATAGAACAAAACCAACGATGAGAAAGAGTGCGGTCCCGAGCCATGGGAGGGCCTGCAAAGGCGTGTCATTTGCTCCGACCTTCTTGCTCAAAAGAAATCGCCCCCTAAGAATGTTCACAAATCATAGACGTATCACTCGGTAGATCAAATATTAAAATTTTTTTAAATTAGCCAAATTGGTTTTGATTAAAGTTTCAAGAAGAGGAGGCTGGAAGTGCAGGATCTGCACTTCCGAGCCCCCTCCCTTCTCAAACTATTTATCGCTTAATGAATGCGACAAATTGTGAAGAAGTGTTAGGCGTTAGCCTTATCGCACTTCTTCTGGATGTCTTGCAGCGCCTTTGTTGGGTTCGACATAGCGTTTGCCATCGAAGGAATAATCGCTGACTTACATGTTGACCAAGAACCAATAGTTCCTGGGTAGAAGATTGCCTTAGGCAATAGGTCAATGTATGGCCCAATGATTGGATCCTTGGCAGCAATTGCGCCAGCAGACTTAGTGGCCGGAATAAATCCACCAGCTGCTTTTAGGAATCCTTGGTAGTTCTCTGCAACAAATAGGAAGTCCAAGAACTTCTTGATTTCTGCAGAGTGACCATTGGCCTTGTAGCCCTTGAAGTAATCCTGGACTCCGAGTGTTACGTCAGATTGTCCAGTGTTGTGAGGGAATGGTGCTGCGCCCCATTTGATTGCAGCTCCACCATTCTTGCTCAACCAGTCAGGAAGGAATACTCCACCGTCAACCATTGCAATCTTGCCCTTAGCAAAGAGCGTCCATGCGCAGTCGGTACGGTTACAAGTTCCTGGATTTGGCTGTGTGTACTTAAGGCCAACCATCTTGCGAAGGAAGTTAAGTGCACCCAAGTATTGTGGTGTGTTAATGGTGTACTTGTTTGTCTTAGTGTCATACAAACGTGCACCATTTCCGCCGCCCCATACTGTGAACTCTGCTTGGGCTTCTTCAACGCCAAGTGGGAGACCTAGTGGGTAGACAGTTGGGTACTTTGCCTTAATCTTTTTGGAAGCAGCAAGCAAGTCATCCCATGTAGCTGGAGGAGTTGCAACGCCGGCACCCTTAAGAATGTCTTTGTTGTAGAAGAATGCGCGAGCTGATGCAAGGTCTGGAACTGCATAAGCAACACCCTTGTACTCAGAGTTAGTCATAAATGCAGGAATGATGTCAGCAAGAGTTGCAGCGCTAACAATGTCAGTTGCCTTGTAAAGCAAACCTGCAGCAGCTTCACCTGAGAACTCGTCGTTGTTAACGATGTCTGGTGACTGTCCTGATGCAATAAGAGTCTTTACCTTGGTACCGATTTCTGGCCATGCAACAACATCGAGGTCAACCTTGATGCCAGCATTTGCTGCTTCAAAGCGCTTGATGAGGTCTGTGTAATAAGGAGTCATAGCATCTGTATAAGAAGCCATAACTAACTTGATATGTGTATCTGCAGCTTGTGCAGGTGCTGCAGTTACAGCAAGGCTGGTAGCCAAGCCGAGGGCTGCAATCGCCGCGACGCGGCGGGTGCTGATTTTTCTCATCTACTAGTCTCCTTACTCGGCCATAGGCCAAGTGATTGTGGGTGGTTCACCTCACCATGACAGGCGCCCTACGGGCAAGGAAGATTGGGTCACTTTTTGGTAAAGATTTCGCAATCCGAAAAATTACCAAATGCTCCAACCGCCATCGATAGTGAGGTTTTGCCCAGTCATATATTTCGATCCAACGGAGGCTAGAAAGACCGCTGCCGCAGAAATGTCATCGGGACCGCCCAAACGACGCATTGGTACCGCGTCATAGAAGGCATTGAGCATTTCCTGGCTCCCAGCCCCAGCCTTTTCATTCATTTCTGACCCCGCAAAGCCACCCGGTGACAGGGTGTTGATTGTGGTGCCATGCATGGCAAGGCGAGGGGCGAGATAGTGGGTGATTCCGTGGACGGCATGTTTGCTCGCGAAATAAGGAGCGATATCCCAATCCATTCCTGGATATAGAGCAGGGTTTCCGCCCATGCCTCCGTAGACCGAACCAATATTAATAATGCGCCCGAATCCTCGTTCCATCATCGATGGTGCAAAAACTTGGCAGAGTCGAAATGGCGCATCTACGTTGACGGCAAAAGTATTTCTCCATTTCTCCATAGAGATACTTTGCCAAGGTCCATATTCTGAAGCACCAGCGTTGTTGCACAGAACATCGACTCGTCCGGCGCCCTTTGCAATCTTTGCGATGCCTTCTTCATTGGTGATGTCGGCTGCAATTAAAACGGAATCCTTCTTGTGCTCTGACTTAATGAGCGCGGCGGTTCGCTCGAGTGCATCAAGGCGCCGCCCAACCAAAATGACATCAGCGCCAGCTTCAGCAAAGCCAAGAGCGATTTGTCGTCCGATTCCAGAACCAGAACCAGTGACAAGCGCTCGCGAACTTTCGAGTGAGAGAGATTTCAGCATGCGGAATACCTTTCGATGTGATGGGACTAAATGCAGAGTAGGGGATAGTCCCTACTATGAAAAGGTGCTCCGATAAGTTTTACTAACAGGTGAGAAATCTATTAACGGAGGCATAAATGAGCATTGCTAAAGATTTTGACCTAACCGGGAAACGCGCACTTGTGACTGGAGGCAGCGATGGGTTGGGTAGACAATTTACTGAAGCCCTTCTTGACGCAGGCGCAAGTGTTGTCATTAGTAGTCGTCGCCAGGATGCGTTAGATCAAGCGGTCAGTGAGATGTCGAAAAAGTATAAGAATATTTCGGCAGCCCAATGCGATGTTCGCGAGCAAAGTGATGTCGATGCCTTGGCAGAAAAAATTGGCGATATTGATATCTTGGTGAATAACGCTGGTTTGGCTCATAGGGCGGCTTGGGATGTTGAGCAGTCAGAAGATTGGCGCAAAATCATGGCCCTCAATCTTGAAGCGCCTTTCTGGTTGGCGCAAAAATTTATGCCTTCGATGGTGAAGAAAAAATGGGGCAGAGTCATCAATATTTCATCCATTTGTGGAATCTCCATGCTCAACCCAAGACTTTACCCAGGCCTTGGGGCAGATATGCCATCTTATTTTGCAAGCAAACATGGCTTAGTCGGCTTGACTAAATTCTTAGCCGCTCAAGTGGCCGAATACGGCGTGACTGTCAATGCAATCTGCCCAGGGCTTTTTGATTCACCGGCAAATCATGAGGTGTTTCAACCAGGACCATTGCTCACATCAGTTTCTGAAGCAACTCCAATGCGCAGAATAGGTGCCGATGGTGAATTACGTACCGCTTTACTTTATTTAGCTGCTCCCGGTTCATCTTTTGTTACTGGGCAAAGCATTGTCATCGACGGCGGATGGACAATTTGGTAAAGCAACCATGAGCAAAATTAGACTGGGAATCATTGGCTGTGGCGATATGGAAGGTGCGCACCAAGAAACTTTTAGTGCACTTGCCGATCGCGTTGTTATCACTGGCACTGCTGATATCGATATTTCCAGAGCGCAACATGCTGCTGCCAACTTAGGTGCCGAGCATGCTGTTCAAGACTATAGAGACCTTTTTCCTTACGTTGACGCAGTACTCGTTGTGACCCCGCACAACCTGCACCACGAAATGGGAGTGACATCGCTTAAAGCTGGAAAGCATGTTCTAATGGAAAAGCCCATGGCTGTGTCAGAGGCAGAGTGTTTAGATCTGATCCGGACCGCAAAATCTTCTGGGAAGACTTTGATGACTGCCTACCCAATGCGCTTTCAACCATTGGTCGTAAAACTTAAAGAACTCATTGATGCGAAGTATTTGGGCGAAATCTTTCATGTGGGCATTTACACAGAGCAGCACACCGAGCCACCACCAGGGCATTGGATTCGATCTGCTCAGCAACTCGGTGGAGGGCAGTTCTTTAGTCACGGATGCCATTACGTAGACTTGTTGCTCTGGTTTCTCGGTAATCCAATTAAGGGAGTCCATTTGGGCACTCGCCGTGGGACCCCGTGGATGGAAAAAGAAGGCACCAGTGATGCGGTGATTGTTTTCGAATCTGGTGCGATGGGCCATCATTTCGGAACATGGGGCGCACGTGCTACTCGGCATGGTTATAGCATTCATGTTCAAGCAGAGCGCGGGATGCTTGAAGCAGACATCACCAACGGAATTATCTATGCCCACCATGGCTTCAAAGGTCCAACTCCTAGAGGCGGCCTTGCCGGCACTCTCTCGCCTGATGTCAAAGATGCAGAAATTGTGATGCAATCGCACTCTGCTTCAAAGTATCTACAAGGCGAACTTGCTCACTTCTTAGACTGTATCGAAACTGGAGCTACTCCATTAACCGATGCTGCAGGCAGCCTCCAAGGACTACGTGTTATTTGGCGGATGGAAGAAGCTGAAGCGCAGGATCGTTTTGCTGATTTGCGCGGTTTAGGTTTGTCGCAGGTTTAATCTAAAAGTCCACGTAAGAGTTAGGCTAGAAGTTAATTGAAAGGATTGCAATGACACAAGCAAGACTTGCCGGGCAAGTAGCGCTGATTACTGGTGGATCACGGGGCATCGGTGCTGCAGTTGCGCGACTTTACAGCGCCAACGGTGCAGCGGTTGCAATTGCTCACGAACCTGATGCAAAGATGAAAAAACTTGCAGACGCCGTTGCCGATGAAATTAATAGCAAGGGCGGAAAAGCGATTTCAATTTCTGGAAATCTTGCTGATCCACTTTGCCCGCAGACACTTGTCGATGAGACAAGGAAAGCATTTGGAAATATCTCAATTATCGTCGCCAATGCGGCAGCTTCTTCTCCTACTCAGTGGAATCAGATCTCGACTGAGGAGTGGGACTTAGTCCAAAATGTTAATGTGCGAGCAACATGGTTGTTAGCAAAGGCAGCATATGAGGATCTCAAGAAGACTCAAGGGTCCATCATTACCGTTACCTCAGTGATGGTCGAGACTGGCCAAGCAGGCAAACTCCACTACTCAACCTCGAAATCGGCAATCATCGGCATGACTCGTGTCCTTGCGCGAGAACTCGGACCTGATGGAATCCGTGTCAACTCAGTAATGCCTGGCGCAATACAAACAGAACAGGAATTAGAAGAATCTCCAGATCAAGATCGCGTGGCAGAAAATATCTTGCCAAAGCAATCTCTCAAACGCCGTGGAGTTTCCATGGATCTTGCTGGCGCATTTCTCTTTCTTGCAAGTGCCGATTCTTCCTTCATCACGGGTCAAGTCATCAACGTCGATGGCGGATGGGTTATGTACTGATTTCAACTGTCTGTAATCAAGAAAAATGTGAGTCTGCTTGATTTAAATAGGATGCTTCTATCTAAGCATTACTATGGATTCCGTGAAGTCAGAGTTTCAAGTTTCAATAACAGAAGCGGTTGGGATGATTTCGGACCCTGACTCTTTAGTTCGAGTTGTTTTGTCTGGCCAACGTCGAGCTATGTCACCCCCATACGACCGTATTGATATTCGCCCGGTTTCGATCAAGGGGAAATTGCTTTTGCAGCTCATGGAAAATGATGGGCGCCAAACTACAACTCGTAATCTTGAGCCAGGGGCTCTTAATGTTGTCGAACTTCTCACAAGTGGGTTTGCAAATATCTTAGTTGAAACAACTACCGGGTCATTAACAGTAAAGATAACAAAGAAAGGTGAAGCTCTTGTTCACCGAGAAGAGGGTCAGCGCGAGCAAAATCTCGATCATGATCGAGTGAAGTCCAGATTACTCAGTCCCGATGATCCCTTCTTGCGCGAAGTGGGTATCGCAGATGATCAAGGTCGGATTAAGCCATCCAAGCAAGACAAATACAAACAAGTCGAAGAGTTCTTGCGCCTGCTTGCTCCCACTCTTACCGCGGCGATTGAAGCTGGACACATTGCACCGCCAACCGAGGAGAAACCACTTTCCATTGTTGATTTGGGATGTGGGCACGCCTATCTAACTTTTGCAGCGCACCAGTATCTAAGAAGCGTTGGGGTTAGCGTTCACGTTACTGGCATAGATGTCCGTGAGCCCTCGCGGATTCGAAACATTGAGATTGCAAAGAAGCTAGGGATTTCATCAACCATAGATTTTCTCGCTGAAGAAATCGCTCAGACATCGCTGACTCAAGCAGATGTGGCGATCGCCCTTCATGCATGCGATACGGCAACTGATGATGCAATTGCTTGGTCGGTTAACCACGATGCAAAACTTTTGCTCATCGCACCTTGCTGTCACCATGATTTACAGAGGCAACTCAAGGATGCCCCTGAGCCGTGGTCGATCATTACAAAACATGGGCTCATGAAAGAGCGGCTAGGAGATTTACTTACTGACGCCCTTCGTGCACAAATTTTGAAGATCGTTGGCTATCGCACAGAAACTATTGAATTTGTTGGGGGAGAGCACACTCCTCGCAATTTGATGATTCGTGCTGTGAAAACCGGAGCAAACCCTGATGCAGCAGATCTATCTCGGTATAAAGAATTGACTGCCATGTGGAATGTTGTGCCTGCGCTGGCAAAGCGCCTATCGAGTCGGCTAGACCGCCTTCTAAAATAAATACGTAGGGCCGAGTTCGTCCGTTACTCTGTACCCATGTCCAAAGTACTTGCATCCCTTCCTACTGGAGAGCGCGTCGGCATCGCATTTTCGGGCGGGCTAGATACTTCAGTAGCTGTTGCTTGGATGAGAGCAAAGGGTGCGATTCCTTGCACCTATACCGCTGACCTGGGTCAATACGACGAACCCAATATTGATTCAGTTCCAGATCGCGCAAAAGAATATGGTGCCGAAATTTCACGCCTTGTTGATTGCAAGCAGGCACTTGTCGAAGAGGGTCTTGCAGCAATTGCCTGCGGGGCATTTCATATCCGCTCCGGCGGAAAGCAATACTTTAATACAACACCACTTGGTAGAGCCGTGACTGGCACTCTGCTCGTGCGCGCGATGCTGCATGACAAAGTTGAAATTTGGGGCGATGGTTCAACATATAAAGGAAACGATATCGAACGTTTCTATCGTTATGGCTTGCTAGCAAATCCAAACTTGCGCATCTATAAACCATGGCTTGATTCAGATTTCGTGAAAGAACTTGGTGGACGCAAAGAAATGTCTGAGTGGCTTGCAGCTGCGAAGTTGCCCTACCGCGATAGTGTTGAAAAAGCCTATTCAACCGACGCAAATATCTTGGGCGCCACCCATGAAGCTAAAACTCTAGAACAACTAGATACCTCCATCGAGATCGTGCAACCGATTATGGGTGTGCGTTTCTGGGACGAGTCAGTGGCGATTAAGACAGAAGATGTAAAAATTACCTACCTTCAAGGTCGTCCGGTTGCAATCAACGGAAAAGAATTTGGCGATGTTGTAGCTCTCATGCGCGAAGTTAATGCCATTGGTGGTCGCCACGGATTAGGGATGGCAGACCAAATTGAAAATAGAATTATCGAAGCCAAGAGCCGCGGTATTTATGAAGCTCCAGGGATGGCGCTCCTTTTCATCGCATACGAAAGACTTGTCAGTGCGATTCATAACGAAGACACCATTGCCAACTATCACGCAGAAGGTCGCAGACTCGGCCGCCTCCTCTATGAGGGACGTTGGTTAGATCCTCAAGCGTTGATGCTCCGCGAATCTTTACAACGTTGGGTGGCATCTGCTGTAACCGGCGATGTCACGATTCGCCTTCGTCGCGGAGATGATTACTCAGTGATAAATACAAGCGGACCTGCACTGAGCTATCACCCAGATAAGTTATCGATGGAGCGCACAGAGAATTCAGCATTTGGTCCAGTTGATCGCATTGGGCAACTCACTATGCGCAATCTCGACATTGCAGATACTCGCGCAAAGCTTGAGCTATATAAAGCCCAGGGTCAACTAGGTGATGGACATTTTGAGCTGATTGGCAAGTTGGAGATTGGTGGAGCAGATGCAATTTCTGCACCAAACAAGGCCCGTGAATTAAATGAGCCGCTCAATCGCGCAGCCATGGAAACAGGCTCTGACTAACTCCATGACCTCCAGCCCTTTTGATGTCATCACAATTGGACGAGTCGGAGTAGATCTATACCCTTTGCAAGATGGCGTTGGATTAGAAAACGTTTTAACTTTTGGAAAATTCCTTGGTGGGAGCGCAACGAATGTTGCGTGCGCTGTTGCAAAGCACGGATTGAAGTCTGCGGTAATTACTCGTACGGGTAATGACCCTTTTGGTAAGTACATTCACGAAGAACTCATTCGCCTTGGAGTCAGCGATATATTTGTTTCGGGAGTTGAAGGATTGAAAACTCCCATCGTTTTTTGCGAGATCTTCCCGCCAGATAATTTTCCGATCTATTTTTATCGTGAGCCAAAAGCTCCTGATCTTGAGATCTATCCCAACGAACTCGACCTGCAAGCGATATCTAGCGCTCGTATCTATTGGTCAACTGTTACCGGCTTATGCCAAGAGCCAAGTCGGGAGTCACACCATGTGGCTTGGAAAGCGCGCAATCGCAAAGAACATACGATTTTGGATTTAGATTATCGAGCAATGTTCTGGGAGTCATCCTCTCTTGCTAAAGCAGAGGTAGCAAAGGCTCTTGGAAATGTAACCATTGCAATTGGCAACAAAGAAGAGTGCGAGATTGCAGTGGGTGAAACTGATCCTCATCGCGCTGCAGATGCATTATTGGATCGAGGCGTTGAAATTGCAGTTGTGAAGATGGGACCAAACGGTGTGCTTGCAAAAACTCGAAACGAAACTGTCGAGGTCGCCCCGTATAAGATCAACGTTGTCAATGGATTGGGTGCTGGAGATAGTTTTGGTGGGGCTTTTTGTTTCGCGCTACTACAAGGATGGGACCTAAAAAAGATTCTTCAATTTTCTAATATCGCAGGTGCTATTACTGCTGGCCGTCGTGAGTGTTCGACCGCTATGCCCACCACTGCCGAGGTTCTGGAAATTCTAAAGCTGGCCTAATATTTCTAATGTTGGCCTCATTGATCGCTGGCGGGCTACCTATCGCGCTAGGCCTATCGACCAGTTTCGCTACCTGCTCAAGATGTAATAGATTTACAGACCTGAGTGGATATAGAAATGGTGCAAAATGGCAAATTTACCTGTTGTCCCGCATTGGATTAACGGCGCAAAATCCGTAAGTACATCTGGGCGTACCGCGCCTGTCTATGATCCAGCCCTTGGCGTTGAGAGCAAGCACGTAGCACTGGCTAACGCTGCCGAGATCAATGCTGCAGTTGCATCAGCCAAAGCCGCATTTCCTGCTTGGCGCGATCTTCCACTCGGACGCCGCCAAGCAATCATCTTTAATTTTCGCGAACTTCTTAATTCCCGTAAAGCCGAACTCGCTGCGATCATTACAGAAGAACATGGCAAAGTTTTATCTGATGCCCTTGGTGAGGTAACACGTGGACAAGAAGTTGTGGAATTTGCAGTTGGAATCCCTCACTTAATGAAGGGTGAGTATTCTGAGAATGTTTCCACTGGCGTCGATGTTTATTCGACTCGTCAGCCGCTAGGTGTTGTTGGAATTATCAGTCCGTTTAACTTTCCTGCAATGGTTCCGATGTGGTTTTTCCCTATTGCTTTGGCAGCAGGCAACACTGTTGTGTTGAAGCCCAGCGAGAAAGACCCATCGGCTGCAATTTGGATGGCGGGACTTCTCAAAGAAGCCGGTCTTCCTGATGGAGTTTTTAACGTCCTCAACGGGGACAAAGAATCAGTAGATGGCTTGTTATCTCACCCCGATGTCAAAGCAATTTCTTTTGTGGGCTCCACTCCAATTGCACAGTATGTCTATGAAACTGGTACACGATCTGGCAAGCGCGTACAGGCACTGGGTGGAGCGAAAAACCACATGCTGGTATTGCCAGATGCTGACCTTGAATTAGTTGCCGACTCGGCAATCAATGCTGGATTTGGTTCTGCCGGTGAGCGTTGTATGGCAATTTCCGTTGTTGTAGCAGTTGAACCAGTTGCTGATGCGTTAATTGAAAAAATTGTTACGCGAATGAAGGCACTCAAGGTCGGAGATGGACGTAGGTCCTGCGACATGGGGCCATTAGTGACGAAAGTGCACAGAGATAAAGTTGCTTCATATATTGACCTTGCGATTAAAGATGGCGCAACCGTGCTAGTCGATGGCCGTGAAACTAAGGTTGACGGCGATGCAAATGGATTCTGGCTCGGACCAACTCTGATCGATAAGGTTCCAACAACTTCAAAGGTCTACACGGAAGAAATTTTTGGTCCAGTGCTTTCAATTGTGCGAGTGAAGAGTTATGACGCAGGTGTTGCACTCATCAATAGTGGTGCATTCGGAAACGGCACAGCCATATTCACCAATGATGGTGGGGCAGCTCGCCGCTTCCAGCGCGAAATTGAAGTAGGAATGATCGGTATCAACGTTCCAATTCCAGTGCCTGTTGCTTACTTCTCATTCGGCGGATGGAAGAATTCTTTGATGGGCGATACAAAAGCTCATGGCGCAGAAGGCGTTCACTTCTACACGCAAGGAAAAGCCATTACCAGTCGCTGGCTAGATCCAAGCCATGGTGGGATTAATCTCGGATTTCCGCAAAACGGATAAGTACTATGGTTATTGACGAATGGTTCTTCCCTCGCGAATCTCTTGCGAGCCCGGGTTGGGAATCAGTCGTCGATGCAACTATCGAGGGTTGGCAATACACAGGACTTCGGATCGCCCACCTTGGCAAGGGTCAATCTGCCCAACTGAATGCACAAGCAATCGAGCGAATTATTGTTCCTCTTTCCGGGTCTTTTGATGTGACTTATCAATCATCTGATGGAGTTGAAAAGAGCCAACATCTGCATGGACGCACGAGTGTTTTCGATGGCCCTACAGATTCCCTTTATTTACCAATCAATACAAGTGCAGTTGTTTCCGGAACAGGACGCGTGGCCGTTGCTGAAGCACCTGCTGATGAATCTTTTCCTATTGCCTATATCCCGCGAGAAAGTGTCGCCGTAGAGATGCGTGGAGCCGGGAGCGCCAGTCGCCAAGTGCATAATTTTGGAACTCCAGGAAATCTCAATGCAAGTCGAATTATCGTCTGTGAAGTCATCACTCCTGCCGGTAATTGGTCGAGCTATCCACCTCACAAGCACGATGAATACAAAGCGGGATCAGAATCTGAATTAGAAGAGATTTATTACTTCCAAACCGATGTAGAGCGCGGCAACGAAACATCGACCGCGACAGATCCGATTGGATATATTCGAAACTACACATCCGCTGCAGGAGATATCGAAACCTTGGCAGAGGTGCGAACTGGCGATATTGCGCTGGTTCCATTTGGTTGGCATGGTCCATGTGTTGCCGCTCCGGGGTATGACATGTATTACCTCAACGTGATGGCAGGGCCAGGTCCAGAGCGATCATGGTTGATTACCGATGATCCGGCGCATGCGTGGGTTCGACAAAGTTGGACAACACAGAGCGTTGACTCCAGACTTCCCTATATGCATCCGAAGAAAGAGGTAAGTCCATGAGTTCGCGCCGCATGACCGTGAGCCAGGCCCTCGTTGAGTTCCTCTCGCATCAATGGAGCGTTGATGGGGATATCCGCCAGCGCACAATTGTTGGCACATTTGGAATCTTCGGTCATGGAAACGTTGCGGGAATTGGACAAGCCCTCAAACAGTATTCCGTTGAACAACCATCTTTAATGCCGTATCACCAAGCTCGAAACGAACAAGCGATGGTTCACGAGTCGGTTGCTTACTCCCGTGTGCAACGTCGGCGCGCAACATTTGCTTGCACGGCATCAGTGGGTCCTGGTGCCTCAAATATGTTAACTGGTGCTGCACTTGCTACCGTAAATCACCTACCAGTTCTCTTGTTGCCATCAGATACCTTTGCTACCCGTGTCTCTGATCCAGTATTACAACAACTTGAGATGCCGCATGATGCAACCCTTTCCGTGAATGACGCATTCAAACCTCTTTCACGTTTCTTTGATCGTGTAAATCGGCCTGAGCAACTCTTCTCCGCCGCACTCAGTGCAATGCGAGTCCTCACTGACCCAGTAGAAACTGGCGCGGTCACAATTTCGCTGCCCGAGGATGTGCAAGCAGAAGTCTTAGATGTTCCAGCAGAATTTCTGGCAGATCGTGAATGGGTATTCAGGCGTCCTCGTCCAGATCGGGGATCAATTCACGAAGCAATCCGAGCGCTTCGTTCTTCCAAACGCCCCATGATTATTGCCGGTGGGGGAGTCATTTATTCAGACGCACATGCCGCACTACGCAGTTTTGTTGAAAAGACAAAGATTCCTGTCGGTACCTCTCAAGCAGGCGTCGGCTCATTACATTGGGATCATCCGCAATCAGTAGGCGCAGTTGGAGCAACGGGTACTACAGCAGCAAATCGTTTAGCAAAGCAAGCTGATCTCATTATTGGTATCGGCACTCGATATAGCGATTTCACAACTGCAAGTCGCACCGCCTTTCAAAATCCTGCCGTGAAATTTATTAATATCAATATCGCATCCTTTGATGCCTTCAAGCATGGCAGCGCAACACCGATAGTTGCAGATGCACGTGAATCCTTGTTGGAACTGATTGCAGAAATCGGCAACTATCGAATCGATTCAGAATTTGAAAATGAAATCACAAAAGAGATCAAAGGATGGAATGAAGTTGTTGAGGCTGCTTTCTTACCATCAGGACGTGAGCTTCCAAGTCAGGCAGAGATTATTGGCGCGGTTCAAAAGGCATCTTCTGAGCGGGATGTAGTGGTTTGTGCTGCTGGCTCTCTCCCCGGTGATTTACATAAACTTTGGCGAGTACGTGACGACCTGGGTTATCACGTTGAATATGGATATTCATGTATGGGATATGAGATCGCTGGCGGAATTGGCGTGCGCCGAAGTGCACCGGATCGCGATGCCATTGTGATGGTTGGCGATGGTTCATATTTGATGATGCATACCGAAATTGTTACTGCGGTTGCTGAAGGAATCAAAGTTATCATCGTCCTAATTCAAAATCATGGGTATGCATCCATTGGAAAGCTCAGTGAAGATATTGGTTCGCAGCGCTACGGGACTAAATATCGCTTCAAGGATGCCAAGGCTAATAGTTTTGAAACGGGCGATCCATTGCCAGTTGATTTGGCAGCTAATGCGGAGAGCTTAGGAATCGATGTTATTAGAATCCAGCCAACCAAGAATTCAATTGAGGATCTCAGCAAAGCAGTTACTAAGGCCAAAGCATCTAATCGCGCAACGCTCATTCATATCAATAGTGATCCGATGGCATTTGCGCCGGGGAATGAAAGCTGGTGGGATGTTCCTGTTGCTGAAGTTTCGATCCTTGAATCAACGAAGTCCGCACGAGCCAATTATGAAATTAAGAAAAGCATTCAAAAGCCATACCTCGGTGGCGGCGCAAGCGAAAGGAATAAGCAATGAGCAATCCTGGAATCCGAATCGGAACCGCTCCAGATTCTTGGGGGGTGTGGTTTCCAGATGATCCGAAGCAAATTCCTTGGAATCGATTCTTGGATGAAGTCGTTGCCGCGGGTTACCACTGGATCGAACTTGGCCCCTTCGGATACTTACCAACCGATTCCAATCAACTTCAAGACGAACTAGCAAAGCGCGATCTTCAATTATCTGCCGGCACTGTTTTCACTGGATTACATAAAGGCGATGATCAGTGGAAGCGCGCATGGGATCAGGCTCTCAATGTTGCCGGGCTAGTATCCAAACTTGGAGCAGAGCATTTAGTTGTCATCCCAGATTTATGGCGTTCAGATTCCACCGCAGAAGTACTTGAGTCGCGCACTCTTGATTATTCGCAATGGAAAAAACTGGCTGCTGGACACGACAAACTAGGCAAAGCCCTGCTTGAGGAGTTTGGGATCAAACAGCAATTCCATTCACATGCCGATAGTCATATTGGCACCCACCAAGAGGTCGAGCGATTCTTGAATGAGACTGATAAGAAATATACAAATCTCTGCCTCGATACCGGTCATCTTGCCTATTACCTAGGCGATAGCGTGAAAATGATTAACGCCTATCCAGAACGAATTGGATACCTACACCTCAAGCAAGTTCATCAAACAATCTTGGCCGATACGTTAAAAAATGATCTTCCATTTGGTGTGGCAGTTGCTCGTGGAGTAATGACTGAACCACCCGGTGGAGTCCCAGAATTTGCACCGATCATTGAAGCAACAGCCAAACTTGACTCAGAGATATTCGCAATCGTCGAGCAAGATATGTATGGCTGCGATATCGATTTTCCATTTCCTATCGCAAAGCGCACGCGCGAACACATTTTTAGCTGTACCAAGATGGCCAGAATCCGTTAACCCCCTATTACAAAAAGGAATATGTGATGTCAGAGCTCAAAGTTGCTGTTGTCGGCGCGGGGATGATGGGTGCTGATCATGTAAAGCGAATTACACAACGCATAAAAGGCGCGCAAGTAAGTTGGATTATCGAGCCAGATCTTGCACGGGCACAGGCTGCCGCTATTGATACACCAGGGGCAAAGGTTGCTGCAACGTTGGATGAGGCAATAAACAAAGGCGACATTGATGCCGTACTCATAGCATCGCCTGGACAGTTTCATGAAGCAGGAATGATGACTACTTTAAAGGCTGGCCTTCCGACTTTGTGCGAAAAACCTCTGACTCCCGACCCCGAATCCGCATTGCGTGTAGTAGAGGCGGAGCAAGCCTTAGGGAAGAGATTTATTCAAGTGGGATTCATGCGCCGATACGACAAAGAATATATGGAGCTGCATGATCTAATTGCTGCAAAAAGCATGGGAGAGCTATTAGGGCTTCGCTGCCAACACCGCAATCCCTCAGTTCAAGATTCTTACACCAATTCAATGTTGATCACCGATTCAGTCGTTCATGAGATTGACATCGTTCGCTACCTGACCGGATCTGTCATCAAAGCAATCGAAGTAAAGCATTTTCGGCGAAATAGCACTGCACCCGAGCGCTTAAACGAGCCAATTCTTGCGCTCTTAGAAACCGAATCTGGAATTCTTGCTGATGTCGAAATGAATGTCTCTGTAAAATTCGGATATCAAGTTAAGACCGAGGCTCTGTTCGAAAATGGAATTATGGAGATCGGGCGCACATCTGGCTCAACAAAGTGGCAAAACGGCAAGTTCGGTGGCGAGGAACACCTGTCTTATACAACGCGATTCAACGATGCTTATGATTTTGAAATCCAGCAATGGGTCAATTCAACAAAACTGGGCCAGGTACACGGTCCTTCAGTTTGGGATGGTTACCTTGTTGCAGCGGCATGTAAAGCAGGAGTCGAAGCGATGGAAACCGGCAAGCGCGTAGACGTGAAGTACGAAAAGGCGTTGCCCCTATACAAATAGGTTGACGTCGCGCCTAATCAGTTTGTAGTTGAGGCAAATCTTTAAACCAATTCAACGCTTGAGGATTGGCCAGGGCATCGGTATTTCGTACCTCTCGGCCGTTAACTATGTCGCCGACCGCAAGCTCTACAAGTTTGTTGCTTTTTGTGCGGGGTAATTCGGGAGCGGCAATAATTTTTTCTGGTACATGGCGAGGGCTGGCTTGTGTTCGAAGTGCTTTCTTTATCTCTGCGGTGAGGGTTTCATCAAGGTGTGACCCTGATTTAAGAGTAATGAAAAGGAGGACCCGCGTATCTCCATCCCAATCTTGCGAGACGGCCAAGGATTCCTGAATTTGTGGGAAAGTTTCAACAACTCTATAAATTTCAGCGGTACCAATGCGTACACCTTTTGAATTTAGAGTCGCATCGCTTCGGCCATAAAGAGTAAATCCACCAGTCGCAGATTTAGAAGCAAAGTCACCGTGGGTCCATACTCCGGGAAAACCTTCGTAGTATGCACTCCGATAGAGCTCATCTGCTGGGTCATTCCAAAATCCCAGTGGTTTAGAAGGAAATGGCACAGTGCAGACAAGTTCCCCCTTAACATCGAGGTCAGCAGATTTTCCAGATGAATCAAAAACATCAGTTGCCATTCCAAGTGCTGGACCTTGTAACTCGCCTCGGTACACCGGCAAAGTTGGAATTCCGATGAGGAAACAGCCACAAATATCTGTGCCACCAGAGAATGAAACAAGGTGAACATCTTTCTTCACATCCGAGTAGATGTAGTCAAAACTCTCTGGACTCAAGACCGAACCAGTCGAGGCGATAGTGCGCAAATTCCTCAAAGCATGGTTCTTGATTGGACTGATGCCCTCTTTATGTGATGAATCAATAAATTTCGCTGAAACCCCCAGAAAGGTCAGTTCTTCCGACTCGGCTAGATCAAAGACCCGCATGGAAGTTGGATACATGGGGGATCCGTCGTAAAGAACGATGGTGACCCCGTGTTGCAAGACGCACGTCAACCAATTCCACATCATCCAACCGCAGGTCGTGAAATAGAAGGCTTTATCCCCCGGCTTGATTCCTAAATGATAAATGTGTTCTGCTGCGCCTTTGAGCAAAATCCCTGCACCGCTATGAATGATGCACTTTGGTTTTCCAGTTGTTCCGCTTGAAAAGAGGACGAAGGCTGGATGGTTAAATGGTAGACGTAAGAATGTCAGAGGCTTCCCACGGTGGGGAGCGATCCACTGATCAAAAGTAGTAAATAAATCGTGTTGATCCGCAATCAGAATTGTTTTAACCAACGTTGGAAGGCTGGCTTGGATTTCTTTCAATCGCGGTATGCAATCAAATTCTTTTCCGGCGTAAAAATAAGAGGAGGATGCAAGTAAGAATTTTGGTTCAATTTGCCCAAAACGATCAACAACGGCGCTAGGAGCAAAATCTGGCGATGCAGTACTGACAACGGCGCCAATGCTGATTGCGCCAAGTGCGTAGATCAGAGTTTCAGTGACATTGGGGACCCATGCGACAACCCGATCACCAGGCACGACCCCTTCTGCCCTCAGGGCACTTGCCACTGCGGCAACGCTTTCACGCAACTGCGCCCACGTGATTTCACTTCGAGTTCCATCTTCAAGAATCGAAACTATGGCGGTATCCGCATCCTTACCTTTTGCAAGTAAGTTTTCAGCCAGGTTGATTCTGGCATCAAGGAAAAATTGAGCATTCATGAAATCTTTACCAGGCTTGTAGTACTGGCTTCCCTTTTCGCCAACTATTGCAGCGTCGTCCCACACTTGTGACCAAAAAAGCCCAGGGTTCTCAATGCTCCACCTATGCAGATCAGAGTAAGAATCAATCGAAGTTCCAGTCTGACTTCTCACTACATTCATAAGCTGTGTAAGAGCGCTGGCCTTAATCTCTTGCGGCGATGGCTCCCATAATTTCACATCGCGATATTACGCGTTAAATGCCTTGGCAGGAACAAGACGCTTTGCTAGTGTCACCATGCGGTCTTTTTGACGTTGCCCTGAGGACAGGAGTTTTAGAATTTCTCACCTTTTGAATGGCAAACGAGTATTTATAACTGGCTCCTTTCAAGGCATTGGCCTTGGCATAGCAACTGTTTTTGCACGCGAAGGCGCATCAGTTGTTTTGCACGGCTTGGGGGATGAAACAGTTGTAGCAAACGCTGAAACCCAAGTAAAAAGCGCTGGCGCAGCCAAAGTTGAAAGTTTTGTTTCAGATTTAAAAGATTCTCTCGCAACTGAAAAGTTGATTGCGCAGATACTTGAAGGTGGCCCGATCGACATTTTGGTAAATAACGCTGGGATTCAACACACTGCGACTGTAGATCAGATGCCGCGCGAAAAGTGGAATGAGATTATTGCCGTAAATCTCTCATCATATTTTGACACTATGAGGCTGTTGCTTCCGCCGATGGCAGCACGCGGTTATGGTCGAGTAATAAACATCGCATCAGTTCATGGACTTGTGGCATCGGTTGCAAAATCTCCCTACGTTGCAGCAAAACATGGCGTTATCGGATTAACAAAAGTTGCAGCCCTTGAGTATGCATCCTCCGGTAGCCGCGAATCCGGTGGTATTACCGTCAATGCAATCTGTCCTGGCTGGGTTGAAACCGCCCTCATTCAACCGCAAGTTCAGGCACGAGTTGAGAAATTTGGCGGGGATCACCTGGCAGGCATTGCCGACTTGCTTAGTGAAAAACAACCATCGGGCAGAATGTCGAGCCCTCTAGATATTGGTGAATTGGCGTTATCACTTTGCGGCAACTCCGCACACAACATCACAGGGGCATCTATACCCATCGATGGTGGTTGGACGGCTCAGTAAGCACTTGCTATTGTTTGCCGCTCGCACTTTACATTCAAGCATTGCTCAGCCATAGGGGACTGTCATGAGAATTCAACACCGTCGAGTTTCAACTTCTGCGTTCCTTGCAGTATCCCTTTCGGTTGCAGTACTTATTCTTAGCGCCTGTGGAGGTTCAACTGTGTCGGATTCATCAACAAATATTCCAACTGTTAGCGGCGAAAAAGGTTCGAAGCCCACGATCTTTGCCCCATCTGGGAAGCCACCAACTACGCTAATAACTAAAGACATATTTGAAGGAACTGGCACAGCTGCTGTCACAACATCGACAATGACCGTCCATTACACGCTGATGGCGTGGTCAACTGGCAAGGTTGTTGACTCGTCATGGGATGGCGGATCACCTGCAACTTTTCCATTGGGTCAAGTAATTAAAGGTTGGCAAGAAGGTATTCCCGGTATGAAAGTTGGCGGACGTCGCCTTCTGGTAATCCCGCCTGATTTGGGGTACGGCGCTGCCGGTGGTGGGCCAATTGGGCCCAACGAAACTCTCATTTTCGTTGTCGATGTCGTAGGTATCGCTTAACTCATCGGAGAATTCACTAAGGATTCCGCTAGGAATCCAGGGAGAAGTTCTGGGCTAACTAGTCAAGAATCCTCTTTGTAAGGGTGAGAAGAAGGCGTTTCCATGGGCGCGGAATCAAATACTCCAAGAATTTGGTTCTCCTTCTCGCCTTTATGCTTTTAAATTGGTGCATTGATCTCAGGAAAATACATTTACCTGTATCGAGAAAACGGGCGAGTCCATACTCCGGACTACCGTTCCTTTAGTCCCAGCCGTAGCCTTCGTCATGTGAATATCCGCCAGTTTGAACCAAGCGACCTACCCATGATTCATGAGTTCTTTGACCAGATGGGCGTGGAGACTGTTGGGTTCTTCAACTATGACAACATAAATCGAAACTTCGCGGTGAAATTTGTTGACGAAAAGAATAAATCTATTATTCGGTGGTTAGCCGAAGAAGATGGAGTGATGATCGGTTATGTCTTCTTGTGGGATATAGACACGACTTTGCCGTGGTTAGGCGTTGCTGTTCGTGACGACCGCAAAGGGCAGGGAGTCGGAAAGAAACTAGTTGCGTTTGCTAATAATTGGGCTGAAGTAAATGGAAAAGGTGGAGTCCTACTCATTACCGCCAAACATAACGAACGCGGCCAAGGACTCTATGAATCAACGGGATATGTGAAGTATGGAGTCCACCCTTCAGGCGAACTTCTCTATATCAAGCGTTTTATTTCTTTCGTGGATCCCGAAACCGAAGGCAGATTGCCACACATTCCAGGCTTTTAAAGTTTAATTTTCTGGGCAGCGGTGTAAAAAGATTTTACTCATCTAAAACTTTGGGATCGGAATCCATCGCGGTCCACCACTTAGAGCGACAGATTCGTCTGCTAGTTGCGGCACCGTAAATTGCCAACCGTGTTGATCTGTACTTTGCGTGGTGAGTTTATTTGCGAAGATCATTTCAGCCAGGGGGTCAACACTTGCACCTGGGGCAGAAAATTCAATTGAGTGCGTTTGTGCATCAATTATTGAAGCAATTTGTGAGTGCCAAGCATCATAAACATGCCAGGAGATCGGCACCTTTGAATCAGTGAGGTAATCATTCATATGGAGAAGGCGAGATAACCCGCCCTGGCACGTTGTATCCATACGGATGATGTCAACTGCTTCGGTATCAATAAAAGCTTGCGGATGGTAGAGATGAGTTTCTTCATCGCCACTTGCAAGTGGGACCGATAAAAGAGATCGAAGCTGGCGAAGTTCTGCAAGGCTACCTTGTACAAATGGATCTTCCACCCATGCTAGATCTAAACCATGAACAATTTTCATCGCATCTGCGGGAGTTCTACACGACCACGCAAGATCTGTGGCAACGGGACAAAGTTTTGTATCGAGTGCCGCGATAATGCGTTCGCGAGTGAGTTCTGGTGTTGCACCAACCGGAAGTTTTACTCCCTCTGCTCCCGCATCAACTGCTGCTTGCACCTCCCACGCAATCTCTTCTGGCCCACGCGAAGGTGGATAGCCGATAACTGCCCACGTAGATATTTTCTTTGTGGCTTTTCTAAATCGCTGGGCAACCGTGGTTTCTTGGCTTCGCGCTACCGCGTCGTGCACAGCAAGATCAACCAGTGAAAATCCTTTCAGCGCGGCGCCAGCCGAAAGTGAAGTGCTGGCTTGCCTCAGCAAAGTATCCCAAGCAACCAGGGGGTCGCCAGAAAAGATTTCCGAATAAGGCTTTGCAATCAAATTATTCACGGCTTCAGTCACTGGCGCTCCGCGATCTAATGAAAAAGAAGTACCGATAGTCCCATCGTCTAGTTCTGCAGTGACAACGCAATAAGTACGGGCTTTGATTACATAATTACCCAATTGCACAGGGTCAGGAAGTGTCAGAACAACTCGTCGCCCCCGAAGACTCTTGAGTTTCATCGGGTATTCAGCCTTTCGCTTTTGATCCTGAGCATGATTTGGACTCTAACATTTGCGCCGAACACACGGTAGCCTTCGTGGAAATTAATCACTGTATTTTCTCGCTATCCGTGAAATGTAAGGATTTTCAATGTGGCGCAATGATGCTGGGCTCAGCGGCAAGAGCGTTGTAGTCACTGGTGCAGCGGGAGGAATTGGTAGCGCCGTTGTTCAAGGATTTGCGCAAGCGGGCGCTCATGTTCTTCTTATCGATATGCCGGGGAAGTCACTAAAACAGATGTGCCAGGGATTGCCGGGGCTTGGACATAACTATTTAGAGATTGATTTATCGGACCTGTCCGGACATTCACTAATTTTTGAAACCGCCCAATCAATGGCACCACTTGCGGCCCTTGCACATTGCGCTGCAGTGTCACGACGACGCGCAGACGTTGATGATGTTACTGAAGCCGATTGGGATATTCAGTTAGATACCAATCTTAAAACAACATTTTTTCTCAATAGGGCAGCGCGCACATCTTTTAAGAAGCACAAAAGTGCTGGATCGATTATCAATTTTGCGTCCCAAGCCTGGTGGAGTGGTGGCTTTGGGGGATCAGTAGTTTATGCAGCGAGTAAGGGAGGAGTGGTTTCACTGACTAAAGGCCTTGCACGAGCATTTGCTGCCGATAGAGTGCGCGTGAATGCAGTTTCTCCCGGTGGAGTAGATACCCCGATGATGGTCGCAGATCAAACTCCCGAAGCTCTCGCAAACTTTGTTTCAATGATTCCAGTGGGACGATTAGCCAATCCAGAAGAATTAGTTGGAGCAGTACTTTTCTTGGCGTCGGATTCATCGAGTTATGTGACCGGTACCGTCATGAACGTCTCTGGCGGGCAGTTGATGTATTAGGCAAAGACGCCCTTATTTAAAATTGTTCGCTTAAACTTTGTATCACCCTAAGTCTGGCTATAGTTTTCCAGATGGGTAGAATTAAGACCATGAAGCGCTTGATTATGTTAACCGTCTCCGTAATTCTGGTTTGCACTTCTATGACTCCAGGCGCAGATGCGGCCGCCAAAGCTGGTGGATCTTGTAAGCAGTTTGGGGCATTCTCAACCTTTGCTGGCCTTAAGTACACATGCATTAAATCCGGCAAGAAATTAGTGTGGAGCAAGGGCGTAAAAGTCATACCACCTATGAATACTCCTACTCAATCGACAGATGATGACTCTGTCTATATTTCCAGACTGATTGTTTATCGCTATGTAAATGGAGTTTTAGAACGGCAAGCCACCACTTCTGGCAAGTTCTTTACTACCGATTCTCGTAAAGTTTCAACATTTGATCCCATTCGAGTCAAAGCCTACGAAGAGATTCGTGCCCAAATTACAAGCGCACCGCATCCAAATTTTGTTTTCAATTGGGATGTTAAGGCCAACTTCCCGCCCGAAATCGCCACATATAGCAAAGATTATGTGGAAGCAGCAGCAAGTTTTTGGGGTTGGGTTTTCAAAGAGCAAGTCAATGTTCCGGCTCAATTAGTAACAGAGCAAGATTTAGAATGGGAAAAGACTCAAGAGCTTAAATTCAGCGATACCGTCAATATCTTGACTCTCTTTACTACTGACGGCTATAAAAACCAGACCCCTTGGATGGGAGGTGGTGGGCACTACTGGCATAAAAGTCCGGATGATCCCAACACTTATTCATTACTGAATTTTCAAACACCGAGCTATGCCAGCACCGGGGCCATAGCCTCGACGTGGGTAATGGTTCCGGCGCACGAAGTGACTCACATAATCCAGGATTATTATCGCAAGGGAATCGGCGATCCAGATATCACGTCCTTTGATCTACGCACAAATGCAACTTTTCAAGAAGGCACCGCAACACTTTTTGGTTTTGGCATTGCGATGAAGAATCTTGGTTGGTATAGCGATGGTTTAGATGAGTATTTCTATAGCAATTTCAAGAACGACCGATACTGGAAACCTGTAACTACTTTGGACGACGTGATTAATGTTCTTCAGCAAACTGAAGCACGTACCAATGACTCCACGCATCAATCCTCATATCCCATGGGCGCGATGCTCTATGAATGGGTGATTGCTAAGTACGGATTCAATGCTTATGTAAGGATTTTGGAGAACCTGCCAAAGTATTCAGATTATTCTGACACCATCAAAGCCTCACTTGGAATAAGCAAAGCTGAGCTCTATAAAGGAGCCGCGCCATACATTCTTGCAGCCTTTAAGAGGGTCAAAATTTAATTAGGTTGTGAGAGACTCGAACCTCAATAGGGGCTATGTAGTCACGTAGCCCTAATGTGGATGTAATGGATTTTGGAATGTCTCCCTTATTAGGGATAAAGCCTGACATCTTTTAGGGTGTATAGATTTATGAGCAAACCAGCACCGTGTAAGAGTAGGCTCGATTCATGACTGAGCGTCAAGAATTTAAAGTTCTACGCACTTATGACGATTTTGAACTTCGCGAGTACCTGCCTTGCGTCATCGCCGAGGTGAAAGTTTCTGCCCAGTATTCAATTGCATCGAGTAGCGCTTTCTCCACATTATTTAATTACATTTCAAAGGGAAATAAGGCGTCAGAAAAAATCGCGATGACTGCTCCAGTAATCACCGCACAAAAGGCACAAGGATCGGAATCCGCCGAATGGTACGTCTCGTTTGTAATGCCATCCGGTAGCACCTTTGGTCACTTGCCACATCCCAACGATTCGCAAGTCAAATTACGCGAATTAGATACCGAAACATGTGTTGCCAAGTCATTCCGTGGAAAAGCAACCGATGAACTATCACGAAAGAAAGTTAAAGAACTTCGCGCAAGCGCTTCTAAAGCCAACATCGCGATCTCTGATGAAACGCGAATCTGTCGTTTTGATCCGCCTTTTAAACCTGGCTTCTTGCAGTACAACGAAATCGTGATTCCAGCGTATCTTGAGGCTATCTAGTTTCGGCTCGGAGATAGGTATATACAGGCCAACTACTTTTAGAATTTGGATCCAATTCTCGGATGCACAAACCCAAGTTGGTCGCGAGGGGCTCGAACTACATATCCTTCATAGACCACATATGGATTCAGTTGACCTTGATCCACAACCCATATTAGGGATGCGGTCTGGCATTTAATACATGTTGAACGGATTTAGGATTGATTTCGGCTTGGAATATTCCGATTTCTAGCCTGCAACGAGTATGTGGGTAATGTGGAATAAACTCGCCCCATGACTCTGCTACACATCCTGGACCTACTCTCTACATTCGTCTTTGCACTCGTAGGTGCACGAGTCGCAGCAGATAAGAGGTTGGATTACGGCGGCATTGCATTTATTGCAGCAATTGCATCTGTCTCTGGTGGAACCCTGCGAAATATCTTCTTAGGTCTTCGTCCCATCTGGATTATTGACCCATGGATTATCACCAGCGTCCTTGCAGCAGTAATCATTACCTTGGTCTTTAGAAGAGTGACTCATGTGGGAAAGACGCTTCTCATCATGGACACCTTTGGTCTAGCCGTTGCAACGATGTCAGGAACCCAACTCTCCTTTGAAATAGATGTCACCTGGTTTGCCGCGATTCTCCTTGGAGTTATCACTGCGGTAACTGGTGGGCTTTTGCGCGATGTTTTATGCCAACTTGAGCCCGTGCTTCTTCATCGGGAAACAATCGGCACATCAGCTCTCATGGGCGCAATTACCTTTGTTGCACTTCACCAATTTAGCTTTGGGGACAATATCTGCGCGATTGTCGGGGGAGCGGTGGTAATCCTGACCCGCGTTGTTTCAATCCAGCTTGACCTGCACTTGCCAAAATTCAGCAAGTAATCCACTAAGTGGGTTGTGAGGGACTCGTTATCAAACCTTCAAACCATTCCCTTTGACCCACTATGCGGATATATCCGTGCTTGACTCATCTCCAATATTAGGGATAGCCAGGGACAAATCAAGGGGATTGGTAGGTAGCCAGGCCATTTTGGGAGGTAAGAGCAGAAATGACTGCTCATATTCCCACTTGGCTTGATCTCCCCATTACCCTTTTGGAATGCGAATTAGGGGGAGTCTCTCCAAGGGTTTGTTAGTTGCCCTGGCACTTACCCTGATCCCAGATGCAGCAGTATCTGCCCAGAAAATAACTACTGGTAGTACCTGCAAAGTTTTGAACCAAAAAGTTGTTTATCAGAATAAGACTTATACCTGTGTTAAGTCAGGTAAGAAGTTGATCTGGAACAAGGGCGTTGCTGTAAAGAAGCCAACTCCAACACCAACTCCAACACCAACTGCAACTCCAACACCAACTGCAACTCCAACACCAACTGCAACTCCAACACCAACACCTACGCCAACACCTACGCCATCCCCGACACCTACTGGTCCAGCAAACAAAATTACGATAGATAATCTTGATCCGGTATGGACATCAATAGTCGCATTTAAGGAAGTTAATGATCGCATAATTGCCTTTGATTCCTCGAAATTGAATATAACTTTCATAGTCGGTCCAGGAGTTGACTCAAAGCGTTTATTAGATGAGAAATTAGGCATTGACCGAATAGCAGGACTTTGGAGCCCTTACTTCATGTCAGAGAAAATTAGATTCATTTATGTAAGCGAGAAAGATTCCGACTGGGCTGAAAAAATTGTTGTTTCAGAACAACTCAGTTCAATGCTTTATCAATCAATAACTTTGATGATTACTCAAAATGGTTGTGGATTTGCACTGGGTGGTCGACCTAACGGGATTTATACAAATATTCAATGTTTAGCAACCGGTCAGGGACTGGGTAATTTACAAACTGGCCCTCATGAGTACACCCACTTTTTCCAATACTTCAACAACTCCCTCCCAGATTACTCTCCATGTTGGATAACAGAGGGCATGGCCCACTTTTATGGAAACGCTGTGGGTTATTCGATTCAAGATCCAAATGGAAAAGAGCGACTAAGTATGTTTGTTGGTCAAACTTATAATTATGATCGAGATAAGGGAAACTCACAGAATTCTCGCACTCTTCCTAAGATTATGGCCGAAGGTTCTGCAGAGAAAATAACTGCGCTTTTCACAGCAATTGAAAAACCTGGTGGTGGAGGAAGCCCAAGCAGTTGTTATCTATTAGGCGGCCTTGCATTTGAAGTTCTTACCGCTTCATATGGCCAAGAAAAAATCGCAGCATTCATGACAAGTTTTAAAGGCTCTAAAGATTGGAAAGCGAACTTCTTATCAACTTTTGGTATTGAAGTTTCGACTTTCTACCAAAAGTTAACTCCATACCTTGCATATTGGGGATCAAAGATGCTTTGAAATAGGATCCCTTATCTGGAAATAAAGGTTTGGCAGATATATCCACTATTCAAGGGTTTGAACCACATCCAAGGTTTGGATATAGAACTCGGATTCACTTACATAAGTGGGTTGTGAGGGACTCGAACCCCCGACCCGGTGATTAAGAGTCACCTGCTCTACCAACTGAGCTAACAACCCGAGCACGCTCAATGTGGGGAAACCTCAAGCGCGGAGCAAACCCTATCAGCGCCGAGGCAATTGCCAACCCACTTTATGGGCGTAAAAAAAGCGAAGTAATTGGGCTAATGGCCTGCGTCATAGCGTGCATATGATGCACGAATTTCAGTTTGGGCTTCTTCGCGGCCAACCCAGAGAGCACCTTCGACACTTTTGCCAGGTTCGAGATCTTTATAGACCTCAAAGAAATGCTTAATTTCTAGACGATCAAATTCAGGAACATCGGTGATATCGCGCAAGTGCTCTTTGCGGACATCTCCGGATGGGACGCACAGAAGTTTGTCATCGCCGCCTGCTTCATCTGTCATGCGAAACATTCCGATGACTCTGCATTTAACTACGCACCCAGGAAATGTTGGTTCATCGAGCATGACTAGAGCATCGAGTGGATCGCCATCTTGCCCCAATGTGTCATCGACAAAGCCGTAATCCCACGGATATCGAGTGGAGGTAAAGAGCATTCGATCAAGGCGAATCTTTCCTGTCTCGTGATCGACTTCATATTTGTTGCGACTGCCAGCAGGAATTTCAACGATGACATCAAAAGTCATATCCATTGTGATACTCCTTTAAAAAACGCAAATAAGCGGAAAGAAAATAGTGGGGTGAGCGACGGGGCTCGAACCCGCGACATCTCGGACCACAACCGAGTGCTCTACCAGCTGAGCTACGCCCACCATGTGCGAGGGCAATACTACCTTCTCACCATTGCTAGTTGGACACTAGTTTTGAGCGGGAACAAAGATGTTTTCTCGGTAGTAGGCCAATTCAGCGATGGAATCTTTGATATCTCCCAAGGCGCGGTGGTTGCCCGTTTTAGCAGGAGAGGCGAAATAGGTTTTGGGATACCAGCGACGGGCTAATTCCTTTATTGATGAAACATCTACCGTGCGATAGTGAAGGTAGTCATTGAGAAGAGGCATATCGCGGGCGATGAAACTGCGATCCACACTTACAGAATTGCCAGCTAATGGGGATTTGCCCGGCTGAGTACCTGAAGCCTGGAGGTAGTCCATGATCATGGCCTCTGCCGCAGATGCGCTAATGCCCTTGGGAATTTCATTAATCAAGCCAGAGTCGGTGTGCATCTTGGTGACGAAATCATTCATGCCAGTGAGCTTGGCGGCATCAGCGTGAATGACGACATCTACGCCATCGCCGATGACGTTGAGCTCTGAATCAGTTACAAGGACGGCAATTTCCACTAGTACATCCGAGGCCAAAGACAGGCCAGTCATCTCACAATCGATCCAGATCAGGTGAGGTGAGTCATTTTTCGAAATTGCCATGGTGGCAACCTTAGGGCAGGGGAGGCTTTGCCCCCAAAAGTACGAAGGCGTGATTTCACCTCTCGTTCACCTTCCCGTTACCAAAGTACTACCCAATAAATCGTCCCTAATAGCAGGATTCGACTGTGTCTACGACTATTGCCGCGCCCCCAGATAAGCGCGTACTTATAACCAAACCGCGCACTTCTGATCGAATTTTTCGAGGGGTTGTCACCGCCTTTGGAATTTCTGCACTCCTTATTCTCACATTGATTGGCGTGTTTTTATCTGTGCGCGGCATCCAAACTTTTCATTCCCAAGGTTGGCATTTTCTAACAAATTTCAAATGGGAAGTTGTTCAAAATGATGACGGAACGGCAACTTCCAATCTTGGAATTGGAGCAATGTTACTCGGGACGATACTTATTTCTATTGTCGCACTCTTGATTGGAGTTCCACTCTCGATAGCGATGGCTCTATTTTTAACTTTTTATGCTCCAGCAAAGTTGAAAACATTCCTAGTATCAGTTGTAGATCTCATGGCTGCGTTCCCATCTGTCTTATTCGGGTTATGGGGATTCTTCGTACTCATGCCGATGGTTACGTATTGGGCAAAACTAATTTACAAATATTTTAATTGGATCCCAGTATTTTCCGCACCTGAGCCTTTCTTTGAGCGCTCGCCTTTTACTGCCGGGGTAGTTCTTGCAATCATGATTATTCCTATTGTCACTTCGGTTTCCCGCGAAGTATTTGCCCAAACTCCCCTTGATCGCATTCAAGCTGCTTACGCTCTTGGTGCCACGAAGTGGGGAGTCATAAAAAGTGTAGTTTTCCCATTCGGCAGCAGCGGAGTTGTCGGCGGAGCGATGCTGGGGCTTGGAAGAGCATTCGGTGAAACGGTTGCCGTCTTTACTGTTCTAAATATTGTGTTTCGTGGGAATTGGCACGTTCTCTATGGCGCTGGCGGAAACGTTGCTTCATTGATTATCCTCAAATGGGGCGAGTCAACTGGTGATGAAACAACTGCCTTACTTGCCGCTGGCTTCGTACTTTTCATCCTCACCTTAGTAGTCAACCTGAGTGCGAATTTCATTGTCCGTCGTTCAGTAAAGTCTGGAAAATAATATGACTATGACAGTAAAGCCAAGAAAACCTTGGGCGCCCAATAGGAAAGATCGTGTGAGGTCTTTGAGCGTTTTAGCTGTTGCAGTCTTTGGTGCTTGGGCTGTCGTTTCTTTTACTGGATTAAGCGGAAAGATTGGCTTCATTTTCTCTTTCGTCTTGATTTATACACTGGTGCAGGCCATTGTTGGAGTTCGCTTACGCGGATCAAAGGCTCTGGGAGATACTGTTGCGCAATCCATAATCTATTTGGGCTCTGCTTTGGTCTTCATGCCAGTTGCGAGTATTTTGTATATGACTGTTACTAAAGGAATCAAAGGCTTGCACTTTTCGCTCTTTACCGCGTCAATGTCCAACGCATCTTTTTTGGACCCCGTTGGAAACGGCGGCTTGCTACATGCGCTGGTCGGCACTTTATATCTTGTTCTCATTGCGATGGTTGTTAGTGTCCCAATGGGGATTCTAACGGCGCTCTATTTAACGGAGATCAAAGGAAAGGGCGCTGGATTTATTCAGTTTGTCGTTCAAGCGATGAGCGGTGTGCCCTCAGTTGTCGCTGGATTGTTTATTTTTACATCGGTCATTCTTGTTTCCCCACTGAAGACTTCCGCCGCGGCTGGTGCTTTGGCTTTGGCAGTATTGATGATCCCTACGGTCACTCGTACTTCACAAGAAGTCTTATTGCTTGTGCCCACTGACCTGCGTGAAGCTGGCCTGGCAATGGGGGCCACCCAATGGCGAACAGTTGCAATGATCGTTGTGCCTGCAGCACGAAATGGCCTGATCACCGCGACAATTCTTGGAGTGGCGCGCATCGCTGGTGAAACTGCACCCTTAATTTTCACTATCGGCGGCGCCGACAAGCTCAACATGAATCCATTTAAGGATTACCAAAGCGCGCTGCCTTTCTATGTGTGGAAAGGTTTAACACTCGGGACGCCAGAATCTCTTCAACGAGCATGGACGGGAATCTTAATTCTCCTTATTCTGGTTCTTTCGCTTTTCGTTGCGGCGAGAAGTTTGGGCGGACGGAGAATGGCAAAGTGACTCAAATCAATCAAGGCGATGACAATTCAACAAATGAAGGAGAATCTATGACAACCGAAACCGTCCCCTCATCATTAGCAGGAGTCGCCGCCTCACGCTCATCTTCTCGCAAACCTGGCACGTTGCCGATGGGGGCAGGTTTAGAAGCTCGCGGTGTGCATGCTTGGTTTAACAAACACCTTGCACTTCGAGATGTTTCCCTAGATTTTGGTTTCGGCACAGTCACTGCCCTGATCGGCCCTTCCGGGTGTGGAAAATCAACATTTATCAGAACCATGAACCGCATGCATGAATTCATTCCCGGTGCAGCGATGGCCGGGGAAGTCCTATTGGATGGCAAAGATATTTATGCCGCCGGCACAGATGTTACAAAGATTCGTCTTCAAATCGGAATGGTCTTTCAGAAGCCGAATCCTTTCCCATCTATGACTATCGGTGAGAATGTTTTATCTGGAATTAAGCTTGCACAACTTAAAGTGGATAATAAGGACGACCTGTTAGAGGAATGTCTGGTTCGTGCCGGGCTTTGGAGTGAAGTAAAAGATCGTTTGAGCGCTCACGGTGGGAGTCTTTCTGGCGGGCAACAACAACGATTGTGCATTGCCCGCTCGCTTGCGGTAAAACCACGAGTATTGCTGATGGATGAGCCTTGTTCCGCGCTTGATCCTGGCTCAACTCTTCGCATTGAAGACACAATTGGCGAACTTGCAAAAACAATGACAATTATTATTGTCACGCATAACATGCAGCAGGCGGCTCGGGTTTCCGACTATACGGCATTCTTCCTATCCGATGGTGGACCAGGTCAAATGGTAGAAGTTGGCCCAACTAGTGAGATCTTCTCTCGCCCAAGAGATAAGCGCACAGAGAATTATGTTTCGGGTCGATTCGGTTAACCAATTGTTCACCAATTGTTGCGTAATCGTTTTACGTTAGTCCAGCCTTAGTTATCTCATTCTCCTATCGTTTGAGGGTCAGTCCCTTAACTCGAGAGGTTTCAATGAAAATCAAAAATACATTTAAGGTTGCCGTACTAGGAGCAACTGTCTTAGCTTTAGTTTTAGCACCATCAGCTAATGCAACAACATGGAACTCAGGCGGAGCTTCATCCGTTAACGGCCTTATGGCTGCATGCAAAACTGCCTACCAAACTGCAACCGGTGATGATTTCCCTTACAACGGTACAGGTTCTGGATCAGGTAAGACCGGCATCCATGCAGGAACAATGGATTTCGCTTTCTCAGATAGCGTTGATACAGCCCCAATTGCTAACCAAATTCACTTGCCAGCATTCGTTTGGCCAGTAGCAATTTTGACCAACCTTGGCGGAACCAACAAACCTTTGACACTTTCGACTGAAACTCTTGCAAAGATTTTCGCCGGAGCTATCACAAAGTGGGACGACCCAGCGATCGTTGCTGACAACAATAAGGACACCAAGGTAATCGTCTATAAGAAGGATGCCTCTGGTGCAGTAGCTAAAGACGCAACTGGAAATCCAATTGTTTCTAAGGTCAATGTTGTTCCAAACCACCGCACATTGCCTAGCAAGGACATAGTAGTTTTCTACCGTTCTGCTAACTCAGGTACTTCAAACAACCTCACCCGAGCATTCAACAATTTGTACCCAACCATTTGGACAAAGCCAGCAAATGACGCATTCGCAACAGCTTTCCCTGGCGATGTCACAAAAGATCCACGCCACTTCCGTGGTGCAACCGGCTCTGGTGATGTTGCAAACAACGTCAAGGCCACTCCATACTCAATTACATATGCTGAGGTGGGCTTTGCTGCAGCCCCATACAACTTGGCAATCACCAGCGTTGTGAACAAGGCTGGAAACGCCATCGTGCCTTCCAGCTCATCTGCTATGGCCGCCGCTGCAAAGGCGACAGTCAAGGATGATGGAACCGTGACATTTGATTACGCAACAATGGACTCGGATGCTTACCCATTCACAGCAACGACATACGCTCTTGCATTGACCGATTACGGCAACGCAACTAAGGGTGCTGGTATCAAGAAGACTCTTGAGTACCTCACTAATAACTGCGCAAAAAATAATCCAAGCCAAGGCTTTGGCGCATATACACCTACCAACGCATTTGCAATCGCTTTTGGGAAGCAACTTGCAAAACTAGGTAAGTAAGACTTCTTCCCTCCAGGAGACGAAGGGCGGTCGGCGAAAGCCGGCCGCTTTTCTCATGTTCGAAAGTAAACGTTGCCCTTGAAACTTTGGCATTTTGAAGAAAATATAAGTGCGCCTGGCAGGAATCGAACCTGCGACAACCGGCTTAGAAGGCAGGTGCTCTATCCAACTGAGCTACAGGCGCTGGAGTGGCTTTGTCGATGCGTAGTCTAGCCAATGATTCCAGTAAGGTTTCCTTTCATGGCCGAGTTTATTTACACGATGAAGAAGGCGCGTAAGGCGCACGGCGAAAAAGTAATCCTCGATGATGTCACTCTTGCCTTTTATCCAGGCGCAAAAATTGGCGTAGTCGGGCCCAATGGCGCCGGAAAATCTACTGTTTTGCAGATCATGGCTGGACTACAGCAACCATCAAATGGAGAAGCATTTCTGTCTCCTGGTTATTCAGTGGGAATTTTGTTGCAAGAGCCACCGCTAGATGAGTCAAAAAATGTTTTAGAAAATGTGCAAGAAGGTGTTGCCGAGACAATGGCGCTGATGGCTCGCTTCAATGCCGTCAGCGAAGAGATGGCTAGTCCTGATGCTGACTATGACAAGTTGCTGGCTGAAATGGGTAATTTGCAAGAACAACTGGATCATCGAAATGCCTGGGATTTAGATTCTCAGTTAGAACAGGCGATGGATGCACTTCGCTGCCCTCCACCTGATGCTCATGTAAAGGTTCTTTCGGGTGGAGAACGTCGTCGAGTGGCGCTTTGCAAGTTGCTTTTGCAGCAACCAGATCTTTTATTGCTTGATGAGCCAACTAACCATTTAGATGCTGAATCTGTGCAATGGCTCGAACAGCATTTGAGTAAGTATCCTGGCACCGTTGTTGCGATTACTCACGATAGGTATTTCTTGGACAACGTTGCAGAGTGGATTCTGGAGCTCGACCGGGGTCGCGCATATCCATACGAAGGCAACTACTCGACATATCTTGAAACCAAATCAACGCGTTTGAAGATCGAAGGCCAAAAAGATGCCAAACGTGTTAAACGTTTGACCGAAGAGCTTGAATGGGTTCGCCAGAATTCTAAAGGTCGCCAGGTGAAATCAAAGGCCCGTCTTGCTCGCTATGAAGAGATGGCAGCTGAGGCTGACAAGATGCGCAAACTCGATTTTGAAGAAATTCAAATTCCACCAGGGCCTCGTCTAGGAAATATTGTCGTTGAAGTTGAAAACCTTTCGAAAGGATTTGGCGAGAACCTCTTGGTAGATGATCTTTCCTTTACCTTGCCACGTAACGGAATCGTGGGTGTAATTGGGCCTAACGGTGCGGGCAAGACAACTTTGTTTAAAATGATTATGGGTGCCGAACAAGCAGATTCTGGAAAGATCAAAGTGGGAGAGACTGTAAAGATTGCCTATGTCGATCAGTCTCGTTCTGGGATTGATCCCAAGAAGACTTTATGGGAAGTAGTTTCTGACGGATTAGATTTTATGAAAGTCGGCCAAGTTGAAATGCCAAGCCGTGCGTACGTTTCAGCATTTGGATTTAAGGGCCCAGATCAGCAAAAGCAGGCTGGCATTTTGTCTGGTGGAGAGCGCAACCGTTTGAACTTAGCTCTTACACTCAAGATGGGCGGCAACCTATTACTTCTGGACGAGCCAACAAACGATCTTGATGTTGAAACTCTTGGCTCACTAGAAAATGCACTTCTTGAATTTCCGGGATGTGCCGTAGTTGTCTCGCACGATCGATGGTTTTTAGACCGTGTAGCAACACACATTTTGGCTTATGAAGGCGAATCAAAGTGGTTCTGGTTTGAAGGAAACTTTGAATCTTATGAAAAGAACAAAATCGAACGCCTTGGCGTAGATGCTGCCAGACCACATCGCGTTACATATAGAAAGTTGACACGCTAATGATTCATCACGCTTCAACACATGTACGCTGGGATGATCTTGATGCATTTGGGCATATTAATAACGCTGCATATCTGACATTGATGCAAGAGGCTCGCGCTGATTTCACTTGGTACTCCCGCAAACTCAGAGGAGAAAAACCAATATTTGCTGACATGGTTGTTGCTCGCGCCGAAGTTGATTATCTCGAGCCAATTCATCAAGGTGGCATCATTGTCGATGTTGCAATCACAGTTTCGCGAATGGGGACATCGTCATTTGATCTTCATTACGTCGTTACCCATGATGGAGTTGTGCGCGCAAGTGGCAAGACAGTGCAGGTTGCTGTTTCTATGGAAACCCAAAGATCTCGACCATTGAGTGACTTAGAGCGGGACTTTCTCACGCAATATCTCGAGGTTTTGGTGGAAGGCAAGTAGTGTCCACTCGCACGAAGATGCACCCTGGGTGGATTGCAGCAATAGTTACTTTTTTAACCCTCGTTGCATCAGCTGGATTTCGCTCTGCACCTTCAGTTCTTATAGTTCCACTTGAAGATGCATTTGGTTGGGGCAGAGACCAGATCTCTTTAGCCGTCTCTGTCAACGTTTTACTTTTCGGATTAACAGCTCCATTTGCGGCCGCTTTCATGGAACGATTCGGGATTAGAAAAGTAGTGATGACCGCCCTGAGTGTGGTTGGTGCAGGAGCTGCAGCCACAATTTATATTTCATCTCCATGGCACCTCATTCTGTTGTGGGGAGTGGTCGTAGGGGTTGGCACTGGATCGATGGCGCTGGTGTTTGCTGCCACAGTTGCTAATAGGTGGTTTGTTCAAAAGCGTGGCATTGTCATGGGGCTGTTAACAGCAGCATCAGCGACAGGACAATTGATATTTCTCCCCGGACTTTCTATGTTAGCGATGAACTACGGCTGGAAGAGTGTCTCTTTGACGATTGCCGCCGGAGCGCTAGTCATGGTCCCGGTTGTGGCTCTTTTCTTACGAGAACGCCCTAGCGATATCGGGTTGTTGCCATACGGTGCTCCAGATAATTGGAAAGCTCCCACACCAAGCTCGATCCCTGCCGGCAAATTAGCGATCATTACTCTGAAGGAGGCCAGCAAAGTAAAAGACTTTTGGTACTTGATCGGCTCATTCTTTGTGTGTGGGCTTTCAACGAGTGGTCTGATCGGAACGCACTTTATTCCAGCAGCCCATGATCACGGCATGATGGAAGTTGCGGCTGCCAGTCTTCTTGCATTAGTTGGAGTATTTGATGTTGTCGGAACGATTTTTTCTGGCTGGTTGACAGACAAATATGACCCACGCAAACTTCTCTTTTTCTATTATTTCTTTCGAGGTGTTTCATTATTTCTATTGCCTTCTATTCTCTTTAAAACTGTTCACCCATCAACACTTGTCTTTGTTATTTTCTATGGACTTGACTGGGTTGCCACTGTGCCTCCCACGGTAATGCTCTGTCGGTCAATTTTGGGACCAGAAAGAGGGACCGTGGTTTATGGGTGGGTCTTTGCTGCCCATCAAGTTGGCGGCTCAATTGCAGCTATTGGCGCAGCGGTTGCACGGGTGAAATTTGGAGATTATGCCCTCGCCTTTTATACAAGCGGTCTTTTATGCATCGTGACTTCTTATTTTGTTTTACGTATTGCCAAAGGAGTTAACACTGCAGGATTGCAGAGATGAATAATTTCTATGACAGAGTCGGCGGAAGTAAAACCTTTAGTGATTTAGTTTCTCAATTTTATGCGCGAGTCGCCGTAGATCCCATCTTGCGACCAATGTATCCAGATGATGATTTGAAAGAGGCTGCGATGCGCCTTCAAATGTTCTTAGAGCAATATTGGGGTGGCCCCACTACCTATTCCGAAAATCGGGGTCATCCCCGTCTTCGGATGCGACATGCAGGTTTCCATATTGATTCGGCGGCAAGAGATGCTTGGTTGTCTTGCATGAAATCCGCTGTTGATGGCATTGATATTTCACAGGACCTTAAAGATGAGCTTTGGGAATACTTGGAAATGGCAGGCAACTCGCTGGTGAATCAGCCGGATTGAGAGTGATTTCCAACTTTTAAGATTTCGCCATTTCTCAAATACCACAGCGTGCCTTGTGAGTCCCTGACTGTTGTGATGCGTAAGCCCACTTTTTCTACGATGCCTGAAACGTCAAGAACTTCAACTTTGTCGCCTACGCCATATTGATCCTCCACCAACATAAAAAGACCGGAGAGCACATCACGTACGATTGTTTGCGCACCAAGGCCCAGTGCGACACCAATGACTCCGGCAGATGCGATCAGCGGGCCAAGATTTAATCCGAATTCACCTAACACCATTCCTAATGTGATCACCCAAATAACAGCATTTAATGTGCTGCTCAGAACTGTGCCAGTAGTTTTTGCACGTTCTTTTTGGCGAGCGGCCATGTTGCCAGGACCAGGGATGAGGTCTGCACTTGCAAGGCGGTTCATAGTTTTGGTGATCGCTCGCGATCCAAGGCGCTGACCAATGAGTGCGATCAGGAAAATAACGATGATGTGCAGCGGCGGACCGCTAAACCAATCCCAGAGCTTTTGAGTGTGACCAGAGACGCCAGAGGTATTGAGTGCGTCCACGAGGTGAATATTTGCTCTCATAATGGGGCGACTCTACTTTAAACCCTGCGAAATACTGACAGGAGTGGCGCAATTGAGGCAAGATGTGCCAATCGGCGCGAGCCACGCGCCTGATCGGAGCAATGATGTCGCGCACTCTTGTGTTGAACGCAACCTATGAACCCTTAGGTGTCGTCCCAGAGCGCCGCGCCTTAATTTTAGTTCTTAATTCTCGCGCTACTTCACTTGAAGATTCTGATGTCGTTTTGCATTTTACTGGCGGAGAGATTGCCTTGCCATCCGTCATCAAACTCAATCGCTTTGTTCGTGTCCCTTATCGCCATGCAGTACCACTTTCGCGCCGTGCGCTATTTGCGCGAGATGGCGGGCGTTGTGTGTATTGCACTGCACCTGCAACATCGATTGACCATGTCATTCCGCGCAGTCGTGGCGGCGGTCATACTTGGGAGAACGTTGTCTCTGCATGCCATCGATGCAACCATTTAAAAGCCGATAGACCATTAAAGGATTTGGGTTGGCGCATGCGCTCGATTCCGCGTGAGCCAGTAGGCGCTGCGTGGAGAGTGCTTGGCACGGGACGAGCCGATGCACAGTGGCTGCCTTACCTACAACCTTTTGGAGTTATTGAAGCCAGCGCTTAAAGCGCATCCTTTGCTTGTGCTTTAAGGGCGCGAACCAAACCATCACGATTTTCTGCAACACATCGACGAAGCGCACCAGGTGCGCTCTTTCCTGTCACGTCTAACCAATGTTGAGCCGAAGCTAATGTTTTTTCATTGATCACCCAAATAGGGAACAAGAGCGTCGCAGTGGATTCGGCCAGTTCGAATCCCTTTGTTGCCCAAAGTTCGATGAGCATTTCAAAGTAAGGATCTACAAATTGAGCAAGTAACTCACGTTGTGATGGACGTTGAAATCCTCGAAGCGTTGCCAGGTGGAGAGCATTGGTGAGTTCGCCAGCCACTGCAGCCTTAAATGATGCCTCCTTCGTTTCCTGAGCGGGTAGCGCTGCAATGGCAAAAGCTGCAGACCTTTGTCCGTGCGCGGTGTTATCGAGGGCAAGCTCTGCCTCAATTTGAGATTTGCTCATGAGGCCGCGCTCTACCAGCGAGTTGATCAGATGCCAGCGCAAATCAGCATCAATAGTTAATCCGCGAAGTGATCCTTGAAGCATTGCTTGAACTCGAGCATTTTGGGTACCAGTTGCAGCGCTTGCTGCAAAAGCTCGAGCGAACTGCAGTTGATGGTCACTTTCCGGTTTTGAAGCATCAAGTAATTTCTCAATCCCGTTGGCGACCATCGTGCGCAGAGATTCTCGATTTTTATCGCACGCAAATATCTCTGCAGCGGAATCCAATTGAAGCAAAGTAGTGGTCACCATGGTGATATCGGATTCGCGCTCTAGTGCCTTAAGGGCAGTTGGGATGTAGTAACTTGCACTGAGTTCGCCATCTCGAAGTGAATCCCACAAAGATGCCCAGCACAGTGCTCGGGCAAGTGGATCAGTCAGCGTACCTAAATGAGTATTAAGCGTTGCAATCGACCGATCGTCAAATCTCAATTTCGCATAAGAAAGGTCGCCGTCGTTGATGAGAACCAAATCTGCAACCTTCTGACCAGAAAGCGCCGTTACTTGAGTGAGTTCGCCCGCGACATCGAGTTCTACTCTGGCACGTAAGGTGAGCTGCGAATTGACGATGTCATAGAGCCCAACGCCTAAGCGGTGTGGGCGCAATTGCTTGGAATCAGCCGGCATGGTGGGTACTTCTTGCTTCACTGTAATCGATGTGTATGTATCGCCATTGATCTCGACTATGGGGCGCAAGGTATTAACACCCGCGGTTTGGAGCCACGTAGAGACCCATGGCTTTAAGTCACGTCCACTTGTTGCTTCGATCTGGCTCAAGAGATCTTCAAGGACCGTGTTGCCCCATGCATGTTTTGCAAAGTACTTTTGTAACCCGCCAATAAAGTTCTCACGGCCCACGTGTTCTACCAATTGCTGCAGAACAGATGCGCCTTTGGCATAGGAAATTCCATCAAAATTCGTACGGACCGCATCAAGATCTTCCATCGCAACGGCAATCGGATGGGTAGAGGAGAGTTGATCTTGACGATATGCCCAGTTCTTGCGAGCAGAGTTGAATTCTGTCCACGCGCTCTTATATCGAGTTGCTCCAACCAGAGCGTCATAGGATGCCCACTCTGCGAAAGATTCGTTGAGCCATAAGTTATCCCACCATTTCATCGTGACGAGATCGCCAAACCACATATGTGCCATCTCGTGCAAGATTGTTCCAGCGCGGCCGAGGAAATTTCGCTCAGTGACCTTGCTTCTAAAAACAAAGACATCTTCCGCAAATGTCACACAGCCAACATTTTCCATAGCGCCCCAGTTGTACTCGGCAACTGAAAGTTGGTCATATTTAGCAAATGGGTAGGCAAGGCCAAATTCACTTTCGAAGTAAGCAAAACCCTGTTTTGTAATAGTAAATATCTCTTCTGGATCCAAATGTGGTGCCAAAGATTTGCGACAGTAGAGCCCCATCGGAATTGTCTTCTTACCAACATAAGTGTCATGTACATGGTGGTAGGGGCCAGCAACAATCGCAGTGACGTAAGTTGAAATAACAGGAGTGGGTTCAAAGCTGGTGTACTTAGTATTGGCATCAAGGACTTTTTCATTTGCAACGGGGTAATTTGAGATAACTTCCCAGTGCTTGGGAGTTTTGGCACTCAGGGTAAAAGTTGCCTTGAGGTCTGGTTGATCAAAGCATGCATACATACGTCGAGCATCGCCAGTTTCAAATTGCGTGTAGAGGTAGACCTCGTTGTCGGCTGGGTCTACGAAACGATGAAGGCCTTCGCCAGATTTGGAATAGATACCTTCTACTTCAAGAAATAGTTCGTTAGATGCTGCGATGGCCGGCAAGAAGACACTTTCGCCATCGTATGTAGAGAGATCGATTGCTGTGCCATTGAGAGTTGCAGTGACTACTCGCTTACCGACTGCATCAATAAATGTACTCGCACCTACTTTTAGGCCAGTGAATCTCACCGTAGTTTTTGCGATGAAGGTTTCAGCGCCAGATGTCAGGTCCAAGTCGACTTCGTAACTTTGGACACTTAGGAGGGTAGATCGCTCTGCTGCTTCGCCTTGGGTGATATTTACTCCGGGCACGTGAAACTCCTCTAACAATTGACGCTGGATTCTTCTTGCGCTATCCAACCATGAAAGAGTGTGCGAGTGGAAAGCCCAACGATCAAAAGCTTTAAATTGCGCGGCACGCGTATTACCGCTGCCCAGATCGAAGCCCGTGATCGCTTATGGAGCATTTTCGGCGTTGCTTACACGTCGCAAGTTCTAGATTTTTCTGAAGTATTTACAGATCGCAAGAAGATAATTGCCGAAATTGGATTTGGCATGGGGGAGGCAACGATTGACATCGCAAGGACCATGCCCGAGGTTGGTTTTCTTGCAATTGATGTCCATCAACCTGGGATTGGCAAACTTCTCTCACGGATCGAAGAAACTGGAGTCAAGAACGTCCGGGTAATGGATGAAGATGCTCATCTCATATTAGGGCGCATGGTTAAGGATCAATCCTTGGATGGAGTTCATTTGTTCTTTCCAGACCCCTGGCCAAAGACGAGGCACCATAAAAGGCGAATTGTGAATGCGGATTTTATCGAGCTTCTTGCACGAAAACTTAAAATAGGAGCCACCGTTCATATCGCCACTGACTGGGTGCCATATGCAACGTGGATTGAAGAAAGATTTGCCACTTCGCGGGTATTCAAAGGGGGCGTTGTGGCTCGTCCATCATGGCGTCCGCTTACTCGTTTTGAGGGACAGGGAATTACCAAACAACATCAAGTCACTGACTTTAGCTACGAAAAACTTTAGAGAGAGCCCTTAGTTTCATATTTACTGATGAGTTTGATTCGTCGGACATGGCGCTCGTCGTTAGTAAATGGCGTTGCAATGAATGCGTCTATGAGTTCTTTGCAGACCTCCGGGGTATGCATGCGACCACCTAACGAAATAACATTTGCGTTGTTGTGCTCGCGGGCTAATTTTGCAATCTCAACGCTCCACACCAGCGCTGCACGGATGCCCTCAACTTTGTTGGCTGCCATTTGCTCGCCATTTCCAGAGCCACCAAGAACGATGCCGAGAGATTGGGGATCTTGAGCAGTGGCCTCTGCTGCTGGGATACAAAAGACTGGATAGTCATCAAGTGCGTCATATTCGTGAGGCCCGTGGTCTGTTACTTCATGACCAGATTTTCGCAAGTGGTCAATCAAAATTGCTTTGAGTTCGAGACCAGCATGATCGCTACCGATGTGCAAACGCATGGTGAAAGTCTCTCACGGTAACTGCGCGGAACAGCAAAAACCCGCCACCGACTTCGGTGACGGGCCTTTACTGATGGTTGGGAAGTTTTAGCCTTGAACTGGAGGAGGTGTTAGGCCACCCATCATTCCTGGAGCGTCGTTGTCCATGTGTCCCATGCCACGACCACCAAAGCCACGACCACCCATCATCCCACCAATCTTTCCGCCTGCGCGATTAACCACCGCAGTTACCTGTGCAGTGAGATTAGTTTTCAAGGTAGTCGCTCGTGCTGCGCTAATTTGACCAGCAGTTACAGCAGCATCAATTTTCTTGGTTGCATCTGCAACTAAAGCGGCAATAAGTGCAGGAGTTTTAGATCCTGCGATTGTTGCAAGTGAATCGCCAGCCTTAAGACGAGTCTCAAGTGTCGCAACATCGATTCCGATGGTTGATGCGATGAGAGTTTCTTCAGCTGCACGCATTGGATTAACAGGAGGTTTGGCTGAAGCATGGGCAGCAGCGATCGCTGCATTTATTGCATCTACTTGCGCCTGAGTAAGAGTTCCCTTTGCAACCAAACCAGAAAGTACTGTTGCAAGATCGCCACCTGGATTACCCATGCGACCAGCAAGATTTGCCGTCATTGGATTAGGAGTTGTCTTGGAAGCGACAACCTTAGATTTAGCGACTGATTTAGAATTCGACGCACTTGCTAATCCAATTCCACCAATTGAGAGTGCGGCGGTTGTGATTGCAATTGTGATGAGGTGCTTCCTTGATGCCATTTGTTGCCTGCTTTCCATCCCCGGAAGGATTTATTCGCCTACAGCCATTCGCTGTCGACTATCCGTAGGAAACTCTCTAACAGTGAAAAAGGTACTGGCAATACCTGAGAATTCGGTCAGAGTTTTGATTCGCCGTGGCGGACCGCGGAACTATTTTCGAGACAATCTGAGCGTGAGGGCTGGGGAGATCGCCGTGAATTTCGGTCCAATTTTGGGGGATTGCCTGATTGTTTGAAGTTTAAGAAAAAGTGAGAATTTTGGAACATATTCCCAACCGCACTAGGAGCGTGCATTATGAAAACCTTTACTTCCCCCATTTATTTTCTTATCACAATGACTTTAGTGGCCAGCGGACTTATTGAAAATCCAGCCTATGGCGCTACTAAATCTAAAGTGGGGCAATTCAAAACAGCAGGGCGAGCCACAACTTCGGGCGCCAGCAACACGATCTTGAGTGGAGTAGCAGCCCCGAAAACGACTCTCGGTATCAACGGAGATTTCTACATCGACACAAAAGCGCTCACTCTTTATGGGCCCAAAGTTGGCGGTAAATGGCCAACACCTTTTAGTTTGCGTGGAGCAACAGGAGGACCAGGTATCGCTGGTGCAAATGGCGCAGATGCTCGAGTTGTTACTAACGCTTCATCTGTTGCAGGCCCACCGGGGCCTATCGGTGCACGCGGTGAAGTTGGCGCAAAAGGCGCAACTGGTGCAACGGGTGATTCTGGCGCAACAGGTGCGCCTGGATCGAGTGGATCACAAGGATCGATTGGTGCAACAGGACCAGCTGGTGTTGCAGGAGCCCAAGGAGTTGCAGGCGCAACTGGTGGCGCGGGAGTTGCAGGTAGTAATGGAACAAACGGAACTCAAGGTGCGAAAGGTGATACAGGAAATACTGGAGCAAAGGGTGATGTTGGGGATATTGGTCAAAAGGGCAATGACGGAATTGATGGAGCAAAGGGAGATACTGGAATTACCGGAGCAAAGGGAGATGTAGGAGATACGGGAACGAAAGGTGATGCCGGAACCGTAGGAGCAAAGGGAGATATTGGAACTACCGGTGCAGTTGGCGCGGCAGGTCCTTCGAGCGTCACTACGGGTGCCATCAGTTTCCCGGCAGTGATTCAAGGAGTACTTGGATCGTCACAAACTTCAAGTGCATTTGGCACTTTTCTTAATGGGAGCAGTTACATTGTTCGCTTCCGCGTGGAAACTTACAATGCGACAAAAGATATTTCGACATATCCATTAGTCCTCACGGTTTCCGCGGTCGGGGGTTCTCCAACAGTCACAACGAGCTATTCCGTTGTAAATGGAAGTTATTGGAGATCTGGTGCAACCCAGAACGAAGTTATTGTGCTTGCAGAATCAATAATTAGCAGTTCGGGAAGTAGTGGGACGTTTGATCTTTCAATTACAGTTGCTTGTCAGGCTGTGACAACTTTGTATCCAGTGACTTTAAGTGGAACGTATTCAAGGACTCTTGTAGGACAAGTTGGATAGCGAAGCAACTAACTTTGGAGCGGGTGACCGGGATCGAACCGGCATGGCCAGCTTGGAAGGCTGGGGCTCTACCATTGAGCTACACCCGCGAGGGTTGTTTCGAAGCCCAGACTAAGGCTCCGTTACAGGGTCTAACGGTATCGGTCTGGGTAAAGAGAAGGTAATTTCTCCTCTAGACTTCCAACTTACGCCGCGGGGCGTAGCGTAGTGGCTAGCGCGCCTGCTTTGGGAGCAGGAGACCGGAGGTTCGAATCCTCTCGCCCCGACCAGTAACTAGGTCGCACAATTCATCGCATCTCATCTAGCAAGGAGTTCCACGTGAAAAGCACGGTCGAGACCTTATCTCCCACCCGTGTACGCCTTTCTATTGATGTCACATTTGATGAATTGAGCGGTCACCTCAGCGATGCATACAAGAAGATTTCATCCCAAATAAATATCCCAGGCTTTCGTAAAGGGAAAGTTCCACCAGCGATGATTGATCAACGCGTTGGTCGCGGAACCGTTCTTGATGAGGCAATCAATTTGGCTCTGCCTGATTTCTACTCACAGGCCGCTCGTGAGCACGATGTATTGGTGATTGGGCGACCTGAGGTCGATATCAAGGAATTAGTCGATAAAGAGAAGTTGTCTTTCACGGTTGAGGTAAGTGTTCGCCCAGAAGTTACGTTGCCAGATTTTTCCAAAATCACGATTGCAGTTGATGACGTAGATGTGAAAGAAGCAGACATTGTTGAGCAAATTGATGGACTTCGCGCTCGCTTTGGAACGCTTTTGGGTGTTGAGCGCGCTGGCGCGAATGGAGATTTCGTAACAATTGATTTAGTCGCGCGTATTGACGGGGTGGAAGTTGAAGGTGGAACTGCTTCTCAAATCTCGTACGAGGTTGGATCCAACCGAATGATCGATGGCCTTGATGCAGCGCTGGTTGGCATGAGTGCGGGAGATGTAAAGATTTTTGAAACACAACTTGTTGGAATGGAAGATGGCAAGACTGGCGCAGTAGAGGTAACAGTTTCTGCAGTCAAAGAGCGCGAGTTGCCACCACTAGATGATGCTTTCGCCAAGCTCGGCAGTGAGTTTGATACTTTAGAAGAACTTCGTGCAGATGTGATTGAGCGATTGACTCGGTTGAAGAAGATGGAACAAGGCGCACAGGCACGTGATTTGCTCGTTGAGAAACTACTTGCTGACATTGAAATCCCAGTACCAGAGGAGTTCATTACTTCTGAAGTTGATGAACACCTACAAGGTGAAGGGCGCATGGAAGATGCAACCCATAGGGCAGAAGTAGAGGCTCAAGTTCGTTCGTCGCTCAAGTCAGATTTCCTACTCGATGCTGTTGTGAAGGCCGAAGCGGTTGAAGTAACTGAAGTTGAATTAACTGAGTACTTAATTCGTAGCGCTTCGCGTTATGGAATGGCACCCGAGGAATTCGCACAACAACTATCCAGCGCTGGCCAAATCAGCCAACTTGTTGCAGAGGTTGCACGTGCCAAGGCACTTGCCGAAGTATTGGGTCGAGTGAAGGTAAAAGATGCATCAGGCAACGCAGTAGATCTTGAAGCGCTCAAGCCAAAAGCTGCAGCGGTAGCCGAATAACCTCTGCGCTCAGAGCGAACACGGGCACATTTGGGTCGGATTGCGCGCTTAATTCTAATTCAGAGCCGGAATTAGGGAAGCATTTTTCAACTCAGGTTGTTAGGGTCAATACAGGAAGTTTAAACGAGGAGGATGTTCGTGAATTCAATTAGCCCCGCAGCGGCAGAAGTAATTGCTCGCGCCGCACAAGCCGGTTCCGGTGGACTCGATGATCAGGTCTATAACCGTTTGCTAAAAGAGCGCATCATCTTTCTTGGTTCAGTAGTTGAGGACTCAATGGCAAATGCCATCTGTGCTCAGATTCTTCTGCTTGCAGCTGAGGATCCAGAGAAGGATATTTTTCTTTACATCAATTCACCCGGTGGATCAGTAACTGCAGGTATGGCCATTTACGACACCATGCAATACGTCAACAATGATGTTGCAACTGTCGGAATGGGACTTGCCGCTTCCATGGGTCAATTCCTCCTGTGTGCTGGCGCTTCAGGTAAGCGATATGCGACACCACATGCCCGCATCATGATGCACCAACCATCAAGTGGCATCGGTGGAACTGCAACTGATATCAAGATTCAAGCAGAGCAGATCGGCTTTACAAAAAAGAAGATGGCAGAACTCATAGCGTTTCATACCGGACAAAAGCTCGAAACGATTACCGCAGATTCTGATCGTGATCGTTGGTTTACCGCACAAGAAGCAAAAGAATATGGATTCGTGGATCACGTTGTTCAATCAGCCGGTCAAGTTTCAGGTCGTGGAGGCACAGCATGAGAATGGAATTCGATCGAGTGAATGAAATTACTAACCGCTACGTTCTTCCAACAATCGAAGAGCGCACCAGCTATGGGTATAAGCGCCTTGATCCTTATACAAAGTTATTTGAAGAGCGCATTATTTTCCTTGGACAAGCCATTGATGACACCATTGCAAATGACGTAATGGCTCAACTCTTGACGCTCGAATCTATGGATTCCGATCGCGACATCATGATTTATATCAATTCACCTGGTGGGTCATTTACCGCCTTGACGGCAATTTATGACACGATGCAATTTGTTCGCCCTGATGTCATGACAATTTGTCTTGGCCAGGCTGCCTCTGCTGCTGCGGTACTCCTTGCCGGCGGCGCAAAGGGCAAGCGCTATGCCCTAGAGCATTCACGCATTTTGATCCACCAACCATCGAGTGAAGGTGGTGGACAGGCATCAGACATCGAAATTCAGGCAAGAGAAGTGATGCGTATGCGTACTCTCCTTGAAGAGTTGATTGCTCGCCATTCCACACGAGCACCTGAACAAATTGCGCAAGATATCGAACGAGACAAGATTTTGACTGCTGCAGAAGCTGTTGAATATGGACTCATCGACCAAGTTCTTGCCAGCCGTAAGGCCAAGCCAGTTAACTAAGGACTTCCTTCTTAGAGTTGGGTTGCAATGAAAAAGTTTGTAACTGACGGCTCATTGCTCTCCTATAAGGGCTTTCGCCAACTCTGGATTTCAAGTTTGCTTGTCAGCCTTGGTGCATCTGCCTTTCCCATCGCACTTGCGGTCACAGTCCTTGATGCTGGAGGAACAGCAACAACATTGGGTTTGATCTTGGGATCACGTGTTTTGTCTGCAGTATTACTAGGGCTTGTCGGAGGCGTATGGGCTGATCGCTTGCCGCGAAAGTACGTCATGATCGGTGCTGATGTTTATCGTGGCGTCCTCATGGTGGCACTTATTTTCATTGCAACACCAAAGGTTGCTCCTTGGATTCTTGCAGTGTTGGTCTTTGCAATGGGAGCGGGCGAGGCGTTTGCCTTTCCAGCATCGGGAGCGATATTGCCCAGTCTTTTGCCTACTGAATTGCTGCCAGCTGGAAATGTTATGCGCGGGATAGGTGTACGAATTGCAACAATCATTGGTCCCGGTATCGGTGGATTTTCAGTTGCGCTTATTGGTGGACGATTGACTTTTGGCATTACGGCAGCTTTCTTCTTTATTGGTACCGCTTTGTTAATCAATATTCACGAAAAACCTAGGACGCCTAGCGATGCACAACCTTCGTTTATTTCTGAATTGCGTGAAGGCCTTGTCACCGTTTGGCAAACTCCATGGGTTGCCGCAATAATTCTGATGTCGACATTGCAATTGATGGTAGTGCTTGCAAGCCAAACGGTGTTGTTGCCAATTATTACCCGCCGCGAGTTTCACACAAACACAGTTTTTGCACTTGCAGAAGTTGCACTGAGCATTGGCGCAACACTTTCAGCGCTGTGGGCCATGAAATACAGGGCCAAGCATCCCGGTCTTGTTTCCATAATCATGTGGAGTTTCTTTGCAGTGGTTCCAATCGTTTTAGCCTTTCCATCTTCACGCGTTTTTATCCTTGTCGGTTATCTCATAGCTGGTATTTCAATTGGTCCATGGGAGGCATATTGGAATTCAGCGATACAACGTGAAGTCCCCCCTGAGTTACAAGGGCGAGTTTTCAGTGTCGATTACATGGGATCTACTGCGTTGATGCCGTTAGGTTTTGTATTGGTGGGTCCAGTCACCCACATCATGGGGGAGAAGCCATTTTTGATTAGCGCTTCGATATTCCATCTCGTCCTATGCGTGCTCGTCCTCTTCGTTCCGGGAGTGAAGAATCTTCGATCGCCGTCAAAGGAGAATTCATCTCAGGGCGAACAGTCCAACGCTTAATTCGCGCACCTAAAGGAGTGACTTCGACCTACCCTTAGACGTTGTCTTAGGCGCCCTCATTCCCCTTTGGCGCAAGACATAAAGGAGCGTCATGACCCGCATTGGTGAAACAAGCGATCTGCTCAAATGTTCATTTTGCGGAAAGACGCAAAAGCAAGTTAAGAAATTAATTGCAGGTCCTGGTGTTTACATCTGTGACGAGTGCATCGATTTATGTAATGAAATTATCGTTGAAGAACTTTCCGAAACTAATCCGCTTGGCCTGCAAGAGTTGCCAAAGCCACATGAAATTTTCGATTTCCTAGATCAATACGTAATTGGGCAAGATCGCGCTAAGAAATCCCTCTCTGTTGCGGTCTATAACCATTACAAGCGAGTGCAAAGCGGCGACACAAAGCGCGAAGACGTTGTGGAGTTGGCAAAGAGCAACATCTTGCTCCTTGGCCCTACAGGTTGCGGTAAGACTTTATTGGCACAAACTTTGGCACGCATGCTCAATGTGCCTTTCGCAATTGCTGATGCCACGGCGCTCACTGAAGCCGGCTACGTTGGCGAAGATGTTGAAAACATTTTGCTCAAGCTTTTGCAAGCTGCGGACTTCGATGTGAAGAAAGCGGAAACTGGAATTATTTACATTGATGAGATCGATAAGGTTGCACGTAAATCTGAAAATCCATCAATCACTCGCGATGTTTCAGGTGAAGGTGTCCAGCAGGCTCTTCTCAAGATTCTTGAAGGCACAGTCGCATCGGTACCACCACAAGGCGGGCGTAAGCACCCACATCAAGAATTTATTCAAATCGATACAACAAATGTTCTGTTCATCGTTGGCGGAGCATTTGCTGGCCTAGAGAAAATTGTTGAAGGCCGCAGTGGCGCTGCGGGGGTTGGATTTAATGCAACTCTTCGCACCGGCGAAGATCGCGACAAGGCAGATATTTTTGCTGACGTGATGCCCGAAGATTTGTTGAAGTTCGGAATGATTCCTGAATTCATTGGTCGTTTGCCAATTGTGACTAGCGTTGAAAAGCTAGATAAAGAAGCGCTGATGCAGATTCTCACCGAACCTAAGAATGCGCTCGTGAAACAATATGAGCGGCTTTTTGATCTTGATGATGTTGAACTTGAATTCAGCCCTGATTCCCTTGAAGCGATTTCAGAATTGGCCCTCAAGCGCGGTACTGGCGCACGTGGGCTCCGCTCGATTATGGAATCGGTGCTTTTGACGGTGATGTATGACGTGCCAAGCCGCACAGATATCGCCAAGGTCATCGTCACTAAAGAATGTATTCAAGACGGAGTATCTCCCACATACGTTAATCGCACTGGCGACATTCCAAAGCGGGTTGTCAGCGCCCCAAAACGTTCAGAAGAGAAGAGCGCATAATCTAGACTCACCCCATGAGTCCACGAGAATTGCCAGCGGCATTTAATCCTGCCGACATCGAGGCTCCTCTTTACGACAAGTGGATCAATGCGGGATATTTCACACCGGATGCAACATCTGAGAAGCCACCGTTCACAATAGTTTTACCGCCACCGAATGTCACAGGTAGTTTGCACATCGGGCATGCACTGGACCACACATTGCAAGATGCCCTGATTCGCATGAAGCGCATGAAGGGGTTTGCCGCCCTCTGGTTGCCAGGAATGGATCACGCAGGAATTGCCACCCAAAACGTTGTTGAAAAACAATTGGCTAGCCAAGGTTTATCTCGCCACGACTTAGGGCGAGAAGAATTCGTTAAGAAAGTGTGGGAATGGAAAGAGGAATCGGGCGGGGCAATCCTTGGTCAGATGCGCCGACTTGGCGAAAGTGTGGATTGGTCTCGTGAAGCATTCACGATGGATGCTGGACTTTCTCGCGCCGTACTAACAATCTTTAAAAAGCTCTATGACGCCGAACTTATTTACCGTGCCGAAAGAATTATCAATTGGTGTCCTCGCTGTCATACCGCTTTGTCTGATATTGAAGTAGAGCACCGAGATATTGACGGAGAGTTTGTCACGATCCGCTACGGCGAGGGGGATAACCAGATTTCTATCGCAACAACTCGCCCTGAAACCATGTTGGGCGATGGCGCGGTTGCAGTCAATCCGAATGATCCGCGCTATAAAGAAATGATTGGCAAAGAAGTCCTCCTTCCACTTGTTAATCGGATGATTCCGATCATTGCCGATGAATTAGTGGATCCTGATTTTGGGACCGGAGCCGTTAAAGTAACTGCTGCGCACGACCCAAATGACTTTGAGATGGCACGTCGTCACAACGTAGCGATAGTCAAAATCATGAATGAAGACGCCGTCATGGATGGCTCTGGTACTGAGTTTGATGGCATGGATCGATTTGTTGCACGTAAGGCAGTTGTAGAGAAGTTGCGCTCTATGGGGCGCGTCGTTGCTGAAAAGCGCCCGTATTCACATTCGGTTGGTCACTGCTCGCGCTGCGAAACAATTGTTGAACCAAGACTTTCGCTGCAATGGTTTGTAAAGGTTGCGCCATTAGCAAAAGCTGCGGGAGATGCAGTTCGTGATGGGCGAGTAAAGATTGAGCCGACATCACTTGCGCCGCGTTATTTTGATTGGGTAGATAACATGCACGATTGGTGTATCTCTCGTCAATTGTGGTGGGGGCACCGAATTCCAGTTTGGTATGGACCCAACGACGAAATTCTTGTTCTAGGACCGGATGAGAAAGCACCTGCTGGGTACACCCAAGACCCTGATGTTTTGGATACATGGTTCTCATCGGCGCTGTGGCCATTCTCGACTTTGGGCTGGCCTGATAAAACAGCAGATTTGAAAAAGTTCTATCCAACCTCTGTGCTTGTAACGGGCTATGACATTCTATTTTTCTGGGTAGCACGCATGATGATCTTTGGGCTCTTTGCTATGGATGGCATTCCTCCATTCCATGTCATCGCACTCCATGGTTTGGTGCGGGATAAATTTGGAAAGAAAATGAGTAAGAGTCGCGGCAACACCATTGACCCTCTCGAATTCATGGATAAGTACGGTGCAGATGCGGTGCGCTTTACATTGGCACGTGGTGCAAACCCAGGGACAGACCAAGCCTTAGCTGAGGAATGGGTAGGCGGGTCACGTAACTTTGCAACCAAACTCTGGAATGCCACTCGATTTGCAATGATCAATGGAGCAACGACCGAAGGCGCCCTACCATCATTTGAAAGCCTCAATGCAATTGATCGCTGGATTCTGAGTCGCCTCAACGAAACTGTGACGCAAGTAGACCAGCTTCTGGAAAGTTTCGAATTTGCTCGAGCAAGTGAACTTATTTATCACTTTGCTTGGGATGACCTCTGCGATTGGTATCTCGAGCTATCTAAAGAAGCCTTTGCTTCCGGTGAAGCTGCAGATACAAAGCGCGTACTAGGGCACGTGCTTGATCAATTGCTTCGCATCTTGCACCCGCTTATGCCCTTTATTACCGAAGAACTTTGGACAACCCTTACAGGTGGTGAATCCCTAGTTATTGCGCAGTGGCCCCAGCCCAACGCGTTGCACCGAGATGTGCAAGGAGAAAAACTTATCGCCCAAGTACAAGAGATCGTCACAGAGGTACGCAGGTTTAGAAGTGATCAAGGCATTAAGCCAAGTGCAAAAATCCCAGGACGCTTCGTGGCTCCAAAAGATATGGCGCCGTTTGAAAGCGCCATGCGATTTATTTTACGTATCGAAACTCCTGAGGCTGGGTTTGCGCCAAGTGCAAATGTTGAAATTGGTTCCGTCAAAGTCGAACTAGATCTCAGCGGGAGTGTGGATGTTGTCGCAGAAAGGTCTCGTCTCACGAAGGACTTGGCAGTTGCTCAAAAAGATCGGCAAACTGCCGAAGTTAAATTAGGCAATGCTGGCTTTATGGCAAAGGCGCCAGAGAGCGTTGTTGTTGAAATCAAGGAACGTTTGGCTAAGACTGATGCCGACATAGAACGCATCAGCGCACAATTAAAAGCCCTGCCTTCGCAATGACAACTGCGGATGATCTAGCGCGCCTGAGCGCTATAGATGCGGCTTTGCAGGCGCGTTGGCCCGAAACTCGCATCGCTCCAACTCTCGAGCGAATTGCAGCGTTGGCCGACATTCTTGGTTCACCTCAATTGTCTTACCCCACGATCCATGTGGCTGGGACTAACGGAAAAACAACGACGGCTCGGATGATTGATTCATTGCTGGCGCATATGGGGTTGCGTACTGGACGCTTCACAAGCCCTCACTTAGAGAGTTTCTTGGAGCGCGTTTCAATCAACGGAGAGCCAATTGATGCAAAGGACTTTATTTTTGCTTATAACGATGTTGCTCCTTATTTGGAACTGATGGATCAAAAATTTGAAGCCCCTATTTCATTTTTTGAGGCTATGACTGCGATTTCATTTGTTGCATTTGCTGAATTCCCTGTAGATATTGGCATTTTTGAGTGCGGCATGGGCGGGGAATGGGATGCAACAAACGTCATTAACGCTGCCGTGTCAGTAATCACCCCGATTGGCTTCGACCACATGTCATACCTGGGCAACACGTTGACAGATATTGCAAGAACGAAGGGCGGCATCATTAAGCCGGATTCCTTAGTTGTGTTGGCAAGACAAGAGCCAGAGGCCGCAAAAGAATTGCTCCGATGTGCTGCAACTGCAGGGGTAGAAGTAGCTCGAGAAGGTATTGAGTTCTCGCTTGATTCGCGCGCGGTTGCGATAGGTGGCCAATTGATTTCCATCAATGGAATCGGCGGAAAGTACGACGAAATTTATCTTCCCCTACATGGCAAACACCAGGGAGCCAATGCGGCAACCGCTCTTGCAGCCGTTGAGTCGTTCTTTGGCGGCCAACAGCTCGATCCAGAATCTGTACGACAGGGGTTTGCAGCGGTGACATCCCCAGGCCGCTGTGAGATCAATTTTCGTGAGCCAACGGTAATTTTAGATGCCGCTCATAACCCTCACGGGGCTAAAGCATTAGCAGAGACGCTCGAGAGTGAATTTACTTTCGATGAAATCATCGGGGTTTTTGGCGCATTTGAGGACAAAGATGTTGAAGGAATCTTGCAACACCTAGAACCCGTCATTAATAGATTGATTGTGACTCAAAGTTCCTCGCTTCGAGCTATGCCGATAGGCGATCTGGAAAAGATTGCTGGAAGAATCTTTGGGGCGGACCGAGTGATGTCCATGGCGACGTTAGAGGCTGCCGTTAAGCGAGCAATAACAGATGCGCGAAGTGCTGTTGCCGATGAATCGATTGGAATAGTTGTCACCGGATCTGTTGTGACGGTGGGCGAAGCTCGTACCGTGTTATCAAGGTTGGCGACGCAATGAGAATTCTGGGAGCGGCAGTTCTTGCAATGGAATCTTTGGTGATGGGGTTCGCACTTTTGTTGGCAACCAAGAACGAAAGTAGTTCAACAATTACTGTGGGTGGAGTACTTGCAATTTGCTTTATGTTAACTGCGGGATTGCTGAAAAAAAGATATGGATGGATTTTGGGGTCAATCTTGCAAGGAGCGATGCTCGGGTACGGACTCTTCGTCACCCCCTTGATATTTCTCGGGGTCCTCTTTACTGGGCTATGGATTGCCGCGATTGTGGTGGGACGAAAGGGTGAGGCTGCGCGGGCAGCCCTGTTAAAAGAGGGCGCGCCGAAGGTCGAAAAGACCTAATACACTCTGGGAGTGTCCAATGAGAGAACCCTCGTATTAATCAAGCCTGACGGCGTGCGCCGTGCTTTGATTGGCGAAGTTATTTCCCGTATTGAAGCTAAAGGTTATTCGGTTGTTGCGCTTCGAATGTTAAGTGCAGATCGTGCAATTCTTGAACGTCATTATGAAGAGCACAAGGGTAAGCCGTTCTATGAGCCGCTTGTTGAGTTCATGCTATCTGGTCCAATCGTTGCGCTTATTGCCGAAGGCAATCGCGTGATTGAAGGATTTAGATCGCTGGCTGGTGCGACCGATCCAACGGTTGCCGCCCCAGGAACAATTCGCGGCGATCTTGCTCGCGATCAAGGCACCAAAGTGGTTCAAAATATTGTTCACGGATCGGATTCACCTGAATCTGCGGCACGTGAAATTGAAATCTTTTTCGGAGGGAAATAAATGAGTAACAGAATGTCCTTTATTGGCCGAGATATGGCAGTTGACCTTGGTACAGCTAACACCTTGGTTTATGTTCGCGGTCGCGGCATTGTTCTCAATGAGCCAAGTGTTGTTGCAGTAAACCAAGACACTGGTGGAATCCTTGCCGTAGGTCTTGAGGCCAAAAAGATGATTGGTCGTACTCCCGGAAATATTGTTGCCATTCGCCCATTAAAAGATGGAGTGATCGCCGACTTTGATACAACCGAGCGCATGTTGCGTTACTTCATTCAAAAGGTTCATCGCCGTCGCTACCTTGCTAAGCCACGTATCGTCGTGTGTGTTCCATCTGGTATCACAGGTGTAGAACAGCGCGCAGTTAAAGATGCTGGGTACGCAGCAGGCGCACGTAAGGTTTACATCATTGAAGAACCTATGGCAGCAGCAATTGGTGCAGGACTACCAATTCACGAACCAACTGGAAATATGGTTGTTGATATTGGTGGGGGAACAACGGAAGTTGCTGTTATCTCTTTGGGTGGAATCGTTACCGCTCTTTCAATCCGCGTAGGCGGAGATGAGCTCGATCAAGCCATTATTAACTGGGTAAAGCGCGAGTTTTCCCTTCTATTGGGGGAGCGCACAGCCGAAGAAATCAAGATGGCCATTGGTTCGGCTTACCCGATTCAAGGTGAGCCAGATGCTGAAATTCGTGGTCGCGATCTTGCAACTGGTCTTCCAAAAACGATTGTTGTCTCAGCTGCAGAAATTCGCAAAGCGATCGAAGAGCCTGTTAACGCCATTATCAACGCTGTAAAGAGCACTCTTGATAAGACTCCACCTGAGCTTGCAAGTGACCTGATGGATCGTGGCATTGTGCTCACGGGTGGTGGCGCACTTTTGAAGGGTCTTGATGAGCGTCTTCGTCGCGAAACTGGAATGCCAATTCACATTGCAGATCGTCCGCTAGATGCAGTGGTTGAAGGTTCTGGAAAATGCATCGAAGAGTTTGAGGCTTTAGAGAAGGTCTTGATCTCCGAACCTCGTCGATAGGTTTTTCTAGATGCGATACGGCGGCGATAACCGAAGTCGCCTCTTGCTGGTTATTCTGATCGTCACTTCGCTATTTCTCATTACCCTTGATCTTCGGGGAGTTGCCGTGATGTCGGGCATTCGCCATGGAACTCAGAGCGCTCTTGCACCTTTTCAAAAAGCCGCCAGCACTGTCTTTTCTCCAGTGGGAAATTTCTTCTCCGATGTCGCCCACCTTGGTCGCACCCGCACGAAGATGAAGTCCCTAGAAGATGACAATGCAGTACTTCGTGACAAGTTGTTACAACAAAAATCTCTTGCAATTCAATTGAGTCAATTAAAATCTACTTTGGATCTTGCGGGTACCGCAGGCTATGAAGTAGTAAACGCCAAAGTGATCTCCCAGGGATCTAGTGCCTCTTTTACGCAAACCATAATTATTGACGCTGGCGCTAATGCACACTTGACGCGCGATATGACAGTGATCTGTGGTCAAGGTTTAGTCGGCGTTGTGAAAGCGGTCTACCCAACAACTTCATTAGTCATGCTGGCCTCCGATCCAGCATTTAAAATTGGTGTCCGAGTTGCTGGATCTCAAGAGATTGGCATTCTTTCTGGGCAGGGAACCAATACCGGCGTCCTGCAATTACTCGATACGCAAAGCTCGGTCAAGCGCGGCGATGTTTTATTGGCCCGTGGAAGCCAAGGCGACAAACCATTTGTCCCAGGTGTTCCAGTTGGGGAGATTCTTTTTGTTGCCGATTCCGCAGGCGCTGTTTCGCAAATAGCTGAAGTCAAATATTTCGCACACTTGAGTGCACTAGGAGTAGTTGCAGTTGTTGTTAAGGCACCCGCTGCAGATCCGCGTGATTCCTTGGTGCCAAAGCCACCAGTACCAAGGCCAATCCCAACGGTAACGATCTACGCAACGCCTTCGCCTAGCCCATCTCCTAGCGCTACAGCAAAGAAGTAGTTTGAGATGTATGCCCGCAGGATCTCTCTGAGTGGAATTGTTTTCGCATCGGCCTTTTTATTACAAGAGGCAGTTTTTGATCAGATCAAATTGCCCTTAGGTGGGTTTTCATTCTTTCTCATCGTTGCATTGTGCTGGGCAGCATTTAGTACTCCAGAAGTTGGCGCTATTTCAGGTTTCATGGCTGGCTTCCTGATGGATCTATCTCCAACCTCTGACGGTCCGATTGGGCAGTGGACACTCATTCTGATCGTTGTCGGTTTTGGAATTGCCTTCTTAAGATATGGCGATGACAGCCTTCGCGGTAATCCACTGAGCCTAATCGTTTTAGTTGCAAGTGCCGTAGTTGTTAGCCTCTTAGCTTATTTAGTACTTGGCGCACTCCTGGGGCTAAATCTCGGTACCACTTTTCAAGTTCTTAAAAATATCATCGGGAACGGATTGTGGACCCTTGCAATCGCACCTCTGGTCTTGCCAATCGTTTCTAGACTTCATCGAGCAATTTTGGATACTCGAGAAACGCTATGAACCAACGAGCACGACTGAGTTTTCTCGTTACGCAAATATTGATTATTTCTTTGATGATCGCGCTGTTTGGTCGCCTGTTTTATTTACAAGTTGGTGCCGGAGGCAAATATCGGGATGCGGCACTGAGCATTCAAAGCCGAGATATTGTTAATCCAGCCACTCGAGGACTGATCGTCGATTCCTCTGGAGTGCCCCTTGCACTCAATCGTGTAGGTCTTGCGGTGACAGTCGATCGAAGCATCGTTGATAAGCAAACAGACCAAGGTGCTGCGGTACTCATGCGAACTGCCAAACTTCTAGGACTTTCTTACACAGATGTTTATCGGCAAACTCGACTTTGCGGAGAACTACAAAAGGGTAATCAACTAGGTTGCTGGACCGGTACTAGATACCAGCCAATTCCAATTACCAAAGACGCAGACCCAAATAAGGCGTTGCAAATTGTTGAGCGCTCAGATCTTTTCCCAGGCATTGATGCGATGCCCCTTGCGGTCCGCAATTATCCGGGCTTAGGCGGAGTGAACGCTGCTCATGTGTTGGGATATGTCGGTCCTTTAACCGACGCTGACCTTTCGGGTGCAAACGGCAAACATTATTATCGCAGTGAATCAATTGGTAAGGCTGGACTTGAATTTCAATACGATTCTTACCTTCGAGGGACGCCTGGAATTCGAACGGTAATTGTCGATCGCAAGGAAGCGGTGACAAAAGAATCGCAAAACACACAATCGATTCCGGGCAATCACCTGGTGACAAGTTTGGACGCGCGACTTCAGAATGCAACCGAAAGCGCACTAGCGAATGCAGTTTTTCGCGCGCGTAGCAGCGGGTATCGCGCCGATGGTGGGGCAGCGGTTGTAATGGATGTAAAGACTGGACGTATTCTGGCGTTGGCTTCATATCCCACGTATGACCCAAACATTTGGGAGAGAGGTTTAACTGTTAAACAGGCAAAAGACCTCTTTGCCGAATCAACTGGGGTTCCGGCTTTAGATCGCCCACTCCAAGGACAGTACGCACCAGCGTCAACTTTCAAATCTGTCTCACTTGTTGCGGCAGCCAATGCTGGTTATAACTTGCAGGCAACTTATACCTGCCCTGCTCAGGTAACAGTCGGAAATCGTGATTTCCAAAACTTCGAAAGCAAAGCTCAAGGAACCATCACAATGAAGAAGGCGATTGCTATCTCTTGTGACACGATCTGGTATCAAATCGCATATGACGAATGGATTAGGGATGGCGGGTTGAGGCCTAAATCCAACGCACATGATTACTTTTTCGCGGCGGCTCGAGGTTTTCAAATTGCCAAAAAAACTGGAATCGATTTGCCCTCTGAATCGGTAGGCCGCGTTCCAGATAGGCAATGGAGATCAGGGTGGTACCTCCAAAACAAAGACTATTTCTGTAATTACCAGAGCAGAGCTCCGAAGAAACAGCAAACAGCATTCTTGGTTGCCTTGGCAAAAGAGAATTGTACTGATGGTAATTTCATCCGCGGCGGTGATGCTGTTAACTTTTCGATTGGCCAGGGAGATACTGTTTTAACGCCGCTGAAATTGACGCAAATGTATGCGGCGATCGCTAATGGCGGCACTTTGTGGAGCCCCACGGTTGCAAAGGCAATTGTTAAAACTGACGGCACCGTGATTAAGGAAGTAACACCCTCTGTACTTGGCAAGTTACCGGCTACTTCTGCAACACTTTCATTCTTGCGCGGGGCTCTCAGAGAAGTCGTAATTAGCGGCACAGCCGCGGGCACTTTCTCAGGGTTTCCGATTGCCGTGAGTGGCAAAACTGGAACTGCCGAAGTTTTTGGTTTAAATGGCAATGGAAGTAAGAAAGACAACACTTCTTGGTTTGCCTCTTTTGCCCCCAGTGATAAACCAAAGTACGCCGTAGTTGTGATGGTGAGTCAAGGTGGGTTCGGTGCATCGACAAGTGCTGTTGGAGTTCGCAAGATCTATGAAACTCTCTTTGGCGTAATAGGATCTCAAGTCGATCCAGCAAAAGGACTTTTCCCAGATGGACCGCCAACGAAACTTCCGAATATTTCTGCAACGACTAAGTTGAGTGAGAAATGAGAACCCATTGAGCAGTTCTACATTTCGACGACGCGGACGGATAGGTCGACGCTCCATCATGGAAGGTTTCGATCCATTTTTAACGATTGCGGTGGGGCTCTTGCTCATTATCGGAACCCTGTTGGTCTATGCCGGGACTCGTTCTTGGTATGCCTCAGTAGGACTAGATCCTCAGTATTACGTCAAACGGCATATTTTTAATATTCTCATTGGGGCCATTTTGGCTTTTGGAACCACAATCATTGACTACCGACTGCTGCGGGCATACACGCCGATCGTGTGGGGACTAGGCGTGCTGGGATTGATTGCAGTCTTGTTGCCGGGCATTAGTACTGAAATTAACGGCGCTAAAGCCTGGATTTCTTTACCTGGCGGCTTTCAAGTTCAACCCGCAGAGCTAGCGAAGATCTCGATCATTATCGGCCTATCCATGATCTTGTCCGAGCGCACCCATGATTCAAATCAGCCGACGCACCGAGATGTACTTCAAGGTTTATTAATTGCTGCAATTCCCATTGCTCTGATCTTGTTGCAACCAGATATGGGAACGGTATTGATTATTAGCGCATCTGTCGTAACGATCATTGCAGTTTCTGGTGCATCGTCACGATGGGTTGCAGGGTTACTGATTGTGGCTGTAGTGGGCGGATTTACGGCAGTGAAAGTGGGGGTGGTGAGTGATTACCAACTCAAGCGCCTTCAATCATTTGTCGATCCCACGGTAGATCCCCAAAGTAGCGGATATCAATTACGTCAGTCCCGAATCACAATTGGCTCCGGTGGGATCGTTGGTAAGGGCCTATTCAAGGGTCCGCAAACAAATGGTCGATTCGTACCAGAACAACAAACTGATTTCATTTTTACTGTTGCCGGAGAAGAGCTTGGTTTTCTCGGCAGTGGATTGATTTTGGCTCTCTTTTTCACAATTTTCATGCGAGGTTTCCGAATAGCAAGGCGATCGCAAGATATTTTCGGAAGACTCGTTGCCACTGGAGTAATTGCGTGGTTTGCATTTCAAGCATTTGAAAATATTGGTATGGCGATGGGGCTGATGCCTATGACGGGCGTTCCTCTTCCATTCATGTCATATGGCGGCTCGAGTATGTTTGCTAATTTAATTGGCATCGGACTCTTGCAGAATGTTCACGCTCGCCAGAGGGGCTAATTCGCGCTTTTTGGGTTTTACGGGCCCCTTCTGGCATACTTAGACCAACGTCCAGCGCGGCTCGCGAACCATTCGCGGTAAACGCCTAGCGCGGACACCACAAGTTTTTACTTGTTTAGGATTTGCTCGTTTACGAGCCAGAGCGCGTTTTTTACGAAACGCATAGAGGATTTGGTGCCATGGCTATTGAGCCAAAGTCACCGCGCAAGCGTGCGGTGAAAAAAGTAACGAAAGCCCCCGTTGGTGATGCAGATACAACTGCCGATACGCCGGCAAAAAAGAGCGCAGCTAAGAAGAAAAGTGCTGCAGCTATTCCAGTACCTATGTTTCAAGCCCCATCAACCGAACTCAAGCCTGCTAAAGCAACTCGTGCCAAGGCCCAGACCAATAGCCCAGCAGTTGTCGAGAGCAGCACGGGTCCATCCGCAGATGATGCAAGCGCAGATGCCGCAAGTCGCGGTCGTCGCCGCCGTCGCGGAGGTCGCGGTCGTCGTCGCCCAGGCAGTGATGATGCGACCACAACTGCCAGCGATGAAGTCACATCAGATGATTCAAGTAAACCCACACATCGAGTTCGTCGCCGCCGATCAGCTGCCGATGGGGTAACTCCGGGGGAGACCATTGAAGAAGATGGTGTCATTACAGTTGTTAAAGTTCGCGAAACTCGTGAGAAGAGTGCAACACGCGAGCGTCCACGTAAAGAAGCGCGTCCATCAGTTCGCCGTGGCCGTGAACCCCGTAATGACTATCGCGAGCCTTATCGCAAGCGCGGGACGATCATCACAGAAGGTGAATTCTTAGCGCGTCGCGAAAATGTAGATCGCGAAATGTTGGTTCGCCAAATCGGAGATCGCACACAAATTGCTGTTATTGAAGACAAAGTCATGGTGGAGCATTACGTCAACCGCCACAGCAATATTTCATACGTTGGAAACGTCTACCTAGGCCGCGTGCAAAATGTACTTCCTAGCATGGAAGCGGCCTTCGTCGATATTGGCAAGGGCCGAAATGCTGTTCTCTATGCCGCTGAGGTCAATTGGGATGCAGCAGGAATTTCAGAATCGCAACCTCGCAAAATTGAGATGGTTTTAAAGACTGGCCAGCCAGTTCTAGTTCAAGTAACAAAAGATCCCATCGGACAAAAAGGTGCACGACTAACAAGTCAGATTTCTTTGCCCGGTCGTTATTTAGTTTATGTTCCTGGCGGAGGAATGAGCGGCATTAGCCGTCGACTTCCAGAGCCAGAACGTGCACGTTTGAAGACCGTTCTCAAGCCAATCGTTCCTGAAGAAGCCGGCGTCATTGTTCGTACCGCAGCAGAGGGCGCCAGCGATGTAGAAATCGAAGGCGATGTCGCACGTCTTAAGGCGCAATGGGATGACATTGTTCAAAAGTCAGAAAACCCAAACTTCCACGCACCCGCGCTTTTGTATGCAGAGCCAGACTTGGCCGTGCGCGTTATTCGTGACATCTTCAATGAAGACTTCCGAAAGCTCACCATTCAAGGTAACGATGCGTGGGATGAGATTCATGGGTACTTAAGTTTTATCGCTCCAGAACTCACTTCCAAAATTGAGAAGTGGACTGGCTTGGGCGATCTCTTCGCAGATTATCGAGTGGATGAACAGCTTGCTAAAGCGTTCGACCGTAAGGTTTATCTGCCATCAGGTGGGTCCCTTGTTATTGACCGTACAGAAGCGATGGTTGTCATCGATGTCAACACCGGAAAATTTATTGGCAAGGGTGGCAACCTTGAAGAGACAGTTACCAAGAACAACCTGGAGGCTGCAGAGGAAATTGCTCGCCAACTTCGCCTTCGCGACCTTGGTGGAATTGTCGTTGTGGACTTTATCGACATGATTTTGGAATCAAACCGCGAACAAGTACTTCGTCGACTTGTCGAATGTCTTGGGCGAGATCGCACCAAGCATCAAGTTGCAGAGGTAACTTCTCTAGGTTTGGTGCAGATGACTCGAAAGAGAGTTGGCCAAGGACTCATTGAAGCATTTTCTACGACGTGTGAAAGTTGTGCTGGTCGCGGAATTCATATTCATACAGAGCCAGTGAAAGCTCGTCCTAGCATGCCGTTTGAAAATTCACTTCATTCTTCAGATTCATCAGATGATTCAGAAATTTCTCATTCATCTGATGATGTCGAACTAGATACTGGTTCCATTGAAACCCACGAAGATCACACCGCAGATGAGCCATCATCACAGGAGCAATCTCATCGGGTTGAAGTGGCCGAAGTCGCTGCCCCCCAGGGACGAAAGCGTCGTCGAGCCGTGAGCACAGGGGTCGTGACTCCAGGGTCATAACCGCTCTCAGTTTGACCCAGGGGCGCAACCTTGCGTACCCTAAGCGCCTGCCGAGTGCGCTTTTCTCACTCAGCCAATGAACCCGCAAAAGAACTGGAGCGTTACGTGTACGCAATCGTGAAGGCTGGTGGCCGCCAAGAGAAGGTCGCCGTCGGAGACACTGTCACTGTCGATCACCTCGATAGCGCTGCTGGTTCTACCGTAACTTTTTCTGCAGTCTTGGTCGTTGATGGCGCAAAGGTCACTACCGACCCAAAGGTTCTTTCAGGCGTCAAAGTCACTGCTGAAGTTTTAGATGAGACAAAAGGCAAGAAGATTCACATCTTGCGCTACAAGAACAAGACTGGTTATCGCCGCCGTCAAGGATTTCGTTCACAGAACACTCGCGTCAAAATAACCGCGATTACACTCTAACCGCACGGCTGAGATAAAGGGGAGTTGAGAAATGGCAAGTAAAAAAGGTGTCTCCTCGACACGAAACGGTCGCGACTCAAATGCGCAGTACCTCGGCATTAAGAGATTTGCTGGTCAAGTAGTCAACAGCGGAGAAATTTTGGTTCGCCAACGCGGAACTCATTTTCATCCAGGCGCCAATGTTGGTCGCGGCAAAGATGACACCCTCTTTGCCCTTGCGGCAGGAGCAGTGGAATTTGGTCGCGCTCGCGGTCGTCGTGTTGTAAATGTGGTCCCGGTCGCTTAATTTTCGGTTCTCATAAAAGAGCGGGCCGTGAATGCGGACCCGCTTTTTTTATTCCATAAACTTCTAACTATCCAGGAAGAAGTTCAGCAGAGAGGCACAAGACAATGGCGTCATTCGTTGATCAAGTAACTCTCTTTGCCACTGCTGGAAAAGGCGGAGACGGATGCGTTTCTGTTAAGCGAGAAAAATTCAAGCCATTGGGCGGTCCAGATGGAGGCAATGGCGGTCGTGGTGGCGACATTCGATTAGTTGTCGACCCAAACGTGACAACACTTTTGGATTACCACCATTCGCCACATCGCATCGCAACATCCGGTCGTGCTGGTTATGGGGATAGAAAAGATGGACCATCAGGTGAAGACCTCATACTCACAGTTCCAAACGGAACAGTTGTATTTGATAACGCTGGCAACCAACTTGCAGATTTAGTAGGTAATGGAACTGTTTTTATTGCCGCGCAAGGTGGACATGGGGGGCTGGGAAACCTCGCTCTTTCTTCATCCAAACGCCGCGCCCCAGGCTTTGCACTCCTTGGGGAGCCAGGGGAGGAACGCAAACTTGTTCTCGAACTCAAAAGCGTTGCCGATATTGCACTTGTTGGATTTCCCAGCGCTGGAAAGTCTTCATTGATTGCGGCGATATCAGCAGCTCGTCCAAAGATTGCTGATTATCCATTCACCACATTAATTCCAAACCTTGGTGTTGTTCAAGCAGGAGAGACTCGCTTTACCGTGGCAGATGTTCCTGGACTTATTCCAGGTGCTAGTCAAGGAAAAGGTTTAGGACTTGAATTTTTGCGCCACGTCGAACGTTGCGTTGCACTTGTGCATGTGCTGGATTGCGGAACTTTAGAGACTGATCGAAATCCAGTACAGGATTTAGATGTCATTGAAGAAGAGCTCGCCCAATATGGTGGCCTTGAAAATCGTCCACGAATTATTGCTTTGAACAAAATAGATTTACCAGATGGTGCAGCCATGGCTGGAATGGTCTCACAAGAGTTGCGCGATCGTGGCTATGAGGTTTATCCCGTCTCTGCAGCTTCGCGTGAAGGCTTAACAGAACTTACCTATGCGATGGCGCGCATTATTCAAAAGACTCGCGCCGAAGCTGAAGTGGAGGAGCGCACCCGCATCGTGTTGCGCCCTGTCGCGGTAGATGATTCTGGATTTAGTGTCGTCGCCAATGATGATGAATCCTTCACTGTTTCCGGTGCGAAAATTGTCAGATGGGTGCGACAAACAGATTTCCGCAACGCAGAAGCAATTGGTTACTTGGCAGATCGCATGGCACAACTAGGTGTAGAGCGCGAACTCTTTCGCCAAGGCGCAGTTGCCGGCAGCGAGGTACGTGTGGGTGTCGGCGAAGATGCGGTTGTCTTTGATTGGGAGCCAACCATTGATGCAGGAGCCGAGTTACTAGGATCGGCTCGTGGTGAAGATGCTCGCTTTGATTCTCCGTGGAAGAGCCACGAGCGAGTGGTAGACCAACTCAACGAAACTGAAATCGCTACTCAATGGGAATACCAAGTGGCGGATCCACATACGCCAGAGCTAGTTGTTGAATCAGATGAAGAGGACGGCGTTCAATGAAACGCGCCCAGATTGCATCTGCTAAAAGAATTGTCTTTAAAGTCGGTTCTTCCTCACTCACTGGATCGGCGGGATCTTCATTAGATTCACACTCGGTCGATCTCCTCGCTGATTTAGTCATTGCAGCGCGTGCACGTGGTGCCGAAGTAGTTGTTGTCTCATCCGGTGCAATTGCCGCAGGGCTTGCACCTTTGGGACTTAAAACGCGTCCGAAAGATCTTGCAACACAGCAAGCAGCAGCCTCTGTTGGCCAAGGCATTTTGATGCATCGCTATACCGAAAGTTTTGCTCGTGGAAATATCACCGCATCACAAGTATTGCTCACAACCCAAGATGTTATTCGCCGTTCCCATTACCAAAATGCGCAGCGCACCCTCCACAAGTTGCTATCTCTCGGTGTCGTCCCCATCATCAACGAAAACGACAGTGTGGGCACTCAAGAGATTCGTTTTGGAGATAACGATCGCCTCGCAGCTTTAGTCTCACTTCTCATTGGTGCAGACTTACTCGTACTTATTTCAGACATCGATGCTCTCTATGACGCACCTCCTTCAAAAGCTGGTGCTCAACGCATCAGCGAAGTGACTGAAATTTCGAGTTTGGATGAATCAACCTTTGGCGGAGCAGGTTCCTCTGGTGTTGGCAGCGGAGGGATGATTACAAAAGTCGAGGCCGCCCGTATTACTACAAGTGCTGCGATTCCAATGTTGCTTACTTCATTGGCTCAAGCCAATCAAGCGCTAGCTGGAAGTGATTTCGGAACTTTTTTCTACGCACATCCATCAAAAACGAATTCGCGAATGCTCTGGTTGGCACATGCATCTACTCCTCACGGGCGCTTAGTACTTGATGCTGGCGCAGTCAGTGCGATCATCGAACGTGGAGTTTCTTTGCTCCCCGCCGGAGTAACTGGCGTCGAGGGGGAGTTCAGCGCAGGGGATGCAGTAGAACTTGCATCCGTTGATGGGAAGGTCATTGCGCGGGGACTTGTGGCTTTTGATTCCAGCGAAATTCCTCAAATGCTTGGTCGCTCGACCAAAGAATTGGCTAAAGAACTCGGCCCAGAATATGAGCGTGAGTTAGTACATCGCGATGATTTAGTTCTTCTGTAAGACTAGGTTGCGCAGTAAAGACTAAATTTCGGAAAACTTAAAATAATCTGCGCACGGCATAAGGCTAGTGCCCGCTAGGCTTGTGTGCATGGATGCCAGCACACTCATAGCGCAACTGGCAGATCGTGCCCGTATAGCTGCGCGGACTTTGAAAAGTGCGACTTACGATGAACGAAAGAGTGCGCTGCTACTGATTGCCGAAGAAATTACGGCACAGAGCGCGCAGATTCTAAAAGCAAATGCGCAAGATATGGCAAAAGAGCCATCTGATCGTTTACTTCTTACACCAGAGCGCATTGAGGCAATTGCAGATGGAGTGCGACAAGTTGCAAATCTTGGCGATCCACTTGGCTTAATCCTTCGAGAATCAACGTTGCCAAATGGATTACACCTCAAGCAGATTTCGGTTCCATTTGGAGTAGTTGGAATGGTCTATGAAGCCAGACCCAATGTGACAATTGATGCTGCAGTGATTTTGATTGCTTCGGGTAATGCCGCCTTATTGCGCGGGTCATCCAGCGCTGCTGCAAGCAATGCGATCTTGGTTGATGTAGTGAGAGGTGCGCTTGCTAAGACTTCTATTTCACCTGACGTGATTGTGTTGGTGCCATCAGATGATCGTGAAAACGTCAAAGCACTTCTGCATGCACGTGGGAAAGTGGACTTAGTAATTCCTCGCGGGAGCGCATCCTTAATTCGCATGGTCGTGGATGAGTCGACGGTCCCAACGATTGAGACTGGTGCTGGCGTGTGTCACGTCTATGTTGATGAGTTTGCCGATCTAGATAAGGCACTTCCTATTGTGATGAATTCCAAGACTCACCGGCCAAGTGTGTGCAATGCAGCAGAAACTCTTTTGGTGCACGCATCGGTGGCAGGCAAGTTCCTACCAGTAGTACTCAAGAACCTATCCGATGCTGGAGTTCTATTACATTGCGATACCGCGACGCAGAAGGTTGCGCAGGGTCTTGGGATCAAGGCAACACTTGCTACTGATGAAAATTGGTGCACCGAATATGGCGTCCTGGAGATGAATGTAGGGATTGTTGCCTCCTTGGATGATGCGATTACTCATATTGCGCGATTTGGTACCAATCACACTGAAGCTATCGTCTCTGAATCTGCTACTAGCGCTGATCGCTTTATTGCACTTTCAGATTGCGCAGCGGTGATGGTCAATGCATCTACGCGATTTACCGATGGTGAGCAGATGGGCTTCGGGGCGGAAATCGGAATATCTAATCAGAAATTACATGCCCGAGGGCCAATGGGACTTGAGGCGATGACTACGACCACATGGATCGTGAGCGGCAACGGCCAAATTCGCAGATAGACTTCCCGTCATGAGTCAGCTCTCTCGCAGTGATGTTGCAAACCTTGCCCGCTTAGCGCGCATTGACATGACCGATGCCGAGCTCGACCACCTTGCAACCGAGATGGATGTCATTCTCGCTGCAGTTGCACGAGTTCAAGAGGTAGCAACTCCAGAGATCGCGCCAACATCACATCCCATTCCAATTCATAATGTGACGCGTCCTGATGTTGTTTCGGCCAGCCTTACTCCAGAAGCAGCACTCTCTGGCGCACCGGCCCAAGAGGACAATCGTTTTCGCGTTCCTCAGATTTTGGGGGAGGAAGCATGATTACTCGTTCAGCCCATGAGATGTCAGCAGCGATGGTTAAAGGTGAAGTTACATCCGAACAATTGACGCAACTGCATCTGAATCGTATTAGCGCGGTAGATCAGCAAGTTCATGCTTTTTTACATGTCGATACTGAAGGGGCACTTGCGCAAGCTCGTGCTGTTGATGCAGCACGTAGCAGTGGAGAAAAAGTAGGCCCACTGGCCGGAGTTCCATTGGCCTTGAAAGATGTCATGGTTCAAAAAGGAATTCCCACGACTGCAGGATCTAAAATTCTTGAAGGCTGGCGCCCACCATATGACTCCACAGTTGTCTCAAAACTCAAAACAGCCGGCGTTGTTATTTTAGGTAAGACCAATATGGATGAGTTCGCGATGGGTTCTTCAACAGAAAACTCTGCATACGGACCTACTCACAACCCTTGGGACCTCACTCGAATTCCTGGTGGCTCCGGCGGGGGTTCCTCTGCATCTCTTGCAGCTTTTGAAGCCCCACTTGCAATTGGTACCGATACTGGTGGATCAATTCGCCAACCTGCAGCCGTGACCGGCACCGTCGGAGTAAAACCAACATATGGTGGAGTTTCTCGCTACGGCCTAATTGCTTTCTCTTCCAGTCTTGATCAAGCAGGACCTTGTGCTCGTACCGTTTTGGATGCCGCGCTCTTGCACGAGGTTATTGCCGGCCACGATGCGCATGATGCTACGAGTATCAATGCCCCCGTACCAGAAGTTGTTAAGGCCGCACGAAGCGGTGATGTGAAGGGAATGAAGATTGGCGTTGTTAAAGAACTTAACGGTGATGGATATCAAGCAGGCGTTCGTTCTCGTTTTGAAGAATCACTCGAGCTACTCGCCAAAGCTGGCGCAGAGATTGTTGAAGTTTCTTGCCCAAATTTTGAATACGCACTTGCTGCCTATTACTTGATTGCCCCCAGCGAATGTTCATCTAACCTCGCTCGTTTTGATGCAATGCGTTATGGCATTCGCGTTGGCGATGAGGGTGCAGCATCTGCTGAATCAGTCATGAACCTCACTCGGGAAGTGGGATTTGGCCGCGAAGTTAAACGTCGAATTATCTTGGGCACCTACGCCCTTTCCTCTGGCTATTTTGATGCTTATTACGGCAGCGCGCAGAAGGTTCGCACGCTGATCATGCAAGATTTCACTAAGGCTTTTGCGAGTGCGGATGTATTGGTCTCACCAACTTGTCCCACCACAGCATTTAAGATTGGCGAAAAAGCCAATGATCCACTTGCGATGTATCTCAATGACATTGCAACGATTCCAGTCAACATGGCAGGCATTGGCGGCATGAGCTTGCCCTGCGGGTTAGCACCAGAGGACGGACTGCCTGTTGGTTTCCAGATCATGGCCCCTGCAATGCAAGACCAACGCATGTATTCGGTGGGTGCCGCACTTGAAGCAGCGTTGCTCACACAATGGGGATCTCCACTGCTTTCTAAGATTCCAGCTTTAGCAGGTTCCAAATGACTCTGACTTATGAAGATGTCATTGCTAAGTACGAACCAGTACTAGGTCTTGAAGTTCACGTCGAACTCAACACACATTCAAAAATGTTTTGTGGTTGCAGCACCGACTTTGGAGGAGAGCCCAACACACAGACATGCCCAGTCTGTCTAGGAATGCCGGGCGCGTTACCTGTAGTTAATGAGAAGGCTATTGAGTCATCGATTCTTATTGGGCTGGCGCTCAATTGCTCCATCGCCCCCTTTAGTCGTTTTTCTCGCAAAAACTACTTCTATCCAGATATGCCAAAGAATTTTCAGATTTCACAATATGACGAACCGATCTGCGTGAACGGCTACCTTGATGTTGAGATCGATACGGAAGAAGGCATCAAAAAATTTCGCGTCGAGATCGAACGCGTACACATGGAAGAGGACACAGGAAAATCTCTTCATGTTGGTGGTGCGACAGGCCGTATTCATGGCGCCGATTATTCACTGTTGGATTACAACAGAGCTGGAATCCCACTTGTCGAAATTGTTACCAAGATCGTTCCGGGCACCGGCAAATATGCACCTGAAGTTGCGAAAGCCTACGTTGCGCAGTTGCGCGATATTTTGCGATCACTCGGCGTGAGCGATGTACGTATGGAGCAAGGATCACTGCGCTGTGATGCAAATGTTTCATTGCGTTTGATTGGTGCAGAACAGCTAGGCACTCGAAGTGAAACCAAAAATGTTAACTCTCTTCGCTCTGTCGAACGCGCAGTTCGCGGTGAAATGATTCGCCACGCTGAATTACTCAACAAGGGCGAACGCGTCGTCCAAGAGACTCGCCATTTCCAAGAAGACACAGGACTTACTCGTTCTGGTCGCTCCAAGGAACAAGCCGAGGATTACAGATATTTCCCAGAGCCCGATTTGGTTCCTGTAGCACCCGATGCTGCATGGATCGAAAAGTTACGTGAGTCGCTGCCTGAGCACCCATCGCTTCGACGAGCGCGATTGCAAGAACAGTGGGCAGTTCCGGATAAAGAGATGGCAGCAATGCTTAATGCTGATGCTCTCGACATCGTTGAAGAAACAGTATTGCTGGGTGCCGATCCAACTCGTGCCCGTGGCTGGTGGCTTGGAGAGATATCTCGCATCGCTAATGAAAGCGGTGTTGCAATTGTTGAACTAGCAATTACACCAAAAGATGTAGCTCAAATTGTGGCACTAGTCGCCAAAGGCGATCTCACAGATAAATTGGCGCGCCAAGTCGTTGAAGGAGTGATTGCGGGCGAGGGAACCCCTCAGCAAGTTATTGATTCACGCGGGCTTAAAGTTGTCTCTGATGAAAGTGCACTCATGGCGGCAATCGAACGCGCCATCGCCGCTCAGCCAGAAACTGCGGAGAAGATTCGCAATGGTCACATTCCCGCAGCCGGCGCTCTCATTGGTGCGGTAATGAAAGATACAAAGGGTCAAGCCGATGCTGCCCGCGTCAGAGAGCTGTTACTGGCTCATTTAGGTCAACCCAATACGATTAACCCATGAGCACTATGAAGCCACGATCGGGCTTAGTTACCGACGGCATGGAACGCGCACCAGCTCGTGGAATGTTGCGCGCTGTTGGAATGGGCGATGACGACTGGGTTAAACCACAAATTGGAATTGTTTCTTCGTGGAATGAAATTACTCCTTGCAATTTATCACTCGCTCGCTTAGCCACAGCCTCGCGTCAAGGAGTGATTGACGCGGGCGGATTCCCCATGCAATTTGGCACCATCTCAGTCTCTGATGGAATCTCAATGGGCCATGAGGGAATGCATTTTTCATTGGTATCACGCGAAGTCATAGCGGACTCTGTTGAAACAGTAATGCAGGCCGAACGCCTTGACGGAATGGTCACATTTGCTGGGTGCGATAAATCCTTACCTGGGATGATGATGGCAGCAGCCCGTATTAACGTCGCCAGCGTTTTTGTTTACGCAGGCTCTACTTTGCCCGGACAAGTTGATGGCAAAGATGTCACGATTATCGATGCTTTTGAAGCAGTGGGTGCGTGTGCCCGCGGCCTTATTTCTCAAGAGCAAGTTGATAAAATCGAACGCGCTATTTGCCCTGGTGAAGGTGCATGCGGTGGTATGTATACCGCAAACACAATGGCAACAGTTGGCGAAGCAATTGGTCTTTCTCTTCCAGGTTCTGCTGCTCCACCTGCAGTTGATCGTCGCCGTGACGCGTATTCGGTGAAAGCTGGCGCTGCTGTAGTAGAGCTAATTCGGCAGGGGATTACGGCCAGTGATATTTTAACAAAGCGCGCATTTGAAAATGCGATTACAGCAGTGATGGCTCTTGGTGGATCAACGAACGCTGTTCTACATTTGCTTGCGATTGCTCATGAAGCACGAGTTGATTTAACTTTGGATGACTTTCATCGCATTGGCTCTAAGGTCCCTCTATTGGGCGATCTCAAGCCTTTTGGTCGTTTTGTGATGAGCGATATGGACAAGGTTGGCGGAGTTCCAGTTGTCCTCAAAGGATTATTGGATGCGGGATTACTTCATGGGGATTGCCTGACTGTTACCGGCAAGACCATGGCTGAAAACTTGGCAGAGATTGCGCCTCCTGATGCTGATGGTGAGATATTACGAGCGGTTTCTAAACCAATGTCACTCGGTGGCGGAATTACAATTTTGAATGGATCACTTGCTCCTGAGGGCGCTGTGACAAAAACTGCAGGAGTTGGAGTCGATGTATTTGAAGGACCTGCTCGAGTGTACGAGCGCGAACAACAGGCGATGGATGCACTTGAGAACGGAACCATTCAGGCAGGTGATGTCGTTGTTATTCGTTATGAAGGACCCAAGGGCGGACCTGGAATGCGCGAGATGCTCATGATTACTGGTGCAATTAAGGGAGCAGGACTTGGAAAATCTGTTTTGCTCTTAACCGATGGTCGATTCTCTGGGGGTACCACTGGTCTTTGTGTAGGCCATGTTGCACCAGAGGCATCTGAAGGCGGGCCGATTGCATTTGTTCGAAACGGTGACCGCATCCGCATCAACACTGTAGATCGGACTTTGGATCTACTGGTCGATGAAAGTGAATTAGCACAACGCCGAATTGGCTTTACGCCAATTCCGCATAAGTACACCCGAGGGGTTTTGGCCAAGTACGCAAAACTGGTGGGTTCTGCCAGCAAAGGCGCGGTCTGCGACTAAATCCCCGCAGTAAGGGTGCCCAAATTGTGAGATCAGGATCTCAGGGGTTGACGCATCAGCGAAGGCGTTGGACAATAAGCACATGCGTTCACTAGTAGTGATTCACGAGCTCGCGATCTAGCACCATTCGATCGCGAGCCACCCTCAGTTTTCTACTGAGGGTTTTTTCATTATTAGGGCGAGAAAAGTGAGAAAGGAAGAAGAAATGAGCACAGAGATAACAGGTGCAAGCAGCCTTGTTAAATCTTTGGAAGCCGCTGGCGTTGACGTCATGTTCGGAATTCCTGGTGGCGCCATTCTTCCAGCCTATGACCCAATTTATGATTCAAAGATTCGGCATATCTTGGTTCGTCACGAACAAGGCGCAGGTCATGCAGCAACTGGATACGCCCAAGCAACTGGTCGCACAGGAGTGTGTATAGCGACATCAGGTCCTGGCGCGACAAACCTTGTCACGCCACTTGCTGATGCACAAATGGACTCAGTGCCATTGGTTGCAATTACTGGTCAAGTTCCCTCTGCGGCGATTGGCACGGATGCATTTCAAGAGGCAGACATTCGTGGCGTCACGATGCCAATTACCAAACACAATTACCTGATCACCGACCCAGCAGATATTCCTCGCGCAATTGCCGAGGCATTTCACATCGCCAATACTGGTCGCCCAGGTCCTGTTCTTGTCGATATAGCTAAAGATGCTCTACAAAAGATGACCAACTTTAAGTATCCAAAGAACATTCAGTTAGCTGGATACAAACCGCAATTGAAACCAAATGATCAAGCGATTCGTGATGCTGCAGCGCTCATTGCACAGTCAAGCAAGCCCGTGCTTTACGTTGGCGGCGGAATTATCAAGGCAAATGCAAGCAAAGAACTTTTGCGTCTTGCTGAGTTAATTGGAGCACCGGTTGTAACTACGCTGATGGCGCGTGGTGCATTCCCAGATAGTCACGCACTACATCTTGGTATGCCGGGTATGCACGGTACGGTAGCGGCAGTCACCGCGCTACAAAAAAGTGATTTATTAATCACATTAGGAGCGCGCTTTGATGATCGCGTGACTGGAAAGCTTTCTACCTTTGCAGTTCATGCAAAAGTGATCCACGCCGACATCGACCCTGCTGAAATTGGTAAGAATCGCTTTGCTGACGTTGCGGTCATCGGAGATTTGGCTCAAACAATTGCTGCGCTCATACCTGCTGTTCAGGCAGAGTTTAAAAAGTCACCTCCAGATTTAACACCTTGGCTTCGCCAGATGAATTCCCTTAAGGCCACTTATCCATTGGGCTACAACCATCCCGAGGATGGATCTGTCTCTCCTCAATATGTCATTGAAAGACTTGGTGCCATAGCTGGTCCGGACTCGATTTATGTTGCCGGTGTTGGGCAGCATCAAATGTGGGCTTCCCAATTTGTTAAATACGAGAAACCTCGTACCTGGCTCAACTCTGGGGGACTAGGAACAATGGGATACGCGGTACCTGCTGCGATGGGTGCCAAAGTGGGAATGCCGGATACGACTGTATGGGCAATTGACGGCGACGGGTGTTTCCAGATGACCAACCAAGAATTGGTGACGTGCGCTCTCAACAATATTCCAATCAAAGTTGCAATCATTAACAATGAAAGCCTTGGCATGGTTCGCCAATGGCAGACAATGTTCTATGAGAGCCGATATTCAAATACCTCGTTGGATTCAAAGCGTATTCCAGATTTTGTTAAATTAGCCGATGCAATGGGTTGCGTTGGGTTGCGTTGCGACCGCACAGAAGATGTTGATTCAGTTATTCACGAAGCAATGTCGATCAACGATCAACCAGTTGTAGTGGACTTTAGTGTTTTCAGGGATGCCATGGTTTGGCCAATGGTCGCGGCCGGTGCATCAAATGATGACATCATGATCGCTCGGGGCCTTGCTCCCGACTGGGATTCACAGGAGTTGTAATGAGCCAACATACCCTCGCCGTACTTGTAGAAAACAGTCCTGGTGTACTTGCACGTGTTGCTTCGTTGTTTTCGCGCCGCGCCTACAACATTGATTCACTAGCGGTTGGCCCAACGGAGAATCCGGATATTTCTCGCATGACTATCGTTCTCAATCTCGATGGTCACGTGCTCGATCAAGTAATGGCTCAGCTATATAAATTAGTAAATGTCATTGCAATCTCGGAGATGCCCCTAGCATCGACCGTTCACCGCGAATTATTACTCGTAAAGGTTTCAGATAAGAAGTCCTCTGAGATTCACGCTGTGGTTGAGAAATTCCACGCAACGATCGTCGATGAGACCGAAGGGGTAATCACTGTTGAGGCAACTGGTGAGACCTCTCACATAGCGAAATTATTGGCCGCCTTGACGCCATTTGGCATCAAGGAATTGGTTCAATCAGGCTTGGTGGCACTGGAGCGTGGCAGCGCTGCGCTCTCAGACCGTACCCTTAGCGCTCAAGGAATTTCGACTTTGCACGAACTCGGCACTCAAGCCGATTATCAGAACTAAAACGAAACCTAGAAAAGGGAGAACACCGTGGCAACGATGTATCACGAAGAAGATGCAGACCTATCAATCATTCAAGGACGAAAGGTCGCTGTCATCGGATATGGCTCCCAAGGTCATGCCCATGCACTCAACCTTCGCGAGAGCGGCGTAGATGTTCGCGTCGGATTAGCAGATGGCTCAAAATCTCGCGCAAAGGCAGAGGCAGAGGGTTTGCGTGTTGTCTCTGTTGCTGAAGCAGTAAAAGAAGCAACAGTCATCATGATTCTTGCACCCGACCCAGTGCAGCGTCACATCTACAACGATTCAATTTTGCCAAACTTAAAAGATGGCGATGCAATTTTCTTTGGTCACGGATTCAATATTCGTTACGGCTATATCAAGCCACCTGCCAATGTTGACGTATGCATGGTTGCACCAAAGGGTCCGGGGCACCTCGTGCGTCGCGAATACTCAGCAGGTCGCGGAGTTCCTGTAATTGTTGCTGTTGAACAAGATTCAACTGGCAGCGCATGGCCACTGACACTTTCTTATGGAAAAGCTATCGGTGGACTCCGCGCTGGTGGAATTCTTACAACCTTTACTGAAGAAACTGAAACAGATTTGTTCGGAGAACAATCCGTTCTATGCGGCGGTGCGTCCCAATTGGTGATGTATGGCTTCGAAGTTCTTACAGAAGCTGGTTACCAACCAGAAGTTGCCTACTTTGAGTGCTTGCATGAACTCAAGCTCATAGTTGACTTGATGTACGAAGGCGGCATCGCAAAGCAGCGTTGGTCTGTTTCTGACACCGCCGAATTTGGTGATTATGTTTCTGGCCCTCGCGTTATCGATGCGAAGGTAAAAGAAAACATGAAAGCCGTTCTTGCTGATGTACAAAATGGTAACTTTGCTAAGCGTTTCATTGAAGACCAAGATGCAGGTGGTCCAGAATTTAAGGCACTTCGCAAGAAGGGCGAAATACACCCCATTGAGGCTGTAGGTCGCGAACTTCGCAAGATGATGACATGGGTAAAAGCTTCGCAAGATGATTACAAAGAAGGCAGCGCATCGCGTGGGTAAACCTGTCGTCTTAATTGCTGAAGAACTCAGTCCCGCAACGCTTGATGCGTTAGGTCCTGATTTCGAGGTGCGCCATTGTGATGGAGCCAACCGTGCTGAACTTTTGCCTGCACTTGCAGCAGGAGTCGATGCCGTTTTGATTCGCTCTGCCACAAAGATGGATGCCGAAGCAATCTCGACGGCAAAAGGGCTCAAGGTCATTGCTCGTGCGGGAGTTGGTTTAGACAACGTAGAAATTCCTGCAGCAACTGCTGCTGGAGTGATGGTTGTCAATGCTCCGACTTCAAATATTGTGAGTGCGGCTGAATTAGCAATAGGTCTTTTGCTTGCAACTGCGCGCTATATATCTCCAGCCCACGCTGCACTTCGCAATAACAAGTGGGCAAGGTCTAAATACACCGGCGCGGAACTTTTCGAAAAGACTTTAGGCATTGTTGGTTTTGGTCGTATCGGTCAATTAGTGGCGCACCGCTTACAAGCTTTCGGGATGGAAGTAATTGCTTTTGATCCTTATCTTCAGCCTGCTCGCGCTGCACAGTTAGGCGTCAAGTTGGTGACGATGGATGAGCTACTTGCGAAGAGTGATTTCATTACGATCCATCTACCCAAGACTAAAGAAACTGCCAATCTCATCGGAGTTGAAGCACTCAAGAAAGTAAAGCCAACAGTGCGCATTATTAACGCCGCTCGCGGCGGAGTATTGGATGAAAAGGCGCTATTCGATGCGCTCACAGAAGGTCGAGTTGCTGGCGCTGGGCTTGATGTTTTCTCCACCGAACCCTGCACTGATTCACCACTTTTTACACTTGATAGCGTTGTGGCTACTCCGCACTTGGGAGCATCCACTGATGAGGCCCAAGAGCGGGCAGGAATTGCCGTCGCGGTCTCCGTGCGAAAAGCCCTTGCAGGAGAATTAGTTCCTGACGCAGTCAATGTTAAAGGCGGAATAATTCACGAAGAGATTCGCCCAAGCCTTCCCTTGGTTGAAAAAATGGCACAACTTGCAACATCACTTGCTGGTGAAATTCCGGTAAGCCTTGATGTCCATGTGCGAGGTGACATCGCAATTCATGATTCGTCTATATTGGCGATCAGCGCACTCAAAGGTGCTTTAGTTGCAACGGGCGCCGAAGAAGTCACTTATGTCAACGCCCCTGCGATTGCAGCAGAACGCGGCATTACATCTAGCGTTGATAGCGACCCAGAAAGCGCCGAGTACCGCAGCATGATCTCATTGCACTGCGCACTCAGTGACGGTAAATCAATTACCGTCGATGGAACTTTGATGGGTATACGAAAGGTTGAAAAGATTATTGCCGTAGATGGCTTTGATTTAGATCTTCCGCCAACAGAGAACATGCTCTTCCTTCGTTATGCCGATCGTCCAGGTGTCGTTGGAGCCGTAGGAAACCTCTTAGGAAATGCAAAGATCAACATTGCGGGTATGCAAGTTTCACGCGATAAAGGTGGTGAATTCGCTCTTATGGCGCTCACTATCGATTCAGCAGTAGGGGCCGATGTAGTCGCTTCGGTCACTCAGGCAACGGGTGCCGCACTGGTTCGATTCGTTACGTTGGTGGGATAAATGAAGAACTTTAACTTAGCTGTAATCGGTGGCGATGGAATTGGTCCGGAAGTAGTTGCAGAAGGTCTCAAAGTCCTCGATGTAATCTCTGCAAAATATAAGGTTACTTTCACTCAAACTTCTTATGACCTCGGCGCAAGTTACTGGCACCGCACTGGCGAAGTTCTGCCTGCATCAGTATTGGCTGACCTTGCAAAGAGCGATGTCATCTTGTTGGGAGCAGTTGGAGATCCCACCGTACCAAGTGGCATCTTAGAGCGCGGACTTTTACTTAAACTTCGATTTGCCTTTGATCATTACGTAAATTTGCGGCCTGCTCGGTTGATGCCAGGTGTCACAGGTCCACTTGCCACAAAAGAAAAAATTGATTTCATTGTTGTGCGCGAAGGGACTGAAGGTCCTTACGCGGGTGCCGGTGGAGTTCTTGCCGAAGGCACAGAGGCCGAGATTGCAACAGAGGAAAGCCTTAATACCCGCAGGGGCGCAGAACGAGTAATTCGTGATGCGTTTGCCCGCGCAGCGGTGCGCGATCGCAAGAAGCTGACATTGGTTCACAAAAACAACGTACTTACTCGCTCTGGATCTTTATGGACTCGAACTTTTAACGAAGTTGCGAAGGAATTTCCACAGGTCACCACGGATTATTTGCACGTGGACGCTGCATCGATGTTCTTTGTTACTAATCCAGAACGATTCGATGTGATCGTCACAGATAATCTATTCGGGGATATTTTGACTGATATAGCCGCAGCCATCTGCGGAGGGATTGGACTTGCAGCATCGGGAAATATCAATCCAACTAGAAAGTTTCCTTCCATGTTTGAACCAGTCCACGGATCAGCTCCTGATATCGCTGGAAAAGGTTTAGCCGATCCAACTGCGACAGTCATGTCGGTTGCAATGATGCTTGAGCATTTAGGGCTCAGCGATGCTGCGCGCGATGTCGAAAGAGTGGTTGCAGCAGATTTGTTAGCCCGCGGAACTTCCAAGCGCTCGACCACTGACATTGGAAGTGCGTTAGCAAACGCGCTGAAAGCCTGACCATGAGCGTCAATATCACTCCTTCCAAAAATGCTGTTGGCGAAAGCGCGAGAGCCGAAAAAGTTGCTGCTCCAGGTTTTGGTAAGTACTACACCGATCACATGGTTGTTGCTGAATGGACTCAAGAAGGCGGTTGGAGCCAAGCAGAACTCACTGCTTATGCGCCTATCACTTTAGATCCAGCGGCAATGGTTTTTCATTATGGACAGGAAATCTTTGAAGGAATGAAGGCTTACCGACAACCCGATGGCAGTATTGCGCTCTTTCGTCCTGAAGCAAATGCGGCTCGTTTCGCTCGAAGTGCAGCCCGCATGGCGCTACCAGAAATGCCCGTTGATTTATTTCTAGAGACAGTTGATGCATTAGTAAAACAGGATGCCGGTTGGGTGCCTGCAAAGATTGGCGAATCTTTATATATCCGGCCATTCATGTTCGCAACTGAAGTTGGTTTGGGGGTCCGTCCTTCCAACCGCGCTCAATACATGCTAATAGCTACGCCTGCTGCGGCATATTTTAATCCAGAAAACGCAGTGACTGTTTGGATTTCAACAGAGTATGTACGCGCAGCTCAAGGTGGCACTGGCGAAGCCAAATGCGGTGGCAATTACGCAGCATCACTTGTTGCACAAAAGGCGGCAGCGCTTGAAGGTTGCGATCAAGTTGTATGGATTGATGCAAAAGAACGCAAATGGGTAGAAGAAATGGGAGGCATGAATCTCTATTTCATTAAAGGTTCAGGTGCTGATGCAACAGTTATGACACCTCGCCTCACTGGGACTTTGCTTCCTGGTATTACGCGTGATTCAATCTTGAGCGTTGCTGCAGATCTTGGATACAAAGTTGAAGAGACCATGATCAGTATTGATGATTGGCGCGACGGCGTTCAGAGCGGACTCATCACCGAAATTTTTGCCTGCGGTACTGCAGCCGTTGTTTCTCCTGTTGGAACTGCAAAAAGTGCTATGGGTACGTGGGTGACAGGCGATGGCACACCTGGTCCTATAACAATGCAGATTCGCAATACGCTTCTTGGAATTCAACACGGAACCATTTCGGATCAGCATCATTGGATGAAAAAAGTTCTGTAATGGCAATTTCTGATGCATTTCATATTTACGATACAACCTTGCGCGATGGCGCTCAACAAGAGGGTTTGAATCTTTCTGTCCATGACAAGTTGTCAATAGCGCGCCATTTAGATGAACTAGGAGTGGGCTTTATTGAAGGTGGTTGGCCAGGGGCCAATCCGAAAGATACAGAATTCTTTGCTCGCGCTAAGAAGGAATTGAAGTTAAAGAACGCAACCTTTGTCGCATTTGGTGCTACTCGACGTCCAGATGTAAAGGCAGCCGATGACGTGCTCTTGGGAGCACTCCGCGATTCCGGAGCTCCAGCTGTAACCCTTGTTGCAAAATCTTATGACCGCCATGTAGATCTAGCTCTTCGCACAACTTTGGATGAAAACCTTGCCATGATTAATGACTCGATCACTCACTTGCGCGAGAATGGTCAGCGAGTGTTCCTTGATGCAGAACATTTCTTTGATGGATATCGCGCAAATCGTGCGTATGCGTTAGAAGTTGTCCGTGTCGCTGCGGAGGCAGGTGCTGATGTCATTGCCCTATGTGACACAAACGGCGGAATGCTTCCCGATGAACTCTCACAGATAGTGCACGATGTACTGCAAAGTAGTTCCGCCCGTCTTGGAATCCATTGCCACAATGACACGGGTTGCGCAGTTGCAAACTCAATGGCAGCTGTCGCTGCTGGTGCCACACATGTGCAAGGCACTCTCAATGGATATGGCGAGCGAACAGGTAATGCAGATCTTGTAACAATCATTGCCAATTTAGAGTTGAAGAAGCATCAAGCAGTGCTGCCAGAGGGATATTTAGCAGAAGCTTTTAGAATCTCGCATGCTGTTGCAGAAGTTACAAATATTTCCTCGAGCGCACGTCAACCTTATGTAGGAGTTTCTGCCTTTGCACATAAGGCAGGTTTACATGCGAGTGCAATCAAGGTAGATGCCTCCCTCTACCAACATGAAGATCCTGCATCAGTCGGTAACGATATGCGTATGTTGGTCTCTGACATGGCTGGTCGCGCTTCCATCGAAATGAAATCTCAAGAACTAGGAATTGATTTAAAAGGAGACCGCGAAGTAATTGGTCGCGTTGTCGACCGTGTAAAGGAGATGGAATCTCGAGGTTTTACTTTTGAGGCTGCTGATGCATCTTTTGAACTTTTATTGCGAGAAGAGGCAACTGGAAAACGTCCTTCATTTTTCACCATCAATCATTGGCTGACTACGGTGGAACGTGCCGACGATAAGAGCATTGTGACCAAAGCCCAAGTGACAATCACAGCTCAAGGTGAACAGATTTCATGCAACGGCAGCGGAAACGGTCCGGTGAACGCAATTGATAATGCACTTCGTTCAGGTCTCAAGCAGTTCTATCCAGAACTCGCAGTTCTTGAGCTCACTGATTACAAAGTACGCATTCTTGAAGGACGCTTAGGCACTGGTGCAATCACCCGTGTTTTAGTCGAGACGAGTGATGGCAAAGGCGAATGGAACACGATTGGTGTTCATGAAAACGTCATTGCTGCCTCAGCTATGGCGCTAGAGGATGCAGTTACCTTTGGCCTACTTCGACAAGGCAGAGTCCCCGAGTAACCTTGTCATATGGCAGCTGTTGATTTTCCTAGCGTTGCTGCTTCATTTGAGTCCCATTTACGTAATGAGCGAAATCTCGCGTTGCACAGTATTCGTGCCTACATGGGAGATTTAGCAAGTCTTATTCAGCATTTAGAAACTTTGCATGTGCCCGATATCTCTGCGCTAGAGCTCACTCACATTCGTTCTTGGCTTGCCACAATGCAAGTCAAGGGCGGCGCTAGAACTTCTCTGTCTCGTCGCGCAGTTTCGATTCGGCTTTTTACAAAGTGGGCAAAGAAAGTCGGACTTCTTACCTCCGATGTAGGCGCAGGTTTGGCAACACCAAAGGCTCATCGAAGTTTGCCCAGTGTTTTGGATGTTCCCAGTGCAGCCCTTGCTATGAAAGCCCTAGCAACTCGCGTAGGTGAAGAGGAAACTGCGATGGCATTGCGTGATTGTGCGATGGTAGAAATCTTGTATGCAAGCGGTGCTCGCGTAGCAGAACTATGTGGACTCGACAGTGGATCAATTGATTACGATCGTCAAACTATTCGCGTACTTGGTAAAGGTAATAAGGAAAGAACTATCCCGATCGGTAATCCTGCTATGAGAGCTCTGCAAGCATGGCTGAAAGATGGGCGACCTCAGATGGAAAAGAAGGATTCGGGAACTGCAATATTCCTCGGAGCTCGCGGCAAGCGAATAGACCAGCGCACAGTACGCACCGTTGTTTATAACGCACTTGAAGCGTTAGAGGGTTATGAGCGAATGGGACCTCATGCACTTCGCCATTCGGCAGCAACGCATTTATTGGAAGGCGGAGCCGATTTGCGAACCGTGCAAGAGATTTTGGGTCATGCTTCCTTAGCTACGACGCAGATATATACCCACGTTTCTGCCCAGAGACTCCATAGCGCCTTTAAACAAGCCCACCCTCGAGCCTAAGAGCTCGCTCAAAGAGTGGATTTTGCACTCACTTTCCTCAGGTAGGATTTGCCTCGCACCACAACAACCATTCACCATCAGGAAATTGTGGTGACTTCACGCACCTAGCAAGAGCCATATCGGTCCAGTTCGCTGGTCGGCGTTTGGGTGCTAGAGGGTCAACAACAATGTTGGCCCATCAACCGAGAGCGAATTTCTTCGGAAATTGCGCAAGAAGGAGTGTGCCGCCATGGCGGTTGTAACAATGCGAGAACTGCTCGACAGCGGAGTCCATTTCGGACACCAGACTCGTCGATGGAATCCAAAGATGAAGCGTTTTATTTTTGCAGAGCGCAATGGCATCTACATTATCGATATCCAGCAATCCCTAGGCCTTATTGATAGCGCCTACGAATTCGTAAAAGACGTTGTCGCCAAGGGTGGCCACGTACTTTTCGTTGGAACTAAGAAGCAGGCGCAAGAGCCAATCATTCAGCAATCCGCGCGCGTAGGCATGCCATATGTCACCGAGCGCTGGTTGGGCGGAATGCTCACTAATTTTCCAACTGTCTACAAGCGTATCCAGCGCCTCAAGGAACTCGAAGCGCTAGAAACGGCAAATGATCAGTTGCTTACCAAGAAGGAATTGCTTGTTCTTCGCCGCGAACGCGAAAAGCTCAACAAGAACCTCAACGGAATTCGTAATATGACCAAGTTGCCAAGTGCAATCTGGGTTGTAGACACCAAGAAGGAGCACCTCGCAGTAGCAGAGGCGAAGAAGCTAGGTATTCCAGTTATCGCAATTTTGGATACCAACTGCGATCCAGACGAAGTTGATTTCAAGATCCCTGGTAACGATGATGCAATTCGCTCAATCGGCCTTCTTACGCGCGTCATTACTGATGCAATTGCTGCCGGACTTCAAGCTCGCGCAGCTAATGTCGTAAAGGAAGAAGTTAAAGCTGATGCTCCTGCAGAAATCGCAGCCGGTGAGCCTTTAGCTGATTGGGAGAAAGAAATTCTTGATGGCGCATCTGCACCCGCTGCTGATGCTGTAGTACCTGCAGTGGAGGCATAAGTTGAAGTATTCTGCCGAAGATGTAAAAAAACTCCGTGAAGCAACTGCAGCAGGAATGCTCGATTGCAAGAAAGCTTTGGATGAAGCCGAAGGTGACTTCCAAAAGGCTGTAGAGATTATTCGCGTTAAGGGTTTGAAAGGTGTGACAAAGCGTGAAGGTCGTACGACCTCAAACGGTTTGGTTATTGCAAAAGTTCAAGACGACCTAGGGGTCATGCTCGAACTCAACTGCGAGACTGACTTTGTGGCCAAGGGCGAGCGTTTTCAGGCACTTGCCGATGAGTTGCTCGAGCATCTCTTCAAGGCAAAGCCTGCAGATGTGGATTCCTTCTTAGCATCTGAAATCAAGCCAGGTCGTAAAGTTCAAGATGCGATCGATGAAGGAAATGCAACGCTAGGCGAAAAGATCGAAGTTCGTCGTGTTGCAGTTCTAGATGGAGCGCCAGTTGGTATTTACCTTCACCGCACCAGCCCAGATCTTCCACCTCAGGTGGGAGTTCTCGTACAAATTACTAAGGATGCAATTGGAGTGGGTAAAGATATCGCTCAGCACATTGCAGCCTTTGCGCCTTCTTTTGTTAATCGTGAAGATGTACCTGCTGATCTCATTGAAAATGAGCGTCGTCTGGCTGAAGAAACCGCTCGCAACGAGGGTAAACCAGAGGCATCGTTGGCAAAAATCGTTGAAGGTCGAGTCACTGGTTTCGTAAAGGAAGTAAGCCTCGTCGAGCAAGCTTTCGCAAAGGATGCCAAGAAGACCGTCAAGCAGATTCTCGATGAAGCCGGAAGCGCCGTAAAGGCGTTTCATCGCTTCCGCGTGGGTCAATAAGAGTTTACAAAGAGCCCTTTAAACTCTAGATAGTTTCGTGAAAGGAGCACTCATGCCCGGTAGTAGAGGTAGTTACGGGCGAGTGCTCCTTAAACTTTCCGGCGAAGTCTTTGGTGGCGAAAAAGGCATTGGTGTCGATCCCGATGTAGTTCAAGATGTCGCCAAACAGATCTCGGAAGTTGCTCGCACTGGTGTGCAAGTTGCGATCGTTGTTGGTGGAGGAAACTATTTCCGTGGAGCTGAACTGCAGCAACTAGGCATGGATCGTGCGCGTGCTGACTACATGGGAATGCTCGGAACGGTGATGAACTGTCTTGCCCTTCAAGATTTCCTTGAAAAAATTGGAATGGAAACACGCGTTCAAACTGCCATTGCAATGGGTCAAGTTGCCGAGCCGTATGTTCCACGCCGTGCCATACGACACCTAGAAAAAGGACGTGTAGTGATATTTGGCGCTGGCGCTGGAATGCCGTTCTTCACGACCGATACCGTTGCCGCGCAGCGCGCACTCGAAATTGGTGCAGATGCCTTGTTGCTAGCAAAGAGCGGTGTTGATGGGGTTTATTCTGCCGACCCAAAGAAAGATTCAAAGGCCGTCAAGTACGACACGATTTCTTATGACGATGTCCTTAGAAAATCCCTTGCAGTTGCTGACGCTGCCGCATTTAGTCTCTGCCGCGAAAATAAACTGCCGATGGTGGTTTTTGATTTGATGGTCAATGGAAATATCGCCCGCGCCGTACGCGGTGAAGTAATCGGCACTCTTGTCGCCTAACTGTTCAACAATTTAAAGGAGTAAGAAATGAGCGATGTAGCAGGCACCCTTAAGGATGCTGATACAAAGATGGATAAGGCCCTTGAGGTGGCGAAAGAAGATTTCGCATCAATCCGCACTGGGCGTGCTCACCCCTCGCTATTTAACAAGATCATGGTGGATTACTACGGAACATTCACGCCCTTATCTCAGCTAGCTTCATTTCAAGTTCCCGAAGCTCGCATGGCAATCATTTCTCCCTTTGATAAAGGCGCTATGGCATCGATTGAAAAAGCCCTACGTGAATCCGATTTGGGCGTTAACCCTGGCAATGATGGCGTGGTAATCCGCGTCAATTTTCCACAACTCACTGAAGAGCGTCGTAAGGAGTACATCAAGGTAGTGCGAACCAAGGCAGAGGATGCCAAGATCTCGTTGCGCAATATCCGTCGCCATGCCAAGGAAACTATTGAAAAACTGGAAAAAGATGGCGACATTGGCAAAGATGATCTGACCAGGGGCGAGAAGGATCTCGAGAAGATGACTTCAGATCATGTTTCCAAAATTGATGACCTGCTCAAGCACAAGGAGATTGAACTTCTCGAAGTTTGAGAGTTCTACCCTTTCCATGGACGACTTACACGCAATCAACGAGGAAATAAATCGGCGAGCAGGCAGGAAATTGCTTCCATCAATTGGAGTCAGTCTTTCTTTAGTCTCACTTGTCTGGTTTGCACTTGCATTTCACCGTCAACTTTTTGCAATTCTTGTTGGTGTTGCAGTAATCCTTGGGATCCGAGAGATTACGCGCGCCTTTGGTCATTCAGAGACATTCATTTCGGCCCCCGCATTAGGACTTGCCACAGCCGGATTAACCTTTGCTACCTGGCGAGGGGGAGTCGCAGGACTTGCAGTAGCTACTGCAATTTTTTTACCAATGTTACTGATCCACCTACTTCTTCGAGGGCCTGATGGTTTTGTTCGTAGTGCAACGGCAACTACTTTTTCACTTATCTATCTTCCGTTTCTAGCTGGCTTTTTGATTCTGCTTGCGCGCCCTCAGGACGGCTTGAGTCGGGTGATGACATTTGTAATCCTTGTGGGATGTAATGACACCTTTGGATACTTCGTGGGTGTGCTTTTCGGGAAACATCCTATGGTGCCAAAAATTAGTCCTAAGAAATCTTGGGAAGGGCTCATCGGTTCCATATTTTTCACTCTCCTTGGAGGCTCACTCACCTTTCATTTTTGGTTGCATTTGCATTGGTGGATCGGTGCGGCGGTCGGCCTCATGGTGGTCTTCACGGCAACTAGTGGAGACCTCATTGAAAGTGCAATGAAGCGCGACTTATCTTTGAAAGATATGGGTTCGTTACTTCCCGGCCATGGCGGAATGCTGGATCGATTAGATTCAGTACTTCTTTCTGCTCCAGCGCTCTGGCTTACCCTGGAACTAGTTAAGCGTTACTTATGACCCGCCCCGAAAAGCCAACTGAGATTAATCTAGTTTTTGATGAACCTCCACTCAAGAAGAAGAGCCCTCGCCATCTAGCAGATTTTTCACCTGATCAGCGGCGTGAGTTTGCAAAGGAATTGGGACTACCAGCTTTTCGCGCAGGCCAAGTTGCTAATCACTATTTTTCGCATCTTTCTACAGATCACCAAACCTGGTCAGATATACCGGCAGATATGCGTGAAAGTTTTGCAGAGCAGTTCACACCGAAGTTAATTGACTTGGTTCGCTCGATTACCTGCGATAACGGAATGACTCGAAAAGACTTATGGCGCCTTCATGATGGCGTTCTTGTTGAAAGCGTTTTGATGCGTTACACCGATCGCACCACGGTATGTATTTCATCCCAAGCCGGATGCGGAATGGATTGTCCATTTTGCGCCACTGGGCAAGCTGGCTTAACTCGAAACCTCACAGCAGGTGAGATCACCGAGCAGATCGTTGCGGCCGCGCGCGCGTGTGCATCTGGAGAGTTACCTGGTGGCCCTACACGCTTATCCAACATCGTTTTCATGGGTATGGGTGAGCCGATGGCCAATTACAACGCAGTGATGCGCACGCTTCGAAATGTTACAGACCCACAGCCTGATGGCCTAGGCATCAGCGCTCGATCTGTCACGCTTTCAACAGTTGGTCTAGTCAACGGAATTGACAAGCTCACGCAAGAAGGTTTACCCGTTACCTTGGCGGTTTCACTTCACACACCCGATGACGAACTGCGGGACACACTTGTTCCAATTAATTCGCGCTGGAAGGTAAAGGAAGTTCTTCTGGCAGCCGATGCATATGCAGAAAAAACTGGACGCCGTTATTCAATTGAATATGCCCTGATTCGAGATATTAATGATCAAACCTGGCGTGCTGATTTATTGGGTCGCTTATTGAAAAACCGTAATGCTCACGTTAATTTGATTCCGCTCAATCCAACGCCAGGCTCTAAATGGACAGCTTCCAGGCGCGAAGATGAAGCAGAGTTTGTGCGAATCTTAGAAAGCTATGGGGTCCCTACGACGGTGCGAGATACACGCGGGCGCGAAATTGATGGCGCATGCGGCCAATTGGCCGCAGCCGTAAGTATCGAAATTGAAGTTTCGAAAGGTTAAGAAGTGTCAGATTTAGAAATCGCTCAAGCTGCAACGTTAAAAACAATTGTAGAAATTGGTAGCGATCTAGGAATCGAATCACATCACCTTGAGCCATACGGGCATTACAAAGCCAAGGTTTCATTAAAGTATTTAGCCTCATTGCCTGATCGCCCCACAAGCAAGTTGATTTTAGTGACGGCAATGAGTCCAACTCCAGCAGGTGAAGGCAAGACGACCACAACAGTTGGACTAGGCGATGCACTTCGCAAGATCGGCAAGGATGCAATGATCTGCTTGCGTGAGCCATCTCTTGGACCAGTTTTTGGGATGAAAGGCGGGGCAGCAGGCGGGGGTTATTCCCAGGTCGTTCCAATGGAAGATATCAATCTTCATTTCACTGGCGATTTTGGTGCGATAGCACTTGCAAATAATCTTCTGGCTGCGCTTATCGATAATCACATTTATCATGGAAATGTGCTCGCTATTGATTCACGTCGAGTCACCTGGAAACGCGTTGTAGATATGAATGATCGCGCACTTCGCGAAATAGTTTCCTCTTTGGGCGGAGTAGGAAATGGGTATCCACGCAGCGACGGCTTTGACATCGTTGTCGCATCCGAGATCATGGCAATCTTCTGTCTAGCTACATCAATCGAAGATCTTAAGGAACGTTTAGGCAAGATTGTCGTTGCCTACACCGTTAGCAAAAAACCCGTCCTAGCAAGTGATCTCAACGCTCATGGAGCGATGACTGTCATTTTGAAGGATGCTTTCGCGCCGAACCTAGTACAAACTTTGGAGAACACTCCTGCTTTTGTTCATGGCGGACCCTTTGCAAATATTGCCCATGGATGTAATTCGGTAGTTTCGACAACGGCAGCGATGAAGCTTGCAGATTATGTGGTTACCGAGGCAGGCTTTGGTGCAGATTTAGGGGCAGAAAAGTTCATTGACATTAAATGTAGAAAATCCGGCCTCATGCCGGATGCATGCGTCTTAGTGGCAACGGTTCGAGCCATTAAATTCCACGGCGGAGCCGATATTAAAACAATCACCGAAGAAAACTTAGTGGCTTTAGAAGCCGGCGTTGTGAATCTAGAACAACACGCAAAGAACATGAGGGATGTTTTTAACATTCCGCTGGTTGTCTGTATTAACCAATTCTCATCTGACACCCAAGAAGAAATTAATTTCCTCATCAATAAAGTCCAAGCCCTCGGTTTGAAGATTGTGCTGTCCACGCATTGGGTAGATGGTGGAGCAGGTGCCACGCAGCTAGCCAAAGTTGTCATACAACTGTGCGAGGAGCCAAAGAAGGTGAACTTCGCTTATCCAGATAGCGCAACGTTGTGGGAGAAGGTCAACGCAGTTGCAACAAAGATTTATGGCGCCAAGGAAGTAACAGCCGACTCAAAGGTGCAGGCACGTATTGAAGAGTTACAAAATACTGGATACGGTCATTTCCCTATTTGCATTGCGAAAACCCAGTACTCATTCTCAACCGATGCAGCGCTTCGTGGCGCCCCGCGTGGCCATTCCCTCAATATTCGTGAAGTTAAGCTCTCCGCTGGGGCAGAATTCATTGTTCTTATTTGTGGAGAAATCATGACAATGCCGGGCTTACCCAAGGTTCCATCGAGTGAGCGAGTGGATTACATTAATGGAAAAGTTGTGGGGCTTTTTTAAAAACTAGCTGCGGGATAGATACAAGAGCCCCGCGCTGACTACTGCAATTCCAATCCAACTTCTTGTCAGCAAACTTTCATTGAGAACTACGGATGCCAAGATGGTCGCCGTTGCCGGTTCGGCAAGAATGAGTGTCGAGGCGGTACTTGCAGGCACTCCGTGGAGACCGTAGGAGTACAACACATACGCCAAGGCGGTAGGAATGAGACCCAACCAACCGATCATCAAAAGCCCGTCAACCGTGACAATTGTTTGGATTCCGCCAGTGAAGAGGAAAGGAAGAGCGATGAGTGCGGCTAAACCAAAAACCTTTGCTAAAGAATCGGCAATCTGCGCCCCACTTTGTAGTGCCCGTTTTGTCACCACAGCAAATAGGGAGTACGAAGCGCTAGCACAAATTGCAAGTGCAAAGCCAATACCATTGAAATGCGTAAACCCCTTGGCGCTAGCCAAGAAAACAATACCTATCGTGGTGATGATGGTTGCAATAAACCAACTTCGCGATGGTCTCTCTCGACTGATAATGAAAGCAATAATGCCAGTGAGGGCTGGTGCACATCCCAAAGCGGTGACGGTGCCTATCGCAACACCTGTACTTCTGACTGCGCCAAAAAAAGTTAATTGATACAGAGCCATCCCTAGAGCTGCTAGCCAGAGATCAACTGAGCCAATTTTGACCAGAGTTTTCATGGAATTTTTCGCACTCGCCAGAGCAAATGCCCACAAGAGTGCAGCGCCGAATATTAGTCGCGCGCTTCCTACTGCCATTGCCGAGATTCCATCAGGTCCTAATGCTTGGGCGGTACCAGTAGTCCCAAAAAAGATTCCAGCCAAGATGAGAGATCCATATCTCCTTCGGATCGCGTTCATTTGCCGATTATGGGGGAGAGCGCTTTCATAACCAAACTTGGCTTTCCGGTCCATTTCTCTTCTGCGTCAGCAACACTCGAAAGCGCAATAGCTGAGTTGATAGCCAAGAACCTTGCCGGCTCTAATTCCCACAGTGGATTTGTCCATCCAACAAAGGGCAACGTGGTACGTACTGTTGTATTGCCGCAAATCAAATCTGCAGTCGCTGCCGCCACAAGGTATGACAAGGTAACTCCATCACCGACATATCCGCCGAGTTCGGCATAGCGACCATCCCACCTCAGATAGGGGGCCCAATCGCGAGTGACACCCACAGCGCCTCCCCAATGATGAGTGAAAGTGTGGTGATCGAGTATCGGAAACCATTGCCGCGCCATGGACTCTAACTTCTTATGAATCTGCTGAAAATTTTCACGTGAATCTTTTCGCCGAGAACCAAGAACATATGGGGCGCCACGGCCACCAATCGCTAGTCGATTATCGGCGGTGCGTTGCGCGTAATTTATGAGAAAAGAAGCATCTGCAAAAGTTTCACGATTGTTGATTCCAATCTCATCGAAGACTTCAAGTGGCAAGGGTTCTGTCGCAATCATCAATGAGTAGATTGGAATTTGATCCCGAGTCCCAGAGTGATAGGCCTCCATCGCGCGTACTACGGCGCCCGCTTTCAATTCAACACCCTTGGCCCAGACCCTTTTATCCGATGATAAGTCTGCCGCTGTGTTTTCGAAAATTACTACACCTTTTTTTTCTAAGGAGGCAGCCAGGCCAACAACCAATGCCGCTGGATTTATCGCGGCGCAATGAGGAGAAAACATAGAAATGCGAGATCCATTCATGTTGATTCGGGCTCGCGTTTGTTGAGCGTCAAGAATCACTTCCTCGTCGCTCATATGCTCGCGGAGGCGCCGTTCTTGTCCTACATTAGTTGCAATCACCAACGTTCCACCTTTATGAAAACCGCAATCAATATTGTTCTCTGCCGCAAAAGTGCCGATCTCATCGATAGAATTTCTGAGTTGGTGATGTAAATTCTTGACCGCAACGGTGTTGGATTTTCTGAGTAAGGTTTCATCGGGTGCCGGATATAACGCTGAGACCCAGCCGCCATTTCGGCCGCTTGCTCCAGAACCCACGAGGTTTTTTTCAAGAATGGCAATCTTCAAATTCGGATTGCCTTTAATGAGATGGTGCGCAGTCCAGAGTCCGCTAAATCCTGCGCCGATGATGACAACATCCCACATCTGGCCCAAGGAGTGAGTGGTCGATGAGGAAAGTTTTGGACGATCCACCATGGCCCACCACACTGGGGTGCGATCGCTCATGGAGCAATGATAGTTGCGATAACTTTCCATCACGCTCATCTGGGCGTACTCTCGCCTTTACCACTTCACGTCGAAAGGGATAGTCATGGAAGCGCTTTCCAATTTTATTAATGGAGCCGAAGTACCCAGCACATCTGGAGAAATCTCCTCATTAACTGATCCATCGACGGGCAAAGTGTATGCAACAGCGCCAAATTCAAATGCAGCAGATGTAGATAAGGCAATGAAAGCAGCATCCAATGCATTCGTTGGATGGAGAGATTCGACCCCCAGCGAGCGTCAACGCGCAATTCTCAAAATTGCAGATGCGCTCGAATCGCGTGCCGATGAAATTGTTGCCATTGAAAGTCGCAATACCGGTAAACCAATTGCTGTGACAATGTCGGAGGAAATTCCTCCGATGATCGACCAGATTCGTTTTTTTGCCGGAGCCGCACGAAATCTTGAAGGAAAGTCAGCTGGCGAGTACATGCACGGGATGACATCTTTTATTCGCCGAGAGCCAATAGGCGTATGCGCACAAGTGACTCCATGGAATTACCCAATGATGATGGCGGTATGGAAGTGGGCACCTGCAATCGCCGCCGGAAATACAGTTGTCCTTAAGCCAAGTGATACAACTCCAGCCTCAACAGTATTCATGGCCAAGGTGATGTCAGAGTTCTTACCAGAGGGCGTGTTCAACGTTGTATGCGGAGAACGCGGTACGGGACGAGCACTCATTGACCACAAAACTCCAGCAATGGTTTCAATTACTGGTTCAGTGCGAGCAGGCATGGAAGTGGCATCGGCTGCATCGACACAGTTGAAGCGAGTACACCTTGAGTTAGGTGGAAAAGCGCCAGTAGTTGTTTTCGATGATGCCAATCTTGAATCGGCAGCTGAAGCAATTGCTATCGCAGGATATTTCAATTCTGGACAAGATTGCACAGCTGCAACTCGAGTATTGGTTCAAGCAGGTGTTTATGACGAGATGGTTGCACTCTTGAGTGATCAAGCCAAAAATAAGATTGCGATCGGCATGCCTCATGAAGATGTTTTCATTGGACCAGTGAACAATGCCAATCAATTAGCCCGTGTAGCCGGATTTGTGGATCGGGCTCCATCCCATGCACGAGTGTTGGCCGGGGGCAAGACATTAGCTCAACCAGGATTTTTCTATCCACCAACCCTTGTGGCGGATTTGAAGCAAGACGATGAGATGATCCAAAATGAAATTTTTGGACCAGTTATCACGGTTCAAAAATTTAATACTGAAGAAGAAGCAATCTCTTTTGCTAACGGTGTTGACTATGGTTTGGCCTCGAGTGTGTGGACTCGCGATCATGGGCGGGCAATGCGACTGTCCAGGGCCTTTGATTTTGGAACCGTATGGATTAATACGCATATCCCCATCGTGGCCGAGATGCCTCATGGTGGGTTCAAAAAGAGCGGCTACGGGAAGGATCTTTCGGGTTATGGATTTGAGGATTACACCCGAATCAAGCATGTGATGACAAATTTAAACGCGTAATTACATGACGAATCTCCCGATCAGGCATAAACTCCTGCGCAGAAGCAATCCCACCGAAACTGAATGAAGGCCAGATAACTTTCCAAAAATGAAGACCATCACACAGAGGAGATCTCATGCCAACAAATAATCCACTCTCATCGCAAACTCGCGCACTTATTCGTGCGCAGATGTCTCGCCGCGGTTTTATGGCAGGCGCAGGTGGATTAGGTGCAGCAGGCCTGCTGGCTGCTTGCGGAACAAAATCTGCTTCACCATCTGATGCAGCGGCGGTGGTTGATGTCTCTGACACAGAAAAGATTGCGCGTTGGGCAAACTGGACTCTTTATTTAGATTATGACGAAAAATCTAAGAGCTATCCATCCCTGGAAGCATTGAAGAAATCATCCGGGCTTGACATCACATACAAAGAAGACGTTGATGACAACAATACTTTTTATGGGAAAGTTGCCGGACAGCTCAAACTTGGAAAAGATATTGGTTATGACATTGTCACCTTGACTGACTGGATGGTCGGTCGCTGGATTCGCCTGGGATACACGCAGAAAATTGATGAAGCTGGCGTTCCGAATAAGGTAAATATTCTTCCAGCCCTTGCCAACGTAGGTTTTGATCCAGGGCGTAATAATTCACTCACCTGGCAGACAGGGTTTGCCGGATTTGGATGGAACAAGCAGCTCTTGCCAAAGGGAGTTCATACTGTTGATGATCTTTTTGCCCCAGCAAATAAGGGGCGCATCGAAGTTCTCTCTGAAATGCGCGACACAATGGGCATCATTATGCAATACCAGGGTGTTGATCCATCGGGAGATTTTACCGAAGATCAATTTATGAATGCCATCGATTTCTTCCAAAAGAAGATTGCCGATGGCTTTATCCGCCAAGTAAAGGGCAACTCCTACAAGGAAGACTTAATCTCAGGAGATGCTGTTGCAGTTATTGGCTGGTCAGGCGATGTATTCCAGCTCGCCCTAGAGAATAAGAATAAATTTGATTTTGCAATCCCTGAAAGTGGTGGAACGCTCTGGAGCGACAACATGCTCATTCCATCTACCTCAACTCACCGCAAGAACGCTGAAGCAGTAATGAACTATTACTACGAGCCAGCGGTAGCTGCTCAAGTTGCGGCCTACGTAAATTACATTTGTCCGGTGGAAGGCGCGCAAGCCGAAATGGAAAAAATTGACCCAGTTTTGGCCAAGAGTCCATATATTTTCCCTGATGCGCAAGCCCTTGCTAAGGTAAAAGTCTTTGCATCTTTGAGTCCTGCTGATGAAACTAAGTATCAATCTGCATTCCAGAAAGCTTCTGGTAACTAGTGGTCGATAAAGCCGCTTCAGTAAAAGGAGACCTGCGCCTTAGCAATTTAGTAAAGGCGTTTGGCGACTTTCACGCAGTTGATGACCTATCACTGGTAATTCCAGAGGGATCTTTCTTTGCCTTGCTCGGACCTTCGGGATGCGGAAAGACAACAACACTTCGCATGATTGCTGGTCTAGAAGAGCCAACTTCGGGATCGATCGCAATTGGTAACACCGATATCACCTACGAAAAGCCTTATGCCCGCCCGGTTAATACAGTTTTCCAGAACTATGCACTCTTTCCGCACCTGACAATTTTTGAAAACGTAGCCTTTGGGTTGCGTCGTCGGGGGATTAAAGATGTAAAGGATGCAGTGACGAAGGTCTTGGAATTGGTAGAGCTCGGGCACCTTGCGCAACGAAAGCCTGGACAGTTATCTGGTGGCCAGCAACAACGCATTGCAGTTGCACGAGCGATCGTAAATCGCCCCGCACTATTGCTCCTGGATGAGCCTCTTGGCGCACTTGATCTGAAACTTCGTCGCCAAATGCAGATAGAACTCAAGTGGATCCAAACCGAAGTAGGAATCACTTTCGTGCACGTCACACACGATCAAGAAGAAGCAATGACGATGGCGGACACCATTGCCGTGATGAATGAGGGTCGCATAGAGCAAATGGGCTCACCTGTGGAACTCTATGAATCGCCTCGCACAGTCTTCGTCGCCAACTTCCTTGGGCAGTCCAACTTAGTAAAAGGCAAGATTGAAGGATCTTCTGGAAATGATTTGCAGGTCTCTGTCCATGGCAACCGAATTACTGTGCCTTCCGGACGAAATTTTGCCAAGGAGAATTCCGACAAGAGTGTTCTGATTGGTATCCGCCCCGAAAAGATTTCCATTGAGCACAGTGCAGGCAACACCCTTGGCGGTGGCGTTATCACTGATATTTCATTTGTTGGTGTGAGTACGCAGTTCCAAATTCAAATGCCATGGGGACAAGAACTCTCTGTATTCGAGCAAAACGATGGCGGAGCATCTCACCTACAAACAGGGGACACTGTTCAACTTTCCTGGAAACCAGAGTTCACTTTCGCACTCGATGGCACTGCCGATGTCGATGCCGGAACATCTGTAAACCCTGACGAGGAATAATGGCATTTGTAGCTGCGGTTGCTAAGCGCTCGAGCACTGTGCGCGGAATTAAAAGGCCAAGCACTCCTTATCTCCTATTAATCCCTGGCCTCTTATGGCTGTGTCTCTTCTTTATCTATCCACTTATTAACTTAGCCAGCACAAGTACTCAAACACCATCTGAGAGTGGCGAAATTGGCTCGTATGTGCAGACTTTTCGTTTTGCAAATTACATCGATGCGTTCTCGGGTGCACGCGAGCAATTCACTCGATCCATCATTTATGCACTCATCGCAACCCTCCTAGCGTTGGCAATTTCTTACCCCTTGGCCTACGCAATTGCTTTTAAGTCTGGCAAGTGGAAAAACCTTTTATTAGTTCTTGTAGTTGCTCCGTTCTTTACTTCTTTTCTCTTGCGCACAATCGCCTGGAAGCAGATATTGGGTAATGAAGGCCCTGTCGTCACCGTACTTCGGGGACTTCACATTATTGGTCCTCAGACAGGCCTCACCGCAAGCGCATTCGCGGTTGTCACAGGTATGACATACAACTTTCTTCCATTCATGACCTTGCCACTTTATGCAAGCCTTGAACGAATTGATCCTCGCACTCTTGAGGCTGCCGGAGATTTGTATGCGAATGCAATTACAACCTTTCGAAAAGTGACTTTCCCTCTCTCACTCCCTGGCGTCGTGGCCGGAACCCTCTTAACATTCATCCCGGCAGCAGGGGACTATATAAATGCCACGCTCTTGGGAAATCCGAAGACAAAAATGGTTGGAAATGTTATTGAATCGCGCTTTTTTGAAATCGTTGATTATCCAACTGCCGCAGCGCTGTCATTTATGTTGATGGCCGCGATCTTGATTTTAGTCGCCGTCTATGTGCGTCGTTCCGGAACGGACGAACTCGTATGAGACGTTGGATCTCGAAGAACCTAATTAAGATTTACGCATTTTTGGCTTTCGTGTACCTCTTCATTCCAATTGCTTACACGATGGCTTTTTCATTCAATGATGCAGGTAAGAGTAATCTCACATGGCGCGGATTTACCTTTAAGAATTGGCAAAATCCCTGCGGTGCCCCTGAAGTTTGTTCGGCTCTTGGCAATTCACTCAAGATCGGTTTCATAGCTACATTAATCGCAACAATTTTGGGCACGATGATCGCTTTTGCCCTCGGACGCCATCGCTTTAAGGGTCGCTCCACTGTTAACTTATTGATCTTCCTACCTATGGCAACCCCCGAGATTGTTCTCGGTGCCTCACTCCTTGCGATGTTTTTAAATCTAGGAATTAATCCTGGATTTTGGCCAACGGTGATCGCTCATGTCATGTTCTGTATTTCATTCGTTGTCGTGACGGTTAAAGCCAGAATTGCAAGCCTTGACCCAAAGCTTGAAGAGGCTGCAATGGATCTCTATGCCAGCGAAGTAGAAACTTTTAGACGTGTAACTTTCCCATTAGTAATGCCCGGAATCTTCGGAGCGGCTCTATTGGCATTTTCGCTTTCTTTTGATGATTTTATTATTACAAACTTTAACTCCGGAACTTTGACTACTTTTCCGAAGTTTGTCTATGTTTCATCAGCGCGAGGCATTCCTGCGCAAGCGAACGTAATTGGTTCCCTCATGTTTTTGTTGGCCTTAGGTATTGTTTTAGCGGGGCAGCTTGTATCGAGTAGAAAGAATCGCGTTTAGCGGCTATATTAGAGTCAACTGAAGTGCAAAATTAAGCTGAAGGGCTTAACACTTTGGGGTAGGACTCCGGAGGACCCGGGCCAACTATTCATAGATGTTAAGGGGTGAGTCCGGCGATAAGCCGGCTGCGCGATGGCCACCATCGACCCCTTTGTTCTTGGGCATTTAGCCGATCTTCAACCACTTCTTTATTGGTTGGATGCTGATCCGTTAGAGCCTGAATTTCATTCCGCACTTATCGGTGATGTTGAAACGGATCTCTGCATTGTTGGAGCCGGTTACACCGGTTTATGGACAGCCTTGCTGGCAAAAGAACGCAATCCTTCGAGAGAAGTCATCATCATCGAACAGCGTGAAACTGGAGCTGGAGCATCTGGCCGTAACGGTGGATTTTGTAGTTCCTCTCTAACTCATGGATTTGTTAATGGCTACTCCCGATTTCGTGAAGAGATGGAAACCATCGAACGCCTGGGTCGTGAAAACTTGGATGCGATTGAGGAGGCAATCGAAAAATACAAGATTGATTGCGATTGGGAACGAACGGGCGAGTTTCGCGTAGCGGTGGCGCCATGGCAGCTCGATGGCATGAAGGAAGAAGCCGAACTTCGGAATAAATTTGGCGATCACGTTGAAATCCTCAATCAGCAAGAGATTCAAAGTCGCGTGAAATCTCCCAAGTATGTCGGTGCGTTGTTTGATCATGATGGCACTGCACTGGTGGATCCAGCCCGTTTGGTGTGGGGATTAGAAAAGGCATGTATTTCCTTAGGGGTAACGATCTATGAGAATTCGAAAGTCGATTGGCTGGAATACTCTGATGACAAGGTGATTGTTCATAGCCCTTACGGAACAATTACGGCAAAGAAAGTAGCCCTTGCTACCAATGTATTCAAATCTCTTGTGCGAAGTGCGCGTAAATATGTTATTCCAGTGTATGACTATCAATTAGTGACTGAGCCATTAACTCCCGAGCAACGCGCGAGCATTGGTTGGGCAGATCGAGAAGGATTGTCTGATGCTGGCAATCAGTTTCATTATTATCGACTAACAAAAGAAGGCTGCATTTTATGGGGCGGGTACGAGGCTATTTATAACTTCCGTGGCAAAGTTCGCCAAGAGTATGAATTCAGTGCCGAAACTTATGCAACTCTTGCCGCGAACTTCTTAGAAACCTTTCCTCAACTGGCTGGGATTTCATTTACACACGGTTGGGGTGGAGCAATTGATACCTGTACGCGCTTTGCACCTTTTTGGGGTACGGCGCATCACGGCCGAGTGGCATATGTTTTGGGCTATACGGGGCTAGGAGTTGGGGCTACTCGTTTTGGTGCCGCCACAATGTTGGATTTGCTCGATGGCGAAGATACAGAACGCACACGTCTAAAGATGGTGAGGAGAAAGCCACTTCCTTTCCCTCCAGAACCTTTTAGGTATTTCTTCATTCTAATTACGCAATGGTCGATTAATAGAGCCGACCATCGTGGAGGGCGACGCAATCTATGGCTTAAGTTTCTTGATCGCGTTGGCTTGGGCTTCGATTCTTAAAGATAGATGCGTTAGGCTCGGGAAATGACCAACCACGGCAATATGTACGGGCCGGATTTCACATTCCTAGGCATTGATCGTTGCGATCTTGATGATCCGTCATCGTATAAGGGTGCAGATGTTGTCATTGTTGGCGCTCCTGTAGATAGCGGAACATCACATCGCTCAGGTGCAAAATTTGGTCCTCAGGCAATTCGGGGCGGAGATTACCTGCCGCATGATGGTGAACGTCCGCACCTAGCACTTCGTGTAGATGGACTCAAGGATCTCAACGTTAAAGATGCCGGGGATCTATTGATGCCTGGTGGCGATTTAGTTGCTTCACTTGCAGTGCTTGCAAATGCAACAGAAAAACTCTCTCGTGCTGGAATTATTCCTGTCATTCTGGGCGGCGACCATTCCATTGCATCGGCCGATGTTGCAGGAATCGCGCAACACCGTGGTCTTGGAAAAATTTCCATGATCCACTTTGATGCTCATGCCGATACAGGTGAAACGCAATTTGGCGCTCTAGTTGGGCATGGAACTCCTATGCGACAGCTCATTAGTTCTGGCGCCGTGCGCGGAGATCGATTCTTGCAATTGGGATTGCGTGGATATTGGCCAGATTCAACAACTCTAGAGTGGATGCGCGATCAAGGGATGCGTTCGTACGAGATGACTGAAATTCATCATCGTGGAATGACTGCAGTTTTAGATGAATCATTTGCACGCCTCACAGATGGATGCGATGGAGTATTTCTTTCAGTGGATATCGATGTTGTTGACCCTGGTATGGCCCCAGGCACAGGTACCCCAGAACCGGGTGGAATGACGAGTCGAGAATTATTAGAAGCAGTGCGCAGAATTTGTCTCGAACTTCCGATCGTCGGCATAGATATTGTTGAAGTAGCACCCGCCTATGACAGCTCGGATATCACGGCTATTTTGGCTAACAGAGTGGTCTTAGAAGCGTTAAGTGCAATTGCTAAACGTAAGAAGGGCGAGAGTTATTCGCCCACCCGCAACGTATTAGATCGCTGAAGCGATCCCACGATCCAAAACCTCTAAGGCTTCGCGCAATAAGTCATCTGAAATAACAAGTGGTGGGATTAAGCGGATCACGTTGCCGTATGTGCCAGCAGTGAGGATGAGAACACCTTCACTCTGACAAAACTTCACAATCGCGCTGAGCGCAGTTGGATTTGGATCAAGAGTTCCAGGCATCACCAATTCAATTGCCTGCATCGCTCCGCGACCACGCACTTCAGCAATGATTGGGTACTTAGCTTTCATTGCTCCAAGAGCAGATGAAATGATTTCCCCAATGTGCTTTGCACGAGCACACAAATCTTCTTCTTCTATGGTTGCAATTGCACCAAGGGCAGCGGCACAGGCAATGGGGGATCCACCAAAGGTTCCACCGAGACCCCCGCCGTGAACTGAATCCATGATTTCAGCACGGCCAGTTACCCCGGCTAGGGGAAGTCCTCCGGCAATTCCTTTTGCAGTTGCAATCAAATCGGGGACAACATTTTCATCCTCTGAAGCAAACATCTGTCCGGTTCTGGCAAATCCGGTTTGAACTTCATCCGCGATAAAAACGATTCCATTATCGGTGGAATATTTTGCCAATCCAGGAAGGAATCCTTGTGGTGGCACAATAAATCCACCTTCACCCTGAATGGGTTCAATGACAATGGCTGCAATGTTCTTGCCGCCAATCTCCTTCTCCATTTTTGTAATTGCCACACCGAGAGCCTCGCTGGCGCAACGTTGCGCACCACCTGGCCAACGAAGTGGGTAGGCCATGGGCATTCGATAAATTTCTGGAGCAAAGGGACCGAAGCCCTCTTTGTATGGCATGTTTTTAGCTGTCATTCCCATCGTTAAATTTGTTCGGCCGTGGTAGCCGTGTTCGAAGACGACAACAGCTTGACGTTTGGTGTAGCTGCGTGCAATTTTGACCGCATTCTCGAGGGCTTCGGCACCGGAATTGAGCAGGATAGATTTCTTTTTGTGAGTGCCAGGAGTTAATCGATTGAGAGCTTCGCAGACTTCTACATATCCAAGATAAGGAACCACCATGAAACAAGTATGGGTAAATGCTTCTACTTGAGCTTTTACATTTGCAACAACACGATCGGCACTATTTCCGACGCTGACAACTGCAATACCCGCACCGAGATCAATAATCGAGTTTCCGTCTACATCCACGATCACTCCGCCGCCTGCTCGTTCAACTACTACTGGCATCGCCATTCCAAGAGCTGCCGACACTGCTTCGCTTCGGCGCTTGAGAATTTCTTGTGACCTTGGGCCAGGAATTGCTGTGACTAATTTACGTACTTGCGGCAGTGATGTCATAGAGGGATCTTACTACCCCGTCAAAGTACCCATTTGTCGGTGCAACCTGAGAAGATAGGCCAATGCAAATCCTAGGAATTCTTGCTTTCATCATCGCCCTTTTGCTTTCGGTGATGGTGCACGAGTTCGGACATTTTGTAACTGCTCGCACATTTGGAATGCGTGTGAGCGAGTTCTTCCTCGGCTTTGGGAAAAAAATATGGTCAACCACACGTGGCGAGACGGAGTTTGGGCTCAAGGCGATTCCTGCTGGTGGGTATTGCCGCATAGATGGCATGACACCTACAGATGTCATGGCACCAGGTGAACAGTCGCGCGCATTTTATAAGGCATCAAGTGCGAAAAAACTTATCGTTTTAGGTGCAGGTTCGTTTTTACATTTTGTTTTGGGATTTATTTTGCTCTTAGGACTGTTTATGGGTGTTGGAACAACGCAAGTGACTTCAACGATTGCCAAGATCGCACCTTGCCTTCCAGCAGCAATTGGCAATGGTGAGTGCACATCGACATCTCCCGTATCACCAGCAAAGATCGCTGGCCTACAAGCAGGGGATCGAATTGTTTCTATCAACGGGCAACCCATCAAAAAGTGGGAAGACGGTGTGGTGATCATTCGGGCATCAGCCGGCAAGGAATTGCTTTTTGGAATTGATCGCGGACCAAAGAATCTTCAAAGCGTTGTTTCAAATGGCAAGGCCGATGTTGAAATCCCTGTGACTCCACAGGCTCGAGTGATCGATGGTAAAACGGTTGGGTTTGTCGGAATCATCAACCAGTTTGCAACAGTACGAAGTGATCCAGTGACCGCCCTAAAGTACTCAGCCACAACCACTCGCAAGTTCATCTCTGCCTCTCTTACATCCCTGGCCGGGCTTCCTTCAAAGATTCCGCAATTGTGGTCGCAAACGGTGGGCGGCAAGCCGCGAGATCCGCAAGGTCTGGTTGGTGTTGTCGGAGTTGCTCGCGTATCCGGTCAAGCGGTGGGTAGTGGTTCACTGAGTGGATCAGAGCGGCTAGCAACATTCATGATGATCATCGCCAGTCTCAATATTTTTGTGGGTGTCTTTAACCTTTTGCCGATTTTGCCTCTTGATGGTGGCCACATGGCGGTTGCTATTGCCGATGAAGTTCGTGCGCTCTTTGCCCGCATTCGTGGTCGATCACGGCCAGCAGCAATCAATGTGGCGGTGTTAACACCGATCACGATGGTGGTCTTTGTGCTTCTGGCAGGACTTACCCTCCTGTTGTTGGTCGCAGATATCGTCAACCCAGTCAATCTCAACCTTTAAAACGCGAGGTTATGCAACTAGTAGGGCAGAATGACGCCATGGTCGAACTTGGTATGCCGGCACTTCCACCGCCCACCCTTGCTCCTCGCCGTAAAACTCGCCACCTACAAGTAGGAAAAATTGGAGTCGGTAGCGGCTCACCTGTAAGCGTTCAATCTATGTGCACGACGCTGACTTCTGATGTGAACGCAACGCTGCAACAAATTGCAGAACTCACTGCATCTGGCTGCGAAATTGTGCGCGTAGCGGTGCCAAGCCAAGATGATGCAGATGCGCTCGCACAGATTGCTAAGAAATCACAGATCCCAGTTATTGCCGACATTCACTTCCAACCAAAATACATTTTTGCTGCCATTGACGCAGGGTGTGCTGCGGTGCGAGTGAATCCAGGAAATATCAAACAATTTGATGACAAAGTCAAAGAGGTTGCAAAGGCCGCAGGTGATGCTGGTATTCCAATTCGTATTGGAGTAAATGCTGGTTCGCTAGATCCTCGCCTCTTAGCAAAATACGGAAAAGCAACACCAGAGGCGCTGGTTGAATCTGCTTTGTGGGAGTGCTCATTGTTTGAAGAGCACGGATTTACTGACATTAAGATTTCTGTGAAGCATCATGATCCGGTCACAATGGTGAGTGCGTATCGACTTCTTGCAGCAAAGTGTGACTACCCGTTACACCTTGGTGTCACCGAAGCTGGTCCAATATTCCAAGGGACGATTAAATCTGCAACAGCTTTTGGAATTTTGCTTGCCGAAGGGATTGGCGACACTATTCGAGTTTCCCTATCGGCCCCGCCGGTAGAAGAAGTAAAGGTGGGGATTTCGATCCTTGAATCGCTGAACTTGCGTCAACGAAAGTTAGAGATTGTTTCGTGTCCGTCCTGCGGGCGCGCACAAGTGGATGTGTACAGCTTGGCAGAGAAGGTACAAGCTGGCTTACAAGGCATGACTGTTCCACTTCGAGTTGCTGTCATGGGATGCGTTGTTAATGGCCCGGGAGAAGCACGCGAAGCAGATCTCGGTGTGGCATCCGGTAATGGTAAAGGCCAAATATTTGTTAAGGGTGAAGTCATTAAAACGGTTCCAGAGTCTCAAATTGTTGAAACCCTCATTGAAGAGGCGATGCGCCTTGCCGATGAAATGGAAGCTGCCGGAATTGCCTCCGGCGAACCATCCGTAGTGGTTTCCTAGAAAGAGATAACAAATAGATGTTAAGAATGTCGTCACTTTTCTTGCGTACATTGCGCGATGATCCAGCAGATGCTGATGTTGCAAGTCATCGCCTTTTAGTTCGAGCGGGATATGTTCGGCGCATTGCTTCTGGTATTTATTCTTGGTTACCGTTGGGATATATCACCTTTAGAAATATTGAGCGCATCGTGCGCGAAGAAATGGATAAAGCCGGATTTCAAGAGGTTCACTTTCCAGCCCTTCTTCCACGCGAACCTTACGAGGAAACAAATCGTTGGAGCGAGTACGGACCAGATCTTTTTCGCCTTCAAGATCGAAAAGGCGGCGACTATCTTTTAGGTCCTACGCATGAGGAAGTGTTCACGTTGATGGTCAAGGGCGAGTATTCCTCTTATAAAGATCTACCTTTGTCTCTTTATCAAATCCAAACAAAATATCGCGATGAACCTAGACCGCGCAGCGGAATCATTCGTGGGCGCGAGTTTGTTATGAAAGATTCGTACTCTTTTGATCTCACCGATGAAGGTTTAGTTGAGTCATACAACAAACACCGTGAGGCATACATTAAAACATTCGATCGACTCGGCTTGCAATACAACATCGTCAGTGCCGTATCAGGTGCGATGGGCGGCTCGGGCTCTGAAGAATTCTTAGCTCCATGTGAAACTGGAGAAGATACCTATGTCCTGTGTGAAAAATGCGGATACGCAGCAAATGTTGAAGCGATGAAGACGGTTCAAGTCCCTGTTGATTCCAGCGCCACCCCACCACTGGAAGTTGTAGACACGCCAAATACGCCGACCATTGATACCTTAGTTGGTGTACTCAATTCGCAATTTGGCAGTGGATTTACTAGCGCCGATACTCTTAAGAATGTTCTCTTAGTTGCTGATGGAAAGACAATCTCAGTACTGGTGCCTGGAGATCGAGAAGTCGACTTGAAGCGCCTCGGAGCTAATCTTGTTGGCATCAAAGAAGTTCGTCTCTTTGAAGAAGAAGATTTCGCGAAAAATCCTGCAATGGTAAAAGGTTATGTAGGGCCACAAGATGCAAAAAAGCACGGAGTAACTGTTTATGCAGATCCTCGTGTCGCACCTGGAACATCGTGGGTGACGGGAGCAAATAAGAAGAACTGTCATGCACTTAACGTCGTCAATGGACGTGACTTCACGGTGGATCACTACGTTGATGCAGCAGAGGTACGCAAAGGAGATGCTTGCCCGTCGTGTGCGAGCCCCGTCATTATTGATCGTGCCATCGAAATAGGTCATATCTTTCAATTGGGTCGCAAGTATGCCGAAGCACTTAATTTGACTGTTCTAGATAAAGATGGAAAGGCACGAGTTGTCACGATGGGTTCTTACGGCATCGGTGTCTCTCGAGCAGTTGCGGCAATTGCAGAACAAACCCACGATGAAATCGGTTTATGTTGGCCGGCCGAAGTAGCGCCCGCACATGTTCATATTGTTGCAACCGGAAAGGAAGATGCTCCATTTGACGTCGCCGAGAAGTTGGCTTTCCAGTTAGAAGCAGCTGGTAAGACTGTGATGCTTGATGATCGTCGCGATGCTAGCCCCGGGGTTAAATTTAAAGATGCTGAGCTCATCGGCAATCCCATCATTGTCGTGGTTGGAAAATCTCTGGCCGAGGGGAAAATAGAGCTTCGGGTTCGTCGTACAGGAGAGCGCAGTGAGGCACTTGTTGAGAGCGCCTGTGCCGAAATTGTAAAACTTCTCGCTTAATGCATTTTTTCGGAGATATCTCATTGCTTGTTATTTTCTTTATGGTTCTTGCTGCTTTTTTTGCGGGTTTTGTAGATGCAATTGCTGGTGGCGGCGGGCTGATTCAACTCCCTGCTTTGTTGATCGGATTACCAAATTCATCAACCGCCCAAGTACTTGGTACTAATAAATTGAGCGCGATATTTGGCACTAGCGGAGCCGCTGTCCTTTATCGGCGAAATGTAAAACCGGATATGCGTTTCACATTAACCATGGCCATTCCTGCTTTTTTTGGTTCAATGGGCGGCGCATTCATGGCAGCACACATTCCAACTAGTGCGATGCGCCCACTTGTCTTTGTTCTGCTTCTTGTGATTGCGATCTACACATGGCGAAAGCCCACGCTTGGAACGGTGGAGTCTCTTCGCCATAGTCCTGCGCGTCGAAACATCATTGCAGTTGTTGCAGGTATCGCGATCGGTTTCTATGACGGAATTTTCGGCCCTGGCACCGGAAGCTTCTTGATGGTGATCTTTGTTGTTGTTTTAGGGTTTGAATTCCTCACCGCTTCGTCCATGGCCAAAGTAGTTAACTTCTCCACGAATTTGGGGGCAATCGCACTTTTTGGTATTCATGGAGTGATTTTGTGGAGAGTTGGGCTGGTCTTAGGTCTAGCTAACATCACTGGTGCTTTGCTAGGGGCCCGAATCGCAATACGTGGTGGCTCGACCTTGGTGCGCAAAGTTTTCCTTATCGTCACCTTCGTGCTGATTATCAAAGTAGGGATAGACACGATTAGTCATTGGTAGCTCACCAGAATCTAGGTTATGCTCTGCATACAACTTCATAGAAAGTGATTGCATATGTCGCTCGTTCAGACCATTCAAGAGGCGCTTACTCCCGCATTAGAATCTGCTGGTTTTTTCCTTGAGGAAGTTCAAGTTACCTCAGCTGGCAATCGTCGGATTGTTACCTGCATTGTCGATGGCGAAAAAGGACTTAACCTTGATGAAGTTACTTCGGCATCGCGTGAAATTGCTGCCCTCCTTGAGGAGGCACCATTTATGGGGGAGACTGCCTTTACTTTAGAGGTGACATCTCCAGGTGTAGATCGTCCACTTACATTGCCGCGGCATTGGAAAAAGAATGTGACGCGACTTGTTCGCATTGTTTTGCTAAATGGAGAAGTGGTGACGGGTCGCATCACAGGTAGCGCGGATAGTTCAGTTAATTTAGTAGCTGAAGGCAAAGTTGCGAAAGAAATCAATGTGCAATTTAACGATATAAAGCGAGCAGTTGTTGAAATTGAGTTTAACCGCAAGGGCGATGATCTCTAATGCATGTAGACATGAAACTCCTTGCCTCCCTCACCATTGAGCGGGAAATACCATTAGAACGATTGATCGGTGCTATTGAGGCGGCAGTCTTGACTGCGTATTCACAAACCGATGAAGCCAAGAGAAATGCGACCGCTCAGCTTGATCGCGAATCTGGCGAAATCAAAATTATGGTCCCAGTATTCGGAGAGGATGGCTCCAAGATCGATGAGATTGTGGACGAACCTGCCGGCTTTACTCGAATTGCAACTTCTACAGCTAGGCAAGTAATTAAGATGAAAATGCGAGAGCAAAATGATGCTTCCATCGTAGGGGAGTTCACCGCATCTGTTGGCGATGTAGTTTCGGGAGTTGTGCAACAGGGTCGTGATCCTCGAATGATCTATGTCAATCTTGGTCGTGTCGAAGGAAAAGTTCCGCATCAAGAGCAAGTCCCTGGTGAAGTATTTGCCCATGGTGAGCGCATCAAGTGCTTCGTTGTGGATGTAAAGCAAGGACTTAAAGGGCCAGAGGTAACACTCTCGCGGAGTCATCCTGCACTCGTGAAGCAGCTATTTGCACTTGAAGTTCCAGAGATCACTGATCGAATTGTTGAAATCATGGCTGTTGCTCGCGAGGCGGGCCACCGCACAAAGATTGCCGTACGTACTCACCGTGCTGGCGTGAGTCCTAAAGGTTCGCTCATCGGTCCGATGGGAGCGCGTGCACGGGCAGTGATGGATGAACTTCACGGTGAAAAGATTGACATCGTCGATTGGTCTGAAGACCCTGCAGTTTTTGTCGGACACGCACTTGCACCTGCGCGAGTTGAAAAAGTCGAAATCGTTGATCTCATGACTCGCTCTGCAAAAGTAACTGTGCCTGACTATCAACTTTCTTTAGCTATCGGTAAAGATGGGCAGAATGCGCGACTTGCTGCGCGTCTGACCGGATGGCGCATCGATATCCACTCCGATGCTCCGAGCGTTCCATCGACGCAGGAGTAAGCGCGTTTTTAGGGGTTTTCGGGGCAAGACAGGTAAGGTTTGCACTGTTGAATTTGAGCGGTGAGGCGCCATGAACCCCATACGGAGTTGCATAGGTTGTCGAAAACGTGAGAATCCATCGGAGTTACTTCGCGTGGTTTGTGTTGAAGGAAGAATTCTTCCCGATCCTGATCGCACCGCCTCTGGCCGAGGCGCATGGGTACACCGCAGATGTGCAGTATCGGCTGTAGAACATGGAGCGTTAGGTCGAGCATTTCGACATGACGGTTCATTAGATGTAAAGGAATTAATTCACTTTATCAACGAAGTGACAAACGAAATGGATGCGAAAGATATGAAACTCAAATGAGCTCGTACACATCATGAGGTTAGACAACTAGGGCTCGCATCCTGAAAAAATTGCGGGCCAAGACAGGAGCACTGTGTCAAAGGTCCGCGTACATGAGTTAGCAAAACAACTCGGTATGGAGAGCAAGGTCGTCCTTGCAAAACTCCAAGAGATGGGCGAATTCGTCCGATCTGCATCATCCACGGTTGAAGCACCCGTAGTCCGAAAGCTTTTGGAGTTATATCCAGATGTAAAACCGGTCGAGGAGAAGAAGCCGGTTAAGAAGGCCGCTGCAAAGAAGGCCGCCTCGAAAAAATCTGAGCCCGAGCTCACCCCTGAAGCAGCAGTTGAATTACTCGCTGAGATTTCACCAGAGTTAGCACAGCAAGCATCAGCACAAAAGGCTGCCGCTGATGCCAGACCTGTTACTCCAGTTGCACCACTGGCACCAACAACTTCAACAACTTCGACAAATTCGACCATGCCAACAGATGGGACAACGCAACGTCCTGCTTCACCGGCTGCGCCTCGCCCTGGAAATAATCCTTTTGGTTCACCTCGTCCACCCGCACCTCGTCCAACAAGTGCACCTCGTCCATCTGGTGCTGGTAATAATCCATTTTCATCGGGAACATCCATGCCCCGTCCGCCACAACGTCCTGCAGGTTCAAGTACTGGCGGACCTCGTCCAGGAATGTCAGGACCTCGTCCAGGTTCTGTGCGTCCAGGTTTTGCAGCACGACCACCTTCATCTCGTCCGCCACAAGGAACAGGTACTGGAAATTATCCACCGCGTACAGGTGGTCCTGGTGCTTCTACAACTGGCGCACCAGGTAGTCCATATCGCACTCCCACTGCAGGTGCGGGTGCACCAGGTGGAGCACCGGGTCGTCCTGGTGGAGCAGGTCGTCCGCAACGCGGAAGCACCGGCGGCGCATTTGGAAAAAATGCAAGCAAATCAAGTAAGAGAAAACCAAAAAGTAGAAAAGCACTTCGTGATGAATTCGACAATATGCAAGCTCCACAATTGGGTGGAGCCGTTGTCCCTCACGGCGATGGCAAGACTCCAATTCGCATGCGTCGCGGGGCATCACTTGCAGATTTCGCTGACAAGATTAATGCCGATCCAGCAGCACTAGTTGCAGCTCTGTTCCACTTAGGTGAAATGGTGACGGCAACACAATCGGTAGATGAAGATACTTTCGCGCTTTTGGGTGCCGAGCTTGGTTACCTCATCGACATCGTGAGCCCAGAAGACGAAGACCGCGAGCTTTTGCAAACATTCGACATCAATCTAGATGGCGAACTTGCAACACTTGATCCTTCACTTCTAGTCACGCGACCACCTGTGGTGACTGTCATGGGACACGTCGATCATGGTAAGACTCGAATGCTCGATGCAATTCGCCAAACAGAGGTTGTTAAATCTGAAGCAGGCGGAATAACACAGCACATTGGTGCCTATCAAATTCATCACAATCACAACGGTCTCGATCGTGCCATTACCTTTATTGACACACCTGGCCACGAGGCTTTTACCGCTATGCGCGCTCGTGGTGCCAAAGTCACTGATATCGCCGTTTTGGTAGTTGCTGCCGATGATGGTGTTATGCCCCAGACAATAGAAGCGCTCAATCATGCTCAGGCAGCGGATGTGCCAATCGTTGTTGCGGTTAACAAGATTGATAAGGAAGGCGCAAACCCAGACAAGGTTCGCCAACAACTCACTGAGTACAACTTGATCGCAGAGGAGTACGGCGGAGACACAATCTTCGTAAACGTATCTGCAAAATCAGGCGATGGTATTAAAGACCTTATTGATTCGATTTTGCTCACAGCAGATGCCGCAATTGATCTTCAAGCAGTAGCTGAAGATGATGCTCGCGGTGTTGCTATTGAAGCCCACCTCGACCGTGGACGCGGTCCAGTTGCAACTGTCTTGGTGCAACGCGGAACACTCAAAGTTGGCGATGCAATTGTTGCCGGTGGATCCTTCGGGCGCGTTCGTGCCATGTTGGATGAGCACGGAGAGACAGTTGCAACAGCAGGACCATCTCGGCCAGTGCAGGTACTTGGATTCACTTCCGTTCCTGCGGCCGGCGACACATTCCTTGTTGCTAGCGATGATCGCACTGCACGTCAGATTGCTGAGAAGCGTCAGGCTGCAGAGCGAAACGCACAGCTTGCTAAGGCTCGTAAGAAAGTTTCACTCGAAGACTTCATGGAGCAATCGAAAGTCACCACGCTTAATCTCATTCTCAAAGGTGACGTTAGTGGTTCGGTTGAAGCACTCGAAGACGCACTCTTGCAGTTGGATGTTGGAGCCGAAGTTGATTTGCGAGTTATTCACCGCGGCGTAGGCGCAATTACCAAGAGCGATATTACTTTGGCCTCTGCATCAACGGCTGTAGTGATTGGCTTTAACGTGACGCCAGAGCCACAAACTGCAATATTTGCCGATCAAGAGGGCGTCGAAGTTCGCTTCTATTCAGTTATCTATAACGCGATTGAAGAGATCGAGCTTTCCCTTAAGGGCTTGCTCAAGCCAGAATACGAAGAAGCAATTCTTGGTAATGCCGAGATTCGAGAAATCTTCAAATCTAGTAAGTTCGGAAACATTGCGGGCTCCATGGTTCAAGACGGCGTGATTCGCCGAAATGCCACGGCACGCCTTCTTCGCGGCGACGAAGTTCTTATAGAGAAATTCACTATTGATTCACTCAAGCGCTTCAAGGACGATGCAGCTGAAGTCCGAGAAGGATTCGAGTGCGGTATTGGTGTTGGAACCTATAAGGACGTTCAAGTTGGCGACATTGTTCAGGCATTTGAGATGCGCGAGAAGAAGCGCGCGTAATTGCCATGAGCCAATCACATCGTTCTCAAAAGGTTGCAGACCGTATCAAAGTAGTTGTGGCAGGCCTTCTCGAGGGGAAGATCAAGGATCCTCGCCTCGGGTTTGTCACAATTACAGATACGCGAGTAACCGGAGACCTTCAGCATGCATCGGTTTTTTACACAGTGTTGGGCGATGACGCGCAACGTGAGTCGACTGCTGCTGCTTTGGAAAGCGCAAAAGGAGTAATTCGCTCCGCGGTTGGAAAAGATTTAGGAACGCGGATAACTCCGTCCATTGCATTTTTTCCAGATGGACTTCCAGAAAGCGCCCTGGCCTTGGAATCATTACTTGAAACTGTTCACCAACGCGATGCTGAAGTGATTGCACTTCGGGCAAACGCAACCTATGCAGGAGATGCTGATCCGTACAAGGCACCTCGCGAAATTGTGGATGACAATCCAAGCAACTGACGGTTTTCTCGTCGTCGATAAAGAGCCGGGGATGACTAGCCACGATGTTGTGGCGATAGCAAGGCGCGCACTTGGTACTCGCAAAGTTGGTCATGCGGGCACTTTAGATCCGATGGCGACGGGAGTCCTCGTTTTGGGATTTGGTAACGGCACACGACTTTTGCAGTACATCACCGATGGCGACAAAACCTATAGCGCAACGATTGTTTTGGGACAAAGTACTGTGAGCGACGACAAAGAAGGTGCTGTGATCGCTACGGCAAGTAAAGAGCAGGTGGATGTAATTTCGAATGATCAAATCGCAACAGCCCTTGGAGCAATGAAAGGAACAATCTTTCAGCGCCCAAGTTCGGTTTCAGCGATCAAAGTAGATGGAGAAAGAGCCCACGCGCGAGTGCGCGCTGGTGAAGAATTTGAACTTCCCGCACGCACGGTAACAATTTCACAATTAGATATTCTGGGAATTCGAAAGAGTGAATCCTCTATAGAAGTAGATGTAGAAGTTACTTGCTCGGCGGGTACCTTCATTCGGGCTATTGCTCGTGATTGCGGTGATTCACTTGGTATCGGTGGTCACCTCAGCGCTTTGCGTCGCACGCGGGTGGCCCGCTTTGATCTCAATGGAGGCGTCACAATAAATCAACTTAAAGAAGGAGAATTCGTAACTTTAAGTGTTACCGATGTAGCAGAACTTACCTTTCCAATTCGACAGGTAAGTGAAGAAGAAGCGATGGATCTCTCATTTGGCAGGATTTTGGCACCGTGTTTCAATGACGATGTCACCGCAGCGATTGGACACGGTGAACTTCTTGCGCTTCTGAAGAATTCTGAGGGGCACGCCCGTCCGATTGCGGTCTTTGCGGCCAAGAACTAGATGAGATAATAAGCAAATGAATCGGATGCAATGGCGAGGCGAGCAAATTGTTGGCGCCACTGTAGCGATTGGCATTTTTGACGGAGTCCACTTGGGACATCAGGCAATTCTCGCGCATGCAAAAAAGGCAAGCAATGGGCGTGGAGTAATTGCGCTGACATTTGATCCACATCCGATGCAGTTTTTTGCCCCTGATAAAGCTCCGACAATGCTTGTATCGGTAGGACGCCGGGTCGAACTTTTAAAAAAATATGGCGCAGATGCAGTGATTGTGTGCGAGTTCGATAGCGAATTTGCCTCCAAGTCTCCAGATGAGTTTGTCTCTGAAGTCCTGGTGAAGTATTTGAAAATATCTGGCGTAGTTGTCGGGCAGAACTTTAGTTATGGTCACAAAGCAGCAGGTCGGGTGGGAGATTTGATGACATCGGGGGCAGCTCAAGGCTTCTTCGCCGAAGAAGTTCCGCTACAAGAATTTGAGGGAGGAGTTATTTCATCGACTCGAATTCGTGCTGCTGTTGCCCAAGGTGATGTTGAAACTGCATGGAGATTGCTTTCCAGGCCACATCGGTTAGAAGGAATAGTTGTTCACGGTGAAAAACGAGGACGTGAAATTGGCTACCCAACTGCAAATTTGGGTTACTCAACGTCTTGGAACTCGGTACCAAGTGATGGTGTTTATGCCGGCTGGCTTGAAGTAGAAGGCAAGAGATGGCCCTGCGCAATCTCCATTGGCACAAATCCCACTTTTGAAGGTGAACGCTCTCGCCAAGTTGAGGCATATGCACTAGATCAAAAAGATTTAAACCTTTACGACAAGAACGCCATTATCGACTTTGGTTGGAGATTGCGCGATACGGTGAAATTCGATGGCCTTGATGCACTCTTGGCACAGATGAAAATCGACTGTGATCAAGCGCGAGATTTAACGAAGTAAGCCCCGATTTCACTCTATTGAGCGTGCGCTGGTACCCTACGACCGTCTAAACGAGACAGCGAGTTTCCGTGAGGTAAACCGGAAGCCCTCGTACACAGTAGAAGGAGTACCACCATGGCCTTAACGCCAGCAGCAAAGAAAGAAATCATTGCACAGTACGGTTCTTCACCTACTGACACGGGAAGCCCTGAAGCTCAGGTCGCTTTGCTCTCCAAGCGCATTGAAGAAATCACAGAACATCTCAAGACGAACAAGCACGACCACCACAACCGTCGTGGCTTGCTATTACTAGTTGGTCAGCGTCGCCGAATTCTTCAATACCTCGCAAAGACAAACATCGAACGTTATAGAGCGATCATCGAAAAACTCGGTATTCGCCGTTAATTAGAACGATTAACCGGGAGAAAATGGTCCTCGGTAGTGGTTTACGGATTGTCTGTTGTACATCCAATGTATTGCAAGAAAAAATCCGTTGACTTCGATCGATGATTCATTAGTTCTCTCGAGTTAATCGAGAACAGGAGCGACCCATGGAGGGTCAAGAAATTTCGTCTGCCGTTGCAATCATTGATAACGGAAAATTCGGAAAAAGAGAAATACGTTTTGAAACTGGACGCCTAGCGCGTCAAGCAGGTGGAAGCACCGCAGTTTACTTGGATGACGAAACAATGTTGCTCTCAGCAACAACAGTTTCAAAACAACCAAAAGATCAGTTCGACTTCTTTCCACTTACAGTGGATGTTGAAGAGCGCATGTATGCAGTTGGACGTATCCCAGGATCGTTCTTCCGCCGCGAAGGTCGTCCATCGGAAGATGCGATCCTTACTTGCCGTCTGATTGATCGTCCGTTGCGTCCATCATTTGTAAAGGGACTTCGTAATGAAGTTCAGGTTGTAGTGACAGTTATGGCACTTAACCCAGATCATATGTATGACGTTGTTGCAATAAATGCAGCATCTATGTCAACACAGTTAGCTGGATTGCCATTTTCTGGTCCAATCGGCGGCGTTCGCGTCGCTTTGATTAAGGGCCAGTGGGTCGCATTCCCAAATCATTCACAATTGGATGAAGCAGTCTTCGACATGGTCGTAGCAGGTCGTGTAAGTGGCGATGATGTTGCAATCATGATGGTTGAAGCCGAAGCAACATCTCGCACCATTGAATTAATCAAGGGTGGCGCACCAACTCCTACAGAGGAAGTTGTTGCGCAAGGCCTTGATGCATCAAAGGTATTTATTCGCGCACTGTGCCAAGCGCAAGCCAAGGTGGCCAAAGCTGCCGCAAAGGCAACTGGCGAATTCCCAATCTTCTTGGATTACCAAGATGATGTCTTTACAGCTGTTTCAGATGCCACAAGCAAGGATCTTGCTAAGGCGCTAACAATTTCTGGAAAGCAAGAGCGCGAGACTGAAACCGATCGTATTAGCGCCGGTGTCAAGGAGTCTCTTGCTGGTAAGTTCGAAGGCCGCGAGAAAGAGATTTCTGCTGCATTTCGCTCTCTTACTAAGAAGTTAGTTCGCCAGCGTGTATTGCGCGACAAGATTCGTATCGACGGACGTGGATTGCGTGACATTCGTCCGCTCTCTGCAGAGGTTGAAGTGATCCCACGCGTGCACGGTTCTGCAATATTCGAACGTGGCGAGACTCAGATTCTTGGTATCACAACTCTGAACATGCTCAAGATGGAGCAACAGCTCGATACTTTGAATCCTGAAAACCATAAGCGCTATATGCACAACTATAACTTCCCACCATATTCAACCGGTGAGACTGGTCGTGTTGGAACACCTAAGCGTCGAGAAATTGGACACGGAGCCTTGGCAGAACGTGCACTTGTGCCCGTGCTTCCAAGCCGCGAAGAATTCCCATACGCAATTCGTCAGGTGTCAGAGGCTCTGGGTTCTAATGGATCAACTTCCATGGGATCTGTATGCGCATCTACATTGGCGCTTCTTAATGCTGGCGTGCCACTTCGTGCGCCAGTTGCGGGTATTGCAATGGGTCTTATTTCTGATGATGTCGATGGCAAAGTTGAATATGTTGCCCTCACTGACATTCTTGGTGCAGAAGATGCATTTGGAGATATGGACTTCAAGGTTGCCGGTACTCGTGAATTCGTGACCGCGCTACAACTTGATACAAAGCTCGATGGAATTCCTGCCTCAGTTCTTGCTGGCGCACTCCACCAAGCGAAAGAAGCGCGTCTTGCAATCTTGGATGTCATGGCAGAGGCCATTGATTCTCCAGATGAGATGAGCCCATTTGCTCCTCGCATTATTTCGATCAAGATTCCAGTAGATCAGATTGGCGCAGTGATCGGGCCTAAGGGCAAGATCATCAACCAGATTCAAGATGAAACTGGCGCCGAGATCTCCATTGAAGATGACGGAACGATTTACATCGGCGCAACAGATGGGCCAAAGGCAGAAGCTGCTCGCGCTCAGATCAACGCCATTGCTAATCCGCAAATGCCAGAAGTTGGAGAGCGTTACCTAGGTACCGTTGTAAAACTTGCTGCATTCGGTGCTTTCGTTTCTCTAATGCCAGGCAAAGATGGCTTGCTCCACGTCTCGCAAATTCGCAAGATGCACGGTGGCAAGCGGATCGAAAACCTTGAAGAGGTCATGAAAGTTGGCGACAAGATTCAAGTAGAGATCGGCGAGATCGATCCCAAGGGCAAGTTATCTCTTGTTCCGGTTCTTGATGATGCTCCAGCTGCTGAGTAATTAACTCTTCAAGCTATGAACGTCAGACGCACAGTTCTATCAAGCGGCCTGCGTATCGTTACGGAAGAAGTTCCCTCGGTACGCAGCGCTGCGATAGGAATTTGGGTCAATGTTGGATCACGTGATGAAACCCCGGCAGTTGCTGGGGCTTCTCACTTTCTAGAACATTTATTGTTTAAGGGCACGACAACTCGTACTGCCTTAGAAATCTCGTCATCCATTGAATCAGTGGGTGGGGAGATGAACGCATTTACTACTAAGGAATACACCTGTTTCTACGCCCGCGTTATTGACACAGATTTACCGATGGCGGTGGATGTGGTTTCAGATCTCATTACATCATCACTTGTGACTGCTAATGATGTGGACTCTGAACGCAAGGTAGTTCTGGAAGAAATTTCAATGCGTGATGATGACCCCAGCGATTTAGTGCAAGAGCTATTTTCCGATACTTATTACGGAGATACCCCCATAGGGCGCTCAATTCTTGGTACGACTGAATCGATTAATGGCATGTCTCGCTCTGCGGTTTTCAATTACTACAAGAAGCGCTATATCCCTCAGGATCTAGTAATCGCTGTAGCCGGAAACATTAAACATAAAAAAGTCGTAGAGATGGTCGAGCGGGCTTTATCCCGTGATGGATTTTTGAATGTTCACGGTTCACCGCAAGTGCGCCCAGATACTCCTATCAGAATCAAAAATCAGCAATCTGTTGGTTTGATCAATCGAAAGACCGAGCAGGCAAATATGTTCTACGGTGTCGCAGGAGTGGCACGAAACGATGATCGACGATTCACCATGGGAATTCTTTCTGCAGCGCTAGGTGGAGGAATGTCATCCCGACTTTTCCAAGAAATTCGAGAAAAGCGCGGCCTTGCTTATTCTGTTTTCTCTTACTCGCAACAGTTTGCTGGCACAGGGATATTAGGTTTCTATGCTGCATCACATCCAACTAAGGCTTTTGAAGTAATAGATGTCATTCGCGAGGTGTTGGCAGATGTTGCCGCAAACGGCATGACGGAGGAAGAAATTGAGCGGGCGAAAGGTGCGGTACGCGGCTCCTTGGTCTTAAGCCAAGAAGATTCTGGCTCTCGCATGAGTCGCATCGGCAAAAGCGAGATCGTTTACGGTGAAATCATGGGATTTGATGAAATTCTTAAAGAAATTTCAGGCGTAACATCGGATGCAATACGTAAAGTCGCTGGCGAGTTTCTGGTCCAAAGACCTACCCTTGCTGTTGTGGGGCCATTTAGAGATGGCAGAAAATTTGAGAAAGTGATGGGAGCATAAAGTGAGCATCAGCGTTGGAGTCCTTGGAGCAAAGGGACGTATGGGTGCTGAGGTCGTTAAGGCTCTTTCTGGCAACAAGGATTTCTCACTTGTCGCCCAAGCCGATCTTGACGATTCACTTGAGATTTTTGTTTCATCAAAGACATCTGTAGTAGTTGACTTTACGACACCTGATTGTGTTATGGGGAATTTAGAATTTCTCATCTCTCATGGAATCAATGTTGTTGTTGGCACAACAGGTTTTGACGATGCGCGTATTGCACAAGTCACAGCCATCCTTGCTAAGAATTCAAAGGTTGGCGTCTTGATCGCACCAAATTTTGCCCTCGGCGCAGTCTTGATGATGCAATTTGCCAAACAAGCTGCTCGCTACTTTGAATCTGCTGAAATCATCGAACTCCATCATCCAGATAAAGTTGACGCACCAAGTGGCACAGCGGCTCGTACGGCAGAGCTGATGACGCAAGCTCGCAAAGATGCCAAGCGCACCGCAATGCCTGATGCAACAACTACTTCTTTAGATGGTGCACGAGGTGCCACTGTTGGACATGTGCCCATTCACTCCATCCGTTTGCGCGGACTCGTAGCCCACCAAGAAGTCCTTTTCGGTGGACCTGGAGAGACACTTTCAATTCGCCATGATTCTTTGGATCGGGCAGGATTTATGCCTGGCGTTTTGCTGGGTGTTCGCGAAGTTGGTAAGCACCCAGGTTTAACTTTTGGTCTAGAACATTTCCTATCCCTCTAAGGAGGACCGTATGTCACAAGAAATCACAATGTACGCAGCCGATTGGTGTGGAGATTGCCGTCGCTCTAAGCGCTTGCTTGAATCACTTGGTGTGAAATATAACCTGATTGATGTCGAGGCCGATGAAAAGGCTGCCGAGAAAGTTATTGAAATTAACGGTGGAATGCGTTCGATCCCGGTGATCCTCTTTCCTGATGGCACACACATGACTGAGCCATCAGATATTGATTTGTCAGCAAAACTCAAGGCTCTTTCGATTATTTAGTTTGTAGACTTTAAAGGCGCCTGCCAAACAAGTAGTATCGCCGTTATGAAACCGATCGTTCAAGTCTCCCTAGATCTCACCGATATTGATGAAGCGATGGAGATGGCTCATACCGCAATACGGGCAGGGGTAGATTGGTTAGAAGCTGGCACCCCGTTCATCATTGCCGAAGGCATGCATGGGGTCCGCGCGCTTCGCGCAGAATTTCCTCGTGTTCCTATTGTTGCTGATTTGAAGACGATGGATGGCGGATATCTCGAAGCACAAATGATGGCGAAAGCCGGAGCCACGCATGTTGTTGTCATGGCTCGCTCTCACCCCGAAACTATTAAGTGCGTTGTCCAAGCTGGAAAAGATTTCGGAGTTGCAGTAATGGGAGACAACCTAGGTTGCCCTGACATGGTGCAAGGTGCTCGCGAATTAGAAGAGCTTGGTTGTGACATGGTGATCCATCACATCGGTTTTGATGAGCGTCGTGGAATCGCAGCAAATGGCTTACGTATGCCAAACCCTTTAGATCAATTGCGCGAAGTTGTTGATGCGGTGCGGGTCCCAGTGCAAGCGGTGGGTGGCTTATCTCTAGAACAGGCAATTCAAACGCCAGCATTTGGTGCACCATTGGTAGTTATTGGTGCGCCGCTTGCTATTGATGCTGATTCCTTTAGTAGGGGAGCGGGGAATGTTGAAGATGTATTACGCAAGATATGCCTGGCAGTCCATGGCTTCGGAGATGTACCTGTGAAAGGTGAAAAATAAGTGGGATCCATCGGTGTAGTTAATTTCTCTTCCGTTCCAAAAAGCGTTGAGCTGCGGGATATAGAGCGCCCTGTTGCGGGCGATGAAGACGTCATTGTTCAAGTAGAAGCTGTCAGTGTCTGTGGCAGCGATTTACATCAATGGACAGGAAGCCAAAGCTGGCCGGTTAATTACCCAGTTGTGTTAGGTCACGAATTTGGCGGACATATTGTTGAATTAGGTAAAAGCGTTTCAGCCTGGCATGAAGGCGATCGTGTAGTGAGTGAGACGGCAGCGGTAGTAGATATGTCCAGTCCGATGTCTCGCTCTGGTCGCTATAACTTAGATCCCAATCGCAAAGGGTTTGGTTATGGGGTCAACGGTGCAATGACACGCTATGTAAAGGTGCCGGCACGTTTACTGCATGCAATTCCCACAACTGTTTCTTTTGAGCATGCAGCAATGACCGAACCATGCGCAGTTGCATATAGCGCAGTGATTGCACCCGGAAAGGTTCGCCCAGGAGATCGCATCGTTATTTTGGGTCCGGGTCCGATCGGAATTTTGTGTGCTGCCATGGCCAGACTTGCCGGAGCAGAAGTAGCAGTGGTTGGGCTAGAGCGCGATGGTGCTCGATTAAAAGCAGCAACCACATATGGCTGTGAAGTAATTATTGGAGATGCAACCCAGTGGGCGATGGCAGTGGATGGCCTTGGCGCCGACGGTGTCGTCGATGCTGCTGGTGTTTCTGCAACTTTGAAAAGCGCTCTTGGATTAGTTCGTCCTGCAGGTTGGATTTCTAAAGTCGGCTGGGGGCCTCAACCTCTAGATTTCTCACTTGATCCGCTTGTTCAAAAAAATGTCACGCTTCAAGGAAGTTTTAGTCATAACTGGCCAATGTGGGAGCGCGTACTTCGCATGTTGGGAACAGGGGCGCTAGATCTCACTCCAGTATTGGGCGGAGTTTTCCCCATAGAGAAGTGGGAGAGTGCTTTTGAGAAAATGCATTCTGGCGAAATTCTTAAATCAGTATTGAAGCCCATCTAGCCATGCGACTAAAAGATAAAGTAGTAGTTATCACCGGTGGAACCTCAGGCATTGGCGGCGCGTTGGCAACACTTGCAGTTGCAGAAGGTGCCAAGGTTTGCATTACTGGTATTAATGAACCCGAAGGCAAAGCTCTCGTTGCAAAGCTAGGCTCTGATGCGCACTTATGTATCGCAGATTTATTGGATGCTGATGCACCCAAAAAGATTATTGCCTCAGCCAAGGCGGCATTTGGCAAAGTCGATGGTTTAGTCAATAGTGCAGCGCTATTTACTCGGGCGAATTTGCATCAACTTACCTCTGCTCAATTTGATGAAATGCTCCACGTAAACCTCCGGGCCCCACTATTTCTCATTCAAGCCGCCCTTCCAGAGTTGAAGAAAACTCACGGAAGCGTTTTGAACATTGGATCCATCAATGCTTATGCCGGAGAGTCATCGCTGCTGGCCTACAGCATCAGTAAAGGTGGAATGCAGACTATGACTCGCAACTTGGCAAACGCTCATGGGGTTGATGGAGTTCGCATCAATCAAATCAATCCTGGCTGGGTATTAACCGAGCGCGAAGATCGCGATCAAGTTGCAAAGGGCTTAGCTCCTGGCTGGCATCAACGACTTGACCGCAGTGCGATTCCTTCGGGCACCATGACTACGCCAGAACAAATGGCGCTAGCAGCTATCTATTGGTTAGGCGATGAGTCTCGTCCCTTTACGGGAAGCGTTGTTGAGTTAGAGCAGTTTTCAATTATCGGGCGAAATCCGGAGAAGTTATAGATGCCACAGTTGGCGGCATTTCCTAAGGGATGGATTCATCAACTCGTCGCACCCGGACAGATGAGCATCTATGAGTGGATCGAGATGTCCAAAGAATTAGAGATACAAGGGCTTGAGTTCTATAGCAATTTTGCAGATCTGAAGGATGCTTCTGCGTGGCCAAAAATTAGAAAAGCAGTCGAAGATGCCGGAATGGTCATTCCGATGATGTGCTGCTCTCCTGATTTCACCATTCCGGATATTGCAGGGCGCGCGCAAGAAGTGGCGAAAGAGATTTCCTGGATCCAGATGAGTGCTGAACTAGGTGCCAAGTACTGTCGCGTTCTATCTGGACAACGCCGCAAAGAAATCACTCGCGAAGAAGGGTTGGGCTATGTCGTTGAATCGATTGAAGCCTGTTTGCCCACTGCAGAAAAGCTGGGCATCACTTTGATCCTCGAAAATCATTACAAAGACGATTTTTGGACGGAACCAGAATTTGCACAGATGGCAGACGTATTTACTGAATTAGTAAATCGGATTGATTCACCCTGGTTTGGCGTCAACTTTGATCCGAGCAATGCCATAGCCGCGGGGGAGGATCCATTAGATCTTCTGGAAGCAGTAAAACATCGTGTAGTCACCATGCATGCTAGTGATCGCTATCTTGCGCAAGGAACCATTGAAGATTTGCGCCGCGAAGAAGGCGGTAGCGCAGGTTATGTGAAGTTCTTCAAACACGGAGTAATCGGCAAAGGTCTCAATGATTATGACGCAATTTTCTCAACCCTGAAAAGCGTTGGATTCGATGGCTGGATTAGCATCGAAGATGGTGTGGATGGAATGGGTCAGATGATCGAGAGTGCGAATTTTCTTAAAGAGAAGATCGCCCTGCACTGGGGTTAACAATTTCGCGCAGCTCAGTCGTTAGTTGTTTGGCCGCGCCCCAGAGTCAACAATTGTCCGAAGTTGATCAAAAGCGAGATCTATCTTTGCTTTAGTCTGGCTATCAAGTATGACCCGTACCGGACCGCGCTGTTGCGCGGAAGTAAAGATTCCCTGCTTGACCAACAGGTACTTCTCCACCGCGACGTATGCATCGATGGTGGGCTGAAATGCAACAAGTCGCGCGACACCTTCATGAATTGCACGTGCACGTTCCCAATTGTTCTCATTCAGCGCCTCCCAGAGCGCAATGATTGCCCACGCAATCTCAGAGCCAGGCATAGTGCCCACTAGTTTCAAGGGAAAGGTTTCGAGTAGATCCATTCCGCTTTGACCCTCGAAAACGCGCGCTTTGCCTTGAGCAACATTTTGTAATTGCTCCATGCGTTCTTTCACTGGCTTTGCTTCGGGCTTAAATTGCACACGGTCGTAGCCATATTTTTCTAGCAATGCACTGTAAAGAGAAATTTCCAGGGGCTGCCCCATGTAGTTACTGGCATCTTGAACAATGACTGGTATCGAAACGCTCTCGATGATCGCTGTGTAGTAGGCCAGCGTCTCCTCTGAAAGTGCCGGAAAAGTTGAAGGAGGGGTTGCCATCAGCGCATGAACGCCATCTGCTTGGGCAGCTCGTGCCAGGGATGTCGCAATGTATGTGCTCTCTGCGCCAACGCTTGCGACAAGAGGCAAGCGGCCATTGAGAATCTTGAGAGTGATTTTCCATTGTTCGCGCCGCTCTTGGGCACTAAATCTCATTACTTCAGAGACCATAGCTAGGACAACTCCATCGACTCCAAGGTCGATCAGCCAATCTATTTCTTTTTCCAATATTGGTTGGTCAATTTCGTCAGCAGCATTGAGTGGCGTCTGCAAAACGGTGAATACGCCCTCAAGTTTCATGTTTGTATCCTAACTGTCATGCTAGAAGAAGTGGTACAAAATTGCAGATGATGCGGCAGCGCAGATAACGACTATCGGAAATGGCGCCTTCAGGACCAGAGCCAGCAGGGCAAATCCCAACCCAAGAGCGCGGTGGTCGATTGCCAATGTGGTTTTATCTGTGAAAGTTTGTACCGCTACTAAAGCGCTCAAGAGCGCCACTGGTATCAAAACATTAGTTCTTTGTATACGTGGGTGTGAGAGAAATTTCTCGGGGATGGATTGACCTAAATATTTCAATGCGAATGCTGCGGCACTTGTGCCTATGACTGCCCACCAGGTGATTGACATTATTTCTGCACCAATCCTCGTGCACCAAATATCACGGCAAGCAGCGCCGTTGAAATAATCGGCACTCCAGCCGGCACGAATGGAGTCAGAACAAGTGACATGGTGATGGCGCAAAGCGCAACGGCGCGATCTTTCGATGATTGCAAGCGCGGCCATAGGAGTCCTAAGAATGCTGCAGGGACAGCGGCATCTAGACCCCAAGCTGCTGGATTACCCATAGCTTGCGCTCCAAATGCTCCAGCAAGAGTGAATAGATTCCAAAAAATAAAAACACCAAATCCAGTGAGCCAAAATCCAGATCGCATCGCGTCTTCCCCGAGGCGCTCTTGGGAAAGTGCAACACCTGTTGATTCATCGATGGTGATTTGCGCTGCAACGATGCGCTTGAAACCTTTAACTTTCAAAATTGGCGCCATGCGAAGTCCGTAAAGACCATTTCTAAAACCCAGAAGTGTTGCAGTTGTAATTCCACTCAGTGCGCTTCCGCCAGCTCCAATCACTCCGATCACCGCAAACTGTGAGGCCCCCGAAAAAGTTAGGAGAGAAAGCAAACTGGTCTGAAGAACTGAAAATCCTGCGGCGACACTGGCTGCCCCGAAGGCGGCCCCGTATGTGCCCACGGTGATAGAAACGCTGAAGGAATCACGGATGGTAGAGCGGGCAGTGGCAGACACGACTGGCATTCTGCCGTATCAATCCAAAGTTGTGCTCACCTGGCTAGATAGGGTCACAATATGTCTGAGGCAATCTTTAGAAGCGATATGACCGTGGAATTGGTCAAGGCTAGCGCTAGTGACGCTGATGTTATCTGGGCAGCGCGAGTTTCTACAGCTGGAGAGCAATCCCTAGAAGAAGTGGGGGAGGACCCAGCGCGTTCAGCTGGCTTAATCAACTATCTTGCGCGAGAGCGTCATGGTTCACCCTTTGAACATACTTCGATGACTTTTTTTGTATCAGCTCCCATCTTTGTTTTCCGCGAATTTATGCGCCACCGCATTGCTTCTTATAACGAAGAGAGTGGGCGCTATCGCGAGCTGCAACCAGTCTTTTATGTTCCGGCCCCAGAACGCAAGCTAGTGCAAATCGGGAAAACGGGGGCCTATGAATTTATTGACGGTACTCAAGAGCAATACGAAATCACAACAAAGGCAATGAAGGAAAGTTATCTCTTTGTTTATGAGCGCTACCAAAAAATGCTTGAAGCAGGAGTTGCTCGCGAAGTTGCACGAGCGGTATTGCCCGTAGCATTGTATTCATCGATGTATGTCACGATGAATGCCAGGGCGCTCATGAACTTTCTTTCCCTGCGCACCGCTCGAGCCGGCTCGCATTTCCCGAGCTACCCTCAACGCGAAATCGAGATGGTGGCCGAGAAAATGGAAGAGCATTTTGCGCGCTTAATGCCCCTTACATACGGAGCATTTGAAAAATCTGGACGCATCGCTCCTTAAGCAGGGGTAGCCTTAACCCATGACGATCCTTCCGCCATTTGGGCGCCTAGCCACCGCAATGGTGACGCCATTTAAAAAGGATCTCTCCATTGACTGGGATGGTGTTTCAACACTGGCTCAGCATTTGTTATCGACGGGCCATGACACGATAGTTGTGAACGGCACAACTGGTGAAGCACCGACCACAAGTGATGAAGAAAAAGGTCAAATCATTAAAGTTGTTTTAGAAGCCGTGGGACCTAGAGCGAAAGTAATTGCCGGTGCTGGAAATAATGAGACTTCGCATTCAGTAGAACAAGCACTGCGCGCCCAAAAAGCCGGTGCTCACGGGCTTCTCGTTGTAACTCCTTATTACAACAAACCTCCACAAGCAGGCATCGAAGCTCACTTTCGTGCAATTGCAGATTCCACTGATTTACCAGTGATGATGTATGACATTCCGGGACGTACCGGCATTGCAATCGAGCCAGACACAATCGTTCGATTAGCAGAACACCCACGTATTGCTGCTCTCAAGGATGCCAAAGGAGATGTCGCATCTACATCTTGGGTCATCAAAAGATCAGGCATCCCTGTTTATTCGGGTGATGACATTCTTAATCTGCCGCTACTGAGTGTTGGAGCAGTTGGTTTTGTATCTGTGTGCGGCCATACCGTTGGCCCACAATTGCGCGAAATGCTTGATGCATGGTTTGCAGGCAATAGTGCCCGAGCCCTTGAGATGCACCAAAAGTGCTTGCCAGTCTTTACCGGAACTTTTCGCACGCAAGGTGCGATTTTGACTAAGGCTGCCCTCAACTTGATGGGATTACCTGGCGGCCACACCCGTTTACCTTTAGTGGATGCAACGCCCGAACAGATTGCGCAATTGCGCCAAGATCTGATCGCAGGCGGCGTAACTTTGGCCTAATGACTCATCCTCATCCAGGGCTGGAAACTCCCAAAAAATTAGCTGCAGGCGCACTTCGCATCGTCGCACTCGGCGGCCTTGGCGAAATTGGTCGCAACATGACCGTCTTTGAAACTGCTGGCAAGTTACTCATTGTTGACTGCGGCGTTCTATTTCCAGAAGAAACGCAACCAGGAATTGATTTGATTTTGCCTGATTTTTCTTACATTCGCGATCGACTTCACGATGTTATTGGAATTGTTTTGACTCACGGCCACGAGGACCACATCGGCGCTGTTCCTTACTTATTGCGTGAACGCGGTGATATTGCGGTCTACGGATCTGCACTGACTCTTGCGCTTTTGGGCGCTAAATTGCGTGAACATCGCATCACGCCGCTGACTCGCGAAGTTAAAGCAGGAATGATAGAAGATGTTGGTCCATTCAGCGTTGAATTTGTAGCAGTGAATCACTCGATCCCTGACGCTCTTGCAATTGCAATTCACACCTCGGCGGGTACGGTTTTACATACCGGTGATTTCAAGATGGATCAACTCCCACTCGATGGCCGCATTACAGATTTGCGAACATTTGCAGCACTAGGTGAGAAAGGCGTGGATCTCTTCCTAGTGGATTCAACCAATGCGGACGTACCGGGATTTACTCCCTCTGAGCGCGAGATTATCCCGGTTTTGGATCGCGTCTTTAGACAAACTAAGCGTCGCGTGATCGTTGCATCTTTTGCATCGCATGTTCACCGGGTTCAGCAAATTATTGATACGGCTGCAGCCCATGATCGTAAGGTTGCATTCGTTGGCCGATCGATGGTGCGCAATATGAAGATTGCGCAAGATATGGGTTACCTAACAATTCCCGAAAATTTAGTCATTGATGCCAAAGAATTAGAAAATCATGGCGACAATGTTGCGCTCATTTGCACTGGGTCGCAAGGTGAGCCACTTGCTGCACTATCTCGAATGGCAAATGGGGATCATGCAATTCGCGTAGGCCCTGGCGACACGGTGATTCTTGCTTCATCTCTCATTCCTGGAAACGAAAACCCTGTGTATCGCGTAATCAACGAACTCACACGATTTGGCGCCAAAGTTGTTCATAAAGCTAATGCTTTGGTGCACGTATCGGGCCATGCAGCAGCGGGGGAACTTCTCTATTGCTACAACATCGTTAAGCCTCGTTATGTCATGCCTGTGCACGGTGAATGGCGTCATCTGCGTGCTAATGCTGAGCTAGCAATTCAAACTGGAGTACCACGTGAGAATGCAATCATTGTTGAAAATGGAATTGTTGTAGACCTTGTGGATCATGAAGCATCCGTAGTGGGCAGCGTTCCCGTTGGGTTTGTTTATGTGGACGGTCAAAGTATTGGCGATATTACTGAAGCGTCTCTAAAAGATCGTCGAATACTTGGGGAAGAAGGCTTCATCTCAGTTGTTGTGGTTATCGATTCCCAGAGTGGAAAGATTGTTGCGGGACCAGATATTCACGCCCGTGGTTTTGCTGAAGATCTTGAACTTTTCGATGAAGTGAAATTGAAGATTGAGAAAGCACTTGAAGTTGCCGTTGCTGATGGGATAAATGGAACGCACCAACTTTCGCAAATTGTTCGAAAGACTGTTGGTAGTTGGGTTGGCGGAGAACATCGTCGTCGCCCAATGATTGTTCCTCTCGTCATCGAGGTATAACGCTCAAGCTCGGCGCGCCTGCCTTTCTTGGTTTTGTTCAGCAATTACGCTCATCCCTATGGCAAAAAGTAAGAAAGTTTCGTCCAAATCCTCCAGAGTTGGTGGCGGCCTTGGCGTTCTCTGGCGACTTTTTGCACGAGGTATTGGCAATGCGGTTCGCTTTCTTGCCCGTGGTGCACAAGATTTAGATCCAGTCCACCAACGTGATGGAATCGCATTTCTATTTACAATTTTTGCTCTCGTGGCAGCGGCTGGGACATGGTTTCATTCCGATACTGTTTTAGGGCGGGCACTTTTTGCATTTTTCTATGGAGCCTTAGGTCGAATCGGCGTATTAACTCCCGTGCTCTTAATTTACTTCGCCATTCGACTCTTTAGAGTTCCTGATGAGAAGTCAGCCACTGGTCGCATCACCGTAGGGACCGTGGCGCTGTTAATTAGTTGCACCGGTTTGATTCACATGATCGCTGGCTCAAGTGGCACTGGAGCTACCGCGATGCGACATGGTGGCGGATGGCTCGGGTACGCAGTTTCACGGCCGCTAATTGCCCTCATGACTCCATTGCTGACCTACCCTGTTTTGGGTTTCATTTTGATTTTCGGAATCTTGGTCATTACTTCCACACCGGTTGCGCAGATTGCTACGCGTATCAGGACTACGGTGACCTGGATTGTCTCCAAAACCTCTATCCGGGTAAGAAAAGCAGTTGATGATTTCCAAATTTCTGAATCTGAACCCTTTGAAACTCCACTGGTGGCAGATTGGCATCATCGCGACAACGATGAAGAGGAAGAGCTCGACGAAGAAGATTTTGATGAAGAATTTACGGTGCCGATTCCTGCTTCTATTTCAGCGTCTGTACCATCTGGAGCCAGCGCTAATAAGAGGCCTGTCCAGCTTCTGCTCACGAATGATTCGAAATACGAACTTCCTCCTGCTGATTCGCTGCGAGCTGGACTTCCCGCAAAGTTAAAGAGCAAAGCTAATGACTCAGTTGTGGCAGCGCTAACAGAAGTTTTTAAGCAGTTTGAAATCGATGCAGCAGTGACTGGTTTTATGCGGGGTCCAACGGTAACGCGGTACGAAGTTGAACTTGGCAACGGAATTAAGGTGGAGCGCATTACCGCACTTGCGAAGAATATTTCTTACGCTGTAGCAAGTGCAGAGGTGCGTATCTTGTCGCCCATTCCAGGAAAATCTGCAGTGGGAATCGAAATCCCAAATGCCGACAGAGAGATTGTGGCGCTAGGAGATGTATTGCGCTCAAGCGTTGCCGGGCAAGATCTTCATCCGATGTTGGTGGCCTTAGGTAAGGATGTAGAAGGCAATTTTGTCTGTGCCAACTTAGCGAAGATGCCACACTTACTTGTAGCCGGTGCAACGGGTGCAGGTAAGTCATCGATGATCAACGCGATGATCGTTTCCATATTGATGCGCGCTACACCAGATGACGTGCGATTAGTTCTCATTGATCCCAAGCGTGTGGAGCTCACGGCTTACGAAGGAATCCCTCATCTGATCACTCCGATCATCACGAGTCCTAAAAAGGCGGCAGATGCACTCCAGTGGGTGGTTCGTGAAATGGATCTTCGATACGAGGATCTATCGACCTTTGGTTATCGCCATATCGATGATTTCAATAAGGCAGTTCGTGCCGGCAAGACTGTTGCACCTCCTGGAAGTGATCGAGTCCTTGAGCCCTATCCTTATTTATTAGTCATCATTGATGAGCTCGCAGACTTGATGATGATCGCCGCCAAAGAGGTAGAAGAATGCGTTGTGCGCATCACTCAGTTGGCGCGATCTGCCGGTATTCACTTAGTCTTAGCCACGCAGCGTCCTAGCGTGGATGTTGTTACCGGCCTGATTAAAGCCAATGTTCCTTCCCGATTATCTTTTGCAACAAGTTCACTCGCAGATAGCCGAGTAATTCTCGATAGTGGGGGAGCGGAAAAACTTGTTGGACAAGGCGATGCACTCTTTATTCCAATGGGGGCCAGCAGGGCTGTTCGTATTCAAGGCGCCTATGTTTCAGAACGCGAGATTGAAGTCGTAGTCAATCACGTCAGGGGTCAACTCTCTCCTCGCTATCGGGATGATGTCACTGCACCTCAAGCTCGTAGCGTGATGGGTGAACAAGAAATTGGCGACGATATCGATCTTCTCCTACAAGCCGTTCACCTAGTTGTGACAACTCAATTTGGATCTACCTCAATGTTGCAGAGAAAACTTCGCGTAGGTTTTGCAAAAGCGGGGCGATTGATGGACCTGATGGAGTCCAGAGGAATTGTTGGACCATCCGAAGGCTCCAAGGCTCGAGTGGTCTTAGTAAAAGCTGAAGACCTTGAGGCGGTTCTGGACACCATTCACGACTGAAGACTGCTTCAGTTGGGTGAAATGTAGGGGTGGCATTGATGAAATTTCTCAATCTTGCTTCCTTTAAGGAGTCTCGTAGGGTTACCCTGACCAAGTGAATTCCCCACAGTTAGGAACTCTGATGTCCCTTGGCTCATCGCTGACGCAAGCGCGCAAAGCTGCGGGCATGAGTGTTGATGATCTTGCAGAGCGCACAAGTATTCGCGCGAGCGTCTTGCGAGAATTTGAAAATGATGACTTTTCTAAATCTGGTGGAGAAACGTATGCCCGTGGCCATATAAGAAATTTGGCTCACGCACTTGGCGTTGATGCCGCGACATTTTTAGAAATGTACGATGCAGAACATTCTGCCTCAAAGCGTCCAATGTACGAACTTCTAGTTGAAAATAATGTCACTATTCGTCGTTCAGAGAAAAATAGAATGTCCATTAAATCCATGGGAATTATTTCTGCCAGCGTCGTGGCTGTAGCAGTTATTGGGCAAGTTGCATATTCGAATCTTCAGTCTTCCCCCAAGAGCGTTGTGGCCGCGCCAGCTCAGAGTCCTAAACCTGTTGCAAGTGCTGGCGCCCCCGCAACTCCAGTGTCGGTAGCGGCTCTTGAAATTTCCGTTAGCGCAGCTCGTGGATCTTCATGGGTCTTTGCAACCGATGCAGCAGGGGCAGTTTTATTTACTGGCAGCTTGGCACAAGGCCAGAGCAAAACAATTTCTAGCCCTGATAAGGTCAATCTCCGATTAGGAAATGCTGGCGCAGTCGATATCAGCGTTAATGGCAAGGCAGTTGGCTCACTCGGGGCAGTGGGACAAGTCGTCGATCGAACTTTTGAGGCGAATTCTTCCAAGTAATTCTGTATCATCGCTTCAATGAGTCGCACCGTTGCAATTGTTACATTGGGTTGCGCCCGCAATGAAGTGGATTCTGAAGAGCTGGCTGGCCGTTTGGCTGCAGATGGATGGACTCTCGTGGAGGATGTTGAATCCGCAGAAGTTGCCTTGGTAAATACCTGTGGATTTATTGAATCTGCCAAGAAAGATTCTGTCGATGCACTCCTTGAGGCCAATTCCCTCAAGGGCCATGGCGTAACTCGGACCGTTGTTGCTGTGGGATGTATGGCAGAACGCTATGGCGCCGAATTAGCCCAAGCCTTGCCAGAGGCCGATGCGATTTTAGGTTTTGATGATTACAAAGACATCAGCGCCAGATTGCAATCGATCATGGCAGGAAATTCACACCAGTCCCACACGCCAAAAGATCGTCGTGCACTCTTGCCAATTTCACCTGTTGAGCGCCAAAGTGCACGCGATGCTGACTATGCATCAGCGGTGGGTGCTGGAGGATCACTTTTTAGAAAACGTCTAGGCAAGGCTCCATGGGCTCCACTCAAGATTGCATCTGGGTGCGATCGACGATGCTCATTTTGCGCAATTCCATATTTTCGTGGCTCCTTTATTTCGCGCAGACCGATGGAGATCATTGAAGAAGCGCGATGGCTGGCCGCAGAGGGCGTCACTGAAGTTTTTCTGGTGAGCGAAAACACGACTTCTTATGGCAAAGACTTAGGTGACCTTCGCCTGATGGAGGCAATCTTGCCTGACATTGCAGCCATTGATGAAATCAAGCGAATCCGCTTGTCCTATTTACAACCTGCAGAAATGCGTCCTTCATTGATTCAAGCCATCATCGAAACACCCAAGGTGGTTCCATATTTTGATCTTTCCTTCCAACATGCAAGCGAATCTCTTTTGCGCAGCATGCGTCGCTTTGGAGATGGCGAGAAGTTCTTGCACCTCATCAAGCAAATTCGAGTTCTCTCACCAGAGGCGGGGATCCGCTCCAACGTCATTGTGGGCTTTCCAGGGGAGAGGGATGAGGATTATCAAGCTTTAGTTGACTTCGTCAGTGCTGCTGATTTAGATGCAGTGGGAGTATTTGGCTATTCAGATGAAGATAATACTGAAGCGCTCGATTTGCCAGGTAAAGTGGATGCAGAGTTGATAGCCCAACGAGTAGAAGGACTTTCGATGCTCGTTGATGAACTCGTAAGCGAGCGTGCTCACAAACGCATTGGGGAAGAAGTCTTAATTCTCATTGAAGATAGCGACCTCCAAGAAGGCAGAGCGGGGCATCAAGGCCCTGAAGTTGATGGCACCACGACGCTGATTGGCACAGATTTCTCGGTAGGCGAGTATGTATGCGCCCGAGTTATCGATTCATTTGGGGCCGACTTGATTGCCCAACCTTTATGAAAAAACCATCAGAACTTAATTTGCCGAATTCGATAACTATTATTCGAATTCTGGCACTTCCAATTTGCGCGTACGTCTTATTCAAAAATGGTGGACATGACTACCACTGGCGAATTGCCGCATGGTGGGTCTTTTTCTTTGTAGGTATGAGCGATGCCCTCGACGGCAAGTTAGCCCGTAGCCGCAACAGCGTCACTGAATTTGGAAAGCTCTTAGATCCCATTGCAGATAAGGCATACCTGGCAACGGCAATGATTGGATTATCAATTCTTGGAGATCTGCAATGGTGGGTAACTGTTGCAATTTTGTTCCGAGAAATTGGCATCACCATTTTTCGCTTCTCTGTCATAAAGACAGGTGTAATCCCAGCTAACCGCGGTGGAAAAATCAAGACGGCTGTACAGAATTTTGCGATTAGTTTTTACATGCTTCCACTCAATCCCGCCCTTTTCCTCGCGCGCGATATTTTTCTAGGAATTGCAATTGTTCTCACTTTGGCAACTGGTGCGAGCTACGTCAACCAGGCACGCAAACGGTAGGATCTTGACGTGAACACCCTTGCCGAACAAATAGTTAACGCACTGCGCGAACGTGGCCAGAGCTTGAGCGTTGGTGAATCACTCACTGGTGGCGGACTTGGAGCACACATCACATCTGTCCCACGATCGTCAGATGTTTTTCGCGGGGGAGTAATTGCCTATAGTGCAGATGCAAAATCAAGGCTTCTAGGCGTTGATGCCACACTCATCAAAGAGCACGGAGTCGTCAGCGAGGAAGTTGCCATCGCAATGGCTCACGGCGCAATGGCGGTATTTGGCTCAACATGGGCTCTTGCAACAACTGGCGTGGCAGGCCCTGGAGCATCCGATGGCGTGGAAGCCGGGAGTGTCTGGGTGGCCATTTGCGGCCCTGTTGAGCAAAGTATCCAATTAGCCCTCGATGGCGAGCGCGAAGTGGTCAGAAACGCCACTATTTCCAGCGTACTTTCGGCTTTTTCGCGTATCCTTAGCACGCAGTAATTTTTTGCTGGCAGTTACCACCAGAAAGGGGGTCGAGATGTTATTGCGTACACAGATCGGTCAATCCCTTCGCGCTGCCCGCACTTCACAATCTCGCACCCTGCGCGATGTGGCTCGTAGCGCTCGCGTTTCATTGGGGTATCTCTCCGAAGTCGAACGCGGACAAAAGGAAGCATCCTCAGAGTTGCTTGCCTCAATATGTGCAGCCCTTGGAATTACACTTTCGTCTTTGATTGTTGATGTTGCACACGAGTTGCGCACCCACGATGGTGCCAAACTCACCGTTGTCGATGCTGCTTAAAAGAAGTGTCAATCACTGGTAATTCAGCGCCTACTCAAGGGCTAGATACAGAGCCCCATCAACGGCAAATGACTTCCTATCGCAAGACACGAAGCGCAATTATCGATGCCACAAAAAATTGCCTTGCTATCCACGGCCTTCGAGCAACAAGCATGATTGAAATTGCCGATAGCGCCGAAGTTTCTCGAGCCACCTTGTATAACCACTTTCGCGACAAGGAAAGTGTGATGCGGGGATTGCTGGAATTCGAAGTTGCTCGTTTGTTCCAAGCACCTGTCTCTTTGGCCAACCTTTCTATTGAGATCTCGACCGATCCTGCTGTAGCAACTTTGCGCCGGAGCGACCCGGCCCTGTTGGCTCAGATGGCCAGCTCTGGCGATGATCCACTCTGGGCCCAAGTTCGAGCTGGTTTGACCTCACTTGTGGGCACCACCAACCGCACAGAACTTGCCCTGCGCTGGCTCATAGGCCAACTCTTTGCTCCGCTGTCGCCCTCACAGAGCCAGGAGCAAGCCGCCAGCCTCTTGGCGTAGATTTCCGCGCTCGCATTTCAGGCGTGTCGTTACCCTTCGAACAGATGTTCGTATAACCTTGCCCTACCCAACCAGAGCGGTTTCCACGACTCAGGCCCAGAGCCTGCTTTCCAGTCAGTGGCCTTCCGTACCTTCTGGACCATACCAACGCCACGGTGGCGTTTGATTGAAAGGAAAGATAGTGGCTACTGAAAAAGCAACTGAAAAAGCCTCGTCGGATCGCTCTAAAGCACTCGACACTGCCCTCGCCCAAATTGAACGTCAATTCGGAAAAGGCGCTGTTATGAAGATGAGTGAGCGTGCTAATCAAATCGTTGAAGTCATTCCAACTGGTTCTATTAGTTTGGATATTGCGCTGGGTATCGGCGGGCTTCCACGTGGTCGCGTTGTTGAAATCTACGGACCAGAATCCTCCGGTAAGACCACTCTTGCGTTGCATGCAATTGCTAATGCACAAAAAGCTGGTGGCATCGCTGCATTTATTGATGCAGAGCATGCATTTGATGCAGAGTATGCAAAGAAACTTGGCGTAGACATTGACGCACTTCTTGTTTCTCAACCAGATACGGGTGAACAAGCGCTAGAAATTATGGATATGTTGATTCGCTCCGGTGCACTTGACATTGTCGTCGTTGACTCTGTTGCAGCACTTGTGCCACGCGCCGAAATCGAAGGCGAGATGGGTGATTCACATATGGGTCTGCAAGCGCGTTTGATGTCTCAAGCGCTTCGTAAAATTACAGGAGCCTTGCATCAATCTAAAACCACTGCGATTTTTATCAACCAGTTGCGTGAAAAGATCGGCGTATTTTTTGGCTCACCGGAAACCACTACTGGTGGTAAGGCGCTCAAATTTTATGCATCTATCCGCCTTGATATTCGCCGTATTGAAACCCTCAAAGATGGCCAAGAAGCAGTGGGTAACCGCACTCGCGTCAAGGTTGTGAAGAACAAAATGGCTCCACCATTTAAGCAAGCAGAGTTCGACATTCTCTACGGCGTCGGAATTTCTCGCGAAGGATCTCTTCTGGATATCGGCGTTGATATCGGTATCGTGAAGAAAGCTGGCGCTTGGTACACCTACGAAGGCGACCAGTTGGGTCAAGGAAAGGAAAATTCTCGTAATTTCCTTCTAGATAATCCAGATCTTGCCAACGACATTGAAAATAAGATCCGCGCTCACTTTGTGCCGGCTCCATTTGATCCAGCACTTGTTGCTGCAGTGGATGAGGCAACAGCAGAGGTTGATTTCTAATCTCTACTGCCCAGATTGACGAAAGCTCCGACCCCTACTTTTTGGCTGAGACCATTGCACTTGTCGCACTGGGACCTCGAGCAAAAAGTAGGGGGGAGCTCTTCGCTCATCTCAAACGCCGAGGTATTGCCGAAGAAGTGGCCAATGCAGTTCTCTATCGTTTGCAAGAACAAGGCCATATTAACGACGAAGAGTTTGCCAGGGCCTGGAGCCAGTCTCGTCAACGCAGCAAGAAGCTTTCGAAACGAGTGATCGCAACACAATTGCGTAGCAAAGGGGTGCCTGCCGAGATTATTGAATTAGTAACCTCAGAGATCCACCCTGATGATGAGTACGCATTGGCCCTTGAACTAGCTACACGCAAACATCGCCCGATTGCCCATTTAGATTCAGAAGTTATTCGTCGCCGTGTCCACGGAGCCCTATCGCGCAGGGGCTTTTCCATGTCGGTGATTAGCGCTGTTATGCGCGAGATTGGCATTTAGTAAGCCCACTACGATTGGCCCATGACGCGCACCTACACAGTCAACACATATGGCTGCCAGATGAATGTCCATGATTCGGAGCGGATCGCGGGGCTTCTGGATGAAGCTGGCTATCTCCCAGCAATTGTGGGGGAGCAGGCCGATATCGTCGTATTTAACACGTGTGCTGTACGAGAAAATGCAGATAAAAAACTTTATGGAAACCTCAGCTTCCTTGCACCTGTAAAAAAAGCCAACCCCGCTATGCAAATTGCAGTCGGGGGGTGTTTGGCTCAAAAAGATCAGGCGATTATCCTTAAAAAAGCCCCATATGTAGATGTAGTTTTTGGAACCCACAATGTTGGTTCATTGCCTGTTTTGCTCGAGAGAGCCCGCATCGAAGAAGAATCTCAAATTGAGATCCTCGAATCCCTAGAACATTTTCCATCCACACTTCCGGCTCGTCGTCACTCCGCATTTTCTGCTTGGGTTTCAGTCTCCGTAGGGTGCAACAACACCTGTACTTTTTGCATTGTTCCAACACTGCGCGGGATTGAAAAAGATCGTCCTGCAACAGAGATTATGAAAGAAGTCAGAGCCCTCGTCGATCAAGGGGTTATTGAAATAACTCTTCTAGGACAAAACGTTAATGCTTACGGTGTCGATTTTGGGGATCGTGAAGCTTTTGCAAAATTAGTAAAAGAATGTGGCAACGTTGAAGGACTTGAGCGAGTGCGTTTTATGTCACCACACCCTCGCGATTTCACGGATGATGTGATTGAGGCGATGGCTCAATCGCCCAATGCGATGCCGCACCTACACATGCCGCTGCAATCGGGCTCTAATAAAGTTTTGCAAGATATGCGTCGTTCTTATCGAACCGATCGCTACCTTGGCATCATCGAACGAGTTCGAGCAGCGATCCCACATTCTCAGATCACAACGGACATCATCGTTGGGTTTCCAGGAGAAAGCGAGAAGGATTTCCAAGATACTTTGGATCTGTGCACTCAGGCGCGTTTTAGTGCTGCCTATACCTATCAATATTCCAAACGCCCTGGCACACCTGCCGCCACTATGCCCGATCAAATAACCCCAGAAGTTGTTGGCGAGCGATACACCCGCCTTCACGCACATCAAGAAGCGATTTCGCTCAGCGTCAACGACGAATCTATTGGCCAAACGATGCAGGTTTTAGTAACAGAGCACGAAGGGCGACGAGATGTTGCACGTTCGCGCATGTCAGGGCGGACCGAAGATTTCCGCCTAGCGCACTTCACCTTCGATACTGATGACCTTCCTCGCCCAGGTGATGTAGTGACCGTGAAAATTAATGAAGCAGCCCCGCACTTTCTCTCAGGCGATGGGGGTGCAATTCGTCGCACTCGCGGGGGAGATGCATTTGAAGCCCTTACCAGGCAGCGCGAACCACTCTTGCTCGGAATGCCCACATCGCGTTAATGAATATTTATGTTATCGCCGGTGCGACAGCCACAGGTAAGAGTGAACTGGCAATCGCGCTAGCGCAAACGTGCGGTGCGGAGGTCATCAACGCTGATTCGATGCAGCTCTATCGCGGAATGGATATCGGAACAGCCAAACTATCGATTCAAGAGCGCCAAGGTATTCCGCATCACTTGCTGGATATTCTGGATGTCACCGAAGATGCCAGCGTTGCAAAATACCAAATCTTGGCCAGAGAAGAAATTGCCGAGATTCATTCTCGTGGGAAAGATGTCGTGATAGTGGGTGGCACTGGTCTCTATATCAAAGCAATTTTGGATGATCTTAATTTTCCAGATACTGATCCGCAAGTGCGCGAATCCTTAGAAGTATTAGCCGAGAAAATCGGCCTACAAGCAATGTTTGAACGGCTTGCAACTCTTGATCCTGCTGCGGCTTTGGCAATCGATGCGCAAAATCTTCGACGCGTTATTCGAGCGCTCGAAGTCATTGAAATCACGGGCAAACCATTTACTGCAAACTTGCCCCGCAAAGAAAGTAGTCGATATCCAGATGCGCGCCAGTTTGGTCTTGTAATGGATAGACAAACTCTCTCTGAGAGAATTAGCCAACGAGTCGATCGTATGTGGCAAGCAGGACTTGTCGCCGAAACTGATGCGTTGATTGCCGCAGGTATTCGTCAAGGACGCACTGCAGCCTTAGCTCTGGGATATGCGCAAGTTCTGAAATTTCGAGAAGGAGAAATGACCCAAGAGCAAGCGCGCGAAGATACAAAGCGCGCCACGCGCCAGTATGCGCGCAGGCAAGAGACCTGGTTTTCGCGAGATGAGCGCATTCAATGGATTTCACCAACGCAACAGCGCTTAGAAACTCTTATGGATCATTTGAGTAAGCCAGCACCAACTGTCAGGGACTAAACTCACCGCTAAGTATGAGCAACTCATTAAACGCCACTTATGGCCACGGAACTCACAATGATTTTGTCATTGTTTTTGATCCCGAGGAAAAGATTTCAATAACAACCAACCAAACTGCTGCCATTTGTAATCGGGCTACAGGTATTGGCGCCGATGGCTTGATTCGAATCACAAAACCTAATGCCGGGCAGTGGTTTATGGATTATCGCAACTCTGATGGTTCTATCGCAGAGATGTGCGGCAATGGCATACGAGTGATGGCTCGTTATCTTGTAGAGCGCGGTCATCAATCCGCAGGTATTTTTGCAATTAATACACGCGACGGTCTCAAGCACTTGCGGGTTCCAGCATCGGGAGATATCACCGTCAATATGGGAAAGATGGAGATCGAAGAAGATGAGATCACCGCATCTGCCAACGGCGGAATCTGGAATGGATACAACATCAGCATTGGCAATCCCCATGCCGTGGTTTTCGTTACATCGGTGGATGACGTGGGCGAACTGAAAGATCCTCCAGTAGTTCGACCCAAGGATGCATATCCAGAAGGCGTTAATGTTGAATTTGTAGAATTCCTGCAAGGACGCGAACTCAAGATGCGAGTTTTTGAAAGAGGCGTGGGAGAAACGCAATCGTGTGGTACCGGAACATGCGCCGTTGCGTTGGCTGCCACTTTAAAGCGTGGAGAAAAATTACCAGCTACATGGATTATTAATCCTCCAGGTGGACGCTTAGAAGTAGAGATTGATCCGCACTACAACGCCATACTTTCCGGACCCGCGGTCTTGGTGAGCGAGCATGACCTATCGCCTTATCTGGCGTAGGGAGATGGCCTTGTAGATGGTGAAGATGATTCGAGAAAGCGATGATGAGTTTGAAGCGCTGTTGCGAGAGAGTGCCAGAGTTGCTGCAGATTTTGATTCAGGTGAAGAAGATGAAATCCAACCTGAACTTGCCGAACGCCACGCACTTCGAAGAGTGCAAGGGTTTTCAACAGAACTCCAAGATATTTCCGAGGCCGAATATCGCCAACTTCAGTTAGAGCGAGTCGTACTTGTGGGTGTGTGGACAGAGGGAACCGCTTTGATGGCGGAGAATTCGTTAGCTGAACTCAAGGCACTTGCTGAAACTGCAGGCTCTGAAGTGCTAGATGCGCTGATTCAGCGTCGCGATAAACCAGATCCAGCGACATATATTGGATCGGGAAAAGTTGCTCAGTTAAAACAAGTTGTTTCATCAACTGGAGCAGATACAGTCATTTGTGATGGAGAGCTATCGCCATCCCAGCTTCGACAGCTTGAAGATAAACTCAAAGTGAAAGTTGTAGATCGCACAGCCCTGATTTTAGATATTTTCGCACAGCACGCGAAGAGTAAAGAAGGAAAGGCGCAAGTAGAACTTGCCCAGATTTCTTATCTGCTTCCTCGGTTGCGTGGTTGGGGAGAATCCCTGTCTCGGCAGGTGGGAGGTCGAGCAGCGGGCGGTGCGGGTATTGGTGGGCGTGGTCCAGGTGAGACCAAAATAGAGACAGATCGTCGGCGTATTCGCGACAAAATGAGCAAGTTGAAAAAAGAGATTCTCGAGATGAAGGTCTCCAGGGATACCAAGCGGCAGGAGCGAAGGCGCCATAACATTCCATCTGTTGCTATTGCTGGATATACAAATGCTGGAAAATCTTCTTTGCTCAACGCCCTTACCGATGCTGGAGTGTTAGTTGAGAACGCACTTTTTGCAACCCTTGATCCGACAGTTCGCCAATCCCACACCAGCGATGGCCGTATCTATACGCTCACTGACACTGTGGGATTTGTACGCCACCTGCCACATCAACTTATTGATGCATTTAAATCAACGCTTGAGGAAGTCGCCGAAGCAAATCTGATTGTCCATGTGGTTGATGGCTCACACCCAGATCCTTTTGAGCAGATCCGCGCTGTGCGTGAAGTAATTGCCGAAATTGGCGGATCTCAAATTCCAGAAATCATCGCAATCAATAAAGTCGATGTGGCAGATCCCGAAATTGTGATGCAGATTTTGCGGACCGAACCAGCGAGCTATGCCTTTTCGGTGAAGACTGGTTTTGGTATGGAGGGATTACTTCTGGCCATTGAGACTTCATTGCCTCATTTGGGAATAGAAGTTGATGCTGTGATCCCTTATGACAGGGGCGAAATTATCAGCGCCATTCACGAGCGGGGGGAAATCCTCAGTGAGGAGTATCTGCCAGAGGGCACTGCGATTCACGCACGCGTGGACGGTGCGCTGGCAAAGGAGATGGAGCCATTTGCACGAGGAGACCAATCTCGCATGGAATAATCCCGACACGCCGTCTGTTCTTCAGCGTAGGTACAGGTAAATGCGCGATAGTGCGCCCGCTGTGGTATTTATACCGTGCAGTGAGCTAGGCCCTGAAGAACCGCGAATGACGATGACGATGAAGGCGAGGTGAATGTAGTGGCAACCGACTACGACACCCCCAGAAAAACGGATGAAGAACTTCATGAAGAATCCCTAGAAGAGCTCAAAGCCCAACGAGTTGATGCGCAATCAGGCCGAGTCGATGTTGATGAAGCAGAAGCTGCAGAGACTCTAGAGCTGCCTGGTGCAGATCTATCTGGCGAAGAGCTTTCGGTGCGCGTTGTTCCACGTCAAGGCGATGAGTTCGCTTGTTCTCGTTGTTTCTTGGTTCATCACATTACGCAGCTGGCTCGAGGCGAAGGCGCAAAAGCTGTTTGTAAAGAGTGCGCTTAACTTTTATTTGTAGTCGTTGAGCACTTGCGTCAGTTTCACATTCTCTTTCGAACTAATTAACCAATAAGGCGTTGGATCGCGTGGATCTTTGATCTCGATTTTTACGCCTCGTGGTTGCCAGAAACGAATCGCTAGAAATGCAGCAGGATCAGCATCGCGCCCGCGTGTCAGCCGCATGAGATCAGCATCGAGCGTTGAGATAGTTCCCAAATATTTAATTTCAATATGAGCACGACCGATGCGAAGTTCGCCCTCGGAAATTTCAATTCGGAGGGCAGTTTTCCGATGCAAATAGAAAGTAAGAATGGTGAAAAAGATAATCAGAATGAGTCCAGGTGCGTTTCCAAGGGCTGCCCAGACTGAGATTGCCAATGAGGCAAAGAGGAAATAAATGAATGCCAACAGCCATAGAGGCGCAAGGAGTTCCTCTGAATAGACGGGCTTAGGCATGGGAGAGACGGTATCGGATTTCATGAAGTAACCTTCAACCCATGAGTCGCGTTGCCAGTACAACAGCTCCCAAAGGTGCACTCATCCCTGCGCGCCACCCCAAGGCTCCTGCAATTGGATCAAAGATTCCTTCACACTTTGGCCATTGTTTTGGTTGCGGTGATTTGCACCCCACCGGTTTACATCTCGTCGCTCATGCAGGCGAAGGCGCCGACTTAACGGCGGAATTTCTTGTCACTCAAGATCATCAAGGCGCTCCAGGTTTGGCGCACGGTGGATTGCTGTCGCTGGCATTTGATGAGGCGCTCGGCAAACTGATGTGGCTGATTCGCTCTCCTGCAGTAACGGCTCGATTAGAAACTGATTTCCTCAAACCTGTACCCATGGGCACGACACTGCATATCAGCGCACAAATTACAGGTCAAGTGAATCGAAAGGTCTACACCAGCGCTGAAGGTCGACTAGATTCGCCCGATGGCCCTGTCGCAGTTCGAGCATCTGCGTTATTTGTAATTGTTCCCATGGCGCATTTTCTTGACAATGCTCCCAAGGCATACCTCGAACATATTTCTAAACATCCAGAACTATTGGCATTTGTAGATCCAGATTTCGAGATCAACCCATGAGCCTCCAAGTTCTTATCAAACGTCTTGATGAAGGTGTGCCATTACCCAAGTACGCAAAAGGTGGCGACGCTGGAGCAGATCTGGTCACACGAATTGATCTCACACTTGCACCAGGGGAGCGCGCACTTGCGCCGACAGGGATCTCCATTGCACTTCCGGATGGCTACGCGGCATTTGTGCACCCACGATCGGGATTAGCGATTAAGAATGGTGTGGGAGTTGTGAATGCACCTGGAACCATTGATGCCGGCTTTCGTGGTGAAATCCAAATCATATTAATAAATCATGATCCTAAAGAGTCAATCACCTTTAAACGCGGAGATCGCGTTGCGCAACTAATTATTCAAAAAGTGGAAAGGGCGGATTTTGTCGAAGTTTCTGAACTTCCTGGATCCGGTCGTGGTGTCGGTGGTTTTGGTTCTACAGGCAAAGCATGACCCAAGACGATCACAGTAAAGTCATCGATGCTCTTGGCGGCAAAAAAGGAATCATCGATTCGGGTTTGCCGGGGCTCATTTTCTTGGTTGTATACAACTTTGGTCACCATTTATTCCGAGCGGTAATTGCAGCGCTTATCTCATCTGTAATTTTGACGATTATTAGTGTCCTGAGAAGAGATAAATTGCAATTTGTTCTCTCTGGATTTATCGGCGTCGCCTTCTGTGCCTACCTTGCTTGGAAAACTGGAGATGCGAAGAACTACTATTTACCAAGTTTGTGGAAAAATTCTGGATTTGCTTTGCTCTATATGGCGACTAACTTGGCTGGTTGGCCGATTTTGGGGTTGATATTGGGGCCGATACTTGGCGAGAATTTGCAATGGCAAAAAGTTCCCGCTCGAAAAAAAGTCTACATCCGCGCTAGCTGGCTATGGTTTGGAATGTTTGCACTCCGCTTAGTTATTCAATACCCGCTCTATAAGAGCAACCATTTCACGGCGCTGGGAATCGCCAATATTTTCCTAGGTTTGCCACTCTATTTCCTGACATTGTGGGGATCGTGGCTGATTATTAAGAGCGTTCCAACAGCGAAAATTATTTCTCCTGAATAAAGCAACGCTTGAGAAGTACTTCAGCTTGCGCAGATGCGACAAAAAGTAACTCATCTCCTGCACTAAAGACGTCATGGTGACGCGCTGAAATTACTCGTCCATCACGAACGATTGCGGCCAGAGATGCGTTTTCTGGAAGTTCAATTTCCTCGACTGTTTTGCCAATACATTCTGATGTGTCAGGCAAGGTGAGTTCTACAAGATTTGCTTGACCCTTTTTGAAACTGAAAAGTCGAACGACATCTCCCACCGTAACAGCCTCTTCTACAAGTGCGGAAATGATTCGAGGCGTTGATACTGCAACATCTACGCCCCAGGAGGAATCAAAGAGCCATTCATTTTTTGGATGATTAACACGGGCAACGACGCGCGGAACACCGTATTCGGTCTTGCCCAACAATGATGCAACAAGGTTTACTTTGTCATCACCAGTTGCCGCCACCAAAACTTGGCAGCCATTGAGCTTGGCATTATCAAGGGAAGAAATTTCGCATGCATCTGCCATCAGCCATTCCGCGTCCGGGACGCTATCTAACTTCAGGGCTTTCGGATCTTTGTCGATCAAAAGAACTTGATGGCCGTTATCTAAAAGTTCTCGAGCGATAGCCCGACCTACATTGCCAGCTCCAGCAATCGCAACTCTCATGACGTTGCCTCGGGAGATCGCCCTAGAGCTGCCTCTACTGACGGAATATCTTTTTCCAAGACCATAACGTGTACCAAATCGCCATCTTGCAAGACTGTGTGCTCGTCAGGAATAATTCCTTCGCCTAAGCGAGTGATGAATGCAACACGAGCTGGGGTTACGTTTTCAATGCGTGTAACTGGGTTTCCAAACCAAGCACTGTCGATGTGCATTTCACAGAGTTGAATTGTTCCGCTGGCATCGCGCCATTCAGAACGTGAACCATCGGGCAAAATGCGTCGAAGAATCTGATCTGATGTCCATAAGACTGTAGCGACAGTGGGAATGCCCAGACGTTGATAAATTTCAGCTCGACCGGGGTCATAGATTCGAGCGACTACGTTCTTCACTCCATAGGTTTCACGAGCAACGCGGGCGGCCAAGATATTTGAATTATCGCCATTGCTGACTGCGGCAAATGCTTCTGCTTTTTCGATTCCTGCCTCAACCAAAGTGTCGCGGTCAAAGCCGACTCCAGTCACGGTTGTTCCTTGAAAATTAGAGCCAAGGCGGCGAAACGCATCACGGGATTGGTCGATAATTGCCACTGAATGACCGGCAGATTCAAGTTCGTTAGCCAACGAAGAACCCACGCGGCCACAACCCATAATCACAACATGCACAGGTAAAACCTACACCCACGATCGGCAATAGGGTTACTTACTATGGCCACACAGCGCAGTAAATCTTTTGAAGTAGGGCAGAGATTTAGCGTCAATATTGGGAAAGTAGCCCACGGAGGCCATTTCATTGCACGGCACGAAGGACAGGTAATTTTTGTGCGCCATGGGATTCCTGGCGAAGTTGTTGAGATTGAAATTACTAGCACGGGCTCTAGTTTTCATAGAGCAGACGTCATCGATGTTAAACAATCATCGCCCGATCGCATTGTGCCTTTGTGTGAGTACTCACGTCCGGGTGGATGCGGCGGTTGCGATTTTCAACATATTGCTATTGAACGACAACGCATGCTCAAAGCCGATGTTATCCGCGAGCAATTTAGCAGAATTGCAAAACAAGAAATTGAAATCAAAGTGGAAGAAGTTGCTGCTCCACTGCATTGGCGAACTCGAGTGTCGAGTGCAACCAATGCGCAAGGGCAACTGGGATTTTATGCCTCGCGCACTCACACGGTTATTCCCGTGAGCGATTGCCAGATTGCGACAGCAAGCATCAATTTTCCAGAACTTGCTGCGCGCAAATGGCCTGCCAGATCTCGAATTGAGATTTCTGTAAGTTCAAGCGGTAGTCGATCTATTGCAATTGCGGACTCCTCTCGTGACTCCAAAGCTCGTCTTACACAAGGTGATGCAATTTTGCATGAAGAGGTACAGGGTCACGACCTGCAGGTGAGTCAATCCTCTTTTTGGCAAAGTCATGAAATTGCACCAGAGGCTTTGACTGAGGCAATTATCGGTTTCGTGAAGGATGGCGATCACGTGCTTGACCTCTATGGAGGCGTTGGACTTTTTACTGCTGCACTGATTGATGTAGTCGGAGCAACCGGGCAGATAGATTTGATTGAATCCGGCTCCTCGGCTACTGCTGATGCACGTAAGAATTTTGCTCAGTATTCAAATATTCGAATTCATACAGGTGAGGTGGGGCGCACCTTGCAGAAGATTGATTCGGCTGATGTTGTAGTGCTTGATCCTCCACGAGAGGGCGCCGGTAAAGAGGTCATCGCCCAGATAATTGACAAGCATCCACGAGCAATCGTTTACATAGCCTGCGACCCTGCGGCTTTAGCACGTGACACGAGTTACTTAGCCGAACTTGGATTTAGTTTGGGAAGTCTTCGCGCTTTCGACCTCTTTCCCATGACCCATCACGTTGAGTGCGTGGCGCTTTTTGAGAAAGCAAGCGCCAATAGGGTATCTTGACGTCAAGATAAATCACTCGGAAGGCACTATGAGCATCAACTCGTTCAAGGCAAAAAACCAAATCACTGTTGCTGGCCAAGATTATGAAATTTTTGATATTTCCCACATTGACGGTTCAACCTCACTGCCTTTTAGCTTGAAAATATTGCTTGAAAATCTTCTGCGCACCGAAGATGGTGCCAACATCACAGCGGATCAAATTCGCTCACTCGCGCAGTGGGATCCATCCGCCGAGCCCGATACCGAAATTCAATTCACCCCTGCTCGAGTAGTGATGCAAGATTTCACTGGCGTTCCTTGCATTGTTGACCTTGCAACGATGCGGGAGGCAATTGTTGAGCTAGGAGGAGATCCGGCAAAGGTAAATCCTCTAGCACCAGCCGAACTCGTGATTGACCACTCTGTGATTGCAGATGTTTTTGGGACAAAGGATTCGTTTGAAAAGAACACTGACATTGAGTATGAGCGTAATCGTGAGCGCTATCGTTTCTTGCGCTGGGGGCAAGGCGCGTTTGATGAGTTCAAAGTTGTGCCACCCGGTACGGGAATTGTTCACCAAGTAAATATCGAATTCTTAGCTCGCGTTGTGATGACCCGAAAAGTTAATGGCACTCTTCGCGCTTATCCAGATACCGTCGTGGGTACGGACTCCCATACAACAATGGTTAATGGTCTTGGCGTATTGGGTTGGGGCGTAGGCGGAATTGAAGCCGAGGCAGCTTTGCTAGGGCAACCGGTTTCAATGTTGATCCCTCGTGTTGTAGGTGTAAAACTTAAAGGCAAACTCCCGGTTGGTACAACAGCTACCGATCTGGCGTTGACAATCACCCAAATACTTCGAAAACACGGAGTAGTTGGAAAGTTTGTGGAGTTCTATGGTCCAGGAGTTTCGACTGTACCGATGGCCAATCGCGCAACGATCGGAAACATGAGCCCGGAATACGGATCCACATGTGCAATTTTCCCCATTGATGAAGAGACTTTGAATTATTTGCGATTAACTGGCCGAACTGCAGACCAAATCTGCCTTGTTGAGGAATACGCAAAGAGGCAAGGCCTGTGGAATGACCCATCCCTTTCCCCACGTTTTTCAGAACATATCGAGCTAGATCTGGCCAGCATCGTCCCATCGATTGCCGGACCCAAACGGCCACAAGATCGCATCTCGTTAACGGATTCCAAATCTGCTCTTGCTACTTCATTGCCGACTTATTTTTCTGACAAGACAAGTAAAAGCCCTATAGATGTCATGGTGGGCAAAAAGGCGACCACGATTAAAAATGGCGACGTCGTTATCGCATCAATTACATCGTGTACAAATACCTCGAACCCATCAGTGATGATTGGTGCTGCTCTCTTGGCTAAGAAAGCAGTAGAAAAGGGCCTGCGATCCAAACCATGGGTGAAGACGACTCTTGCACCTGGATCCAAAGTTGTCACCGACTATTACGAACGTGCTGACTTGACCCAGTACATGGAAAAACTGGGTTTCAACTTAGTTGGTTATGGATGCGTGACGTGTATCGGCAATTCCGGTCCCTTGCCGTTAGAAATCAGCAAAGCGGTGAATGAACATGATTTGGCAGTGACCGCAGTGTTATCAGGGAATAGAAACTTTGAAGGGCGCATTAGCCCAGATGTAAAGATGAATTACTTAGCATCGCCACCACTAGTGGTTGCTTATGCTCTGACGGGCACCATGGATCATGATTTTGATAAAGATTCATTAGGCAATGACACAGAAGGCAAGCCAGTATTCTTGAGGGATATTTGGCCTTCAGCCCAAGAGATCGCTGCGGTGGTTGAGTCTTCAATTTCATCCGAAATGTTTACTAAAGATTATGCGAGCGTTTTTGACGGTGATCATCGCTGGAAATCTTTGGACACTCCAACGGGTAAAACTTTTGAATGGGATGCACAATCGACTTATGTAAGAAAACCCCCTTATTTTGATTCGATGCCTAAGCAACCCAAACCGGTAGTAGATATCTCAGGTGCCCGCGTAATGGCGATCTTGGGGGATTCTGTAACGACAGATCACATCTCACCCGCGGGCAATATTAAAATGGAGTCACCTGCAGGGGCCTACCTGATGGCACATGGAGTGGATCGAAAAGATTTCAATTCTTACGGGTCACGGCGCGGCAATCACGAAGTAATGATCCGTGGAACCTTCGCCAACATTCGATTAAAGAATCTTCTCCTTGATGGCGTGGAAGGTGGATTTACGAGGAATTTTCTGAACGGTGGCGTGCAAGAAACCATTTATGATGCGTCGATGGCCTATCAGGCAGCAGGAATTCCGCTGGTTATTTTGGCTGGGAAAGAATACGGCTCTGGTTCATCTCGCGACTGGGCAGCAAAGGGGACCGCGCTACTGGGAGTTCGCGTCGTTATTGCTGAATCATTCGAACGAATCCACCGCTCCAACTTGATTGGCATGGGTGTTCTTCCATTGCAATTTCTTGATGGCCAAAATCCTCAATCATTGGGACTCACAGGTGAGGAAACTTTTAGCGTCATAGGTATCGCAGAAATGAACTCATCAGGTGTCCCAAAGCAAGTGAGCGTCACTGCCAACGGAACGACATTTAGCGCCCAAGTCCGAATTGATACACCGGGGGAGGCTGACTACTACCGTCACGGCGGGATCATGCAATACGTGTTGCGCTCACTGATCTAACTACTCGTAGTGGATGGTTAGCACCCTTGCAACTTGGTAGGGTTCAAGGATGAGAGAGTATGCAATCGTCACTGGAGCAAGTAGCGGTATTGGCGCTGCAACAGCCAAATTGCTTGCAAAGAATGGTTTCCATGTTATTGCTGGTGCCAGACGAATGGATCGCTTAGCAGAGCTGGCAGCGGCAGATTCCAACATTGAAGTCGTCGAATTGGATGTCACCGAACAATCAAGTGTGGATTCATTAGCGCAAAAACTAATTGGCAAACCAGTCTCGGTTTTAATTAATAATGCCGGTGGTGCATTCGATGCAGCCTCTGTCGAAGACTCTTCTGCTGATATTTGGGCCAAAACTTACGATGTCAATGTGACCGGATCGGTTCGAATGGTGAAGGCAGTACTTCCCTTCATGAAGGCATTTGGCAGAGGCCACATCGTGATGATGTCTTCGACTGCAGGTCGCATCGCCTATGAGAACGGGGGCTCGTATGCTGCTGCCAAACATGGCGTTGCCGCCGTTGCGGGCACGCTTCGACTCGAACTTAACGGACAACCAATTCGAGTGACAGAACTTGCTCCAGGAATGGTAAAGACTGCCGAATTTGCAGTTACACGTTTTGCTGGAGACAAAACCAAAGCTGCCAAAGTGTATGAAGGTGTTGAGTTTCCACTCACTGATGAAGATGTTGCAGAGTCAGTGAGATGGTGTGTGATGTTGCCACCACATATGAATGTGGATTTGCTGGTTTTACGCCCTATCGCTCAAGCGGCTCAACATAAGGTGCACCGCGTCATCAAATAAGGCGATGTGGAAGGAGCTTACGAGATGACATCAGCAGTACCTGAGATTTCACCCACCGACCTTTACAGACTAATTGACAAAGGCGCGACGTTGCAATTGATAGATGTACGCGAACCTGATGAATGGGCAGAGTCAAGAATTGATGGTGCAGTCTTGATCCCTCAAGGCGAATTCTTCGATGGTGGTGCGTTTGCCAAATTGAAAAAAGATATTCCCATTGTTCTTTACTGTCGCTCTGGACGTAGGTCTGCGGCATGTCTGAGTGTTATGGCGGAAAAAGGCATTACAGACGCAGTGCATCTGCAAGGAGGAATTTTGGCGTGGAATACCATGCAGCCGGGCACCAATGATCAAAGCCTTTGAAATGGCCGGCAAAGGATCAAGGCCTTGCCCTCCAATCCTTGAGGCGCAAAGTAGCAATCTCAAGTAAGATTTCAACATGATCGAAGGCATCAAATCACCAACCGATCTCAAAAATCTTGATTCGCAACAACTGATTGCACTTGCTCAGGAGATTCGGGATTTTCTTATATCTAAGGTTTCCAAGTCAGGCGGGCATTTAGGCCCAAACTTGGGAGTTGTTGAATTAACGATCGCGATTCATCGCACTTTTGATTCCCCCAAAGATGTTCTTCTCTTTGATACTGGCCATCAAACGTACGTTCATAAGATTTTGACAGGCCGAGCCAGTGAATTTGATTTACTTCGCAAACGCGGCGGTCTGGCGGGATACCCCAACCGAATTGAAAGCGTGCACGATGTCATAGAGAATTCTCATGCATCTACCGCGCTTTCTTGGGGAGATGGAATTTCACGGGGTTTCACACTCACCGGACAACGCGACCGTAGCGTTGTGGTCGTTGTGGGAGATGGTGCGCTTACCGGTGGCATGTCGTGGGAAGCACTTAATAATATTGCCACTGCGCAAGATCGCAATCTCGTAATTATTGTCAACGATAACGCCCGTTCATATTCACCCACAATTGGTGGCTTGGCCGATCATCTTGCATCATTGCGCGTCACTCGTTCTTACGAGCAAATATTAGGTTGGGGCAAAAGAACTCTCCTTAGAATTCCTGGTTTTGGTCCAATTGCGTATGAGGCACTGCACGGCATGAAGAAGGGGTTAAAGGACTTTCTAGCTCCACAAGGGATGTTTGAGGATTTAGGTTTGAAATACATGGGCCCTATTAACGGGCATGACATTGAGGCGATGGAAAAAGCCCTCCGCACGGCAAAGCGATTTGGCGCACCAGTACTCGTGCACGCGATTACGGAAAAAGGCAGAGGGCATGCACCAGCAATAGAGGATGAAGCAGAGAAGTTTCATGCTGTTGGAGTTGTTGATCCCGTTACCGGAGTTCCTTTAAAAAGTGCTGGAACAAGTTGGACAAAAGTCTTTTCCGAAGAATTGGTAGCAATCGGTAAGGAGCGCTCCGACGTTGTAGCAGTAACTGCTGCGATGCTAGGTCCAACTGGCCTTGAGGAGTTTAAGAAGAATTTTCCATATCGGACTATTGATGTTGGCATTGCAGAACAACACGCAGTGACAAGTGCCGCTGGTATGGCATTTGCGGGGATGCATCCGGTCGTTGCGGTCTACGCAACATTCCTCAATCGCGCTTTTGATCAGTTGCTCCTAGATGTTGCACTCCACCATGCAGGGGTGACCTTTGTTCTTGATCGCTCAGGAATAACAGGAGATGACGGGCCTTCACATCACGGCATCTGGGATTTGGCGCTCACAGGAATTGTTCCAACTTTGCACGTGGCCGCCCCGCGCGATGGAGCACGACTTCGCGAAACTCTCCGCGAATCTATTGCTATTTCAGATGCACCATCTTTAGTTCGTTTTCCAAAAGGTGAAGTCCAGGCAGACATACCTGAGATCGAGCGTCGAGATGGTGTAGATGTTGTCTACCTTGGACAAAATTCTGACGTCCTCATAGTGAGCATCGGAGCTTTTGCAAAGCTGGCAATAGATGTTGCAGCCCATGCTGCCCTCGTCGGCATCGGAGTCACGGTCGTAGATCCTCGATGGGTGAAGCCCTTACCCGTGGCGCTTATTGAAATGGCCAAACGCTATAAGTGCATTGTTGTTATGGAAGATGGAATACGACATGGCGGAATTGCAAGCACTTTGTCAGAAATGGTGCGCGATGCAAATATCACGGTACCTATTCATTCGGTGGGCATTCCCTTGGAGTTCATAGAACATTCGACACGGACACAAATTCTTGATGACTTAGGGATTACCGTTGTCGACCTGACCGAATCTGTCGTGAAGTGGAGTGCTCAATCTAAGGAAGGCAAGCAACTCCCTTTGGATGGAAACGCTTCCCGGTCACAGCTTCGCTAATTCCTTCACGATCCAAGTAAGGCAAGATTCCGCCCAAAACCATCGGCCAACCAGCACCCAAAAGCATGCAGGTATCAATTTCTGCTGGTGTAGAAACTACGCCTTCCTCGAGCATCATTCGCGCCTCTTGCGCCAAGGCAGTGAGAGCACGAAGTCTCACTTGTTCAGAGCTCGATGAATTCGTACCCTTTTCTACCAGGGCTAGGGCAGCTGGATTGGCGAAATATTTCCCGTCATCGCCTTTAATGTAAAAAGCTTTTACTCCTTCTTTGACAAGACGTTGCATTGTGGGGGAGATGCGATAGCGCGGACCCAAGTTATCGTGCAAAGTTTCTGCCACGTGAAGTGCAACACCTGGCCCGACAAGGCCGAGAAGTTCGAATGGAGACATAGGAAATCCGATACTGCGCATTGCATTATCAGCCACATCAGGTGCTGTGCCTTCATCCATTGCATCAATAATTTCGCCCATAAACCGCATGAAGAGGCGATTGACGACAAACCCCGGTGCATCTTTGGTAATGACCATCGTCTTTTTGAGGTCCTTGCCCACGCTCACAGCTGTCGCTGTTGTTACATCATCTGTGGTGCTGGTTCGCGCAATTTCCAACAGCGGCATCACCGCGACGGGATTGAAGAAGTGAAAGCCAATTACTCGTTCCGGATGTTGCAATCCTTGCGTCATTGCTTCAACGGATAAAGAAGAAGTATTAGTTGCCAAGACACATTCAGGCGAAACGATCTTTTCCAAATGAGTAAACAAGGTCTGCTTGAGAGAGAGTTCTTCAAAAATGGCTTCTATAACAAAATCCGCATTTGCAAAAACTGCTTGATCGATGGATCCAGTGACCAAATCAGTGAGGCGATGTGCCCCTTCAGGGGTCATGCGTTTCTTCTCAACCAATTTGGCGAGTTCTTCATGCACCCACGCGACGCCCTTATCTACGCGGGCCTGATCCAGATCTGTCATGACAACTGGGCACTTGAGGTTTCGAACCATCACAAGGGCAAGTTGTGATGCCATCAGACCTGCACCGACGACCCCAACTTTGCTCACTTTTCGGGCGAGTGAGGATTTCGGAGCCCCTTCAACTTTCTTGCGCTTCTTTTGAATGAGATTGAAAGAGTAGAGAGATGCACGTAGAGAATCATTCATCACTAAATCAGCAAGAGTTGCCTCTTCAGCATCGAAGCCGCTTGTGCGTGTGGCCGTGCGGGCATCAGCGATAAGTGCCAGAGCTCGTGTAGGGGCATCCAGTTGCGCACCGCCATATTTCTTTAGGGCGGCTGCCTTGCCCGTTGATAGGGCCTTTTCCCAATTTGGATCGTTGGTGTAGTCGATTCGTTCGATCTTTTTTCTTCCACTGAGGATCGCCGCAGCAAAGGCGATCGATCGCTCGAGAAAATCTGCAGGTTCAAAAACGGCATCGGTTACGCCGAGGGTCAGTGCATCTTTAGCTTTCATCATGGTGTTGTTGTTTAGTGCGTTGAGCATGATCACTTGCACTGCGCGCTCTGGACCAATCAATTTAGGCAGGAGCGTTGCACCGCCCCACCCAGGTACCAAACCAAGAAATACTTCAGGCAATCCGGTAAATGCTGTAGATGCGAGTGTTCGATAGGTGCAATGGAGTCCAACTTCAAGTCCTCCACCGAGTGCAAGACCATTAATGAAAGCGAAAGTCGGGACGCTGATTTCTCCTAATCGACGAAATACATCATGACCGAATTTGCCGATCGCTAGTGCTTGTTCACGGCTGGTGAGAAAACCAAGCGCCGATAAATCTGCTCCCGCGGCGAAAATGAAAGGTTTTCCGGTAATGGCTATGGCCACTGGATGCCGTGAGAGAGCATCTGTAATTGCTGCATCTAAAGACGCTAGAGATTGTGCGCCAAATGTATTTGGACGATTGTGGTCTTCACCATTATCGAGGGTGATGAGCACCAGCGAGCCTTTGTGCCCAAATGCTCCAAGGTCAACCTCACGCACCAGCGAGCGGGTAATAATTTCCTCAGGCGCACCTTCAGGAAGTGTCATGATGTCAGCCATTTATTTACCTGCTTTGTAATGAGGATTTTCCCAAATAGCAGTGCCGCCCATTCCAAGGCCGATACACATTGTTGTGATTCCATATCGAACTTCTGGGTGTTCTTCGAAACTTCGGCCTAAGTTGAGAATCAAACGAACGCCTGATGATGCCAGAGGATGGCCCACGGCAATTGCGCCACCAAATGGATTTACATTGGCTGCATCATCTGCGATAGAGAAGTGCTCGAGGAATGCCAGAACTTGTACTGCAAAAGCTTCGTTGATCTCAAAAAGGCCAATATCAGAGATTTTTAGCGCCGCTTTGGAAAGTGCTTTGATTGTTGCTGGCACCGGACCGTATCCCATAATCTCTGGCTCCACACCAGCAAATGCAAATGTAACTAAGCGGGCTTTAATTGGTAGGTCAAGTTGTTGTGCCCGCTCTTGACTTGCAAGAAGTGCAGCAGTTGCTCCGTCATTGAGTCCAGATGAATTTCCAGCAGTGACTCGACCCGCTGGACGAAATGGTGTTTTCAAACCCGCAAGTCCCTCAAGCGTGGTGGCGGGTCTAGGGGGTTCATCTACCGTTGCGATACCCCAACCTAACTCTGCACTGCGAGCAGCAGTTGGAATTAAGTCGCGTTGAATTTTGCCTTCCGCATATGCTTTCGCAGTTTTCATCTGTGAATTGAATGCATAGCGATCTGCACGTTCCTTGGTTAAAGTTGGAAAGCGATCGTGCAGTCGTTCAGCAGTTGCTCCCATAGCCAGAGCATCTTGTTCAACAATTCTTTCAGCTAAATATCGTGGGTTCGGGTCAAGACCCTCACCAATGGGATGGTTACCCATGTGCTCTACTCCGCCAGCAATTGCTAAGTCATACGCTCCCATCGCAATGGAACCAGCAATAGTGGTGACAGCGGTGAGTGCACCAGCGCACCAGCGATCAATGGAGTATCCAGGGACTGTGTTGGGGATTCCTGCAAGAAGAGCAACGCTTCGCCCGAGGTTCATTCCTTGATCGCCTGTTTGCGTTGCAGCAGCGATAGAGACATCATCGATATCTGCTGGATTAATCTGGGGATTTCGCTCTAGCAACCCTCGCACTGCTCGAACCATGAGGTCATCGGCGCGGGTACCTGCATACAAACTTCCGGCTTTGCCAAATGGAGTGCGCACTGCATCAACAACGACAACCGATCGGGACATAAGACTTCCTTCGTATCCGAGTTACCCCAAAGGTTACTCGCGAGCGGGTCTAGTCGCGAGTGCCCGAAAGTGCGGCATTGCGCGGTGAGATATTTCTTGCAGCGCCGGTCTTGAGATAAAAGTAGAGGGTGCTGCCAAGGAAGACAATCCAAATGATCAGTTGTAGCCATGATGTAGTCGTATCAAATCCGATAGCCCCGCCAAGGAATGAGGCTAAGAGGGAATGAGGGGCCATCCATGATGTGACATCCCAGGCAAAGCTCTGATCTCCAGGAAGCCATCCGAGGGCTTGGTATTCGTGGATTGCATTGGAGAGAACTCCTGCCGCAACAATAAGGAGAGCAACTCCGGTCCACCTAAAAAACTTTCCAAGATTGAGTGTCACAGAGCGGTTGTAGATGAGAATTCCGAGGGCAATCGAGAATCCGAGTCCAAGAATGAGTCCGATTGAGGGTGCCGATGCAGCCCCGACGCTCTTGAAGTTTGTATAAACGAAAAGCGAAGTCTCCAATCCTTCGCGAGCAACCGCCAAGAAAGCAGTCAGGGCCAAGGCGATAGGCCCACCAACAAGAGAGTTTTCAACTTTGCCATGTAAGTCATCGCGCAGAGAGCGAGCGGTTGCCTTCATCCAAAAAACCATGGCTGTCACTAGGCCGACCGCAAGAAATGATGTGGTACCGGTAAAGAATTCTTCACCACGTGGTGTGAGTTCGCGCGAGGTAAAAGATAGAAATCCTCCCAAGGCGAAACTGGCAATGATTGCGACAGCAACCCCGCCCCACAGGGCTGGCATGAGATGGAGGCGATCAGTCTTAACGATATAGGCAAGGAGAATTCCGATGATGAGGGCGGCTTCTAGCCCCTCTCGAAGGGCGATAGTAAAGGTGCTGAGCATCTGCTCAATCTAGAACGAGCTTTCTAATTACGCAACTTCTATGTTGCGTAATTCATCACACTTGCCCGCTAGAAGCGCTCTCATCTACCTCGGGCGGGGTGGGCAGCGGCTGCTTTTCAAGTAAGGCCTTCGTCAACTCTGGAGTAACGATCGCAATCTGCCAAGGACGGGCTCCCAGGGCCGCCAAAGCTTCTGAGACATTTGCAGGAGCGTTCCAGCAGATACGTCTTACAAATTCAGGGCTAATGAGATTTTCTGAAGGGATGGAAAGTTTTTGGGCTTGCTCGTCAACGCGAGCGCGAGCATGTGAAAGATGAGCATATTTGGTAGGGAATTTATCGCGCCAGATCTTTACGGGAGGGAGTGCATCTGTTGCAGCGCGAGATTCCGGCCATTGATCTTCGGGTAAGGCAACACCGTCGGTGATTGCCCGAAGCCAGGCGTCAGTATTTTCAAACCAGCGCGCTCGCATTCCGATAGGCCGAAGCACCTTCTCCATTTCCTTTCGGTTTGTGGGCGCGCCAACTGCTAACTCCAAAATTGCTGCGTCAGAGAGCAATTTGCCCGGGGCGATATCTGACTCGCGGGCTAAATCGTCTCGAACATGCCAGAGTGATTTGATAATCGCCAATTGATTTCTTTTCTTAATTTTATGCATCCCAGAAGTACGACGCCAAGGGTCTTTCCGGGCAGGGCTAGGTGGAGCATTCACAATTGCGGCAAATTCTTCTCGCGCCCAATCAAGTTTTCCTTGAGACTCCAACGAGGCGGAAATCTTTTCGCGAAGTTCAACTAGTAATTCAACATCAAGAGCTGCGTATGTCAGCCACTCGTGCGGAAGGGGTCGCGTTGACCAATCCACGGCGCTATGTTCTTTTGCTAAGGAAAATCCAAGTTGCGTTTCCACCAGTGGTCCAAGTCCCACGCGCGGCAGGCCAGCAATGCGGCCTCCGAGCTCTGTGTCAAATAAACGAGTGGGATTAAGTCCGACATCGCGAAGACATGGTAGGTCTTGCGTGCTTGCGTGCAAGATCACTTCATCGGTTGCAAGAATATTGTTGAGCCGATCAAAGAGTGCATGCGGGTGGTTAAAAGCCACTGGATCGATCAAGTGCAGCCCACCGTTTGTGCGCTTAACTTGAATGAGATAAGCCCGAGGGTTGTATTTATATCCTGATGCGCGTTCTGCATCTACGGCAAAAGGTCCTACTCCGCTTTCGAGCTGCACCAGCGCATCAGTTAACTGTGCGTCAGTAGAAATAATTTGTGGAGTTCCACCTGCTGGCTCTAGAAGTGGATGGGCGAGATTTTCAACCGGAACATCGTCATCGGGTGCTTCCATTAATTAACGTCGGCCGCGTGAAATTGTTGAGATCCCTTCGGGGACAGGAGCCAATCCCGCTATCTCGGCAAGGAGATTGCACCACCCTGTCATATGAAGAAGAATTTCAGATGGGTTTTTCATAATCGGAGTCCAGGAGGCGCGAATCTCTATCTCTGCTTCATCACTTCGCTGGGATAATTTGCCAAAGGAGGCACTGGCTACTCGTGTCACTGTTCCGCTAGCTGCAGTGAAGTGACATTGACTTTGAGTCAATGTTTCGAGCAACCAATTCCAACCGACTTCTGGTAGCAATGGATCCTCTTGCATCATTGGGTCCACATCAGCACGTACATAAGTGACACAACGATATTCGCCCTCCCAGGTATCTTGGCCACCTGGCTCGTAGAGCAATACAAAACGACCTGATGCAATTTCATCTTCGGCGTCGCCAAGAAGTCCGTTGCTCACATCTGCCGAGAGCGCATAGGAATATGTTGCAAGTTTTTGAGGGGCTGGAACTTCTTCAAGAATTATTTCATCCCGAGATTTAAATGCTCGCAGGGATTGAGTAAGTCCACTAAACCCGATGACATCCACTGCCTCAATGTAAAGTCCTAGAGGGACCAAAGGTGGGAGGCAGGGCGGTAGCCTTCCCCCATGGCTATCTTGCTGGCACTATTTTCAAGCATCTTATGGGGAAGTGCAGATTTCGAAGGCGGTCGATTGGCAAAGCGACATCATGCAATTGCTGTTACAGGAATGTCACAAGCAATTGGGCTGGCATTTGGTGTGATATTTGTTCTCCTTACGAACACATGGCATGCAGTTGCCTTCGGAACTGGCGGTTATTTCTTCGTTGGAGTTATTGCAGGTGTGATGGGATACCTAGGTTTGAATTGTTTGTATGCGGGACTAGCAACGGGCCGCATGGGAGTTGTATCGCCCATTAGTTCATTGTGCGCAATCATTCCGCTCACGATCGCGCTCGTTGGAGGCGAGCAACTCGGCGTCTTTCAAGTTATTGGTATTTCTATTGCTCTGGCTGGTGCATTTTGCGCCAGCGGTCCTGAGATTTCTCAAGGACTTCCACTTCGTCCATTGCTTTTGGCAACTGGTGCAGCCTTTGGTTTTGGATTGGGTTTAACGTTCATGGCCAAAGGCGCGGCATCAAGTGCCATCATGACGATTATTACAATGAGAGCAACAACGCTTCTGATCTCCATCTTCCTAAGTTTTAAATTCAAGACCACTGGAGGCTTTGTCCGCTCTGACTTTAAAAGGCTCTCTTTTGTTGGTATTGCAGATTTTTCGGCAAATGTGTTGGTTGGATTTGCTTCGACTCGGGGTTTAGTTTCGATTGTGATGGTCCTTGGTTCGTTATTTCCCATTGCGACTGCTGTTCTCGCATTTAAGATTCTGCATGAGCGATTACACAAAGTTCAGTACATTGGGATTGTGTTGGCCGTTGCAGGGGTAGCAATTATTTCTGCAGCATAATTGGTTGTGTACAGGTATAAAATGTTGTATCGGCATCCTTTGTGCGCTCAATAGTTTTGAAGTTTTGAAGTATCGCTTGTATATCGATCGCGTTTTCTCCGCCAACAAAAGAGGTAACGCTTAACTCCATTGTGTCGATAAGGCCTAGTGATAGAAAATGGTGGAGCAAATTTGCCCCACCTTCACAGTGAATGTGTTGACCAAATTCCTTGCTAGCTCGGGTAATAGTTTCTTCCGGCCCCAGGTTCCACCATTGAGCAATCGGATTGATGGCAAGCAGTTCTGGTTGTGAATGCGAGATGATCACCAACGGTGCAGGAGTACGTGAGTAGCTTTCGTTCCTGGCTGTGTTGCCCCCGACGAGGATGCAATCGGCCAAGCGCCTTCGCGCTAAGAACCTCTCTCGATCGCCGGTGGTGGACAGAGCTCGAGAGGATTGATTAAAGGTAGTTGAGCCATCGGCTCCCACAACCAACGATGCCAGCACGCTCATAGGTCCACGCTAGCCAATCTCAGCGCTGGATGTCAGTGGCGGCATTTACTGTAGTTGCATGAAGATTAATTGCGATACCTGTGCCTTGCGCGAAATCGCGTGTGGTGATTGTTTTGTGACCCATCTGCTCAGTGCCCCAGATATCTCCTCAACAACGGCCCAAGCCATCGAACTGCTCTCCTCGCGGGGGATCGTTGCTCCTTTACGCTTTGAGAGGCGAGTTCAAGGGTAATTCGCAGGCTCCACGCGCGCTATGAGGTTGAGTCACAACGCTTCGTGACGTTAGCCTGACCAGATGAAATTGCCCAAGGCGGTTACCAGCGCCCTTGCAATCACAGTTGTGGCGGTGCCACTTTTTCTCCTGTCACCTTCAGCGCAGGCCGCTCCCACCTTGGCAGATGTCCAAGCCCGAGTACAGGTATTGCAAGAAGATGCTGCCGCCGCGGCAGAAGGAGCCCAATCTGCAAAGGTTCAGCTCGATCAACTTAATAGAACTCTTAATGGGATTAAGCAACAAGCAGCGGTGCAGGGACAGACTGTAAATCTACTTCGCAAATCTTTGGGTGCAATTGCAATTGAACAATATAAATCCGGCGGGCTAAGCCCCAGTATGGAACTTCTATTTTCTGCTGATCCAACGCTTTATCTCTCCGCGGCCGGATCTCTTGATGCAATCACTCGCAGAAAATCTCTCCAACTTCATAAATTTGCCGCAGCAGAGCAGCGCCTAAATGCCACGACACTGACCGTGAATGACAAAGTGGCACTTGTCGCAGCGACTCGAGCTCGACTTACAACTCAGGCCGCACAGGCACGATCAAAACTGGAAGAAGCCGAAAAACTCCTTTCGCAACTGAAAAAGGCTGATCGCGAGAGATTGGCTAAGTTGGCTCAATTACAAGAAGATGCAGATCAAGCCAACTCACTTGCCCTGGCCAAGGGACTGGGTGGAATATCTGGTCGCGCCGGAATCGCGCTGAAATTTGCTCTGAAGCAAATTGGTGATCGCTATGTATTTGGTGCGGCCGGAATGCAATATTGGGATTGCTCTGGACTCACAATGCGAGCGATGCAGGCGGCCGGTATTTCGTTGCCACATTCGGCCGCAGCCCAAGCTCACTCTGGTAAATCAGTTTCGCTCAGCGCACTTCGCCCTGGCGACTTAGTTTTTTTTGGTAGGCCAATCTCTCACGTTGGAATCTATCTTGGAGATCATCGAATGGTGCACGCCCCACATTCGGGGGCAAGAGTAAAGGTGACCTCATTTGGTTCAAGTCTTGGGAGCAAGCGTTTAGTTGCAGCGCGACGATTCTAAAGTGAAACAAATTCTTTTTGTTACAAATGATTTCGGACCGCGTGCTGGTGGGATAGAAACTTTTATCATTGGCCTAATTGAGCGCCTTCCCAAGAACCAAGTTCTGGTTTATACCTCGAAGCAGGGCGACACACAGGCTTACGACAAGCATTGGCAGGAGCGTTATGGGGTAGAGGTAATCCGCGATCGAACAAAAGTCTTATTGCCCACCCCTCGTGTCGCACGTGCGGTTTCTCGACTTGCAAAGAATCGGGCGATTTCGATTGTGTGCTTTGGAGCAGCAGCGCCACTAGGACTCTTAGCCCCAAGCCTTCGAAGAGCAGGAGTATCCCGGATCATTTCACTGACACACGGACATGAAGTGTGGTGGGCCAAAGTATTTCCCTTTTCTTTGGCGCTCAAGCGAATTGGTAACAAGGTTGATGTCCTCACCTATTTGGGGGACTTTACGAAAGAGGCGATATCAATATGTCTGACACCAAGTGCGAAAAAAGCAATGGTCAAGATTGCTCCCGGAATTGATGTTGAGCATTTCAATCCCGATGTTGATTCAAGCAAACTACGCAATTATTTAGGGTTAACTAATAAATCAGTCATCGTCAGTGTTGGGCGTTTAGTCCATCGCAAGGGTCAAGATCGACTAATAGGAGCCTTGCCTGCAATTCGCAAGGCGGTCCCTAATGTGCACTTACTTATAGTGGGCGAAGGACCTTACAAAGAGAAGTTAATTTCACTTGCAAAAAATTGCGGTGTCATGGATTGCATAACTTTCGTCGGGAGAATCCAATATTCGCAGTTACCCGAATATGTTTCGGCGGGAGATCTCTTTGCCATGCCATCGCGATCACGATTCAATGGTCTAGAAGTTGAAGGGTTGGGAATTGTTTATCTGGAGGCAAGCGCGTGCGGGTTGCCAGTAATCGCTGGGAACTCTGGGGGAGCCCCAGATGCGGTTTTAGAGGGCACCACCGGCGTCGTCGTCGACGGAAATAGCATTTCTGATATTTCAAGTGCTGCGATTTCTCTTTTGCTAAACCCAGCCCTCATGAAGTCGATGGGGAAGGCTGGTCATGCCTGGATCTCCAAGGAGTGGACATGGCAACGCTGGTCAGCAGCGTTCGCCAAAGTTTTGGAAATTTAGGAGATCAACCGGTGTTGCATGGCAGTTACAACTGCTTCCATGCGATTTGCGACGCCGAGTTTTCGATACATGGATGCCAGATGAGTCTTAACTGTCGCCTCGGTAATAAAAAGCTCCTTACCAATTTGCGATGATGTGAGACCTCGCGGCAATTGGTGGAGTATTTCTAATTCCCGCGGTGTTAATCCGAAACCATCGGCCCTTCGCGAGATGGCCCCTCTTAATCCACGCGCTATAAAACTCAAGGGAGCCGCATAAGAATGTCCGACAGCAGAGGTCACCTCGGTGAGCGGCGCACTCTTATTAACATAGGCACTTGCACCAGCTTGCAATGCAGCAAGTAAATGTGCGTCATCATCCATCAACGTCACAATCACGATTCCAATTGCGGATGAAACAGAACGCCCCCACGAAACGATCTCTAAACCATCACCGTCGGGTAAATTCAGATCCACCACAATTACGTGAGGATTCTTATGTGTAATTTGCGCAAAACCTTCAGCCTTGGTTGCAGCCTCTCCAGCGATTGCGAAGCCCTCGCTGATGAGTGCTGCTTTGAGTCCTTCACGGACAACTTGGTGGTCATCGATTAGTAGAACCGAAATTTGGGCGTTATCCATGACCGTCATCGCTGCGATCTGATGCGAAGGTAGGAATGCGAAGGAGCACTTTGGTCCCGCCAGTGTCTGTAATCCAGCCAAGAGTCCCACCTATATCACTTGCTCGCTCTCGAGCACCGAGCAATCCGAATCGCTCTGATTTGTGCATTGGTCCGCCGATTCCGTTATCGGCTATTTCTAATTCCGCCACCGAATCGGCATGCTTCAAAGAAATAGAAATGAAGCTGGCGTGCGAGTGTGCATAAATATTTCTGAATATTTCCTTAGCAATTTTGAGGACCTGCTGATGTGCTTGAGGGGGTAATTGAATTTCTGCCAGCTCGAGCGAGGTAGTAAGCCCAGGGCAATTTTCTTTGATGAGTTGTACTAATCCTTCGGAAATTGACGGGGTGGCAGAGGCGCGAAGTTCAAACATCTCTCTGCGAACCCGAGTAATTACATCATCGATATCAAATCGCAATTTACGAAGTTGCTTTTTGCTCTCAGGTGTAGTTTCTAGATCCCCTACGAGGAGATCCAATTGATAGCCGATACCCACTAGATCTTGAGCAATTCCATCGTGGAGTTCTTGTGCTAGACGGATGCGCTCTGAGCTAGTCATCTCACGGCTCTAGGTGTAGAGCGCCTCTATCTGTGAAGCGAATTCTTTGGCAACAACATGTCTTTTGATTGATAATTTTGCTGTCAGCTGACCGCCAGGAATAGTCCAATCGATCGGCAGAATCTCAAACTTACGAATAGATTCAGCTTTGCTCACCGCCTTATTCGCCTCATCCACTGCCGTTTGTATAACAGCAACTAGATCTGGGTCGCGGGTCAGGCTAGCGATGGTTGCGCCATCTTTCTTATTAGTGGTAATCCACGATTTCAGAGCATCAGCATCGATTGTCACAAGTGCTGCGATAAATGGTTTGTTATCTCCAACGACCATGCTCTGACTGACTAATGGGTGTGCACGCAAGCGATCTTCTAAAACTGCAGGAGCAACATTCTTCCCACCAGAGGTAACGATCAATTCTTTTTTGCGCCCTACGATGTAGAGAAAGCCTTCCTCATCAATTCTGCCGAGGTCTCCGCTATGGAACCATTGGTCACCACTGAAGACCTCCTTGTTCGCTGCATCATTGTGCCAATATCCGCCCATTACTATTGGACCTTTGATAAGGATCTCCCCATCTTCGGCGATGCGAACAGTTGTTCCGGGAATTGGACGACCGACAGATCCGACTCGGTGATGTGTTGTCAGATTAAGAGTTGCACCTGCGGTTGTTTCGGTTAGTCCATACCCCTCAAGGATTCGAACTCCTGCGCCGCGATAGAAATGTCCAAGCCGAGCACCTAGTGGCGCTCCGCCAGAGATTGCAGCCTCCACCCGTCCGCCCATACCAGCGCGAATTTTAGAAAAAACCAGCTTGTCAAAGAGCGCATGCTTAATCCTTAACGGCAATGAAATTCGTCCCCGATCCATCGCTTCGCTATATGCAATTGCAACTGCTGCTGCCTTTCGAAAAATATTTCCCTTTCCAGCAGATTGGGCTCGGGATTCTGCGCCGTTATAAATCTTTTCAAAGATGCGTGGCACTGCAAGAACAAACGTTGGCTTAAACGAAGCCAAATCTGCGGGTAATCGACCGGCAGGGTCGCTGCAGTGGGCCATATGCAAACCGGCGTAGATCGCGCCAATCTGGACCATTCGCCCAAATACATGTGCAACAGGTAAGAAAAGGAGAGTCGAGCCACCGGGTTTGAGGAAAAGGTCATTCGCGCCCTGAACAACATTTCCGCATTCGGACATGAAGTTTGCGTGTGTGATTTGAACGCCTTTGGGTTTTCCCGTAGTACCTGATGTATATATCAATGTTGCCAGCGTTTGCGGATTGAGCGAATCTTTACGGCGGTTTATCTCTTCATCAGAAATATTAGATCCGGCATTCGCGAGCACATGCAGGATGTCTTCAGTGATAGTCCAAACACTCTTGACTTGAGTAGTAAGCACAGGGGTAGCGAGTTCTTTTAAAATCGGCGTCTCTACTATAAGTGCAACTGCGCCAGAGTCCGTAAGAATCCATTGGATTTGTTCTGCAGATGAGGTGTCATAGATTGGGACTACACATCCACCGGCAAACCAAATTGCAAAATCTAAAATTGTCCATTCATAACGCGTTCGAGCCATCAATGCGACCCGATCGCCAATTTGGATTCCGGATGCAACAAGTCCCTTCGCAGCGGCTCGCACCTCTGCTTCAAATTCACGGGCAGTGACACTTTGCCATCCATCGCCAAGAGGGCGAGAGAGCATTATGCGCTCGGGTTCAAACCAAGATCTCTCCGTCACAATATTTGTGAGATTGCCCGCAGTGGCAGCAGGAACCAAGGCTGGAATTGTGATTTCGTTCATGGCTAAACGCTAGCGGCACTTTGAGATTATTGGGAGGGGGTAGCCTGTATTCATGCCTGAGACTACGAGCGGGAAAATCACTATTGAAGCGCCAGCAGCCCGCGTTCAAGAGATTCTTTTTGATATTGCCAACTACCCCTCCTGGTCATCGGCCATCAAAGCAGTAGATGTATTAAGCAGCGATGGACAAGGGCGAGTTACCTCCGCGAAGATCACAATTGATGCGGGAATGATGAAGGATCGTGTTGTTTTGGATTACAACTGGAGCAACGCACCGGGGCGCCTGGATTTTTCACTCTCAGATGCTGACTTGCTCACAGAAATGGACGGGGCTTACATCATTGTGGCCGATGATGATGAATCTACAACAGTCACGTACGAACTCAACGTAGCTTTGTCGATGCCGATTCCGTCGATGATGCGAAAAAAGGCTGAGCAAACAACGATTGAATTGGCCTTAAGGCAATTGAAAGATCACGCGGAAGAGTAAATGGCTTACTCCATCGGAGTCGATGTTGGCGGCACCAAAGTATTAGGTGGTGTTGTCGACGATGACGGAAAGATTATCGCGCGAGCACGCCGAGATACACCTCGACAAGGTGGAGCGGATTTAACTCAGACGATTGCAGAAATTGCACGAGAATTGATGGGCGCACACGAAGTTTCATCAGTCGGAATATCAGCAGCTGGTTTTGTTTCTGCAGATAGGAAGACGATGCTCGCAGCACCTAACATCGCAAGTTGGAATGGTGTGGACTTAAGTCAAGAACTTTCGTTGATACTTGGTTTGTCCGTAGTCGTGGAGAATGATGCCAACGCTGCTGCCTGGGGCGAGGCGCGATTTGGTGCCGGGCGCAACGAAAATCATTTAATGCTCCTGACCATTGGCACCGGCATCGGTGGCGGCATCGTTGTTGATGGAAATCTTTATAGAGGCGCATTTGGAATTGCGAGCGAATACGGACACATGCGGGTTGTCCCCGAGGGACACTTATGTGGTTGTGGGGCTAGAGGATGTTTCGAGCAATACGCATCAGGTAATGCATTGCTTCGACATGCACGAGAAGCGATTAGCGCCGCACCTGAATTAGCAAGAAATTTACTTGCAATGGGAGATGGAACTGTTGTTGGTTTATCAGGAAAACATCTGACCGATGCAGCTCGGTCTGGAGATTTAGTTGCGTTGGCTGCCTTTAATACGACAGCGCAATGGTTAGGTGCAGGTATCGCATCACTTTCAGTTCTGCTCGACCCACATTGCATCATTATTGGTGGAGGAGTCATAGATGCAGGTGAAATTCTTCTTACACCCACTCGCGCGGCGGTTGAACGCTACATGCCATTTGCTGGCAAGCACCCAACTCCGAAAATCGTGGCGGCCCAACTAGGAAATGAAGCTGGACTTGTCGGTGTTGCAGATTTGGCTCGCAGTTAAAGTTTAGACAATTGCCCCATCATCGTCTGTGAAATCATCACGAAGCCGAAAGAGAAATACTGCAAGACCACCGAAAAATGCAAGGACTCCAGGCCAAGGTTCAATCCCCAATGGATCAAAACTCAGCACCATTGCGACGATCGCATAAATTGGCCCAGCGATCATCGCGAAAATGGAGTTGCGCTTAGAACGATCATGGATGGGCGCAAGTTTTGGATCAGGTGCCTGAAAGTGGTCATCGGGATCTGGTCGATCCAATTCATCAAGGTAAGTCGTTGGAGAAGACTCATCGAGTGATAGTCCAGCCACGATAGATTCGAACTCGGCATCGATAAGCTCCGAGTCGTCATCTATATCAACAAGCCACACTCCGCTGACGATCTCGTTGATAAAAGCGGCACTTTCCTCTTGCAGCAAGGGACCATCGTGGTCTGCTGATTGCAGGTGGAATGAGCGCTCCAGGATTACTTCGCGGATGAACGGGGATGAAACTTCATCAGCGATCATCAGCGAATCGTTTGAGTTTTCTTCGCGAATTTCCTCGGAGTACATGATCAGAAGCGGTTGATCGACGAGATATAGATCCATTTCTACGGCGCGCCATTGCTTATTAAAGATACGGTGATCTAACGGAAGAGATGGCTCAAGCAAAATAACTCCGTCAATCTCGTCACCAAAATTTTCTGCCAACCGAAGTGCCAGTGCGCCGCCGATATCAAAACCGGCGATAAATACTTTTTCACACCGTTGTTTTAAATCACGAAAATCTTCGACGAGGGTTTCATACCAGGTGTTCCATTGAGTACGTTTCAATTGGTCCCACGATATGGCACCAGGAGTGAGCGAGGCAAGGAATACTGTGTTGCCGGCTTCATGCAGCGACTGAGCCCACTGTGAAGCCCCTGGAAAGGTGTACAGCATTAAGACGCCAATTGATCCGCCATGTAACTCGAACCGCTGCGATGGTGGGATCTTCGTCACCTTCCCATAGTGTCATAGAGGCGCCAATGCCGCTAAATTAGGGTACTCACGGGTCGCCGGACTCAGATGGCGTAAGTGCGAGGAGGCAAGAGGAATGGTCAATCTTCCTTACGGTCTCCTACGCGCATTCTTGACTCCAATCTTAATGCTTCTGTTTCGCCCAAAGGTAAAAGGATTGCGTAACGTCCCGATTAATGGGCCCGTCATCATCGCCTCCAACCATCTTTCATTTAGCGATTCAATATTTATGCCGTTGGTTGTTCCGCGAAAAGTCACCTTCTTAGCTAAAAGCGAATACTTCACATCTCCAGGACCGAAAGGTTTACTCAAAAAATTAACTTTCATCGCCTTGGGGCAAGTCCCCGTAGATCGTTCTGGTGGCCGTCGAAGCGAAGCTGCACTCATTACTGGCCTTAAAGTTTTAGCCGATGGCAATTGTCTAGGTATCTATCCCGAAGGAACTCGTTCGCCTGATGGTCGACTCTACAAAGGCCGTACAGGCATCGCGCGTTTGGCCATCGAATCTGGAGCTCCAATTATCCCCGTAGCAATGTTCAATACCGACAAGATTCAACCAACGGGGAAAGTAATTCCAAAGGTCATGCGGGTGGAGATGGTTTTTGGAGAGCCACTTTATTTCAGTGGAGATTCAACAGATTTGCAAGTGTTGAGAGATGCCACAGATAAGTTAATGCAAACTCTTCAAGCGATGTCTGGGCAGGAATACGTGGACATTTATGCAACTCGTAAGAAGGCTGAAAGCGACGAAGATTAATCTTCCAGATTAAGTCGTTCGACTAAGTATTTACATGTGGGGCATGTTGGCCCAGCCTCTGGCAGTGGTCCTTCTAGGACGGATATGAAATCTCCGATGACGCTAAGAAAGCGGGCTTCATCTCGGGGGACAGGTACATAACTTTGAACAACTCCAAATGCGTACGAAGATGCATCGTTTCCCACAACGCTCTTAGGATTCCAGACAAGTAATCCCATTGTTGCCACGCTAACGACTTTTCCAGCAGCAGGTTTTTCCATCGCATAGGCGTACGCCTCGAGTTGTGGCGAGTAAAATTCTCCAGAATCGCGAGAGCTGTCTGAAACCTTGCAATCTATTAGCGCAACGGTGCCATCCTCATTTTCTGCTACGAGGTCGTATTTACCAAGAATGCGCCATCTTGTGGGTTCTCCATTGACGAGCAATGGTTTGCTCTTGACGAACTCGGCTAGTTTTGTAACTCGCCCAGGACGAAGAGATGGATCGATATCTTGCGTGGCAACTCCGCGGAAAACGTTCTCTTGGAGGGAGGCAAATGTTCCGACAAGCGGGAAAGCCCCTGGCATTGTGACTTTGTGCCAGTACTTGATCCACAAACACCGCTTGCAGGTTGAAAGACCAAATGTCAGATCAGAGGGAGAGATATTTTCTCGGGCAGGAGTCGCGGGGCGTTTCATAGAGTTAAGTATCAACTATCTCAGCCAATTGCGTGGCGAAGGGCGGCAATAACAACGAGAGCTCCCAAGATGACCATGACGCTGCCGCCAATTGCTCTTAACGTGACTAAGCGTTTGGCATCGTTTGCCAGCCATTCACGAGCAGTGCCCGCTAGGAAGCCCCACGTGCCGTCAGAGAAGAGACACATCAACGCGAAGACTCCTCCCAAGAAAAGAAGTTGCGTCGTGACGTTCGATCCATCCCGGTCGATGAATTGAGGAAGTACTGCAGCATAAAAAACCAAAGTCTTCGGATTAAGAACTGCGACCCAAAATCCATTTTTCATGGAAATAAAAGCACCAGGGGCATCTGAATTCTTTTGCGTCATATCTGCTGCATGTGCATGGCGATGACGAATAGCATCGATGCCTAGGTAGACCAAGTAAGCGCCTCCACCCCATTGCACTGCAGCATAAGCAAGATCGGAGCGTTGCAAAATAGGGCCAAGTCCGACGGCGATTAGGGCAGATAAAAGAAATGATCCAATTGCATTCCCGAGAACTGTGTAGAGGGCGGTCACCCTGCCCCATGAAACGGCTCGGGCGATGATAAATAAGACACTGGGCCCTGGAGCAAGAACTATAACGATGGATGTCGCTAAGTACTCAGCAAAATGCTTGGGAATCATGTGCCGATGTTAATACATATTGCAAAGAATGAAACAGGCGAGGCCAGCAGATGCCAGCCTCGCCTGTTTCGTCAGAACTCTAAGTGCTATGCGTTCCCGCGAGATTTAGCCACTGAGTTAAGAACTTGGTATCCGACAACTGCTACCAAGGTTGCATTGATAATTCCACCAAATGCGTAGTTGCCACTGGTCCATGACATATCGGAGATACCGATAATCAAGGCAGAAGCTGCAATGATCAAGTTAGTTGAATTACCGAAGTTAACTTTGCCTTCGATCCAAATTCGCGCACCAAGTACGCCAATCATTCCGAAGAGGGCAACACCAACGCCGCCAAGGGCTCCAACTGGAGTGGAGCTCAGTACTGCACCAAACTTTGGTGAGAGCGACAAGATAATCGCACCAACGCCTGCGATCCAGTAGGCAGCAGTGGAATAGACGCGAGTAGCGGCCATAACACCAATGTTTTCTGCATATGTTGTTGTTCCAGATCCACCACCGGCACCTGCCAGGGTTGTCGCAACGCCATCTGCAAATAGGGCCATGCCCATTTGGTCATCGAGATTTTTACCCGTCATTGCTGATACCGCTTTAACGTGTCCTACGTTCTCTGCGATCAGCACAAGTACGACTGGCAAAAAGAGCACGATCGCTTTGCTATCAAATGTTGGGCTGGTGAATGATGGGGTGGCAAACATTTTTGCCGCGGAGATGGCTTTGGTATCAACATCGCCCATTGCATATGCGACGACGTATCCGACTACTAGGCCAAGGAAGATGCTGATGCGTCCCATGAACCCAGTGGAGAACGCTGAAATCAAACCAATTGCAGCCAGAGTGACAATTCCTACTAGTGGTCCCTTGCTGAAATTGTTTTTAGCAGCGCCGGCTAAGTTCAAACCAATGACCATAACAATTGTTCCGGTGACTACTGGAGGCAGCAACCAATTGATCCATCCGATTCCGGCTGCGCGAACGATAAGGCCGATGACGGCCAAGATCACGCCAGTTGCAACAACGCCACCGAGAGCGGCGGACATTCCACCACCAGCTTTAGCAGCAGCGATAGGTGCTAAGAATGCGAATGATGAACCAAGGTAGCTGGGGACTTTATTCTTAGTAATGATGAGGAATAGGAGAGTGCCAATTCCCGAGAAGAACAATGTGGTTGTCGGCGGAAGGCCGGTGATGATTGGAACCAAGAATGTGGCTCCAAACATGGCGGCGATATGTTGAACACCAACGCCGATGGTGCGTGGCCAGCTCAAGCGCTCATCTGTAGAAACGACTTCACCCGCACCGATTGTCTTTCCGGTGCCATGAAGCTTCCAGGAGAGTAGAGACATGGGTAGTACCTTTCCTCGAACACGGGGGGAAGGCGTTTTAAGGGTACGCGCGGCTGAGTTTTCGAAGGTGCGTACTTCCGAGTACGCCACGCCATCAATATTTGCGCTGCCGGCTTGCGCTCACGCGTGAATTACGCTTCAATGAGCACTCGATATATCGTATCGATATAGTGTTGATTTCTTGCTCTTGGAGCTAGGAAGCACCGACTATCGAAGTAACTCAGGGCACAGGAGTGTGGCCGCAGTCAAGGGAGATGAGATGAGATCGCGTAGCGAATCCCTTGAATTTGCACTCCTAGGCTTTCTTTCCCAGAGCCCCCTTCACGGATACGAACTTCGCAAACGTCTGATTGCCATTTATGGTCCCTATCGAGCTCTCTCATTTTCAGTCCTATACCCACAACTGCGTCGCATGCTTCTAGCTGGCGTCATTGAAGAGATCAGCCAGAAACCGATCAAAGCGGTGAAGGCCAGGAAAATGAAGAAGACCACCAAGCCTGCGCGCGCACCAAAAGAAGGCGGAATCGCACGGCGCTCGCGGATTGTTTATCGCCTCACTGCCGCTGGCCACGAACGATTTTCACATCTGACGCAAAACGTTACTCCGGATACGTGGGAGGACGAAGGATTCGAAGTGCGTTTTGCATTCTTCAGCCCGACCTCACCGGCCAATCGATTGAGAATTCTAGAAGGACGACATCGTCGTCTCAAAGATAAAGCAGAAATCCTGCGAACAGAGCTCGAAAAATCCCCAGCGGGCATTGATAAGTATCTAGAAGAGTGGCGACGTCACTCTTTGGAATCGGCCGATCGCGAAATTGCATGGCTGGAAAAAATGATCACCATCGAGAGGAAATAGTGTGAATATCACAACTGGTAAGGGCGACATTCGTGTTGCCATCGTTGGCGTAGGAAACTGCGCAAACTCGCTCGTCCAAGGCGTTACCTATTACAAAGATGCAGCAACTGATCAGGAAATTCCTGGATTAATGCACGCATCCCTCGGGGGCTATCACATCAGTAGTATCAAATTTGTTGCTGCCTTCGATGTTGATGCTAAGAAGGTCGGACTTGACCTAGCAGATGCGATCTGGGCAAGTGAAAACAATACAATCAAGTTTGCAACCGTAGAAAAAACTGGAGTGGACGTTCAGCGCGGAGTAACTAACGATGGATTAGGAAAGTACTATCGCGAAACTATCGAGGAATCCGCAGCTCCGGCAGTTGACATCGTCCAAGTTCTCAAAGACGAGAAAGTTGATGTATTGATTTGCTACCTACCAGTGGGCTCGGAAGTTGCCGGAAAGTTTTATGCTCAATGTGCAATCGATGCTGGCTGCGCTTATGTGAATGCCCTCCCCGTCTTCATCGCCTCCGATCCAGTGTGGGCCGACAAATTCACCAAAGCTGGCCTGCCCATTGTTGGCGATGATATTAAGAGTCAGGTAGGGGCGACAATCACCCACAGAATCATGGCCAAATTGTTTCAAGATCGCGGAGTTCATTTAGATCGCACTTACCAGCTCAATGTTGGTGGAAATATGGATTTCAAAAATATGTTGGAGCGCGATCGTCTTGAATCTAAGAAAATATCGAAAACAAATTCTGTTACATCACAACTTGATCATGATCTTGGAGCAAAGAACGTGCACATCGGTCCATCTGATTACATTCCTTGGTTGGATGATCGCAAATGGGCCTATGTCCGTTTGGAAGGACGTGCATTTGGCGACGTACCTTTGAACTTGGAATACAAGTTAGAAGTGTGGGATTCGCCAAACTCTGCTGGGGTCATTATTGATGCACTTCGGTGTGCAAAAATTGCATTGGATCGTGGAATTGGAGGGCCATTGCTTTCACCCTCGAGCTACTTTATGAAGACGCCTCCTGTTCAATACAGTGATGAACAGGCACATCTGCGAGTGGAGGAATTCATTGCAGGGACTGTCGAGCGGTAGTAAAGGAAAAAGATAAAAATTTTGCAGAAAAAACTCCCCCCGAAATTAATCGGGGGGAGTTTTTCTTCACCCTCACGGAGAGTAGAGGGCTAGATCGTCGCCTCTTCTGGAGTACGACGAAGATGCATCCATCCGGCGATTGAAAGTATGAGCATTAGTAGGCCGCCCACTAGTGCAACGCCTGCAGAGATTGCTGCAATTTGTCCTAACTGCCAGAATGCATATGCGGTTAGTAAAGTTCCGCGAAGCGTAGTGCCCTTAAAGACTGTATCCAGAACAGCGCTTGCTCCTTTTGCGGCTGCTTGTAGTGCTGGATCGTTGGGTGCTGCTGCTAAGGCTCCTGATGCAGCGCGAGAAGCGGCAGATGCTTTTGCATAGGTTGGCATGGCCGATAAATGGAATCCGATGTAGTGATCGGCGTACATCTGGGCTTGCTTTCCGGTAGACATGAGCTTGTTGCCGTTTTCTTTAAAGAAAGTAACTGTTGTCACATCGGCGGTCTTGTTACCTGTATCTGCTGGAAGCATTATTGATTGCGAAGAAAGCTGATTTGCAACTGCACTATTCGCAAAGCTGAAACCCCAATTAAGAAGTCCTGCTGCAATAAATAGGAAGATGCTGAGGCCAAACCCTACGAGGGTTACGATGCCATCAAATGTACGACGTTTCATGGTGATTCTCCTTTAGCGTTCTCACTTGAGAACACTGAAAGGGTATGGCTGTAACCAAAGCAGAACAGTAAAAAGTCGAGTGCTAACCCTTCACTAACTGTGATCTATATTAAGAAGTAATCTCAGTCACTAAATATGACGCCCACAAATAGGTTGTCCATCAGGACCAAGTTCGAAATGAGAGCAGGGGACTGCGAGGGCGTCAAATGCTTTATCCCCGTAGCTCGCTCTGTAGGCAAGGGCTAGAAGAACGCGAAGGTTGGTATCACCATCGGCTTTAATTCCAAATGCCTTTGCTGTCCTGCTAACAGTATTTTCAACAACTTTTTCTGTATGAGCGGTGTCACGCGCGATCGACGAATTCGATTTTCCCTGACACATCAGATCCATGACTAAGCGTTCAAAGGGCGTTAAATCCCGTGTAGCAATCGTGATATCTCTAGCCATAAGTGACCCGGGCCTCTCCGCCTAGGGCTCTATTGTCCTACATTCCCAGGGGTTTAAACACCCTTAGGATTAACCAATGAGCGAAGTATTGGCTAGTAGCGAGGGGGGCGTCCTTACTCTCACCCTCAATCGCGCTCTCAAGATGAATGCCATCACGCGAGCAATGTACACAGAGCTCTCTGGCCATATGAAAGAAGCCGCAGGAGATTTTGGAATCCGGGTTGTCGTCCTGACTGCACAAGGATCAAACTTTACTGCTGGGAACGATATTTTTGATTTCGTAGATGCGCCGCCGACTGGCCCTGAGTCGGAAGGATTTGTTTTCTTACAGCAACTTCATAATTTTCCAAAGCCACTCATTGCCGTAGTGCAAGGTAATGCGGTAGGAATCGGCACAACGATGTTGTTACATTGCGATGTCGTACTTGCAACGCCAAGTGCGAGATTTTCAATGCCCTTTGTCTCATTGGGGCTCGTACCTGAAGCAGGGTCTAGCTACCTCTTTCCGCAGTTGGTTGGTTATCAAAGGGCTGCAAAGATTTTTCTTACTGGCGAAAGTTTCAGCGCCGATGAAGCCAAAGAGATGGGTCTGGTATCTACCGTCACCGACGAAGCGCTCCAAGAGGCAATGACCCTGGCAAAGAAAATTGCCAATCAACCACCGACTGCAGTTATTAATACCAAAGCTCTTCTGAAGAGTCGATCTCATGAGGCGGTGAGCGCCGTCATGGACGTTGAGGGCGAACTTTTTCGGATGGCACTTGGTTCTGACGAAGCGATGCAAGCATTTGCGAAATTTATGGAGACTCGAGGTAAGTCATGACATTGCACGGTAAAAAAATCTTTATCACGGGTGGTTCGCGGGGGATTGGTTTGGCTATCGCACTTCGCGCTGCTCGTGACGGAGCCCTTGTTGCCATCGCAGCCAAAACCGTTGAAGTAAATCCGAAATTGCCCGGAACGATTTTTACCGCGGCAGAAGAAATTACCGCCGCAGGTGGAGTTTCACTACCGCTTCAATGCGATTTGCGAAATGAGATGCAGATTGCATCAGCAGTTGAGAAAGCCGCCAGCGAGTTTGGTGGGATTGATATTCTCATCAACAACGCAAGTGCGATCAATTTGACCCGCACTGATGCAACCCCGGCCAAGCGTTTTGATCTTATGTTCGATGTCAACGTTCGAGGCACATTCCTTACATCTCAAGCAGCCTTGCCCTACCTTCGAGAGTCGGGCAAAGCAGGGCGCAATCCTCACATTCTCAATCTTTCGCCACCGTTGTCGATGAAACCTAAATGGTTCAAAAATCACGTGGCGTACACGATGGCTAAATACGGCATGAGTATGTGTGTTCTGGGAATGTCTGAAGAGTTCAAAAGAGATGGAATTGCTGTCAATGCGTTATGGCCCCGTACCGCGATAGATACCGCGGCTCTAGCCATGATTCCTGGAGTCGATACCGCGGCCTGCCGACGACCTGAAATTTTGGCAGATTCGGCTTACCTGATTCTGGGGCGGCCAGCTGGCGAATGCACCGGGAACTTCTTCATTGATGAGCAAGTCCTAGCCGCTGAAGGAATCACTGACCTCGACCACTACTCAGTCGTGCCCGGAACGACCGATTTCTTGGAAGATTTCTTTCTAGATTAGGATTGCGGTCTCAAGAACGAGAAAAGGAAAAAATGTCAATTCAATCAATTAACCCTCGCACGGCTACCGCCTTCGGTCGCACCTTTGAAGTAACTAGCGATCAAGAGACAGTTCACATGATCACTGCTGCAGTGGCTGCTCAGAAAATTTGGGGGGCGATGAGTGCGCACAAGCGCGCCGAAACGCTACATCTTGTTGCAGATTTGATTGATTCCCAAGCAACAGAACTTGTGGAGATCGCAGATCAAGAAACTGGTTTAGGAAAAGTTCGCCTCACCGGCGAAGTTGCCCGTACAACTTTTCAATTAAGACTTTTAGCAGATGCGGCGTCCAAGGAAGGATTCTTTGCCCCAGAGCTTGATAGCGCTGTAGAAGGCGCCCCACCGCAAGGTCACCCAAATTTTCTGCGCACCAAACGTCCCATCGGAGTTGTCACAGTCTTTGGCGCGAGTAATTTTCCCTTCGCATTTAGCGTTCTGGGTGGAGATACGGCTTCGGCTTTAGCAGCAGGATGCGCTGTCGTCATCAAGGCACATTCGGCACACCCACAAACATCCCAACTTTCTTATGAGATTGCTATGGACGCCCTGAAGAAATCTGGCGCACCTGCTGGCCTTATCGCATTGGGACATGGTCGCCAGTTTGGAACTGTTGCCCTTACCGATCCACGAGTAAGCGCCGGTGCATTTACTGGATCTCGATCCGGCGGACGTGCTCTATTTGATATTGCGCAGTCTCGCCCCAACCCAATTCCATTTTATGGAGAGCTCGGAAGCGTTAATCCAGTTGTAGTTTTACAAAGCGCGCTCACTGATGTGGCAGCGTTGGCTACTGGATATCTTGATTCTTTGCTTTTAGGTAACGGCCAATTTTGCACAAACCCCAGTTTGCTCTTTGTTCCAGAAAGCGATGAGTTTCTCACTCACGTTAAGGAAAACCTTGCAACTAGAGAAGCATCTCCATTCCTGAGCGAATTAACGCAGTCGCTGCACGATAAAAACCGCGACCATGTTCGTAGTTCCACAAAACCACTTCAATATGCTGGCAAGAGCGCTCCAGGTGAAGGATTCTTCTCCACCCCTGAAGTTTTTGTTCTCATGGCAGCGAAAGTGAAGCCAGAGGAGTTGGCGGAGGAATGTTTTGGTCCAACTGGAATTATCGTGACTTACAAGAATCTTCAAGAGCTCAATTCAATTGTGGCCAAACTTGAAGGAGCCCTCGTAGGAGCAGTCTTTGCATCGAAAGATGATTCTCAACTTCCCGGCATCCTCAATTTGTTAGCAGGCAATTGCGGCCGAGTTGTGTTGAATGCTTGGCCGACAGGTGTCGCAGTGACGGCCGGTCAACATCATGGCGGTCCCTACCCAGCGGCAACATCGGTTTTGCATACTTCCGTTGGCGTGCATGCGATATCACGCTTCCTTCGGCCTGTAACCTTTCAGGGTCTACCTGATGCTCTATATAAAGCTGTAACTTCCGAACCAGTGAAAGGAAACTAGTCCCATGCGTTTAGCCAGACTTGGAGCTTTCGAAAAAGAGCGCGCTGCTGTGATTGTGAGTGATACAGAGGCCGTATTCGTCGATGACGTCATTGGAGATTGGAACCGTACTTCTTTAGAGAACGGGGCACTGGATAAAGTTCGGGCTCTGGATTTATCAACCCGTCCAAAAGTTGCGATCGCTGATTATCGTTTGGGATCGCCAGTAGCGCGTCCAACTAAAGTGATCTGCGTTGGACTCAATTACGCCCAACACGCTATTGAAACTGGCGCCACACCGCCAACCGAACCTGTTGTTTTCATGAAAGCTCCAGATACAGTCATTGGTGGCTTTGATGACATTGTGGTTCCACCTGGCTCGCTCAAGACAGATTACGAAGTAGAAATCTGCGTTGTCATAGGCAAGAACGCGCTCTATTTGAAATCTCCCGAAGATGCGCGCAAACACATCTTGGGTTACACAATTTCACAAGATGTTTCCGAAAGATATTGGCAGATCGAACGTAGCGGACAGTGGGTTAAGGGTAAATCCTTCCCATCTTTTAATCCCATGGGACCTTGGATCGTTACTGAAGATTCGCTCGACCCGACAGATATTCAACTCTGGTGCACCGTCAGCGGAGAAAAACGTCAAGATTCACGAACCTCAGACATGATTTTTGGTATCGACCATTGCATCTGGTACATCAGCCAATTTATGGAACTCAAAGCAGGCGACATCATCAACACCGGAACACCACAAGGGGTAGGGATGGGATCAAAACCAACCAAATACCTTCTGGGTGGCGAAGTTGTTGAAACTGGTATTGACGGTATTGGCACGATCCGTTCCAAGGTAATTAACGCCTAGAGCCATTGATTTTTAGAACGGATTGGTGAACACCGTTTCGTCGCTGTGTTCTAGTTCAAGTAAGCGATTCCATTTCGCGGTTCTTTCAGAACCATGAGTTGAACCGACCTTTATTTGTCCAGCAGACCACCCCGTTGCGATATCGGCCAACCAGGTATCTTCACTTTCACCCGAACGCGCCGACACGATGGTTGCAAAGTTGCTCATCTTGGCTCGGGAGAGGACATCAAATGTTGAGCTGACAAGGCCATTTTGATTGGGCTTAATCAGAATTGAATTTGCACTTTTTTCCTGAATGCCTTGGGCAAGCCTCGCTGCATTGGTTGTAAAAAGATCGTCTCCCACAACGGCAATGCTGCGCGGAAGTTGAGTCATAAAAGATTTCCAAGCCGCCCAGTCATCTTCGGCAAAGGGATCCTCAATTGAAATAATTGGAGCCTGATCCAGAAGCTCTAAAAGTTGCTGGCTCCATTGTTCCGACGTGAAAGTTTTACCAGAATTGCGAGAAACGTACTGTCCGTCATTGAAAAATTGAGTTGCGGCAATATCTAACGCTATGGAAACTTCGTGGCCGGCAGTGAGTCCTACAGATTCGATGCATTGAGCAACGAATTCGCAGGCTTTCGCGGAGGATGCAAACGGGATTCCCAAACCACCTTCATCTGCCACCAAGTTTGTTGTAAACCCTTGCTCCGCCCCTCGCTTAGCTGCACTTTCTCGGATTGCAACCACCCATGACAAGGCTTGTGAAAAGCTCGTTGCACCATGAGGAATCACAAGTACATCTTGGATATCCAAAGCGCCATTTGCGTGCGCACCACCGGAAAGTATGTTGACCATAGGCATTGGCAATTGCAGTTTCCCAGTGGGTTGCAAATATCTGGCTATGGATTGGCGATGAGAATGGGCGCCTGCCTTAAGGGTGGCTAATGAAACGGCAAGAGTTGCGTTTGCTCCCAATTTTTCATGTCGAGGGGTTGGATCTAGTTGAATCATAATCTGATCGATAGTTGCAACGTCAGGGACAAGTCCAATCATCGTGGGAGCGATGAGTTCATTGATATGCGATACAGCCAATGAGACGCTTTTGCCAGAATAAAATTTTTCGGCGCGTTGTGAGTTCGTATCTCGAAGTTCTAGCGCTTCATGTCTGCCAGTTGAAGCACCGGATGGAACAGTTACTTTGTGAACACTCTGATCGCTGAGTGTGATTAGGGCGCAAACCGTAGGGCGACCTCGCGAATCCAAAACTTGTAACCCACTGACATTGGTTATGGTGGCCGTCATGATTGCAAGAATACTTCACTGATGCTCGGAGCTATATGTGCCCGAAGAATGCCTAGGGCGCGATCGCGAACCGCCTCTTGGCCCTGTTGGTCGAGGTAGTTCACTGGAGAGACACCATCAATACGTGCAAGTGCGATGGTGGCGACATGCCATGCAAGATGTCGATCTGCTTCAGCGCCTAAAGATTTTTCATAAGCGTCAAGAAAAACTCTGGCGCACTCTGCAAGAGCTCTCTTTTCTCGGTTGCCTTGGAAATACTCTTGCTTACACAGTAGGTGCCCTAACAGGAATGCTAAATCAAAGACAGGATTTCCAGTATGCGCTGTTTCGAAATCAAGAACGATGGGGTGGCCATCGCTGGCAACCAGTATGTTTTTCGGAGAAAAATCTCCATGGACAAGACTTGTTTTCAAACCTTCTAACTCCTCGATCAGGGAGGTAATCCGTGGGGCCACAGAAGGATGTACCAAGACCAAACTGCGATAAAAGGGATTGATGCGTAGCTGCTCAAAAAGAGAATCTTCTTCAAATTCTCCAAGAGTTGCGGAATTTTCGGAAGAAATTCGATGCCATACCCCAAGAATTGTTCCTAATGAGGCAGCAATTTCTGACCGGATCACTCCACCCAAAAGATCCTCTTTCCAATTGCTGGTATCTGGAATGCGCTCAATAAGTAGTACGAATCTATCGGCATCAACATCGTAGAGTTGTGGAACATTGCGAGGTGTCATTGGCGATAAAACCTCGATGGCTTTAGCTTCAACTAGTGCGCGCCGTTGTTCAACCACCCAGGTTGCTTTCACTTTAAGTGCGGGGAGTGCTTGCTTGAGTACCAAATCTTTACCTTCTGCGGAAACGGCGAGCACAACATTAGAAACTCCGCCGGTGAGAATTTCAACCGTTGGATGCGCGTTAATTGTAAAGATTCCGCGCTCTTGAAGATAAGCAACTACCGTGTTTTCATCAAGAAGTGCTTGAGTCATGGCCTAGGGAAGATAAGTCACAGAATGCGCGTTATCCACTAGAACACTCACGCCAGAAATGCCAGTATTGAGTTCACTGCCTAGAAGATAAATGCTATTGCCTACATCAACGCGCGTAACAAGAGATCCGATAGGAGTGGATCCAATGATGTGTTCTAGTTGTTCCTCACCAAGAGTTGCCCTGACCATAGGTGAATCGACTACCCCCGGCAATATTGCGTTTACGAGAATTTCATGCGATCTACCGAGATCAACTGCAAGTGAGCGGACTAGACCACCGACGGCCGCTTTTGAAATCGTATAGGCAAGTTTTTCTTTGCGGGTGAAGAGTTCAGCTAGTGAGCTGACAATAACGATCTTTCCTTTTCTCTTTATCAATTCATTCTGCACAAGGTAGCGAATTTGTTTCACAACAAAACCGACGTTAGCTTCAAAGAGTTCATTAATCTGTTCGTCGGTGACCGTCATGAGCCCACCGTTGTAGTTGGCACCTTGGGCAAAAACTATGGCATCAAATGGATCCTTCAAATTTACGAGCGGGAGAACGATTTCATTTTCTAAACCCGAGCTCTTGCGAACGACGGGGAAGACCTCCCACCCGTGAGAGCGATAAACATCAACGGTTGCGCCACCCAGTGCGCCAGTTGCACCGTAAAGTAGTACGCGAGGCATATGCGGGGCTACTTTTCGAAGCCGTAGCGAGTGAGCATGGAATGGCCGATTGCTGCCCGTCTTACACGTTCGCGACCTGTTGATTCAACAACACTTTGAATATGTCCTCCTGCAGGGTAGAGGCCTGGAGAATTTCGTACGGTGAACTTTAAGTAGACAGGTGCGGCGACCCGTACCAAGTCTGGAACTTCATAATGTCGCACAACGCCACCGAAATCATCTGGACCCTCTACATATACATCCACTGGAATATCTACTTGTGCACGGATTGCAGCAATCTGTTGGAGCGAAAGGTCAGTCGCAAGATTGAGAGTTGAGGCTCCGAGCTCAACCATAGTTTGTGCAGTCGCAGCGTTCGTACAAGGCATAGCCACGGAAGTTTTTAAAATGAAATCTGAGGGGAGGTCTCCAAGGCGTCTTGCCTGTCCAAGAACTTTGAGTAATCCAATATCTCCAACTAAGACTGAACGAACGCCGAGTTCAGATGCGTGCAAAACATCTTCGACGGCATATCGCACTTGATCAGTCCCACGAAGTGTTGGCGAAGCAACTCCACCAGCAGAGGAAAGTGGTTGTTTGCCAATATCCCATGCAGCACGCGGACCGACGAATAGGCAAACCTCAAGATTATGTTTTGCGCCAAGTGCAACCATTTCTTGAATTTCATCATCAGTTTGCATCATGATGCCGGAGCCTTGCGAGATCCGGTGAAATTTCATATTGCGTTTTTGCGCTTCATCCAAAATCGCCTTGAAAGCTAAAGGACCTTCGACTGATGGAATCTCAATCTTCCACCGTGATCCATCAGCAAAACGCTTAGTAGATTCTGGCAGGCCATCCGCATCGCGGAATTGAATATTTTGGGCTGACAGCAGGGCGATTGATTTCTTCATGGGACCGTCTGCTTCGCGCGTTGAAGGCCAAACTTGCTCTGCCATAGGAACTCCCTTGAATCGCCGTGAGTGTCAAAGACTCTCACAGTAGGTGGAGAAATTGAAACTCGGGCGATTAGACTGCTCGAAAAGCCCACACACCTGAGGAGTCAAAGTAATGACCAACAAGACACTTTTCGAAGGTCAGGTTTGTATCGTCGTCGGGGCCGGAAACGGTATCGGTCGCGCCACGGTTGGGCTGCTTCAATCTCGTGGGGCCAAGGTGATCGCCCTCGATAACAATGTTGATGCTTTAGGCAAATTAAAATCAGAGTTTTCACTCGGAGATGATCAAGTGAGTGTTTTAGATGTTTCTGATGAAGATCAAATTAAAGAAACAATCGCTCGCATAGTGGCGAAAGAGAAGCGAATTGACTCTCTTGTAAATTCTGCTGGAATGGTGGGTCCATCCAATGTGAAGCTCGAAGATATTGCTTGGGTGGATTTTGAACGCACCTTGCGAGTGAATCTTTTTGGAACTATTTGGCTCACCCAACAAGTTTTACCAATCATGAAAGCGCAGAAATACGGTCGGATTGTGCACGTTGCATCTATTGCAGGCAAAGAAGGAAATCCAGGGATGTCGCCGTATAACACTTCCAAATCAGGGATGATTGGATTCATTAAGGGCATTGGCAAAGAGATTGCACCAGATGGAATCACTATTAATGCTCTGGCCCCTGCTGTTATCCGTACACCTATGAATGCCGATACCAGCGATGAAACATTGAAGTACATGATTGCTCGCATCCCCATGGGCAGAGTCGGTGAAGCCGAAGAAGTTGCTGAGACAATTTGTTTCATGGCCTCGCGGGCATGTTCCTTCACGACCGGATTCACATTTGATACAACTGGTGGTCGCGCTACGTATTGAAAATCACGTCTAACGGTCGATCAAATGAATTACAGTCGCCCTGCTTCGTGGACTCTTTTGAGGAAATCTTTGGTGCGCGAATCCTGTGGATTGGATAGAACAACTTCAGGTGGGCCGTATTCCACAATTCGCCCGTGATGCAGGAAGCAAACTTCATCGGCCACTTGATGCGCGAATCCCATTTCATGCGTCGCAATCACCATGGTCATACCATCGGATTTAAGATCACGGACAGTACTCAAGACTTCATTGACTAAAATGGGATCAAGGGCTGAAGTAACTTCATCCAATAGCAAAAGACGTGGCTTGAGAGCCAGAGAACGGATAATTGCAACTCTTTGTTGTTGCCCACCACTGAGTCGATCCGGATATTGATCGGCCTTGTCACCGAGATCAAATTTCTTCAGTAGTTCGATAGCTTGATTGCGCGCCTCTTGCCTGCCTACGCCTTGAACATGAATCGGAGCCAAGGTGATGTTTTCAAGCACGGACATATGAGGAAAAAGATTAAAGGATTGGAAAACCATTCCAAGTTTGCGGCGGACGTCATCAGAATCCACTCGTGGATCACTGATCTCCACTCCATCGAGCTCGATAACTCCATCATCGATTGAATCAAGGAGATTGATGCAGCGAAGGAGAGTGGATTTTCCAGATCCAGATGCGCCGATAAAAACCGTGGCGGTATGAACGGGGACATCGAAAGAGATCTCTTGCAGCACCACCTCGCTGCTAAATGATTTACGTAGGCTTTCTACTCTCAGGACCGGAGTAGTCATGCAAGACCCTGCGCATTCTGTCGCTCCATCGCCTTGCGCATTGTGTGATCTGTCAGGCGCGTCAACGGAATCGTGACTAACAAAAAGAGCCCAGCAGCCATGACATACGGGGTGTAGTTAAAACTTCTGCTGCTGGCTATTTGTGCAGCACGAATTGCATCCGTCACTCCAAGGATTGAAACCAGACCGGTGTCCTTAATCAAAGAAACAAGATCATTCAGCAAGGGTGGAGTAACTCGTCGAAGGGCTTGGGGGAGTACAACATGGCGCAAAGTCTGAACATTTGAGAGCCCTAAGGAACGCGCGGCAGCCCTTTGGCTGGGATGTACTGTGAGAATTCCACTCCGAATAACTTCTGCAACGTATGCGGTGTAAGTGATAACCACAGCGATTGTGCCAAGAACCAAAACGTTACTGGTGAGGCCTTGAAGGCGAAGGGCCGGTATGCCAAAGCCCACCAGCAAAATGATCAGTAACATGGGAATCCCACGAAATACATCAACGTAGATTGTTGCCAAGATTCTAAATGGGGTGAGCGCTGGAGATCGAGAGGTACGCGTGAGTGCGAGTACTAAGCCAAAGATTGAGACCGCAGTACCGGCGATCAAAGTGAGGGCGATATTTGTACAGAATCCAAGAATTACTTTTGGGAGGACTTCAACCCCGTAACTCCAGGCAAAGAAAGTATCAGTCAAACTCTTGAAACCAGGTGATGTAATTAGGATTGTTGCAAGAGTTCCCAAAACTAAGAAAGTTGAAATGATTGCGATGATCGCGTTTCGACGATTTTGTTCTGAGCGGATTCGGCGACGATTGAGTTCAAATTGACTTGGTGTCCACATGGAAGAAGCACGACCCCCCGATTGAGGGGCCGTGCTCTCTCCGTTAATGCGCATCGCCTTGATGAATGTGGGCTTACTTCAGTACCGGAGCTCCGGCACTTGTTGTGAGCCATTTATCTTGAATTGTTTTGAGCTCTCCGCTGGCCGTAATCGCATCTACAGCTTTAGTTATGCAAGCAGTCAAAGGACTGTCTTTGGCAAGAAGTAATCCAAATCCAAGATCGGCCGAATCGTGATTTTCAAGTTGGCCGACGATGATTCCATCTTTCACTTCAGCCGCTGCTAAGTAGAAGGCAGTTGGTAAATCGACAACAAGACCATCGATTTGACCATTCTTGAGCGCCGTAACTGCAGCAGCATTGTCGTTAAAGACCTGGGCCTTGAGACCCAATTGGGTCTCAATTGTATCTAACGATGTGGTACCTACCGCTGCTCCAAGTTTTGCACCTTTGAGACCAGCAAGCGTAGTTACACCCGCAATTTTACTTCCCTTTGCAGAAACAATTGCTTGGTTAGCAAAGTAGTAGGCGCTCGAAAAGTCAACGACCTTTTTACGATCTGCTGTGATTGAATATTGCTGCAGATTGAAATCGAAAGTTTTTGGACCAGGGGTAACTGCAGAATCAAATGTTGTACGCACCCATTTGACTGCAGCGCTTTCGAATCCAAGTTGTTTTGCAACGGCGTATGCAACCGCGGCTTCAAATCCAGCTCCTGATTCTGGTTTGTCATTTGAGACCCATGGGTCATATGCAGGCTCACCTGTCGCAACTGTGAGAGTGCCTTTCGTCAGAGTTGAAAGATCGGCCGGAGCACATGATGCTGATGCTGCATTTTCTGTTGTTGCAGGTTTAGCACATGATGTAAGGCTCACAGCAAGCAAGAGCGCTGTTGTAAGTGCTAAAGATTTATTGATTTTCATTAGGTACCTTTCGTCGTCGCTTGTCACAACTTTTGTTATGACCTGGTCTTCACCCGGAGCACCCCACCGCGATGGAGGGTTGCCGTTCAGCAAGCCGGGGCTTGGTGCTGATACTCATGACCTAGCGAAACCTTACCAATGAAGGCGCGGTTGGGAAAATGGTTGCGGTAATTCACAGATAGATTCAAATGCAATACCCTGTGATTTGTGCTTAACCCCCGCGCAAAAATCTCCGTAGTAGCTGTATTCCTTATTTTCTTCTGCGGGGTGACTCAATGGCCTGCCTTCGCACACGGGGAACTCGTGAACGCAACCCCTGCAAGAGATTCAATGATCTCGCAACTGCCCACTACAGCCAGCGTTGAATTTGATGGCGCACTTATAACCCTTGGTGGTCCCAAGACTAATATTCTTAAAGTAGAAGATCCGAAGGGTATCCAAATTGATTTAGGAGACTCGATGGTCAGCGGTGGAAAATTGATGGTGAGTCTGAAATCGGTGTCAACACCTGGTAGGTACCACGTCTCTTATCGAATTGTTTCCGAAGACGGTCATCCGGTTGAAGGCGCTTATGATTTTTCACTTTCTCCGAGTGCTGCCACGCCCGTAGCGTCCGAAGTTTCATCCGTAAATCCTTCACGGGATTCCAACTCCGTTGAACATAAATCAAAGGAATTGAACTCCGCCACTTTATTTTCGTTGAGTGCTCTAATTGTTGCATCAGTAATAATCTGGTTGGCCGCAACGAGGCGTCGTAAGAACTTGAGCTGATTTTGATTCGAAATTTGTTACCAACGAGAAATGATTACGATTTTAGTAAGAAATCGCTCTCTTTTGATCTCGTAGCAGGCGCGACAGTCGCGGTTGTAGCACTTCCATTGGCGCTTGGGTTCGGCGCTACTTCTGGGATGAGCGCAGCATCAGGTCTTACAACTGCAGTGATAGCTGGTTTTCTTGCTGCAATATTTGGGGGGTCTAAGTACCAAGTGAGCGGTCCAACTGGTGCAATGACTGTAGTTTTGATTCCGATCATCAATCATTACGGAGTCAGAGCAATTCCCTTTTTAGGATTAATTGCGGGTGTAATTGTTGTAGTGATGGCATTGGCAGGTTTAGGCAAAATTATCAACCGCGTTCCGTGGCCGGTGCTTGAAGGTTTTACTGTTGGAATCGCAGGTGTCATTGCTGTCCAACAGATACCAATGGCGTTAGGTGTTTCAAAAGCTAAAGGAGATCGGACATTGACAGTTGCTTGGAGAACTGTGCAAAACGCCATCTCCGCTGGTATTTCTTGGCAAAGTTTAGGAATTGTAGCGCTGACTCTTCTCGTTAAATTTGCCTACCCGCTCTTGGCGCGTCGTCTACATATCCGGTTTCACATTCCTGCGAGTTTTGTTGCCATTGTCGTGTCGTTAATTGTGGCGCAGGTGTTCGCGATGACGGTGAATTCAATCGGAGAAATTCCAAGAAGAATTGGCAGTTGGCATGGAGGCGACATATCTTGGAAGGATGCGAGTCATTTGCTCTGGCCTGCATTTTTGATTGCCCTACTGTGCGCGATTGAGTCGCTGCTGTCGGCTCGAGTTGCTGATGGAATGGTTCATGCTGGTCCAGAACAGCACTATGCGCCCGATCGCGAGCTTTTTGGTCAAGGAATTGCGACTGCAATCTCTTGTGTGTTTGGCGGGCTTCCTGCAACCGGCGCAATTGCACGAACAAGCGTCAATGTTCGTTCTCACGCTAAGACGCGGCTTTCATCAATGGTCCATGCCGGAGTGTTGCTTTTAGTGGCGTTGGTTGCAGCTTCCTGGGTGAGTCATATTCCCGCCGGTGCAATAGCGGGCGTGCTTATTGGCACAAGTTATCGGATCCTCAATCCCGCTTCGCTTCGCGAGTCTTTACAAACCACGAAACGTGATGCGGTGGTATTAGTGGTCACGGCGGTCGCGACGATTGCCATTGATTTAATCTGGGGGATTGGAATCGGGATTTGTCTCTACCTACTTCTAAATCGACAACACAATAAGGCTGGTGAATCGCGATGAAGATTGAATTTAATGGGATCAATTTCATTCAAGAAAGCGAACGTCAAGGATCTCCTCGCGATTTGTTTTGGCCCTGGTGTGGCGCAAATGTTTCACTTCTCGCGCTCTCTTATGGCGCCTTTTTTCTTGGATTTGGCATCTCTATTAAACAGTGCGCTCTTGCCGCGGTCTTAGGGGTCGTGCTTTCCTTCCTGCTCGTGGGCGTGAGTTCTCTTGCGGGTAAACGTTCTAATGCACCAACGATGACTCTCTCGCGTGCCGCCTTCGGCGTTAAAGGCAACATTGTTCCGGGGCTCCTTTCTTACTTGATCTTTGTGGGATGGGAAACAGTTTTAGTTTCTCTAGCAACCCTTGCTACACAAACTGTTTTTGCGAGAATCGGCAACTTTGATCACAATGCTGCTCGAATTATTGGATTCCTTATAGCAGTTTCGTTGACGGTATTTGGTGGAGTGTTGGGTTTTTCGGTCATCATGAGGATTCAAAAGTGGCTTACCCTTGCGACAGTGATTATGACCTTGGGATATGTGGCTTTAACTATTGATAATGTTAATTGGGCGGCCATAAAAGCAATCCCGCAAGGAAATCTACAAAGCTTTATCGGCGCAATGATTTTTGGTATCACGGGGATAGGGCTCGGGTGGGTCAATTCAGCGGCAGATTATTCTCGCTATCTCCCGCGGAGCGTTTCAAGTGCCAAAGTCATTGGGTGGACGGTATTTGGTTCATCCTTGGTTCCTATTATTTTGGTGATTTACGGATCATTATTATCTGGCAGCAGCAAAGAGCTCAATGAGAAGATTTCGATGGATCCTATTGGGGCTCTTACAAGTTTGGTGCCTACCTGGTATCTCATTGCATTCGCTTGCGTGGCAGTATTAGGTTTAATCGGTGGAGCAATCCTAGATCTCTACTCATCTGGTTTAGCGCTAATTTCCATTGGTTTGCCTGTGAAGCGTCACATTGCCGCTGGGATCGATGGTTGCATCATGTTGGCCGGCACCATCTACATCGTGTGGTTTGCTGGGAATTTTTCTATTCCATTCCAGGGGTTCCTGATCACCTTAGGCGTCCCAATTGCGGTCTGGTCTGCAATATTTGTTGCAGATGTCATGATGCGCAAAGAGGATTATGCAGAGGCAGAACTTTTTGACGCCACTGGTCGATATGGCGCGTGGAATCTTCGCTCTATCGCACTCGTACTTGGGGGTTCAATCATCGGTTGGGGATTTGTCACAAATACTTTTGCATCCTGGCTTTCTTGGCAGGGGTACTTTCTTGCGCTCATTGGGGGCAAAGAGGGTGCTTGGGCTTTTGCAAACGTAGGCGTTATTTTCGCTTTGGTAATTGGTTTTTTTGGCCACATCCTCTTATCGCGAAAGAATATTGCCCGCCAAGAAAAACGATAATTAATCTTGAGAGGTCGAGAATTTGTGCAGAATTGATAAGCCCAATATTGCCGAGATGATCGCTGCCAGGACAAGTCCCAACTTGACCTGAGCAAGTTGCGCCGGGTCGCTCATGGCGAGATTTGCGATGAATAGCGAAACTGTCAGTCCCATCCCTGCCAAAGCGGCAGCACCGATGATTTCCATAAAGGTCAACGATGACGGGATTGTTGCCACCTTCATTTTCACGGCTGCCCACGAAAAGAGGGTAATTCCCAAAATTTTGCCAATGACTCGGGCAGCAATAATGCCTAGTGTGATTGGCGAAGAAATAGCCGATGATACGTGCGAGAAGTCGATATGAATTCCAATGTTGACTAAGGCGAAGAGCGGAATAATGAGAAAACTGGACCAGGGATGAATCCACGAAATAAGTCTGTCGGTGCTGATCGCCTGCGAAGTCGGAATAATCCATGCCAATAGAACTGCTCCAATAGTTGAAGCAATCTTAGTGACGCTTAATCCCCCAGAATAAAAAATCCCCATGACGATTATCGATCCGAGATCATCCGCAATAGCTAGGGTGAGAAGAAAAATCTTTAACGAATTATCAATTCGTGACCCCAGCAGCGCGAGTGCTCCGAGAGATAGTGCAATGTCTGTAGGCATCGGAATTGCCCATCCATGAACCGCCGAGCCCGCGTGATTAATGAGGGCATAGATGAGCGCTGGGGTGGTCATCCCACCGATCGCCGCGATAATCGGCAGGGCTGCGATACGAGGGTTGCGGAGTTCACCGTTAATGAATTCTCGTTTGATCTCAAGCCCAACAAGGAAAAAGAAAACACTCATCAATCCTTCGCTGATGAATGTATGTATTGGCGCAATAAGGTCAGTGAAATTATGATTCAGAGAAGAATTCGAAATGATAAGTGCAACCAGGCAAGAGGCGACCAAGACCATTCCGCCAGCGCTTTCGGTGGCAAAAAATGAGCGAAAGGCTTTCGAGCCGCGAAGGATCATTCCTGAAGGTTACCTGATGGGACCTTCAACGAATCGAACGGAGCGGGCGGTGAAAAAGTTCCAGCCCCGACTTAAAGGGTAGTCGGGGCCAGAAAAGGTGAAATCTAGAGATTGTTCTCTCTGTAGTACCTACTCCAAATGAGGCGATGGAAGGGAATCAATCGAGGTAGCCGATTGATAATCGGTAACTTAGGCATAAAGATGAAACCTAGGTTAAGCAAGAAGAGCATCGCAAAGATTTGCGAATCTGCATTTTCAGAAGATTTAAATGGTTCGATTTGGTACAAGAAAGAAAACATCCATAGCCAGGATTGACCTGGGTAGGAGCCAGTTTCATTCATCATGCCCCACTGATCTCCATGCAAGTGTTGCTGGGCACCAAGCTCATCGAAGTATCCACCGTCTGCTAAAAAGAGCATTGGCATTGTGAAATCACCCGGAAGCGGAGTTATTTGAGTAGTCAACAATCCGTCCAAACTGCCTTCTTGCGCAAGGTGCAATAGTCCCGCCGCAATGACCGGAACGGGACCGAATGTTGCATCCACGGTAACTTTGGAAGAATCACCAGCCTTCTCAATCGCTGCGGCGTAACTAGTTGCCCATTTACTTTGCTGGTCAACATTTGCGGATTTCCATTGTGCAGTCGCAATAGCAACATCGGGGTCGATGCTGGATTTCAAAGGAGTCAGGACAAAGTCTTGCGCTGGGTTGACGGGGATTGTGACTCCAGCCCATTTTTGTAACTTCAGTGGTCCAAGTGATAAACCTTCAGCCGCTTTGTTGTAAGGAGCCCCATAGCCTGCGCTAATAGTCGTTCCAGCGAGCTCACCGGTTGCAGTGGCGATGAAATCAGATGGAGCACTTTGACTCCATTGCTGGAGGGTGACGGCGCGTTCATCGGGGGATCCGAAAATAGCGGCGCATGCACCGACAAGTACGGTAACTACAACCAGCGCGATCACTAACTCTTTGATCAAGTCATAGGGGCGTTTTGGGCCAGTCCACTTTTGAAGATCTACATTGCGTTCCTTAGTACTCACTTGGCGCCTCCTAGAATCTCTTTAGCATCTAGCGGTGGAACGACACCGTTCTTTCTTACCAAGACCACATGCCACACAACAATGATGCCTACAGCCAATGGCAGCAGCGCCACGTGAAGAAGAAGTGCTTGGCCGGAATTGAGAGTGTTAAAAAAGGATCCGATTCCCACGGAGTTCAGGCCGTCTTTAGCTTGGGTTGCAATCCACTGTGAATCGAAATCCCCTTGAATCAAGTACCCAGTAAAAGCGGTCGCAAGGGAGGAGAGAAAGCAAAAGACTCCCGTGACCCATGTTTGGAAACGACGACCGCGCCAAGCGGCCATCCAGAACTTTCCCCAAAGGTGCACAACCATAAATACGAAGAAGAGTTCCACCGACCAGAGGTGAATGGAGTTCACATAATGACCGACATTTGAGGTGTGCCACCAGCTTGCACCCCGAATAGTTAATACAAGTCCAGAGCCGATGATGACTGCAAGTCCGGCAAGGGTCAAAACGCCAAAGACATAAATCCAGGATGCGACGTAGGAGGGTTGGTTATCTGGCAGCGCATCTTGAGGATCGATCTTTTCGATAGTTGCACGTCGTACGCGAGTGGTCCACATAGTTGCCATGGGATCTACTTCCCATCTTGCTTATGAGAGGGGAAAGGAAGGACAAGCGCTAAGGCGAAGAAGACAATGATGAGACCGATCATGATGAGGTTCGGAACAGAAACCGAAATGAAACCCCAGGTAATAAACTTCGCGGGACCATTGAGTGATAGTGCAAGTGAAACCATTCCAGATTCTCCTTCGGATCTATGGTAGTTAGATCGCAATATGGCAACTATGTCCGATGCGACAAGTAATAAGAAGTCAATCGCCTCCAAAGAGATTGAATTTGGCTTCTTTTGAGGGTTGGCACTCCATAGGGGACTAATATTGGAATCATGAAAGAGTATTCAAAAGTTGCGGTTATCGGACTTGGAGCGATGGGTTTGCCGATCGCTTTGAATCTTTCAAAGAAGTCCATCTCAATACAAGTGTGGAATCGATCAGAACCATCCCGTGTAATTGCACTTGCTAACGGAATTCAAGTTATTGAGAAACTTACTGACATTGACGCACAAATCTTTTTGACTGTCTTACCAGATATTGCACAATTAAACGAAGTTTTGAAAAATGGATTACAAACTGCTCTTCGACCTGGAGATATTCTTGTGGTAATGGGCACTGTTTCTCCGCGTGCAGTTCGTGCCTTAGGGGCGCGGCTGGAACCACTGGGAATACACGTTGTTGATGCTCCAGTCAGTGGAGGCGATGTCGGCGCTCAAGAGGGGACTTTGTCAATCATGGTCGGAGCCGATCCGGAAGATTTTAAAATCTTGCTCCCCATCTTGGAAGCAATTGGTGCTGTGGTCCGATTAATGGGACCTCTTGGGTCGGGTCAGATAGCCAAAGCTTGTAATCAAATTGTAGTTGCGACAACTCTTAGCGCTATAGGAGAGGCAGTTACCCTCGCTCGCAAAGCTGGGCTGGATGTTGCCACCTTGTTTGAAATTCTTGCAGGAGGACTAGCCAATTCACGTGCGCTTGAGGTGAAAGGCGATCGAATACTTTATGGAAACTTTACCCCGGGCGGAACTTCTGCCAATCAGTTGAAGGACCTTAAAATTGCCCTTGAAACCAGTGCTGATAGTGGTGTGCGTGTGCCAGTTACCGAGCGAGTGGCGGAATTGTTTGCATCGATGATTGCATCAGGTGATGGCGCCTTAGATCACAGCGCCATCATTCGCGAAATTGAACGCATGAGTGCGCAGAAATAACGAAGCCCCCGCCAAATTTCTGACGAGGGCTTCGTTGTGTGGGATTTTACAGGTCGAAATATAATTCGAACTCAGCTGGATGCGGACGCAACCGAACATAATCAACTTCTGAAGTGCGCTTGAAGTTAATCCAAGTATCGATGAGATCCTTAGTAAAAACGCCTCCACGAGTAAGGAATTCGTTGTCGCGCTCTAAGTTGTCCAGAACTGCATCGAGCGAGCCTGGCACCTGTGGGATTGATGCCGCTTCTTCAGCATCCAATTCGTAGAGATCCTTATCCACTGGCAATGGTGGCTCAATCTTGTTGATAATTCCATCAAGGCCAGCCATTAACATCGCTGCGAAAGCAAGGTATGGATTCGATGATGGATCCGGGCAACGAAATTCGATGCGCTTTGCTTTTGGATTGCTCCCGGTAATTGGAATACGAATACAGGCAGAACGGTTACGGGCTGAGTAAACAAGGTTTACTGGTGCTTCGTATCCGGGCACGAGGCGGCGGTAAGAGTTGACAGTTGGGTTGGTAAATGCCAAAAGCGATGGTGCGTGCTTGAGTAATCCGCCAACATACCAACGTGCCATATCGGAGAGATCTCCATACCCTGCGCCCCAAAATAGTGGCTTGCCATCTTTCCAAAGAGATTGGTGCACGTGCATACCTGAGCCGTTGTCACCAAAGAGTGGCTTTGGCATAAATGTTGCAGTTTTACCGCCTTGCCACGCCGTGTTCTTAACAATGTATTTAAACTTCATCAAGTCATCGCCAGCTTGCAAAATATCGGAGAAGCGGTAGTTGATCTCCATCTGTCCGGCAGTACCGACTTCATGGTGTGATCGCTCAACCAGCAAGCCAGCTTTACCGAGGTTCATGACCATTTCATCCCGAAGATCTGCATATTGATCTGTAGGTGAAACCGGGAAATATCCTCCCTTGACACGAGTGCGGTAACCGCGGTTTGGCGTGCCATCAGCATCTTTTTCGATGCCGGTATTCCATGCACCTTCGTACGAATCGATGTGGTGGAAAGCTTCGTTGATTCCAGTGGAAAAGCGCACTGCATCAAAGACGTAAAATTCTGCCTCTGGTGCGAAAAATGCTGTGTCAGCAATTCCGGTACCGCGCATAAAATCCACTGCCTTCGCGACGATTCCACGAGGGTCACGACTATATGGGGAATTATCTACCGGGTTATGAACCGAGAAATTGATAATGAGAGTCTTCTCTTTACGGAACGGATCGATGAAGGCTGATCCCGGAACGGGTAGCAACTTCATATCTGATTCATGAATTGCTTGAAAGCCACGGATGGATGAACCATCAAACATGAGGCCCTCAGTGAAGACTGCTTCATCGAATGATTCAACAGGCACATTGAAGTGGTGTTGGATACCAGGAAGGTCGATGAAACGAACGTCGACTAATTTAACGTCTTCTTTCTTTATGTACGCAAAAATTTCTGCTGAGTTCTTAAACATTTTTCTCCCATTGCCGCCGAGATCCGCACTATGCGGAGCGTTCAAAGTGGCTCGTCATTGAGCTGTAACTCTTGGCGTAAGGATAGGTTGCTCGGGGGAAAAGGTGATAACCGCCCTGTTACATCTATGTTAAGAATTGCCTTGGCCCTTGGAGGGTAGGCTCGGAGTATGGATTTTCCGCGAGTAAGTCTGGGTAGGCGCCTAGTTGCAGTCGCTATCGACTGGTTGATGTGCTTGGTGGTGGCAGGGGCGCTATTGCCCAAGGCCAATGGGATGCGCCAATTTGGGCCACTCGTTGTCTTCTTCGTAGAAGTTAGTCTCCTGGTCGCGTTGCAAGGTGCATCTGCCGGGCAGCGGATAGTTCGTCTCAAGGTCGTCCGTTATGTTGACGGGGGAGCACCTACACCGATGCAAGCACTTATTCGAACGACGTTCTTATGTTTAGTGGTGACAGCAGTTACTTTTGATCACGACGGGCGAGGAATTCACGAACGATTGAGTGGAACGATTTTAAAACGTTACTGAGAAAGACCTAACGTTTAGGGACTTTTACATTTTTTGGCATTGGCCCTTTAGGAATTGGCATCGACATTCCGCCAACGGCTTTGAGGCGGTTTCGAACTTCGCGCAGCTGGTTAGCACTCAGTTTCTTCTTGTATTTACGCATATGTTTTTGCAATTTTTGTAAGGAAACTTGTCCATCATGGTCGCCAACGAGGACTTCATAAATAGGAACTCCGGGTGCAAATCGCTCGGTCTTCTTCTTCTCATCGATCAATAATCCTCGAGCACCTGGACCGCCTTCACCTACCAAAACTATTCCGGGACGGCCAACACTGCGATGCACCATCTCTTGATTGCGAGTCACAGCAACTGCAGGTGTAGTAGTCCAACCTTTACGAATCGCCATCAGAACGCTAGCCGCTGCACCGATTTGTCCCTCGATTGATGCGTATGCAGCCCTTCCCGCAACACGCGTAAAGAAAAATAGCGCAGCCAAGATGGCAACCGGTAAACCAACGAATCCCGCATAGACGGGATGTCCTGCAAATGCACCAAGAGCGATTCCTAAAATCCAAACAACCAGGAAAATTGCAGCTAGTGCTACGCCAATCCACGGCTTAACCTCTTTTGTAATGCTGTAGGCATCACGAATTGTCTTGAATCTTGGCTCCTTCGGAGCTGCGGCAGATTTCTTCTTTCGGTTGAACATGGGTTCAGTTTAGTGGGGCTGGTGCAGTTCCACCAAGGCGAAGTGGCGCCCATCGTTGACCCACGTGGCTATCAGGGTATTGGTCTTGAACATCATGGAGCATCGCAACCATCGTCGCCCGTAAAGCAATTTCTGCAGCCGTAACATCATCGCCCTTGGAAAATTGAATCGGGGCGCCTATGCGAATCGTGATGGGCACGTGTTTGCGGCGTAGATCCTTAGGTACGCCTTTTGTCCAAATTCGTTGGCTGCCCCAGACGATGGTTGGAATTATTGGTACGCCGGCACCCATTGCCAAGCGCACCACACCAGTTTTTAATTCTTTGATCTCAAAACTTTTAGAGACTGTGGCCTCAGGAAATATCCCAATGATCTCACCAGATTTGAGTGCGCGCAGTGCCGCAACAAAAGAAGCAGATCCGCTAGAACGATCCACATTAATATGATGCATTCCGCGCATGAGCGGACCCGCCAATTTGTTGTCGAATATTTCTTTTTTTGCCATGAAGCGAACGAATCTTTTTGCAGGCAAGACGGCCGTACCCGCAAGTGCAAAATCCAGATAACCAATGTGGTTAATCGCTAATATTGCGCCCCCATGGCGAGGAACATTTTCTTGTCCAGCAATTGAAAACTTCAGACCTAAATACCGCCAAAAAAGTTTGGCCAGACCGATTACTGGGGGGTAAACCAGGTCAGCCATTAGTTACGCGCGCTTGCATCGCTTGTTTGTATAGACGACCCGCACGGTAACTTGATCGCACCAGTGGTCCACTCATGACACCGAGGAATCCAATCTGAGTCGCTTGCGCAGATAGTTCTACGAATTCCTCTGGCTTAACCCAACGCTCCACAGGGTGGTGGCGATTTGTGGGGCGCAAATATTGCGTAATTGTGATGAGGTCACATCCAGCACTGTGAAGGTCGGTTAAAGCTTGGCTTACTTCGGATCGTGTTTCACCTAGACCAAGTATTAAATTTGATTTTGTGATCAAACCAAAATCTCGAGCCATAGTGATCACTTGCAATGATCGTTCATATGTAAAGGCCGGTCTAATCTCTTTAAAAATGCGTGGAACAGTTTCAACATTATGGGCAAATACTTCTGGGCGCGTTTCGAAGACTTGGTCGAGTAAATGGGCGTGACCACTGAAATCTGGGGCCAACATCTCGACACCGGTATTCGGATTGAGCTCATGGACTTTCCGGATTGTTTCTGCGTAAAGCCATGCGCCTTCATCGTCGAGGTCATCGCGTGCAACACCTGTAATCGTCGCGTAATTCAGGTTCATTGTTTGAATAGATTCAGCAACCCTTCTTGGTTCATCGCGATCAAGGGGTTGTGGCTTGCCAGTATCAATGTTGCAAAAATCGCATCGGCGGGTGCATTGCTCGCCACCAATGAGAAAAGTTGCTTCGCGATCTTCCCAGCATTCAAAGATATTCGGACATGCGGCCTCTTGGCAGACCGTGTGCAAACCTTCTGATTTCACCAGAGAGCGCAAACGCGTGTATTCGGGACCCATATTTGCACGAGTCTTAATCCACTCTGGTTTTCTTTCTATCGGTGTAAGCGCATTTCGCGCCTCAATCCGTAACATTTTCCTGCCGTCGGGTGCAATGGTCATTGCGCAATCCTTCTCAAAACTTCTTCCATGTGGTGTTGGACAATTGGGAGAACTTCGGCGACTGTGATCGAGCGGCCAAGCTCTTGTGAGAGCGATGTAACTTCGACATCTGGAATTCCACATGGCACGATGCGATCAAACCATGTGAGGTCAGGGTTCACATTGAGTGCGAAGCCGTGCATCGTGACACCTTTAGCAAAACGAATACCGATTGCTGCGAGCTTTCGATCGCTTTGTCCATCACGGACCCATACTCCAGATCGCTCACAGTAACTTTCTGCTTTAAGACCTAGATCTGCGCATGCGTCGATTAGGGCCCCTTCGATTTCCCGAACAAATCCAACAACATCGTGCCGCTTAATTAATCGCACAATTGGATAGCCAACTAATTGACCGGGTCCGTGCCATGTAATTTTCCCGCCGCGATCTGTATCTATCACCGGGGTGCCATCGGTTGGGCGTTCGGAATCTAAAGTACGACGGCCGGCAGTAAAAACAGGAGGGTGTTCGAGTAGCAGTAACGTGTTGCGGCGCTGGCCTTCTGCAATTTCTGCATGCAGACTTCGCTGCATCGCCAGTGCGATTTCGTAGTCCACGAGGCCGCATGAATCTACTGCTATGCGGGATTCGGGGCGGGCAATTACGTCTGGCACATCCATAGCCTAAAGGTAGGATTGCCTTCTTACATCCCATGAACGAGCGCACCTTTTTACTAGGCGCGCCAAGAGAATCGAGAGGCAATTTTCCGTGTCGCAATCACCTGAGTTAGCTGCCGTAAAGAGAAAAAAGCCACATCGTCGTCGTTTTTGGGCTGCAATCGTTGTCATTGTCATTTGGTTTGGCGCCAGCGGGGTATTTGGTCCGCTCTTTGGGAAACTTTCCACGGTGCAAGAAAATGATAACTCTGCTTTCTTGCCAGATAGCGCTGAATCGACTGAAGCGTCAAAGATAATCGCCAACTTCTCTAAGGACGCAAATACACAGATCCCAACTTTGGTACTGCTTGAAGGAAGCGTTGATGCTGCGAAACTTTCGGCGATCAATGCACATCTAAAAACGCTTCCCAATAAGAACATAGAATACTTGAGTCCATATAAGGGGACAACGGATACTGGGATTCCACTTTCTAAGTATTTTGTACCGGGCCAACCATTTTTTGCTTTTCCTTCGCAAGACGGGAAGGCAATTCTTGTGAATTTACCGGTTACATCTGATGTTGGTGGCGCGCAACTCGCAAACGCAAAACCAGTGCTGACGGCGATGATTAAGACAATTCGTACAGATATGAGCACATGGGCTAAAGCCAATGGATTTGTCAGTCATGTAACAGGTGTTGGCGCCCTTTTCAGTGATCTCTTTGGGGCATTCGGTGGAATTGACTCAAGCCTTCTCCTTGCCACTCTCGGCGTGGTCTCCTTTATTCTAATTTTGGTTTACCGTTCACCAGTTCTTTGGGTACTCCCACTTTTATCTGCAGTTTTTGCCCTCTCTACAGCTGGCGGCATAGTTTTTATCTTGGCAAAAAACGACATCATCAAACTCAATGGGCAGTCCCAAGGCATTTTGTCAGTTTTGGTGCTCGGTGCTGCTACTGATTACGCACTTTTATTGATCGCACGCTATCGCGAAGAATTGCATCACTATGCTTCACGATTCGACGCTATGAAAGCCGCCTATCGCGGAATCTTTGAACCGATCCTCGCTTCTGGATCCACAGTCGCAATCAGCCTTTTAGTTTTATTGCTCAGTGAACTAAGCAGTAACCGCGGACTTGGACCGGTAGGCGCGATCGGCATTGCTTGCGCGATGATCACGATTTTGACACTACTACCCGCTTTATTGGTTGTCTTTGGCCGTTGGATATTTTGGCCAAGAATTCCGCGTTTTGATGACCGCGATGCTAACTTGCACGGCGTCTGGGCCAAGCTTGGCACTGCAGTAGGAAATCGTCCACGACGTTTATGGATCGCTACGGCAGCAGGTTTATTGATTTTGGCTGGTTTCGCTACAACTTTGCAAGCAAATGGTTTATCTACGTCGCAATCATTTACCACGCGCCCCGAATCCGTCGTGGGACAAGAATTATTGCTCAAGCATTTTCCAGGCGGGCAAGGTCAACCCACTGAAGTTGTTGTCAAGCAATCTCAAGTTGAGCAAGTAACTCAGGCACTATTGAATGTAAAAGGGGTAGCAAGTGTCGATCCAATGCGGGTCGCACCGGTAGTTCCTGGAGCACCGCTACCAGAAGTGAAAGTAGTTGAAGGACAAGTTGTTCTCAATGCGACTTTGACTCAAGCTCCCGATTCAGTTGGAGCGCGAGAATTGGTTCCAGCCATTCGTGCCGCTGTTCATGCGGTAGATCCAACAATTTTGGTGGGTGGTGGTAGCGCCGTTTCTTATGATGTTGATCAAGCCTCACGCCATGACAATCGACTTATCATTCCAGTGGTTCTGATTCTCATCGGAATTATTCTATCGTTGTTGCTTCGAAGTCTTGTGGCATCAGCGCTCTTGCTTGTGACAGTTGTATTGTCATATGCCGCGACACTTGGAGTTTGCCAATTGGTATTTCACAATATTTTCCACTTCCCAGGTGCAGACACTTCATTCCCACTCTTTGCGTTCGTGTTTCTTGTAGCACTGGGAATTGACTACAACATTTTCCTTATGACGCGTGTGCGAGAGGAATCTGCAAAGATTGGCACACGTGCAGGCGTAATCAAGGGTTTGACCGTTACAGGAGGAGTCATCACTTCAGCCGGAGTTGTATTGGCATCGACCTTCGCAGTCCTTGGAATTTTACCGTTGGTATTCCTGGCAGAACTTGGTTTCGCTGTTGGTTTCGGCGTTTTACTAGATACGATCATTGTCCGATCGATATTGGTACCGTCGCTGGTGCACGACATCGGTGGCAAAATTTGGTGGCCTTCAAAACTTCAAAATAAGTAGACGAACTTGCGTCTACTTATTTCTCAGAGGTAGAAACTTATTTAGCTCTCTGAGTCAACTAGTGCTGCAATTGCTGCGCCGATGTGGGGATAGTCAAAAACAAAGCCGGAATCCAATAGCGCTTGCGGGATTACCTTCTTAGATCCAAGCATTTCAATGGAGAAACCACCAAATGCTGTTTTGAGCGCAAAACCCGGAACCGGAAACAGGGCTGGGCGATGCATCGCTCGTGCCAAACTTGCAGTGAATTCCTGATTGGTAGCGGGATTTGGAGCGGTGACATTTACGGGCCCGTAGATTGCGTTATCGAGAGAAAAAGTTATTGCCCGAATGACATCATGCAAAGTAATCCAAGACCACCATTGTTTACCCGAACCAAGTTTGCCACCGAGACCAAATCTAAAAAGCGGAATCATTTTCCCCAGGGCACCGCCGGTTGGATCTAGTACTAATCCAGTACGCAGTTTCACTGTACGAATGTCCCCGGCAGCATCTGCAGCATTTTCCCACTCGCGACAGACGGTAGCTAGAAAGTCATCTCCACCGCGATCGGCTTCAGTGACTGCACGATTACCGGTTTCTCCATACCAACCCATAGCGCTGGCAGAGATAAATACACGGGGCTTAACTTCGGCTACCGCATTCGCAATTGTTGTAGTTCCAAGAAGTCTAGAATTTAGAATCTCTGCTTTGTATTTAGGTGTCCACCTCTTGTCGCCAACACCTGCACCGGCAAGGTGAATGACTGCATCTACGCCTTCGAGTGCGGAAAGATCAACCGTGCCCTTCTTCGGATCCCAAGAAATTTCATCTGGAGCAACTGTTGGACGACGCACAAGTCGTTGAACGGTATGACCCTCGGATTTGAGCTGACCAACTAGGGCGCCACCAATCAATCCCGAAGACCCAGATACAGCAATTCGTTGAAGAACGGGCATTTAGAGTCCTAAATCAGATTCAAAAGAACCAGTTTCGAGGCGCTCCTTTAAAGTAACTAGGAAGCGCGCAGCATCAGCGCCATCGACGACGCGGTGATCATATGAAAGTGCTAGGTAGACCATGGAGCGGATTGCAATAGTTTCTCCGCCATCTTCGCCGCGAACGACCATAGGACGCTTAACGATAGAACCAAGTCCAAGGATTGCCACCTGTGGTTGATTAATAATTGGTGTATCAAAAAGTGCGCCGCGACTACCGGTGTTGGTCAAGGTGAAAGTTCCTCCACCCAATTCATCAGGTGAGATCTTGTTTTCCCGAGTGCGAGCAGCTAGATCGGAAATCTTTCTGGCGATGGCTCCCATATTGAGATCACCTGCATCACGAATGACAGGGACTAGCAATCCGCGTTCGGTGTCTACAGCAATTCCGAGGTGCTCGGCTGCGTGATAAGTAATCTGATCGCCTTCGACAGATGAATTCACGACTGGATGTTGCTTAAGGGCTTCACAAATCGCCACTGCAAAAAATGGTAGGTATGAAAGTTTGACGCCTTCACGAGATTCGAAATTTGCTTTCGCTTTATCGCGGATACGAGAGATCTTGGTGACATCGACTTCAATGACAGTCGTGAGTTGTGCGCTGACATGTAATGACTCCACCATCCGGGATGCAATAACTTTGCGCAGACGCGACATCGTGACGGTTTGTCCGCGAAGTGGGGAGCCACCTGGGGCTGCAATGCGCGGCGCAGAAACCAATTGGGTCGCTGGTGTTGGTGCCATAACTGAAATTGCTGGGGCTGCCTTAACAGATGCTGCTTGGACGTCCTCTTTACGAATTCGTCCGCCCACTCCAGTACCCGAGACCGTTGCTAAATTCACGCCTAACTCTGTTGCTAGTTTTCGAACTAAAGGCGTGACATAGGCGTTATCTGGTTGCGATGCTGTAGGCGCAACGGGCGCAGGTGTCATAGCAGGTGCTGGCACGAATGCAGGGGCAGGTGTAGCAGTCACAACAGCTGCTGGGGTTGGCGCAGCAACACGTGGTGTCGAAACGGCACTTCCAGATGTACCAATAAGAGCAAGGCGGGCACCAACTGGAACGGTGGAGTCCACCGCAACATCGATTGCGAGCAAGGTTCCAGATACAGGAGATGGGATTTCGGTATCGACCTTGTCAGTTGAAACTTCTAGTAGTGCTTCATCGACAGCCACGTGGTCGCCAACTTTTTTAAGCCAACGCGTTACGGTGCCCTCGGAAACTGATTCGCCAAGGGCGGGCATCGAAATAACCGTCCCCTGATTGGATGACTGGCCAGATGATTGAATCGGTGTTGTCGCAACAAGAACAGAAGGTGTAGGGGCGCTTACTACTGGCGCAGAAGCAGCCACCGGTGCGGCTGCAGCAGCTGGAGGGGTAGGCGCGGTTGCGGCAGGTTGGGATGCGGAATTACTTTCTGCGATTACTGCTAACTCGGCTCCGACTGCAACTGTTTGGTCGATACCAACGGTGATCTTTTGCACGATGCCTGCAACGGGGGATGGAATTTCGGTATCAACTTTATCTGTAGATACTTCTAGGAGCGGCTCATCAACTGCGACGTGATCGCCTTCAGATTTGAGCCAGCGAGTGACTGTGCCTTCGCTAACGCTCTCGCCGAGAGCGGGCATCGTTACTGAAAAGGTCATTACCTAGCTCCTCTTAAAGAATTGACTGTGCGAGTGTAATTGGATTTTTAGCCGTGCGCATGAAGGGGCTTCCCAGCAAGGGCCATATGCGCTTCACCCATCGCTTCAGACAAGGTTGGGTGGGCGTGGATCAAGGGAGCAACGTCCTCGGCGCTAGCTTGCCAATTGAAGATGAGTTGGGCCTCAGCCAGAAGTTCTCCAACTCTTGCTCCCACCATATGAATTCCAAGGACCGGACCACCCTTTTGTGAAACCAATTTAATTGATCCAGAAGTTCCGAGAATTTGTGCTTTCCCATTTCCAGCTAAATCGTAGTTCAACTCGACAACATCATGACCGCGAGATTTTGCTTCGGCGGTTGTTAAGCCAACAGATGCAACCTCAGGGTCAGAATAAGTAACACGTGGCACTCCGTCATAGTCAATAGGACGAGGGTTTAGTCCAGCAATTTCTTCGGATACAAGAATTCCTTCTCCAAATCCCACGTGAGCCAATTGGAGGGTAGGAATTACGTCTCCGACCGCCCAAATACCCGGGACATTTGTCCGGCACTTGGCATCAACGGTGATGTAGCCGCGATCCATCGCAATTCCTTGTTCTTCATATCCTAGATTTGTTGAAACCGGGCCACGTCCCACGGCTACAAGTAGAAGGTCCGCGTTAAATTCTTTTCCGTTTTCTAGAGTAACGGTGACAGAATCTGGGCTCACAGCTGCAGACTTAAAACGGTCTCCAAGCTCAAACTTAATTCCACGCTTTCTAAAGGCTCGCTCCAACAATTTACTTGATGATTCATCTTCAAGTGCGACTAAGTGCGGAAGCGCCTCAATAATTGTTACATCCGCGCCGAAAGATTTCCATACTGAAGCGAACTCGCATCCGATGACGCCGCCACCAAGAACTATGACTTTCGCCGGAACATAATCCAAAGTTAGAGCGTGATCGCTGGTAACAACTCTTTTCCCATCAATCTCTAATCCGGGCAAAGTGCGGGCGTAAGAACCTGTTGCTAGGACAACATTTTTCCCTACATATTTTTCCCCGTTTACCTCCACAGTGTTGGGTGAGACTAAACGACCATGACCCTCAACAAAAGTAATATTTCTGGATTTAACCAAACCCTGTAAACCTTTGTAGAGGCGGGAAACAACTCCATCTTTATAAGCGTTGACCGCTGGCATATCCATCGAAAGAAATTGAGCATTAACCCCGTAGTGACTGGCTTCTCGAGAATTGTCAGCAATTTCACCAGAGTGCAAGAGGGCTTTTGTTGGTATGCAACCACGGTGCAGACAGGTTCCGCCCAATTTTCCTTCTTCGATCAAAACAACAGATTTCCCTAATTGCGCGCTACGAAGCGCGCATGCGTATCCGCCGCTACCGCCGCCCAATATCACCAGATCGAACTCAGCCACGATTCACCTTTCGATATATCTACGTACCTATCTTGCCAGCCTTAGCTCAAAATCCTTAATTGAGGTAGGACTGCGCCAATGTGACCAAGGAACGCATAGCGATGCCCGTGCCCCCAACTGGTGTGTACCCATGGGCGGATCCTTCGTTATATGCAGGACCCGCAATATCAAGGTGGAGCCAAGGCAAGTCATCTGGGATGAAATCTTTAAGGAACAAACCGGCAACCAACATTCCACCCATTCGATCGCCGATGTTTGCTAAATCAGCAACGGGGGAGTCCAGTGATGCACGTAACTCGATAGGAAGAGGCATTGGCCAGAAAGATTCCCCACTGTCTTGTGCAGCAGCAAGAAATTGATTGCGAAACTTTTCATCATTTGTCATGACAGCACTGGTGCGCGTGCCCAGAGCTACAACTTGCGCGCCAGTAAGAGTTGCGACGTCAACAATTCCATCAAGTGTGGATTTTCCCTTACGACCGATTTCAATGGCTTTCGAAAGTGCATCGGCTAGAACCAATCTGCCTTCTGCGTCAGGGTTGAGCACTTCTACTGTCTTCCCGCCATAAATGGTAATAATGTCGCTAGGACGTGTAGCGGTGTCGCTAATCATATTTTCAGCAAGAGGGGCCCATGCGTCGATGGCAATGGGTAGCTTCAAAGTTGCAATCGACATCACTGCTGCGCACACTGCAGCAGCTCCGCTCATATCGGATTTCATTGCTTCCATACCTAGTGCGGGCTTGAGGGCTAACCCGCCAGAATCAAATGTGATTCCTTTGCCAACGTAGGCAAGCTTCTTCTTGTATTTAGTTGGAGTGTAAGAGATATGGAGAAGGCGTGGGGGATTGGCAGATCCTTGGCCAACTGCCGTGATGCCGCCGAACCCTTGAGCGCGCAGTTGCGCATCAGTGAGAATAGAAACTTTTAATCCGGCTTTTGATCCACCAGCCAATGTGACGGCTTGCGAAATCAATGCGCAGAAAGAGATTGGCGTCAAGTGGCTAGGTGGCATGTTGATCAGGTCGCGAACCAATGTCGTGTACTGACCGATAATCATGGCGCGTTTTACAGATTCTTTGGCCTCAGTTTTACGAGCTAATGATGTGTGAATCACAATATTGGCTACAGGTAATTTTTGCGCGGCCTTAGAAGAGCTTCTGAATTCATCAAAAGCATAAGAGCCGAGCGCTGCGCCTTCGGCTATTGCTGCGACGGAGTCGATAGTGCGAGTAGGAAGCGAAAAGGCGACCGTTGTATTTCCAGCAAGCGAGCGAGTCGCTGCGCCAGTTGCTCGCCGAAGAACTTCATGAGGGTATTTCTTCTCTTCGCAACCCAGGCCCGTAAAGACAATAAGCCGAGTCGTTGTTCCGGGAAGTTTGATTATTTCATCAGCATTACCGGTGGCTCCGAGATCCTCAAGTGCACTCAAGAGGGTTTTGGAATCTAGTGTGATATCGCCAGATTCGATGACGAGTTTTTTCGCATCGTTCTTCTTGTGGGCAAGACCTACGACTAAGACTTCCTGAGTGATCGCTGCATCGGTCAATGTAACTTTGGCCACGAAATATCTCCCTCAACCTCAACGGTGCTAATAGGTGAGAGCCTAGGCGATAGATTGCGACTATGAAACTTTCGCCTCTCCACCAGCGCCATCTTGACCGCAATGCCAAGATGGCAGATTTTGGTGGGTGGCTTATGCCCATTGATTACCCCGATACCGGAGTTTTGGTTGAACATGCGGCAGTTCGCGAACGAGTTGGGATTTTCGACGTCTCACACCTTGGTAAAGCTTCCGTCAAGGGGAAAGGTGCACTTGAATTTCTTAACGAACAATTTACGAACGATCTCACCCGAATAGTTGATGGTCAAGCCCAATACACCTTGCTCTGTAATTCCTCGGGGGGAGTTATCGATGATTTGATTGCTTATCGAAAAAGTCCAAATGATTTCTTTCTGATCCCCAATGCATCCAACACCGCAGATGTTGTGAGTGCACTTCAATCACAGGCCCCTGCTGATATTCAGATTGTGAATTTGCACGATGCCTTTGGAGTTATTGCTCTACAGGGACCCCTTGCTGCGAAGGTGCTTGAGAAATTCGGAATCAAGACCGATTTGGATTACATGTGTTTTTCAAATGTATCGATTAATTCACATTCGGCAATTCTGTGCCGTACGGGATATACCGGGGAGTTTGGTTTCGAGATTGTTCCTCAGTGGGAGGAGGCGCTGCAGGTGTGGGACGCCCTTGTAGCCGTAGTGTCAGAATTCGAAGGAGCAGTGTGCGGACTTGGTGCTCGAGATACCTTGCGGACTGAAATGGGATATCCGTTGCACGGTCATGAACTCTCGTTGGAGATTTCCCCTGTTCAAGCCAGCGCAACATGGGCAATTGGTTGGAAGAAGGGCGTCTTTAGCGGATCAGAAATATTACGTAAGGAACGCGAAGATGGGCCAGAACGTAGGTCGCAAGCGATGTTATGTATTGGGCGGGGGATTCCGCGCGCGGGAATGGAGATTAAGGACACGGACGGAAAAAAAGTGGGAATTGTTACCAGCGGAACCTTTTCGCCAACGCTAAAAAATGGGATCTCTCTGGGCCTGGTTGATTCAACATTTGCAGTCGGTGATCATCTCATCATTGATGTACGAGGACGTGATTGCGAAGTTGAGATCGTTAAACTTCCCTTCGTAGCCTCGCACGTACGGTAGAAAGCGATTCACCGTCGACGAACTCTATCGGTGTCAAAAATGCGGCACGACGTTTGGTCCGACGCAAGGCAGACAAAATGCTCGGTGCAGTGAGAACGACAAGAATTGACGTGAAGACGGCACGTGGAATATCCCAAGCCATTGAAGAAGCAAAATGAAAGACAATGAATCGATGCAAATTCTCTGCCAAACTTGCTCCCGGTAGGAATGAGAGTTGCGTACGAAAACCTAGCGCCCATGGCCAGAATTGCAGATCCATTAAGAGACCAAAGAGTAAAGAAGCAAAAATCCCATAAACCATTAATACGCCAATTTCCTTGCGGCCACGAATACGAATCGCGCCAATCTTCTGCGGCAACGCTCCGGCAATTAACCCAATCCATCCCGCAGCGAACATTTGGTAGGCCAACCAGGGTCCGAAGCCTCCAGTGAGAAATGCGGAAACAAATATGGAGGTAATTCCTAAGATAAAACCAAATGATGGGCCAAAAACTCTTGCACTGACGATAAGTAAAAACCACATAGGTTCGATTCCAACGGCTCCTGCACCAATGGGACGAAGCGTAGCGATCATTGCAGAGAGCACTCCTAGGAGTGCCACTGATTTCGCATCTAAGCGTTCGTTACTAATTTCAATGATCAAGATAGCAAGCGCTAAAGGTACGGCTATCCAGTAGAACCATTGGTTATTCTGGTGTCGAGAGGCGCGGCTTGCGTCAATGAAAAATGGCCAGAGGAATCCGGCGGCGCTGATAAGTGATGCGATAAGTAGCGCCAGAGTAGATCTCTTACTGAATGTGTAGATATTGTTTGTTTTCACAGAGAAGTCCCGACAACCTTGATGACATCATTCACGGTTAACCACGGGGAGGGGGACATCACTTTAGCAATTTGTGGAGCAAAGGCCGGAGACGAAAGCAGTACATCGATCGTTGAGCCGTCTGCGACAATTTCACCCTCTGCTATGAAGATAACGCGCGTAGCGAACTCTGCAACTAATTCGACGTCGTGAGTAGCCAGGACCACAGTATGACCACGTAGTTGGTTGATTAATGAGGCTTTGGCACTGTAGTCAAGACCTCGAGTTGGTTCATCGAGAACTAGCAGGTTTGGTTTCGCGGATAAAACGACACTGAGGGCCAACGCTAATCGCTGTCCTTCTGATAAGTCTCGAGGATGCGTGCTCGGAGAAATTCCGGGGACAAGTTTTTGCAATAGTTCCAAAGTCGTCCCGGGTAGTACGCGATTATCCTTATCTGCTTGTGTGCATTCTTGACCAACACTTTGTCCATAAAGCAGATCGCTCGGTTCTTGAGGGATAAAACCAATCAAGCGGGAGCGGTCCGCGGCTTTTAGATTATTTGGGGCGCGTCCATCAATCTCGATCTGTCCCTCATAGGTTGTAACGATGCCAACCATGCTTCGAAGGAGAGAGCTTTTTCCCGCACCATTTCGTCCCATAATCGCGACGATTTCTCCTTCATGGATATTGAGCGAAATGTCGTGCAGTACTTCAGAATTTTCATAGGATAAAGAAAGCTTCTTGATTTTCACCAGTTCCTTGCCAGTGCCTTCAAATTTGCTCCCGGTTACTACGTCAATCTTCAAAAGTTTCTCTCGGAATGGTTGCGTGGCACGACGCATTTCGCGCACCGAAAGTGCAACTTCAGGTAAATCGAGTGCGCGAGCTAAATGGACGATAGGGGGTGCGATTTCAGAATCTTTAAGAATTTCTTGCGGGGTTCCGATTTTGGTTTCACCATTGGCTTGAATGTAAATAATGCGGTCTGCGAAATGTATTACCCGTTCAAGGCGATGCTCGGCAACGATTACGGTCAGGCTTAAGTCATGGACAAGGCGCTGAAGGATTGAGAGAACTTCCTCAGCTGCAATTGGGTCTAGGGCGCTTGTGGGTTCGTCCAGTACCAATACTTTGGGATGCATTACAAGCGCGCTTCCAATTGCCACCCTTTGTTGTTCACCGCCGCTAAGAGAGGTAATAGACCTTGATCGCAGTGCAGCCAGGCTCATCAGATCGAGAACTTCTTCAACTCGCTTGCGCATCACATCTGGTGGGAAGTTGAGGGCTTCTAATCCAAAAGCGAGTTCTTCCTCGACGGTATCTGTAACAAATCCATTGAGCGGGTTTTGACCAACAATCCCAACGAGGTGCGCGAGCGCTCCAGGTTTGACCGAGCGCGTGGATGTGCCATCTACAGAAACTTCGCCGGCGAGAATTCCGCCGGTGTGGTGGGGGACTAGTCCGTTAATAAGTCGCAAAAGGGATGACTTCCCCAAACCTGTCGCACCAATGACCAGAACAAACTCACCTTCGGCCACCGTAAAGGAGAGATCCTCCAGAACCGTGTTTATGGAGTTTGGATATATCAACGACACATTTGAAAATTCAATCATGCAAAGACCGCTTGATTGCGCGACTTGACCACAAGTAAAGGAAGTAGCGCGCTGAAGATGACAAACGGAATTGGAATGAAAATAGCGAAGATGGACGCGCAGGCAATTCCATATTCACCTGACTGGATCTTTTCGACCCGATATCGCGATCGCTTTCGACTAAAGCCATACCCTCGCGAATCCATGGCTGCGGCAAGGTCCAAGGAGCGAGAGAGTGCATCTTCAAGTAAGGGAAGTGCAATTTTCTTCCACTGTCTGATTCCTCGAACACTTTGACCACGCATTTGTTGGGCCTGACGTATGCGCGTAATACTCATGACTAATTGGGGGACGACAGTTGTTGCGATGACTACCGCTACTCCAAACTCATAAATCATAATTGGGAGAGAGCGTAGTAGCCGATGCGGATTGGATAGCGACGTCGCAGCGCCTATGAGGGCGATTACACCAGCGATGATGATGCTCTCGTGGGTTGTTGACGTCAGACGTTCTAACGTGACGCCACCACCCACTCGGACACCAGCCATCCAAGTAGGCAGCGGGAACACGGGAATTGAAAAAAGCGTTCTTCCGGGGATTGGAACTCCAACAAGAACGCCGATCGCGGTGCGGATGAGCACAACCCACATACCCATGATGAGGGCCCAACGAAAACTATGACTCCACGCGGTTCCTCTGCCGTTGCGGTGAACGGTAAGTGCGACCAGAGTCACGACGATGATGGCGAGAAGAATTGATCTAGCGCTCACAATCGCTACCGCTAGAGATCCTGCCCAGACCCACCATGTCAGAGGGTGAAGTGCACCACGCATACAACTATTTCTTGATAATCAAAGTTGATGGTGTCGGAACTTCTGCACCACATTCTTTTCCAGGGTAGGCATTAAAAGCACACACAAAACCAGAAGCCGAGGCGCGAATCTTGGCCACAGCTTGGGCTATGTCGAAACCGATTGCATTTACATTAACAACAACGCATGTTGCAATATTTGCTGGTGGAGTTTCACCCTGGGGGCGTAAAGACGCGCGACCAAAGTCGATGACAATTCCAACCCGTTTCTTGTTATTTACAGCCTTCGTACTTGCGCAAAGTCGATTGAAGTTTGGAAGCGTTCTAGGTGCCTGCGCATCGACGATACTGTCACTGCTAAAAGTGAATACCCATCCTTCAACTGATCCATCGGGCACATTTGTAGTTGGCCCTGTCATTGAACTTACCCAAGGTTTCATACCAGTAGGTGACTGGAAGTACCCCCAATACCGGTAGCCCTTTTCTTGAGCTCCGGCGGGAGAGATTGAAAAGAGCGATGAGATGAGTACGGAAAGTGTTATGTAGACGAATTTCTTATTAAACATTTCTGGTGAGTCCCTTGACTTGGGAGTCTCACAGGGGTCAATCCGACAAATATCAATTCACGCAAGCGAATCTCTATTGATGGACGAACTCCCCGCAAACCTCGGCGGGTGATGTCTCTTTCTGCTAGGAAACCAGGTAATCCGACTCAGTAGCACGAAGCTACTTCACGGTTGCGGGTCAGCGCCGGAATTTCACCGGACTTCCCCTGATTTCTAGATATGTAGTTGTGGGGTTACCAAACCATAAGTTCGAGGAATTGGCAATGTGGCTCGCGGGGGTCGAAGGTGTTAGCATTTTTTCATTAGATCTGAGACAAGAGGAGAAAAAACTCGATGGAATATCGTCGTCTGGGTAGTACTGGAATGTACGTATCTGAGATTTCCTATGGAAACTGGATTACTCATGGGTCGCAGGTCGAACAAGCAAGTGCAATTGCCTGTGTTAAGGCAGCGCATTCGGTCGGCATCACTACTTTCGATACTGCTGACGTTTACGCCGGTACAAGAGCCGAAGTTGTTCTAGGCAAAGCGCTCAAAGGTGTGCGTCGCGAGTCATACGAATTATTTACTAAGGTTTATTGGCCAACTGGTCCCGGCATGAATGATCGTGGTTTGTCACGCAAGCACATCATGGAATCTTGCAATGCTTCGCTCAAGCGTTTGCAGACCGACCACATTGACCTGTATCAAGCGCATCGCTTTGATTACGAGACTCCGCTTGAAGAAACGCTTCGCGCTTTCGATGATTTAATCCGTGCTGGAAAAGTTAATTACATTGGCACCTCAGAATGGCGGGCAAGTGAGATTGAAGCGGCGCTTAAAATCCAAGATGCATGTGGTTACGATCGATTCATCTCAAATCAGCCTCAGTATTCGATGCTGTGGCGTGTTATCGAAGCCGAAGTCATCCCTATGTCAATGCGCGAAGGAATTGGCCAAATAGTGTGGTCACCGATTGCACAAGGTGTTCTGACTGGAAAATATAAGGCTGGGAAAAGAGCACCGGCAGGATCTCGAGCCACAGATAAAAAAAGTGGCGCAAATATGATTTCCCGATGGATCAGGGATGACGTTCTCAACGCTGTAGAGCACTTGCGTCCAGTCGCTGCAGAAGCAGGCTTATCGATGGCTCAACTTGCTGTGGCGTGGGTTCTTCAGAATCCGAATGTTTCCAGCGCCATAATTGGCGCTACCAAACCGGCTCAGGTGAGAGAGAACGCCAAAGCGACGGGAATCAAGCTTGCCCCAGAGACAATGCGCGCAATTGATAAAGCTCTTGGCATGCTGCCAGAAACTGATGCAGCTTTGAATGTCAGCCCAAATCCCCGCGCTTAAGAAATTTTATCGCCTGGTTTTACTTGTGGTTTTGGTGCTCTCAAGCGACGCAATTGCGTTGAACGAGACCACGCATAAGTTCCTAATCCGCGGGTTGAAGTTTCCGGAAATCTCGCCAGTACTTCTTTCTTGATTCGCTTGCTTAGCAGGAAACCCTCGAAGAGCGCTCCTAAAAAAACGATGTACATCAGTAGCACTGCCGCATTTTGTAGGGCTGTAATGCGAGAAATTATTAAGACAACGAAAAGTAGGGGTAATAGGTATTCGGCAACTGAACGACGAGAGTCAACATAGTTTCTGACAAATCTGCGTGCTGGTCCACGGTCGCGCATAGGCAATGCACTTTCTTCCCCACGCATATACGCCGCACGTGCGTTAACGCGTTGTTCACGAGTCAGGCTCTGCTGCTTCTTTTTTTCTTTACGGTTGGTCGCAGGCGCTAAAGAATTAACAACTCTCTTAGCTTGGGCCTCTTTTCGAGAAGGCGTGGCCTTGCCTTTGTTTTCTGGTGACTTATCAGGTGTTTTTGGACTCATGTGCGTGACTATAGGCGATTGCAGGCAATTACGGCAGTGCCAGCATACGTTCAAGGGCTATTTTGGAAAAGATTGCTACTTCCTTGTCAACCTTAATCTGATTAACAATGTGGTTATTGACCAAAGATTCCATCGCCCAGACAAGATGGGGTAAGTCAATTCGGTTCATGGTGGAGCAGTAGCAGACGCTTTTATCAAGAAAGACAATGTTTTTGTCAGGGTGCGCGTTTGCCAACCTTTGGACAAGGTTGAGTTCTGTACCGATTGCCCACGATGAACCAGGGGAGGCGCCCTCAATAGTTCGAATGATCATCTCTGTCGAACCAACTACGTCAGCATTCATGACCACATCATGTTGACACTCAGGATGAACGAGGACGTTCACCCCGGGAATGCGTTCGCGTACCTCTTTCACTGTTTCTAACGAAAATCGACCATGCACCGAGCAGTGCCCACGCCAAAGAATAACTTTTGCGGCGCGTATTTGATCGGCTTTTAGTCCACCCATTGGTTTCCAGGGATCCCACACAACGCAATCATCAAGGGTCAAGCCAAGCGAAATAATCGCGGTATTTCGACCGAGGTGTTGATCGGGAAGAAATAGAACTTTTTCTCCTTGTTCAAATGCCCACGTCATTGCCCTCGCAGCGTTCGAAGAAGTGCAAACTGTTCCACTATTTTTTCCGGTGAAACTTTTTATTGCGGCAGATGAGTTCATGTATGTGACTGGGATAGTAGATTTTGCCACTCCAATTTCAGTCAGAGAATTCCAGCATTCGTCTACTTGGTTAGCCGTTGCCATGTCAGCCATGGAACATCCGGCGGCAAGATCTGGGAGCACAACCTTCTGTTTATCTGAGGTGAGAATGTCTGCGCTCTCGGCCATGAAGTGCACACCACAAAAAATAATGAACTCTGCACTCGAGTGTGCCGCCGCTGACCGCGCCAATTTAAATGAGTCACCGGTGATATCGGCGAAGGCAATCACTTCATCGCGCTGGTAATGGTGGCCTAACACAAGGGCTCGATCACCCAAAAGATCGCGGGCCACTCGGGCTCGAGAAACTAGATCGGGGTCGCTCAGGGCGGGTAGCTCGCCGGTGCACGAAACCCCACGTTCGCTCCCGAGGTCAGTGCCGCGCCCGAGGAGTAAGAGATCACTCAATGTCATGCGCCTATTGTGTCGGCTTCTTTGAGTTTCTGCGAGTAGGCTTCGCGGGTATTCACCTCACATAGGGAGATGTAATGAGCACTGAAGCAATCACCACCACCGGAATTAAGCTGACTGATGTTGCGGCCACAAAGGTCGCTGCTTTGTTGGCACAAGAAGACCGTGATGACTTATCCCTTCGTGTTGCTGTTCAACCGGGTGGATGTTCCGGACTTCGCTACCAGCTCTACTTCGATGATCGCGTTCAAGAAGGGGACATCACTCACTCCTTTGGAACCGTGAAGGTAGTCGTCGACAAAATGAGCGACCCCTATTTGGCTGGAGCATCAATAGATTTCGTGGACACGATCGAAAAGCAGGGGTTCACAATTGATAATCCCAATGCTGGCGGATCGTGTGCATGTGGAGATTCGTTCCACTAAATAAATCAATTGACCACTGGATCTACTACTGGATCATTAACCCTGAGGATCTAAAGTCTCTATGAAAATTGGCGTAGCAGGGTCTGTAGGCCATGATCATTTGATGACTTTCCCAGGCAAGTTCACCGACTCATTGGTGGCTGGCTCACTTGAAAAAGTTTCTCTTTCATTTCTGGTTGATGGCCTTGATGTTCGTCGAGGTGGATGCGCGGCAAATATCGCTTTCGGAATGGGTGCACTTGGTCTCAATCCAATTTTGATTGCTGCAGTTGGTGTTGATTGGGCTGATTACGAAGCCTGGCTCACAAGGCACGGCGTCAATACTTCGCATGTATTGATCTCTCAAACACTGCATACGGCTTTGTATATGGTGACAACGGATACAGAACTCAATCAAATTGCCTCCTTTTTCCCTGGCGCTATGAGCGAGGCCCGAAATATTGAATTGCAACCGATCATGGACAAGACAGGCACCTTAGATTTATTGGTGATTTCCCCTGATGACCCAGAGGCAATGTTGAGGCATTCCGAAATTGCTCGAGCACAAGGGATTGCAATTGCGGCAGATCCTTCACAACAAATGGCGCGAATGGAAGGCGATGAGATTCGACGTTTGATCGAGGGCGCGTCGTACCTATTTTTGAACGAGTACGAGGCCGCTCTAGCAATGCAAAAGACTGGGTGGAGTGATTCTGACATTATGGATCGAGTAAAAGTACGAGTTATTACTCTTGGTTCGCAAGGTGCGCGCGTTGAAGAAAAAGGAAAAGCAACGATTAACGTTGGGGTGCCGAAAGAGAAAGCGAAAATAGATCCAACAGGCGTGGGCGACTCATTCCGTTCTGGATTTATCGCGGGCCTTGCTGCCGGATTGGGGCATGAACGTTGCGCCCAACTTGGTTCGATGTTGGCCACATATGTAATCGAAACAAAAGGAACTCAGGAATATCGTTTCACTCGTGCGGAATTTATTGAACGATTTAAATTGGCATACGGCCAGGCGGCTGGCGAGGAGATTAGTGGGGGACTTGGCCACTTTGGTTTTGACGCGTAACTAGAAAATTCGTCTCGCTCAAAATTTTGATCCCGTTTCCTGTCATCCGAGACCATGCTGTCAGATCTGGCAGCGTTGCGGGGTCATCGGCGAGCAAAACTAGAGATTCACCCATGGGAATATTTCCTATTGCGCGGGCTACATCAATAATGGGTTGTGGACACCTCTTGCCGATCGAATTGACTTCAATCATTGCGATCGCAGTTCTGCCACTGACTCGATAATTGCCTGTGTCAGGGCTTCAACATCTTCGGAGCTGACACCGTGGTGCAGGGTGATGCGTATGTTTCCATGTGTCAGAACGCCCATTGCAGCCAGAACATGGCTGGGTTGAAGGTTTGCAGAAGTACAGGCAGAACCAGAATCAACCGAAAAACCCTTTGTCTCAAGGCAGCGGAGCAATTCTTCTCCATGTACATAGAGAAATGAAATGGAAGTCTTATGTGACATCGAAGAATCCAAATCTCCAGCAATGTCACAATCGCTCACAGAATCTGCAATCGTTTTGCGCACTCGGGCAGATAACAAGCGAAGACGAGAACTTTCACTTATTTCTTCTTGGATCCAAGCATCAAGAGCAACTGAAGAGGCAAGAAGTAGCGGAAGTGAATACGATCGTGGTGCGCGAGTGTTGTCCACATGAGGAAGTGGATTGGTCCATCGTGCCTGCTTACCCACGGCAAAGAAGGCAATACCGCTTGGCCCTTGCCAGGATGTGGCATCAAAGCTTGCACTTGCCCAGAGTTCCGGCAGAGGCAGACGTGGACCGCAGGAGGTGAAATCAAGAGCAATAGATGCGTGAGGAAAGCGACGAGCAATATCGGCCAGCGGTTGAATAACTCCCGTTTCAATGTTGCCGCCTTGCAGCGCGAGAACAATTTCTCGCTCCGTTGCTTGATCTGTAGAAATAATGTGTCCATTGAGGTCGACATTAAGCTGGGTTGTATGAGATTGGGTCCTTGCAATTGCATGGACATCTTTTCGATCGATCGCGCTATGAATGAATCCGAATTCGTTCTTGAGAAGTCCGGAAATTGCGTAATGATTTGCCAAGTTCCCTTCGCCGATAACTTCGAGACAATCAACCGGCACTTTTAGGTGAGAAGATATTGATTCGAGGGCTTCACCTTGCAAAATTCGGGCTCTAGCCGCGCTCTGAGAGAGCTTGCCGGGGTCGCTCCACCCTTGGTCAATGGCATCAAGAAGAACCTCTCTGGCATGGACATGCAGAGGGGCTTCTGATTGGAAATTTCTTGTGACTTGAACCACCGTCGTAACGCTACTGGTAGATGGCTTCCGAGCGGAAATGCACCGCTATCCTTGAGCCCATGTCACAGCCTCGCGCCTCACGGAAAAGGCACATATTTGGGCTGAGTGCGCTCTTGATTCCTAGCACTCTTGCCTTATCAGGATGTTCAGAAGTTTCTGGTTTGGGCTTCGAAAAAGGCTTATCCAGCGTTAATGATATTTCGTTGCCCTTGTGGCAATGGGCGTGGATCTCTGCGGGAATTGTTGGTGTTTTCACCGCTGCACTGATTTTGTGGGCCGCAATCTTTCATCGCAGAAAAACCGGAGTCGAGTTTCCAAAACAAACTCAGTATCACATTCCAGTTGAAGTTGCATACACGCTGATTCCGCTTGTAATTGTTGCAGTTTTGTTTGGCTATACGGCGTTGGATGAAAATAAAATTATGGCCAAGTCCACGACGCAAGTCATGCATGATATTTCCGTTGAAGGCATTCAATGGTCCTGGCAATTTGGGTATCCAGAAGCCGGTGCTAATGCATTAGTTACTGGAACACCAGATCACCCTCCCGTTTTGTACATGCCAGCGGGAGAGCGTGTTCGATTTATTCTCACATCGCACGATGTTGACCATGGATTTTGGATACCGGCTTTTATGATTCAAATGCAGAATCTCCCTGGTGTGACGAACCATCTTGAATTTACAGCAAAGAAAATTGGATCTTTTCCGGGCCGCTGCAACATGCTGTGCGGCAGGGACCATGCTCGAATGATTTTCACCGTGAAAGTTGTATCTCCAGCGGAATACCAAAGTTATCTAGCTTCACTTAAGGCGGCTCAAGCATGACAACGTATGCACAACCACCGAAAATCGCCGGCATATCCACGCCACAAAAGAGAGCCACGGGAGGTCGCTTCTTCGTTAAATGGGCGACGTCAACTGACCATAAAACTATTGGGTATCTGTACCTGATTACATCTTTTTCTTGGTTCTTAATTGCGGGCATCTTGGCGCTACTTTTGCGATCGGAATTAGCACAACCGGGGCTTCAGTTTTTGAGTAATGAGCAGTACAACCAGATTTTCACAATGCACGGAACCATTATGTTGTTGATGTTTGCGACGCCACTTTTCGTCGGTTTTGCAAATGTGATTATGCCGCTGCAAATTGGAGCAGCCGACGTAGCATTCCCTCGCCTCAACATGATGTCTTATTGGCTTTTTCTTTTTGGTGGTCTGATGGCTTTTGGAGGGTTTCTTTCACCTGGGGGAGCGGCATCATTTGGCTGGACCGCTTATGCGCCCCTTTCCAATTCCCAATTCACACCAGGAATTGGTGGAGACCTGTGGGTTATCGGTTTAGCTCTCAGTGGCCTAGGTACTATTTTGAGTGGCGTAAATTTCATTACAACTATTTTTACTATGCGCGCACCTGGTATGACAATGTTTCGCATGTCGATTTTCTCCTGGAACGTCCTTCTTACTTCAGTTCTTGTTCTCTTAGCTTTTCCGCCGCTGGCAGCAGCTTTTCTGGGCCTTGAATCTGACAGACTTTTTGGATCACACCTTTTCGATCCTGCAAATGGTGGTGCGATGTTGTGGCAGCATTTATTCTGGTTCTTCGGCCACCCAGAAGTTTATATTCTAGCGCTTCCATTTTTCGGTATAGCAACAGAGATCTTGCCAGTATTTAGTCGCAAGCCGATTTTTGGATACAAGGGATTGATCGCAGCGACAATTGCGATTGCCGCACTTTCGGTTTCGGTGTGGGCTCACCACCTCTTTGCAACTGGACAGGTACTTTTACCGTTCTTCTCCTTTATGACATTCCTTATCGGAGTGCCCACAGGAGTCAAGTTCTTCAACTGGATCGGCACAATGTGGAGAGGGTCTCTTTCTTTCGAAACTCCAATGCTTTGGACCGTTGGCTTCCTGATTACTTTCCTCTTTGGCGGCCTGACTGGAATTATCTTGGCCTCACCTCCATTGGATTTTGCAGTTTCTGCCTCCTACTTCGTTGTCGCACATTTCCATTATGTTCTCTTTGGGACTGTGGTCTTCGCGATGTTTGCTGGTTTCTATTTCTGGTGGCCAAAAATGACTGGAAAAATGCTCAACGAACGCCTTGGAAAGATTCACTTTTGGATGACTTTTTTTGGCTTCCATATGACTTTCTTGATCCAACATTGGCTCGGAATTAAGGGTTTCCCTCGCAGATATGCGGATTATTTGCCTACTGATGGATTCACATTTATGAACCAAGTGTCTACAGTCGGATCCTTCTTGCTAGCTGCTGGAATGATTCCCTTCCTTATCAATATTTGGATTACCCGCAAATCACCATTGGTGGGCGTTGATGATCCTTGGGGTTACGGAGCTTCGTTGGAATGGGCAACTTCGTGTCCACCACCACGACATAACTTCACCTCAATGCCGCGCATCCGCAGCGAGCGTCCAGCATTTGATCTGCATCATCCGCACATCAAGACTGAGGGGCATTAACAGATGAAGGTCACCTGGAAACTGTTCCTAGGTTTTGCGATTTTGTATGTGCTTCTAGCTGTTGTGTATTGGTATTTAGGTGGTGAAGCGGTCGGAATCACTGCGATGGGTCTCAGTGGTGGACTTGCCGGACTGATTGCTTTCTATTTGTGGTTTTCTGCCAAAAGAATTGGTGGAATTTTGCCTGAAGATAATGATGCGGGTGAGATTGCTGATGGAGCAGGCGAATTAGGGTTTTATAGTCCACATTCTTGGTGGCCACTCCCAGTTGCGCTCTCTGCTTGTGCTGCAGGGCTCGGTCTTGTTATTGGTTGGTGGTTAACAATTATGGCGGTAGGTGCTTTGATCATTAGCATCATTGGTTTTGTGACAGAATACGAGAAACCTTCAGCTCACTCGCATTAGTTTCATCGTTATGCATGCGACTTCTTCTTTTTTACGGACCGCTTTTTCCCTTTGCGAAAAATCTTTTACGCCGAAGCGATTCAGCAATCTTAGTTCTAGAAAATTGGCAATTTAAGAAACAATATTCCAAAGGTGATAGGCACAAATGATCTTTCCGTTGCCCCAATTCGTAATCTCTCCGTTGACTTCACATGAATAACCAGGTTGAGATGGGAATACGGAAGCTTCAGTTGTTGTGGGGGCGGGTGAAGCGCTTTGAGCCTCCCCTGGCGAAGTTGATGCAGCAGGCGTTTGGGATGGAGCAGGCGTTGGCTTAACAGTGGCTTGAGAAGGCGCTGAGCTAGGCGAAGTGGATGGAGCAGGCATTGGCTTAACAGTGGCTTGAGAAGGCGCTGAGGTAGGCGAAGTGGTAGGCGAAGTGGATGGAGTAGGCGTTGGCTTAACAGTGGGTTGAGAAGGGGTTGGCTCGAGTGAAGTACTGCTAGTGGGGGTTTGTTTGCTGACGGTTTGCGGTTTTGCCGTTGGAATTTTTTGCCAAATGATCTTTTTTCCAGTTTTCACACATTTGTACTTTGCCGTTGGCGTCGCAATTGATATTCCAATTTTCGGGCACTTACTGCCGGCAGCGACACTTGCTGCAGAAGCATTGTCAGGGAAAAAACTTCCTGCCGCACAGATCAAAGCAAGAGCAATTAAAGCGCGCTTCATTTTGCTGAGTGTACGCCGATGATCCGTACAAAGTGTGAATGTGGGAGGCTTCACAAGCAATTAATGGTGTTCGATCTCTTTCATATCATCGGGGGTGGGCTTTTGAATTTGCTCACTGACTGCTGAGCTCATCCGTGTGCGCCATTTGTTGAGCATGGCACGTGGTCGTTTAACTCCATGATCATCGAAAGTTGGAAGTACCAGAGCCGGTTTTTGCTCATGCTGGGTGAGAGCAAATGTTTCATGAGCATTCAGAGGCTGGTGAACTTCTACAAACTCACCATGAGGTAAACGCAGCAGAGTGCCTGATTCCTTGCCATGTAAAACTAGATCCCGATCTGCGCGCTGAAGCGAAAGACACAATCTTTTCGTAATAACAAACGCAAGAGGAGGTAATACAAAAATTCCAATTCGGCTCGCCCACATGATTTGATTAATAGTGAGGGAGAAATTTGTTGCAATGATGTCATTGCCGCCATTAATGACTGTGACAACGATAAAGGTGAGGGACATCGCCCCAAGCGCTGTCCGATTTGGAACGTTACGTGGTCGATCAAGCAGATGATGTTCTCGCTTATCGCCAGTCAGCCAACTTTCGATGAACGGATAAAGAGCCATTCCAGTGAAAAGTATTCCGGGAATGATTAAACCAGGAATTAAAATGTTCCAGGAAATCGTATGTCCAAATGCATGGGTCTCAATCGGTGGGGACATGCGAACAAGCCCATCAAGCCAACCCATATACCAGTCTGGTTGAGAGCCTGCAGAAATCTGACCGGGAGTGTATGGACCGTAAAGCCAAATGGGGTTAATGGATGCCACAGTGGAGAGGAAGGCGGTGACCCCAAAAACTATGAAGAAAAATCCGCCAGCTTTGGCCATATAGATAGGCATGAGCGAATAACCAACCACATTTTTTTCGGTTCGCCCAGGCCCAGGAAACTGGGTGTGCTTTTGGTACCAGACGAGCATTAAATGCACAGTGATGAGAGCTAAGAAAATCCCGGGTAATAAAAGAACGTGGACAGTAAAAATTCTTGGGATGAATGCCTCACCCGGAAAAGCACCGCCAAATGCGAAGAATGCTAAATATGTTCCGACGACTGGGATTGCCTGGAGTATCGCCTCTGCGATACGGATGCCAGTGCCCGAGAGCAAGTCATCGGGAAGCGAATACCCGAGGAAACCTTCGACGATACCTAGAGTTACAAGGCCTACTCCGATAATCCAGTTGAACTCCCGAGGCTTACGGAAAGCTCCCGTGAAGAAGATTCGGAGTAGGTGCGCAATCATTGCGGCCATAAAGAGCAGAGCCGCCCAGTGATGGATCTGGCGCATTAATAGTCCACCACGAATGTCAAAAGAAATATGTAAAGTAGAAGCGTACGCGGCAGACATTTTGAGACCGTTTAGGGGTTGATATTCGCCTTCATATAGAACTTCCCGTTGTGAGGGGTCAAACCAAAATGTCAGGAAGGTGCCAGATAGCAACAAAATTATGAAAGAGTAGAGCGTCACTTCGCCGAGCATGAAAGACCAGTGATCGGGGAAAACCTTGTTGAGGTTTTTCTTCATCCATGCTGCTGCACCAGTGCGTTCATCTACATAATTGGCAACAGATCCAAGGGCTTTCTCGCCAGTACTCATGATGAACGCTCCCAGAAACTAGGTCCGACTGGTTCGGTGAATGGTTGTTTTGCAATTAAGTAACCCTCGCTATCAAGAGTGATAGCTAATTGGGGTAGGGGCCGAGCCGCTGGACCGAAAATAACTTTGGCTGCTCGAGGAACATCGAATGTGGATTGATGACAAGGGCATAACAAATGCTTTGTCTGCTGTTCATATAGTGCAACGGCACAACCCATGTGTGAGCAAATTTTAGAAAACGCAATGATTCCTTCGTGAGTCCACGACAATCGCTCAGGGGAGAGCTGGAATTCTTCGGGCCGTAGGCGAATCAATAAAACTGCATCTTTGCCAATATTGTTTAAGATTCGCTCTTGCCCTTCAACAAGTTCGGGAAGTACTTGAGCAACTGCGCCAACTTCTAGATCTGCTGGTTTGATGGGGCGATTGCCTGGGTCAGTAACTAGACGGGTGCCTGTTTTCCAGCTGGTGGTTTCAAGTTGTTTTTCAGGAAGGGGGCCAAGGTCTCGGAGTAAAAGTAATGGGGAAAGCCCAACTAGTCCCATCGAAAGGGCCAGAGACCTCTTAATGATTGATCGACGTCCAAGGCCAGATGCGGCGGCTCCTTCCTTGACAGTTGCGATGAAGTCCGCGCGTTCATTTTCCGGCGATCTGAATTCATGGCGGTGGGCAATCACTTCGTTGTCGGGCATCAGATATTTTGCCCAATGAACAGCGCCCATTCCAATAAAGAGAAGGGAGCAAGTGAGTCCCAGGCCTAAGAATAGTTGATGCGCATTCGTGGAACCCAAAATCGGAATGAAAATAAATAGATCGTGGTGGATGAAAAGGTAAGAATAGATGAAGAGGATTGTTCCGAGCGCAGAAAATGCGAAAAAGAGAGCAACCTGACGCTCGGCTTTCTTTTCGGCAATTGGATCTGTGTCAGCTTTACGGTGGACATGATCTGGAAGTCCTGGGTCTGATAAAGGTGCAACCTCGCGTGACATTGTCTTACCTCACCTTCGTTGTTAGCCATACGGCAATACCAATAAGCAGGCCAAGTCCAAATGTCCAAACTAATAACCCTTCAGTGACTGGCCCAACGCGACCCAACGCTGCGCCACCTAGAGCTGGTTCAACTTCTGCTCCTTTGATCCATTTGATGATTGAAAGTTTTTCGGCGGGAGTAATAATTCTGTCTGAAAACACTGGCATTGATTGTGGTCCAGTGATCATTGCTTCATAAATAGTTTTAGCGTCTGCGCCCATGACCGTGGGTGCATATTTGCCCTGACTCAAAGCGCCACCTTGGCCAGCAAAGTTATGACACATTGCGCAGTTGGTGCGAAATAGTTCGCCTCCTTGTGCGGTATTGCCATCGCGTTCATAAACCATTATTTCATCGCCAGGGATTCCAGGTCCTGGAGCAAGGGAAGCTACATAATTCGCAAGTGCTGCAACTTGGTCAGGGTTGTATAAAGGCTTTTTGCGCATCGCCTGGACTGACATGTCAGCCATAGGCATGCGACCGGTACCCACTTGAAAATCTACAGATGCGGCGCCAACGCCCAGCAAAGAGGGTGCAATTTTTCCACCTTCGGCATTGAGGCCGTGACAAGATGAGCAGCCCTTTAGAAATATCTGACGACCCTCATCAACTGCCGCGGAGCGGGAGAGTGATGCTGAGGCTTTGGGCGAACTTGCATTTGCTACTGAAAACGTGGTGCCAATGAGAAAGAGCGCGAACAGTAGAGCGAGCGGACTAGCAAATCGATGCTTGCGATAGCGGGATAAACGCTTCACTAGATTATTTCCTCCGCTACTTAATCAAATAGATCGCGGAGAAAAGCGCGATCCAAACGATGTCGACGAAGTGCCAGTAATAAGAAACCACAATGGCTGTAGTTGCCTGTGAGTGAGAAAATTTTTGCGCTCTGTTAACACGGAGCAACACGATGAGAAATGCAATCAAACCGCCGGTGACATGTAGCCCGTGGAATCCTGTAGTGATGTAGAAAACTGATCCGTATGCGCGCGATGAGATTGTGAGTCCTTCGCCGACAAGATTGACGTATTCATAAATTTGGCCGCCAACAAAAAAAGCGCCCATCAGAAAAGTCAGGACGAACCATTCGCGCATACCCCATTTAGAGAACTGAAAAATTGATCCCGTGCGCTTATTTTGAAAGCGTTCGGCTGCGAACACTCCAAACTGACATGTGACAGAGGAGAGAACAAGGACGGTTGTATTTACGGCGGCAAATCTGATATTCAGCATTTCAGTTGAATGCAGCCATGTTGCTGGCCCTTGCACTGCGCGAGTTGTGAAATACATTGCAAAGAGCGCTGCAAAGAACATCAATTCGCTGGAGAGCCAGACAATCGTCCCTACCGCTACGAGATTGGGGCGGTTGATCCTTGGCGTAGCAATACTTGCGCTGGACATGGGGAGATTCTGCCCTACCTGAGCATCAAAAGTGCCCACTTTTTGGCGGATTCCGAAGGGGATTGTCCATTCGTTGGTGAAACAGGTCACTTCCCTTTCGGGCTATTTGATAGAGGCAGACTTTCTCCCTCAGCAACATTAGACTGACCAGCATGTCAGCCAGTGTGCATCGCCCTCAACTAGTTGTTTATTCTCATGACTCAGCTGTTCGCAAATCACTTATTGCGGCACTCGGAAGCGCTGTCGCCTCAGATATGCCACCACATGACATTCATGAGTTTGCCACCGGCAGTGCCCTTAGAGTTTTCGTAGATCGAAAGGGTCCAGAAGGTCGCTGTCGCGCGGATCTTTTCATTCTCGATGGAGAAGCAGTCCCAGAAGGTGGGCTAGGGATCGCTCGTCAACTAAAAGATGAAGTTTTTAACTGTCCTCCGGTGATGGTCGTCATTGCACGCGCAGATGATGCATGGTTAGCGGCTTGGTCACGCGCCGATGCAACCATTACTCACCCTGTAGATCCATTTACCGTGGCTCATAAAGTGGCCGACCTTTTGCGCGCCCGTTTACTGGCTGATACAACCAACTAGGTTTGCTCGTGTCCTCCGGAAGTATTTCCTGGGCTAGTAATTTAGAGGCCTTACAACATGGTCAAAATTTATCTCCGGATCAAGCGCGCTGGACGATGCGCGAGATTCTTTCGGGAAAAGCAGAGACAGATCAAATTAAGGAGTTTCTTCTTGGGCTGAAGGAAAAAGGAGAATCAGCGGAGGAAATTGGCGCATTAGTAGATGAGATGTACCAACATAGCGCGCCGATTTCGATCGGCCTGCGATCAGTCGATACGGTCGGTACCGGTGGGGACGGCGCACACACAATTAATATTTCAACCACCGCCGCGATCATTGCAGCAGCAGCTGGCGCGCGTGTTGTAAAACATGGCAATCGCGCCGCATCCTCAAAATCAGGTTCGGCTGATTTGCTAGAAGCATTGGGTGTCACCATTTCACTTGATGGCCCTGGTGTTGCACGAACGGTTAATGAACTCGGAATCGGATTTTGTTTCGCGCCAATTTTTCATCCTGCAATGCGGTTTGCTGCACCGGCCCGGAAAGAGCTAGGAATTGCAACGGTATTTAATATTTTAGGACCGCTTGCAAACCCAGCAAAACCAGCGGCGGCAGCGGTGGGAGTGGCGAACTCGGCAATGCATATGTTGATGGCTCAGGTGCTTGCTGCCAAGGGAGTGGACGGGTTCGTTTTTCGAGGCGATGATGGTCTTGATGAAATAACTCTTGCAACATCTACGACACTCTTAACGATCGGTAATGGAGATATCGCCTCTCATCACATCGATCCAAAAGATTTCGGTATCGACACTGCACCGGTATCAGAGTTGGTAGGAGGAGATGCACAAGAAAATGCCCGCATCACGAGGGCAATATTTGCGGGAAAGCGCGGCGCCCCACGGGATGCTGTAGTTCTTAACGCGGCTGCAGCTATTGCGGCATTTGAAGGAAAGCAAAATGAATCCGTCGAACAGCGAATCACTGACGGTCTTATTGCTGCAAAAGCAGCGGTCGATACAGGTGCGGCGTCAGAGTTGCTTGAACGCTGGATTACATTAACCGCGGAGATCGCTGCCGATTGAGTTTTTTCAAGGCTTCAATAGTTGTGATTTCGTGACTGCCGAGACGATCAATGATTCCGTGGAGAACTTCAACTGTTGCACGTGCATCATCTAAAGCCCTATGGCTAGGTGAATTTTTGGTTCCAAAAAACTTCGCCAAAGTTGAAAGTTGGCAATTGGGGACTTCATCCAAAGTCAAAACATGTCGCGCAATTCGAACGGTATCAATGACGTGAAAAGGTGGCCATTGAATTTGAGCCTTGATTGCGGCGGCTTTTAGAAAGCCAATATCAAAGGGCGCATTATGGGCAACCACGATTACTTGCGTGTGCATGCCAATGAATTCAAGCAATGAAGGCAGGGTGTGCTCGATACTCGGAGCATCCCTCAACATTTCATCGGTAATCCCCGTAAGAGATGTAATAAATGACGGTAGAGAATGACCGGGATTGATGAAAGATTCGTATTCTCCAAGTACCACCCCGGCCTGGACTTTCACCGCGCCAATTTCTGTAATTCCGGCAGATGCGGGGGAGCCACCCGAGGTTTCTAAATCGATCACTACGAATGTGGTGTCAGCAAGAGAAGTCGGCATAATGAAACGATAAAGCATTGATACGACAGGGGATCCGGGGATACTCTAGAAGCGTGGCGATCGAGGGAGCACCTGCCGGGTTAATTGACGACTATGCCGTTCGCGGAAGTGGTTTTCATGGAAAAATCGGAATCGTATTTGTTCATGGATTTACTGGATCACCGTCGTCTATGCGTCCATGGGCTGAATTCTTTGGTGCCCGGGGTTACACCGTGCGCGTTCCTAAACTTCCGGGACACGGAACAAAATGGCAAGACCTCAATAAAGTGTCGTGGCAAGAGTGGCCAGCGCGAGTAGTTGAAGAACTCAACGAACTACACAAAGTGTGCGAAACCGTTTTCCTCTTTGGATTATCGATGGGTGGAGCAACCTCGCTCTATGTGGCAGCCCACCATGCTGAGCTCATCGATGGCATCGTGCTCGTTAATCCAATGGCGCATATTCCAGGAATAACAATAAAGTTTGCTCCGATATTGGCCCGACTTCGATCGCATTTACCTTCCGTTGGTAACGATATTAAACGTCCCAATGTTTCTGAATACGGCTATGACGCTTTACCCACCAAGGGTGTTTTACAACTCAACAAACTTCTCAAGAGCGCTAGAAGTACTTTGGGACTAATAAACAAGCCAATGCTTCTTTTCCATAGCGTTGAAGATCACACTTTACCTGTGTCAAATACCGAAATAGTAATGGCGGAAATCGGATCCGATAAAAAGCAGCGAATCGAACTAGTAAACAGTTATCACGTCGCAACCCTTGATTATGATGCTGAAGTAATATTCGAAAACTCTCTGATTTTTGTTCAGGACATTTCTAAGGTTCGTTGACGCGACATCAGGGCCCATAGAACGCAGAGGATTACCCCTAGGGAAATAACGATCATGGGCAGGGTAACTTTCTCTCCGAGCAAGAGTGCCGCCCACCCCAATGTCATAATGCCCTGTAGTTGTTGAACTTGAGATCCATGAGCCGTTCCAGCATCTTTCAACCCTCTATACCAAGCAAAAAATCCCAGATACATTGATGAAACTCCAATCATTGTGATTCCGACTAATCCATGAACTGTGATCGTGTGCTGTGTATGAGTTTGTGACCAGATAAAGAGTGAGCCGGGGATACAAATTGGTAGAGCAAGGACGACTACCCACGAGATCACCTGCCAACCCGGCATAATCTTCGTAAGTTCTGCGCCCTCGACATAACAATAGGCAGAAGCAATTACGGCACCGAGAGTAAGAGCGTCGGCGATGAGGTCGCCGCCAGAACCCCCGCCGCGAGAGATAGAAAAGATAACTAATAGCGCGGTACCGCTAATGGATGCCGCCCAAAATTGCCAAGATACTTGAGTCTTAGTCCTCATCACCGCGAAAATTGCAGTCGACAGAGGCATGATCGATGAGATGACAGCAATGTGAGCAGAGGTGGTGCGATGTAATGCAAGTGCAATCAACACCGGCCAGATAAAGGCATTTCCAAGCATTGTGTAAATCAAAGGTTTCAAATATTGCTTTGGAACTTTCTTTACTTTCACAAAGAGCATCAGCGGAATGGCGATCATCGAGGCGAAAATTGGACGAGACGAGGCGGTAAGAAAAGGATCAAAACTTTCCAGGGCCCATTTTGTCATAGGAAGCGAAAGGGAAAAAAGAAAAACACCCAGCAGGGCATAGAGCATTCCAAGCTTTTCAGTTCGCGTTAAGTGCATGAAATCATTGATTTCATATCAAAACCATTTGCACGTGGCACTAAATTAACCTTTGAAGAATTGATCGAGTTTGCCTTGAGCCGAAACTTTCACCTGAAAACACATTCCATCAGCGTCGTCTCCGAAGCTATATTGCGGGTCATATGTCGTTTGCGCTGAAGTAATGAATAAAGTTTGTAGATCATCTCCACCGAAAGAGCAACAGGTAGTAAGGGCTGAAGGACAGTGCACCACGTTCAGCAGCTCACCGGTCGATGAATAATTTCGAACTTGACCTGAGCCCCAAAAGGCAACCCAGAGATTTCCAGCAGAATCGGTACACATTCCATCTGGGACTCCGGTAACGTCACTGACATCAAATTCTGGAAGTGCCTCAATAATTTTTCCAGTCGAAGAGTCGAATCTATATCGTGAAATTTTTCTCGTTGCCGAGTCGATGTAATACATCACCGTGCCATCGGGAGACCAATCAATACCGTTTGAAATGTAGATCTGATTTCGGAAAGTGGTGGAATCCAACTTTGGATCGATCCGTCGCAAGTCACCCGCGCCGACGTTCTCAACAATATCGGCGGTTCCAATCCAAAGGTTTCCTTTGGAATCAATATTGCCATCATTGGTTCTCGCCGCTTCAGGATCTACTTCCAGAGGCGTAAATTCCAGTGGAAGAAAATCTTTATCGAGAGTTGCTAGACAATCACCTAGAGCGACGATGAAACCGCCAGATTGACGTTTGCCTATGTAGGTAACAACTTTAGGCATGAAATGTTCTTCTATGGACTGATCTGCGGGATCAAATTGCATAATTCGATTTTCAAAAACGTCCAACCAGAGAAAAGTTTTTGTCCGTTCATCCCAGAGCGAGCCTTCACCTAAACCAGATTTTGAACCCGGAATCCGGTCCGCGGAGTACGTTGCCATTGATTGCCTTTGCCGTCCACTAGGGTTTCCACCATAGTCTAGGGAGAAATCATGCCAAGCTCAATGATGCGCGTAGCGGTTGGTCAGCATCCAGAAAACGATAAGCAATATCTTGATTTTGCAATCCAGCTCGGCTGCGAAGGGATTTCGTTTCAAACACCAAAGATTCCAGGCCAGAGCAAGTGGGAGCAGAAGGACATTGAGGATTTCCTAGCACCAGTGAAAGCCGCCGGTTTGAAGATCGAATCTTTTGAAAACGTACCCACATTTTTCTTTGACAAAATCATGCTTGGACTTCCAGGACGTGAAGAACAGTTAGAGAACATGAAGAGCACCATTCGAGCTCTAGGAGCAGCCGGCGTCCCGATTCTTGGAATGCACTGGATGCCTCAAAGCGTCTGGCGCACGGATATGGGCAACTACGGGCGGGGAGGATCGTATGTTTCGATCTATGACCATTCGGTAATTCTTGATCGTTCCCGAGATGCAGAAATCTGGGTTGCACGCCGCGATGAACAAGATGTTGATTTAAAAGACACTTTCACGCGAGGATCCTTTGTGCCCTTGGGTGTCGATTCACTCACGATTGATGAAATGTGGAGTAACTTCGAATATTTCGTAAAAGGGGTAATTGAGACTTGCGAGGAATCCAACGTTGTCTTGTGTTTCCACCCTGATGATCCACCAGCGCAAGAGCTCCATGGGATCGCACGAATCTTAACGAGTGTTGATAACTTGGACCGGGCAGTGCACACAGTTGATAGTCCAAATCTCAAACTGGAACTGTGCCTCGGGTCAGTTTCTGAAATGGACGGGGCAAATTCGGTAATGGACGCGGTTAACCGGTTTGCTCCGAAAAACAAGATTGCTTATATACATCTGCGGGATGTCCAAGGAGTATTCCCTGTATTTCAAGAGTCATTCTTGGGTGAAGGCAACTATTCGCCTTTTGAAGTAATTAAGGCCTTGCATAAACATGGCTATACCGGTGCAATTTTGGACGATCACACACCATCATTGACGGGTGATAGCGCATACGGACATCGGGGTCGGGCGCATGCCATCGGTTACATTCAAGCGCTGATCGAGGCCGTAAAGCATTTGTAGCAAAAGCCCATAATCGGATGCTCGAGTTGCTAAAGTCTTCTCATCTTTGTTACTCCTAGAGGTTCTAGGGGAGGCTCAATCGAAGGGGCGCTATGAAAGAGAAACTTGCAGCTGAATTCATCGGAACCTTCACTCTCATTCTAATTGGTGCGGGTGCAATCATGAACGGCAAAGCTGATCTTCTTGGTATTGCTCTGGCACATGGTTTAGCGATAGCAATTATGGTGAGTGCCTTCGCAGCGATTTCTGGCGCACATTTCAATCCGGCGGTCTCTTTTGGAATGCTGATTACAAAACGTCTCAACACCAGGACTTTTCTTTCCTATGTTGCCGCACAATTGTCGGGAGCAAGTCTTGCCGCAGTGGCACTTCGTTACATCGCTGGATGGGGAAACGACGCGGGCAAATCTCTTGGAGCCGCTTCTGTAGCAAATGGCATCAGTCCAACAAAAGCGATGGTTGCCGAAGCGATTGGAACATTCCTTCTTGTTGCCGTAATTTTCGGAGTTGCCGTGGATAAGCGCGGAACCTTTGGTGCAGTTGCTGGGTTCCCGATTGGGCTCATGATTACTCTGGAGATTCTATTTATGGGTCCGCTCACCGGCGCAGCAGTCAACCCTGCTCGCTGGTTTGGGCCAGCCCTTGTTTCTGGAACGTGGATTAACAGCTGGGTTTGGATTGTTGGGCCACTTCTTGGTGCTGGGGTCGCAGCCTTGTTATACGACGCACTTTTTACTCCTGAAAAGAAATCTATCTGAGCAGATACAACTCTCAAGGGGCCGTGATGAAAACAAATTTAAGTAAGAGTGAAAAATTCACGGTAGCGGCAGTATTTCTTGGCATTATTTTGGCTTTCGTAACGTATGAAATATTCAATAAAGCTGATTACGCCTACCAACCTTTGATTATGCAAGGGTGGTTAGATGAGAAGATTCCGATCATTTCAATATTTGTCATTCCGTATCTCAGCTTTCACCTGCTAGCAGCAGTTGTTGTACCCGTACTATCTTTACGTTTGGGCGGCTTTAAGGTGTTTCTGGTTAATGGGTTATCCATCATCGTGGGCCAACTCTGCCTTGATGTGGCGTATGCATTTTTCCAAACCCAAGTTCCTCGAACTCCAGTACCAGGTCATTCATTCTTTGATTGGGTTCTAGTTCATGTGGTCTATGGAAACGATCAACCGCTGAATGGGTTTCCATCAAATCACGTTACGTGGTCGGTGATCTCGATCATTGCGCTGTGGCGAGTGCGCGGGATTGCACCAAAAACAAGCTGGATATTGATGGTTTGGTTTTCAACGATTCTACCTGCAACAGTTTTCTTGCATCAACATTTTTTGATCGACATCTATGGTGGAATCTTTGTGGCTTTTAGCGTCTATTGGGCGATGATGTTTTTGATACAAAAACCCAATTTGGGTCTTAACCTTTAGTATTTAGGAGATTTTTACAGTAGACCGTACTGCTATCAAATCAACTAAACCATGATAGTCAAGTCCCTTTACTGGTCGGAAACTTCTCTAACCGACAGATGCGGTTGCTGGCATCGCCTAATACTGGGTAATTTCTCGCTGACTCTTCGCTGGGCGATGAAAATTCAGGGGCGAGAAAATCATATGGCACTAAATTAAAAGATCGGCGCGATAGGAAAAGGTAAAGCCGATCATATTGATGGCCCCGAGTTGGGTTAATGTGCCATTGCGTACGGTGAAGATTGCACCAAGAGTTCCAGGGGTAAAAGCGTCACATCCGCCACCGAGCCAGATATGTGTTGGGTCAACGTATTCAGCGTCGCCACAGTACCTGGCATGTACTGGAAAGGGTATCTTTTTAAGGATCCATTTTTTAGCAATGAATTTAAAATCTAAAAATTGCGAGACCTTAGCATCCGGGAAATTCCCCAGAGCAGTTATTTGAGTTGGAGAAATAAACCGAGCAAAGTGTTGGAATGAGCCATCAGTGGGAATGATTGTTTGGACTTTTTTTAAGTTTGCACTCAAGATCATCAAGATTGAGGGGCTCCGAACGCTAATAAGGAAAACATTACTTGGCTTGAAATATTGCAAAGAATTTGCGTGACAGATGTCAATAGGAGAATTAGGATCTTGTGGATCGTGTACTGGGGGCATGGCATCTAAAAGGGGCTTGCTAAGAGCTTTGTTGGATACGGCCCAGTCCCAAAAACTGAATTCGTTAATTGCTTTACCACCTGAAATTTCAGCAATGTCACAATCAAGAATTGGCATCCCGTATGGCTTGGCTAACCAACTGCTATCCACAGTTCTCGTAATATTCGTTATTACTATGGGATTGCCTAAGCCGCTAATTGTCATCCCATGACCTTCTGGAGAAGCTAATCCAAACTTCGTTTGTACATCGTTTATTCTTTGCACCCTTTGGAAATTCTTGTCTAACAATATCCAGGTGCCAGGGAAGGTTGCAGTAACTCCAAAATCCTTTTGTTCGAGAAACGCATATTTCGGTGCGCTAGAAGCCCCTGCTTTTGCTTCGCCATCGTTGAGCTTGCGAAATCCAACGAGATCATTGGGTGATTTAAAGAAATATTTAATGTGACTTCCAACTGAGTCTATAGCGTACGAACCAGAGTTCAAATGAGGAGTAGATAGAATCTCGTGGGCACTAATGAGGCTTGTGTCTCCGTTGAGTGTGATTAATGGAAAGTCAGGGGGGGCGGGAAAGATCTGGATTAGAAGTGTTCCGGATCCGTTACGGAATTCCTTTACTGGTTTCAGAATTTGATCCTTTTTTAGGATCGGTCCAGATTTAATAGAGAAATGTACGTTCGAATTTGATGGGATTGCGACAGTATCGTTTCCAGACACTACGGTGACAGTTGTCAAGCTATTTGATTGCAATCGAAAACTCACGTTGGTATCTGGGCGAAAGGTATTTAAATAAACCTTTAATACACTGGTTGAATCGTCGATGGTGATGTTTTCCGAACTTAGAACTGAAAAATTCGGACGTTCAAGAGCTTGAGTAGGAGCTATAGAATTAAGGATCAAAAATGATGTCAAAAGGACTCCGACTGTTAGGAGTGCTGGAGCTCTCTTCGTTGGCGTGAACGGCTTATAAGAAGACATAGATTTACCTTATGGCTGACTGCCGTTTCTTTGTCAAGCGCAGAGCGATTCGCCTGAGAATTGGGAATGAATTCCCACCTCCGCTGGATCACTGAGAGGCGAACTTCCCGGGGGGGGGGGGGGGGGGGG